>Ga0210096_1000003_pt1 | contig 208271 bp, 193 predicted proteins | sample China_Galinas_PW_4_FD_184864 | JGI IMG/M metagenome (GOLD analysis project Ga0210096, IMG submission 184864) | Wetland microbial communities from San Francisco Bay, California, USA, that impact long-term carbon sequestration - China_Galinas_PWA_D2... | ecosystem: Environmental > Aquatic >...
GGCTCGCTCAGTTTCGCGGCCGGCGGCTTCGTCTCGGTTGATCAACGACATCACGTGCTCCATTCACGCCCTCGGGGTTCAGTAATTCCCGAATCATGCGTGTCTCACGTGACGTTGGCAGAGAGGGGAGCCTGGCGGTCGCCTGGTATGCGCTTCACGCGGATCCCGCCGCCGATGTCGCCCGCCGTCGGCGGATCGCCCCCTGGTACTCCCAGAAGCGCGATCCTTCGATGCTCGACATCCTCGCCTCGCTGCGTCGTGAGCTGATCCGGGCGGAATTTCGTCAAGGAGCGGGGCGGGCGGCCTCACCGCGACAAATGATGGCCCGCCCATCGCCACGCCTGCGGGCGGCGGCGTAGGTCACGAAAGTCGAGATGGGTACCCCACTTGGGCACAAATGGCCGTTCCGGGGGTGAGAGCGAGAAGTGGGTAATCCCTACCGCGAGTCAGCAAAGCCAGGTAGCAAGCTAGAATCGCCCCCTCATGCGGCTGTAGCTCAGCTGGCTAGAGCGTCTGCTTGCCATGCAGAAGGTCGTGGGTTCGAATCCCATCAGCCGCTTTTTTTTCGGGAATTTCCTGCACGTGGGCGGGTCTGGTTCGGCGCAGAAGCCCAGAACCAACTGGAACCACCCCCGCATATCGCTGGCATTCCAGGCACTAATTCGAATTAGTGCCTGGAATGGCTGAAATGCGCGGCGATAGGCGGCGATTCCGCTTGCATTCATCTCGCAGCCGCGGTATTGCGGAAGGCGACGTACCCTTTGCTCGACCATGGTCTCTGAGAGAGCCGCCGTGCCACCGCCACACCCCAGTGAGAACGGCAACCTGCACTGGCCCCAGAGCGGCGGCTTGATCTGGCCCCACCCGGTCATGGTTGACGTGTCGGTTTGATCATCGCGCATCGGTCCTTCGAACGCCCCCGCGCGGAGCGAAGCCCGTAGGGCGGAGCACAGCGCGGGGGCGTCGGCGAGTCTCACTTCTTCCCCTTCTCCCGCCGTGCCAGCCCGTGGCGAAAGCGCCAGGACTCCTCGCCGGTCTCGATGATGTGCGCCTTGTGGGTGATGCGGTCGACGACCGCCTTGGCGAGCCGCGCGTCGGCGAAGACCTTGGTCCACTCGCCGAAGGGCAGATTCGTGGTGACGATCAGCGAACCCCGCTCGTGGCGCTCGGAGAGGACCTGGAAGATCAGCTCCGCGGCGCCGTCGGGCAGGGCCAGGTAGCCGAGCTCATCCAAGACCACCAACTCGGTGCGCGCGTAGCGGCCGACCACCCGCCCCAGCTCGCGCCGCGACTCGGCTTCCTGCAGCTCGTTGGCGAGCCCGGCAAGGGTGGTGAAGCGCACCCGCCGCCCCTGCCGGCACGCGCAGACGGCCAGCGCGGTTGCGAGGTGCGTCTTGCCGGTCCCCGATTCGCCGAGCAAGATCACCGACTCGCGATCGGAGATCCACGAGCCCTCGGCCAGGGCGGCGATCGTCGCCCCCGGGATCTTCGGGTTGTCCTCGAAGCGGAACTCCCCCAGGCTCTTCATCACCGGGAAGCGCGCTTCGACCAGCCGCCGACGCTCGCGCCGCTCGGCTCGCTCGGCGACCTCGGCCTCCAGCAGCGCCCCCAGGTAGGCGACGGCGCTCTGCTGCTCGCGCGTGGCCTCTTCGGCCATCGCCTTGAAGCGGCGCTTGACCGTGGGCAGCTTCAGCTCGACGGCGTGGGCTTCGATCAGCGCCTCCAGCGCGGCCGTCGAGGCCTTCTTTGCGCCGCTCACCGGGCCGCTCCCAGCAGCTGTTCGTAATCGGCGAGGTCCGGCGGCGGGGCGGCTGTCTTCGCCAGGCGCTCCTCCAGGTCGGCGAGCGGGTCGGGCTCCGGGCGCTCGGCGCGGCGCGCCAGCACCGCGACCGCCCTGCCGTCCAGCGCCCCGGCGGCAAGCGCGCCGCGCACGGCGAGCTCGACCTTCGCCAGCCCCAACTCCTCGCAGAGCAGCACGACATCGACCATCTGGCGTGCCGCTTCGGAGGCCGTGGTGCGCTCCTCGATCGCCCGCCACAGCTCGTCGAAGCACTCCGGCCACTCGCCGCGCTCGCGCTCCCGGGCAAGCGCCACCGAGCCGGCCAGGGCGCCGGGCTTTCTGGCGAGGATGCCGGCGTAGTGGGCGAGGCGGGCGCGGACCTGGTGGCGGGCGCGCAGGCGCTCATGGGAGGCGACCGCCTTTCCGGCGGCGTAGATCTCGATCCGTCGCGCCCCGACCCTCGCCTCCACGCGGCGCCCGAGCAGCTCCGACGGGACCGAGTAGCGGTTCTGGCGGACCGTGACCATCGACTTGGCATCCACGCGCACCGAGGCGACCTCGGTGGCGTCGAAGCTCTCCGCCGGCAGGGAGCGAAGGGCCGGGCGCTCGGCGGCGAGCGCCTCGCCGATCGTCGCCTCGCGCCCGATGATCTGCCTGCCCAGCCCCGCCTCGCAGGCGCGGCGCAGCAGGGCGTTCAGCTCCTCGAAGCTCTCGACCTCGGGCACCGGGACGAGGTTGCCCCGCCGAAAGCGCCCCACCTCGCCCTCCACGCCGCCCTTCTCGTGAGCCCCCTTCTCGCCGGGCTCGCAGAAGAAGGACTCATAGAGATAGTGGGAGCGCAGCGCGACGAAGCGGTCCGATTCGACCCGCCGCCGCCCGCGCAGGACCTTGACCACGGCGGCCTTCAGGTTGTCGTAGCGGACTTTGGCCGGGATGCCGCCGAAGAAGGCGAAGGCGTTCGCGTGGCCCTCGAGGAAGGCCTGCTGGGTTTCGTGGGGGAAGGCCTCCACGTAGGCGGCGCCCGAGTGCGATAGCCGCATCAAGAACAGCTTCGCCTTGACCAGTTCGCCGCCCATCCGGACCTTCGCCTCGCCCCAGTCGACCTCGGCCTCCGCGCCGGGGTCGTGGGCCTGGGGGACGTGACCCTCGACGCCCAGGCCGAGCTCCCGCCGGCGCCCCGCGACGTGCTCGCGCACGGTGCGCTCGGCGACCTTCGCGCCCTTCTCGGTCACCAGCCGCTCCCAGACGCGCTTGGCGGTGTGGCGCTGCTTGGGCGGCGCCTCGCGGTCGCCTTCAAGCCATTCGTCGATCAGCTCGTGGTAGGGCCCCAGGACCGGCGCCGGCCGGCCCTCGGGCTTCTTGCGTGGCGGCGGCAGCGGTGACTCGAGGGCCTGTCGCACCGTTCTGCGGTGCACGTGGTGGCGCCTGGCCAGCGCGTGGATCGAGAGTTCCTCCCGATCATGGTCGCGGCGAATCTGCTCGAACAACTCCACTCTGGTTCCCATCCCCTCTGCGACCTCCATCTGCGGCTCTCAAAGAGCCGCAAGGCTGCGGTCGCGATCGGACGGGGTGGGGCCAAATGAGGCCGCCGCGGTGGGGCCAGATCAGACCGCCGTTCCCAGTCGGTTCTCGCCCTCGAAGAGCGTCGCGCTGAGCACGATGTCTTACGTTCGAGCGGCCCCGCGACCTTGACGCGATCGGCGCCCCGGCTGAGTGAGCTGCCCGCCGGTCCGCGGAGGCAATCGGTAAATTGTTGTTACCCGATTGGTAATAAGTCATTACCGGATAGGCAAGGAGCAGCTATCCGTATGACATCAGAGTAGATCGCGAATTTCAGCGAATCGCTCAAGTACCTCGCCAAACCCCGGATGGGGGCGGAAGAAGAGGCGACGGCACTCCTCTTCGTATCCGGGCTCGATGGCCACTCGAAGCTCGTCGGGTGGGAAGAGCGCGTCGCTGGTCATGAAGTGGAGGTCCGGGGGAGGGCGGTAGCTGCGCGGGAAGAAGGCGCGGCTCTTCTCGTCATAGTCAGCTTTGATCTCGCCGTACTCGTCCGATACCAGCATCGCGGTGACCTCAGGCCGGCCGGCGAGGACGTAGAGGTCTGCGTAGTGGCGTACGTCGCGGCCCAGTGGGGCACCGCTTTCCTTGAGCTGCTCGACCTTGCCGTGGATGGCGAAGAGCTTCTCGACGAAAGTGCGCCGGAAGTGCAGGAGGGTCATCGTGAAGGGCTGGAGTCCCTCGACGCCGAGCTCATCGGTGGCTCCCTGCCTGGACAGGAGCCTGCCGACGATCGAGGAGACCTTCAGGGTCGTGGTTGGCTGCTTGCCGCTCTGGATGCCCGGCTCGAGACGGACAGTCGGCGGAAAATCCTCAACCTCCGGGAAGTGCGAGCGATAGAGAAAGGTGTCCATGCGTCCGCGCCCGCCGATCGTCTTGGAGTCGGCGCGGACGAAGTCGAGCCCGGGTATGGCGGCGACATCGCGATTCAGCCTTTTCATCGCCCGGTTGATTGCTCGTTCGTTGTGCAGCGGCGGTTCGACCGCGGGGTCGACGAAGAGGTCTATGTCCTCAGAGAATCGGTCGAGCAGATCCCAGCCCTTTGAGAGGCTGGTGCCGCCCTTGAAGATGGCCCGCTCGCCCAGCGTCGTGGCGATCGTGCGCAGGATCTCCGTGATCCAGTAGTCCTTCTCGACGAAGGCCTCGGGCAACTCGAACTCCGTTGCTGCGGCGGCAAGGAAGGCGGCGAAGTCAGGGTGCTCGGCGAGCCTCATCGGGCCTGCCATTCGCGTGCGTTGGGCAGTGCGGCCAACACGCCGAAGTCGAACCTGCTGATTGGGTTGAGGCTCTGTCGCAAATCCTTAAGCGCAGCGGCGGGAGCGCCCGCCTGCTCCCCGAGCGCGCCGAGCATGGCGCGGACCCGCGGGGGCTCCGAGAGGGCCGCCTTGGCAAGCCGCCTGAAGCGCGCCCGGTCGGAGAGCATCGAAACGAGGCGCCGCATGGTTTCCTGCGGAGATAGATCGCTATAGCGCGCCCGGTCACGAAGCAGCTCGAGCAATGCGCCGTCGGGGGCGTCGAGTTCGAAGCGGGAGGCCGGGCGACGCGTGTGCACGGTGGCGTTTCGAAGCGCGCCGGGCGCGGCGGCGGCGGGCGTCGCGAACTCGGCGTGGGCCGGATTCTGCGTCGAAAATCCCAGCGCGTTTCCGGCGCTCAGCCTGGTTGGATGAAGCGGCGCATTCAGGGTGTGACCGACCGCCGCGCTGGCACTCGGCACGGAAGGGCCGATGACGGTCTGCTTGGGGCGGTAGTAGAGGCCCTTGCGCAGGCGCTGCAACTCATCCTGGTTCGCCAGCCGAGATAGTGCATGGGCGACTGCGGTTGCCGGCAGATCGCGAAAGTCCGAGAGCGTCCAGTACCGCTCGCCCCCGGCGCGCACCCGCTCGTAGACGCGAGTGGCCGTGCTGTTGGGGCTGCGTCCCCGGCCGTTTCGTTGCTGCTTTGGCATGGTGCCAGCCTAGCGTATCTGGCAAGTTTTTCTGTTGTAGAACTTGCCAGATAGCATGGGCATCTACTCATGCGGGCGGCGATTGGAACCGCCACTGCCGATTTCAGGCACTTCTGGCGAGAAGTCCCTGACTCGCCGCATATCGGTGCCTATTCGTTCATATCCGCGCTGAATATCCGCGATCTCGCCAATTCCGAAAGCCCTGCAAATGACGCATGAGTGAGGACTGCGATCCGCAGACGACCTATGTAGTTGCCATGCAGAAGGTCGTCGGTTCGAATCCGATCAGCCGCTTTTTCGCGAATGCCCTGCACGTGGGCGGTTCGCGCCCGCGCGGGCGCCCAGAACCAACTGGAACCACCCCCGCATATCGCCTTCATTTCAGGAACCAATTCGAAATGGTTCCCGAACCCGCCCGGATACGCGGCGATTAGCGTCGATGGACTATCGATCAGAGGCCTGGCGCGGGTATGCGCGCCGTACGAAGTCGCCGAACAGCGGCGCGGTGTAGGCGTAGACGCCCTGGCTGACGCGGTAGACGTGGTTGCTCTTCAGCAGCCGGTTGACGCTCTGCTGGGTGGCGTTGGGGTTGCGGCTTTGGAATTGGGCGGCAACCTCTGCGATCTCGAACCGCTCGCCGCCGAGGTCGGCGGCGACGCGGAGCGTCAGCTGGTCGGCGCGCGGGGCATCTAGGTAGCGGTTCTCGAAGAACTCGGCGTCGAGAGCGTCCTGTACCCGCGCGCGAGTGCTTGCGTAGAGCTTTGGCGTGATCGCGTCGAGGTTTGCGGCATCGGCCGCGTCCCAGAGCGCCTCGCCGTACTTCTGAATGAAATAGGGGTACCCGTCGACATCGGCGGCGACCTGCTGTGCGACATCGGGCTCGAACGGGATGCCCGTATCGGCGGCGGGTCGTATCAGCGCAAGCGCGGCCGGACTCGACTCGTGCCCGTTCATCGGCTCGAGGCTGAGGTTGCCGAGCTCCTCGACGCGAAAGAGCCGCTCGGCGTGGCTCCGCGCTGCCTGGAGGTTTTGAATGAGTGGCGGCAGGCCCGAGACGACGAGCATCACCGGCAGCGGTGGTTTCTCTTGGTCCTGGGTTGCGACGAAGGCGCCGAGCAGCGCGCCGAGGGGATATTGATGCCGGCGCGGCTGGTCGTGCAGGGTGTGTGCCTCGTCGTACAGGAAGGCGACGCCGCGGCCAGCTTTCGCGGCGAGGCGCCCAACCTGGATAAGAGCCTCGCCGAGACGATCCTCCAGGACGGACGTGCTTCGCGAGGGCCCCGGCTTGACGCTGATGCTCGTTCCGTCCGGCAAGCCGACGGTGATCTCCCCGACGGCCCTGCGCGCGGCTGCGAGCAGCTTTCGCAGCTTCGCCATGTTGGAGAAGGCGCGGATCGCCGTGTCGAGGTCATCGGTGATCGCGGTGGCGAAGGCATCCTCCTGGCGCAGCCGCGCGGTGAGGTCGCGGCGGATGACGACCCAATCGCGTTCGCGAGCCGCGTCGCGGTACTCCTCGAGCAGCACGGTCTTGCCCACGCCGCGCAGCCCGCTCAGGCGGACGTTGCGGCGCTTATCCGGGAAGTCGCGCAGGTAACCGCGAAATCGCTGTAGCTGCTCCTCGCGGTCCGCGAGGTAGGGCGGGGTCGTCCCGACACCCGGCTGGTAGGGGTTGCGCGCCACATCGGCGAGGTTACCACTTCTTACGAGACCTTACGGGAAAATAATAAGAGACCGTAAGACGGTGTAACTGGCTCGAGGGGGGTGCGCGCACGAGCTATGCAACCTGCTCTGGCGCGACGTCGACCTCGCCAACGGGCGCCTGTTCATCGGCCGCTCGAAGACGCCGGCCGGACTGCGGGAGATCAGGATGCTGCCGGTCCTGCGCGACATCCTCGCCGCCTACGAGGCGACCGCCTACGGCGGCGATCCCGACGACCTCGTCTTCCCGACCCTCACCGGCTCTCGCCGCGACCCGGACAACCTGCGCGAGCGCGTCCTCGCCGCCGTCTTGGGGCGCGCCGACGAGCTGCTGGAGGAACGTCGCCGCCGCGATCGACGCCTTGTTGGAGTTCATCCTCGACGAGGCCACCGCCAGCGAGGCGCGGCTGGAGGCCTCCGATCTGGAACCGATGAGGGCGACGGTCGGCCTGCTTGCATTCGAGTCCTCGATGGAGAGCGAACGCGAGTATTGACGGAGGTGGGCAGGGCTCGGTCCCGGCCTGCCCGCGCGCCTCCCCGGTAGCGGCCGGCCCAGCTCGGGGGCGCATGGGAGGTGACGCCCCCGAGCCAGCCGGCCAACGCGGATACTAATGCCCCAGTGGGGCAGGTTTGGATCGACTTGGCGGTCCAATGCGGCGCTTGGAGGCAGGGGGGCTGTCGAGCCGAGCTTTGGGGGCCATGTTGACGCTCAAAGCGTGAATGACTTGAACTAAACCCGTAAATCTCGACGAATGATTGAGTGAGGCAGCCGAAGCACTAAAAACTCTTGTGTGTTTGGGGGGCTGCATATGGGCTAGATTCCTCCGATCACCTCGGTTCGGATCGGCTCGAGCTCCGGAGTCATCACGCTTGAGATGAAGGCCCTTGGTGCGGGCTCGCTCTGAAATAGCTGCGAGGTTCGGCTTGTGGCTTCGGCAGACTCCATCGCGGTCTACCTTAGATTCGAGCCAGGACCAACTCTTTCAGTCGCGCTGGCGATGATCGTGGTCCTGAACCGAGTAGCTCTCGCGAGCGACGGCGCGCCGACTCCAAGACGATCGGCCCTGCCTGGACAGGAGCCTGCCGACGATCCTCGACGCCGAGCTCGTCGGTGGCTCCCCATCGCGATTCTCGGGCAGGCTGAGCTCGCCGAGCGCGACGCCCGCTTCGTAGTGGGGCAATGCCAGGCTGGCCGCGTAGTCGAAGGCAAGGGCGCCGAGGTGCGCGTAGGCGTCGAGGCAGCGTGGCTCCTCGGCGAGCAGCCCCGCCAGCAGGCCACGCGCCCGGTCACGATCGGCCCTGGCGAAGAGTTCGGTCGCCTCCACCCCCCCAGTACTCCTCCTCGGGGTCCCAGCGGTGCCGGTGCTCGAGGCGCAGCGGTATCTCGATGTGGGCGGCAAGATCTCGCGGCTCCGCGCCGAGTGCTGGCGTAAAGAACGGGTATCTCCAAGGGGAGCTATCGCCCACGGCGCGAAAGATAGCCGCCGCTTCCGAAAAGACTCCTGAGCACCTCGGTGAGTTCCTCGGCTACTTCATGATTCGCAAGGTCTTCGCGAGCCAGGAGCTGCTGAAGGCTTCGGGGCCCGGCTGGGCGTCTATCGCGTCGTTGCTCGGCGTCCGCTTTGCAGCCGGCAGCGAGCGGCGCTGGCGGGCGCGGCTGGCGAGCCTGCCCGCCGATCCGGAGCGCGCCGCCCTGATGGTCTTGGGCTTCGACAGGAGTCGAGGGAGCGGATCGAGCACGCCGCCAAGCTGGTCGATGAGTCCGCCAGCGACTTCGTGCTGAGCGAGGCTCACGAGCTCGGCGAGTTCGACAGCGGCAGACCCGAGCTTGACGAGTGGCTGGTCAAGCACGCGCTGGGCGCCGGCGCACGACGCACGGCCCGCACGTTCATATGGCATCGCGGCGATCGCGTCGTCGTCGCCTGCTACTCGCTGTCAGCGCACCTCTTGCAGCGAGAGGAGCTTCCCCGTGCATTGGGCCATGGCGCGCCGCCGCTCGCCGACGCGCTGGAGCGCGTGCTCGCCGCCACGGGGACGGTCGCTGCGCGGTTCGTGGTGGTCGACGCCATCGACGAGAACGCTCCGCGCTTCTACGAGCACCACGGCTTCCGGCAGATCCCCGGGACCCGGCGGCTCGTCCAGAAGGTCTCCGACGTCGCCGCGGCGCTGGGATGATTGGCCCCGCTCAGCAGTGGCGTCAGCCTTCCGTAATGCGTCTATGCGGATTGACGGAGCCGCCGCAGTGGAGTTAGGGTGAGAGGCGTGTTGCTGGGATTGCTGCGTTTCGGATTCGGACGGCTCGCCGTCGCGGGCACGGCGGCGGCTGTTGCGCTCTCGCTCGCGGGAGCGCTGGCCCCGGGGGCGCGGGCGGCGACCACGACGATCAACTTCGACTCCTACGCGGCCGGCGAAGCTCTTGGCACGGTGGGTGAAGCGACGTTCGTCGGCTCGCCGAAGGTGTTTGAACCGGTCAACGTCAGCACTCAAAGCCCTCCCAAGGCGCTGCATCCCCAGCAGCCGTGCGGAAGCCTGCCGTCCAGCTGCGCCATGGAGGTGGATTTCTCCTCGCCGATGAGCTCCGTGAGCCTGCGCCTCGGGCTCGACGACGAGCAGGCGGGGGAGTTCGGCGTTCCCTACCAGCTCACCGGCTACAACGCGTCGCACAGTCCGGTGGCGCAGTCCAACGGCAACGCGACGCTGGGGAGCGGATACGACCCGATCACGACGAAAGTCTCGATCCAGTCCCTGAGCACGAACATCGTAGAAGTGGTCCTGCAGCTCGGGGCGACCAACGTCTACCCCTACAGCACTGGGTACGCCAGCCGCCCCGCGATCGACGACCTCACCTTCACCGGCGACACGCTGACTCCGCCCGCCCCGCCCAGCGTGACGATTACGGCGCCGAGCGCCGGTCAGCGATTCCTGCAGCCCGACGACGTCCGCGTCTCAGGCCACGTGTACGCGCCGGCGGGCGTCAACCGCTTCTGCCTGACGACCAGCACGGCCAGCTCGATGCCGGCGAGCTGCGGGCAGGCCGGCCTGCTCGACGGGGGCGGCAACTTCTCCAACCTGATCGTCACGGGCATCGTCACGGGACCGAACACGATCACGGCCTGGCTCGAAGATGGGACCCTTCGCAGGGTCAGCTACCCGGTGACGATCGACGTGTCCCCGGTCGATCTCAGCGCCACCAACCTCGAAGTAACGCAGGCCATACAGGACGTGCTGCCCAGCGTCGCCGCCCCGGCGGGCGGGCGGCGGACGGCCACCTACAACGGCGTCCCGCTGGCGGCCGGGAATGCAACCGTCGCGCGCTTCTGGACGGGCGTCGACCTCGGTGGCGGCGCGGGACCGCTGAGCTCCGTACCCGCCCTGCTCTACGGCTATCGCGACGGCGCCTCGCTCGGGCCGCCGGTGCCGGCGATCGAGGGGTCCAGGTCGCTGGGCGCGGCGAGCTCCGTGCTGCCGCCCGGGCCGACCGTGGGACAGCGCTCCGACGGGACCTCGCAGGCTTTCACCTTCCGGCTCCCGGCTAGCTGGACCAAAGGCACGGTCACGCTCGAAGCGGTCGTCAACCCCGGCGCGCGGGCGGTGACCGAATGCGGCGACTGCGACGCCGACAACGCGATCGCCCTCACGGGCGTCGCCTTCACGCCCGTGCGCCGCGAGACGATCTCGCCGCTGGAGATGATCACCCGCGGGTCCGGTGGCTCCGTCAACCATCCGCGAGCGAACTGGGGCGGCGTCTTCGCGGTGATGCCGTTCGGCGTCAGGGTGAACCGGTACCAGGGACAGATCGACATATCCGACGGGGTCTCGGTGAGCAGCCGGAAGACGCGCCAGTCGATGGCGCTGAGCAAGCTGCTCGACTGGGTCGACCACAACGGCACCCCGCCCGGTCACCTGATCGCGATGAGCGAAGGGCAGGATCTCGGCCTGACGTTCACGACGCTCGTCTGCTGCCACACCCACCTCGGCATCGACACGGTCGCTCAGGTGGAGGCGACCCGGCCGCTGACCTCGGTCGCCCACGAGTTCGGCCATGAGCTGGGGCTCGCGCACGCGGGCACTCACGGCCCCCTCCCGAGCGACCCGACCAAAGACAGGGCCTGCGGGGGCGACTCGAACGGGCAGAGCGGAACCAACTGGCCGCCCGACCAGCGAGGGCTGGTCGCGGGGATCGGGGTCGACCTGCGCGCCGGGTCGGGGGGCCCGGGAGAACCCCTGCGGGTGATGGGGCTGGTCGACGGCGCCGGCAACCCGCTGAACTTCTTCGACTTCATGTCCTACTGCGCCTCGGATAGAGCGGGCAACGCCTGGGTGTCGGTGCGCAACTGGGACCGGCTGCTGCGCGAGCACGCAACTGGGCGGGCCGGCGCGTCGGAGTTGGCGAGGGCCAGCACCGCCGGAGGCCCGGACGTCACGGGCCTCGTGCGCGGCAGGCTCGGAACGCGACGGAACCATGGGCCGGCGCTGCGCGTCACCGCGATGATCGGGCCCCGGCGCCTGACCCGGATCCTCGGCGTCGAGCCGCAGACCGGCCGGACGATGAAGCCGGCGAAGGGTTCCCCGGTCACGGTGCGCATCGCGGACCGCAGGGGCCACACGGTCTCGAAGACGAGGGTGCCTATCACCAGAGGTCACATGGACGAGATCGCCAACTTCACCCTCGTCAACGCGGTTGTCCCGGCGCGGCGCGGCGCGCGTTTGCAGGTGCTCAACCGCAATCGGGTGATAGCGCGGCGCGCCAGGTCCCGGCATGCTCCCCGCGTGCGATTGCTGAGGCCGCGCCGCAAGGCCCGCCGCGTCCGCGGCCGCTTCACCCTGATTCGCTGGAAGGCCAGGGACCCGGACAGCTCGAAGCTGATCGCCTCGATCGATTACGCGGCGAGGGGGCACAGGTACCGGACCCTGGTGACGGGCCTCCGCGGCAGGAGATATCGCCTGCCGAACAAGCTTCTGACCCGCTCGCGTCATGCCCGGATTCGGGTGCGCGTCAGCGACGGGTGGAACGAAGGCAGGGCGGTGTCGGCGCCGCTGGTGGTCCGGAAGCGGGCGCACCGAAGTCCAGCGTCGCGAAATCGTCCAGCCCGCTGACGGGGCGTGCCATGCGTCGATCGGGCGATCTGCTTGGCCCTGAGCCTCACGCCGGCGCCACTGCCGGTGCCCTACGTAGTGCCCTATACTCTCTTTTGTGCGCAAGACCAGCATTTATCTAGATGCCGAACAGGCGGACCGGCTTGCCCGTCTGGCCCGCGCAGAGGGTCGTCCCCAAGCGGAGATCGTTCGCGACGCGATCTCCTGCTACCGGCCCGCGCCCAAGCGGGATCGGAACTTCGCGGTCGCCGGTAATTTCGAGCGCATCGATTCCGATTCCCGTCCGATCTCGGAGATCCCCGAGGACGAGTTGATGCGCGGCTTCGGCGAGTGACGCTCGTCCTCGACGCGGCGCCGCTCGTGGCGTTGGCCGACGCCAAGGAGCCTCGGCTCGAGGTACTGCTGAGGATCCGTGACGAGGAGGAGGGTCGGCTGGTCCTGCCGGCGCCGGTTGCGGCCGAGGTCGACTATTTGCTCGGTGTCCGCTTCGGCGAAGCGGCCCGGCGCGCCTTCCTCAGCGACCTCGCCGCGCAGCGCTATGACGTTGCGTGTCTGGAAGCCGATGATTACCGGGCGGTCTCGGAGTTCGACATTCGCTATTCCGATCTCGGCCTCGGTCTCGCCGATTGTTCGATCGCGGTTCTCGCGGAGCGCTACGAAACCCGACGCCTGCTCAGCTTCGACGAGCGCCATTTTCGAGCTGTGGCGCCGCTGCGGGGCGGGGCGTTCGAGTTGCTGCCCGCTGATTCCTAGTCGCCGGGCTCTCAGCGCCACAGCTCGCGGCGCAGCATCGCGTTGCCGCGTTCCAGCTGGTCGATCGTGGCGCTGGCGACCGAGCGGGCCCGGGTGGCGCGGTTGATCCGTGCCTGGATCTCGCGGTGCGACCTGCTGGTCCGACGGGCGACGTCGCCGACCAGGCGCCTGCGCTCGCTGCGCAGCCGCTCCCGAGCCGCGTAGGCCGACTCCCGCTCGGGCTCCGGGCGCTCCGTCTCCGTGGCGGCCTTGGCGGCGCCGGTCGCCTGCTTCGGCTGCGCCTCCGGGTCGTCGGTCGGGAAGAGCTGAAGCGCGGTCCCGCTCGTGATCGCCTCGTCGAGTTCGGCGTCGCCCGAGCTCAGGGCGGCAAAGCCGTCACCCTGGCCGCGCTCGCGCTCGGACTCGTCGATCTCCTCGTCCTCCTCGGCGTCGGGCGTGAGCTCGAGCGCGTGGCGGCGCTCCAGCTCGATCTCGTGGGCGAGCGCCTTCAGCTTCGGGTCGGCGGGCATCAGGAGGTAGCTCATCTGCCGGCGCGGTCCCGGGGTTGCCCGGATGAAGCGACCGACGACCTGGCGGAAGAAGAGCTCGGTCCGGGCCGCCGTCGCATAGACGCCGACCCGCAGGCGGGGGATGTCGACGCCCTCCGAGACCATCAGCACCGAAACCAGCCAGCGGCGGGAGGAGGAGGCGAAATCGGCGATGCGCCGGCTGGCGCCGGGCTCGTCGCTCATCACCAGCTCGGGCCTCTCTCCCGAGACCGACTCGAGCCGCGTCGCGATCGCCCGCGCGTGATCCTGATCGGAAGCGATCACCAGCCCGCCCGCGTCGGGGTGTCCGTCGGCGCGCACCTCGCTCAGCCTGGCGTCGCCGTCGCGCAGCACCTCGCCCATCCACTCGCCCTCCGGACCGAGCGCCGTCCGCAGGCGCCGGGCGGCCTCCACCGCGGGCAGCGCTAGGTCGAAGCCGGCGCTGCGCAGGCGGCCGTCCGAGAGCCACTCCATCTCGCCGTCATAGGGCAGGAAGGTGATCGGGCGGCAGACCCGGTCGACCAGCGCCTGCGGATAGCCGTAGATGTAGTCGGCCCGGCTGAGGCCGTCCTCGTCGTATGCGACCCAGGGAATCGCGGAGTTGTCGGAGCGGAAGGGCGTGCCCGAGAGAAGCAGCCGGAAGCGGGCGCCGTCGAAGGCCGCGCGCGCCTGCACGCCCCAGGCCGCCTGATCGCCCATGTGGTGCGGCTCGTCGGCGATCAGCAGGGTCGGCCGGCGGGCAGCGGACTGCCGGTGCGTCTCCGGCCCGGCGGCGACCGTCTGGTAGGTGATCGCGATGCCGTGGAAGTCGGCCGACTCCGGCCCGTCGGAGTTCGGCCTGTTCGGCTCGAGGTCGATGCCGTAGCGGCCGGCGTCGGCGGCCCATTGGCGGCAGATGTGGGTGGTCGGGCCGGCCACGACGACGCGCGAGACGAACCCGGCGCTCAGCATCCGGTGGGCGATGTGCAGGCCGAACGTGGTCTTGCCGGCCGCTGGCGTGGCCGAGGCCAGGAAGCTGGCATGCGGGTGCGCGCGCACGGCTTCGGTCGCGTCCTCCTGCCAGGAGCGCAGGGGGCGGCCATCGGGCCAGTCCGGGAGCGACCGGGGGCGCGCCCCGCCGCCGATCGGGTGCTGAGAGGCGTCGTACAAGGGCCGGCAAGAATAAGGTCGCGTGCAGTCGGACGGCGGCCGGCCCCGCGTTGGAGGGCCGGGCCCCGAACGCGCCCCGGAGCCCGGCCGTCGTTCCGGGCCTAGCCGGCCTTCCTGACCGATGCGACCGGAACCTGCGTTGCCGTCGTTGCGAGCCTCATAATCATCACCTCCTTTCGCCGCTAAGGGGTGGCGGAGTAAAGCGAGCTGAGGCTCTAATGAGGAACCAGACGGGATCAATTTTGAAAACGTCGTAGAATGCCCGTCCAGGGTTTAACAATCAGATAGGAGTCACGCAGTGTCCAAGCTTTGGACTGGAGGAGAGTCACGGAACGACTATTTGCGACGACTGGCGGTCGTCTTCGCAGTCGACCTCAGGATCAAGATCGTCACCGAGCTGTATCAGCGCGAAATGAGCCCCAAGCAGTTCTTCACGGAGTTTGGCGGGGGCTCGATTTCCCGCGTGGACAAGCACTTCAAGAAACTCGCCGAACACGGCTGGCTCCGCTACCTGCGAAGCGAGACGGGAAACGGCCGTCGGGGCGGGCGCGAGAACTTCTACCGATCTACCGGCCTCGCCTTCATAGACACGGACACCTGGCGGCTGCTTCCCTACTCGATGCGGGTCGCGATCAGCTGGAGGACCTTCCGGCTGTTCGTCGAGAGGGTCGACGAAGCGATGCAGGCGGACACATTCTCCTGCCTGCCGGGGAGCGGGATCACCTGCGACGTCCTCGAATTGGACCAGCGCGGGTGGGACAGCATGACCACCGCCTACGACCGGCTCTTCGGCTGGCTCTACGAGGAGCAGGAGGACGCGAGGCTTCGGATGGTCCACTCCGGTGAGACCGCGATCGTCACGACCTTCGGCCTGCTCGGCTTCGAGTCTGCCGGCGCTCAGGAGGGGGCGCACGACCCGCGGAGGCCGCAGCTGGCGCCGGCCAGGGACGAGCCGCTGGCGCCTTTGATGTCGCGGGTCGCGAAAGTGCTGGAGGACGAGCTCTGCCTCCAGATCCTCTCCGAGGCGAACCGACGCGAGATCAGCGCCCCTCTCTTCCACGCAACCGTGGGCGGCGGGTCGATCGAGCGGGTTCGCCGTTGTTTCAAGAAAGTCGAGGCCGCCGGTTGGCTCACGCAGGTAGGCCAAAAGACCGGGGGGCGGCGCAGATCTGCCGTCGAGCTCTTCTACCGGGCGACGTCCCCGGCGATCGCGTACAGCGCAGCCCGCCTCTCGCTGCCCGACGCCCAAAGGACCTCGCCGGAGGCGTTGACCTTCGAAGAACTCAGGGGTCTGGTCTGTGAGGCGATGCGTGCCGGGACGTTCGAGGCTCGACTGGATGATCACCTCGACTGGCTGGTTCTGCGGCTCGATGCGGAGGGCTGGCGGAACGCGGTTGCGCAGGTCGAGGCGACTCGGCAGGCGCTCATCAAGGAGGGCGAAGCTGCGCGCGCGCGGCTTCGCCGATCGGAGGAGGAGGCGATCAGCACGGTCATTGGGCTTGCGGCATTCAAATCCCCGAACAGCCCGGCGAGAGAGCCCTGATCCAAGCCTGGGGGCCGTGATGATCACGGCGGGCGTTCTGGCCTCGAACGGCGAGCTCAACCTGCTGCTCGTCTTCCTCGCGGTCCTGCTCGGCGGCGTCGTCGGCGACAACGGCGCCGAGGCCGTCCGCCGGGTCAAGCTGACCTGACCCCAGCTACGCTTCACCCACCCGGCGCCTTGGCGGAGTGGCTACGCAGCGGCCTGCAAAGCCGTTTACACCGGTTCGATTCCGGTAGGCGCCTTCGGCTCTGGCAAGCGAGATTTCGCTTGCCAGAGCCGTTTGCGGAGCCTTTTCGCGCTGGATTCCCGTCCGACTGTTTCCGGCTTAAGCCGGTTATTTCATGGCATGACTGGCCCATTTGTGGCCCACAGGAGATCGGGCGGGATGGCGACCCGAGTCCAGTTGTAGGGTCGCCGACCTGTGGGCCAATTCCCGACGATGAAAGCGAAGCGCCTCCTTGCAGTTCTCGAACGCAAGCCGCTCAGCTATCGCGTCGTGCGCCAATCCGGGTCGCACAGGCGCATGGAGGCGCCAGGCCGTCCGCCGTTGACCTTCGCGTTTCACGACAAGGCGACGATCCCCTCTGGCTTGGTTCGCAAGATCCTGACCCGCGACGCCGGGCTTGCCGAAGACGAGGCGCTGAAGCTACTCTGAGATGGAGGATCGAATGGAGACCGTGCGCGTCATCTATCACCACGAGACGGACGGCTGGTGGGCCGAGTCCCCCGATGTCGAGGGTTGGTCCGCCGCCGGCGACGCCTACGTCGAGGTCGTCAAGTTGGCCGAAGAGGGCATTCCGCTTGCTCTTGGACGCGACGCCGTGCTTGAGCACTACGTACCGGCTGGCGAGCACGTAGCTGCTTGAACCACGACCGGTTGCTCCTGCGGAGCCGACCAGGGCAAAGCATAGATTTCAGCGCGGTGGGCGGATCGCCATGAACCTCAAGGACATCGAACCACGTTCGCCGGGCTCGCCACCAGCTCGAATCGGGGGTCACCCTTCGACCCCTTCGCGCCATCGGCTTCCGAAAATCGGCATCCAGCACCTTTGATCGGCAGTTGCAACAAGTCGGCCCGCGATGGTCCGCCCGAGAGCCATTTCACCCGCCCAACTATGCGGGCGTCATACGACGCGAAGGCCCGGCCCGCCAGTGGGCGCGGGTGAGGACAAGGGAGTAGAAGCGGGGCCCTTGATGACCCGAAACCGCGGCGGTATGTCGTTGGGGAACAGCTCTGCCAGGTCCTCGACGCTTAGCCGGGCTATCGCAGCAAGGTCCTCGTCGTCGTAGCCATGACGGTGCCGATGAACGGCGAGCGCATTCGCCCACACGCTCGGGCGCTCGACCAGCACGGGGTCGGGCTCCTCTTGGCGCCATCCCCGCGCCGAAACCTGCTTGCAAAGGCTGGTGTAGCGGGTGGGGCTGATCAGGCCCCTGTCTTTAGCGGCGCGCATGATTGCCTGAATCGAAATCCAGTAACTCCGTTTGAGATCGCGCGCCTGGCGTAGCGTCAGGTCGGAGCTGACGTTGGGATCGAACTCCTCTGGCGGAAGCATTAGCGCCGTCCCGAACTCATAAGCCTCGGGCTCCAGGCGATGCTCGTCTTGCACCGGCAGATATCGGTGCAAGACAGCGTGGCCGAGCTCGTGGGCTAGGCTGAGGCGAACCCGATCGCCAGCTTCCTCCTGGGTATTGACCAAGAACCAGAGACGCTCGTCACCGAGCGTCGATATGAAGGCGGCGCTGGCGTCGTCTGTGCCGAAGTCAACGTGCAGGATGATCCCGCCGGCCGCCTCGATGGCTTTGGTGATGTTGTCGATTCGTCCGTTCGGCAGGCGCCACGCCCTTCGCAGAATTCTGGCCGCGGAGACCGGGTCGTCCCTGGGTATTTCCCCGGGCTCCGGGAAGGAGAGCGGCGTGTCGATCTCAATGCCGGCGTCGAGGATCCGCCGGGCAGCCAAGACCGCAACGTTGATTCGCGCATGCAGCATCCTGGCCCTCTTCACCGATCGGATCGCTCGTTTCCTGAACAGCGGCGCCGCCGCTGGTGCATCGGGCTCGGAGAAGAAATCAAGGGGGAATTGCAGAGCGCTGGCGATGTCCTCGATCTGCGCGGAGGTTGCGTCGTCGATCTTCGTCTCGATCCGGCTCAGAACTGGTTGCGGAAGCCGGGCGTTTCTCGCGGCCTGGGTTTGGCTGAGGCCGCGCATCTCGCGCGCGAGGCGGACCAGGCGAAAGTTGACGTTCTCCACAGCGACTACTTCGCCGAGCCGCCGACGTCCCCCTCCTGTTTGGCGTCTTCGCCGAGGGCCGAGCGAACCCGCGGCTCGGGGACCGGCAGCTGGGGCAGCGTCTGGATCTCGTCGCTCTCGCGGCGCTCGTCTTCGCCTTCCTTGATGAGATCGCCAAGCCGGAGATTGTCGATCACCTTCCCGCGGTTGGCGACATGGAACTCGGGCTCCGTTCCAACTGGCCCGACATCGAGATAGACGACGACCTTGTCGCCGTAGTCCACGGGCGCTAGGTCGATTGCCGCCTCGATCTGCAGCTGCAGGAATTCGGGCTCCTCGTCCTTCTTGTGGGGTTTGCGGCGGATCGTGAGCACGATTCCAAGCTTGGAAGCGCATAGGTAGTAGCGCCCTTGGTTTTGCTCCTCATCTGAGGTCGACAGTTCGATGCCTTCGGGCAGCTCGTCCTGGCGGAGAACGAGGCGGTCACCGACGATCCGCCAGCGCCCGATGCCCGCCATCTGGTTGACCGACGCCTCGCGCGACATCTCCTTCTTCGCCCATTCCGTCTTCGCGAATTCGGCTGCGGCAGATTGCGCTTCCAGGGCGATCGAATGAAGGAGGGGCGCGACCTCGCGCAGCAGGTCCTTAATCTCTTGTTGGCGGGCCATCCATCCTCCGGATCATCGAGGTGTGACTTTCTGAAGATTTCATTCTGGACGGCGCGTCGGATGACTTCGGGGGCTCGGGCAGCACCTTGCCGGAGGCCCGCTCTTCTCGGTCCCCAGGATCTAGGTCTGCCTCCTTGCTGTCGGCACGTCGAGAGACTTGAATGTTCGGCTTGGTGCCGGGCCAGGAGGTCGAACCGGGTCGCTCTTTGCGACGTCGTATGAGCGATGAGTGCGTATACGGTTCCGTCAGGTAGGCGCTCTACAGTCGGCCGATGCCTCGGCCAGGCTTCCCGCGGACGATCGTGGAGTTCCAAGAGCGCTTCGCAACCGATGAGGCCTGCCTGGAGTACCTGGCGGTCTCGCGCTGGCCGGATGGCTTCCTCTGCCCGGACTGCGGCTCGCGCCATGCCTGGGTGCTGGAGCGACGCCATCTCTGGGAGTGCGCGTCCTGCCACAGCCAGACCTCGGTGACCGCCGGCACCGTGATGCACGCACCCGCACGCCGCTGAGGCTGTGGTTCTGGGCCGCCTACCTGGTCGCCACCCACCACCCCGGGATATCCGCCAAGCAGCTCTCCCGCCAGCTCGGCCTGCGCTATGAAACCGCCTGGCTGATCCTGCAGAAGCTGCGCCGGGCGATGGTCGCACCCGAGCGCTCCCCGCTGCGGGGGGAGGTCGAGGTGGACGAGTGCTGGATCGGCGGCGTGGAGCCGGGAAAGCAGGGCCGCGCGCCCGGCCCCAAGACCCTCGTCGGGGTCGTCGTGGAGGTGCGGGGGCAGGGCTCGGGGCGTCTGCGGCTGGCACCGCTCGCCGATGCCGCGAAGCCGACCCTCGACGCCTTCGTGAAGGCGACGACGGCGCCCGGGGCGATCGTCCACACCGACGGCTGGAAGGGCTACAACGGCCTCGCGGCCCAAAGCTTTGACCACCGCCCCCGCAGCCAGCGCGCCGGGGTCGGCGAGGAGCCCTTCCTGCCGCGCGCCCACCGGGCGATCTCCAACCTCAAGGCCTGGATGCTCGGCACCCACCGCGGCGTCTCCAAGGAGCATCTCCCGGTCTACCTCGACGAGTTCGTCTTCCGTCACAACCGCCGCCGCACCCCGATGGCCGCCTTTCAGACCCTGCTGGGGCTGGGGGCTGCCCACGAGCCCGCGACCTACAGGGAGATCTCATACCGAGATCAGGCGGCAGCCTGAGTCAACCGTATACGCACTGAGCGATGAATGAGCCACGAGCGCCATTCCGGCTGCCGTGGATGGGACACTCCCGTCATGGAGGCTCGACAGCGCAGGACGCCCACGGTCGCAGATATGGATCACGGGCGGCTCAGCCAGATCAAGTCGCGGGACAGAGTGCGCGATCTAGCCGAGGTCTACACGCATGATCGGGAGGTCAACGCGATGCTGGACCTGGTGCCGGACATGTTCCCGAGCGAGTGCGACCTCGGCAATACGGACCGCCTCTTTCTCGAGCCCGCCTGTGGCCACGGCAACTTCCTCGTCGAGATCCTGCGCCGCAAGCTCGAGCACGTGACGCCTCGGCGTTACGGGCGGGGCGAGAGTTTCGAGCACCGGATCCTGCGCTGCCTCGCCTCGATCTACGGAATCGACATCTGCGAGGAGAACGTGCGCGAGTCGCGGGAGCGGATGCGAGCCCTCGTCGGTGCACATCTCGAAAGGCATCTAAGCCCCGATGCCCCGACAAAGGGTTTTGGACGGGCCGCCGAGGTGATCCTCGAAACCAATGTCGTCTGCGCCGACTCGCTCGCGGACGCTGCCGAGATCGAGTTGGTCGAGTACCGACCTGGAAGAGCCGGCACCTTCGTCCGCGAGTGGTCCCGTCCGCTCGACCCCGCGGTCGGCGAGCAAAACCTGTTTTCGCTGCCGCCACGTTGTGACGAGGTGCCGGTCCACTACTCCGAGCTCGCGCGTCAGACCGAACCGACCGTCGCCGAACCCGCTCAACGGAAAGCCGCCTGATGCCGGTCCAGGAGCGACAGCGCGTCCCCGACATCCTAGAGTGCCTCGCTCAGCTCTCGAGCGACGAGGTGCCGACGCTGCCGAAGCTCGCGAATGCGATGCTCGACCTGCTGCCTGACGAGGTCTGGACGAAACCCGAGTACCGATGGTGCGACCCGTGCTCCAAGTCAGGCGTGTTCCTGCGCGAAATCGTCAAACGCCTCCTTTTCGAAGGGCTGGTCGAGTGGGAGCCCGATTTCGAGAAGCGGCGTGAACACATCTTCCGCAACATGATCTTCGGCTGCGGGATCACCGAGTTGACCGGGATCGTCTCGCGCCGCACCGTCTACTACTCGCGCCGCGCGGCGAGCGAGTACTCGGTGATCCGCATGGACTCTGAAGACGGGAACATCCCGTTCGTCCGCGCCGAGCACGACTTCAACAAGAAGGGCCGCTGCACCGTCTGCGGCGCCCCCGAAGACCTGGAGCGCGGCCCTGACCGCGAGAACTACGCCTACGCGTTCATCCACGGCGCGTACCCGACCGAGGAGATGGAAGACATGGAGTTCGACGTGATCGTGGGGAATCCGCCGTACCAGATCGGCATGCAGGATGCCGAGGGGAACAGAACGGCGAACATCACTCCGCTCTACCAAATGTTCGTAGATCGGGCGATCAAGATGGATCCGCGCTACCTGCTGATGATCACCCCGTCGCGGTGGTTTACCGGAGGCAAGGGGCTGGACGACTACCGCGAGCGCATGATCGGCGACCGCCGGCTTCGGGTGATCGTCGACAACCCGAAGATCTACGACTGCTTTCCCACGGCGAAGATCCGCGGAGGCGTCAACTATTTCCTCTGGGATCGGGAGTACAACGGTGACTGCGAGTTCTCGAACCGCATCGATGGCGAAATCAAATCTACCGTCACGCGGGACCTGCGCGTCGGGGACGGCGTTGTCATCCGGGACAACCGCGCTGCCGCGATCGTGTATAAGGTCAAGGACCGATCTGCGGAGGCCCTCGCTTCCGTCATCAGCCCAATGGATCCCTTTGGGCAGTCGATCAAGACGAACTACAAGGGCGCTCGGGATGAGCCGTTCGAGGGAAGCATCCCCCTCGTCTTTGGCAGGAAGATCGGCTATGTGCGGCCCGACCAGCTAGAGCGGCACCATGAGTGGGTTGACCGCTGGAAGGTGCTGTTGCCCATGGCTTCCTCGGGGGACACGCCCATGGACGGGGCGGGGAACATCATCGACGTCGTTCTCGGGGCGCCAATCGCCCTTGCGCCCGGATCGGCCTGCACCCAGACCTATCTGGTTGCCGGGACGTTCGATTCCGCCCGGGAAACCGAGAATTACGCCCACTACCTCGCGACCAAGTTCGTCCGGTTCCTCGTCCTACAGCGCAAGTCAACGCAGCACGTAACTCCTGATCGATTCAAGTTCGTCCCGATGCTTGACATGTCCCGGCGCTGGACCGACGAAGATCTCTACGAGCACTTCGGGCTCTCGGAGGACGAGTCCTCATACATCGAGGCCACGATCAAGCCGCGCTCGGTGAACCTCTCGCTGGATTCACCGACTCCGGCAAGCCACCTACCCGGCGGCACCAAGTACAGGGCTGAAGAGCCAGCGGCCGCATAGCGGTCTGGAGCGACGTGGGGGAGAATCGCATCTACGCCTACGCGGTCGTCGGCAAGAACGCCGAGCCGTGGGAGCGAATCTCGGGACAGAACCGCAAGACTGGGACCGGCCTGATCAAGGTCGGGGAGACGACGAAGCGGACGGCGCGGGAGCGGATTAAGCAGCAGCTCGGGACCGCGTATCCGAACCTCGACGGGGTCGAGATCCTGCTGGACGAGCCGGCCGTCCGCGAGGACGGCAGCGAGTTCACGGATCACGAGGTCCATGCCGCGCTTGTGGGGGAGGGCATCCGGCGTCCCGAGGGCGAGTGGTTCGAGGCGACGCTCGACGAGGTGAAGGCCGCGATCAACAAGGTGCGCTCGGGTGTGCCGTTCGAGCCCACGCGCACCGAGTCGTTCGAGATGCGTCCCGAGCAGAGGGCGGCCGTCGAGCGCACCGTCTCCTACTTCCGCGACCACACTGGCGACAGCCGCGCGCCGAGGTTCCTCTGGAACGCGAAGATGCGGTTCGGCAAGACCTTCGCCGCCTACCAGCTCGCCAGAGTGATGGGCTGGAAGCGCGTGCTCGTCCTCACCTACAAGCCGGCGGTCCAAGCGGCGTGGCGCGACGACCTGCTGTGCCATGTGGATTTTGCGGGCTGGCACTTCGTCGATCGCGAGACTCCGATCGACGAAGCCGACGCGCTTCTCAGCGGACCAGATCCGGTTGTCCGCTTCGCCTCCTTCCAAGATTTGCGCCAGAAGTCGGACGACGGCGAGATAAAGGAGCACAACGAGTCGATCCACCTGACCGACTGGGACTGCATCGTGCTCGACGAGTATCACTTCGGCGCTTGGCGCGACAGTGCTCGCGAGCTCTACGACCCCGCCGACGAGAAGCTGGCCGAAGAGGCGGAGCCCGACGAGGAGGTGACCGAGGAGGACCTCGGGCTCGAGTCCGTGCACTACCTGTACCTCTCGGGCACCCCGTTCCGTGCGATCACGAACGGCGAGTTCACCGAGGACGCCACCTTCGACTGGACCTACGTCGACGAGCAGGAGGCGAAGGAGGACTGGGGTGAAAGCCAGGGGCAGAACCCCTACCTCGAGCTGCCCAAGATGGAGATGTACGCCTATGAGATCGCCCCGGGGGCGGCGGGATGGGCGGAGGACGGCGAGTTCTCGGGCTTCTCACTGACCGACTACTTCAAGGCGACGCGCGTCGGCGCCGGGCGCGGGGTGCCGGGACCGGGCGACTGCCTTTTCGAGGACCCCGAGCGTGTCTCCGAGTTCCTCGAGATGCTCCGCGGCAAGCTCCCCGAGCAGATGAAGGTCCAGATCGTCTCGGGTCAGAAACCGCCCTTCCCGTACGAGAGCCCCGCCTTCACCAAGCAGGTTAGACACTCGGTTTGGTACATGCCCGACGTCGCCTCCTGCTTCGCGATGCGCGACATGCTCGACGCGCACTCCTATTTCAAGGGCTTTGAGGTCGTCGTAGCGGCAGGATCGAAGGCTGGGCAGGGCGCCGAGGCGAAGCCGCCGGTGGAGGCGGCGATCGCCAAAGCCGAGAAGGAGCACACCTCCGGCTCGATCACGCTCTCCTGCGGCAAGCTGATGACCGGCGTGACGGTGCGCGAGTGGGGCGCGATCCTGATGCTGCGCTCGCTGAAGTCGCCCGAGTCCTACTTCCAGGCGGCGTTCCGGGTGCAATCCCCGTATGCGATCCGGGACCCCGAGGGTGGACTCGAGGTGCGGAAGACCACTTGCTACCTGTTCGAGTTCGACCCGAACCGGGCGCTGACGCTGCTGTCCGAGTACGGTCTGCGGCTGGCGGCCCAGCAGGGAGAGACGCCCGAGCAGGCGATCGGCAAGCTGATCAACTACCTGCCGATCTTCGGCTTCAAGGGCGGGGCGATGTCGCCGCTCGAGGCCTCGGACGTGCTCGATTGGGCGACGGCGGGAGTGGGGGCCACCGCGCTTGCGAAGCAGTGGAACTCGCCAGTGTTGGTCGATGTAAACGAGCGCACCCTGTCGGCGGTGCTCGACCATCCCGATCTGCTCGAGACGCTGGCGCAGATCGAGGACTTCCGCGCGCTCGTTGACAACGCCGAGCACGTCATCACCTCGACCAAGATGCTGAAGAAAGCGAAGCGCGAGCAGGGCGGGCAGCTCGAACCCGAGCAGAAACGCGAGCAGTCAGAGACTGCGAGGAAGCGCAGGGAGATCCGCGAGAAGCTCCAGAAGTTCCTCGCCCGAGTTCCGGTGTTCATGTACGGGACGGACTTCCGCGAGGAGGCGCTGAAGCATGTGATCGAATCGCTGGATCCGGCGCTCTTCGAGCGCGTGACCGGGCTGACGATCGAGGATTTCAAGCTCCTCAGCGACCTCGGCCTGTTCAATGCCCGGAACATGGACGCCGCGATCTATCAGTTCAGGCGGTTTGAGCTGGCGAGTCTGCGCTACGCGGAGACTGAGGCTACGGAGGACGAACGGGGCGAGCTGGGCCTGTGGGAGGGGAAGGTGATTGAGTGAGGTCTGGGCCCCAGCCAGCACGCTTGCGCGCCGACGATCAAGCGCCGGCTGATAGTCTTTACCTATGGCTGAGAAGGTAAAGAATCAAACGAGGGTATCCAGCAAGCACCAGGTGACGATACCCGCGGCCCCGTTCCGCGAGGCGGGCTTCGAGCCGGGGGACACCCTGCGCGTCGAAGCCGAGGGAGCCGGCCGGGTCGTCTTGACGCGGGTCGGGGAGCTGATCGATCGCTACTCCGGCTGCCTCGACAGCGATGGCGATCTCCGCGAGCGCGTAGACGGGTTGCGCGACGAGTGGCGGTAGTCCTCGACTCCGACGCGGTCGTCGCCTTCCTCGATCGCGGCGACGCCCTCCACGATGCCGCCGACGGGGCGATCCGCGAGCTTCTGGGCAAAGATCGGCTGCTCGCATCAGCCGTGACCTACGCCGAGGTGCTGACCGGTGCGCGACTTGGCCGCCATGACGAGAAGCGCGTCCGCGGCTTCTTCGCCGACCTCATCTCCGAGATTCTGCCCGTCGACGCCGAGGTGGCCGACAAGGCCGCCGATCTCCGCGTGCGTCGCAAATCTCTACGGATGCCGGACGCCATGATTCTTGCGACGGCCGAGCTGAATCCCGAAGTCGAGCTCGTAGTGACCGGCGATCGGCGGGCGGCCAAGATCACCGGATCGAGCTTCAAGGTGAAGCTCCTCCAACCGTGACCCTTGAACTCGGCGCGAGGCCCGAGTCGTCAACCGCTGGGCCGCGGCCCATTTCCTTCAGCCGACCTACCTGCGATTGAAGCACCGGGGAGCCGGGAGTCAAGGGCGCTCCGCGCCCGACCCCTTCGGGGTTGACACCCGGCTCCCCGGTGCTAATCCTGCGAGTAGGTCGGCGGCCGGCCTCCCAGGTGACCCGAACGGGCGTGGACGGGACCGTGGAACGCCATTCCACCGCCACGCCGGTTGAAGGAGCGGTTTGAGCCAGCACGCAGCAGCCAACCCCGCCCGCCCACCATTCGGGTCCGACCGGGGTTGGCTGCTGCGTGCTGGATGGTTCGAGAGGCAAGCGGCGCGGCGGTGGAATGGCTTGAGGTACAGCGATCGGAACGGGGGGACGAATTCGGACTGGACCGGGGGAGGGGTGTGGCGGCGGAATACGGGTCTCGACCAGCGGGCAGCGGTGATCGGTTTGGGGCAGGGAGGGTTGAAACGGAAAGGGCTCGTGGCGCCAGGGCGGTGATCAACGGGGGAGAGGGGACCTGCCTTCGAGGCGATGGCCCGGATGAGGGGCGACGGATACGACGGGGAACTTCCGGAAAATGCGAATCGCGGTCTGGTCGCGTGCGGTTCCCCGGCTAGCGTTGGCTCTCGGTGAACTTCGAGTTGGATTCCGGCGACGGCGAGCTCCAGGTAGCGGCCTGATGCCGGTCGAGCTGTCCGAGCAGGAGCTGCGGGACGCGATCGCGGTCGTCGGCGAGTGGGATCGGCAGGGCGCGCAGGCTGCCCAGTCGGCTTTCGAGTGGATGGGGTGGGAAGGCGAGGAGCCGCTGTTCCTGCGCCGCTACGACGTGCAGCTCTTCGTCTGGTACGTCCTACCGCGCAAGTTCCTCGCCGGACTCGAGGACAAGAGGGCCGCGGCCGCGGCGCTGGCCAAGACGCTGGAGCGCCTCGGTGGGCAGGCGGCGGGATACGCCGATGTTTGCCGCGCGCCGGAGACGCAGCAACTCCTCTGCGCCTGGGAGGCGGAGGACCCGGCGGCGCCGCGGACATTTCGCAACCTTCTCGACGACTCGGGGATCGAGCCGCCGGACACCGACGTCCTGGCCTGGGGTTCGGTGATGGGCTTCGAGGAGGCCCGCGTCCGCGAGCAGGTTGCGACCGCCTTGGAGGAAGCGATCGAGTCCGGAGACTTGACCCCTGGCGCTCGTGGCTTTACCCGCCGCCAGGCCGAGGTGGCCAAAGCGGCCCTTCGCGAGCCCTGGGACGGCGAGGACGGGCGCAGCTGCCTGCAGGCGGTGCAGGACGAGCGTCTGGAGCGCTGGCTTCAGCGTGGCCCCGGTGGACAGGAGGACGAGCGGCGCGCTGTCCTCGACGGCGTCGCGGCCGCGGTGTCCGCCGAGCCGCCGGCGATCGATCCCGGCGCGGCGCGCTCGCCGCTCGAGCCGGCTCTCTGGCTGCTCGAGCAGGGGAACGACGGCATCGGCCTCACCCAGGCGGGCGCGCTCAACCGTGCCCTGGTGCGCGAGGTGGCGGAGCGCTGGCCGAGCTGGTGGGAGGGCGATCTCTTCGGTCCTCCGCACCGAGAAGACGACGTGACGCCGCTCTGGGAGCTGCACCAGCTGCTGCGAGAGCTTCGTCTGCTCCGCCGTAAGGGCCGCCGTGTCCTGACGACGAAACGCGGTCGGGAGCTGGCGGGGAAGCCACCGGTGCTGCTCGAGGCGCTCGCCACGGAGCTGCTCCGCGGCGAAGACTTCTACGCGGCCTGCGCTGAGCTCGCCGCCGTGCTGATTCTCGACGGCGCTCCGGCCGACTACGGCGAGGCGCTCGCGGGGCGGATCCAGCCGGCGGTCGCGGCTGCGGGCTGGCGAGCCGGGGAGGAGCCGCCGAGCGTGCGCGACGTCTCCTGGCAGATCGCCGCATTCCTGCGGCCAGCCGAGGCGATCGGAGTGCTGGTGGACGAGGGCGGCGGCTCGCGTCTGTCGCGCAAACCGCTGCTCCTCACCGAGGCGGGCCGCGCCGCCCTCACGGCGGCGCTACGTGCCCGGGCCCTCGCGCCCGCTCACTCGATTCGACCGTGAGTTATCGGGAAGCCGCCCTCGCTCTCACTGACCGCTACGAGCAGGCGGCAACCCGCCGGGTTCGGCGTAGGCCTCCCATTGTCGTGAGCGAGTTGGCTGGTCCCATGTGCCTCTGGGCCACGTGGACTTCTCGGGACACCCGCGCGCCGATCTAGACTTTTCCTATGGCCACCCGCGACCGAGTCATCCATGTCACTCCCGACGCCTACGATCGCCTCGAGCGCGAGGGCGGGCGCCGCGGCGTGCAGCCGGACGCGCTGGCCGACGAGCTGCTCGCCGCCGAGCTTGCCCCCGCGCAATCTGACCTGGACAGCATCCTGGCCGACCTGGCCGAGATCCGCAGCCGTGTCCGCGGTCCTGTTGACGTGGTCGCCGTTGTCCGCGAAGCTCGCGAAGAGCTCGAGCACCGCGGCCTTTGACGGTCGTCCTCGACGCGAACGCCGACGCGCGCGCTACGCAGAAGGAACGCGCCCACCCCGGTTCCCAGCGCTCGTGTGGTCATGGACGCAGCGGGAACGCGGACCATGTTCGACGATCGCGCAATATTCGTTGAACTCGGTGATGCGCCACGCATAGTTCCAGTAGGCGATGTGACGAGGGTAGGTGAGCCAGATCTGGCCCTTGCCAAAAAAGACAATGTCGCCGACGATCCAGCTCATCTCGCAGCGGACCCGGTTGAAAGAGACGCGCCTATTGCACTTCACCCGCCGGGCGTAGCCAGCCGCGTAGCTGTCGAAGCGCCTATTGAGGGCCGTCCGCATCAGGCGTGCCGCAATGACGGTGCCAAGCTTCCTTCTGTGCCGGGCACCTGTGGCTGGAGGCTGCCAGGTGTCGGGGTGGTCCTCGGGCCTGACCGAAGCGAATCCCCATCGATCGTGGCGGCGGCACATCGCTTGGGTCCCTCCAAGTCCGGTAAAGCACCGGAACGGGCCGACCTTGTAGTAGATCGACCCCCGCACCTTGCCGTCCCAGTGCTCGCCTTTAGCCAGGCGCGCGTAGTAGTCAGCCGCGACTTCGCGCCCTTCCGCGCAGCCTACGCGAACGGTTGCAACCTTCGCCATCTCTCTTTCCGCGACCTTGACCGGCTCGCATGTTCGAGCGGCATGGGCTGGCGCGGGGAGGAGAAAAAGGCTGGCGACAGCCAGAAAGGGCGAGCCACGAAGCATCAACCGGCTATGAAACCAGAAATTGGACCTGCATCAGATCTGGGGGTAGATCAAAGTGTCATCAAAACTGGGGAAAGTTCATTTCGGGCTCGGCGTGAAGTTCGAGTGCCCGTTGCTGACGGGCCTTGAGTGGACGCCCGGCGTGTTTCAGCCGGGATCGTTCTCGCCCGGCGAGCCCGGCCAGGAGGACGCAAGAGGCGGCTCCTGATGGCCGAAGGCATCAGAAAGCGCCACTCAAAAGGTTGCAGCGCCCGCGAAGGCGGGCGCTGCAACTGCGACGGAGGGTGGGAGGCGTTCGTCTACTCCCCTCGCGACGGTCGCAAGCTCTACAAGACCCTCCCGCGGAAGTCGGAAGCAAGGTCGTGGCGGGCCGATGCGAAGCGCTCGCTGGACCGTGGCGCGCTCCGAGCGTCCAACGGCAAAACGTTGCAGGAGGCGGCCGATCCCTGGTTGCGGGCGGCTGAGCGCGGCGACGTCCGCAATCGCTCCGGCCGGCCGTACAAGCCCTCGGCGCTGCGTGGCTACCGCCGCTCGCTCGAGGATCGGGTCCTGCCAGCTCTCGGCTCACGGCGGCTCAGCGCGGTGACGACCCTCGACCTTCAAACGCTCGTTGACGATTGGCTCGCGGAAGGGCAGACGCCCTCCACGATCCGCAACTCGCTCAAGCCGCTTCAGGCGATCTACCGGCGGGCGCGTTCGCGCGAAGGCGTCCCGATGAACCCCACCCACGACCTCGAACTGCCGACGCCCGACCCCGGTGAGGTTCGGATCGTCTCGCCGGAAGTGGCAGCGAGGCTGATCGAGGCTGTTCCCCTCGATGATCAGGCCACCTGGGCGACCGGGCTCTACGCGGGGCTCCGCTACGGGGAGCTGCGGGCGCTTCGCTGGGGAGCCGTCGATCTCGACGCCGCCAGGATCAGGGTGCGCGAGTCATGGGACCCGCTGGAGGGCTCCATCGCGCCCAAGACGCGCACGTCCCGGCGCACGACGCCGATGCCGGCCGTTCTCCTCAGCCTGCTGCGCGATCGCTGCGAGCGCGGGGGAGAGGCCGCCGCCGACGCACTAGTTTTCGCCAATAGCGACGGGACGCCCTTCCATGCAGCAGGCCTCTACCGCCGCGCCGACCGCGCATGGGCGAAAGCCGGCCTGGCCGACCGCCTGCGCCTCCATCAAGCGCGCCACACCTACGCCTCGTTCATGATCGCCGCCGGCGTCAACGCCAAGGCGCTCTCGACCTTCATGGGCCATTCCTCGATCAAGGTCACGTTCGACCTCTACGGCCACCTGATGCCCGGCACGGAGGCCGAGGCGGCGGCGCTGCTCGATGCCTTTCTCGATTCCGATTGAACTGGCTGCCTCCACGCACTATCTTGCCGACAATGGCATTCGACAACATCAACAGCCGAATCAGTGCCGACGAGCTCTCGCGGGCCGAGAGCGGGGCAGCGTCGGGCCTTCGTCCCACCCGCGTCGTACGGGCTGAGGTCGAGTCCGTCGAGGAGAGCGTGCCAGCGTAGCGGTGTGCAAACAAGATGATCCGCTACAGCGACTACGAGGGACCACAGGGCGATGTAGTTCGCCGCGACGGACGCGTTGTCTCGTTCGACCGCGATGCTGCCCGCGAAATGGCGCGCCAGGCGCACGTACTGGCTAGCGAAATCCAGACGATCCGCTTGCGCTGATTGCTCATTGCGGCGGTCTCAGAACACGATCCTCATTGGCACGCCCGCGCTGTCGCGTCGTCCGTCGCCGAGCTCTTCCTGCTCTCCGCACCGACAGCGCAAGGCGACGCTCAGGGCGGAGAGAACTCGCAGGAGGCGCACCTACGCCGGTGGTCGGGCGACCGGCTCGTTGGCGATATCCGCCGCACTCAAGCCGTCGGTCGAGCGTCCCAGCCCGAGTCGTGGGCGAGGTCGCGGAGCAGCGTTCCCCTCGTCCTTGCGATGGGAAACGATGATCTCAAGCACCGGCTCCACCTCGGAATCGGGCAGTTCGTCAAGCAGACGATGGGCTTTCTCCCGCGTCGTCATGGCCCAAAGGGTAGTGCCTGATCCACTGCTCATCGGCGTGGCGTTCAGGGGGAAAAGCGAGTCTCGTACTCGGCGGCGAGAACTGGCGCGTCTCACGTGTCGTCGAACCCGGGGGAAGTCCACGATTGGCGGTCTGCTAATGGCATCGGGAGCGTCTGATTGCATCCCCAAAATGCGCGTAGAGTCACCCCCTCGGCCCGGTTCTTGCCGCCAGAGCCGCCCATTGACTACCAGCCTGATTCCGGTAGCCTGGGCACATACAAATCGTGCGGGCCGCAAGGCCGGCACTTGGGCGGCCCATCGCTGGTCGCCCGACCTCCAAGGCCGCTTTCGAGCGGCCTTGGCTATTCCAGGGGCCTGACGAGCGATGCGGCTCTGCTACGTGGACGAGTCGGGCACGGCGGAGATGCTGGTCGAGGCCGACCCCGACCAGCAGCCCGTCATCGTCATCGCGGGCGTGTCGCTGCCCGAGTGCGAACTCACGAAGATCACGCACGACTGGATCGCCCTCAAGAAGCGCTTCGAGCCGGTGCTGGCGAGGTCCGGGAAAGGGTGGTTGGACGCGATCCTCCACGAACTGAAGGGCGCCAACCTTCGCAAAGGATTCCGTAACAACGCGTCGGTGCGGCAGCGTAAGCGGGCCATTGGGGTGATCGACGGTACGTTGAAGCTGCTGGAGGCGTACGACGCGAAGATCCTTGGGCGGGTGTGGATGAAGAAGCTGGACACCGAGAACAACGACATGGGCATCCATGCCAGCAGCTTGCAGTTCATCTGCCGCGGGTTCGACGCGAGCTTGCCGAAGGACGAGCGGGGCATGGTGGTCGTTGACAGCCAGACCTACCAACACAACCACCGCCTGGCGCACTCCCTCTTCACGCAGCGGTTCGGCCGGCGCCCGAAACATCTCGGCCTGGTCGATATGCCCGTGTTCGGCCACAGCGACAACCACGCCGGTCTCCAGATCGCAGATCTCCTCTGCTCCGCGATTCTGGCGCCGACAGCAAGCGCCGTCTACGCGGGCAAATATGAGAAGTGGAACAAGCACTGCCAATCCGGCTACTTGGATATCCGCGAACGCTTCGGCGGCCGCCTTGACGCCCTCACCTACACGTGGAAGAACCCCAAGACCGGGAAGAAGTGCCCTAGCGTGATCGTCAACGACCCGATCAGCAAGCGGGGTGCCCGGCTGATGTGGGGTCCGGCACCGGCCAGTAAGCCGGCAAGTCGGGGCAGGAGACCAAACGATCCGCGCCGACGTCGGCGGAGGCGGGAAAAGGGCGAGAACTGACCCATCGGCACTCCGGCTGGCACGTCTACTGGCCAATCGTCGTTCCGGCCGCGATCGCCTCTACGACCGCCGAGGACCCCTCCTCGTAGTGCAGTAGCGCCATCACGGCCGAGGCTTCGAGCACCGAGTTCGGCGCTCGCGACGCCTCAGCGTCCGGCACGACGCCGACGGGCTTCTTCCTCGCGGTCGTCGGCGCGCGCTTCCGCGCGACGTTCGGCGATCAGCTCGTCGCTGCATGACCTGCTCGGGTCGCGACCGAGCATCCCCCGCGCACGCTCGGCAGCGGCACGCCGCCGCTCGACCGCGGGAGACGGCTCGTCTGCATAGGGGACGCGGCCACCGACGATCACGCCATCGAGCTTTCGGGCCTTCTCCATCACGACCTTCGGATCCTCGTCGGCGATCACGACCTTGCCGGATCGTTTATCCGTCGCGACGAGCTTGCCCTCGTAGCCTCGGAAGTCGGTGCGGATCGGTTTCACAGCTCTTGATCGTACGCGCTACCCTTGCTGACAATGACTTCCAGCGCAGTCGCGGATTTCGAGGGGAGGCGTTCGGCCGCCGAACGACGCGCTGACGAATTCTCCCGCGTACTTGACGACGCCGGGGCACCCCCTGAATGAACAGCCTCGCCGCCGCAGTACCGCTCGATACTTCGCCGCTCAGTGTCCTGCGCTCGATGCGCGGGGCAATTGTCGATGCTCGGATCGCCTACCCGGAGGTCCTTCACGTCGAGATCAAGGATTCCGAAGGGGGGCTGTGGCGTTTCGCCACTCAGGACGCCGAGTGGTCGCCGTCCGATCCTGCCGAGCTGGTTGGCCGCTCTGTTGCCGACGCGGATATCCACGGAGATACCGGCGAGCTGCGCTGCAAACTCTCCGATGGCTCCCTGCTCGATGTCAAGCCTGCCGAACGAGAGACCGGAGACGATCCGCCGAATTGGGAACTGATCACGCCAGGCGGCGTCGTCCTGGAGTTCGGGCCGAGCATCCGCTGGCAGATCGGCAGCGCGGACAGCCGCTCTTCCTCTCGCGCGTAGCCTCTTGTCCGACCGGGCTACGATGGAGGGGATTCCCGTGGAACAACTGACCGCTCGCATTCATATCGAGGAAGGCCGGTGCTGGGCCGACGTGTCCGAGCTTCCCGGCTGCTTCGCCGCAGGCGACACCCTGGGCGAGCTTTTTGAGTCCTTGCGGGAAGGCATCGCGCTCTACCTTGCCGACCGGACCAGCTTCCACGTCGATGCGGAGGCTTGGCAGGAGATTGCCGCTGTCATCGATCGGCCGGCGCAACCACGGCCAGAGCTGGTGAAGCTCTTCACCCGTCCTCGACCCGAGTAGCCGAGGATTCCGCGTCTCAGTTCCCCGGCTTCGCAGGCGCGGGTTGCGCCGATGAACCAGCTCATTTGACCTATATTTAGCTCAAATGAGCTATATTTAGGTCATTATGGACGTGGCACGACCTTCGTCTGCTCTTTCGGACAGCGTCGATATCGACGTTCTTGTGGCGCTGGCTGGGACCTCGACTCCTCGCAGCGGTCGAGAGCTGGCGCGTCTGAGCGGCCGGTCCAACACCGGTGTGCAGCACGTGCTCGATCGCCTGGTCGACCAGGGCCTGGTCGAGCGGATGGAGGCGGGTCGCGCCTTCCTCTATGTCCTTAACCGGGACCATCTGCTTGCGCCCGCCGTCGAGCGTATGGCGGGAGCCCGCGTGGAGATGGTTCAGAGGCTGCGCGCGGCCATAGGCGGGTGGAGGGTTCCCGCGGCGCACGCTTCGATTTTCGGCAGCGCGGCCCGCGGCGATGGCGATGCGAGCAGCGATATCGACCTCTTCGTCGTCCGGCCGGCGGACGTCGATGCGGACGATCAGGTGTGGCGGGGGCAGGTCGACGACCTCGCCGAGAGCGTCCGCCGCTGGACCGGCAACCATGCCGGCATCGTCGAGATCTCCGAGAGCGAGCTGCCGCGGCTGCGAGCCGACCGGCCGCCGGCCCTTCAAGAGGTCGGCGCCGACGCGATCGACCTCGCCGGCGAGTCGGCCCGCCAGATCCTGGTGGAGGGCCGATGACCGCGAAGCGGGGGAGGACCCAAAAGTGCGGCGCCACTCAGGCTCGCCAACGACTTGCGCAGGCAAGGAGCTACCTGGACGTGGCTTCGCTCACCGCCGACGAGAACGACCCGACGCTCGAGTACGCGGGGGTGGCGGCGTCGGTCGCGATCTCGCTGAACCGCGCTCGACGGTGGCACAGAGGGTGGCACGGTTCCGCGGAACCGCTTTGCGAGCGGAAAACGGCGGGTGTAAACACGCCTGCAAAGAGCCGTTTACACCGGCTCGATTCCGGTAGGCGCCTCTGGCTCTGGCAAGCGGTTTACGGCTTGCCAGAGCGGTTTGCGGCCGCTTCCGCGCCGCCGCTGGGATGCGGGGACGCGGTCCGAGGATTGGTCGACGAACGGAGGGGGGCTCACCTTCGCTATACTACGCAATACGCGACGATACGGAGCGTGCATTGTGGCCAGTAAACAGAGCAAACAAGGTAAGCAGAGCGTCAGCTTCCGCTTCGACCCGATCACGGTTCGGCGCCTCAAGGACCATGCCGCCGACGCGGGCTCCGGCCAGACGGCGCTCGCCCAGCGCTACATCGAGGAGGGCATCCGCCAGGACGAGCATCCCTTGATCTACTTCCGGGAGGGGGCAGCCGGCCGTCGCCCGGCCCTGCTCGGCTCGCGTCTCGATGTCGGCGAGGCGATCGAGACGATCCGCCAGAACGACGGCTCCGTCGAGGAGGCCGCTTCCTATCTCGAGATCCCGGTCGAGCAGCTGGAGGCCGCGGCGCGCTACTACGGCGAGTACACCGCCGAGGTGGACGAGCTGGTCGAGCGCGCCCGGGCTGCCAGCGAGCGTGAGCGCGAGCGCTGGCGCCGGGGCCACGAGGCCCTTGCGTGAAGCTCCTGCTCGACGAGATGATCTCCCCGAAGATCGCTCGCGAGCTACGGAGTGGGGGGAATTTCGACGTTCAGGCGATCAAGGGCGACAGGCCGGACTTGGAGGCAGTCGCCGATCGCGAGATCGTCCGCCGCATCGCCGCCGAGCAGCGAGCCCTCGTGACCAACGACGTACTCGACTTCCAGCTGATCCACAACCAGATGCTGGCCGCCGGCGAGGAGCACTACGGCCTGATCTTCACCAGCGACTCCACCATGCCCCGCAACAAGGCATCGATCCCGCTCTGGGTGAAGGCTCTGGAGAAAGTCTTGACGGAGCATTCAACCGACGACGCGCTGAAGAACCGCATTCGACACCTTCCGTAAGTCCCGACCCGTCTCGATCGTCGACGGGCGTCGCGCTTTACCTCGCTACCGCGTAGGCCCAAACTTCGGCTTACGGTGGCACAGAGGGTGGCGCCGCTCGGCGAAACCGCTCTGGCAAGCGGATTGCGCCGCCGGTAAACGTACCTGCAAAGCCGTTTACACCGGTTCGATTCCGGTGGCGCCTCTGAACCGGCGGGCAGGCACCAAGTCCCGTTGTCGACGCGCTTGGTCAGCAACACGCGGCCGTCCTTTCGCTGCAGCGCGACCTGTGCGCCGGGCACGGGAGGAGATCGCTTCTCAGCTGAGGACGAGCTACCTGATTCGACCGGCAATATACAGTCATGACCAGACTTGTCCGAGTGCACCATCCCGCACACTGAGCTGCAACGCCGACCCCTGCTGCGGCGGAAAGGGAGCTTCCGCATCCACGTGGCACTCTTCGTCTTTGCCCAGGTGCTGCTGTTCGCGATTTGGGACTGGCAGCACTGGCTCGGAAGTGCCAGCGGTCCCTGGTTCCTGTATGCCTTGGTTGGCTGGGGCATCGTTCTCGCGGCTCACTACGCGCTTACGCGCAGTGATCGCGTAGTACGGAACGACCCCGACGGCAAACCCCGGATGAAAGCGTGGAGGACGGCCGCGCTGATCACCGCAACCCTTGGTTTGTTGCTGGGTGGCGGCTATCTCTGGCTGGAGCGCCCATGGTCGAATTACAGCCTGGTCGACATGCTCACGTTGTTCGATCCCGGCAAGCGGGCCTACAACTTCCAGCACATGGACCAGATTTTCCCAGCGGAGCAAATCACCGCCGCCCAGGTGCCGTACGAACTTCCGCGAAGGGAACAACCGCTCCCCACGACCTACTCGTTTGACGGTGCAGACCGGAGCCTGGACCGCTTTCTGAAGCGGACTTCGACCACCGGCCTGCTGGTGACCAAGAACGGCGTGATCGTGCACGAGAGCTACGACCTGGGCGCCAATGCGTCCAGTCGCATTACCTCCTGGTCCGTGGCCAAGTCATTCGTGGCGACTCTGGTGGCGCGGGCGCTGGGCGCTGGCCGCATCCGGTCATTGAGCGATCCGATCAGCGCATACGTCGCGGCGCTCGTCGACACCAGCTTCGACGGGGTGCCCATCCGCGATGTCTTGGAGATGGCCTCGGGGGTCGACTTCAACGAGAGCTACAGCTCGCCTGTCTCGGACATCAACCTCTTCTTCGTGAAACTCTTTCTCTTCGGGCAAAGCGCAAACGACGTCATGGACGACTATGGTCGTGCAGGGCCGGCGGGTGAGGAGTTCCACTATGCCAGCATCAATACCCAGGCGCTGGGCATGCTGGTGAGCGCTGTCTACCGTCAGCCGCTGGTCAAGGTGATGGAGAGCCAACTCTGGCACCCCCTCGGAGCGCGTGCTGCCTCCTGGAACATCGACGATACGGACGGGCACGGAACACCGATCGCATTCTGCTGCATCAATGCGCGCCTGCGCGATTTCGCGAAGCTCGGCCAACTCTACCTCCAAGGAGGGCGTTGGCGGGGCAGGAGGCTCCTGCCGGCGAGCTGGGTGAGAGAAGCTACCACGCCCCGCGCCCCGTTTCTGAGGCCGGGCGCGATGTCGAAGAACGGTGACGGTCAAGACGGCTATGGGTATCAGTGGTGGATTCCACCCGGGGTTCAGCGCACCTATATGGCCTCCGGACTCATGGGCCAGTACATCTACGTATCGGAACCGGACGAAGTGGTTATTGCCCGCACCTCGACAGCCGCCAGTTCCGAGGATGACGAAAGGGAGATCCTCACTGTGTTCCAAACGATCGCCAACGATCTCCACGAATCGGCGCCGACCTCCGCCAAGTGAAGTGGACTCCGCGCCTGGAGAAAGTCCTGACGGAGCACCCAACCGACGACGCGCTGAAGAACCGCGTTCGACACCTGACGGCGGCACGGGTCCGCCGAACCGTCTGACCGCGGTCCGTTTGCGCCGATTCGATTTCCGTAGGCGCCTTCGGGTAGCTGTCAGGCTGAGACGATGAGCGCCGTGACCGTCAGCGAGCACGCATCGGCCGCCGCCGCGGAGCAGGAGGCCGGCGACCACGTCGTCGTGCTGTTCGGGGCGACCGGGGATCTGGCGAAGCGGAAGCTGCTGCCGGGGATGTTCCACCTGGCGCAGGTCGGCTTGATGCCGGCGGGATTTCGGATCGTCGGCGCCGCGCGGCGCGACATCGGCGAGGAGGCGTTTCGCGAGCTGGCGCGGGAGGCGATCGAAGAGTCGGGACGCAAGCCGCCGGGGAGCGAGGCGCTCGAGCGCTTCACCGAGCGCCTGCGCTTCGTCGCCGTCGGCGACGGGTTGGCGCCGCTCTCGGAGGCGATCGACGCCGCCCGGCGGGAACTCGCCGAGGGCGCCCGTCTCCTCTACTACCTCTCGTTGCCGCCGCAGGCCGCCGAGCCGACGGTGCGCGAGCTGGGGGAGACGGGGTTGGCCGACAGCGCCCGGGTGATCACGGAGAAGCCCTTCGGCGTCGACCTGGCCTCCGCCCGCGAGCTCAACTCGTGCCTGCTCTCGGTCTTCCGCGAGGAGGAGATCTTCCGCATCGACCACTACATCGGCCGCGAGGCGGTGCAGAACCTGCTCGCATTGCGCTTCGCCAACGGCATGTTCGAGCCGGTCTGGAACCGCAATCACATCGACCACGTGCAGATCGACGTCCCGGAGACCCTCTCGATCGGCATGCGGGCCGGTTTCTACGAGGAAACTGGCGCCTTCCGCGACATGATCGTCACCCACCTGTTCCAGGTCCTCAGCTTCGTCGCGATGGAGCCGCCGACCTCGCTCGAGGCCGCGCGACTGATCGCCGAGCGGGAGAAGGTCTTCGACTCGATGCCGTTGCTGGAGCCGGACTGCGCGGTGCGCGGCCAGTACGACGGCTACCGCGACGAGGACGGCGTCGCCGCGGACTCCGACACGGAGACGCTGGTGGCGCTGCGCGCGACGATCGACAACTGGCGTTGGGACGGGGTGCCGTTCTACCTACGTTCGGGCAAGCGCATGGCCGAAGACCGCCACATCCTCACCGTCGCCTTCAAGCAGCCGCCGCGGCGCATGTTCCCGCTCGACTGCGACGAGATCGCGGAGAGCTTCGGCCACGACCACCTCACCTTCGAGCTCGGCGAGCCGGGCAGCATCTCGGCGTCGTTCCTCGCCAAGGTTCCCGGACCGGCGATCCAGCTCGGCGAGGCGCATATGCGCTTCAGCTACGCCGACAGCTTCGGCGGCAACGGGCAGGCGCTCGACCCCTACGAGCGGCTGATCCACGACGTGATGGTCGGCGACCGCCTGCTGTTCACGACCTCGAACGGGATCGAGCGGCTGTGGGAGATTTCCGAGCCGCTGCTGGCGGACCCGCCGCCGGCGCGCGGCTATCCGGTGGGCGGATGGGGCCCGGAGGCGATCGACGAGCTGATCGCCCCGCGCCGTTGGCACCTGCCGAGCGCCCACGTGGATTGAGCACGGAAAAGGGCCCCGCGAAGGGGCCCTCTGCCTCCGAAGGACGTGCCACCGGGCGGATCGGGTTGCCGGCTCGTCGGTCCTCGAGTCTGAAGTGCTCGCCGCGGCTTGGCGGCGGCTGATTCATAAACACCGCGTCGCCGGAAAAGTTGCACGGCCTGGATGGGCTGGCGCGACGACGAGCTCGAGCCCGCCGCCCGCTGCTAGATTCAGGACTCCCCACAGGGGGCGCATAGCTCAGTTGGGAGAGCGCCAGCTCGACAAGCTGGAGGTCACAGGTTCGAGCCCTGTTGCGCCCACTCTTGATCGCTACCTACCTGGCCGTTGTGGCTGTGCTCGTCTCCGCGCTGGCGATCGGCCAGGCTGCGCTGGCGCTCTGCGGCGCGCGGCGCTGGTCGTGGCTCGCGCCCGCCGTCGGCCTGGCCCTGGTCTGCGCGATCTGCTGGGCGACCGTGCGGATGCCGGGGGACGGGGTCGTGCCGGCGATCCTCGTGCCGGCGCTGGCGATCCTCGCGGCGCTCCACCTGCGCGGCCGGCTGGAGGGCGGGGGAGAGGCGTTGCGCCTGGGCTGGCCGGTCGCCCTCGGCGCGCTGCTCGCCGCCTCGCTGCCGTTCGCCGTCGAAGGCCACTTCGGCATCCTCGGCACCGGTTTCAACCCGGACATGTCGCAGCATCTGCTGGCGACCGACCGCCTCGCCCACGGCGCGGGCTCGCAGCTCCTCCATCAGGGCTACCCGCTCGGCCCGCACGCGGCCGTCGTCGCGCTGAACGAGGGTCTCGGCGTCGGCATCGTCCAGGGCTTCGACGGGTTGACGATCGCCGCCGTCGTCGTGGCGGCCCTGACGGCGTTCGCTGTATTTGCCGGCCGAGCGCCCGCCGGCGCTTCCGGTGCGACTCATCCACCCATGGGGAGGGAAAGTCGCACCGGAAGCATCGTGGCGGCTCTGCTGGTCGGCCTGCCCTACCTCGTCGCCTCCTACTTCGCCCAGGGCGCCTTCAAGGAGCTGATCCAGGCCGTCCTGGTCCTCGCCTTCGTCCTCGCCCTGCGCGAGAGCAACCGAGCCTGGCGCCACCTACCCCTGAGATTCGCTCCGGCCGCGCTGTTGGCCATCGGCTCCGTTTACGTGTACAGCTTCCCCGGTCTGATCTGGCTGGCCGCCATCGCAACGATCTGGGCGCTCCTCGGTCGGGCGTCAGGCAAATCCGCACCTACCGCGACAGGACCCGCGACCCGAGACGCGTCGGCCCTGCGAGCAGCGTCCCTTGCCGTCCTGGTCTTCCTGATCGGCTCCCTCCCCGAGCTCGGCCGGATGATCGACTTCCACAGCTTCGAGACCTTCGCCCCCAACGGCCCCGGCCTGGGCAACCTCTTCGGCCAGATCTCCCCCTTCACCGCCCTGGGCATCTGGCCCTCCGGCGACTTCCGCCTCGCCCCCGGCGACGGCGCCGTCCCCGCCTTCATCTACTACCTCGGCGCCGCACTCGCCACCGCCCTTTTCCTGCTCGGGATCCGCCGAGCCTGGCGCACCCGCGAGAGCTCCCTTCTCGCGGGGTTGGCATCGGTCGGGCTCCTGTACGTAGCCGCCCGTGTCGGCGGCACCCCATACACCTCGGCAAAGGCCCTGGAGATAGCCGCGCCGCTGGCGACCCTTGCCATCCTCCTACCGCTCTCAGCCGCGGGTGGCGGGGTAGGGGCGACCGCCCCCGATGAAGCTTCAGCTACCGCAGGGGGCGGTGGGTCCCCTGGCCCGACAGGACCCGCGGGCCGACACGCAGCGTCCCTCGGCGTCCCCCACCCAGCCCTCTGGCTCTACCTCCTCGCCGCAGGCGCCTGCTCCCTTCTCGCCCTCGCCAACGCCCCGGTCGGCCCGACGTCCTACTCGCCGGCCCTCACCTCCCTGCGCCCCCTGTTCGCCGACAGCTCGGTCCTCGTCCTCGCCCCCGACACCCTGCTCGCCGGCGAACACGGTGAGCCCTACCTGCTCTGGGAGCTGCGCGGCGGCCGCGTCTGCGTCCAGCCGGCGAGCAGCGCGGGGGGGAGGGCGCCGGTCGGCGTCCGCTTCGTCGTCACCGAGGCGGACGCGAAACGTCCCTTCCGCGGTCTCGTCCTGCGTCGCCGCGCCGGGCCCTACGCCGTCTGGGAGCACCGCGGCGTCGTCGGCGGTCCCAGCCCCTGCCCGCTGATCGCCGTGCGCCAGGCACGCGCCAGCGCCAGTTGATGCATTTTCCCCACTCCTGTGGGGACGAGGCAGCAATCGACGGGCGCGCGCGGTCTCCCCGTAGCATGGGCCGGGATGGAGGCCGCGACCAAGATCACCGTGAAGCTGCCCGACGGGACGCCGCTCGAGCTGCCCGACGGCGCTTCCGGCGCCGACGCCGCCGCGGCGATCGGCCCCGGCCTCGCCAGGGCGGCGCTGGCGATCCGTGTCGACGGCGAGCTGCGCGACCTCAGCGCGCCGCTTCCCGATGGCGCCGAGATCGCGATCCTCACCGACCGCGACCCCGAGGCGCTGGAGCTGATCCGCCACGACGCCGCGCACGTGATGGCCGAGGCGGTGATGGAGCTCTACCCCGGGACCAAGGTGACGATCGGGCCGCCGATCGAGCAGGGCTTCTACTACGACTTCGAGTTCCCACCCGACGCCCGCGTCACCGAGGACGACCTCGAGCGGATCGAGGACGCCATGCGCGCCCACATCGAGGCCGACGAGCGCTTCGAGCGCCGCGACGTGCCGGTCGCCGAGGCGATCGAGATCTTCCGCGAGCAGGGCCAGGACTACAAGGTCGAGCTGATCGAGGACCTCGTCCGGGACGAAGGGGTCGAGACCGTCTCGCTCTACCGCAACGGGCCCTTCGAGGACCTCTGCCGCGGACCGCACGGCCCGGGCACCGGCCGGATCGCGGCGGTCAAGCTGAGCTCGCTCGCCGGCGCCTACTGGCGCGGCGACGAGAGCCGCGCGATGCTGACCAGGGTCTACGGCACCGCCTTCTTCTCGCGGAAGGACCTCGATGCGCACCTCGAGCGGATCGAGCAGGCGAAGGCCCGCGACCACCGCCGGCTCGGCCCGCAGCTCGGCCTCTTCATGCTGCGCCAGGAGGCGCCGGGCATGCCCTTCTGGCTGCCCCACGGCACGACCCTGCTGCGGCTGATCGAGGCCGAGGTGCAGAAGCAGCTGCGCCGCCGCGAGTACGTCGAGATCAAGACGCCGCACCTGCTGGACGTCGAGCTCTGGCACCGCTCCGGCCACTGGGACAACTACCAGGAGAACATGTACTTCACCGAGTCGAAGGAGCGCCAGTACGCGATCCGGCCGATGAACTGCCCCGGCGCCTGCCTGGTCTTCGACTCCGAGCGCCACTCCTACCGCGAGCTGCCGCTGCGCGTCGCCGAGTTCGGCCAGGTCTCCCGGGCCGAGCGCGAGGGCGTGCTGCACGGCCTGCTGCGGGTGCGCGCCTTCACCCAGGACGACGCCCACATCTACTGCACGCCGGAGCAGATCGTCGACGAGGTGACCGGGATCTGCGAGGCGATCGACGAGCTCTACGCCCGCTTCGGCTTCGACGACGTCCAGATCGAGCTCTCGACCCGGCCGCAGAAATCGATCGGCAGCGAGGAGCAGTGGGAGCAGGCCGAAGCGGCGCTGCGCGGCGCGCTGGAGAGCCAGGGGCGCGAGCACACGCTCAACCCCGGCGACGGCGCCTTCTACGGCCCGAAGATCGACTTCCACATCACCGACGCGCTGGGCCGCTCCTGGCAGTGCGGCACCTGCCAGGTCGACTTCTTCATGCCCGAGCGCTTCGACCTCACCTACACCGACCAGAACGACGAGGCGCAGCGGCCGGTGATGATCCACCGCGCCCTGCTCGGCTCGCTGGAGCGCTTCGCGGGCATCCTGATCGAGCACCACGCGGGCCGCTTCCCGGTCTGGCTGGCGCCGGTGCAGGCGACAGTGCTGCCGATCTCCGACCGGCACGTCGAGTTCGCCGACCGGGTCGCCGCCGAGCTGCGCGAGCTCGGCGTGCGGGTCGAGGTCGACCGGCGCTCGGAGTCGATCAACAAGAAGGTGCGTGACGCCGAACTTGCCCGCAACCCCTACATGCTGGTCGTCGGCGACCGCGAGCAGGAGAGCGGCGAGGTCGCGGTGCGCTCGCACGCCGAGGGCGAGCTGGGCTCGATGGCCTACGCCGGGTTCGCCGACCTCGTGCATCGCGCCGAGGCCGGATGATCGCTATGCTTGCCGCACTTGTTCGCAGGCACGTCAAATCATTGAACCCCCACCGGACCTCTAACTAGTGCCGGTCCCGCGCAGGTTCGACCGACGTCCGCCGGAGCGCGACTCGACGCGCATCAACGAGCGGATCCGCGTATCGAAGGTTCGCCTGATCGGCGCCGACGGCGAGCAGCTCGGCATCGTCGAGACGGCCGAGGCGATGAAGCGCGCCCAGGAGGCCGACCTCGACCTGGTCGAGGTAGCGCCGAACTCGAAGCCGCCGGTGACGCGCCTGCTCGACTACTCGAAGTACAAGTACGAGCAGGAGCAGAAGCAGAAGCAGGCGCGCAAGCACCAGACCCAGGTCAACGTGCGCGAGATCAAGCTGCGGCCGAAGATCGCCGACCACGACTACGAGACCAAGAAGGGCCACGTCGAGCGCTTCCTGCGCGGGCGCAACAAAGTCAAGATCACGATCATGTTCCGCGGCCGCGAGCAGGCCCACCCGGAGCGCGGCCGCGACCTGCTCCAGCGCCTCTTCGAGGACCTCGACGGGCTCGCCACGATCGAGTCCGAGCCGCTGCAGGAAGGGCGCAACATGAGCATGATGCTGGCGCCCTCCAAAGAGGCGGGGAAGAAGGACGACGACGCGGAGTAAGTCCTCGCCCTACCGGGAGAGGATGTCGGCGATGCGCTGCGACGCCTTGCCGTCCCACATCGGCGGGGGCTCGGGCTTTGCCGCCGGGCCCTGCGCGGAGAGAGCCCCTGGGATCGTGGCGATCGCCGCCGGGTCGAGGCCGAGCAGGGTGTTGGTGCCGGCGCGGATCGTCACCGGGCGCTCGGTGTTGTCGCGCAGCGTGAAGCAGGGGATGCCGAGGTAGGTCGTCTCCTCCTGGATCCCGCCGGAGTCGGTCAGCACCGCGCCGGCGTCGGCGAGCAGCGAGAGGAAGTCGAGGTAGCCGAGCGGCTCGGTGAGCAGCAGCCCGGGGTGGTCGGCCTCGATCGCCTCCATGCGCTGCCGGGTGCGCGGGTGGACCGGGAAGACGACCGGCATCTCCCGCGCCAGCCCGGCCAGGCGGTGGACGGTCTCCGCCAGCAGCTCGCCGTCGACCAGGGCGGGGCGGTGCAGGGTGACGAGGACGTAGGCGCCGGGTTCGACGCTGAGCCGGGCGGCGGCGCCCGCGGCGCGGAAGCGGTCTTCGAGCGCGACCAGCGTGTCGATCATCGTGTTGCCGACGAAGTGCATGCGCTCTTCGGCGATGCCCTCGGCGCGCAGGTTCTCGACCGCCTCGTCGCTGTGCAGGAAGAGGTGCTCGGAGAACTCGTCGGCGACGATCCGGTTGATCTCCTCGGGCATCGTGCGGTCGAAGCTGCGCAGCCCCGACTCGATGTGGCCGACGGGGACATGCATCTTGACCGCGGTGAGCACTGCGGCGAGGGTCGAGTTGACGTCGCCGGGGACGAGCACGAGGTCCGGCCGCTCCTCCTCCAGCACCGGCTCCAGCCGCTCCATCGTGCGCGCCGTCTGCGCCGCGTGCGTGCCCGAGCCGACCTCGAGCATGTGGTCGGGCGCCGGCACGCCGAGCTGCTCGAAGAAGACCTCCGACATCGCCCGGTCGTAGTGCTGGCCGGTGTGGACGATCGCGTGGCGGCCGCCGGGCAGCCGCTCGCGCAGGGCGGCGATCACCGGCGCCGTCTTGACGAAGTTGGGGCGCGTTCCGATGACGTAGACGATCCGCATCCGGGCGGCAGCGTACCTGCGCCGTCCGCCGCCCCGGCGGAAGCGGCGGCGGGTCTGCTTGAATACGCGACCCGATGCCGAAGATGAAAACCCATTCCGGCGCCAAGAAGCGCTTCCGCAAGACCGCCAAGGGCAAGCTGCGCGGGCGGCGCGCCTACTCGAGCCACATCCTGGAGAAAAAGTCGCCGAAGCGCAAGCGGCAGATGGCGCGGCCGGTCGAGATCGCCAAGCCGGACCGGAAGCGGGTCGACGCGCTGCTCGGAGGCGGAAGGTGAGCCGCGTCAAGCGCTCCGTCCACGCGCGCAAGAAGCGGCGCAAGGTGCTGAAGGAAGCGAAGGGCTACTTCGGCCGCAAGAGCTCCTCCTACCGCTTCGCCAAAGAGCAGGTGCAGCGCTCGGGCCAGTACGCGTACAGGGACCGGCGCAACCGCAAGCGCGAGTTCCGGCGCCTCTGGATCACGCGGATCAACGCCGCCGCGCGGCTCGAGGGGATGAGCTACTCGCAGCTGATGCACGGCCTCGGCGAGGCCGGCGTAGAGGTGAACCGCAAGATGCTCGCGGAGATCGCGGTGAACGACCGCGAGGCCTTCCGCCGATTCGTCGAGCTTGCCCGGGAGGGCGCCGCCGCCTAGAGCGACAGCGCACACTCCACTTTCCCGGGCGGGCCGTCTTCACGGCCCGTTTTTTGTTTGTCGAGGAGAAGAGAACACCGAGCCGAAACCAACCCAGATGATCACGAGCCCCCAGAACGAGAAGCTGAAGCTGGTCCGCAAGCTGCGCGAGCGCAGGGGGCGCGACCGCGAGGGCCTGTTCGCGACCGAGGGCGAGGACCTGCTCGAGGCCGGGCTGGCGGCCGGCGCCGAGCCGCGCTTCGTGCTCGTCGCGGCCGGCTGCGGCCTGGCCGGCGAGGAGGTCGAGCCGGGGCTGCTGGCCGAGCTCTCGACGCTCGGCTCGGGGACGCGGGCGATCGCCGTCTGGCCGCAGGCCTGGGCGGAGGGGGCGAGCCGTCCCTGCGTCTACCTGCACGGCGTCGGCGACCCCGGCAACGTCGGCGCGATCGTCCGCACCGCGCACGCGCTGCTCGGCGGGACGGTGACGCTCGGGCCCGACTGCGCCGACCCCTACGGCCCCCGCGCCGTGCGGGCGAGCATGGGCTCGGTCTTCGGCCGGCCGCTGCTGCGGGGCGGGGCGGAGGAGTCGCCGCGCCCGCGCGCGGCGCTGGTCGCGCACGGCGGCGCGGGGCTCGACGCGCTCGCCGGCGCGGCGACGCTCTGCCTCGGCGGCGAGCGCGAGGGCCTGCCGGCGGAGGTCCTGGAGCAGTGCGACGCGCGGGTGACGATCCCGCTGCGCCCCGGCGGCGCCGAGTCGCTCAACGTCGCCGCCGCGGCTGCGATCGCCGCCCAGCGGATATCGTCGCTCGCCATGCAGGAGGCGGCCGAATGAGCATCGATCGGATCGAGCAGATCGAGTCCGAGGCGACGGCCGCGATCGAGGCCGCGTCGGGCACGGCCGAGCTCGACGAGCTGCGGGTCCGCCACCTCGGCCGCAGGGCCGAGCTGACGACGATCCTGCGCGGCATCGCCGAGCTGCCGGCGGAGGAACGGGGCAAGGTCGGCGGCGGCGCCAACCGGGTGCGCAAGGCGCTCGAAGAGCTGATCGAGCGGCGCGCCGCCGAGCTCGACGCGGCCGAGCTGGAGCAGAGGCTGGCGAGCGACCGGATCGACGTGACCCTGCCCGGCGCGCCGCGGCGCCCGCCCGGCCACCTGCACCTGATCACGCGCACGACGCGGCAGATCGAGGACGTGATGACCGGGCTCGGCTACCGGGTCGTCGAGGGTCCGGAGGTCGAGCACGACTACTACAACTTCACCGCGCTCAACCATCCGCCCGGCCACCCGGCGCGGATGCTCCAAGACACTTTCTATGTAGTTCCGCCCGGCTCCTCGGCTCCCGATCCGGCGCGGGAATCAGATCGTGACGCGCCGGATCTCCCGCGGTCGGAGCCGAGCGGGTTCGTCTGGACTCCGGACCTCCTCCTCAGGACCCACACCTCGCCGGTGCAGGTCCGGGCGATGGAGACGCAGCCGCCGCCGATCTTCGTGATCGTCCCCGGCAAGGTCTACCGGCGCGACTCCGACGCCACGCACAGCCCGATGTTCCACCAGGTCGAGGGGCTGGCGATCGGCGAGGGGATCACGCTCGCCGACCTCAAGGGGACGCTGGAGGAGATGCTGCGGGCGATCTTCGGCGCCGAGCGGGAGATCCGCATGCGGCCGCACTTCTTCCCCTTCACCGAGCCGAGCGTCGAGGTCGACGTCTCCTGTTTCCGCTGCGAGGGGACGGGCGCGTTGCCGGGCGGCGAGCGCTGCAACCTCTGCAAGGGCCAGGGCTGGATCGAGATCCTCGGCGCCGGCATGGTCGACCCGAACGTGCTCGGCTTCGTCGCCGGGAACGGCTACGACCCGGAGGAGGTGCAGGGGTTCGCCTTCGGCATGGGGGTCGAGCGGATCGCGATGCTGCGCCACGGCGTGCCCGACCTGCGGCGATTCTTCGACAACGACGTGCGGATGATCGGGCAGTTCCTATGAGGGTCCCCTTCTCCTGGCTGCGCGAGTACTGCGACCCCGGCATCGGGCCCGCCGAGCTGGCCGAGCGCCTGGCGATGACCGGGACCGAGGTCGAGCGGGTGGTGACCGCCGGCCCGCCGAGCCCAGACGGCTTCGTCGTCGGCCAGGTGCTGGAGCGTGCGAAGCACCCCGACGCGGACCGGCTCAGCGTCTGCACGGTCGACACCGGCGACGGCGATCCGCGGACGATCGTCTGCGGCGCGCCCAACGTCGACGCGGGACAGACCGTTCCCGTGGCGCTGCCCGGCGCCGTCATGCCCGGCGGCGCGAAGCTCGGCAAGGCGAAGCTGCGCGGGGTCGAGTCGCACGGGATGATCCTCTCCGCCGCCGAGCTCGAGATCGCCGAGGAGTCGGCGGGGATCATGGTGCTCGACGACGGCCCGGCGCCGGGCTCGCCGCTGAGTGCGGTGCTGCCGGTCGCCGAGCAGGTGCTCGAGCTCGAGGTGACGCCGAACCGTCCCGACTGCCTCGGGGTCTACGGGGTCGCCCGCGAGGTCCACGCGATCAGCGGCGCGCCGCTGGCGCCCGAGCCCTGGGCCGAGGACGCGGCCGCCGCGGGCGAGGGGGAGGCCGGCGATTACGCCTCGGTGACGGTCGAGGTTCCCGAGCTCTGCCCGCGCTTCACCGCGCGCGTCTTCACCGATGTGACGATCGGCCCCTCGCCGGCCTGGCTGCAGGCGCGGCTCAGCGCCGCCGGCCAGCGGCCGATCAACAACGTCGTCGACATCACCAACTACGTGATGCTGCTGACCGCGCAGCCGCTGCACGCCTTCGACCTCGACCGGGTGCCGGACGGGGCGCTGACCGTGCGCAGGGCGGACGAGGGCGAGAAGATGAAGACGCTCGACGACATCGAGCGCACGTTCGACGCCGAGACCGTGCTGGTCTGCGACGAGCGCGGCCCCTCGGGCATCGCCGGGATCATGGGCGGCCAGGTCTCCGAGGTCTCCGACGGCACGACCCGCGTCCTGCTCGAGGTGGCCAACTGGAACGGGACCAACATCCTGCGCACCTCGCGCCTGCTCGGGCTGCGCTCCGAGGCCTCCTCGCGCTTCGAGAAAGGCCTGCACCCGGCGCTGTGCATGCGGGCGCAGGCGATCGCCTCGCGGCTGCTGGTCGAGCTCTGCGGGGCGAAGCTGGTCCCCGGGACGATCGACGTCGCGGCGCAGCCGCCCGTCGCCGAGCCGATCCGGCTGCGCGGCGGGCGCGTCGCCAGCCTGCTCGGCATGGAGATCGCCCAGTCCGACCAGGTCGCCTACCTGGAGCGGCTCGGCTTCGGCGTCGAGACGCAGGGCGAGGACCTCCTCGCGAGCGTGCCGCCCGACCGTCACTTCGACGTCACGCGCGAGGTCGACCTGATCGAGGAAGTGGCGCGCGTGCACGGAATCGACGCGCACCTGCCCTCGACCCTGCCGGCGGTCGGCCAGGCCGGCGGCCTGCGCCGCGACCAGCGGCTGCGGCGCCGTGCCGAGGACGCCCTGCGCGACCTCGGCTTCGACGAGATCGTCGGCTGGAGCTTCACCGACCCGGGCGAGCCGGGGCGGCTGCGGATCCCCGAGGACGACCCGCGCGCCCAGCCGGTCGCGATCTCCAACCCGCTCTCCGAGGACCAGTCGGCGATGCGGACGACGCTGCTCGGCTCGCTGCTAGGCGCCGCCCAGCGCAACCAGTCCCGCGACGCCGCCCACATCGCCCTCTTCGAGTCCGGCCGCACCTACCTGAACGGCCCGCCGACGGGCCTAAATGTGGACCCCGAGTCCACAAATCGGCCCGTCGGCCCCCTGGGTGGGGGGTTTGTTGGCGAGCGGGGGGCGCCGTTCGGGGAGGCGCATCGGCTCGGGGCGCTTGCCGTGGGGGAGTTGACGCCCGGGGCCTGGCGCGGCGACGCCGTGGCGGCGGACTTCTACGCGCTCAAAGGGGTGCTCGAGGGGGTCGCGGCGCGGCTCGGGGTCGCGCTCTCGTTCGAGCCCGGGGAGGAGCCGTTCCTGCACCCGGGGCGCGCGGCGACGGCGCTCGCCGACGGAACGCCGGCGGGCTGGCTCGGCGAGCTGCACCCGCTGGTCTGCCGGGAGTGGGACCTGGAGGGCGCCGCGGGCTTCGAAGTCGAGCTCGCCCCCCTGGTGGAGGGCGCTTGCGCCGGCGAGGAGACCTTCGAGGACGTGACCACCTTCCCCTCGGTGCGCCAGGACCTGGCCGTCGTCGTGCCGACCGGCGTCTCGGCCGCCGAGGTGCGCGGCGCCGTGCTCTCGGGCGGCGGCGAGCTGCTGCGCGAGGCCGAGGTCTTCGACCTGTTCGAGGGCCAGCAGCTGGGCGAGGGACGCAAGAGCCTCGCCCTGCGGCTCGAGTTCCGCGCCGCGGACCGCACGCTGACCGACGAGCAGGTGGCGGAGCGCCGCGAGTCGATCGTCGCGGCGCTGCAGGAGATCGGGGGCGCCCCGCGTGAGTGAGAAGGCGAGAGTCCTCGTAGCCGGCGCGTCCGGCTTCACCGGCGCGCTCGCGGCGGAGCTGGTCTGGCGCCACCCGCGCATGGAGCTGGTCGCGGCGACCTCGCGCAGCGACGCCGGCAGGCGGCTGGGCGACCTCTACCCGCGCTACCGGGCGGCGGTCGAGCTGAGCGAGCTCGAGCTCGGCGCGCTGCCCCACGTCGACGCCGCGATCGTCGCCTACCCGCACGGGGCCGCGGCGCCGACCGTCGCCGCGCTGCGCGAGCGCGACGTGGTCGTCGCCGACCTCTCGGCCGACTTCCGCCTGCGCGAGATGCCGACCTACGAGCGCTGGTACGGCGAGCACGGCGCGCCGGGCCTGTTCGGCGAGGCCGTCTACGGCCTGGTCGAGCTCTACCGCGAGGAGCTGCGCGGCGCGAAGCTGGCCGCCGTCCCCGGCTGCTACCCGACGGCGAGCGTGCTCGGGCTGGCGCCGCTGGCCGAGCGCGGCCTGCTGAGCGACGTGTTCGTCAGCGCGATGCAGGGCACCTCGGGCTACGGGCGCAGCAGCGACGACCTCGTCCACTTCAGCGCGATGACCGAGAACGCCTTCCCCTACAAGACCGAGGGGCACCGGCACCGGCCGGAGATCGAGCAGGAGCTGACGGCGCTCGGCAGCGCCGCGCCGGTGAGCTTCGTGCCGCACCTGCTGCCGCTCGACCAGGGCGAGCTGACCACCTGCTTCGCCCAGCTCGCCGAGCCGCTGGGCAAGGACGCCGTGCAGGCGCTCTACCGCGAGCGCTACGCCGGCGAGCCATTCGTCCGGGTGCTCGAAGGGCCGCCCAACCTGCGCGCGGTGCGCGACACGAACGAGTGCCACGTGTACGTGACCGTCGAGGAGCGGGGCCGCGTGCTCGCCTTCTCGGCGATCGACAACATCTGGAAGGGCGCCTCGAGCCAGGCGATCCAGTGCCTCAACCTGATGCTCGGCTTCGAGGAGACGGAGGGGCTCCGGTGAGCGAGTTCTTCAAGTCCAGGTGGGTCGCCCCGCCCGCTGGAGTCGAGCAGCTCGACTCCGCGACCCTCGCCCCGGGCTTCCGCGCCGGGGCGGCGCACTGCGGCCTCAAGGGGGGCGGCAAGACCGACGTCGGGCTGCTCGTCTGCGACGCGCCGCAGGTCGGCTCCTCGCTGCTGCTGACGCGCAACGCTTCGGCGGCGGCGCCGATCAGGGTCTGCCGGCAGCGGGTCGAGCGCGCCGCGGTTCGCGCCGCCGTGGTCAACGCCGGCAACGCCAACGCCGAGACCGGCGAGCAGGGGATGGCCGACGCCTGGGCGATGTGCGAGCGGGCGGGGGCGGCGCTGGAGCTCGAGCCCTCCCTGGTCGCCGTCGCCGAGACCGGCGTGATCGGCGTGCCGCTGCCGGTCGACGCGGTGCTCGGCGGGATCGACGAGGCGGCCGGCTCGCTCTCCGCCAAAGGCGCCGGCTCGTTCTCCGACGCGATCCTGACCACCGACCGCTGGCCGAAGAGCTGCACGCTGCGGGCCGGCGGGGTGACGGTCTCCGCCCAGGCAAAGGGGGGCGGGATGATCCAGCCGAACATGGCGACGATGCTCTGCTTCGTGCAGACCGACGCCGCCGTCGCCGACCCCGGCGCCGCCCTGCGCGCCGCCGTCGATTCCTCCTTCGAGCGGATCACGGTCGACGGCCAGATGAGCACCAACGACACGGTGCTCTTGCAGACGACCGGCGAGGCGGGCGCGCCGCTGCCGGACGGCCTGCTCGACGCCGTGCTGCTGCAGCTGGCGCTGGAGATCGTCGCCGACGGCGAGGGCTCGAGCCGTGTCGGCCGCATCCGGGTCGAGGGCGCCGCCTCGGCGGAGGAGGCCGAGCGCGTCGCGCGCGCGATCGCCAACTCGCCGCTGGTCAAGACGGCGCTCTTCGGCCGCGACCCCAACTGGGGGCGGATCGCACAGGCCGCGGGAATGGCCCTGGCCGGCGAGGCCCTGGAGGAGATCGGCGCCGAGTCGATCGACGCCGGCGAGCTGGGCGCGGAGGCGGCGGAGGCCGAGATCGGCCTGCGGCTCGACCGCGGCGAGGCCGCCGCCCACGTCTACTTCTCCGACCTGGGCTACGAGTACGTGAAGATCAACGCCGAGTACACCTCATGACGCTGCAAATCGGCGCATCTCGGGGTCTTCAGTCGGTCTGTTCGGGTCACGCACGAGAATGTGCGCTCCCCTCACATCCCTCCCTGCATCCCCCGACCTGCTTGATTTTCGCGCCATGAGAAAGGCCTGGAGATGACGAATCCATCGAATCGAGCGAGCGTTGAGACCCTCCTGGAGGCGCTTCCCTACATCAGGGACTTCCACGGGCGCACCGTGGTGATCAAGTACGGCGGCTCGGCGATGCGCGAGGAGGCGCTGCGCGAGGGGTTCGCCACCGACGTCGTGCTGCTCAAGTACGTCGGCCTCAACCCGGTGATCGTGCACGGCGGCGGCCCCGAGATCACCCAGCACATGGAACGGCTCGGGCTCGAGGTGCGCTTCCACGAGGGCCTGCGGGTCTCCGACGCGGAGACGGTCGAGGTCGCCCGCATGGTCCTGCTCGGCAAGCTCAACTCCGACATCGTGCAGCGGCTCAACCGCCACGGCCAGCCGGCGGTCGGCCTCTCCGGCCAGGACGGGACGCTGTTCGAGGTGGCGCCGCTGCCGAACGCCGAGCAGGTCGGCTTCGTCGGCCGGGTCGAACGGGTCGATGTCGACGTGCTCAACCACATCGCCGAGGACTACATCCCGGTCGTCGCCTCATCGGCCGCCGACCGCGAGGGCAACCCGTACAACGTCAACGCCGACGAGGCGGCGGGCAAGGTCGCGGCGGCGCTCGGCGCCTACAAGGCCATCTTCCTCACCGACGTCGTCGGCTGGCTCGCCGACCCCGGCGAGGAGAGCTCGCTGATCTCGCGCGCGACCGTGGAGGAGGTCGAAGGGCGGCTGGAGACGGTCGAGGGCGGCATGCGACCGAAGCTCACCGCCTGCGTCGACGCGATCCGCGGCGGCGCCCAGTCGGCCCACATCGTCGACGGCCGCAAGCCGCACAGCCTGCTGCTGGAGCTGTTCACCGACGCCGGCATCGGGACCATGGTGACTCCTTGAGCGCGGCGCCTGCAAACCGGCGCCTGGCGGCGTCCTCAGTCGGCCGGATCGGGTCACGCACTGGAAAGTGCGCTCCCCTCACCGGCCTCCCTGCGTCCTTGCCATGCTTGGTTTTCGACGCCGTGCGGGGTTCGAGATGAAGCTATCCGAACTCCAGGGTCTCGATAGCCGATATCTGATGCGGACCTACACCCGGGCGTCAGTTGAGTTCGTACGGGGCGAGGGGGCAATCCTCTGGGATTCGGACGGACGCGAGTACCTGGACTTCCTGGCGGGCATTTCCGTCTGTTCTGTCGGTCACTGCCATCCCGCGGTGGTGGAGGCGGTGCGCGAGCAGGCCGGCAGGCTGATGCACGTCTCCAACCTCTTCTACAGCGAGCCGATGGTGCGGCTCGCGCAGCGGCTCTCGCGCTCGAGCCTCGGCGGCAAGGTCTTCCTCGCCAACTCCGGGACCGAGGCCAACGAGTGCGCGATCAAGGTCGCGCGCAAGAACGCCCACCGGCGGGGCGTTGAGAACCCGGAGATCGTGAGCTTCGGGCGTGACTTCCACGGACGCACCTACGGGGCGCTTTCGGCGACGCCGAAACTGGCCGAGAACCGGGCCCTGGGCCCGATGCTGCCGGGGTTCCGCGCGGTCCCCTTCGACGACGCCGGCGCCCTGCGCGACGCCGTCTACGAGGAGACCGCGGCGGTGTTGATCGAGCCGATCCAGGGCGAGTCCGGCGTCTACCCGCTGAGCGACGAAACGCTGCTGGCGGCGCGCCAGGCCTGCGACGAAACCGGGGCGCTGCTGATCCTCGACGAGATCCAGACCGGCATCGGCCGCACCGGCTCGCTCTGGGCCTACGAGCAGACGCCCGTGCGGCCCGACGTCCTGACCAGCGCCAAGGCGCTCGGCGGCGGCCTGCCGATCGGCGCCTGCGTGCTCGACGAGCGGCTCGGCGACGTGCTCGAGCCCGGCGACCACGGCTCGACCTTCGCCGGCGGGGCCGTCGTCTCGGCCGCCGCCCTGGCGGTGCTGGAGCTGGTCGACGACCCCGATCTGCTGCGCGGCGTGCGCGAGCGCGGCGCCGCCCTGCGCGAGGCGCTGCTGGCGCTCGAGGGGGTGCGCGAGGTGCGCGGCCGCGGCCTGATGCTGGGCGTCGGCCTGGCCGAGGGGATCGACGCCGCGGCGCTCGGCGCCGACCTGCTCGAGCGCGGCTTGATCGTCAACGCCCCCGAGCCGGGCACGCTGCGCCTGCTGCCGCCGCTGACGGTCGAGTCGGCCCAGATCGAGCGCGCGGTTGAGCTGATCTCGCGCTCGCTCCTAGACTGTGCGCGGGGATGAGCGCCGAGAAGTTCCCACCACGGCCGCAGCAACCGCCCTCCTCCGCGGCGGATGCCGCGTCGCGCCTGGCGACGATCGTCGACGCCGCGGAGCGCGCCGCCGCCGGCGTCATCGACGAGGCCGAGAAGCAGGCCCAGCGACAGCTCGAGGAAGCGCGCGGCCGCGCCGACCGGATCGTCGCCGAGCGCCTGCGCGAGCTCGCCGACGAGCTCGACCCGTCCGGGTCCGGGGAGCGCCCCACCGGGCACCTGAAGCCGGTCGAGAGCATCGAGCGCGCGGAGTGGGACGGGGAGGCGCCTGGAGAGCCGCTGGCGCCGCGGCGCGGCGGCTCGGCCGGCGCCCGCCTGCTCGCCACCCAGATGGCCGTTTCCGGGGCCAGCCGCGAGGAGATCGAGGAGCGGCTGCGCAGCGGCTTCGAGCTCGACGACACGAGCGAGATCCTCGACGCAATCCTCGGCCCGCAAGAGCGGTAGGAGCCCGGCCGCGGCGGCGCGGCCGTAGGATCATGCGCCATGCACGATGACCCGACCCGCACCATGGGCCAGCCGGAGCAGCCCGGAGGCCCCGGCGGCAAGCGCCCGCACGGCAACGTCCGCCTGCTCGTCGCCGGCCTGATCGCCGTGGTCGTCGGCCTGGCGATCGCGATCGTCGTGATCGCCTCCAGCGACAGCGGCGAAACCACCTCGACGGTGACCACGGAAGTGCTGCCCTCCGAAACGACCGCGACCGAACCGGCTCCGACTACGGGCGAATCGACCGCGACCGAAGCGGCGACGGGCGAAGAAGCGGAAGGCGGCGAAACGGCCACCACCGAACCGACCGCGCCGGAAGCGGAAGCCGAAGAAAACGGCAGCGGCGGAATCCCCGCCGAATGAGCGACCTGCCGCCCGAGCAGGCCCGCACCGCGGGCCACGAGGCCGACCCCGCCGAGGTCAGCCGGGTGCTGCTGCTCTACTCCGGCGGCCTCGACACCAGCGTGATGCTGAAGTGGATCCAGGACCGCTACGACGCCGAGGTCGTCTGCCTGACCGTCAACCTCGGCCAGCCGGGCGAGGACTACCAGGTGATCGAGGACAAGGCGAAGCGGCTCGGGGCGCTCGAGTGCCACGTCGTCGACGCGCGCGAGCGCTTCGCGAGCGACTTCGTCCTGCCCGCGATCAAGGCCAACGCGCTCTACGGCGGCGGCTACCCCCTGTTCACGGCGCTGGGCCGGCCCCTGATCGCCGAGCTGGCGGTCGAGCAGGCGCGGCGCAGCGGCTGCGACACGATCGCCCACGGCTGCACCGGCAAGGGCAACGATCAGGTGCGGATCGAGGCGACGGTGGCGACGCTCGCCCCCGAGCTGAAGACGATCGCGCCGGTGCGCTCCCGGCAGATGGGGCGCGAGGAGGAGATCGCCTACGCGCGCGAGCACGGCATCCCGGTCAAGGGCGGCGCCGAGGTGACGCCCTACTCGATCGACGACAACCTCTGGGGACGCTCCTCGGAGGGCCGCTGGATCGAGGACCTCGGGCACGCGCCGGAGGACGACGTCTTCCAGCTCGTCACCCGGCCCGAGGAGGCGCCGGACGAGGCGGAGACGGTGACGGTCGAGTTCGAGGCCGGCGTCCCGGTCGCCTTCGACGGCGAGCGGCTCGGCGCCGTCGAGCTGCTGGAAGCCGCCGCCGAGGCCGGCATCCGCCACGGCGTCGGCATCGTCGACCACATCGAGGACCGGATCGTCGGGCTCAAGGTGCGCGACATCTATGAGGCGCCGGCGGCGGCGATCCTGCTGCCCGCCCACCAGGAGCTGGAGAAGCTGGTCGGCACGATCCACCAGAACCAGTTCAAGCCGTCTTTGGATCAGAAGTGGGGCTACCTCGTCTACGCCGGCCTCTGGTGGGAGCCGCTGCGCGCCGATCTCGATGCATACATGGATGCAGTCAACGCCCAGGTGACCGGGACGATCGGCTTGCGCCTGTACAAAGGGAGCGTGCGAGTCGTCACCCGTTCTTCGCCCAACGCCGTCTACGACGCCGACCTGGCCTCCTTCGCCGAGTCCGGCGGCCTGTTCTCGCAGGCCGCCTCGCCGGGCTTCATCGAGCTCTGGTCGCTGCAGTCGCGGATGGCCCACCGGATTCGCGAGCGCGGGAAGGAGCGGGGCTGATGCAGGAAAAGCTCGGCAAGGCCGCGCTGCGCTTCACGATCTCCTACCTGCGCCGCCGCTACCGGCGCGAGATCCGCATCGGGATCGGCCTCGGCGCGGTAGCGATCGGCGTCGCCGTCTACCTCGCCAACCGGGAAGTCCCCGAGGGTTAGACACCTGAGGTGCCGTCATGCGCTGCAAGCCCGCAGTCGCGCTCTGCGCGGTAGCCCTGCTCGCCGCCGGCTCGGCGCGCGCCGCCGACGTCGGCGCGCTGCGCGACGAGGTCGGCAGCGCGCGCGAAGAAGCCGCCGCGCTGGGCGGCAGGATCCGTGCCACGCAGGAACGCCTGGCGGCGACGGAAGCCGAGGCGAAGGCCGCCGCGGCGCGCGAGCGCCGGCTCAGCGACCTGCTCGCGCACGGTCGCGAACGGGCGGCGCGCCTGGGGGCGAAGGTCGCGCGGGCCGAAACCGGGCTGCGGGCCGAGCGGGCGCGGCTGCGGCGGGCGCGCGGCGCCCTCGCGGCGCGGCTCGTCGCGATCTACGAGAGCGGCGCCCCGAGCACCGCGAGCATCGTGCTCGAATCGGGCGACGTGAACGAGCTCGCGGTGCGCAGCGAATACCTCGAGCGGATCCAGCAGTCCGACACGGCGCTGGCGGCGCGGGTCGAGCAGGTGCGCGACCGGGTGCGCCGCGAGCTCGACCTGGTCGCGGCGCTGAAGGCGCGCGTCGACTCCTACAACGAGCAGCTGGCGGCGGCGCGCTCGGAAATCGCCGCCGTGCGGGCGCGCGCCGAGGGGGCGGCGGCGCGGCTCGATGCGCTCGCCGGCGAACGTTCGGCGGCGCTGGCGAAGCTCAAATCGCGGATCGGCCAGTGGGTGAAGGAGATCGAAGCGGCCGAAGCGGCGAGCCGCGCGGCGGCCGAAGAAACGGTCGGCCGCTGGCTCGGCGGGCCGTACTCGATCCCCACCTACATCGTGATGTGCGAGTCGGGCGGCAACTACGGCGCGCTCAACCCGGGAAGCGGCGCCGGCGGCGCCTACCAGATCCTGCCCTCGACCTGGGAGCTCTACGGCGGCCAGGGCGCGCCACAGGACGCGCCGAAGGCCGAACAGGACCGGATCGCGGCGGAAATCTGGGCGGACTCGGGCGGCGGCGCCTGGGTCTGCGCGGGCTGACCGGGCGGGGCCCGGCAGGGGAGCGCGGGCGGGCGTCGAAGCGGGTCCCATGTTCGTGCGCAAGAAGCGAGGCTCGGCCGCGCGCCGCAAGCCCAAGAGCAAGGCCAAAGGCAAAGCGCGGTTCTCCTGGCCGCACCTGCCGGAGGGGCTGCAGCAGCGCCATCTCGACCTGATCGGCCTCTTCCTGGTCGCCGCCGGCGTCTACCTCTGCTTCGTGCTCTTCTTCGGCTGGGACGGGGGCAAGGTAGGGTACGGGCTCGAAACGGGACTCGAATACCTCTTCGGCGCGGTCGGGGCGCGGATCGCGACCGTGCTGATGCTCGCGGTCGGCGCGATGCTCCTCACCGGTACCTCCGTCTCGACCGTCGTCCGCGGCTTCGGCCGCGGCGTTCACCGCACCTTCGCCGGCGGGCGTGGGCTCGCCGAGACCGCGATCCAGCACCGCGAGGACCGCCGCGCGCAGAAGACCTTCGAGACCAAGGCGGGCCCGACCGACGTGATGAGCAGCTACCCGGAGACCGACGAGCTCGAGCCGACCGTCGCCACCGGCGCCGATGTATTCGCCGATGACTTCGCCGGCGCAAGCGGCGAAGCCGCGGACTCGAACGACCGGGGTATGGCTCCCGACGGTCCCTTTCCCGCCGCCCCCGGACGCGAAGCGGAGGAGGCGGCGGTTGATTCCAAGACCCAGCCCTCATCCGACTCCGATCACGATCTGATTCCCTCGGAGGCGGATGAGGGCCCTCACGACGCCCAGGTCGCCCTCACCCCCATGGGTCAAAAACGCGGCGTCACCGAATCGGAGCAGATCGACTACCGGCCTCCGCCCGCCAAGGCGCTGGAGAAGGGCAAGGGCGACAGCGGGCCCGACCCCCGCGACCACGAGGCGATCGGCCGCAAGCTGGTCGAGACGCTCGGCCACTTCGGCGTCGAGGCGAAGATCGTCGGCATCGTCAGCGGCCCGCACGTCTCGCGCTTCGAGCTGCGCCTCGCGCCCGGCACGAAGGTGAAGAAAGTCACCGAGCTCTCCAACGACCTCGCCTACGCCCTGGCCTCGACCGAGATCCGCATCCTCGCGCCGATCCCCGGCAAGCAGGCGGTCGGGGTCGAGGTGCCGAACACGCGCCGCCGCCTCGTCCGCCTCGGCGACATCTACGCCGGCCGCCCGGAGAAGTCCTCGCCGCTGGTCGCCTGGCTCGGCAAGGGGATCGACGGCAACGCGGTCTCGGTCGACCTGGCGAAGATGCCGCACGTGCTCGTCGCCGGCACGACCGGCTCGGGCAAGTCGGGCTGCGTCAACGCGATCCTCTCCTCGATCCTGATGCACGCCTCGCCCAACGACGTGCGGCTCGTCCTCGTCGACCCCAAGCAGGTCGAGCTCAACCACTACGAGCACGTGCCGCACCTGCTGACCCCCGTGGTCACCTCGCCGCGCCTGGCGGCGAACGTGCTCGCCAACCTGATCGGCGAGATGGAGAGCCGCTACGGGATCATGGGCGAGGCTCGCTGCCGCAACCTCGGCGAGCTCAACCGCGCCCGCGCCAAGGCCGGCGAGCCGCCGTTGCCGCACATCCTCTGCGTGATCGACGAGCTCGCGGACCTGATGATGGTCTCGCCGGCCGAGGTCGAGGACTCGATCATCCGCCTGGCGCAGAAGTCGCGCGCCACCGGCATCCACCTGGTGCTGGCGACGCAGCGTCCCTCGACCGACATCATCACCGGCACGATCAAGGTCAACATCCCGGCGCGGATCGCCTTCGCCGTCTCCTCGCAGACCGACTCGCGGGTGATCCTCGACCAGGGCGGGGCGGAGGCGCTGCTCGGCCAGGGAGACATGCTGTTCCGCGGCGCCGGCACCTCGAAGATGGCCCGCGTGCAGGGCGCCTTCGTCACCGAGGAGGAGATCGCCCGGATCACCTCCCACTGGGCGAAGCAGGGCGAACCGGAGTTCGAGGCGGAGCTGCTCGAGGTTCGCGAGGAAGAGGGCGTCGAAGCGGAGGGCGACTTCGACCCCGACAGCGACGATCTGCTCGACGAGGCGATCCGCACCGTCGTGCAGACCGAAACCGCGTCGGTCTCGATGATCCAGCGCCGCCTGCGGGTCGGCTACACGCGCGCCGGCCGGCTGGTCGACATGCTCGAGCGGCGCGGCGTGATCTCCGGTTACGAGGGCTCGAAGCCGCGCCAGGTGCTGATCACGGAGGCGGACCTGCCCCGCGTGCTCGGCGGAGGCGAGGAGGCGGCCGAGCCGGTCGCCGCCGATCCCGAGACCTCGCCGTAGCCCGTCGGAGTCCCGTGGTTCCTCTCGCGCCCGATGGGCGGATGAGGAACCCGCGGGCCGGTCGTTTCACGTCCAGGTCGCGTAATGGACACAATGTCGTCGTGGCAACCGGCATCGGCGAAACCCTGCGCGAGGCGCGCAGCCGTCGCAAAGTCGGCCTCTCCGAGGTCGAAGCGGCGATCAAGATCCGCGTGCGCTACCTGCAGGCGATCGAGAACGAGGAGTGGGACGCGCTGCCCGGCGGCGCCTACACGCGCGGCTTCATCCGCACCTACGCCTCCTACCTCGGGCTCGACGGCGACCGCCTCGCCGACGACTTCCGCCGCGAGGTCGAGCCGTTGGGCGAGCGTGTGCCGAAGCGGGTCGAGCCGGTGCCGACCGGCGCCCGCAACGGTGGCTCGCGGATCTCGGGACGGCTGCTGATCGCGCTCGTCTGCGTGGTCCTGGTCGCGATCGTCGTCGGCATCGCGGTCGCCGGCGGAGGAGGAGGCGGAAGCGAAGACAGCTCCCCCGGGCCCAAGTCCCCGGCGGCGACGAAGGGCGAGGGGAAGCAGGGGCAGAAGCAGACGACGGCGGCGGCGAAGCCGGGTGTCGCGCTGCGGCTCGCGGCGACCGGCGAAGTCTGGGTCTGCGTGCTCGACGCGGCCGAGAAGCCGCTGGTCGACGGGCAGATCCTCGGCGAAGGCGAGGAAGCGGGGCCCTACCGGTCCAGCGGCTTCGAAATGGCCTTCGGCAACGGCTCGGTCGACGTCTACGTCGACGGCAGGCGCGCCGCCGTCGAAGAGAGCTCGAGCCCGGTCGGCTACGCGATCGACGGCGAGGGAGAACTGGCGGCGCTGGAAGAAGGCGAAAGGCCCTCCTGCGAATGACATATACCGCAGCCGTCAGGGCGGGCATCGTGGTGACCGGCACGGAGGTGCTGACGGGGCGGATCGCCGATCGCAACGGGCCGTGGATCTCCGAACGGCTGGCCGAGCACGGCGTCGAGGTGGCCCACATCCTCGTCGTCGCCGATCGCCCCGACGACCTGGAGGCGGCGCTGCGCTTCCTCGCCGCCGAGCGGATGGACCTGATCGTCACCTCGGGCGGCCTCGGGCCGACCGCCGACGACCTGACGGCGGAGATCGTCGCCCGCTTCGCCGGGCGCGAGCTGGCGCTCGACGAGGCGATGGAGGAGAAGATCGCCGCGATCCTGCGCGGCTTCGCGCGGCGCTACTCCTTCGACGAGGAGGCCGTGCGCGCGGCCAATCGCAAGCAGGCGATGGTCCCCGAGGGCTCGCTGCCGCTCGACCCCGTCGGCACCGCGCCGGGGCTCGTCGTGCCTGCCGGAGAGCGGGTCGTCGTCGTCCTGCCCGGCCCGCCGCGCGAGCTGCGGCCGATGTGGCCGCGGGCGATCGAGTCGCGGCCCGTGCAGGCGATCCTCGCCCGGGCGACCCCGCTGCTCGGCTACACCGTGCGCATGTTCGGCATCCCCGAGTCGGAGATCGCCGGCAGCCTGCGCGAGATCGAGGGCGGCGGGGTGGACCTGGACGCGGTCGAGATCACCACCTGCCTGCGCCGCGGCGAGATCGAGATCGACGTGCGCTACCGGGCCGAGGCGGCGCCGGTCGCCGAAGCCGTGCGCTCCGAGCTCGCCGAGCGCCACGGGCGCCACACCTTCAGCCTCGACGGCGAGACGATCGACGCGCAGCTGGCGCGCCTCCTGCAGGGACGGCGGCTGGCGCTGGCGGAGTCCTGCTCCGGCGGCCTGCTGGCGGCGCGGATCACCGACCTGCCGGGGGCGTCTGCCTACTTCGCCGGCGGCGTCGTCGCCTACTCGAACGAGGCGAAGGCGGAGCTGCTCGGCGTCGACCCGGGGCTGATAGAGGCGCACGGCGCGGTCTCGGGCGAGGTCGCCGCGGCGATGTCGAGCGGGGCGCTGGAGCGCTTCGGCGCCGATGTCGCGGTCTCGATCACCGGCATCGCCGGGCCGGACGGCGGCAGCGAGGAGAAGCCGGTCGGCTACGTCTGCTTCGACGCGCGGCTCGGCGACGGCTCGAACGTCGCCCGCGACCCGGTGATCCCGGGCGGCCGCGAGGACGTCCGCGAGCGCTCCGCGCTGGTCGCGATGCACCTGCTGAGGACCCTGCTCGGTGGCAAAGACACGCCTCTGTGACGAAGCCTGCACGGAATTCTTGCCTTTGACGCGCCACTCGCGCGCCGGCGTTCCTTAGGGTCGCGACATGTCAAAGGAGAGGCTGAAGAGTCCGCGGGCGCGCCTGTTCGTCGCCCTCGATCTGCCCGACCGGGTGCGGGCGGGGATCGTCGCCTGGGGTGGGCGGGCGCTCGCCGACCCGGCGCTGCGGCCGGTCGCGGAGGAGTCGCTGCACGTCACGCTCGCCTTCCTCGGCTGGACCGCCGAGAAGCAGATCCCCCGGCTGGGGGCGATCGTCGAGTCCTGCGCCGGGCCGGCGCCGCGGATCGCGCTCGGCGACCCCGTACGGCGGCCGGAGCGCGGCCGCCCGCGGCTCTTCGCCCTGCCGGTCGACTCGCCGGCGACGCTCGCGCTGCAGGCGAGGCTGCAGGAGGAGCTGGTCGCGGCGCGGCTGTACGAGCCCGAGAGGCGGCCCTTCTGGCCGCATGTGACGGTCGCGCGGGTGCGGCGCGAGGAACGCGGCTCGAAGCGCCCGGCGCGGGTCGCGAAGCTTCCCGGGGCGCTGCCGAAGGAGCTGCTGCGGCCCTTCGGTGGCGTCCGATTGACGCTCTACCGTTCGCAACTCCAGCCGCAGGGTGCGCAGTACACCCCGCTGGCGCAAGTCGAGCTGCCCGCAGGCGGGCGGCAGTGAGGTGAAAGAGATGGCAGACAAGAAAGCGGCTCTGAAGGACGCCTCGAAGGAGGCCAAGGCGAAGGACGCGGCGCTGGAAGCGGCGGTGTCGCAGATCGAGCGCGATTTCGGCCAGGGCTCGCTGATGCGGCTCGGCGCCGACGCGACGATCAAGATCCCCGCGATCTCGACCGGGGCGCTCTCGCTCGACCTGGCGCTGGGCGTCGGCGGCGTGCCGCGCGGTCGCATCGTCGAGATCTTCGGCCCCGAGTCCTCGGGCAAGACGACGCTGATCTACCACATCATCGCCGAGGCCCAGAGCCGCGGCGGGATCTGCGCCTTCATCGACACCGAGCACGCGATCGACCCCACCTACGCGCGCAAGATCGGCGTCGACACCGACGAGCTGCTGGTCTCCCAGCCCGACTACGGCGAGCAGGCGCTGCAGATCGCCGACCGGCTGATCGCCTCGGCGGCGATCGACGTGATGGCGATCGACTCGGTCGCCGCGCTGACTCCGAAAGCCGAGCTGGACGGGCAGATCGGCGACACCACCGTCGGCCTGCAGGCGCGCTTGATGTCGCAGGCGATGCGCAAACTGGCCGGCAACCTCAACCGCACCAACACCGTCTGCCTGTTCACCAACCAGATCCGCGAAAAGGTCGGCGTGCAGTTCGGCTCGCCGGAGACCCAGCCGGGCGGCCGGGCGCTCAAGTTCTACTCTTCGCAGCGGCTCGACATCCGCCGCATCGAGACGCTCAAGGAAGGGACCGAGGCGGTCGGCAACCGGGTGCGGGTCAAAGTCGTCAAGAACAAGGTCGCCTCGCCCTTCCGCCAGGCCGAGTTCGACATCGAGTACGGCGCCGGGATCTCGCGCGAGGGCGGCCTGCTCGACTTCGGCATCGAGCACGACCTGGTGCAGAAATCGGGCTCGTTCTTCTCCTACGGCGAGACCCGGCTCGGCCAGGGCCGCAACAACGCCAAACAGTTCCTCGCCGAGAATCCCGAGGTCGCGAGCGAGCTGGAGGAGAAGATCCGCGCCGCGCTCGGCATCGGCGGCGAGAGCGCGCCCGCCGACGCCGAAGAGTCCGTCGTGGCGGAAGCCGCCTAGTCCCAGGATTAGACAAATGCGTCTATAGGAGTACCCTCTGGGCTAGATGAAGATGCCGTCGTGGATGTGGTCACGCGGCAACGGCTCGGAGGCTGAACGGGCTCTGGACCGGCTGGAGGTGCTGGACGCTCAGCTCGCCGAGCTGAGGCGATCGCAGCTCGAACGAGCCGCCTCCCTGAGCGCAGAGCAGGCCAAGCAGGCGCTGATCGAGGAAATCGAGGCCGACGCGCGCCGCCAGGCCGGCCTCGCGCTGCGCCGGGTCGAGGAGGAGGCCAGGCAGGAGGCGGAGGGCCGCGCCCGCGAGATCCTCGCCGCGGCGACCCAGCGGCTCGCCGCGCAGCACGCCCTGCAGACGACGACACAGCTCCTGCGCCTGCCCAACGACCAGATGAAGGGCCGGGTGATCGGCCGCGAAGGGCGCAACATCCAGGCGCTCGAGCAGCTGACCGGGGTCGACATCATCGTCGACGACACGCCGTCGGCGATCCGCCTCTCGAGCTTCGACGGGATGCGGCGCGAGGTCGCCCGGCTGACCCTGGAGCGGCTGATCGCCGACGGGCGGATCCACCCGGCGCGCTGCGAGGAGGCGTTCGAACAGGCGAGCTGCGAAATCGAGGAGCGGGTCGTCGAAGAGGGCGAGCGCGCGGCTCTCGACGCCAACGTCAACGGCCTGCACCCGCAGCTGATCGACCTGCTGGGCAGGCTGCAGTTCCGCACCAGCTACGGCCAGAACGTGCTCGCCCACCTGGTCGAGTGCTCGCGCCTGGCGACGATGATCGCGCTCGAGCTGGGCGCCGCCGCCGACATCGCCCGGCGCGCGGCGCTGCTGCACGACATCGGCAAGGCCGTCGACCAGGAGGTCGGGGGCACGCACGCGCAGATCGGCGCCGGCCTCGCCCGTCGCTACGGCGAGGGCGAGGCGGTCGCGCACGCGATCGCCGCCCATCACGACGAGATCGAGCCGGCGTCGGTCGAGGCGGTGGTCGTGCAGGCCGCCGACGCCCTCTCCGGGGCGCGGCCGGGGGCGCGCGGGGACACGCTGGAGGGCTACGTCACGCGCCTGCGCGAACTCGAGAAGCTGGCGGGCCGCCACGAGGGCGTGCAGAAGGTCTACGCGATGCAGGCGGGCCGCGAGCTGCGGGTGATGGTCGACCCCGGCGAGATCGACGACGAGCGCGCGGCGCTGCTCTCGCACGAGATCGCCGCCGCGGTCGAGCGCGAGGTCAGCTATCCCGGGCGGATCAAGATCACGGTGATCCGCGAGAGCCGCGCCACCGACTACGCGCGCTGACCGGGAAGGCGGCTGCGGTCGGGCGCGATGGATAGGATTCCGCGCGCATGGACAACGGAACCATCTTCTACGTGATCGGCCCGGCGCTGGCGGCCTCCGCGGTGATCGTCAGCGTCCTCGGCCTGCGCTTCGAGAAGTTCCCCGGCCGCTTCGGGCCGCTGGTCGCCCTCTGGTTCATCGTTCTCGTCGGCGCCTCGACCACCTTCGCGGTGCTGCACTCCCAGGACGAGGAAGTGAAGAAGGAGCAGGAGCGCGGCCTGCCGGCGGCGACCGAAGGGTCCGAAGAAGCAGAGGCCCAGTAGCACCGTAGGGCTGGGCTAGAGTCTGGGCCATGCCCAGCTACCACGTCACGACGTTCGGCTGCCAGATGAACGTGCACGACTCCGAGCGCATGCAGGGGATGCTCGAGTCGCTCGGCTACGAGGCGGCGGCGAGCCGCGAGCAGGCCGATCTGATCCTCTTCAACACCTGCTCGATCCGCGAGTCGGCCGACAACCGCTTCGTCGCCCACCTCGGCGAGGCGAAGCGGCTCAAGTCCGAAGACCCGCAGCGGGTCGTCGGCGTCGGCGGCTGCTGGGCGCAGTCGGTCAAGGACGAGGTCTTCGAGCGCTTCCCCTTCGTCGACGTCGCCTTCGGTCCGGGCCAGATCCACCGCCTCGCCGAGTTCCTCAACTCGGACTCGCTCAGCGCCCAGGGCTACTTCGAGTTCGAGGGCTTCTCCGGCCACCTGCCGGCGCGGCGCGAGCGCGAGTTCCAGGGCTGGCTGCAGATCTCGCAGGGCTGCAACTGCAAGTGCTCCTACTGCATCGTGCCCTCGACCCGGGGCCGCGAGCAGAGCCGCGACCCGGGCGAGCTGGTCGCCGAGGCGGAGGCGCTGGCGGCGGACGGCGTGCTCGAGCTGACCCTGCTCGGTCAGAACGTCAACAGCTACGGCCGCGACCTGCCGCGCTCCTCGCGGATCGGCTTCGCCGGGCTGCTGGCCCGGGTCGACGCGGTCGCGGGGATCGAGCGCATCCGCTACACGAGCCCGCACCCGAAGGACATGAAAGAGGACGTGATCCGCGCCCACGCGGAGCTGCCGGCGCTCTGCGAGCAGATCCACCTGCCGCTGCAGTCGGGCTCCAGCGCCGTGCTCGCGCGGATGCGCCGCACCTACGACCGCCGGCGCTACATGGACCGCGTGGCGCTGATCCGCGAGCACCTGCCCGACTGCGCGATCACCACCGACATCATCGTCGGCTTCCCGGGCGAGACCGAGGCCGATTTCGAGCAGACGCTCGAGGTGGTCGAGGAGGTCGGCTACGACAGCGCCTTCACCTTCGTCTTCTCGCCGCGCCGCGAGACCGAGGCGGCGACGCTCGGCGACCAGGTGCCGCAGCCGGTGAAGCGCGAGCGGATGGAACGGCTGGTCGAGCTGGTGCAGCGGCGGGCGACCGAACGCGCCCAGCGCTTCGTCGGGCGCGAGATGGAGGTGCTGGTCGAGGGCCCGAGCCGCACCGACGAGACGCGGCTGCGCGGGCGGACCAGGCACAACAAGACGGTCAACTTCGACGGCGTGGCCGAGCCCGGGGAGTTTGCGAGGGTCGAGATACAGGACGCGACGTCGACGACTCTCAGCGGGGTATCGGCGAAACCCCTCACTCAGCTCTTTCAGTGATCCTGGCGATCTTTGGGCCTACCGGGGTGGGGAAGACCCGGGTCGCCATAGCTCTCGCGGACGAGCTTCGCGGGCGGGGCGAGGACCCGGTCGCCATCTCCTGTGATGCGCTTCAGGTCTACGAAGGCTTGAGTGTGCTTACGGGGGTGGCCTCGACCGCCGAGAGGGAAGAGCTCGAGCATCGGCTCGTCGGGTTCGTGCCCATTACGGAGCCATTTTCGGTTGGGGACTACATGCGCCTGGCGCACGAGGAGATCGATCGCGCGCTCGAGGCGGGGAGGCGGCCGATCGTCGTCGGGGGGACGGGGCTCTACCTGCGGGCCGCGGTGGCCGAGCTCTCGCTGGTCAAGGCGCCGCCGGAAAGCGAGGACTCCGAGCTGTGGTCGCCGCAGACGCGGCTGCCGACGCGGATCTTCGGCCTCGAGATGGAGCGGGAGCGGCTGTACGAGCGGATCGACGCGCGCACCGAGGCGATCGTCGCCGGCGGCGCGGCGGAGGAGGTGCGCCGCGCCGAAGCGCTCGGCCCCTCGCGCACCGCCCGCAAGGCGCTCGGCTTCGACGAGTTGCTCGGCGGCGACGTCGAGCGGATGAAGAAGCGCTCCCGCAACTACGCCCGCCGCCAGCTCACCTGGATGCGCAAGATCCCCAACCTGACGACGATCGACCGGACCCGTATGACCGACATGGAGGTCGCGGCCGAGATCGCCCTGCGCGTGCAAGGGGCCAATCCCGACAGGCCCTCCACTTAACTTTTTTGGTGGTTCGGGGTTGGGCTGACGCCCGCTGCGCTCGACAAAAAAGTACAAGACGTTCCGGGCCTGCCGGGATTGGCCCTTCTGGATAGGGTGCGGCGATGCGATTTGAGAAGTGGACGGCACTGGGAAACGACTACGTGATCCTGGAGGCGAAGACGTTGCCCTGGGAGCTGAGCCGGGCGCGGGTGCAGAGGATCTGCGACCCACACTTTGGGGTCGGCTCGGACGGGGTGCTGTTGCTCTCGCGCAGTGATGTCCCTGAGTTCGTCGGAGAGGTGCGGATCTTCAATCCCGACGGATCGGAGGCCGAGCTGTCCGGCAACGGGGTGCGGGAGGCTGTCATGTACATGCGAAGGCATGGATGGACGGAGGAGGAGACGTTCACCGTTCTGACCGCCGCCGGGCCGGTCACCCCGACGATCACCTCCGAGCGCACCTGCTCGGTCGAGATGGGCCGGGCGGCGACGGCCTCTAAGGACTTCCCGGAGGGTGAGCCCGACGGCCGCGGCATCCTCACGGCGGCCGGCCGCGACTGGGAGTTCCAGCACGTCTCGATCGGCAACCCGCAGTGCGCGATCGTCGTCGGCGATGAGCTGGAGGGGCTCGACCTGGCGGCGATCGGGCCGGAGATCGAAGCCCACCGCGCGTTCCCCAACCGCACCAACGTCTCCTTCCTGCGCGTCGACGGCAGCCGCGTGCGGGCGCGGATCTTCGAGCGCGGCGTGGGGGAGACGCTCTCCTCGGGGACCGGCGCCTGCGGCGCCGCGGTGACCGCCTTCCTGCGCGGCGCCGAGAGCCCGCTGACCGTCGAGCTCGACGGCGGCGAGCTCGGGGTCGAGATCTCCGGCGAGCTCGACCTGCGCCTCGGCGGCTGGGCGGAGCCGATCTGTTCGGGTGAGCTCTCACCGGAGCTCGTCGCGGCACTGTCCGGGCTGGGTCAATAGATTTCCGCGCCCGTGGGAATCGCAGACCCCTCAAAGCGCCTGGAGGCGATGCCTCCGTACATGTTCCAGGAGCTCGAGCGGCGGATCGCCGAGAAGCGGGCCGCCGGCATCGACGTGATCAGCCTCGGCATCGGCGACCCCGACGAGCCGACCTACCCGCACATCGTCAAGGCGATGCAGGGGGCGGTCGCCGACCCCGGCACGCACCAGTACCCGAGCAACCGCGGGCGGGAGGAGTTCCGCCAGGCCTTCGCCGGCTTCTACGAGCGCCGCTTCGGCGTCGCGATCGACCCCGAGAACGAGGTGATCCCGGCGCTCGGCGCCAAGGAGTGCATCTACAACCTCTGCTTCGCCTTCCTCGACCCGGGCGGGGTCGCGCTCGCCTCCGACCCCGGCTACCCCGTCTACACCGGCGGCCCGATCCTCGCCGGCGCGACGCCGGAGCTGCTGCCGCTGGTCCCCGACCTGGGCTTCGTCCCCGACCTGACCGCGGTCCCCGCCGACGTCGCGGCGCAGGCGCGGCTGATGTTCATCAGCTACCCCAACAACCCGACCGGCGCGGTCGTCCCCGAGGGCTTCTTCGAGCTGGTCGTCTCCTTCGCCCGCGAGCACGAGATCCTCGTCGTCCACGACAACGCCTACTCGGAGACGACCTACGACGGCTACGTCGCCCCGAGCTTCCTCGCCACGCCCGGCGCCAAGGAGGTCGGGGTCGAGGTCTTCTCGCTCTCCAAGGGCCAGAACATGACCGGCTGGCGCTGCGCGGCGATCCTCGGCAACGCCGACGCCGTGCAGACCTACTGGCGGCTGAAGACGAACATCGACTCCGGCATGTTCGAGGCGGTGCAGCTGGCGGGCGTCGCCGCCCTGGAGGGCCCGGCCGGCCCGCTGCGGCGGATGAACGAGACCTACACGCGGCGCCGCGACCTGGTCGTCTCGGCGCTCGGCGAGATCGGCGTCGAGGTGACGCCGCCGAAGGGCACGATCTACGTCTGGGCGCCCGTGCCGAAGGGCCACAGCTCGACCTCCTTCGCCGAGCTGGTGCTCGAAGAGGCCGCCGTCGTCGTCTCGCCCGGCTCGATGTACGGGCCGAGCGGCGAGGGCTTCTTCCGCATCTCCCTGACGACGCCCGACGAGCGCATCACCGAGGCCGTCGAGCGGATGCGCGAGCACCTGAGCTGAGCGACTGATTTTCCCGTACGGGAAAAACGAGGTCCGTTTAGGTGCGGGGCGCTGATCCGCGCCCAAACGGCCGCTCCCGGGCCGGCGTTGCTGCGATTCCTCGACGCGCTGCTCTTCAACGTACTGATCGGCAACGCCGACGCGCATTCCAAGAACTACTCGTTGCTGATGGAGGGGCCCGGAGCGCCGAAGCTCGCGCCCTCTATGACCTGATTTCCACGCGCGCCTATGGCCGTCGGTTCGGCCGCAAGATGGGGATGAAATACGGAGGCGAGTACCGCCCGGACCGGATCCGGGGACGTCACCTCGACCGCCTCGGGGACGCTCTCGGCGTCGCGCGCCGGCGCGTGCGGAAGCATGCGGAGGACATCGCCACGATTGCCGTGCGTTCGCGTGAGGCGACGCGGGAGCGGCTCGAGGATCCCTGGCGGCAGGACCCGATCCTCGACTCGATCGAGGAGACGGTCGAGCAGTTCGCGAAAGTGCTCTCGGACGCCGCTGCGGAACCTGCCTGATCAGGCAGCCTCTTCGCGCTCCGCGCGCTTGCGCCAGTAGCGGTCGAGGCCGCGCCACTGGTATTGCGGGGGGACGCACTGGATCATCTCCCCGGCCGCCTCCTCGCTCGCCGAAACGGCGGCTACGCGTTCGCGGTGGCGGGACTCGTACTCGGCCTCGGAGAGGTCGCGGGCGAGGCCGGCCTCCTCGCGCAGTCGCTGCTTGACCAGCGCCAGGTGGGGGAGGGGGTCGTCGATCGCGCCGAAGTGGGTCAGGGCGAGGCGCTCGGGGGCCCAGCCCTCGACGGTCTCGATCGAGTCGATCCAGGTCTCGACGTCGATGTCGGGCGGCGGCGTGGGAGGCACGACCAGCTCGACGCCGGGGATTTTGACCGCGGCGACGTCGCCGACGAAGGCCGTGCCGCTGTCGGTGTGCAGGTAGCTGACGTGGTGGGAGGCGTGGCCGGGGGTGTAGGCGACGCGCATCCCGAGCACTTCCTCGCCGCCCGCCAGCGGCTTCACGTTGGCCTCCGGCGCCGGCACGATCTCGCCCCAGAGGCGCTCCATCGCGTCGCCGTAGAGCCGCTCGGCGCTGGCCAGCAGCTTCGAGGGGTCGATCAGGTGCGGGGCGCCGCGCTCGTGGACGTAGACCTCGAGCTCGGGCCAGCGGCGCACCAGCGCGCCGGTCGCCGCCGCGTGGTCGAGGTGGATGTGGGTCAGCAGCAGCGCCCGGGGCCGTTCGTCGCCGAGCGCCTCGAGCAGCGTCCCCAGCGAGGACTCCGGCCCCGGATCGACGAGAACGCCGTCTATCTCCCAGCAGCCGATCACATGCGGCCGCCCGAGGTGCATTACGTCGATTACGCGCACTCGCGCAGCTCAGGCCGTAGGAGCGGGGAACCGGTCGTCCTCCGCGAGCGTCTGCCGCAGGCCCTCCTCGAGCCCCCGCGGCGCGTAGCCGAGCTCGCGGCTCGCCTTCTCGTGGCTGGCCCAGAAGGTGACGCCGTCGGCCGAGGAGATCAGCTCGCGCAGGTTCGGCGGCTGTCCCATCATCTTGCCGACGAGCGGCCCGACCGGGGTCAGCGCCTTCATCAGCGCCGTCGGCATCGCGTAACGCGGCGCCTTGCGGCCGGTCGCCGCGGCGACGGTCTCGATCGCCTCGCGCATCGTCGTCACCGGCCCGCTGAGCACGTAGGTCTCGCCGACCCGGCCCCGGTCGAGCGCCAGCAGGATGCCGCCGGCGACGTCCTCGACGTGCGTCAGGCAGATCCCCAGCTCGGGGAAGGGCAGCAGCGGCAGCCGGCCGGCGAAGAACTGCTCGAGCAGGTCGGCGACCTGCGAGGTGTCGCCGGGCCCGTAGACGCCGCCCGGCTGCACGATCACGCCCGGCAGCCCGTCCTCGATCATCCGCTTGGCGACGCGGTGCGCCTCGAGCTTGGTCTCCTCGTAGTAGGAGGTGAACTCGCGGCCGGGGTGCTCGTAGCTCTCGTCGACCACCTGGCGGTGGGTGTTGCCGAAGACGCCGACGGTCGAGACGTAGACGAGCTTGGCGATCCCGGCGTCGCGAGCGGCGCTGAGCACGCGCTCGGTGCCGGCGACGTTGGCCTCCCACATCGCCGGGTGCTGCTTGGCGGGGATTCCGACCTCGTACATCGCCGCGGCGTGGACGGCGGCGTCGCAGCCCTCCATACCGCGGCCGATCGCCGCGGCGTCGCCGAGGTCGCCTTCGAACAGCTCGCAGCCGAGCTCGCGCAGCCTCGCCGCCTTCTCGGGACTGCGGACCAGGCAGGCGACCTCGTCGCCGCGGGCGCGCAGCTGGCGGACGACCTCGCCGCCGATGAACCCGGTTCCCCCCGTCACGAAGACCTTCATCCCCCACAGACTATCCGGGTGGCGGCCACGCCTACAATCAGGTCGAGTGGATCGATCCAGGAACGGGCGCAGCAAGCAGACGCGATACGCCGCGAACGGCGCTGGCGTCGCCAATCCGCGCGCGCGCCAGCGCGCCCTGGCGCTCGGCATCGCCGACCGCGGCGAGGAGGGCGACCCGCTGGCCGAGCTGAAGGAGCTGCTGCGCACGGCCGGGGTCGCGACCGCCGGGGAGGCGCTGCAGCAACGCGCCGCGCCGGACCCCGACCGCTACCTCGGCCGCGGCAAGCTGGCCGAGGTCAAGCAGCTGATCAAGGCCCGCGACGCCAACCTCGTCGCCTGCGACGACGAGCTGGCGCCGCGCCAGGAGCGCAACCTCGAGGCGGCGCTCGGAGTGCCGGTGATCGACCGCACGGCGGTGATCCTCGACATCTTCGCCGACCACGCCCACTCGGCCGAGGGCAAGCTGCAGGTCGAGCTCGCGCAGCTCGAGTACAACCTGGCGCGGATGCGCGGGCTCTGGACCCACCTCGAGCGGCTCGGCGGCGGGATCGGCGCCCGGGGACCGGGCGAGAGCCAGATCGAGACCGACCGCCGGCTCGCCCGCGACCGGATCTCCGCCCTGCGCCGCCGCCTCGCGCGGCTGGAGCGCAACCGCGGCGTGATGCGGGCGCGCCGCGAGCGCTCCTCGCTACCCCGCGTCGCCCTCGCCGGCTACACCAACGCCGGCAAGTCGACGCTGCTCAACGCGCTGGCCGGGGCCGAAGAGGTCGGGGTGGGGGACCGGCTCTTCCACACGCTCGACCCGACGACGCGCAGCGTTGCGCTCTCCGGCCGCGACTACCTGTTCACCGACACCGTCGGCTTCATCGAGAAGCTGCCCCACCAGCTGGTCGAGGCGTTCAAGGCGACGCTGGAGGAGACGGCGCTCGCCGACCTCGTCCTGCAGGTGGTCGACGCGGCGGCGCCCGAGGCGCGGCGCCTCGCCGACCTCGCCGCCGCCGACGCGGTGCTGGAGGAGATCGGCGCCGGCGAGGGGCCGCGCCTGCTGGCGCTCAACAAGGCCGATCTGCTCGACCCCGACGAGCGGCGCGAGGTCCTGCTGCGCCATCCCGGCGCGGTGCTGGTCTCGGCGCTCGGCGGCGAGGGGATCGACGAGCTGCTGGAGCGGGTCGAGGAGGCCTTCGAGGACACCCTCGCCGAGGTCGAGCTGCTCGTCCCCTACAGCGAGGGGGCGCGGCTGCACGAGCTGCACGAGGTGGCCGGGGACCTGGAGCGGACGGAGCGCGAGGACGGGGTGCTCGTGCACGCCAAGGTCCCGCGGTCGGAGATCCATCGGTTTGACGACTTGGCTGTTGCGTAGGGAGGGAGAGGGTGTCCCTCGCTCCGACAAAACGCGGTCTAATTAGACCGCGTTTTTGAGTATCCGCCGGCTCGAGGGACACCCTCTCCCTCCTACACCAGCGGTGTAGGGTGCGCGCCGTGGAGCTGCGGATCGCGAAGCTGAAGGATGAGGCGGTGGTGCCCACTCGCGCGCATGCGGGAGATGCTGGCTTGGATCTGTATGCGTGCGAGGCTGCGCATCTGGGGCCGGGGGAGCGGTGGAGCGTGGGGACCGGGGTCGCGGTGGAGATCCCCGAGGGCTACGCGGGGATGGTGCTGCCGCGTTCGGGGATCGCGCGCGACCACGGGATCGCCCTGGTCAATTCGCCAGGCCTGATCGACGCCGGCTACCGCGGCGAAGTGCGGGTGCTGCTGCTCAACACCGACCCGGCGGAGATCTTCCGGGTCGAGCCGGGCGAGCGGATCGCCCAGCTCCTCATCGTCCCCGTAGGCCTGCCGGAGCCGGTCGAAGTCGAAGCGCTCAGTGAGTCGAGCCGCGGAGGCGGCGGCTTCGGCTCCAGCGGCCGCTGAGCAGCCGCCGGACGCGGCTGGCGGCGTCATCGGTCGCTTGTGTGCAGAGCACACGGCGCTCCCTGCTTCCTTGCCCGCCGCGCCCGGCGGCTGCTCAGTCAGAGTCCTGCCGCTTCGCGGGCGCGGGTTTCGGCGGCGTGCTCGAGCGTGTCGTCGAGGGGTTCCAGATCGGGGGCCGAGCCGTAGCGGCGCTGTAGCGCCAGGGCGATCAGGCGGTCCGCCAGCCAGGCGTTCTTCGGCAGCAGCGGACCGTGCAGGTAGGTGCCGAACAGGTTGTCGCGGCGCACGCCCTCGAAGCCGTCCCGGCCGTTGTTGCCGAAACCGCGCAGCACGCGGCCCAGCGGCCTCGCTTCCGGGCCCAGGTAGGTGCGGCCGCCGTGGTTCTCGAAGCCGGCGATCGTGCGCGGGCCGTCGCCCAGGTCCGCCTCGATCGCGACGTTGCCGATCAGCCGCTCGCCCGGCTCGCGCACCGTCTCCAGGTCGGCCAGCCCGAGCCCCGGCAGCCGCTCGCCGCCGAGCTGATAGCTGTGGCCGAGCAGCTGGTAGCCGCCGCAGACGGCGAGCATGACCGCGCCGTCGCCGACCGCGGAGCCGACCGAGTCGCGCTTGCTCGCGACCATGTCGGCGGCGACCGACCGCTGGTCGCGGTCCTGGCCGCCGCCGAGGTAGAGCAGGTCGTGCCCCCCCGGGTCGAAGTCCTCGCCCGGTCCGCAGGCGGCGTAGGAGAACTCGATCCCGCGCCACTCGCAGCGCAGCCGCAGGAAGATGACGTTGCCGCGGTCGGCGTAGATGTTCATCTGCTCCGGGTAGAGCGCGAGGAAACGGAGCTCCATCAGCTGTATCCCTCCAGCAGGACGACGGTCGAGCCGACATGCGCCTCGGTCGGTGGGATGTCCCGGCGCCCGGCCGGCCGCAGTCCGGCACGGCGCGCCTCGTCTTCCAGCGTCGCGGCGTCGAGCGTGCGCAGGGCGACCTCGTGGACGCTCTCGTCGAGCTCGCCCTGTGGCGAGACCCGCTGACGCAGCCGCCGCACCCGGATCGCATCGTCGTCGACCACGGCATCGACCGGCAGGCTCGAGTACACCCAGCCGTCGACCTCGCGCGTGTCGGGGAGAGGGGCGGGGGAGTCGACGGGCTCGGGCATCGACTCGACGATCGCAAACGCGGCGAGACCGCCAGGCGCCAGATGGGCCGCAACGCATCGCAGGCAGGCCAGCCGCTCCTCCGGTCCCGAGAACAACTGCGCCAGCTGCATCGGCGCGAAGATCAACCGAAAGCTCTGCGCGAGTTCGAACTCACGGGCGTCGCCAACCGAAGCGCTGGTCAGCTCTGCGATGAGGCTCGGCTCCGAGTCGAGCCCGCGTAGTTCGTGCCCGCGCCGGCTCAGATGCGACAGCACCCGGCCCGTTCCACAGCCGAGGTCGAGAATTGGACCGCCCTGGTCGGTCGCGAGCTCCTCCCACAACGGGAGGTCCGCCGAATACGCATCGCACTCGACCCGATGCCAAATGACCGCCTCTCGGGCGGGTGGCGCGACAGGACCCGCCCGCCGACCCCGATCCCTCATCGCCAGAACTCCTCGGTCAGCCCGCGCCCCGAAAGCACCTCGTGCAGCTCCAACAGCGCCGTGTACGTCGGCAGCGCGAAGAGCCGCTCGGGCGCCGCGGCGACCGCCCGGTCGAGCGAGGACTCGATCCCCGGCTCGACCGCGATCGCGTCCCGCGGCCAGCCGGCGTACTTCAGCCGCAGCGCCAGCTCCGGCGCCCGCGTGCCGGCGCAGGTGACGTGCCGCACGGCGCCGGCCAGCAGCTCGAAGTCGGCGTCCCAGATCCAGGAGACGTCGCGCCCGTCGGCGATCCGGTCGTTGAGCGCGATCCAGAGGTCGAGCGGCCGCTCCGACGCCTCGAGCCGCAGCGTGCGCAGCACCTCGTTCGTCCCGGCGGGGTTCTTGACCAGCAGCACCGAGAGTTGCTTCTCCCCGATCCCGACCGTCTCGACCCGGCCGAAGGCGCCGCGCATCGTCGCCAGCGCCGGGCCGATCCGCTCCCGGGGCACCCCGAGCTCGAGCGCCGCGGCGATCGCGGCGAGCGCGTTGTAGGCGTTGTAGAGCCCCGGCAGCGGCAGCTCGACGGCGAGCTCGCCGCCGGGCGTGCGCAGGGCGAGCGAGGCGCCGCGCATGCCGTGCAGCTCGATCCGCGTCGCGGCGACGTCCGGCGCCGGCCGCGAGGCGCCGCAGCGCGGGCAGGAGTAGTGCCCGAGGTGGCCGACGAAGGCCCGCTCGTAGGCGTATGGGGCGCCGCAGCGGCGGCAGTGCCTGGCGTCGAAGGCGTGCTGCAGCTCCGGCAGCGCCTGCGCGGCGTCATCGATGCCGAAGTAGGTGACGCCCTGGCGCCGCTCGCCGCCGGCGTCGCGGCCGAGGTCGGCGACCAGCGGATCGTCGGCGTTGAGCACGAAGCGGCTGCGGCCGCTGCGCGCCGCGACCGTCTCCGCCCAGCGGTCGGCGAGCGTCTCGGTCTCGCCGTAGCGGTCGAGCTGGTCGCGGAAGAGGTTGCCGAGGACGAGGAGCCTCGGGTCGAGCTCGTCGCTGACCCGCGGCAGCCAGGCCTCGTCGACCTCGAACAGGCCCTCGCGCCCGCGCTGCTCGAGCAGCGCCGTGGCGATGCCCCAGGTCATGTTGGAACCCGCCCGGTTGTGCACCGGCTCGCGGCCGCCGGCCGCCAGCAGCGCCGCCAGCATCCCCGCCGTCGTCGTCTTGCCGTTGGTCGCGCTGACCAGCGTCGCGCCGCGGTCGAGCCGCGCGCCCAGCCGCGCGATCGCCCGCGGCTCCATCCGCAGCAGCAGCCTGCCCGGCAGGGTCGTGCCGCCGCCGCGGCCGCTGGCCCGGCTGGCGACGCCGACCGCGCGCGCCGCGAGGCGCTTGGCGCCGAAGAGGGCGCCGCCGTCCTCGCTCAAGCGGGCGCCCGCGGCGGGACGATCACGCTCAGCGCCCGGGGCAGCACGCGCAGCGAGGCGGGCAGATCGGTCAGGTGCTCGCCGTCGGCGAAGACGGGGAGTGGCCGGCTGGCGCTCAGCTCGAGCCGCGAAGCGCGGAACACGCGCACCTCGTCCTCCTCGACGTGGGTGCCCTTGAACACCTTCGGCAGGATAGTCAGGGAGCGCAGCTTGCCGATCTCACTCACGGTGACAACGTCGAACTCGCCGTCGTCGAGCTCGGCGTCGGGGGCGATGAACATGCCGCCCCCGAAGGCCCTGCTGTTGGCGACCGAGACCGAATGGCCGGAAAAACGCTCTCGCTCCTCGCCGACGCGAAGCGTGAACCGGACGGGCTTCCAGCCGAGTAGCGTGCGCACGCCGGAGTAGAGGTAGACGAGATTGCCGCGCAGCCACTTCGTTTCGTTGGCGAGTTCGTTCGCGACCGAGTCGAGGCCGACGCTGACGACGCCGAGGAAGCGCTCGCCGTTGACCTCGCCGACGTCGATCCGCCGCGTCTCGCCCGCGCAGAGCGCCGCGACCGCCGCCTCCGGCTCCACGGGAATGCCGAGCACCCGCGCCAGGTCGTTGCCGCGCCCGCCGGGAACGATGCCCAGCGGGGTGTCCGATCCTGCCAGCGCGCCGCCGACCGCGCCGACCAGCCCGTCGCCGCTGACGACCACGGGAACCTCGCCGCCCTCGGCCGCGCGCAGCGCCCGCTCGACGCCGTCCCGCAGCCCGCGCGTGCGCTCGACCCGGAAGGAGCGCCGCCGCGCGTCGAGCTCGCGCTCGAGCCGCGGCAGCAGCTTCAGCGCGCGGCCGTGCGCCGAGGCCGGGTTGACCAGCAAGGCCAGCGGCAGCGAGTCGACGGGCATAGCGAGCGGCAGCCTAGTCGTCCGCCGAGGGCCCGGCGTGCAGGCGAAAGACCTGAAAGCGCTCGCCCTCGGCTTCGCCCGCGTCCAGCGGGTCGAAGCGCCGGCCGCCGAGCCGCCACTCGAGCCAGCGCCGCCGGCCGATCGCGATCAGGTGGCCGCCGGGCCGCAGCACCCGCGCCAGCTCGCCCGGATGCAGGCGCCCGTGAGAGAGCGCGACGAGGTCGAAGAACCCGTCGGGGTAGGGGAGGCGCCGGGGGCCGGCCCGCTTGAAGGCCACCCGTCCCTCCGGGTCGAGCCCGACGCGCCCGGTCGCCGCGGCTATCGCCTCCTCGGAGGGGTCGACGCCGCGCACCCGCGCCGCCGGGAACTCGCGCGCCAGGAAGAGCACGCCGTCGCCCTCGTCGCAGCCGACCTCGAGGATTCGCTCGGGCAGGTCGCGCACGTGCAGCACGGCGGCGGCGAGCGCGGTCAGCGACGGCGTCGGCATCCCCCGATCATCTAGGATTCCGCGGCCGTGGAGGGGACGTCGGATCGCAACAAGTGGATCGCCCTGGGCGCGTTCGCGCTGATCGCCGCCGGCGTCGTCGCCGCGATCCTGATCGCGCGCAGCGGGGGCGGCGGCTCCAACGGTGCAGCGAGCGTCGCCGGCTGCAAGCAGGTCGAAGCGCCGTCGCCGAAGAAGGTCAGCTTCAAGGCGCCGAAGCAGACCGTGAAGAAGGGCGAAGAGCTGACCGCGACGGTGAGGACGAGCTGCGGAACGTTCGAGATCGCGCTCGACAGCAGGCGGGCGCCGAAGACCGTCAACTCCTTCGTCTTCCTCTCCGAAGAAGGCTTCTACGACGGCCTCGCCTTCCACCGGGTCGTGCCGGAATTCGTCATCCAGGGCGGCGACCCGCTGGGCACCGGGACCGGCGGGCCCGGCTACAGCGTCGACGAGAAGCCGCCCGCCAACCTCGCCTACACGAAGGGCGTCGTCGCGATGGCGAAAAGCCCCGCGGAGCCGCCGGGCCGCTCGGGCAGCCAGTTCTTCGTCGTGCTCGGCGCGGACGCCGGCCTGCCGCCCGAATACGCCCTCCTCGGCAGGGTGGACGAAGGCATCGGCACGGTCGAACGGATCGGCAAGCTCGGCACGCCGCAGGAAAAGCCGAAGCAGGTCGTGCTGATCGAAAAGATCTCGATCGAACGCGGTTAGGCCCACCAGGTCAGGCTGCCTCCTATTTGCGACGACTCGTCGCAGCAATCTCTTGACAGCAGCGCCTCGATCGCATAGGACTCTCTGCATACCGTAAGCGCACTCTGCTTCGCCCGGCGGTGCGTCGAACTTCGAAAGCGGGGAGGCGGGTGCGTGGGAACGACAGGACGCAAGCGTGCATGGCTGGGGGCGTCGCTTCCGGCGATTCTGCTCACAGGGCTCTTCCTCGGCTTGGCTACAAGCGCCCGCGCAGCGGAATGCACCGACACCTGGATCGGCCCCAACGGCGGCGAATGGCAACTCGCTGAAAACTGGTCCGCTGAACAGGTGCCGGGCTCCGAAGACGTCGCCTGCATCCCGAAAGAAAGCACGGCGAAAGTCACGGAAGGCACGCACTTCGCGGAACTTCTGCAGGGCGAAGGCCGCCTGACGGTCGCCGGCGGCTCGTTGGGCCTGCTGGGCACCGGCGAATCCTCGAACATCGGCATGCTCCACCTCACCGGCGGCGCGCTCAGGGGGCCCAACGAGCTCTTCGTGACCAGCACGTTGACGGCCGACGGGGGCTCGATGGAAGGGGCGGGCGCCACCGTGATCGGAACCGAAGCGTCCGGGGTGGTGAAAGCACCCGAAGAAGGCGAAGGACCCGGCCTGCGAGTGACCGAAGCGCGCACGCTGACCGTACGCGGCACGCTGGGAATCGATGGCGCGGCGGGCAAGCTCAACGTCATAGAAGCGACGACCCTCGGCACGCTCGGCGAAGGTCAGATCACGGTCAAAGGCCCCGAAGGACGGATCACCGCCTCCGAAACCGCGGCCGTCAGCAACGCCAACCGGCTCACCGTCGAAGGAACCGAAGGGCGAATCACGCTGCAAGACAGCGCCGTCCTGCACAACTCCGAAATCCTCGAGCTGAACGCCCCGGAAGGGGGCCTGATCCTTCAGGGCAATTCCGAGCTCGAGAACTTCGGCACGGCGACGATGGAAGGCGCCGAAGGCGAAATCCGCCTCGAAGGCGGTTCGATCGAAAACCTGGACACCCTGACGATCGAAGCTCCGGGCGGTCGAATCCGCGGCGGCGAAGGCGCGACCATCGACAACTTCGGAACCCTGACCGTCGACGGTCAGGGGGCCGGCAACGGCCTAGTCGCCAGCGAAGCAGGGGTGCTGCCGGAATTGACCAACCAAGGGACGCTCCTGAAGGACAGCGGCGCCGAACTCACCCTCGTCGAGTTCGAGGTCGACAACGAGGGCCTCGTCCATGCCGAAGCAGGATCGCTGGGTTTCAGCGGCGGCGGCAACTCCGGCCAGGAAGCGATCGACTACTGGACGGCCGACAGCGGCGCGGAAATCGTCTTCGACGAAGCGGCGTTCACGCTGGGAGAAAGCGCCTCTATATCGGGGTCGCTCCTCGCGATGGGCTCGGCCAGCCTCCAGGCCGCCATGGTCACCGCGGACGAAGCCGAGATTTCGCTCGTCGAAAGCTCTCTCAAATTGACCGGCGCCGGAAATGAATCGCGGATCGGGGGAGTCAACGTCTCCTCGGGCGAAGTCAGCCTCATCGATGAAGGACGATTGAACGTCCTCGAAACGGCCTTCCTCCAGAGCGGCGCCCTGGAGGTGGGTGAAGATTGCGCGGTGACCATCTTCGAACTGCTGCAGGAAGGCGGGGTCACGAGTATTGGCGCCGACACCACCTTGGATGGCGAAGGCATATACGTGGAAGGTGGCGCATTGGAACTCGCCAGTGGAGTGGAAGGCGAGATATACAATTTCGGCGCGGGCGAAGAAGGGCAGGTCTCGATCGGACCGGGTTCGTCCCTGAGCGGCGCCGGCCTGTGGGACGAAGGGATCCTTGAACTGGGGCCGAGCGTGGAACTCGACGTCACCACGATTTGGCATGTCGCGGGAACGTTCGCGGTTGGGAGCAACGCAAGCATCTCGGCGACTCTGATGTTCTTGGAGGACGGCGCCTTCACCATGAGCGAAGGCGCCGCGATCGACGCCCATGAAGTCCTCCACGAGGATGGCAGTTGGGAAACGTCGGCGGGAGTAGTCGTCTCTGCAACGGGACTCGTTCAGGAGGGCGGAACGATCAATGTCGCCGCCGGCGCGACAGTCGACGTCAGCAGTCTCCGGCAGTACATCTTGGAAGGCGTTGAAGAAAGCGTCATTGACGTTGAAGCAAACGGGACGGTGAGCGCAAGCTACTCGGCGAAGCTGTGGGAAGGTGCGTTCACCGGAGCCGGGACGCTGACGGCAGACGAAGTTAGATTGCAAGACGTGGAGATGTCGGGCAGCGGTCTAACGGACATCGCCAGCAAGGGTGAAGTCCTGGCCGACGGCCACACGTCCGTCGCGGAACGACGTACGGTAAGCCATGGGTCGTTCAATATGGCTTACGGGACGATGGAGATGTCCGATGGAGCGGTGCTCGAAACCCGCGGTGAGTTCGACGCCAGCTCGGAGGCGACCGGCCACGGAGCCCAGATTTCTATTGGCGAAGGGAGCACCACCGACCCCAAGATCGTCAACAAGGGGGAATTCAACAAGGAGTCGGGGACCGGCACGACCGCGGTCACCGTCCCATTCAAGAACGACGGCACGATCCACCAATTTAGCGGCACGCTCAGCATCGAAAACCGGCTCGGTGTCCCGGCCAACGAGAGGTTCGGCTACCGCTGCCACTGCGGCGACCCGGTCGAAACCGCCAGCGGCGACCTGGTTGAGACGCAGACCGACATCTCCGTGCCAGGTCGTGGTGTCGGCCTCGATCTGACGCGCTCGTACAGCGTCCAGGCAGCGGCTGAAGCCACCTCGCCCGGCCCCTTCGGCTATGGCTGGACCAGCTCGTTCGGCTACCGTCTCGCCTTCGAAGAAGCTGAAGGCGGCGAAGCGATCACCGTCCACCGGGCCGACGGCAGCAGCGTCCCCTTCGCCCCGGCCGAAGGCGGCTCCTTCGAAGCGCCGTCCTGGAGCCGGGACACCCTCAGCGGCGACTCAGAATCGGGCTACACCTTCACCAACGCGAGCCAGATCGAGCTCCACTTCTCTGCGGCTGGCGCCCTGCAGAGCGTCAGCGACCGCAACGGCAACGAAACGACGCTCGCCTACGACGAATCCGGCCGCCTGGAAACGATCACCGACCCCGCCGGGCGCCAGATCGCCCTCGCCTACGACGGGGAAGGCCTGGTCGAAAGCGCTGAAGACCCGATGGGCCACGTCGTCCAATATGGCTACGAAGGCGACGAGCTCGCCGCCGTGACGATGCCCGGCGAAGAAGAACCCCGCTGGCAGTTCGGCTACGACGGGTCGCACCGTCTGACCTCGATCGTCGACGGGCGCGGTGGCGAATCGACGAACGAATACGACAGCTCGGGCCGCGTCGTCTCGCAGACGGACCCGGCCGGGCGCACGCTCTCCATCGAATACGACGGCTTCCACACCCGCATCACCAACGAAGCCACCGGCGCGATCACCGACCAGTGGTTCAACAGCGACAACGAGCCCTTCCAGATCACCGATGGCTACGGCACGGCGAAGGCGAGCACCGAAACCTTCGCCTACGACGAAGCCGGCCACCTGCTCGAACGCACCGACCCCAACGGCCACATGACCGCCTACACCTACAACGGCGCCGGCGACCGCACGAGCATGACCGACGCCGCCGAACAGGCGACCGAATGGGAATACAACGGCACCCACGACGTGATCTCCGAGACGACTCCGCGGGGCGAGACGACGACGGTCGTGCGCGACGAACAGGGCAACCCCGAAACGATTTCGCGCCCTGCACCGGGAGAAGCGGTGCAGACCACCAGCTTCGAATACGACGCCAGCGGCCAGCTGGAAGCAATGGTGGACCCACTTGGGCATACCTGGGGCTACGAACACGATGCGCAGGGAGACCTCAGCGCGGAAACCGACCCCGAGGGCAACAGGACGACCTGGGAATACGACGAAGACTCACGCCTCATCGCCAAGGTCAGCCCACGCGGCAACGCCGAAGGCGCCGAAGCGTCGGATTACACGACCAGCTACGAACGCGATCCGCAGGGCCGGCCGCTGAAGATCACCGACCCGCTCGGCCACGCGACCGAATACAGCTACGACGGCAACGGCAACGTCACGACCGAAACCGACGCCAACGGCCACACGACCACCTATACCTACAACGCCGACGGCGAGGTGATAGAGACCGAAGCGCCAAACGGCGACGCGACCGAAACCGGCTACGACGGCGCCGGCAGGGTGACGAGCCAGACCGACGGCAACGGCCAGACGACCGAATACGCCCGCGACGTGCTCGAGCGCCCGGTCGAAGTCACCGACCCGCTCGGCCGCACCACGAAACAGGAATACGACGCCGGCGGCAAACTGACCGCCAAGATCGACCCCGACGAACGGACGACCAGCTACGCCTACGACAACGTCGATCGCCTCGTCGAAGTCGCCTACTCGGACGAAGCGACCCCCGGCGCAGAATTCTCCTACGACGAAGACGGCAACCTCGTCGGCATGAGCGACGGCACCGGCGCATCGAGCTTCGAATACGACCAGCTCGACCGGCTCATCGGCGCCGAAGGCGGTCATGGCGACACGGTCGGCTACGAATACGACCTCGCCAACCGCCAGACCGGCATCACCTACCCCAACGGCAAAGCCGTGAGCCGCAGCTTCGACAAAGCGGGTCGATTCGCCAGCCTGACCGACTGGCTCGGCAACACGACGAGCTTCGCCTACGACCGCGACTCCGCCCTCACTGCGACGACGTTCCCCGAAGGCACCGGCAACCTCGACGAATACGACCACGACCGCGCCGACCGGGTGAGCGAAATCACGATCCGCAAAGGCGAAGAAACGCTCGCCGCGCTCGGCTACGAACGCGACGGCGTCGGCCAGATAGAAGCCCAGGCAACCGTAGGCCTGCCCGGCCCCGAAGCCGAATCCATCTCCTACGACGAAAACGATCGCCTTGTCGAAGCAGGCACAGAATCCTTCGAATACGACGCCGCTGACCACATGACCAAGGCCCCCGGCGCGACCAACTCCTACGACGAAGCCAGCCAGCTCGAAGAAGGCACCGGCGTGGAATACAGCTACGACAAAGAGGGCGAGCGCACGGAAGCTTTGGCCATCGAAGAACCGCTCTCCGACTTTGCCGGCTCCTTCGGATCTGAAGGCACCGGCGCCGGTCAGTTCAAATACCCTGACAACGTCGCAGTAGATCCCACTGACGGTACCCTCTGGGTCGCCGACATCGGCAATGACCGCGTCCAGCACTTTGACGCCTCGGGCGAATATTTGGGTGAAATCGAAGGCATGATCCGGCCTCATGCCGTCGCGGTCGACTCCGAAGGCGACGTCTACATCGGCAGCCGGTGGGTTCTCGCCAAGTACAGCCCTTCAGGCGAACTTGTGCAGACCCTCGCTACCTACGGTGGCGAAGAAGGCGATATCGGCTGGGTGGTCGATCTCGACCTCGACTTCGAAGGCAACCTTTGGGTTGCCGATGCGGGCAACAACCGGGTCGAGGAGTTCGACTCCGAAGGCGAATACGCCCAGATGATCGACGGCGCAAACCACACCGGTCTCAACCATCCCCTGGGCATCGGCGTGTCCCCGGCCACCGGCTACATATGGGTCGCTGAAAATTGGGCGTACAGGATTTCCGTCTATACGACCGAAGGGGAACTGCTGAACCGATTCGGCTCAAGAGGAACCGGTCTCGGCCAATTCGAAGAACTCACCGAGGTAGAGGTCGATTCCCACGGCAACGTCTGGGTCGGGGACACCGAAAACAGTCGTGTGCAGGTCTTTGACGAAGCTGGCGAATACATCACCCAGTTCGGCGAAGCAGGAACCGGTGAAGGCCAGTTCCAGGGCCGCTCCTGGCTGTCGATTGCGGTGGCTGACGCCGACGTCTGGGTGACCGACTCCTACAACCACCGGGTGGAGCGGTGGAGGTGGGGCTGGAACGAAGCCGAACCACCTTTGCCTACCACCTACGCCTACGACCAGGCCGGCAACCTCACGGCGGTCCAACGCGAAGAAGCGGGCGAAACCCCCGCGATCGAAGAAACCTATACCTACGACGGCACCGGCCTGCGCGCCTCTCAAACCGTCTCCGGCGCCACCAGCCACCTGACCTGGGACACCTCAGGCGGCCTGCCGCTGCTGCTCGACGACGGCAACGCCAGCTATATCAGCGGTCCGGGAGGTCTCCCCGTCGAGCAAATCTCCGAAGGCGAAGCGACCTTCTACCACCACGACCAGCTCGGCTCGACCCGCATGCTGACCAATGAAGGCGGCGAAGCGGTAGGCAAGTTCACCTACAGCGCCTACGGCCAGCTCTCCGATAGCAGCGGCAGCCAGACCACGCCCCTCGGCTACGCCGGCCAGCTGACGAACGAACAGAGCGGCCTCCTTTACATGCGGGCGCGGGTCTACGACTCGGTGACGGGGCAGTTCATGACGCGGGACCCGATCGAGGCGCTGACCAGACAGCCATACGCCTATGCATTGGACAACCCGCTGGCCTACGTCGACCCCAGGGGCCTTGGGGCGGGAGAACTCGAATTGCCGTGCTGGCCGTTTTGCCTACCGCCACCCGAGGTCGTGGAAGGCCTCGAGAAGCTGGGCAAGGCCACCGAGGACGTGGTGGAAAAGGCCTTCCAGGACCAGATCCCCTATGACCCCAGGCTAGGCGAGACCGAAGAACACCAGCTGGAGATCGGCGAATGCCGGGCGGAAGAATTTGGGTGGCTTGCCAGTAGAGAAAAGGAGATCGGTGATGCCCGTCAAGCGCAGGACTTTGCGAAAGGCTTTTCAGAGAAGATTCTTGGCACCAGTCATACCGGGCCTGGTGGTCCTGGCCCCGGATCGCTATGGGAAAAGGCCGCAGCGGTAGCGCTTCTACTTGACAGGCTTCTCCACTCCATACCTCATCCCTAACCTTGCGAATAATGATGCGAAAAAGAAGGAAGCAAAAGAAGCAACTTGCGAGAACTATCCACGAGGGGCACAGGCTCATCGCGGCAGGGGGTGAGCGAGAGGCCTTCGAATTCCTTGATAATGCCGCACGTCGATTTCCTGAAGATCCCGAGGTTCGGCTTCTCTACGCGACGAGCTTGCTCGGTGTTCGACCAAATGATGCCGTTCCGGAGGCCGTGAAAGCAATCGAGTTAGAGCCGGATGAACCAATACGTCTCACCCGAGCGGCCAACCTCCTGTTCAACATGGGGGAGATTAGAACAGCACGCGCCTATGCGAAACAAGCGAGAGAGTTAACTAATACCGACTTCTTGTTTTATCCAGAGCTAGTTCACCTTGAGAGCCATTTTGCGGTCATTGACGGAAACTATGAGCTGGCTGAGGAGGGTTTTCGGTTCGCCGCCGAGCGCGAGCCGGAGCAGGAGATGTTTGCTCATGACCTTGCCAAGTTTCTGGTGGGCCGCAACCGAGCAGAGGAGGCCCTAGCAGTTGTTGACGATGCATTAGCGCGGTCCAAACGCCCAGAGGCCCTCGCACGTTTGCGCAATGAGCTTACCGGCGGGTCGGGCTAGGGTAGGAGAGGTCACTGGTCGACACAAGCCGAGGCAATTGCAGCCGTCGATCGGTCCACGAGCGTGTCGGCGCCCGGACACAAGGAAGGTCTGGAGAGCCTGCGAAGGGAGATCGAGCCAGACAATGGGCTGACGACGGCGAGCCTGGGCGGATAGCTGCTCAGGAGCCCGTCCTACGCCCCTGCTAGCGTAGCCAAAACATTGACATAATCGGCCCCCGGCGGCGCAGCAACGCCAACCGGGAGCCTGACCACAAGGAGGCATTGGCTCCTCATGGCTATCCCGAACACTAGGGATCGGGGCGTCCTCGATTCATCCTTTCCGGTAGGCGAAGATCGCAAGGCCCAGCGTGCGGTTCTGGCCTCGCTGATCGGCGAGCACCCCGCTAGCTTCACGATCCCCGAGATCTCCCGTGCGATGAACGAGGGTGGGGCTGACTTCGAGCGCGAGGACGCGGTCGAGCGGGCGATCCGCGAGCTGGTCGGCGTGGGGCTCCTCGAGTGCGAGGGCGGCTTCGTCGCCCCTACCCGCGCCGCCCTGCACTTCGAGGCCCTGGAGTCCGAGTGATGGGCCGCGTTCCCGAGGAGACGGTCGAGAAGCTGAAGGCCGAGATCTCGCTCGTGCGCCTGGCCGAAGCGGCGGGGGTCGAGCTGCGCCCCGAGGGGAAGCAGCTGCGCGGTACCTGCCCCTTCCATGAGGACGAGGGCTCTTCGCTCGTCCTCTCGCCCGCGCAGAACACCTGGCGCTGCGAGGGACCGTGCGAGGCGCATGGCTCGGTGGTCGAGTGGACGATCCGCGCCGAGGGGGTCTCCGAGTCCCACGCGGTGGAGCTGCTGCGCGAGGGCGTCGAGCCCTCGGGCGCACGAGGTCCCCGCAGGGCGCCCTCCACGGTCAAAAAGCTGCCCGCGCCGCTACCGATTGGGGCCTCCGGGCCAGAGCTCCTGGAGGGCGTGGCGGACTTCTATGCCCAGACCCTGCGCGAGACCCCGAGGGCGCTCGAGTACCTGGATCGTCGCGGCCTGGGAGACCCCGAGCTGCTGGGCCACTTCCGCCTCGGCTGCGCCAACCGCAGGCTCGGCTACCGCCTGCCGGCGCGCAACCGCAAGGCGGGCGCCGAGCTGCGCGGCAAGCTGACCGAGCTCGGGGTCATCAGGGCGAGCGGCCACGAACACCTCTCGGGTTCGCTGGTGATCCCGATCTGCGACCGCGAGGGGCAAGTGGTGCAGCTCTACGGGCGAAAGCTCCGCGACGACCAGGCCACGGGCACCCCGCTGCACCTCTACCTGCCCGGACCTGAGCGCGGCGTGTTCAACGTTCAGGCGCTGCGCGCCGCCGATGAGCTGATCATCTGCGAGTCGGCGATCGACGCGCTCAGCTTCTGGGTCAACGGGCTGCGCCACGTCGCCGCCCTGCGCGGCCCGGGCGCAGAGGGCGAGGAGCTGGCGGGGGCGCTCGAGGCAGAGAGCGTCAAGCGGGTGCTGATTGCCTTCGACCGTGATGAGGCGGGCGAGCGCGGCGCCGAGGCCCTGGCCGGCCGCCTGGGCGCCGCGGGAATCGAGTGCTTCCGCCTGCTCTTCCCCGACGGCGAGGACGCCAACTCCTTCGCCTGCGGCGCAGATGACCCGGCGGCCGCGCTCGCCCAGCTGGTGCGCGAGGCGGTTTGGATCGGCGCCGGGGAGGGGCCGGTGCGCCCGGCGAGCCGCGAGGCGGCGGGCGAGCCGCCCTCTCCGGGCGCCGAGCCCGACCCGCCGACACCCTCGCCGCTGCCGCGCCCGCACACGGGTGGCCCCGCGGTCGAGGTGGTGGGCGAGGAGCTGCACATCGAGGTCGAGGACCGTCGCTGGCGCGTGCGCGGGATCGAGCGCTCCCAGGGCACCGGGTCCCTGCGGGTCAACCTCCTGGTCGCGCGCTCGCACCCGCGGCGCGGCGAGGTCTTCCACGTCGACACGCTCGACCTCTACTCCGCTCGCGCCCGCGGCACCTTCGCCAGGGCGGCGGGCGCGGAGCTCGGTCTCGCCGAGGAGCTGGTGGGCCGCGACCTGGGGCGTGTGCTCTTGGCCTGCGAGGAACGCGCCGAGCAGCTGGGGCGCGATGCGCAGGAGCCCGGCGAGGCCCGGGAGGTGGTGCTGAGCGAGGCCGAGCGCGAGCGGGCGCTGGAGCTGCTCCGCGATCCGCAGCTGATCGAGCGGATCTGCGCCGACTTCGAGCGGATCGGCGTGGTCGGCGAGCGCGAGAACTGCCTGATCGGCTACCTGGCAGCGGTCTCGCGCAAGCTCGACCGCCCGCTCGCGGTGATCGTGCAAAGCGACTCCGCGGCGGGCAAGTCTGCCCTGCAGGAGGCGGTGCTCGCGACGGTGCCCCCCGAGGAGCGCGTCTCCCTCTCGGCGATGACCGGCCAGAGCCTCTACTACATGGGCGAGACCGACCTCGCACACAAGGTACTGGCGCTCGCCGAGCAGGAGGGGGCGAGGCGCGCCTCCTACGCGCTGAAGCTCCTGCAGTCCGAGGGCGAGCTGCGGATCGCCTCGACCGGCAAGGAGGGCCGCTCGGGCCGCCTCACCACCCACACCTACACCGTGCGCGGCCCGGTGGCGATCTTCCTGACGACGACCGCGATCGACACCGACGAGGAGCTCTTGAACCGCTGCATCGTGCTCAGCATCGACGAGGAGCGCTCCCAGACGCGGGCGATCCACCGACGGCAGCGCGAGCGCGAAACTCTGGAGGGCCTGCTGGCAGAGCGCGAGCGCGCCGGGATTCTCAAGCGCCACCGCGACGCGCAGCGGCTGCTCGCCCCGCTCGCCGTCGTCAACCCCTACGCGCGGGCGCTGACCTTCTCAGACGCCCGCACCAGAACGCGTCGCGACCACATGAAGTACCTGGCGCTGATCCGCTCGATCGCCCTTTTGCACCAGCACCAGCGCCCGAGGAAGACCGCCAGCACCGAGTCCGGCGACCCCCTCCCATACATCGAAGTCACCCGCTCCGACATCGTGCTCGCCAACCGCCTCGCCCACGCGGTGCTCGGCCGCTCCCTCGACGAGCTGCCGCCGGGCACGCGGCGCCTGCTGGGGCTGATCGAGCGCCACGTCGAGGCGGCGGCCGCCGAGCAGGGGACGGTGCGCGAGCGGGTCCGCTTCACGCGCCGCGAGCTGCGCGAGTCCCTCGGCTGGGGCGACACGCAGCTGAAGGTCCACCTCGCCCGGCTCCTCGCCCTGGAGCTGATCTGGGCCCACCGCGGCCCGCACGGCTCCCACCGCTACGAGCTGGCCTGGGACGGAGAGGGGGAGGCGGGGCCGCACCTGCCCGGCCTGATCGACCCCGACGAGCTCGCGACTCCGGAGGACGGTGAGTCCGCACACGCCTACGAGCAGGAGCGGTCGGGGGCCGGGGAGGAGCGGTCGGCGGGCGGTCGCCCCGCGGTCGGGGAGCGGTCGGTATCCGGTCAGCTGGCGCTCAACGGGGGCGAGTGAGGTGGCAAAGCGCTCCGCCAAGCCGATTCCCGGCGATCCCTCCGACCCCGAGGGCTTCCCGATGGTGATCGCGGAGTTCTGCGAGCACCTGGCGGTGCGCGGCTATGCGCACAACACCGTCCGCGCCAAGCGCAGCGGCCTGCTGATGCTGGCCGAATGGCTCGCCGAGCGCAGCGTCACCCGGCCCGCCGAAGTCACCAAGCCGATGCTCGACGCCTACCAGCGCTCGCTGTATTACCGGCGCAAGAAGAACGGCAAGCCGCTGACCTTCGCCACCCAGAGCGAGCGGCTGATCGCGGTGCGCATGCTCTACCGCTGGCTGGTGCGCGGCAACCGGATGCTGCACGACCCCGCCGCGGCGATCGAGCTGCCGCGTACCGAGCAGCGCCTGCCGCGCGCGGTGCTGAGCGCCGGCGAGGCCGAGCGGGTGCTCGCCGTGCCCGACGTCGGCTGCCCGCTGGGGCTGCGCGACCGCGCGATGCTCGAGCTGCTGTATGCGACGGGCATCCGCCGCGCCGAGCTCGCCGCCCTGGCGGTATTCGACCTCGACGTCGAGCGGGCGACGCTGAGCGTCCGCCAGGGCAAGGGCCGGCGCGACCGCATGGTTCCGACCGGCGAGCGCGCCGCGGCGTGGTGTGAGCGCTACTTGGAGGCGGCGCGCCCCCGGCTCGCCGTCGAGCCCGACGAGGGCGTCCTCTTCCTCACCGCCGAGGGCGGCAAGATCGGCCTGCAGCGCCTCACCCGGCTGATGGGCTCCTATCTGGAGCGCTCCGGCGTCGGCAAGCCCGGCGCCTGCCACATCTTCCGCCACACGATGGCGACCGTGATGCTGGAGGGCGGCGCCGACATCCGCTACGTGCAGCAGATGCTCGGCCACGCCAGCATCACCAGCACCCAGATCTACACCCGGGTCTCGATGCGCGAGCTGGCGGCGGTCCACGCCTCCACGCACCCCGGCGCCTCCAAGGAGTCGCGTTCCCGGGACGGTGAGGAGGCACGGAGCCCAGAGGGCGCCCACAGGGACTCAACGACGCAGCAGAGCGCCGGGCTAGCCGCAGAGGCGCTGAGCGAGGAGCTCGGGGCCGAAGCGGCCGCGGAGCGAGCAGACCTGAGCTGAGGAGTCCCGGGAGGCGCCTGAGCGCTTCTCAGGGCACGGAGGTGTCTCGGCGCCCGGCGATCTTCGCGCGGCGCCTCGAGGCCGGTCCTGCCGGGCGTGCTGCGAGACGAGACCGCTGCGGCGCCGGGCGCCGCGAAAGCTGAAAGACTGCGCCGCGATCCCAGCCGTCTACAGCCCATCCCTCCGTCGTTCCCGTTCTCAGGGCGCGAGACCACGCCGGGGCTTTTCCGCGCGCCGCCAGGCCGCGCGCCGGAGAGGAAGCTGCTCGCAATCCCAGTCCCCATCGGGCTTCAATTACGGCAGGCGCCGGCCATGCGGCAGGCGAAACATTTTCGAGCAAATCTCCGAAGGCGAAGCGACCTTCTACCACCACGACCAGCTCGGCTCGACCCGCATGCTGACCAATGAAGGCGGCGAAGCGGTAGGCAAGTTCACCTACAGCGCCTACGGCCAGCTCTCCGATAGCAGCGGCAGCCAGACCACGCCCCTCGGCTACGCCGGCCAGCTGACGAACGAACAGAGCGGCCTCCTTTACATGCGGGCGCGGGTCTACGACTCGGTGACGGGGCAGTTCATGACGCGGGACCCGATCGAGGCGCTGACCAGACAGCCATACGCCTATGCATTGGACAACCCGCTGGCCTACGTCGACCCCAGGGGCCTTGGGGCGGGAGAACTCGAATTGCCGTGCTGGCCGTTTTGCCTACCGCCACCCGAGGTCGTGGAAGGCCTCGAGAAGCTGGGCAAGGCCACCGAGGACGTGGTGGAAAAGGCCTTCCAGGACCAGATCCCCTATGACCCCAGGCTAGGCGAGACCGAAGAACACCAGCTGGAGATCGGCGAATGCCGGGCGGAAGAATTTGGGTGGCTTGCCGAAGGACGGAAGGAGATGGGAGATGCGCGGCAGGCGCTGGATAGAGCGACGCAGCAGGTTGAGAAGCTTGGGCATTCTAGTGGCCCGCCAGGCGGCCCTCGCTGGAAAGGCGCACTAGCGCTGCTTGGGGAGCTCTTAGCAAGACTCTTTCAACACCGCCCCTAGAGCATGAAGATCCGGAGACGCAAGCAGAAGAAGGAACTCGCGGGGGCCATCAAGCTGGCTCGAGGACTGCTTCGAGATGGGAAATACCGGGAGACCTACCAGTTCCTCCAAGAGGCAATTGAGCAGTTTCCGGCTGATCCTGAACTTCGTCTGCTCTATGCGACGATCCTCCTAGAGTTCCGTCCTGATGACGTCGCTGCACACGCATCTAAGGCTGTGAGCCTTGCTCCACACGACCCCCAGATACTGGTACGCGCAGCGCACTTGATGTTTAATAGGGGAGAGGTCGAGGATGCGCGCTCTTGTGCGGTGAGGGTAAGTGAACTGGCGCATGCGGACTTCGTCTTCATGTCCGATCTAGTCAATCTCACCGGACTTCTCGCGGCCTTCGATGAAGAGCATGACCTCGCTGAGGAGGAACTGCGATCAGCCCTGGAAGACGAGCCGACTAACGGGTCTTTTGCCGTCGACTTGGTTCGGTTTTTGGCAGCCCAAGACCGGTCAACGGAGGCAATAGAAATCATCGATCACGCGCTCGCGTGCGCCAAGAACACTGAGACCTTGAAACGGGTGCGTCGTGAAATTGCTCCCGGTGCTTGATGGGGATCTGCCCGTGGGCGGCGAGCTCGCGCCGGGGCTTTTCCGCGCGTCGCCAGGCCGCGCGCCGGAGAGGAAGCTGCTCGCAATCCCAGCTCTCATCGGGCTTCAATTACGGCAGGCGGCGGCCATGCGGCAGGCGAAACATTTTCGAGCAAATCTCCGAAGGCGAAGCGACCTTCTACCACCACGACCAGCTCGGCTCGACCCGCATGCTGACCAATGAAGGCGGCGAAGCGGTAGGCAAGTTCACCTACAGCGCCTACGGCCAGCTCTCCGATAGCAGCGGCAGCCAGACCACGCCCCTCGGCTACGCCGGCCAGCTGACGAACGAACAGAGCGGCCTCCTTTACATGCGGGCGCGGGTCTACGACTCGGTGACGGGGCAGTTCATGACGCGGGACCCGATCGAGGCGCTGACCAGACAGCCATACGCCTATGCATTGGACAACCCGCTGGCCTACGTCGACCCCAGGGGCCTTGGGGCGGGAGAACTCGAATTGCCGTGCTGGCCGTTTTGCCTACCGCCACCCGAGGTCGTGGAAGGCCTCGAGAAGCTGGGCAAGGCCACCGAGGACGTGGTGGAAAAGGCCTTCCAGGACCAGATCCCCTATGACCCCAGGCTAGGCGAGACCGAAGAACACCAGCTGGAGATCGGCGAATGCCGGGCGGAAGAATTTGGGTGGCTTGCCGAAGGACGGAAGGAAAAAGGCAGTGCTAGAGAACAAAAAATATTTGACGAACAGTTTCTAGACAAAATCGGGCATTCCACTGGTCCCCCAGGCGGACCTCGTTGGAGAGGAGCATTAGCCTTGCTTGGGGAACTCTTAGCCCGACTCTTTCAGCACCACCCCTAGAAGCATGAAGATCAGGAGACGAAAGGAGAGGAGAAAGCTTGCGGCAGCAATCGAGCGCGGCCGCGCGCTCCGCTCTGCGAACAGAGAACAGGAGGCCCTTGAGTTCCTCGAACAGATGGTTCGGCGATTTCCGCAAGACGCTGAAATCAGGTTGCTGTACGCATTGACGCTCTTGACGTTCCGGCCGCAGGCTGTAGCCGGGGAACTCGCAAAAGCTGTCGAGCTTGGCCGGGACGATCCCCTCATCCTGGTACGCGCCGGGCATCAGCTGCTCAGCGAGGGGGATGCTGTGACTGCGAGGTCATGCGCGATGCACGCGAAGGACCTAGCCCCGCCTGATTTTATCCTCAAGTCGGGTCTAGTAAGCCTCGAAGGTCGTCTTGCGGCAATTGACGGGGAAGACGATCTCGCCGAGGAAAAGCTCCGTTGCGCAGTGGCGGAAGATCCGGACTACTCTTCGTTCGCGCTAGCCTTGGCGAAATTCTTGAATGAGCGCGACCGACAGTCGGAGGCCATTGCGGTCATCGACAACGCTTTGGAGAATTGCAAGATGAAGGAAGGACTGAAGGAGCTACGCGAGGACATCCTCGGTACGAGTCCCCGGGATGACGAGGGCCACGAGTAGAAGCGGCACGAGATCGCGACAGTTGCAGGACGTGGCGCCGCCCGCCGCTCTTCGCAGCCCATCCCTCCGTCGTTCCCGTTCTCAGGGCGCGAGACCGCGCCGGGGCTTTTCCGCGCGCCGCCAAGCCGCGCGCCGGAGAGGAAGCTGCTCGCAATCCCAGCTCTCATCGGGCTTCAATTACGGCAGGCGGCGGCCATGCGGCAGGCGAAACATTTTCGAGCAAATCTCCGAAGGCGAAGCGACCTTCTACCACCACGACCAGCTCGGCTCGACCCGCATGCTGACCAATGAAGGCGGCGAAGCGGTAGGCAAGTTCACCTACAGCGCCTACGGCCAGCTCTCCGATAGCAGCGGCAGCCAGACCACGCCCCTCGGCTACGCCGGCCAGCTGACGAACGAACAGAGCGGCCTCCTTTACATGCGGGCGCGGGTCTACGACTCGGTGACGGGGCAGTTCATGACGCGGGACCCGATCGAGGCGCTGACCAGACAGCCATACGCCTATGCATTGGACAACCCGCTGGCCTACGTCGACCCCAGGGGCCTTGGGGCGGGAGAACTCGAATTGCCGTGCTGGCCGTTTTGCCTGCCGCCACCCGAGGTCGTGGAAGGCCTCGAGAGGCTGGGCAAGGCCACGGAGGACGTGGTGGAAAAGGCCTTCCAGGACCAGATCCCCTATGACCCCAGGCTAAGTGGCTATCGCCTTGGGCGTCCGACCTGACGGCCAGGAAAGCTGAGGGTGCTGCCTTACGGCTTGTTTTCCCCGGTTTGCCTTTCGGCCTCTTCAATCGCCTTTTTGGCTTCAGACTTGCCCTTCTCGAGGCGTTGTTCAGCTTCGCTGCGGTTCTTCTCTATGTGCCGTCTCGCTTCTTCCTTGCCCTTTTCGATCTCCTCGCGAGCTTCTTTGGCGCCCCTTTCGATCCGCTCTTGGGCGTCGTTGCCGGTCGCAGTTTCATCGGCACCGCCGCAGCCTCCCCAGGTGAAGCCGGCAGCGGCGATCGACAAGGCGACGAGGAGGGCCGGCAGTCGTGTGTTTCGAGTCAAGCCGAGCCCCGGTCGAAGAAGTCCCGCGCCCGCTCGGCGACCAGCGCCGGTTTCTCGTCGGCGATGAAGTGGCCGCAGTCGGCGACGAGCTCGACCCGCATGTCGTCGGCGTGGCGCTCGTAGCCGGCGAGCAGCTCGGGCCGCAGCGCGACGTCGCCGGCGCCGAAGAGCATCCGCGTCGGCACCGTGAGGCGCTCGCCGGCGTAGCGCCCGCCCGCGATCGGCACCATCTCCCTCAGGTTGAACACCCGGTACATCTGCACGCAGGCGCGCGCCCGCTCGGGTTCGGCCAGGTTGTCGGCGAAGGCGCTCAGGGTCGCCTCGTCCCAGGCCGACGAGTCGTTCGAGCCGGCGGCCAGCGCCTTGCGCACGAAGCGCCCGCCGCGGTGCAGCCGGTAGCCGATCCCCGGCGCCAGGATCAGCCACTGGTACCAGAAGCGCCAGGCCCGCGGTAGCGCCCGGCGCAGCTCGACCCACGGCGTGAGGATGTTGAGCGCCAGGAAGCGCTGGAAGCGCTGCGGCGCCCTGAGGCAGAGCAGGAAGCCGATCCAGCCGCCCCAGTCGTGGCCGACGAGCTTCACCCGGTCGACCCCGAGGCCGTCGAGCACCGCGAGCACGTCGTCGGCCAGGTTCTCCTTCTCGTAGCCGTCGCGCGGCGCGTCGGACCAGCCGAAGCCGCGCAGGTCCATCGCCAGCACGCGGTGGCGGTCGGCGAGCGCCGGCAGCAGGTGGCGCCACTCGTACCAGTGCTGCGGCCAGCCGTGCAGGCAGAGCACGACGTCCTCGCCGGCGCCCGCTTCGGCGACGTGGAAGTCGAGTCCGCGGGCGCGAACCCAGCGGTGGCCGACGCCGTCGACGTGGGGTGGATCGCCCATGTCGGGCAATCGTATAGCCGGCGATGCCGGCACTCGATCCGGCCGGCGCCCGGGTAACCTGCACCCACGATGGCGAAGGCTGACGTCGGCGATCCAGCACCGGACTTCGAGCTGCCCGGAACGGGCGGCAGGACCTACGAGCTCTCCGAATACCGCGGGCGCAAGCTCGTGCTCGCCTTCTACCCGGGCGACTTCACGGTGGTCTGCACCAAGCAGTTCTGCTCCTACCGCGACGAAGGCGAGCGGCTCGACGCGATCGACGCCGAGGTGCTGGGGATCTCGCCGCAGTCGGTCGACTCGCACGAGCGCTTCACCGAGGAGAAGAGGCTCAACGTGCCGCTGCTGGCCGACGAGGACAAGGCCGTCGCCAAGGCCTACGGCGTCCTCGCCGGTCCGCTGGTGCGTCGGGCGATCTTCGTCATCGACGAGCAGGGCACGATCCGCCACCGCAAGGCGTCGCTCGCCGGGCTCAGCTTCGAGACGGTCGGCGACATCGAAGCGGCCGTCGACTCGATCGCCTGATGCCGGCGGCGCCGCGCCCGTTCGTCGCCGGCGAGCGACCGAAGCTCCGCGGCGAGGTCGCGGGGGAGGGCCCGCCGATCGTCCTCTGTCACGGGATGACGGCCACCCGGCGCTACGTCGTGCACGGCTCGCGGGCGCTGGAGCGCGCCGGCCACAGCGTCGTCACCTACGACGCGCGTGGCCACGGCGAGTCCGACCCTGCCCCGCCGGGGCAGGGTTATGGATACCCGGAGCAGGTCGCCGACCTGGAGGAGGTGGTGGCGACCGCGGTCGGCCCGGGCCGCTTCGTGCTCGGCGGACACTCGCTGGGCGCCCACACGACGATCGCCTACGCGCTGCGCCACCCGCAGCGGCTCAGCGGCGTCGTCGTGGTCGGCCCGACCTACACGGGCGAGCCGGCCTCGCAGCAGACGCTCGCCTACTGGAACGACCTCGCGACGGCGCTCGAAGAGGGGGGCGTCGACGCCTTCGTCGACTACATCGACAGGAACCAGGCGGTCGAGCCCGGCAGGCGCGACGCGGTGCGGCGCTTCACCCGCGAGCGGATCGAGCGCAGCGAGGCGAACTTCGGGGCGCTGGCCGACGTGCTGCGCGAGGTTCCGGGGGCGCGGCCGTTCGAGCGGCTCGAGCAGCTCGAGTCGATCGCCGTGCCGGCGCTCGTCGTCGGCAGCAACGACGCGGCCGATCCGGGCCACCCGCTGCACGTCGCGGAAGCCTACGCTTCGCGAATGCCGCAAGCGAAGCTGATCGTCGAGCCAGAGGGCGAGCCGCCGCTCGCCTGGCAGGGGGGGAAGCTGTCGCGCGAGATCGCCGCCTTCTGCGCGGACCTGGACTCTTAGGTTGGCTGAAGGAGATTCGACTACCGTTGCGGAGATGAGGATTCCGGCGGAGGGGACGCTGCGGACGATCGCGACCTTCGTCGCGACGCTCGGCATCGGCGTCGCCACCTACATCACGATCGCCGACTCGGGCGGCGGCGCTCCTGTCTGCGTCGCCGGAGGCGGCGGCTGCGAGACGGTTGCCGAAAGCACCTACTCGCACGTCTTCGGCGTCAACATCGCCGTCTTCGGCATCTGCGGCTACGTGCTGCTGCTGGCCGCCACGCTGCTGCGCGGCGACCTGGCGCGGATGGCCGGCTTCGGCGTCTCGCTCGCCGGCTTCGGCTACAGCGTCTACCTGACCTACCTGGAGGTGTTCGAGATCGAAGCGATCTGCCAGTGGTGCGTGGCCAGCGCCACCCTGATGACGATCCTCTTCTGCCTCAACGCCGTCCGCATGGTCGGCTACGTTGGGAGACCGGCATGAGCGGAAAGAGCGCCAGAGAGCAACGCCGCGAGGAGCGGCTGCGGGCGGAAAGCGAAGGCGAGCAGCGGGACCGCCGCAAGCGGCTGCTGCAGATCGGCAGCGCCGCGATCTTCGTCGCCGTCGCCGTGGTCGCGGTGCTGATCGTGGTCAGCGCGAACGAAAGCGACGGCGGCGACACCAACCTGGAGGATGTCGGCCTGGTCAAGGAAAAGCTCCAGGGCATCCCGCAGTCGGGCCTGGTGCTCGGCGACCCGCGGGCGACGGTGACGCTGTACGAGTACGGCGACCTGCAGTGCCCGGTCTGCAAATCGTATTCCGAAGGGATCGTGCCGGAACTGATCGAATCGCAGGTCCGCACCGGCGAAGCGAAGATCGAGTTCCGCAACTTCGTCATCATCAGCCAGGAATCGGTCCCGGCGGGCGCCGCCGCGGTCGCCGCCGGCAAGCAGGGCCGCGGCTGGGACTACGTCGAGCTCTTCTACCGCAACCAGGGCAAGGAGGCGTCGGGCTACGTGACCGACGAATTCCTCGAAGAAATCGCCAGGGGCGCAGGCGTCCCCGACATCGGCAAGTGGCAGAAGGACCGCGAAAGCAAGCCGGTCGTGCAGGAGGTCGAAAACACGACGGCCGAAGCGCAGAAGCTCGGCTTCACCGGCACGCCGTCCTTCGCCGTCGAAGGCCCGGGGACGAGCGGCGAGGAAACCCTGGGAACGCCGGGGGAAGCCGCGCAGCTCGAAGAAGCGATCGAAGAAGCCGCCTGAGGGGCCCGGCCAGATTCCCTGGCTCGGGTTTACATAACCACCATTATCGAGCGTTGGATCAAGGCGAGAGCGTCGCCCGGCCCCAGACCAGCGGCTTGACCAGCGGCGGGGACTTGGGTAGGTCGCCGCGCTCGACCTCCTCGACCGCCAGCGGTGAGGCTTCGATCTTGGCCACGGTGTCGCGGTTGCAGCGGCAGCCGTCGGCGACGAACTTCCAGGGCCGTTCGAGGCGGTCCTGCCAGCGCGCCAGGCCCGGCTCCTCGGCGCGCACGTGCTCGATGAACAGCATCTGGCCGTCGGGTTTGAGGATCCGCGCCGCCTCGGCCAGCGCCGCGACCGGGTCCGGCACCGTGCAGAGCACCAGCGTGAAGACGACGGTGTCGAAGCTGTCGTCCGGGAACGGAAGCTTCTCGGCGCCAGCTTCGATCAGCTCGACCCCGGAGCGCGTCTCGGCGATCTTCGCCCGCAGGCGCTTGGTCATGTTCGGGTCGGGCTCGGCCATCACGATTTCCGCCAGCCCGTCCGGGAAGAGCCCGAGGTTGGCGCCGGTCCCGGCGCCGACGTCGATCGTGCGGCCGCGCGCCTGCGCCAGCACCTCGCGGCGCTTGTCGCGCATCCCCGCATCCTCGGTCCCCTCGAGGATCCGGTCGTAGAGGGCCGAGAAGGCGCGTCCCCAGGTGGCGTCGTAGAGCGCTCCCATGGTGCTCAGGCCGCCTTCTGCTCCTGCGTCGCGGCCGCCGTCTCGCCGCCGCCCTCGGAGGTGCTCTTCGCCGCCCGCTCCTCGTAGCCGCGGCGCGCCGCGTGGTCGACGTCGATCATCAGCTTGTCGACGCCCATCGCGCGGCCGACCCACTCGCGCGCGGCGCGCGGCAGCAGCGAGATCAGCTTGAAGAGGACGCCGTTGGCGCGCGGCACGAAGACGTCGAAGCGCGGCGCTTCCAGCGCGTCGACGATCTCGTTCGCGACGTCCTCGGCCTCGACTGCCTTGACCATCCGGTTCTCTACCCCGTGGGTGAGCTCGGTGTTGACCACCGTCGGCATCACGCAGGCGATCTCGATCCCGCTGCCGCGCAGCTCCGCCCGCACCGCCTCGCTGACGCCGACCACCGCGTGCTTGGTGCCCGAGTAGGTGGCGATCCCGGCGATCCCGGCCTTGCCCGCCTGCGACGCGAGGTTGACGATGTGGCCGGAGTTGCGCGGCCGCATCCGCTCGATCGCCAGCTGCATGCCGGTGATCACGCCGTAGACGTTGATCTCGAGCTGGCGGCGGATCGACTCGACCGGCTCCTCGATGAACGGCGTCACCGGCATGATCCCGGCGTTGTTGACGACCACGTCGAGCGGCCCGAGCTGTCGTTCGGCCTCGTCGAGGAAGCCGGCGAAGGAGGCGCGGTCGGTGACGTCGAGCGCCAGCGCGAGCGTGCCTCCGCCCAGCTCCGCCGCAGTTTTTTCGGCCAGCTCGAGATCGAGGTCTCCGATCGCGACGCGGCAGCCCTTGCGGGTCAGCGCCGCCGCGGTCGCCTTGCCGATCCCCCGGGCGCCCCCGGTGATCGCCACGACCCTGCCGTTCAGCGAGCGTCTCTCCTTCGCCATGTGCCCTCCTCCTGCGGCGGCCTCCTAGGCCGCCGGCTTGTAGACGGTGACCACGGCGGCGCCGCCGAGGCCGATGTTGTGCTGCAGGGCGGTCTTCGCGCCCTCGACCTGTCGCCTGTCGGCTTCGCCGCGCAGCTGCCAGGTCAGCTCCGAGCACTGCGCCAGGCCGGTCGCGCCCAGCGGGTGCCCCTTCGAGATCAGCCCGCCCGAGGGGTTGACGACGACCTCGCCGCCGTAGGTGGTCGCTTCCTCCTCGACCAGCTCGTGCGCCCTCCCCTCCTCCGCGAAGCCGAGCGCTTCGTAGGTGATCAGCTCGTTGGCGCTGAAGCAGTCGTGCAGCTCGCAGACGTCGACCTCCTCGGCGCTCACCCCGGCCTCCGCGTAGGCCTTCTCGGCCGCGGTCTTCGACATGTCGGAGCCGACGATCTTCATGCAGTCGGTGTCCTCGGCGAAGGTCGAGCCGAGGTCGGTGATCATCGACTGGCCGGCGATCTCGATCGCCTGCTCGCCGAGCCCGTGCTCTTCGACGTAGCGCTCGGAGGCGACGATCGCGCAGGCCGAGCCGTCGGAGGTCGGCGAGCACTGCAGCTTGGTCAGCGGGTCGTGGATCATCTTCGCGGCCTTGATCTCCGAGAGGCTATATACGTCTTGGAACTGGGCGTAGGGGTTGTTGACCGAGTGCTTGTGGTTCTTCCACCCGATCCAGGCGTAGTGGTCGGGGTTGGAGCCGTACTTCTGCATGTGGTCGCGGCCGGCGTTGCCGAACATCTGCGGCGCCGGCGGCGAGGACTCGGGCTCGCGGAGCTCGAACATCCGCATCGCGTGCTTGTCGAGCGCGTTGGTGCGGTCGGTGTACTTGACGCCGAGCGAGCCCGGCTCCATCTTCTCGAAGCCGACCGCCATCGCGCACTCGACCAGACCGCCCTTGACGGCCTGGCGCGCGAGGAACAGCGCCGAGGAGCCGGTCGAGCAGTTGTTGTTGACGTTGACCACCGGGATCCCGGTGAGGCCGAGCTGGTAGAGCGCCCGCTGGCCGTAGGTCGAGTCGCCGTAGCAGTAGCCGGCGTAGGCCTGCTCGACGTCCTCGTAGGGGATGCCGGCGTCGGCGAGCGCCTTCTCCCCCGCCTCCTTGGCCCAGTCGGGGTAGTCGCCCTCCTTGGTCCCGGGCTTCTCGAACTTGGTCATGCCGACCCCGATCACGTACGTGCGGTTGCTCAAAGTCTGCTCCTGTAGTCGCGCCGCCTGCGCGCGGCGGTTTTTGGCTGGCCAGCCAAGAAATCTACCGGGCCGGCGGCGGCAGCGCCAGCGTGGCAGCCCGGCCAGCGCCCGCGGGTAACCTGAGGGGTCGTGATCCTGGCCGACCTGAGCAGCGATCCGACCGCGGGGATCGGCGTCTTCGCCGCCCTCGCCGCGGGGGTCGTCTCCTTCCTCTCCCCCTGCGTGCTGCCGCTCGTCCCCGGCTACCTCTCGGCAGTCAGCGGCGTCTCCGCCGCCGAGCTCGACGGCGCCGGCTGGCGCCGCGTGCTCGGGCCCAGCCTGCTCTTCGTCGCCAGCTTTTCGGCGATCTTCATCGCCCTGGGGCTGACCGCGACCGGCCTCGGAACGGCTCTGCAGGACCACAAGCAGCTGCTGACCAAGATCTCGGCCGCCCTGATCGTCGCCATGGGCCTGCTCTTCGTCGCCTCGCTCTTCGTCACCCGGATGAACCGCGAGTGGCACGTCGACGCGTTGCTCGAACGCGCCGGCAGGGGCGGCCCGATCGTCGCCGGCGCCGCCTTCGCGATCGCCTGGACCCCCTGCATCGGCCCGACCCTCGGCGCGATCCTCTCCGCCGCCTCGCTCTCCGGCTCGGCCGCCCGCGGCGCCTTCCTGCTCGCCGTCTACTCGGCCGGCCTCGCGATCCCCTTCCTGCTGACCGCCGTCGCCTTCTCCCGCATGACCACCGCCTTCGGCGTCGTCAAGCGCCACTACCAGGCGATAGTCGCCACCGGCGGCGCGATCCTGATAGCGATGGGCATCCTGATCTGGACCGGCGAACTGACCCAGCTGAACATCGAAGCCCAGCGCCTGCTGAGCGGCCTGGGCCTCGACTTCTGGAACTCCGTCTAGGGGCGGGGTTCCGTCATCCGGGAGCCCGGTGGCGCCGTTCCCTCTCGGGCAGCCTGGCGTATGCCTTGCGCACGGCGGAATCGGTGATCGCCTCGGCGATCGCGAAATCCAGCTCGGCGTGCCATAGGGGACCCTGGAGCTGGCTCGCCACGCTGGTGACGCTTGCCCCCACCCCCTTCCATGAGACGCCGAATGCGGCGGCGATGCCGGCGATGGCGACGACGGTCCCTTCCAGGCCGCCCACGATGACCGCCAGCGTGATTGCGGTGGCGATCGCTGCCACTGCCCCAACCAACAGGCGCCAGTGCTCTCGCGTGACGCTACTGCAGATCGAGCCGACATTCCCCAGGAGTCGGCCGGCGGCGTTCGTGTAGTCGCGCGCGGCGAGCATGTCCGGTGCGTGCTTCTCGCCGGATAGCAGCGCCCGCCAGGTCTCGGCTTGCCGGTCCAGCCTCCGCGCGAGCGCGACGCTTTCCCCGGGGCGCAGCCCCCTCAGCTTGGGCGTCAACGCGCCCCGCCACCAGCGGAATGAGGTGCCGACGGCGCGTCCGGCATGCGCCGGCAGCGCCGAGACCAGATCATCGAGCTCGTCGCACAGCCCATTGACCCTGTGGTGGTCGAAGCGCTTCTTCAGCTCATCCCCTTCGCTTGCGGCGCCGGTGGACATCAACGCGCGCCCGAGGTTGTAGGCGCTCCCAAGCCGCGGGTCGGACGCCTGCAGCAGCAACAGCGTCGAGACGTGCAGCTCGAACGCCGCCCGTTTGAGCTCTACGCGATTGCCGTCGTCGAACGCCCTTCGGACCGGCTCCGCCGTCGGCGCTGCGAATCCGGATCGCTCGAACCAGGCGGATAGCCGGAAGAGCCCAGCAGCGACCGCGACGATCCGTCGATGGGTGCGCTGCCCGCCCTTGAACTCACCCTGCGCCGGAAGCTTCGGGTAGGTGGTGTGGCCGTCAACCTCTTTCGTGCGGAATTCGGGCTTGCGGTTCAAGGTCTTGGCCTGGCTGTAGAGACAGCCCATGTCCCAACCGAGCTGAAAGGCCAGGCATACGGGGTTGGAGACGGCCGGATCCTCCGCGAGTCGGCGCGCCGCACCCATATTCGTGCTGTTCGATCCTTCCATGCCTCCCCCCTGAGCGCAGGACGACTGCTGTAAGCTAACGAGGAAGGTCGAGGGTCGGCTCGAGGCTTCGGAACGAGGCTTTGAGCGGGCCCTAAAGGGCCTCGAGAGGGGGTCCTTCGGGACCCCCCTTTTCTTGCTCAGCCGTTCGCCGGGGCGACGGTCTCGACCTCGCGGCCGATCGCCTCGGTCTCCTCGAGGCCGGCGTCGTCGAGCTCGCGCGAGCAGACGATGCGGAAGCGGCCGGTGCCGATCGCGGAGTCGGGGACGACCGGCAGGCCGCGTATCTCCTCCCAGCCGAGCCGCTCGACCTCGAACGGGTTCATCCGCACCTCCGCCGCCGGGAACGGGCAGTTGCGGTTGTGCTGGTCGATCGCCTTGGAGATCGCCTCCAGGTTTTTCGCCTCGGGGGAAGCCATCGGCCCACGAGTCTAGGAGGCCGGCAGCACTACAGCGTCCCCCCGGTCTCGTACGGCGCGCCGGGGGTGGCGCCGATCACGAGCAGGCGGATGCCGTCGGGACCGGGCGTGACCTTGCGCTTGACCTCCGGGCCGACGCGGGCGACGTGCTCGGCGGCTTTGTGGAACTTGATCCCCGGGAGGGCACCGTCGATCGCGTCCATCGCGTCGATCTTCGTGTGGGTGACGCCGGCCATGCCGCGATGCTACCCGCAAGACGGTTCCGCTGAACCGCCTTGGCTTGCGATCCCGTCCCGCCCCCCTCCTACCATCGCCTCGATGGCCGCTGGACGCACAGTCGCGCATCTCGATATGGACGCAATCGAAGGCGATGTCGAAGCATGTCGTCTGCAATGCTTCACAGATGGCGGGCGAGCGAGAGGTCTTCATCGACTTGGAACCGGGCCTGCGAATCCGCTTTCGCCGCAGCGAGGCTCCGCCGCCCATCTCCTACGCGATCACGCTGGAGCTGCTTGAAGGCGAGGAATGGACGACGGTGCGCCTCTGGGACAACGCCGACGACGTCGAGGAGCACCACGAACATGCGCACACGCGAGAGGGAGGCAAGCAGCCGCCCGCGATCTTGGATTTCAACTCGGGCAACGATGCAATGGCGGCGGCGATTCGCAAAGCCAAGGATGAGGCTGAGGAAATCGTGCGAAAATGGCGGGAGTCATGACCGATCGCAGGGTAGACCCAGCCGTCGAGAGGGTGATCGCCAGCATCGGCGATGCCGAGCTGGCTGCGCGCTATCCCGACCGAGCCCACTTCATCTCGTCCGATAATCCCGCTCAGGGCGAGATGGCGACCGAGGCGCTCTTCGCCGGCGACCCGGTCGTGATCGTCTACCCGGACGGGCACGAGCTGCTCGTCCGCCCCGAGCATGCGCGGGGCGTCGCGGCCCTCTTCCTCGGCGCGGCGGCATTCTTCCTCAAACACCGTCGCCACGGGGGCACGGGCGTGGTGCAGCTGCCCCCTCGCGCCCGGGTTGAGGCGCGGGACGCCGCCGGGCACCCGATCGCCGCGTAAAGCCGCCGCGGCGAGTCGTACCGTTGGTCTGTGTCGATCGCAGACTGGCCCCGCGTGGTCGCAATTGTCGATATGGACGCCTTCTACGCGTCGGTCGAGCTGCGGCGCCGGCCGGAGCTGAGGGGGAAGCCGGTGGTGGTCTGCGGGTCGGGGCCGCGGGCGGTGGTGACGACGGCGAGCTATGAGGCGCGGAAGCTGGCCGGGATCCACTCGGCGATGCCGGCGGCGGTGGCGCGGCGGCGGCTGCCGAACGCGGTCTACCTGACGCCGGACTTCGCCGCCTACCGGGAGGCGTCGGCGCAGGTGATGGACATCCTGCGGGCCAACGCGGAGACGGTCGAGGTGGTCGGGCTCGACGAGGCCTACCTCGACCTCACCGACCTGTTCGCGCCGAAGGCGACGATGCGCCGCATCGCGACGGAGATCCGCGAGGACACCGGGCTCACCTGCTCGGTCGGCATCTCCGAGAACCGGCTGCTGGCGAAGATCGTCAGCGAGCTGGGCAAGCCCGCGGGCCTCGTCGTGCTCTCGCGCGAGGGGGCGCTGGAGCGCTTTGCCGCCTCCCCCCCGGGCCTCGTCCCCGGCATCGGCCCGAAGACGGTCGAGAAGCTGGCGGGGATGGGCATCGGCACGTTGGCGGAGCTGCGCGCGCACGATCCCGCCGCGCTGGAGCGCGCCTTCGGCCCCCGCATGGGGCGCTGGCTGCCCGCCCGCGCGCGTTTCGAGGACGACACGCCGGTCGCCCCGGTCCGCGAGACCAAGTCGCAGTCCGCCGAGACGACCTTCGACGTCGACGTCGCCGACCGCGCGGAGATGGCGAGCCACGTCGTTTCCCTCGCCGCGGATCTCTGCCGCCGCCTGCGCTCGCGCGACCTCGCCGGGCGCACGATCGGGATCAAGGTGCGGCTCGACGACTGGACCAACGTGACCCGCTCGCACACCGTCGAGCAGCCGACCAACGACCCCGCCGTGGTCACGCCCGTCGCCCTGGAGCTGCTGCGCGCCTACGCGCCGCCCCGGCCGGTGCGGCTGCTCGGGGTGCGGGTCGCGGGATTCGCCCGCGAGGAGCGCCACGGGCCCGCCGCCCCGGCCGGGCAGCTCGAGCTCGGACTCGGCGAGCAGGCCTCAGCGGCTCGAGAGCAGCACGCCGGTGCTCGGGAAGCGCAGGCGCGCCCGCGTCGCCGCGGTGAGGTCGAAGTCGCGCCCGGCGACGTAGGGGCCGCGGTCGACCACCGGCACGGTGAGGCTGTGGCCGCGGTAGCGCAGCCGCACCTTGGAGCCGCAGGGCAGCGTCTTGTTGGCGACGCCGAGCGTCCCCGGCTGCAGCGTCCCTCCACAGGCCAGCGCGCCGCCGTAGAGGCCGGGCCCGTAGTAGGAGGCGGCCGCGGTGCGGTAGGCGGTGACCCGCCGCGCCGGGCTGACCGACGCCCGCACCCGCCTGTCGTGCAGGCCGTAGGCCCGCACCCGGTAGGTCCCGAGGCCACGCGGGCGCCAGCGCACCGAGAACCGCCCGCTGCGCCGGCTGGCGACGCCGACGGTCGCGCCGTTGGCCCCGCGGAAGACGAGCTTCACGCGGTGCGCGCCACGCGGGCGCACCCGCCCGCGCAGGACCAGTCGCCGGCCGCCGACCAGGTCGTGGCTGGAGACGTGCAGGGTGATGTGTGAGCGGACCCGCTCGCGCCTGTGGCGCTCGTGCGCGCGGGCGGGCGCCGGGACGGCCCCGGCGAGGAGGGCGGCAGCGGCCAGCGCCGCGGGCAGGGTGAATCGCATCGTGTCTCAGCTCGCTTTCTCGTCTGCCCTCTCAGCGGCGAGCCGGGTGGCGGCTCGCGGGAAATGACGGCAGATGGATCGCTTTGGGCGCCGAACACGGTAGGAGCGTTCGCGTCGCTCCTGAGTGAGCGGAATCACACTCGGAGATCCCGCACGCTGCCTTGCAAAGCTGCCAAGATGGGGTCGTGAACGAGGATCGACTCACCGGGCTCGATGCGTCCTTCCTCCACCTGGAGCGAGCCGGCGCCCACATGCACGTCGCCTCGACGATCCTCTTCGAGGGCGAGGCGCCCAGCCACGCGGAGTTCCGCGACCACATCGAATCGCGCCTGCACCTCGTCCCCCGCTTCCGCCAGAAGCTCCGCGCCGTCCCCTTCGACCAGGGGCGGCCGGTCTGGGTCGACGACCCGTTCCTCAACCTCGACTACCACGTCCGCCGCACCGCGCTGCCGGCGCCGGGCTCCGAGGAGCAGCTGCGCAACCTCGCCGCGCGGATCTTCTCCCAGCAGCTCGACCGCACCAAGCCGCTGTGGGAGCTGTGGCTGGTCGAGGGGGTCGAAGACGAGCGCTTCGCGGTGATCGGCAAGAGCCACCACGCGCTGGTCGACGGGATCTCCGGGGTCGACATAACCACGGTGCTCTTCGACCTCGAGCAGATCCCCGGCGAGCCGCCGGTGCGCCCGCCCAAGTGGGCGCCGCGGCCCGAGCCGACCGACCTCGAGCTGCTCAAGGACGCGCTGCGCGAGCGCGCCACCAGCCCGCGCGAGATCGTCCGCGGCGTGCGCGCCGCCCTGCGCGGTCCGCGCCAGGTGCTGCGCGGCCTGGCCGACGCCGGCAAGTTCCTCGAGGGCGCCGCCGCGGCGCCGAGCACGCCCTTCAACGTCGAGATCGGCCCGCACCGCCGGCTCGCCTTCGTGCGCGCCGACCTCGCCGACTTCAAGCGGGTCAAGAACGCCCACGGCGGCACGGTCAACGACGTCGTGCTCTCGGTCGTCGCCGGCGCGCTCGGCAACTACCTGCGAGCCCGCGGCCACGACACCGAGGAGCTGGAGATGCGGGCGATGGTGCCGGTCAGCGTGCGCGCCGACGAAGAGCGCGGCGCGCTCGGCAACCGGATCTCGGCGATGATGGCGCCGCTGCCCGTCTTCGCGCAGGACCCGGTCGAGCGCCTGCGCCTGGTCAGCGAGACGATGGGCGACCTGAAGGGCTCCGGCCAGGCGGTGGGCGCCGAGCTGCTGACCAAGCTGACCGACTTCGCGCCGACCACGATCGCCTCCCAGGCGGCTCGCCTGCAGCCGGCGCAGCGCTTCTTCAACCTCGTCGTCACCAACGTGCCGGGGCCGCAGTTCCCGCTCTACCTGCTGGGGCGCCGGATGACCTCGATCTTCCCGCTCGTGCCGCTGGCGCGCCGGCAGGCGCTCTGCGTCGGGATCATGTCCTACGACGGCAAGGTCGACTTCGGCCTGGTCGGCGACTACGACGCGATGGCCGACCTCGAGAGCTTCGCCCTCGATCTGGAAGGTGCGATCGGGGAAGCCGTCGCCGCCGCCCCGCCGGCCGCCGGGGACCGCGATCAGCGCGAGGAGCGGGCGCGGACGCGGAACGGCGCCGTGTCGGTCAAGTAGTTCCAGTCCAGCCGCCTGGCGCTGAAGCCCTCGGTCCGGGTGTCGGCGTTGATCACCACGGCGGTGATCCGCTGGAAGCGCCGCGGGCGGTCGAGCCGCACGCTCAGCCGCCCGCCGCGACGGCGGTAGCGCAGGCGCGAGACCACGCGCCCATGGCGCTCGCCGCCGATCCGGCCGACGAGCGCCAGCCCGGCGGAGACGCCGCGCGGCGCCGTGGCGTCGACGACGACCGCGCGGTTGCCCCGCGGCCGCACGCGCAGCAACTGGAAGGTCGCGTGGTTGAGCGAGCGCCGCAGCGGCCTGCCGCCGGCGCCCAGGCTGCCGTCGCGCGGCACGTCGGGGTAGCGCCGGCCTTCGCGGAAGCGGCCGTCGCTGCGCCACTCGGCGACGTCGCGGGCGAAGCGGGCGAAGTCGCGGCTGAAGTCCGAACCGCCCGCTGCGCGGATCGCCGAGTCGTAGCTCGCGACCGAGAAGCCGCCGGGCCGCGTGTGCGCGGCGCGCGACCAGGCGCTGCGCAGGATGTCGCGCCCGTAGCGCCGCACCAACCACTCGTTCCAGACGGCGGCGCCGTACTCGCGGATCGAGTTGGCGGTCAGCGGGGTCTTGTAGAGGCGGACCCAGCGGCGCACGTAGCGCAGGTAGTCGTTGATCCCGTTGTAGACCTGGTCCTCCATCCAGACCGCCGTCGACTCGGCCATCCAGGCGTCTTGGTAGGCGTCATAGCTCATCTGCAGGAGGTGGCAGTACTCGTGCGCGAAGGTGACCCTGAGGTCGGCGAGCGGTTCGGTCCCCGGGTACTGGAAGCGGTCGTAGTCGTTGTCGAGGACGAGGTAGCCGTGCATGCGGCGCGGCAGCCGGCGCCCCCGCGGCGCCTGGCCGCGGTCGGGGGCGGCGTAGCCGAACAGCAGCCGCCCCAGCTCTTTCAGGTAGATGTCGGTCTTGCCGCGGCGCCCGCCGCGGCGCCCGTCGGAGCGCGGTTCGCGCCAGCCGAGCTTCACGTTCTCCACCGCGTGCACGTGCGCGGCCACTTCGAGCACCCGCTCGACGTAGTCGGGCACGCCGTCGCCGTCGCGCCGACCGTCCTCGTCGGCGAGGTCCGGCGCGTCGGCCCCCTCGGCCACCCAGTGGACGCAGAAGCGCCCCGCGCAGGCCGGCGACGCCGGCGCTTCCGGCAGCGAGTAGGAGTGGCGCGCCGGGTCGGGATGGTCGGTCGGCCGCGCGCGCGGCTGGCGGAACGTCCACTGGTCGCCGGCGAGAGCGGTCCCGGGCAGCAGGGCGGCCGTCGCCATGCAGGCGAGCAACCCACCCAGCAGCCGTAGATTCGCCCGCATTCGAGACAATTTACCGACCGCCGGAGCCGCTCTCCCGCGATACTGCACAGACCGACATGCGGAGTGCCCGTTGCGCATAGCCCTCGCCCAGATCGACCCCACGGTCGGCGACCTCGACGGCAACACGGCGAAGATCGCCGAGTGGATCGGTCGCGCCGCCGAGCAGGGCGCCGAGCTTGCGATCTTCCCCGAGCTCTGCGTTCCCGGCTACCCGGCCGAGGACCTCTACCTGAAGCGGCACTTCATCGCCGCCAACCGCACCGCGATCGAGGGGCTGGCGCGGGGCGCCGGCGCGATGACCGTGTTGGTCGGCTTCGCCGAGCCGGTGGCCGGCGGCGGCGACCACCGGCACGCCCACAACTCGCTCGCCGTGCTGCGCGGCGGCGAGGTCCAGGCCGTCTACCGCAAGAACCGGCTGCCCAACTACGCGGTCTTCGACGAGCAGCGCTACTTCGTCCCCGGCGACGCCCCCGCTACGGTCGACGTCGCCGGCGCGGCGGTCGGCCTGACGATCTGCGAGGACCTCTGGGACACCGGCCCGCCGGCCTCCAGCGAGGCTGCCGCAGGGGCGCAGCTGATCGCCAACCCGTCCGGCTCGCCGTACCACCGCGGCAAGGGCCGCGAGCGCGAGCAGATGTTCGCCGCCCGGGCGCGCGAATACGGCGTCCACCTCGCCTTCTGCAACCTGGTCGGCGGGCAGGACGAGCTCGTCTTCGACGGCCAGAGCTTCGTCGTCGACCCGCGCGGCGCGGTGATCGCCCGCGCGGCGCAGTTCGAGGAGCAGCTGCTGCTCTGCGAGATCCCCGCCCCCGGCCCGGCGCCGCGGCTCGCCGAGCCGCTGCCCGACCTGGCCGAGGTCTACGCCGCGCTGACGCTCGGCCTGCGCGACTACGTGCGCAAGAACGGCTTCCGCCACGTCGGCATCGCGCTCTCGGGCGGCATCGACTCGGCCCTGGTCGCGCTGCTCGCCGCCGACGCGATCGGCGCCGAGAACGTCAGCTGCGTGGTCATGCCGTCCCCGCACTCGAGCCCCGAGACCCAGGCCGACGCCAGGGCCATCGCCGCCAACCTCGGCGCTGAGACGATCGAGATCGAGATCGAGCCCGCGATGGCCGCCTACGAGGAGTCGCTGGCGGGGCCGTTCGGGACGGCCGTCGACGCCGCCGCGGGCACGGAGGAGCCGCTGCCGCGCGATCCCACCCGCGCCTCGGAGCCCGACCTCGCGGCCGAGAACATCCAGGCGCGGATCCGCGGCAACATGATGATGGCGCTCTCCAACAAGCACGGCTGGCTGGTGCTGACGACCGGCAACAAGAGCGAGATGTCGGTCGGCTACGCGACCCTCTACGGCGACATGGCGGGGGGATTCGCGGCGATCAAGGACGTGCCGAAGACGCTCGTCTACGAGCTGGCGCGCTACCGCAACGAGCGCGAGGGGCGCGAGCTGGCGCCCGCCTCGGTGATCGAGCGCGCCCCCTCGGCCGAGCTGCGCCCCGGGCAGCTCGACAGCGACAGCCTGCCGCCCTACGAGCTGCTCGACCGCGTGCTCGAGGCCTACGTCGAGCGCGACGAGGGCCGCGAGGAGATGGTCGCCGCCGGGATGCCCGGCGAGGTCGTCGACGAGGTCGTGCGGATGGTCGACCGCTCCGAGTACAAGCGCCGCCAGGCCGCCCCCGGCATCCGCATCACGCCGAAGGCCTTCGGCCGCGACCGCCGCCTCCCGATAACTAACCGTTTCGGGGAATAGGCCTGACGGCGATGGCCATTTGCGCCAGGGCGCAGAGTCGCTCCTCGGCGTCGACGACCTCCGCCTCCCAGACCCAGGTCGTGCGGCCGCGGTGGCGGGCCCGCGCCTTGACTTCGGCGTGCCCCGAGGTGATCGGGCGGAGGAAGTTGACGTCGATCGACTGGCCCATCGCCGCCATCCCGTCGCCGTATACGGCCAGCGCGGTCGCCCGCGAGCAGACGCTCTCGACCAGGCTCGAGATCACGCCGCCGTGCATCAGCCCGACGGGCTGGCGCAGATCGTCGCGGATCGGCGCCCGGACGCGCGCGTCGTCGGGGTCGTCGCTGAGCCACTCGGCGCCGATCAGGCGGTCGAAATCGGATTGCAGGCCGCGCGGGTCGTCCGCCATCGGCGCGCACCCTACCTCCCCGACCCGTGGTCGAGGTTTGTGCCGCTATCCGGGCCAAACCTCGACCACGCACATGTGGGCTTAATGCGGGTCGCATAACCTTCGCCCGGGTATGGGACTGAGCGACGACCAGCGGGCCCTCTTGCGCCTGCTCGCGCAGCGCGAGCAGGGCTACGAGGACATCGCGGCGCTGAAGGGCAAGAGCGTCGCGGATGTGCGCGAGGAAGTGCGTGAGGCGCTCGCCGCGCTGGACGCGCCGCCGCCCGAGCCACCTCCGCCTCCCCCACCCCCGACTCCGACGCCTGACCCCACCCCCGAGGCCGCCTCGATCGCCGAGGCGCCCTCCTCTCCGGCCGAGTCGCCGCGGGCGCCGCGGTGGTCCCGGTCCGCAGCGGCGACGCCGATCGAGCGTCGCCGGCTCGTCGCGATCGCCGGCGGCGGCCTGGCGATCGTCGCGATCGTGCTCGGCGCCGTCGCCCTGTTCGGCGGCGCCTCGGGCTCCGGGTCGGGCGGGCCGGCGGCCGAACCGGGCGGCCAGCTCGCGGCAAACCAGGAAAGCAAGCTGACCCAGGCGGTGCTCGAGCCGCCCGACGGCGGCGACGCCGGCGGGCGGGCGATCTTCGGCCGCGTGGGCAAGGAAGAGATCGTCCTCCAGGTCACCGCGGAAGGGCTCGAGCCGGCCGGGAAGGGCCAGTCCTACACGGTCTGGCTCTACCGCAGCCCGAAGCTCTCGCTGCGCATCGGCAGCGTGCCGGTCGGCGACAGCGGCAGGCTCGGCGCCCGCTTCACGATCCCGGCCGAACTGCTCGCCTACGTCGCCGGCGGCGCCTTCAACCAGGTCTACGTCTCGCGCACCTCGAACGCCGCCTACCGGCGCGAGGTGGCGAAGGCGAAGAGGGAAGAGAGCCTCCCCCGCTACAGCGGCGAAACGGTGCTCACCGGCAAGATCACGGGACCCGTGGCCAGAGCCGGCGAAGCGTCAGGGAAATAGCTTTCCCGGGTTCATGATCCCGGCGGGGTCGAGCCGCTGCTTGGCCGCTCGCAGGACGTCGAGGCCCAGCTCCCCCAGCTCCGCCTCCATGTAGGGGGCGTGGTCGCGGCCGACCGCGTGGTGGTGGGTGATCGTGGCGCCCGCGGCGACGATCGCTTCCGAGGCGGCGCGCTTGACCTGCCGCCACTGCTCGACCTCGCCGCCGCGCCGGGCGCGCGAGATGAAGGTGAAGTAGAGCGACGCCCCGTCCGCGTAGGCGTGCGAGAGGTGGCAGAAGACGAGCCCGGGGGTCCCCTGGCCGGCGAGCGAGTCGCGGATCGCCGCGCCGACCTCCGAGTGCAGCGCGTGCAGGCGCGACCAGGTGTGCGCGGTCTCCAGCGTCTCCACCATCGCCCCCGCCCCCATCAGCGTGTCGCGCAGGTAGGGGCCCTGGAAGCGGCCGTGCTCCCAGGAGCGGCCCGCCCCCTGGCCCAGGTAGGCGGCGCCGCCGCGACGCAGGGCGCGGACGCTGAGCGCCCGCCGTCGAGCCACCGACTCCTCGTCGCCCTCGAGGCCGACGACGATCAGGCAGCCGCCGCGCCTGCCGCGCAGGCCGAGGTAGCCGTCGAGGGCCCGGCCGGCGACCCCGCGCGGCCCGGAGAGCATCAGCGAGACCTCGGTCTCCTCGGCGTCGGAGACGCGGATCACGTCGGGCAGCCCCGGGCCCTGGGCGAGCGCGCGGACGATCTCCGCCCCGGCCTCGAAGTCCTCGGCGATCCAGGCCTCGTAGCGCCGCCGCGCCGGCGCGGGCCGTACGCGCACCGTCACGTCCGGGATCACGCCGAAGGTCCCCTCGGAGCCGACGACGAGCTCGCGCAATGCCGGCCCGGCGGCGCTGTGCGGCGTCTGCAGCGTGCGCAGCTCGCCCGCCGGGGCGATCAGCCGCAGCGAGCTGACCAGCGAGTCGAAGCGGCCGTAGCCGCTCGACGCCTGGCCGGCCGAGCGGGTCGCGGCGAAGCCGCCGACCGTCGCGTACTCGAAGGACTGCGGGTAGTGGCCGAGCACCACGCCCTCGTCCCTCAGCGCCGCTTCGGCCTCCGGGCCGCGCAGGCCGGCGCCGAGCCGCGCGATCAGCGAGCGCCTGTCGACCGCGACCTCGCGCAGCGCCGCCAGGTCGAGGCTGACGAGACGCGCGTGGCCGCCGCGCAGCGGCTCGACCCCGCCGACCACGCTGGTGCCGCCGCCGAACGGCACGACGGCTATCCCCTCTGCGGCGCAGACCTCGAGGGCGCGGCGAACGGCGCCGGCGTCCTGCGGCAGCAGGACGGCATCGGGCGCCGCCTCGAGGCGGCCGCCGCGCAGGCGCGCCAGGTCCGCGTAGCCGCAGCCGGTCGCGTGCCGCAGCCTGTCCTCGGCGCCGCTGAAGACGTTGGCCTCGCCAACCGCGTCGAGGAGCCGGCGCGGCAACGGCTCCGCCGCCGGCAGCTCGAAGCGCTCGAGCTCCGCGGCGAGCGGCCAGGGCTCGAGCTCGCCGACCCGCTCGCGCAGCGTCGCCAGCGCGGCCTCGTCGAGCCGCGGCTCGACCGCCGGGTCGCCCCAGCCCCACCACTTCGAATCCCGCCGTGGCTTCACGTCAGCGCCCGCTCGAGCCCGTCCAGCGCCGCCTCGACGGTCTTGCCCTGGCCGCCGCGCATCATCGGCGAGCCGAGCCGCGACATGCCGCGCAGCTTCTGCTCGGAGGAGATGCTGACCTCGGTGGCGTCACCGGCGGCCCGCAGGCCGATCTCGATCGTCGAGCTGCGCAGGTGGCGCTCGAAGGGGCTTCCCGCGAGCTGCTGCTCCCAGACGTAGCGCTCGCCCTCGGCCGAGCTGAGGCAGCGGTAGTCGGCCCGCACGCCCCGCCCCTCCGCCGTCTCCAGCACCTTGGTCCACTGGCTGCGCCTGCCCTCCGGCTTGCGGTCGACGCTCTCGACGCGGCTGGTGCGCGGCCACCAGCGCGGCAGGCTGTAGGGGTCGGAGACGAGCTCCCAGACCTCCTCGACTGGCGCCGCGATCGTGCGTCGGCGGGTGACGCGGGGCATGGGCGCGGCGTCAGTCGCCCGCCAGGCGGCGTAGATCTCGAACGAGCAGCAGGTGCTTGAGATGGCTGACCGTCGCCGCCAGGCTCTCCAGGCTCTCCAGCGCCTCCTTGCGGCGCTCCGGGTTGCGCGAGCGCAGCGACGGCCCGAGCAGCGCTTCCAGCAGGTTCGCCTCGCGGTCCGCCGAGGAGCGGAAGACGCGCAGGTTGCGGGCGCCGACGCCGACCCGCGAGAGCTCGTTCGCGGCGCGCACGATCTCGCGGTCGGTCTCGTCGTAGACGGTCCTGCCGTCGCGCTTCTCGGGCTGCACGATGCCGAAGTTCTCCAGCTCGGCGATCAGCTCGGAGCGCGCGCCGGTCTCCTCGACCACCTCGTCCAGGGTCAGGTGGGCGCTCGAGGAGTTGACGAGGATCGCCCGCCGCACGGCGCCCGCCGCCGGCCGCCGCTCGGCGTTGCCGCCGGCGCCGAGGTCGATGTCGCCGCCCGCGGCGAGCTCCTGGCGGATCACCCGCAGCGGCAGGAACTCGTCGCGCTGCAGGCGCAGGATCGTGCGCAGCCGCTCGACGTCGGACTGGCTGTAGAGGCGGTAGCCGCCCTGCGTGCGCCGCGGCGTCAGCAGCTTCTGGTCCTCCAGGTAGCGGATCTTGGAGATCGAGATGTCGTCGAACTCGTTCTGCAGGATCTTGCAGACCGCGCCGATCGTCAGCGCCTTGCGCGGGCGCGAGTCGCGCCGTCCGGCTTGCTGCTGCTGCTCGGCCACCGCCACCGCCCCTCCTACTTCTCCAGGTAGCTGAGCTTGTACTTGCCGACCTGGATCTCGTCGCCGTCGGAGAGCCGGTGGGACTCGATTCGCCGCCGGTTGACGTAGGTGCCGTTGAGCGAGCCGAGGTCGTCGATGTAGAAGCCGTCGCGGCGGCGCACCAGCAGCGCGTGGTTGCGCGAGACGGTGACGTCGTCGAGGAAGACGCCGGCGTCGGGGCTGCGGCCGATGCTGACCCGGTCCTCGGTCACGGTGAAGCTCTCCCCGGCGCGGCCGCCGCCGGCCCGGATCACCAGCGCCGCGCCGCTCTCGTCGAGCACCTCGTCGATGTCGATCGGCTGCATCTCGCCGGTGTCGTCGACGCGGTAGGTCATCGTCGTCGGCTCGTCGGCGTCGTCCTTCGGGCCGCCGAGGTAGGCGCCGCACTTCTGGCAGTAGTTCGCCCCCTCGGGGTTGACGAACCCGCACTCTGGGCAGTGGACGGCCATCGGTGGGTGACGGGCCTCAGGCGGCCGCGTCGTCCTCCGGCTCGTCCCGCTGCTGCGCCTTGCCGGCGAGGATGTCGGTCAGCTGCGCGACGTCGTCGCCGGAGATCAGCGTGTCGCCGCTTTCGCGCCTCTGGCGCAGCCGGTTGACCAGCTCGGCGCGCAGGATGTCGATCTTGCCGTGCAGCACCCGGCGTTTGTAGGAGATCTCGTTCTCCTCGGTGGTGAGCTTGTCGATCAGGTCCTTCAGCTCTTCGTCGCTGAGCGAACCGAGATCGGGAAAGGTGTCCTCCATCTCGCTCCTTGATCGGGGGGCGTTCGCCTCCGTTGGCCGCTGCGCCGGATCATAGCTCGCCTGGCCCAAGGTTCAACTCAAGCTTGAAGGTTATGGAGCCTGGGAGGCGGATTGCGCGCGCTGCGCCCGCACGGCGTGGATGCCGGTCTGGGCGTAGAGCACGGTGGCGACGATCGCCAGGGCGACGCCGACGATCAGCAGCGCCGCCGGCAGCCAGCCGGCGAAGATCAGCGCGGCGAAGATCCCGCCCATGACCGGGAAGACCGAGATCCGCCCCGGCCAGTTGACCGCGATCTGCACGCCGTGGCGCAGCCCGTAGAGGGCCAGCGCCAGCATCGCCAGCTCGCGGCCGACGAGCAGCGCCAGCGCCCAGCGCGGCAGCAGCTCGAAGTGCCAGCAGACGGCGGCGCCGGCGAGGATCGCCAGGCGGTCGATCAACGGGTCGAGCATCGTCCCCAGGCGGCTGTACTGGCCGGTGACGCGGGCGAGGAAGCCGTCGAGGTAGTCGCCGGCGGCGATCGCGAAGAAGAGCGCGGTCGAGGCGGCGTTGCGACCGTCGCCCGATTCGAGCGCGAGCCAGAGGAAGGCCGGGATGCCGAGCAGGCGCAGGTAGCCGACCAGGTTGGGCAGCGTCCAGGGGTTGAGCGGTTCCCCCTCCCGAGTCTGGCGTGGCGGCGGGCCGCTGCGGTCGAGCCCGAAGAGCCGGCGGACGCGCCCGCGGCCGAACGGCGCCCGGTCAGCCATCCCCGGCCTGGAGCAGGGCGAGGGCGCGCTCGGCGGCCTCTCCGACCGGCAGCGCGTGCTCGGCGCCGGAGGCGCGCTCGCCCGCCTCGACGACGCCTTCGGCCAGGCCGCGCCGGCCGACGACGAGGCGCAGCGGGCAGCCGAGCAGCTCGGCGTCGGTCAGCTTCTCCCCCGCGCCCGCGTCGCGGTCGTCGTAGAGGACGTCGACACCGAGTCCGCGCAGCTCCTCGTACAGCCCGTCGGCCGCCTCGCGCTCCGGCTGGCCGGCCCTGGCGAGCGAGACCAGCTGCACCTGCCAGGGCGCCAGCGCGGCGGGCCAGACGATGCCGCGCTCGTCGGCGCCCTGCTCGATCGCCGCGGCGACGATGCGGGCCGGGCCGAGCCCGTAGCAGCCCATGACGATCGGCCGCTCGACGCCGCTCTCGTCGAGGTAGGTCGCCCCGAGCGGCTCCGAGTAACGGGCGCCGAGCTTGAAGATGTTGCCGACCTCGATCGCCGGCTGGATCTCGACCGTGCCGCCGTTCGGACCCGGGTCGCCGGCGCTCAGGTCGCTCACCTCGACGTTGGCGGCGAAGCCCGGCGCCAGCGCGACGGCGTCCTCGCCGGCGGCGCAGGGCGCCATGTACTCGTGCGCCGCCGAACCGCCCATCATCCCGACGTCGGACTCGACCCGGTGCCAGCGCAGCCCGCAACGGTCGAGGATCCGCGCGTAGGCGCCGCTCTGCAGCTCGTAGGAGCGCGCCAGTCCCTCCTCGTCGCGGTCGAAGGAGTAGGCGTCCTTCATCGTGAACTCGCGCGTGCGCAGCACGCCGGCCCGCGGGCGGGGCTCGTCGCGCTCCTTGGTCTGGATGTGGAAGAGCATCAGCGGCAGGTCGCGGTAGGAGCGCACGTCCTGGGCGACGTGGTGGGTGATGCTCTCCTCGTGCGTCATCGCCAGGACGAGCGGCGCCCCCCTGCGGTCCTCGAGCTTGAACATCTCCTCGATCCCGTAGCGGCCGGTCTTCTTCCACGGCTCGGCCGGCTGCAGGATCGGCATCAGCAGCTCCTGGCAGCCGATCGCCTCCATCTCCTCGCGGATGATCTGCTCGACCTTGCGCACGACCCGCCACCCGGCGGGCAGCCAGGTCCACAGCCCCGCCCCGAGCTGGCGGATCAGCCCCGCCCGGACCATCAGCTTGTGCGACACCGCCTCCGCGTCGGCCGGCGGGTCCTTCAGGGTGGGGATGAAGCTCTCGCTGAGTCGCGTCACCGGGGGAAACCTATCCGCCTGGTCGCCGCCGGGACCCGCCCGCCGCTACGCCCGCGTGAACCGGCGTCCGGCGGTGGGCGACGCGTCCTCGTCCAGCAGCACCTCGTCGGCCTTCCCCCGCTCGACCGCTTCCTTCTCCATCTGGGCGATCTTCTCCGGCGTCAGCTCGCCGGCGTTCTCCTCCTCGATCCGGGCCAGCCAGGCGGCGCCCTCGCGCGACTCGCGCTCGTCGAACTCGACCCGGCCGCCGCGGTCGAGCGACTTGTCGATCTCCTCGAACAGGGTGTCGACGAGCTTCGCCTGCGGCACCTTGCGCAGCGGTTTGCCGTGCGAGTAGATCAGCCCCTCGTTCTTCGCCCCGGCGATGCCGAAGTCGGCGTGGCTGGCCTCGCCGATGCCGTTGACCGCGCAGCCGAGCACCGCCACCTCGACCGGCTCGGCGTAGCTCTCCAGGCGCCGCTCGATCTCGGCGACGACCGAGTCCATGTCGAACTGCAGCCGGCCGCAGGTCGGGCAGGCGATCAGCACCGGGCCGCGCTCGCGCAGCTGCAGCGCCTTGAGGATCTCCCAGGCGACCTTGACCTCCTCCTCGGCGTGGAAGGTCGAGAGGCTGATCCGGATCGTGTCGCCGATCCCGTCGGCGAGCAGCGTCCCCAGCCCGACCGCCGACTTGAGCGAGCCGGCCCACTTGGTGCCCGCCTCGGTGATCCCGAGGTGCAGCGGGTAGGGGATCCTCTCCGAGAGCATGCGGTTGGCGGCGATCGTGTTGGGCACGTTGGTCGACTTGATCGAGACCTTGAAGTTCTCGAACTCGAGGCCCTCCATCAGCTCGACGAACTCGACCGCGGCGGCGACCAGCGCCTCGACCGGCGCCTCGCGCTCCAGCTCGTGCAGGTGCTTGGGCAGCGAGCCGGAGTTGACGCCGATCCGCATCGGCACGCCGGCCGCGGTGGCCCGCTCCGCGACCTCGGCGACCTTCTCACGGCCGCCGATGTTGCCGGGGTTGAGGCGGATGCAGTGCGCCCCCGCGTCGATCGCCTTCAGCGCCAGCGTGTGGTTGAAGTGGATGTCGGCGATCACCGGGATCGGCGAGCGCCGGACGATCGTCCTCAGCGCCTGGGCGTCCTTCTCGCGCGGTACCGCGACGCGCACGATGTCCGCTCCCGCCTCGGCGACCTTGGCGATCTGCTCCATCGTCGCCGCCAGGTTCGCGGTCTCGGTCTTGGTCATCGTCTGCACCGCCACCGGCGCCCCGCCGCCGACCGGCACCCTACCGACGAATATCTGCCGCTTCGAAGCCATGGCCAAAGGCTACTTGCCGGCGTAGAGGGCCTCGATCTCGGCCGCGTACTTGCGCTCGATCGGCTTGCGTTTGAGCTTCATCGTCGGCGTCAGCTCCTCGCCCCCGGGCGCCCACTCGGTCGGCAGGATCTCGAACTCCTTGATCTGCTCGACCCTGGCCATGCGCCCGTTCGCCGCCTCGACCGCGGCCGCGATCTCGGCCCGCACCGCCTCCTCGCGGGCGAGGCTCTGCGGCGAGACGTCCTCGATCCCCTTGCCCTGCGCCCAGGCGGGGGCGAAGTCGGGGTCGAGGACGATCAGGGCGACGTTGTAGCGGCGCCCGTCGCCGATCGCCGCGGCCTGGCCGATCAGCGGGCTCGCGGCCTTCAGCTTCGCCTCGATCGAGGCCGGCGACATGTTCTTGCCCGCCGCGTTGATGATCAGCTCCTTCTTGCGGTCGACGATCCGCAGGTAGCCGTCCTCGTCGAGCTCGCCGATGTCGCCGCTGTGCAGCCAGCCCTCGGCGTCGATCGTCTCCGCGGTCTTCTCCGGCATGTTGCGGTAGCCGGGCATGTTGGCCGCGCTGCGGACGAGGATCTCGCCGTCCTCGGCGAGCTTCAGCTCGGTCCCCGGGACGGGCGCCCCGACGGTGCCCAGCTTGATTCGCCCGGGCGGGTTGAGCGTGGCGATCCCGCAGGTCTCCGACATCCCCCACAGCTCGCCGACCGGGACGCCGATCGCGTGGAAGAACTCGAGCACCTCGACAGGCGTCGGCGCGGCGCCGACGCTGACCGCCAGCGCCCGGTCGAGGCCGAGCTGCTCGCGCAGGCCGGCGAACATCCGCTCGTCGGCCGCGGCGGCGGCCGCGGCGATCTCCTCGGGCACCTGCTCCCCGCGCTGCTCGCGCCGCACCTTCTCCAGCGCAGCCTCGAAGCCGCGCTCGACCGGCTCGCGCTGCTCGTCGGGCAGCCCCGCGAGCATCGCCTCCAGGCCGGCCTTCAGTTTCTCCCAGACCCGCGGCACGGCGAAGAACCAGGACGGGCGGGCCTGCGGCAGGAACTGGACGATCTCGCGCGGGTCGGGGCAGACCACGATCTCCAGCCCCTTGACGACGGGGACGTAGTAATTGGCGCCGCGCTCGGCGATGTGGGCGGCCGGCAGCCAGGAGATCGCCCGGCCACCGCGCTCGGGGAAGGGGATCACACCCTCGGTCGCGGAGACCAGCGAGAAGAGGTTGCGGTGGGTGAGCTGAACCCCCTTCGGCGGCCCGGTGGTGCCCGACGTGTAGATCAGCGTCAGCAGGTCGTCGGGGCCGACCGCGGCGGCGCTCGCGCTCGCGTCGAAGCCCGGGTCGCGCGCTTCCAGCCGCTCCAGGGTCTCGGTTCCGCCCTCGCCGTCGAGGGTGATCACCTGCTCGAGCCCGGGCAGCTCGGCGCGCGCCCGTTCGAAGCCGTCGAGCAGGTCCGCCTCGACGAACGCGACCCTCGCCCCCGCGTCGCCGACCACATAGGCGATCTGCTCCGGCGAGGAGGTCTGGTAGATCGAGAAGGGAACGGCGCCGAGGCTGACGATCGCCAGGTCGCAGGCGACGAACTCCGGCCGGTTGGAGAGCATCAGGGCGACGGCGTCGCCCTTGCCCACCCCCAGCGAGGCGAGGCCGCCGGCGATCCTGTTCACCTGCGCCGCCAGCTCGCGCCAGCTGATCGACCGCGCGCCGCTGCTCACCGCGACGTCGTCCCCGAGCCGCTCGACCGTCGCCGTGAACGCCTCGTAGAGGCTCCTGAACTGCGGCTCGGCGGCGGGGCCGCCGCTCACGTATCGGTCGGCCTGCGAAACCTCCATCAGCGCACGTTGAACCCTTCGCCGGTGATCCGCCCGATGTCGTTGCTGAGCCCGAGCACCGCGAGCATGATCACCAGCACGAACCCGACCGCGCCGGCCCGTTCCATCGTCCGGAAGGCGACCGGCCGGCCCCGCGCCTTCTCGACCAGGCTCCAGAAGATGTGCCCGCCGTCCAGCGGCAGGAAGGGGAAGAGGTTGATCAGGCCGAGCGAGAGGCTGACCAGGGCGAGCAGGATCAGCGCCTGCGTGGCGCCGAACTTCTCGATCGTCTGGTGGGCGACGTCGCTGACGCCGACCACGCCGGAGACTTCCTTGCGCTGTTTTTCGCTCCACAGCCGGGAGAAGACCGTCGCGGTGCCGCTGGTCACCCGCCACATCGCGTCGAGCGACCTGCCGGCCGCTTCGCCGGCGCCGTACTCGGCCGGCGCGCTGCCGTAGGCGAAGCCGATCCGCGTGTGGCCGAGCGACGATTCGTATTCGGGCCGCACCGCGAACGTCCGCAGCGTCCCGTCGCGCCGCACGGTGATCCGCGCCGGCGTCGCCGCGCGGCAGCCGTCGACCTGCCTGCCGGGGCACCTGTGCGAGGAGACCTGGTCGATGAACCTCTCGAGCCGGGACTCGACGTTGAGCCCCGGGTACCGCCTGCCGTCCACGGCGACGATCTCGTCGCCCCGCTTCAGGGTCGCCGCCGCCGGCGACTTGGGCACGATCTCGCCGACCGTCTGGGTGGTCTTTTCGCCGCTCGCCAGGAAGACGAGGAAGAAGACGAGGAAGGCCAGCGCGATGTTCACCGCCGGGCCGGCGCCGATCACGAGGACCCGCTTCCAGACCGGCTGTTCGTAGTAGCCGCGGTGCTCCTCCCCCGGCGGCAGCCTGTCGTCGGGGTTCATGCCGCTGATCTTCACGTAGCCGCCGAGCGGGATCGATTTCACGCCGTACTCGGTCTCGCCGCGCTTGACCGAGAAGATCGTCGGCCCGAAGAAGAGGAAGAAGCGCTCGACCCGCATCCCCGTCGCCTTGGCGGCGAGGAAGTGCCCCGCCTCGTGCAGCAGGATCAGGGCCGAGAAGCCGAGGAACACGTAGAGCCAGCTCATACCCTCGTCAACCCCCCGATCCGCGCTTCGCTGCGGCGACGCGCCTCGGCGTCGACGGCGAAGAGGTCCTCGAAGTGGGTGACCGGCGCGGCCGGCAGCTCCTCGAGCACCGCCTCGACCACGGCCGCGATCGCCGCGAACTCGACCCGGCCGGCGAGGAAGGCGGCGACCGCGACCTCGTCGGCGGCGTTGAGCACGCAGGGCGCCGTCCCCCCCGCCCGCCCCGCCTCGAGCGCCAGGCGCAGGCAGGCGAAGGTCTCCAGGTCCGGCGACTCGAAGCTCAGCTCGCCGACCGCGGCCAGGTCGAGCCGCGGCGCCGGCACGTCGGCGCGCTCGGGAAAGTGCAGGGCGTAGGAGATCGGCACCCGCATGTCCGGGTAGCCGAGGTGGGCGAGCGTGGCGCCGTCGTTGAGGTCGACCAGCGCGTGGACGATCGACTGCGGGTGGACTACCACCGCGATCCGCTCGTAGGGCAGGTCGAACAGGTGGCGCGCCTCGATCGCCTCGAAGCCCTTGTTCATCAGGGTCGCCGAGTCGATCGTGATCCTGCCACCCATCTTCCAGGTCGGGTGGTCGAGCGCCTCCTCGACCCCGACGCCGGAGAGGTCGGTGCGACCGCGGAACGGGCCGCCGGAGGCCGTGAGGACGAGCCGCTCGACCGTTCCCGGCTGCTCGGCCCCGATCAGCTGGAAGAGCGCCGAGTGCTCGGAGTCGACCGGCAGCAGGCGCGCCCCGGTCGCTTCGGCCAGCGCCGTCGTCAGCTCGCCGCCGATCACCAGGCTCTCCTTGTTGGCGAGCGCGACGTCGATGCCGGCGCTGAGCGCGGCGACGGTGGGACCGAGCCCGGCGGCGCCGACCATCCCGTTGAGCACGAGATCGGGCTCGGCCGCCTCGATCAGCTCGCGCGCCGCCTCCTCGCCCGCCAGCACGCGGCCGTCCCAGGCGGCTCGCGCTCGCCGCGCCGCTTCCTCGTCGGCCAGCGACACCGCCGGCACGCCGTGCCGGCGCGCCTGCTCGAGCAGCGGCTGCCAGTTCGACGACGCGGCCAGGCCGGCGACCTGCAGCTGATCCGAGGCGGCGACGATCTCCAGCGCCTGGACCCCGATCGAGCCCGTGCTGCCGAGAATGACCAGTTTCTTCATCGGAGGAAGTCTAGGCGGGTCAGTACACGAGCCCGACGGCCAGGTAGTAACCGACGACGATCGTGAAGAAGACGGCGTCGAGCCGGTCGAGCAAGCCGCCGTGCGGGCCGAACAGGCGTCCGGTGTCCTTCTGGCCCAGGTCGCGCTTGACCATCGAGGAGAAGAGGTCGCCGACCGGGCCGATCGCCGCCACCGCGGCGCCGATCGCCAGCGCGTCGACCCCGCTCAGCCAGTCCTGGTAGAGCCCGGCGAACCAGAAGGCCATCGTGCCGATCAGGAAGCCGCCGACGAGCCCCTCGATCGTCTTGTTCGGCGAGAGGTCGGGGGCGATCCGGTGCGAGCCGAACATCCGCCCCGTCGCGTAGGCGCCGGTGTCGGTGGCGAAGGTGCCGACCAGCACGTCGATCAGCAGCGCCCCGCCGTGGTCGGGCAGGTCGCGCAGCAGGACCGCGTGGACCAGCGGCAGGCCGATCCAGACCGCCCCGAGCACGGTCACGGCCATCGCGACCACCACCCCCTCGCGCGGACGCAGGCGGGCGCCGAAGACGAACAGCAGCGCGAACGAGGCCGTCGCGATCATCAGCACGTTGAAGGCGGTTCCGAGGTAGGCCGCGGCGATCATCGCGCCCACGGCGATGTAGGCGGCGGCCTGCAGCGGACGCAGCGGCGCCGTCATCAGGAAGTACTCGCGCAGGGCGAGCGCGCCGATCGCCGCCATCGCCACGGCGAAGACGGCCCCGCCGGCGACGACGATCGCGATCGCGAAGGCGATCCAGGGGATCGCGACGAGCACGCGCTGCGCCGTCTCGCCGGCGAGCGGCTCGCGGCGCGGCCGGCGCGGCTCGCGCGGCGGCCGCTCGCGGCGCGGCGGCTCGGGCTCGAACAGGTCGTCGAAGAGGTCCTCGACCATCATCCCCTCCCGCCGAAGCGCCGGCGGCGCGCCTCGAACTCGGCCAGCGAGGCCTCGAAGGCGGCGCGGTCGAAGTCGGGCCAGAGCTCGTCGCGGAAGACCAGCTCCGAGTAGGCGCACTGCCAGAGCAGGTAGTTGGAGACGCGCTGCTCGCCGCTGGTTCGTATGAGCAGGTCCGGGTCGTGCATCTCGGGCGCGTAGAGGTGACGGCGGAACTCCTCCTCGGAGCCTCCCTCGAACTTTCGCGCCGCGTCGACGATCTCCGCCCGGCCGCCGTAGTTGAAGGCGACGAACAGCGCGATCCGCTCGTTCCCCGCCGTCTCCGCCTCCGCCCACTCCATCTTCTCGACCAGCTCGGGGGCGACCCCCTCGCGGCGGCCGAGGAAGCGCATGCGCACGCCTTCGGCGCCGAGCTCGGGGGTTTCGGCGTCGATTCGCTCGCCGAACATCCGCATCAGGCCATCGACCTCCTCCGCCGGGCGCGCCCAGTTCTCGGTCGAGAAGGAGAAGACCGTCAGCTCCTCGACCCCGAGCTCGGCCGCGTCGCGCAGGCGCGCCTTGACCACGTCGGCGCCGGCCCGGTGCCCCTCGACGACCGGGAGCCCGCGCCGCTGCGCCCAGCGCCCGTTGCCGTCGGTGATCATGGCTACGTATCTAGGAGTGTTCACGGGTCAGGTGAGACGGCGAAAACCAAGCAGGTTGGGGGATGCAGGGAGAGAGGTGAGGGAGCGCACTTTTCAGTGCGTGACCGAACCGAACGACCGAAGACCCCGAGATGCGCCGGTTTGCAGACGTCTCACACCTCGAGGATCTCTTCTTCCTTGCCCTTCAAGAGCTCGTCGATCTCGGCGATCGCCTCGTCGGTCTGCTTCTGCAGCGCGGCCTCGGCGCGGCGCTCGTCGTCCTCGCCCGCTTCGCCCTCCTTCTTCAGCTCGCGCAGGTCGCTCATCGTGTCGCGCCGGATGTTGCGGATCGCGATCCGGCCCTCCTCGGCGACGCCGTGGACGACCTTGACCATCTCGCGCCGCCGCTCCTCGGTCAGCTCGGGGATCTGCAGGCGGATCACGTTGCCGTCGTTGCTCGGGGTCAGGCCGACGTCGGAGTCCTGGATCGCCTTCTCGATCTCGCCGATCGAGCCCTTGTCGAAGGGGGTGACGGTGAGCAGCCGGGCGTCGGAGGCGGCGACGTTGGCGAGCTGCTTGAGCGGCGTCTGCGAGCCGTAGTACTGGACCGCGACGCGGTCGAGCAGGTGCGGCGAGGCGCGCCCGGTGCGCACCGTGGCGAGCTCGCCACGGCTCGATTCGACCGATTTGCGCATCCGCTCCTCGGCGTCCTTGAGCAACTCGTCGATCAGCTCCACTGGGGTCCTCTCTCCGCTCTCAGGCGGGGACGCCGGCGACCAGCGTGCCCACCCTCTCGCCGCTGACGATCCTATCTATGTTCGTCTCGTCCCCCATGTTGAAGACGTAGATGGGCAGATCGTTGTCCATGCACAGCGAGAGCGCGGTCGAGTCCATCACCTTGAGGCCCCGCTCGATCGCCTCGCGATGGCTGAGTTCGGGGATGAACGCCGCCGCGGGGTTGGTCGCCGGGTCGGAGTCGTAGACCCCCTCGACGCCGTTCTTCGCCATCAGGATCGTCTCCGCGTGGATCTCCAGTGCGCGCAGCGCCGCCGCGGTGTCGGTGGTGAAGAACGGGTTGCCGGTGCCGGCGGCGAAGATCACCACCCGCCCCTTCTCCAGGTGGCGCATCGCGCGCCGGCGGATGTAGGGCTCGGCGACCTCCTTGACGTCGATCGCCGACATCACCCGCGTGTGCTCGCCGTGCTTCTCCAGCGCGTCCTGCAGGGTCAGCGCGTTGAGGACCGTCGCCAGCATCCCCATGTAGTCGCCGGTCGCCCGGTCCATGCCGTCGGCGGCCCCTCGCAGGCCGCGGTAGATGTTGCCGGCGCCGACGACGATCGCGACCTCGACGCCGCGCGCCCGCACTGCCGCTACCTGGCGGGCGATCCGCTCGACCTCGCCGGCGTCCGTGCCGTGCTCGCGCTGCCCCATCAGCGCCTCTCCCGAGAGCTTCAGGAGGACGCGGCCGAACTTGGGCTGCCCGCTCAATCGCCCTCGCCGACGCGGAAGTAGGCGAAGCGCGCGACGCGGACGTTCTCGCCGGTCTTCGCGGCGAGCTCCTGGCGCAGCTCCTCGATCGTCTTCGAGTCGTGCTTGTCGGCGTTGACGTGCGGCTGGTCGAGCAGCGCCACCTCCTTCGCCCACTTGGCGAGCTGGCCCTCGACGATCTTCTCGACCACGTTGTCCGGTTTGCCTTCCTCGCGCGCCTTTTCCTCGAAGACCTTCTTCTCGGCTTCGCGCTGCTCCGCCGGGATCTCCCCGGCGGAGACGAACTGCGGCGCGGTCGCGGCGACGTGCAGGGCGACCTCGTAGGCGAACGCCTTGAAGTCCTCGTTGCGGGCGACGAAGTCGGTCTCGCACTGCACTTCGACCATCGCCCCGACCTCGTCGTTGGCGTGGATGTAGGAGGCGACGACCCCCTCCGAGGTGCCGCGCCCCTCCCGCTTGGCGGCCGAGGCCTGCCCCTTCACCCGCAGGATCTCGATCGCCCGATCGAGATCCCCGTCAGCTTCGGAGAGCGCCGCCTTGCAGTCCATCATCGCCGCCCCGGTCCGTTCCCTCAAAGCCTTCACATCTGCGGCGGAAACGCTCATTTCGAGCCCTCCCCGCCGTTCTCAGCTTCGGCGGGGGCCGCAGGGGGAGGTGGGTCCCCTGCGCCGACAGGACCCGCGGGCTGAGACGTTTGTCCCTTGGCGGCAGCCTCAGCGGCCCGCTTCTCGGCAGCGGCCTTTTCCTCCGCGGCTTTCTTCTCCGCCGCTTCCTCGGCTTCCTTGCGCGCCTTCTCCTCCTCCTCGCGCTTCTTGCGCTCTTCCTCCTCGCGTTTGCGCCGTTCCATCTCCTCCTGCAGGCGCTTTTCCTCCTGCGCCCGCCAGGCGCCCGCGCCCTCCTCGATCGCGCCGCCGATCGTGCCGATCACCAGCAGGCAGGAGCGGATCGCGTCGTCGTTGCCGGGGATCACGTGGTCGACCGGCGTCGGGTCGCAGTTGGTGTCGACCAGGCCGATGATCGGGATCCGCAGCCGGGCCGCCTCGCGCACCGCGATCTCCTCGGTTTTCAGGTCGGTGACGAAGACCGCGTCGGGCAGCCGGTCCATGTCGCGCACGCCGCCGAGGTTGTACTCGAGCTTCGCCAGCTCGGCCTGCATGCGCATTTTCTCCTTCGTCGGCAGCAGCTCCAGTTTTCCCGCCTGCTGCCACTCGCTCAGCTCGTGCAGGCGCGAGATCCGCTGCGAGATCGTGTTGAAGTTGGTCAGCAGCCCGCCCAGCCAGCGCTGGTTGACGAACGGCATCCTGCAGCGTTCGGCCCACTCCTGGACCGGGCCGCGGGCCTGCTTCTTGGTGCCGACGAAGAGCACCGTGCCGCCGCCGCTGGCGAGCTCGCCGGCGAAGCGGCGCGCGTTCTCCAGCAGCGCCTCGGTCTGGACCAGGTCGATGATGTGGATCCCGTCGAGCTCGCCGAAGATGTAGCGGCGCATGTGCGGGTTCCAGCGACGGGTCTGGTGGCCGAAGTGGACTCCGGCCTCCAGCAGCTCTTTGAGGCCTGCCTCTGGCATGTGCGAAAAGTCTCCTTGAGTTGGCGAAAGCCCCACCGTCCTCGCCGGGGACGCGCCTGGCGGCGGTCAGGATCCGGGTCGGTGCGACGGGGGTTGGTTTTCGAACCGGGAAATTGTAGAGCGGCGAGCCGGGTCAGGCGGTGCGGGCAGCGGCCAGCGCGGCGCTGAGATCCGCCGGCAGCTCGGAACGGAAGCTGACCGCCTCCCCCGTGCCCGGGTGCGCGAAGGCCAGCCGGTGGGCGTGCAGGAACTGCCGCCGCAGGCCGTGCTTCCGCTCGCCGCCGTAGGTCGCGTCGCCCGCCAGGGGGTGTCCGATCGCCGCGAAGTGGGCGCGGATCTGGTGGGTGCGGCCGGTCTCCAGCCGCGCCTCGAGGTAGCTGTCGGCGGGCAGCAGCTCGAGCACCTCGAAGTGGGTGCGCGCCTCGCGCGAGGCGGCGCCGGACACCGCCATCCGGCGCCGCCGCCGCGTCGCCCGGCCGATCGGCGCGTCGATCGTCCCCGTGCGTGAGCCGAGGCGCCCTTCTGCCAGGGCGAGGTAGACGCGCTCGACCTCGCGCCGCCGCACCAGCTCCTGCAGCGCCGCGTGGGTCGCGTCGTCGCGGGCGACGACGAGCAGGCCGCTCGTCTCCTTGTCGAGCCTGTGCACGATCCCCGGCCGCTCGGGGTCGGCGCCGCCGCCGAGGAGCGCCGCCAGCTCGTCGACCAGGGTCGGCCCCCGGTGCGAGGGCGCCGGGTGGACGACGAGCCCGGCCGGCTTCTCGACCACCGCGAGCTGCTCATCGAGATGGAGGACGCGCAGGCCGGTCATCGCCCCGCGCGCCGCTCGCCGCCGATGTAGCTCAGCGCGAGCGCGACCACTCCCAGCGTGATCGCCACGTCGGCGAGGTTGAAGGGCGGCCAGCCGAGCAGGTCGACGAAGTCGGTGACCGCGTCGGCCCGCACGCGGTCGATCAGGTTGCCGAGCGCGCCGCCGGCGAGCAGCCCGACGGCGACCCACATCCCGGGCCGGCCGGGGTCGCGGGCGAAGAGCGCGCCGACGAAGGCCAGCGCGACCAGCGTCAGCGCGACGAGCGCGACCCCGCCGCCGTTCGCGAGGCCGAAGGCGATGCCGCTGTTGTGCGCCAGCGTCAGTTCGAGCGGCCCGAGCACGTGGACGTGCTCGCCGGGCGACAGGTGGGCCTCGATCGCCGCCTTGGCGCCCTGGTCGAGGGCGATCACGAACAGGCAGAGCGCTCCCGCCCGCAGCCAGGCGCGGCGCGCGGCGCTCACCCGGAGATCAGCCCGACGACGAGCGCCCGCAGGATGTAGAGGACGACGATCCCGATCATCGGGCTCAGGTCGATCCCGATCCCGCCGCCGCCGATCGGCGGCAGGATGCGGCGGAAGAGGTTGAGGTAGGGGTCGGTGGTCTGCGAGACGAAGTCGAGCACGGCGCGCAGCGCCGGGTTGTAGGGCATGCGCGGGATCCAGGACATCAGCACCCGGATCAGGATCAGGATGATGTAGACGAGGAACAGCGCCGCGACGTAGTCGGCGACGTCCTGGCGGTTGAGCGCGAGGACGAGGCTCATCCGCGCATCCTCTCGAGCGAGGCCCGCACCGCAGCGGCGAACGCATCCGCCGCGCCCTCGCGGTCGAGCGCTTCCAGCCCCGCCTCGGTGCTGCCGCCGGGCGAGGCGACGGAGTCGCGCACGTCGAGCGGGTCTCGCCTGCGCAGCAGCTCGCCCGTCCCGGCCAGCGTCTCGACCACGAGCTCGCGCGCCAGCTCACCGTCGAGGCCGGCCTCCGCCCCGGCCCCGGCGAGCGCCTCGGCCGCGAGCGCGAAGTACGCCGGCGAGCAGCCCATCACCGCCGTCGCGGCGTCGAGCTGCGCGTCCGGAAGATCGACCACGTGGCCGAGCTTCGCGAGCGCGGCGCGCAGCTCGCCCGAAAGCTCGCCCGAGGCGCAGAGCACCCCCCGCCCCACCTCGACCGGCAGGTTCGGCATCAGGCGCCCGACCCCGCGCGCTTCCGGAAAAGCGCTCCTGACCCGCTCCAGAGGCGTCGCCCCCAGCAGCGAGACGACCGCCTTCGCCGCGTCCATCTCCAGGGCCGCCTGGTCGAGCTTCGCCGGCTTCACCGCGAGGACCACGACGTCGGCCCGCTCCGCGAGCTCGGCGTTGAAGCGGAGCGCCTCGCCGCCGAGTTCGGCCGCCAGCTCGGCCGCCCGGCCGGAGCCGGAGTCGGTGAACAGCATCGGCTCGACGTGCGCGGCCAGGCCCCGCGCCATCGCGGCGGCCATGCTTCCCGACCCGCAGAAACCGAGGACCATGCCCCGGAGACTATTCGGACTCAGGACTGGTTGAAGAACCCTTTGTCGAGCAGCCGCGCCTTCTCCTCGGCGGAGACCTCGACGTTGCGCGGCGTCAAGAGGAAGATCTTCTCGGCGATCCGCTGCATCCCGCCGTCGAGCGAGTAGGTGAGGCCGGAGCAGAAGTCGATCATCCGCTTCGAGAGCTCGTGGTCGGTCGTCTGCAGGTTGAGGATCACGGGCACCGAGCGCTTGAACTGGTCGGCGACCTGCTGGGCGTCGTTGAAGTTGCGCGGGATGACGAGGTGGACTTTGACGTCGGAGTCGCCGTCGACCGGACGCAGCGTGCGGGTGCGCGAAGCCGAGATCGGCTCGTCGTCGGCGAAGATGTCGTCGATCTCGTCGCGGCGCGAGCGGCGCGAGGTCGGCAGCCGCCGCACCTGCGCCGACTCGCGGCGGGCCTCGATTTCCTCTTCCGAGGTCTCGGGAAACTCTTCGTCGTATTCGGGCCCGTACTCGTGCTCTTCGGCCAGGCCGAAGTAGACCAGCGCTTTGTGCCACGTGTCTTTGAAAGCCATTTCGGGGTGATTCGGCTCGGAACTTGCGAATCCTTCAGGGATTATGGCTCGCGGCCGGCGGGTCCTGTCGTGCGGCGGGGATGGGTTAGCGGTCTCAGCGACCGAACCCACCCCCACCGCACGCCACCCGCCGGAGGGGCCGTCACATGTAGAGGGCGGTCCCGAGCCGGATGATGGTGGCCCCCTCATCCACAGCTACTGGCCAGTCCTGTGACGTTCCCATCGATAGGCGGGTCAGACCGTGTTCCGCCGCCAGTTCGGCGAGCTTGGCGAAGCGGGGGCGCGAGTCCTCGGGGTCGGTGCTGAACGGCGGCATCGTCATCAGGCCGGAGACGCGGACCGGGCAGCGCTCGATGAACTCGCCGAGGCGGGCCGGGTCGACGCCGCCCTTGCCCTGCTCGCCGGCGACGTTGACCTGCACCAGGACCTCCGTCTGCGGCCCGCCGTGGCGGCCGAGCTGCTCCAGCGCCGAGTCGGTGGCGACCGAGTGGATCAGGCGGCAGACCGGCAGCAGGCGCTTAACCTTGCGGCTCTGCAGGTTGCCGATGAAGTCCCAGGCGAAGGCGTCGTCCCAGCGCTCGTGCTTCTCCTCGAGCTCCTGCTGGCGGTTCTCGCCGACCAGCTCGACGCCGGCCTCGGCGAGCGCCCCCAGCTCCTCCGGCGGCACGTACTTGATCGCGGCGAGGATCTCGACCGCGGGGCCCGCGCGCTCGCGCACCCGCTCGAGGTTGGCGGCGATCTTCGCCGGCTCGAGGCCGTGGATCAGGCCCGGCATCTCAGGCAGCCTCCTCGCCGAGCCAGACGAGCCCCGCCTGCCGCCCCGGCCCGGCTTCGCGGCGGTGCGAGAAGAACAGCTCCGCCTCGCAGCGGGTGCAGAGATCGGCCGACTCGATCTCGCCGACGCCGGCTTCGCGCAGCAGCCGCCGCGCGACCTCGGGCAGATCGAGCGTGCGGCCCCGCGCAACACCCTCGCCGAGCCCGGCGAAAGCCTCGAGCACCTCCTCGCCGACCTCGTAGCAGCAGGGCCCGATCCCCGGGCCGATCGCTGCACGGGTCGCGCCGACGGCCTCCGCGCCCTCGGCGACGATCCCGGCGGCGAGGCCGCGCCAGCCGCAATGCAGGATCGCCGCGCCGCCCGGCCCGGCGAGCGCCACCGGCAGGCAGTCTGCCGTGTAGACGAGGCCGACCGGCCCGGGCTCGCGCAGCACGTGCCCGTCCCCCTCGAGCGAGTCGGACGGGTGGGTGAGGAGGCTGGCGCCGTGGACCTGGGTTGCAGTGGCGATTCGCTCGGGCGGGATGCCGAGCGCGGCGGCCAACGGCCGCGGGTCCTCTTTGACCGAGCCCGCCGAGCGGGTCGAGAAGACGGCAGTCGCGCCGGGGAGCTCGGCTTCGAGCCAGCGCGCCCCGATTTTCTCCCGCCACCTCACCGGTCCGCCCCCGCCGCCCGCAGGGCGACCGCCAGCTCCTCCTCGCGCCCCGCGATCTCACCGTCGAGCTTGCGCCGCAGCGCCTCCTCGAGACCGCGGCCGACCGGCGGCCCCTGTGGTATCCCCGCGGCGATCAGGTCGTCGCCGTCGATCTCCAGCCGCACGTGTCTCCACTCCTCGACGTAGCGGTCGAGCCACTCGGCGCCGAGCGCGCGGGCGAGCACCAGCTCCTCCGGGCCGCGCCCACGGGCCAGCTCGACGCCCCGCGAGGGCCGGTCGGGCGCTTCGCGCGGCAGCTCCTCCTCCCCGCCGGCCGGGCCGAGCGCCGCCGTGAGCAGTGTCGCGTCGCGGGGCGCCGTCCCCGCCCAGGGGGGCGTCGCGAGCAGCTCGCCCGTCCCGCGGGCCAGCTCCAGGCCGCCGGGTCGCAGCTCGGCCAGCCCCCACTCGGCCAGCAGCTCGAAGCCGCGCACGGCTTCGTCCTCCGCCGCGAGCCGCAGCAGCTCCGCCCGGCGCCGGTCGTCGGAGACCGCGCCGGGGTCCGCCCCGCGAAGCAGCTCGGCCGTGCGCGACTCGAGCTCGAAGCCGAAGCGCGCCGCGTAGCGAGCCGCCCGCAGCGCCCGCGTCGGGTCGTCCTCGAAGGAGCGCTCGTGCAGGACGCGCAGCAGCCCGGCCTCCAGGTCGGCGCGGCCGTCGTGGGGGTCGATCGGGTCGGGCGCCCCCTGCAGCGGCAGGGCGATCGCGTTGATCGTGAAGTCACGCCGCGCCAGGTCGGTCTCGATGTCCGCCGCCGGCTCGACCTCCGGCAGGGCGCCGGGGCGCGCGTAGGTCTCGCTGCGGGCGGTCGCGATGTCGATCTCATGCCCGTCGAGCGTCGCCTTCGCCGTGGCGAAGCGCTCGTGCTCGATCGGGTCGGCGCCGAGTCGCGCCGCCAGCGCCGCGGCGTCGCCGACGACGACCAGGTCGATGTCGGCGCGCGGGCGGCCGAGCAGCAGGTCGCGCACCGCGCCGCCGACCAGGTAGACGGGGTCCTCGCTCGCCGCGCGCACGGCGCCGAGCTCGGGGTGGGCCCGGCGCAGCGCCTCGCCGATCTCCTCGGTCGCCCTCACGCTAAGCGCGGACGGGGATCCCGGCCTCGGCGAGCCGGCGCTTGGCGTCCCGCACCCGGTAAGTCCCGTAGTGGAAGATCGAGGCGCAGAGGACGGCGTCGGCGTGGCCGTCGGCGATCGCCTCGCTGAGGTGCTCGAGCGTGCCGGCGCCGCCGGAGGCGATCACCGGGACCGAGACGGCGTCGGCGACCGCGCGGGTCAGCTCGACGTCGTAGCCGTCGGTCGTGCCGTCGCGGTCCATGCTGGTCAAGAGGATCTCGCCGGCGCCGCGTTCGACGCCCTCGAATGCCCAGGCGACTGCCTCGCGGTCCTCGACGCGGTTACGGCCGCCGTTGACGTAGACGCCCCAGCCGTCCCCGTTGCGCTTGGCGTCGATCGCCAGGACGACGCACTGGGCGCCGAAGTGGTCGGCGAGCTCGCTCAGCAGCTCGGGCCGGGCGAGGGCCGAGGAGTTGACCGAGACCTTGTCGGCGCCGGCGTCGAGCACCGCCTGCGCGTCCCCGACCGAGCGGATGCCGCCGCCGATCGTGAACGGGATGAAGACGTTGTCCGCCGTGCGCCGTGCCAGCTCGACGATCGTCTCGCGCCTCTCGTGCGAGGCGGTGATGTCGAGGAAGACGAGCTCGTCGGCGCCCTCGGCGTCGTACCGTTCGGCCAGCTCGACCGGGTCGCCGGCGTCGCGGATGTCGACGAAATTGGTGCCCTTGACGACGCGACCGGCGTCGACGTCCAGGCAGGGGATTATGCGCTTCAGGACCAAGGGACAAGCGTAAGGGTAGGGCCGGGGCGCCCTCCGCCAGAGACCGTCGCGCAGCTGAATTCGCGGCAAGGGTTCATTTGTCTGAACATGAGCCTCTGTCGGAGGGCGCCCCGGCCCTACCTGCGAAGCGCCTCGATGGCCTGCTTGACCGTGAACCTCTGCTCGTAGAGGGCGCGGCCGACGATCGCGCCGTCGAGGGCTGGGAGGGAGCTTGAAAGGGCCTCGAGGTGGGCGAGGGTTCCTACGCCGCCGGAGGCGATGATCTGGGAGCGGGTGGCGGATGCGATTTCGCCAAGCTGATCGATTGCAGGTCCCTCCATGGTGCCGTCGACCTCGATGGCCGTGCAGAGAAAGCGAACCACTCCGCGCCGGCTCAACTCTGCCACGGCGCCAGGAGCCTCCACATCACTGCCCTCGGTCCACCCGGATAGGGCGACCCTCCCATCGCGGGCATCGACGGAGACAACGATCCGCTCAGCGTATGCATCGACCATCGTCTGCAGGAAGCCAGGATCGCGTAGCGCCGCAGTGCCAATCACAGCTCGCTCCGCCCCAGCCTCGAGGACGTCGGCGACCGCCTGGTCGGTCCGCAATCCGCCGCCGACCTGGACCGGGCAGGGGACCGCGGCGGCGATCCGCGCTATCGCGTCGAGGTTCTGGGGCTCGCCGGCCTTGGCGCCGTCGAGGTCGACGACGTGCAGGAACTCGGCGCCTTCGCCGGCCCAGCGCCGCGCGGCGTCGACCGGGTCGGCGTCGTAGACCGTCTCGCGCTCGTAGTCGCCTTCCAGCAGGCGGACCGCGTGGCCGCCGCGGATGTCGATCGCCGGGTAGAGGATCACGCTGCCGCTGGGGCGCTCACGCAGATCCCGGCGAAGTTGGAGAGCAGGCGCAGGCCGGCGTCGCTCGACTTCTCGGGGTGGAACTGGACGCCGAAGAGGTTGTCGCGCTCCACCGCGCAGGCGAAGCGGGCGCCGTAGGCGGCGCTGCCGAGCAGGTCGCCGGCCGCCGGGCTGGGCGCGAAGGAGTGGACGAAGTAGAAGGGCGTCTCGCTCTCGATCCCCTCGGCCAGGCGCGAGGGCTTCTCCCAGCGCACCGGGGACCAGCCGATGTGCGGCACCTTGAGGCCGGGCGCGTCGAGCTCGGCGACGCCGCCGGGCAGCAGGCCGATGCCGTCCGCCCCGCCGAGCTCGCTGGTCGAGTCGAAGAGCAGCTGCAGGCCGAGGCAGATGCCGAGCACCGGCACGCCGGCCGCGAGCCGCTCGCGGGCCAGCTCGTCGAGCCCCAGTTCGCGCACCCGCTGCATCGCCTTCGGGAAGGCGCCGACGCCCGGCAGGATCAGCCCGTCGGCGGGGCGGATCGTCGCCGGATCGCTGGAGATCGTCGCGCCGGCGCCGACGTGCTCGAGCGCCTTCTCGACCGAGCGCAGGTTGCCCATCCCGTAGTCGAGAATCGCGATCCGCGCGTTCATTTGCTCAGCGTCCCCTTCGTCGACGGCACGCCGCTCTCCTCGGGGTCGATCGAGACGGCGACCCGCAGGGCGCGGGCGAAGGCCTTGAAGCAGGCCTCGATCATGTGGTGGACGTTGCTGCCGCGGCGGACCGAGACGTGCAGGGTCAGCTTCGCCCCGTTGGCGACGGCGCGGAAGAACTCCTCCGCCAGCTCGGAGTCGAAGCCGGCGATCGAGGTCGGCGGCAGCTCGGCCTCGAACACGCACAGCGGCCGGCCGGAGATGTCGATCGCGCACTCGGCCAGCGACTCGTCCATCGGCGCCAGCGCCGAGCCGTAGCGGCGGATCCCGCCGCGGTCGCCCAGCGCCTCGTCGAGCGCCTGGCCGAGCACGATCCCGACGTCCTCGACCGTGTGGTGCGCCCCCGTCTCCAGGTCGCCCTCCGCCTTTACGACGAGACCCAGCCTGCCGTGCCGGGCGAGCAGGTCGAGCATGTGGTCGAGGAAGCCGACGCCGGTCGCGGCGCTCGACTCCCCCCCGTCGAGGTCGAGGCTCAGCTTCACCTCGGTCTCGCCGGTCTTGCGCTCTTTGCTTGCGGTTCTGCTCATGACGAATCGTCCTCGACCCTGATCATCGCCGATTCGCCGTGGACGGGGAAGCCCTCGGCGCGGGCGATGCGATCGGCGTGCGGGGCCAGCTTCGCCGCGGCGTCGGGCGGCACCTGCACGGTGGCGATCTTGCGGCGAAAGACGTCGGGGCCCAGCGGCCCCGAGAAGCGCCCCGCGCCGCCGGTCGGCAGCACGTGGTTGGAGCCGGCGACGTAGTCGCCGAAGGCGGTCGCGCCACCCGGCCCGGTGAACACACAGCCGGCCGTCTTGACATCCGCGGCCATGGCAGCGACGTCCGGGTCAAGCAGCTCGAGGTGCTCCGGGGCAAGCGCGTTGGCCAATGCGATTGCGTCTCCGGGGCTTGGAACGACGATGGCAGTGATCAGCGCACCAGGGTCGATGCCAGCGCGCTCACCGGTGTCCATCGCTGCCTTGCAGATCTCATCGATCGCCGTCTGATCGGTCGAGGCCAGTGCGAGCACCCCGCCTTCTCCATGCTCTGCCTGAGCGCAGAGATCCAAGGCGGCTGCCCGCGGATCGGTCGCGCCTCCAGCCACGACCAGCACCTCAGAGGGTCCCGCGTACGAGTCGATCCCAACGGTTCCGTAGACGGTGCGCTTGGCCTCCTGGACCCAGGCATTCCCTGGGCCGGCAATCACATCAACGGCCGTCACTTCGTCGGCGCCGTACGCGAGCGCGAAGATCGCCTGCGCGCCGCCCATCGCGTAGATCTCATCGATTTCGCAGAGCGCAGCCGCGGCGAGGACCGGCCCGGCAAGCCTGCCGTCGGGCCCAGGCGGTGACGCGAGGGCTAGTCGACCCACGCCCGCCACTCGTGCCGGGACGGCGCACATCAGCACGCTGGACGGATACGCGGCTCGTCCGCCAGGCGCATAGATGCCAGCTGAGGCGATGGGCTCCGCGCGGATCGTGACCGTGTGACCCTGGGGCAGCGGTTCGGAAAGGACCCTGTCGTCCACCTGCGCGGTTGCGACAGAGCGGACGTTCTCGATCGCGAGTTCAAGCGACTCGCGCAATGTGGGATCGAGTGAAGCAAGCGCGCCACTGATCTCGGTGGGCGCGACTCGGAGAGAATCCCGGGGCGCGTCGGTTGCGTCGAACCTGTTGGTCAGATCGAGGACGGCGGCGGCGCCCTCGGCGCGCACACGCTCCCGAATCGGCTCGATATCGGTCGGCTGCTCGGTGCGCGCCGCCACGCTGCGAATAGCGCGCGCGGCGGCCTGTGGGTCCACCCAGTCAATGGTGACGACCCTCACCCCGCGGTCGCCTCCCTCAGCCGCTCCATCAACCCGTCGATCTCCACCGCCCGCAGCTTGTGCGCGACGCGGTTCGCGACGAACCTCGCCGTGCACTCGACGATCTCCTCGCGCACCTCGAGGTCGTTCTCCTCCAGCGTGCGGCCGGTGGCGACCAGGTCGACGATGCCGTCGGCGAGGCCGATCAGCGGCGCCAGCTCGACCGAGCCCTTGACCTCGATCGTCTCCACCTGGCGCCCGGTCGACTCGAAGTGGCGCTCGGCGACCCGCGGGTACTTGGTCGCGATCCGCATCATCCCGAGGCGGCGCTGCGATTCGCCCAGCCTGCGGTCGCCCTTGCGGCCGGCGAGCACCATGCGGCAGCGGCCGTAGCCGAGGTCGAGCAGCTCGTAGACCATGCGGTCGCTCTGCTCGAGCAGCACGTCCTTGCCGGTGATGCCGGCATCGGCGGCGCCGGACTCGACGTAGGTCGGCACGTCCGACGGCCGCATCGTGACCAGCGTTATCTGCTCGCCGGGGAAGATCAGCGCCCGCGACTCCCCGCGCGCCGCCGCCGTGTCGACGCCGGCTGCGTCGAGCGCGTCGAGCGTGCCGCCGAGCAGCGCGCCGCGCGGCACGGCCAGCTTCAGCGGGCCGTCCGCCTTCGCCTCGCCCGTCCCGGCGACCTCGAGGCTCATCCGCTTCCCCCGCGTCGCGACTCCTCCTCCATCTGGGCGACGTGGACCCGCTCCAGGTAGAGGGCGAAGCCGGCCGCCGGCAGGTCGACCCCGAAGCGCCTCAGCAGGTCGTCGTAGCGGCCGCCGCCGCCGAGCACCTGGCCGAGCGCCGGGTCGTAGACCTCGAGGACCGCGCCGCTGTAGTAGCCGAGGTGGCGCAGCAGTCCGAGGTCGAGCTGCACGCGTCCGGCGACCCCGCGCGCCTCGAGCGCCGCGAAGGTCTGCTCGAGCCGGGCGATCGCGCGGGCAACGGCCTCGCTGCCCATCGCGCGGGCGCGCTCCAGCACCTCGCGCCCGCCGCGCAGCTGCGAGAGCGAGACGCAGGTGGCCACCTGCTCGTCGCCGATCCCCGCGCTCTTCAGCGCTTCCTCGACGCCGACCAGATCGTGCGTCTCGAGCCGTATGAGGATCGCCCTGCGGGCGACCTCGTCGACGTCGAGCTCGGCGAGCAACTGGCGGAAGAGGTCGGCGTCGCCGAGCCCGATCACCGCGCGGTCGAGGCCGGCCGCGTCGAGCGCCGCCTCCAGCACCTCGACCACCTCGGCCGTGCCCTGCGGCGCCGGCGCGCCGATCAGCTCGACCCCGGCCTGGGCGAACTCGCGCATCTGGCCGCGCTGCGGGCGGACCGCGCGGTAGGCGTTGGCGAGGTAGCAGAAGCGCAGCGGCTGCTCGGCCTCCGTGTAGCGCGAGGCGACCAGGCGGGCGATCGGAACGGTCATGTCGGAGCGCAGCGCCAGCAGGTCGCCGCGCTCGTCGAAGAAGCGGTAGGCGGAGCGGGCCGCGCGCCCGTCGCCGCGCGCCAGCACCTCGTCGTACTCGATCGCCGGCGTCGCCACCTCGCCGTAGCCGCGACTCTCGAAGGTCTCGATCAGCGCGAGGTGCAGGCGGCGCAGCTCCCGCATCTCGTCCGGCAGGACGTCGCGCGTTCCTGGGGGAATCGGGTGGATCACGCGCCTGACCTTACGAGAGTGGGCGCGAAAAGCCTGCCAGCCCTATGCCGGGATCTCCGCGGAGACCCGCTCGATCCGGGCGCCGAGCGCCCGCAGCCGCTCGTCGATCGCCTCGTAGCCGCGGTCGATCTGGCGGATGTTGCCGATCTCCGAGGCGCCTTCTGCCGCGAGCGCGGCGATGAGCATCGCCATCCCGGCCCTGATGTCGGGGCTCTCGACGCGCTCGCCGTGAAGACGGCTCGGACCGCTGACGATCGCCCGGTGGGGATCGCAGAGCGTGATCCGAGCGCCCATCGCGACCAGCTTGTCGACGAAGAAGAGGCGGTTCTCGAACATCTTCTCGAAGATCAGGATCTCGCCGTCGGCCTGCGTGGCGAGCGCCAGGGCGATCGAGGTGAGGTCCGCCGGGAAGGCCGGCCAGGGCCCGTCCTCGATCTTCGGGATCGCGTCGCCGACGTCGGTCCTTACCCGCAGGCGCTGCTCGGGCGCGACGACCACGTCGTCCCCCTCGACCTGCGAGTCGAGCCCCAGCCGGCGGAACTGGCGGCGCACCATCAGCAGGTCGGCGGGCGCCGCGTCGCGGATCCGCAGCTCGCCTCCGGTCGCGGCCGCCAGCGCCATGAAGCTGCCCACCTCGATGTGGTCGGGCGCGATCGTGTGCTCGGCGCCGCCGAGCCGGTCGCGGCCGTGCACGGTCATCACGTTGGAGCCGATTCCGCTGACCTCGGCGCCCATCGCGCTGAGCAGCCGGGCGAGGTCCTGCACGTGCGGCTCGCAGGCGGCGTTGGAGATCGTCGTCGGCCCGGGCGTCAGCGCCGCCGCCATCAGCGCGTTCTCGGTCCCCATCACCGAGGGCTCGTCCATGAAGATCGCGCAGGGGCGCAGCCCCCCGCCCGGCGCCTCGAGTTCGATCCAGCGGTCCCCCTCGACCGCCGCCCCGAGGTCGGTGAAGGCGTCGAGGTGAGCGTCGAGCCGCCGGCGCCCGATGAAATCGCCGCCGGGCGGCGGCATGCGCGCCTCGCCGAAACGGGCCAGGAGCGGTCCGGCGAGCAGGAACGAGGCGCGAATCTGCTTGGAGAGCTCCTCGTCGACCGCGACGTCGGAGACCGCGCCGGCGCGCAGGCGAAGGCTGTTGTCGCCGACCCAGCGGGCCTCGACGCCGAGTCGCTCGAGCAGCGCGACCTGCGCTTCGGTGTCGCGGATTCGCGGCAGGCGGTGCAGCAGCAGCTCCTCCTCGGTCAGCAGGCAGGCGGCGAGGATCGGCAGGGCCGCGTTCTTGTTGCCGGCCGGCGTCAACTCGCCCGAGAGCGGCACGCCTCCATCGATCACGAACTTCTCCATCGGTCCGGTTAGGGTACTGCCGCAATGGGACGGGGCTGGAAGATCGCGCTCGGCATCCTGGTCGGCCTGGCCGTGCTGATCGGCGTCAACGCCCTCGTCACCGAGAGCGAAACCAGGAGCGCCGAGGTCACCGAGCCCGGCGCGCGGATCCTGCATCTGCGCGGCGGCGACGTCCAGGTCGTCGAACGCGGTCCGCGCGACGCGCCCCCGATCCTGCTCGTCCACTGCTTCAGCTGCGCGATCGACTGGTGGGACGGGATGATCCCCCTGCTCGAGCGCACGCACAGGGTGATCGCGGTCGACCTGCTCGGCCACGGCGGCTCGGAAAAGCCATCCACCGGCTACTCGATTCCCAACCAGGCGGACCTGGTGGCGCAGGCGCTCGCGAGCCTGGGCGCCGCCGACATCGAGGCGGTCGGCCACTCGCTGGGGGGCGCCGTGGTCACCGCGCTCGCCGAACGATCGCCGCGGCTGGTCGACCGCGTGGTGATCGTCGACACGCCGCCGACGCACGAAGAGGCGTCGCTGGGGCTGATCGCGAACGCCGCGTTCGCGCCGGTGATCGGCCCCACGCTCTGGCGGATCAAGCCCGACTTCGCCGTGCGCCGGGGCCTCGAGGTCGCCTTCGCGCCGGGCTTCGACGTGCCGGACGAGTTCGTCGCGGACGTGAAGCGGATGACCTACACCTCCTACCACGACTCGCCGAGCGGCTTCGACGACTACACCAAGGACGCCGGCCTCGACCGGCGGATGAGGGCCTCCGGAAAGCCGCTGATGGTCCTGATGGGCGCCGAAGAGCAGATCATCGACGACCCCCCGGCTCGCCTGGCCGAATACCGGCGCAGCTACCCGGGCACGCAGACCCATCTGATCCAGGGCGCCGGCCACTCCCCCAACGTCGAGAAACCGGCCGAGACCGCGGCCCTGGTGCTTGCCTTTGAGAAGCAGAAAACCCCTGCAACGACGGGCAATCCCAAGGCCGCCGTGCAACGCCGGTTGCAGAAACCGGAAGCCGTCCGAGGCCAACCCTAGAGTCGAACCCATGTTCGATACGAAAAAGACCTTCAGCACCCGTGCGGCCGACGCCACCGACCTCGTCATCGACTTCGCCACCCTCGGCGAGTACGGCCTCGAGCCGGTGGACCGGCCCACCGCGCCCTGCGAGGGGCGGCGTCGTCCGGGATTCCCTCGCAGCACGGGCTCTTGGCACTCGGCAATCAGCCGCTTCTCCAGCCAGCCGTAAGGCGGAGAATTGGTGGAAGCGATTGATTTCGAGTCCAGGTAGTCGCGGGGGCGCGACTGGCCAAGCTGGGTGGTGCACGGACTCGCCGCGCGTAGCAGCGCTACGCGCAAGAGGGCGGGCGCCGATCCAGCGCCGCGCCAGGCGCGTCATCCGCGGCTGGCTGGATCGGAATCACTCGCCTTCGGCAATTCAAGAACCGGCGGCGACCTACTCTCCCAGGGGGTTGCCCCCCAAGTACCATCGGCGCTGAAAGGCTTAACTGCTCTGTTCGGAATGGGAAGAGGTGTTTCCCTTTCGCTATGCGCCACCGGAGATTTTGCGAGACCGCCCACGGCGGGCCCTGAAAACTGCACAAGACCAAGAGGGTAAGAAATAAACATCCGTCAAGCCCTCGACCCATTAGTACCGGTCGGCTGAGCACATCGCTGCGCTTGCACCGCCGGCCTATCAACCTGGTGGTCTACCAGGGGTCTTACTCCCTCGAAGGGATGGGAGAGCTCATCTCGAGGACGGCTTCCCGCTTAGATGCCTTCAGCGGTTATCCGTTCCATGCGTAGCTAACCTGCAGTGCCCTTGGCAGGACAACAGATACACCAGCGGCATGTTCATCCCGGTCCTCTCGTACTAGGGATGACTCCTCTCAACTCTCCAACGCCCACAGCAGATAGGGACCGAACTGTCTCACGACGTTCTGAACCCAGCTCGCGTACCGCTTTAATGGGCGAACAGCCCAACCCTTGGGACCTACTCCAGCCCCAGGATGCGACGAGCCGACATCGAGGTGCCAAACCGGTTCGTCGATGTGGACTCTTGGAACCGATAAGCCTGTTATCCCCGGAGTACCTTTTATCCGTTGAGCGACGACGCTTCCACTTGCTATCGCCGGATCACTAAGCCCAACTTTCGTTCCTGCTCGACCCGTCGGTCTCGCAGTCAAGCTCCCTTGCTGCCTTTACACTCTACGCACGATTTCCAACCGTGCTGAGGGAACCTTTGGGCGCCTCCGTTACTCTTTAGGAGGCGACCGCCCCAGTCAAACTGCCCACCTGACACTGTTCACCACCCGGGTTACGGCATGGTGTTAGAAGCCCGGACTATCAAGGGTGGTATCTCAAGGACGACTCCCCGGCAGCCAAGGCCGCCGGTTCACTGTCTCCCACCTATCCTGAGCGAGATACCCCAGACTCCAATATCAAGTTGCAGTAAAGGTTCACGGGGTCTTTCCGTCTTGCTGCGGGTACTCGGCATCTTCACCGAGACTTTAATTTCACCGAGCCTCTCGTTGAGACAGCGTCCAACTCGTTGCGCCATTCGTGCAGGTCGGAACTTACCCGACAAGGAATTTCGCTACCTTAGGACCGTTATAGTTACGGCCGCCGTTTACCGGGGCTTGGCTTCATTGCTTCGCGCCGAAGCGCTAACAAGTCCGCGTAACCTTCCGGCACCGGGCAGGCGTCAGCCCCTATACGTCGTCTTGCGACTTAGCAGAGGCCTGTGTTTTTGGTAAACAGTCGGTTGGACCAATTCACTGCGGCCCCCTCGGGCTCCCTCCGTATGGAGTTCACCCTACCGGGGCGTCCCTTCTCCCGAAGTTACGGGACGATTTTGCCGAGTTCCTTAACGAGAGTTAGCTCGCTCACCTCAGTATTTTCTACTTGTCCACCTGTGTCGGTTATAGGTACGGGCACGCGGTTCCTGCCTAGAGGATTTTCTCGGAGGCATGGGATCGGGGACTGGCCGGCGGTCAAGCCAGCTGGCGTCGCACCTCGCGTTGTAACGCCCCTGCGGATTTTCCTACAGGGACTGGCTACGTGCTTGCCCCAGGACGACCATCGCCTGGGTTCCCTTACCCTTCCCCGTCCCCCCATCGGTCATAACGGAAGCGACGTGGTACAGGAATATCAACCTGTTGGCCATCGGCTACGCCTTTCGGCCTCGCCTTAGGTCCCGACTAACCCTGAGCAGACGAACTTTACTCAGGAAACCTCGGACAATCGGTGGAGGGGAGTCTCACCCCTCTTTCGTTACTCATGCCGGCATTCTCACTTCCAGCCGCTCCACGGGGGCTTACGCACCCGCTTCATGCAACTGGAACGCTCTCCTACCGCGTGCAGAGCCCGCAGGCCTGCACACCCATAGCTTCGGAGACTAGCTTGAGCCCCGTTGAATTCTCCGCGCCCGAACACTTGACCAGTGAGCTGTTACGCACTCTTTCAAGGGTGGCTGCTTCTAAGCCAACCTCTTGGTTGTCTCTGCACTCGGACATCGTTCACCACTTAGCTAGTACTTGGGGTCCTTAGCTGATGGTCTGGGTTGTTCCCCTTTTGCGTACGAAGTTTATCCCCCGCACACTGACTCCCGCGTTAACCGTGACGGTCTTCGGAGTTTGCCTGAAGTCGGTAACCTGGTAGGGCCCCTAGTCCAAACAGTGCTCTACGGCCGCCACGCAAATACGCGAGGCTATACCTAAATATATTTCGGAGAGAACCAGATATCTCTGGGCTTGATTAGCCTTTCACTCCAATCCACAGGTCATCCGCCCAGTTTTCAACCTAGGTCGGTTCGGCCCTCCACGAGGTCTTACCCCCGCTTCAGCCTGCCCATGGATAGCTCGCCCAGTTTCGGGTCTACCGCCAATGACTGTGTCGCCCTGTTCAGACTCGCTTTCGCTGCGGCTCCGCTCATCGCTTAACCTCGCCACTGACGCGTAACTCGCCGGCTCGTGATGCAAAAAGCACGCCGTCACACCCGAAGGTGCTCCGACCACTTGTAGGCTTGCGGTTTCAGGTACTATTTCACTCCCCTTCAGGGGTGCTTTTCACCTTTCCCTCACGGTACTAGTTCACTATCGGTCACCAGGTAGTACTTAGCCTTGGAGGGTGGTCCCCCCAGGTTCGGACCGCGTTTCACGGGTGCGGTCCTACTCAGGATCGTCAATCGGCAGATCAGCGCGCTTTCACCTACGGGACGATTGCCCTCTGTGGTGCGAGGTTCCACTCGCTTCGGCTAACGCCTGATTTGGTAACTGCCGCCGAGCCAGGCACGGCTCGGACATGACGCCCTACAACCCCCGGCAGACAACGCGTGCCCGCTTGCATCTGCCGGGTTTGGGCTGATCCCCTTTCGCTCGCCACTACTAAGGGAGTCTCGGTTGATTTCTGTTCCTCGGGATACTTAGATGTTTCAGTTCTCCCGGTTCCCTTCCGGTGGCTATGAATTCACCACCGGATGACGCCGCATTACCGGCGCCGGGTTTACCCATTCGGAAACCCGCGGGTCAATGGCTGTTCAGCGCCTCACCGCGGCTTATCGCAGCCGTCCACGTCCTTCATCGACTCCTGGTGCCAAGGCATCCACCGTAAGCCCTTACTATCTTGACGGTGAGCGACCAACACTTCGTGCTGGTCGTAATTAATTACCCAGGAGCCCGTCTCGCGACAGGCTCCCATCTTGGCATTGTGCAGTTTTCAAGGTCCGGCGAGGCACACGCGGCGGTGTCTCCGCCGGCGGTCTCTCAAAACTGAGCAGCGTTCCCAGCGACTGCATGCCGCTGGGGAGCCCGGTCGACGTTCTAGAGAAATCTCCCTAGAAAGGAGGTGATCCAGCCGCAGCTTCCGCTACGGCTACCTTGTTACGACTTCACCCCAATCACAGGTCCCACCTTCGACGGCTCCCTCCAAAAGGTTAGGCCACCGGCTTCGGGTGTTACTTGCTTTCGTGGTGTGACGGGCGGTGTGTACAAGGCCCGGGAACGTATTCACCGCGGCATTGCTGATCCGCGATTACTAGCAACTCCAGCTTCATGGAGGCGAGTTTCAGCCTCCAATCCGAACCGAGACGCACTTTATGGGATTCGCTCCACCTCACGGCTTTGCAGCCCTTTGTATGCGCCAATGTAGCACGTGTGTAGCCCTGGACATAAGGGGCATGATGACTTGACGTCATCCCCACCTTCCTCCGGTTTGTCACCGGCAGTCTCCCATGAGTCCCCAACTGAATGCTGGCAACATGGAACGGGGGTTGCGCTCGTTGCGGGACTTAACCCAACATCTCACGACACGAGCTGACGACAGCCATGCACCACCTGTGAAGGTGTCCCGAAGGAAAACCGTGTTTCCACGGCGGTCACCTACATGTCAAGCCCAGGTAAGGTTCTTCGCGTTGCGTCGAATTAAACCACATGCTCCGCTGCTTGTGCGGGCCCCCGTCAATTCCTTTGAGTTTTAGCCTTGCGGCCGTACTCCCCAGGCGGGGCACTTAGTGCGTTAGCGACGGCACGGGAGGAGTCGACACCTCCCACACCTAGTGCCCATCGTTTACGGCGTGGACTACCAGGGTATCTAATCCTGTTCGCTCCCCACGCTTTCGCGCCTTAGCGTCAGTACCGTCCCAGCGAGCTGCCTTCGCTATTGGTGTTCCTCCTGATATCTGCGCATTCCACCGCTACACCAGGAATTCCACTCGCCTCTTCCGGACTCTAGCCCCACAGTATCCACCGGCTTTCGAAGGTTGAGCCTTCGACTTTCACAGCGGACTTACGGGGCCGCCTACGCGCGCTTTACGCCCAATGATTCCGGACAACGCTCGCCCCCTACGTATTACCGCGGCTGCTGGCACGTAGTTAGCCGGAGCTTCTTCTGGAGGTACCGTCAGTCCGGACGGCTATTCACCGCCGAACCTTCGTCCCTCCTGAAAGGGGTTTACAACCCGAAGGCCGTCTTCCCCCACGCGGCGTTGCTGCGTCACGCTTTCGCGCATTGCGCAAGATTCCCCACTGCTGCCTCCCGTAGGAGTCTGGGCCGTGTCTCAGTCCCAGTGTGGCTGATCGTCCTCTCAGACCAGCTACCCATCGTCGCCTTGGTAGGCCTTGACCCCACCAACAAGCTAATGGGCCGCGAGCCCCTCCCAATGCGGAGGCCGAAGCTTCCTTTGGCGAACAGGCTTGTGCCTGTGCGCCACATCCGGTATTAGCCCGAGTTTCCTCGGGTTGTCCCGGTCATCGGGGCAGGTTACTCACGTGTTACTCACCCGTTCGCGGCTTTGCCCCAGGGCAAGCCCTGGTTCGTCGCACCACTTGCATGTGTTAAGCACGCCGCCAGCGTTCGTCCTGAGCCAGGATCAAACTCTCCGTGAAAGCACTGCTTTACAGAGAGCAGTCATGCCTGGCTGGTCGCCGGGTACACAAGCATGGCGACCGGCATGACGGGTAAATCAGACCACTCGGCACGCTGACGAGCCGAGTGGATCGGGCTCAAACAATCCACAGACCCGAGGGTCCGCGGAGTGCACGCTGCTCAGTTTTCAAAGACCGCTGCGCCTCTGCGGCGGGTCTCGCCGCCTTTTGCGCATGGGATGCCAACTGGCCATCCCAGAGGGACGCGGGAGTATAGCGCTGCGGCGGCGCTTTGCCTAGTGCCGGCTCAGGCGTCGCCGCGCAGGCGGCGGAAGCGGCGCTTGCCGACCTGCAGCACCCTTCCCTCCAGGGCGCCCGGCGCGAGGTCGAGCGTGCCGGCCGGGATCGGCTCGCCGTCGAGCTTGACGCCGCCCTGGCCGAGCAGCCGCCGCGCCTCGCTGGAGCTGATCTCGAAGGCGGCGGCCATCAGCTTCGGCAGGTGGACCGCGCTGCCGTTGTCGCCGAGGAACCCGGCGAGCCCGATCTCCTCGATCTCCTCCGGCGCCTCGTGGCGGACGAAGAGGCGGTCGAAGTGCGCCTCCGCCGCCCGCGCCGCCGCCTCGTCGTGGAAGCGGGCGACGATCCGCCGGCCGAGTTCGCGCTTGGCCTCGTTGGGCGGCGCCTCGGGCTGCTCGGCGCCCAGCAGCAGGCGGAAGTACTCGGGCATCGCCGCGTCGGGGATCCGCATCAGCTTGCCGAACATCTCCTCCGGCGGCTCGGTCACGCCTACGTAGTTGCCGAGCGACTTGCTCATCTTGCGGGCGCCGTCGGTGCCGACCAGGATCGGCATCGTGAGGATCGACTGCGGCCCGAGGCCGTAGGCGGCCTGCACGTCGCGCGCGAACAGCAGGTTGAACTTCTGGTCGGTGCCCCCGAGCTCGACGTCCGCCTCGACCGCGACCGAGTCGTAGCCCTGCAGGAGCGGGTAGAGCAGCTCCAGCGCCGAGACCGGTTGGCCGGCGGCCATCCGCTTCTGGAAGTCGTCGCGCTCGAGCAGGCGCGCGACCGTGGTCGTCGCCAGCAGCCCGAGCAGCTCCTCGGGCGGCATGCGCAGCCACTCGCTGTTGAAGCGGACCTCGGTGCGCTCGCGGTCGAGCAGCTTGAACGCCTGCTCCTGGTAGGTGGCGGCGTTGGCCTCGATCTGCTCGGTGCTCGGCACCGGCCGCTGGGCCGAGCGGCCGCTGGGGTCGCCGACCCGGGCGGTGAAGTCGCCGACGATCAGCACCACCTGGTGGCCGGCGCGCTGGAACTCCCGCAGCTTCTCGAGCACGACCGTGTGGCCGAGGTGGATGTCGGCCGTGGTCGGGTCGATCCCGAGCTTCACGCGCAGCGGCCGCCCCTCCGCGAGCTGCTCCGCGAGCATGCCCTCGGGCAGCGCGTCGACGGCGTTTTGCGTCAAATCCGGCAAGTCCGCAATGCTAGACTGCCGCCTCCTCTTGGCGGGCCCACGCACCAAGCCACGCCTGAAGAAGCTGCGCGTCCTCTTCGTCCTCTTCGGGCTCAGCATCCTCGCGGTCGTATCGCTGGTCTTCGGCATGATGACGGCGGTCTCGCGGGACCTGCCGGCGATCTACGACTTCGCGCAGTTCAAAGCCTCGCGCAACAGCGAGGTCTACGACTCGACCGGCGAGCCGATCGGCACGCTGACCAGCGACCAGAACAAGATCCTGCTGACCTCGGGGCAGATCTCGCCCAACGTGAAGAACGCCGTGGTCGCAGTCGAGGACTCGCGCTTCTACGAACACGAAGGCGTCGACTTCCAGGGGATCGGCCGAGCGCTGGTCAGGGACCTGCTCAGCCAGAGCGCCCAGCAGGGCGGCTCGACGATCACCGAGCAGTTCGTCAAGGAAGCGCTCGCCGCCCAGGAAAGCCGCACGATCCTGCAGAAGTTCCGCGAGGCGGCGCTCGCCTACCGGCTCGAGAACCACTGGAGCAAGGACAAGATCCTCACCGAGTACCTCAACACCGTCTACTTCGGCGAAGGCGCCTACGGGATCGAGGCGGCCGCCCGCACCTACTTCGGCGCCGCCCACCCCGGCTGCGGGACGCCGGAGGAACCCTGCGCAGCGGTGCTCGAGCCCTGGGAGGCGGCGATGCTCGCCGCGATCATCAACTCGCCCTCCGCCTACAACCCCAAGTTCTTCCCGGAAAACGCCCTGGCACGGCGCAACCTGGTGCTCGAAAAGATGTACGAACAGGGCTACATCAGCGAGACCCAGCTGGCCGAAGGCGCGCAGCAGGCGCTGCCGGCGCCGAGCGAGATCGAAGCGCCGACGCTCGACTCGCGGGCCCCCTACTTCACGGCCTGGCTGCGCCAGCAGCTGGTCGAACGCTACGGCGCGGCGAAGACCTTCTTCGGCGGCCTGAAAGTCAAGTCGACGCTCAACCTGCGCCTGCAGAGGGCGGCCGAGGAAGCGGTCAGCAGCCAGCTCGGCTACCTGCCGCCGACCGCCTCGGTGGTCGTGATCAACAACCACAACGCCGGCGTGATGGCGATGGTCGGCGGACCCGACTTCGGCCAAAAGCCGTTCAACCTGGCGACGCAGGGACGCCGCCAGCCCGGCTCCTCGATCAAGCCGTTCACGCTGATAACCGCGCTCGAAGAGGGCATCTCCCCGTACACGACCTACCCCTCCGAAGAACGGGTCTTCCACTTCGGAAAGCGCGGTCGCGAAACCTTCGAAGTCCACAACGACGAGGACTCCTACCTCGGCTCCTGCGACATCGTCTGCGCGACGACCTACTCCGACAACTCGATCTACGCGGCGCTGGCGCTGGAAGGGCTGAAGGGCGCGAACGCCACCGACCGCACCCGCTCGATCGCCGCGACGATCCACAAGATGGGCTACTCCAACCCGGTCTCGACCAACCCGGCGATGGTGCTCGGCGGGCTCCGCGAAGGCGTCTCGCCGCTCGGCTGGGCCTACGCCTACTCGACGATCGCCAACGACGGCGACCGGGTGAGCGGCACCCTGGCGCCCGCGCCGGGCGACAGCCCGGTCGCCTATACGCAGGTCACCGACAGGGACGGCCACACGATCCGCGGCGGCGACAACGACTCGCTGCACGAACAGGTGATCTCCGAGAGCACCGCCAAGGAGGCGAAGAGCATCCTCGAGACCGTCGTCCAGCGGGGCACCGGCACGCATGCCGACATCGGCGCCAGCGGGCAGTGGGGCAAGACGGGCACGACCGAGAACAGCGGCGACGCCTGGTTCTGCGGTGCGACCGAGGAAGTGACCGCCTGCGTGTGGGTCGGCTACGCCGACACGACGACGCCGATGACGACCCTCTACAACGGCGGCCCGGTGCAGGGCGGCACCTACCCGGCGGAGATCTGGGCGAGCGTCGTCTCCGCCTGGGAAGGCATCAGGGACGAACTGGCCGCCGAACGCAAGGACGAACAGGCGGCCAAGCCAAAGGGCGAAGGCGGACCTCCGTCGCCCTCCGAAGGCGAAGGAGAAAGCTACGCGCCCACCGAACCCGCGCCGGAACCGAGCCCCGAACCGGAAGCGCGCGAACCCGGGCCCGCGCCGCAACCCGAATCCGCCCCCGCTCCCGAAGCGGCGCCCCAGGAAGAAGCCGCGCCCGAATCGGGCGGCGGCGCCGGCGGCGGGATCACCGCCGGCTAAGCAGGCCGCGGGCGCGAGACGAAGCGGCTGCCCGCGAGGCAGAAGCGCCAGGGACGCTCGACCGCTTTGGTGATCCCGACGCGCGGGCCGGCGGCCACCTCGCCGCGCCAGCCCGGCGCCGGCGGCAGCAGCAGGAACGGGTCGGCGCCGAGGTCGGCCTCGTTGGCGTCGAGGCCGACGCCGAGCGCCTCGGTGAGCTTGCCGGGGCCGGAGCAGAGCTCGACCTCCGGCCGCGCGCCGCGCCGCCCGCGCATCGCCTCCAGGCCGGCGGTCGGCCGCAGCGCGCGGATCAGCACCGCGGCGGCCTCTCCCTCCGGTTCGGCGACCGCGTTGAGCAGGCTGTGGATGCCGTAGGAGAGGTAGACGTAGGCCCGCCCGGGCGGCCCGAAGAGGGTCGCGGTGCGCGCCGTCAGCCCGGCGTAGGCGTGGCAGGCGGGGTCGTCGCGCTCGTAGCTCTCGGTCTCGACGATCGTGCCGCCGCAGCCGTCGTGGAACAGCCGGCAGCCGATCAGCTCGCGCGCCACGGTGTGGACGTCGCGGGCGAAGAAGACGGCGTCCAGGCGCTCCTCGGTCGCCGCGGGCGCCGGGCTCACAGCTCTTCCTCTGCCGTCTCCTCGCCGACCTCGCGCAGGGTCTTCCGCGCCAGCTCGAGCTGTCGCTCCAGAGGCTCGGAGCCGGTGCCGCCCTCGATCCGCTTCGACTCCAGCCAGCTCTCGCGCCGCAGCACCTCGTAGAAGGAGCGGTCGAGGTGCTCGCTGCGCGCCCGCAGGTCGTCCTCGCTCAGTTCCGACAGCGACACGCCGCGCTCGACCGCGTCGCGCACCAGGTCGCCGACGATCCCGTGCGCCTCGCGGAAGGGGACGCCCCTGCGGACGAGCAGGTCGGCGACCTCGGTCGCGGCGAGCATCTCGTCGCCGGCGGCCGCCGCCAGGCGCTCGCGGTCGAAGGCGATTCCCGCGAGCATCCCCTCGGTCGCGTCGAGGCAGCCCTCGACCGTCTCGATCGCGTCGAACAGCGGCTCCTTGTCCTCCTGCATGTCCTTGCCGTAGGTCAGCGGCAGCGCGTGCATCGTCCCCAGCAGGGAGAGGAGGTCGGCGGCGACCCGCGGGCTCTTCGCGCGCAGCAGCTCGGCCGAGTCGGGGTTCTTCTTCTGCGGCATGATCGAGGAGCCGGAGGAGAACGACTCGTCGAGCTCGCAGAAGCCGAACTCCGAGGAGCTCCAGATGACGATCTCCGAGCCGAGCCGCGAGAGGTGCATCGCGCAGATCGACGCCGCCGACATGTAGTCGAGCACGAAGTCGCGGTTCGACGCGCCGTCGATCGAGTTCGGGGTGACGCGGGCGAAGCCGAGGTCGTCGGCCACCGACCGCCGGTCGATCTCCCAGTTGACGCCGGCCAGGGCGCCGGAGCCCAGCGGCATCACGCGGGCGCTGTCGAGCGCGAACTCGAAGCGCAGCGCGTCGCGAGCGAGCATCCAGAAGTAGGCCAGCAGGTGGTGGCCGAGGTAGACCGGCTGGGCGCGCTGCAGGTGCGTGTAGCCGGGCATCGGCCAGTCGCGGTGCGCCTCGGCGAGCTCGAGCAGGCGCGCCATCGCGGCCCGCGCGAGATCGACCGCCCGCAGCGAGTGGGCCTGGACGAGCATCGCCACGTCGGTCGCGACCTGGTCGTTGCGCGAGCGGCCGGTGTGCAGCTTGCCCGCCAGCGGGCCGATCTCCTCGCCGAGCAGCCGCTCGACCGCCATGTGGATGTCCTCGTCGGCCGCCTCGAAGGAGAAGCCCGCCTGGCCGATCCGCGCCCGCACGTCGTCCAGGCCGGCTTCGATCCGCCGCAGCTCGTCGTCGTCGAGCACGCCGACCTCGCGCAGGGCGCGCGCGTGCGCCTGCGACTGGTCGATGTCGTACGGCGCCAACCGGGCGTCGAACTCGATCGACCGGTTGAGGCGCCAGAAGCGCAGGTCGGGCTCTTTCCGGAACCGTGCCATCAGCGAAGCGATCCGGCGAGAGCCTCGCATACCCGCGCCACCTGCGACTCGCTCATCGCGGGGAAGAAGGGCAGCGCGAGCGAGTGCGCCGCGGCGGCTTCGGCGACCGGGAACTGCCCCTCGCGCCAGCCGAGCTCGCGCAGGTGCGGGAAAAGGTGGATGCACGGCAGGTAGGCCTTCGAGGCGATCCGCCGCTCGACGAGCCGGGCGACGACGGCGTCGCGGTCGATTCCCGCGGCCAGCCTCACCGGGTAGACGAACCAGCTGCGGCGCTCGGCCCCGCGGCCGGCGGGCGGCGCGACGACGCCCTCGACCCCGGCCAGCCCGGCCTCGTACAGGGCCGCGACGGCGGCGCGCCGGTCGAGCAGGTCGTCGAGCTTCTCGACCTGTGCGACGCCGAGCGCCGCGGCGAGGTCGGAGAGCCGGTAGTTGAAGCCGAGGCCGCCGTGGTCGAGCCAGCCCATGTCGGCGGCGCGGCCCTGGTTGCGCTCGGCGCGCAGCCGCGCGGCGACCTGCGGGTTCGGCGGGACGACCATCCCCCCCTCCCCCGTCGTCATCTGCTTGTTGGCGTAGAAGGCGAAGGTCGCGAGGTTGCCGCGGGCGCCCACCCGGCGCCGCTCGGCGTCGACGGCGCCGAGCGCCTCGCAGGCGTCCTCGAGCACGCCGAGCCCGCGGCTCGCGGCGATCGCCTCGAGCTCCGGCATCGCCGCCGGGAAGCCGAAGATATGGACCGGCAGGATGCCGGCGCTGCGCTCGCCAAGCGCCGCCTCGACCGCCGCCGGGTCGAGGTCGAGGCTCACCGGGTCGACGTCGCAGAAGACCGGCCGGGCGCCCTCGTAGAGCAGGCAGTTGGCCGAGGCGACGAAGCTGAAGGGGCTGGTCAGGACCTCGTCCCCGGGGCCCCAGCCGAGCGCCCGCACGCCGAGGTGCAGGCCCGCGGTGCCGCTGGAGACCGCGACCGCGTCCTCGACCCCGAGCCACCCGGCGAAGGCGCGCTCGAAGCGCTCGCCCATCGGCCCGAGCGAGAGCCGGCCCGAGCGCAGCACCTCGAGCGCCAACTCCTCCTCCCTCGCGCCGAGCTCCGGCTTGGCGAGGGGGATCGGCTCCGCGTCCATGCGGCGGGACCCTACCCGCGCGGCTGGAAGGCGTACTCGAGCGAGTCGACGAGCGCCTCCCAGGAGGCCTCGATGATGTTCTCCGAGACGCCGATCGTCCCCCACTCGCGCTCGCCGTCCTTGGACTCGAGCAGCACGCGGGTGACCGCGCCGGTGCCGTGGCTCTCGTCGAGGATCCGCACCTTGTAGTTGGTCAGCTCGATCGCGGCCAGCTTCGGGCGGTGGCTCGTGATCGCCTTGCGCAGCGCCTTGTCGAGCGCGTTGACCGGGCCGTTGCCCACCGCCCAGCAGACGTGCCGCTCGCCGTCGACGTGAACCCGGATCGTCGCCTCGGTCTCGGCCTCCCCCTCCTCCTTCTTCGAGGTGATCACGCGGTAGCTCTCGAGGCTGAACAGCGGCGTGTAGCTGCCGGCGGCGCGGCGCAGCAGCAGCTCGAAGGAGGCCGGCGCCGCCTCGTAGTGGTAGCCGCGGTGCTCGCGCTGCTTGAGCAGCTCGACCGCCGCCCCGGTCGCCGCCGCGTCCATCTCGATTCCGAGTCGCCTCGCCTGGGCGCGGATCGTCCCCTTGCCGGAGAGCTCGGAGGGCGAGCTCTCGCCGTGGTTGCCGACCCGCTCCGGCTCGACGTGCTCGAACGTGGTCGGGTCGATCTCGACCGCGGCGCCGTGCATGCCGGCCTTGTGGGTGAAGGCGTGCCAGCCGACGTAGGGGCGGCTCGGGTCGGGCGTCATGTTGCACAGTTCGTCGACGTAGTGCGAGGCGCGGCTGAGCTCGGCGAGCTGCTCGTCCGCAACCACGTCGAAGCCCATCTTCAGCTGCAGCGAGGGCAGCAGCGAGGACAGGTTGGCGTTGCCGCAGCGCTCGCCGTAGCCGTTCAGGGTGCCCTGCACGAGGCGGGCCCCCGCCTCGACCGCGGCGAGCGAGTTGGCGACCGCGCAGCCGGCGTCGTCGTGGGTGTGGATGCCGACCTCGACCCCGTCGCCGAGCGCCTCGACGACCGCCGCGGTCGCCTCGCCGACGAACCCCGGCAGGCTGCCGCCGTTGGTGTCGCAGAGGGTGACGTTCTCCGCCCCCGCCGCGGCCGCCGCGCGGGCGCACTCGAGCGCGTAGGCGGCGTCGTCGCGGTAGCCGTCGAAGAAGTGCTCGGCGTCGTAGACGACGCGCTTGCCGCGCTCGCGGCAGAAGGCGACCGAGTCGGCGATCATCGCCAGGTTCTCCTCCGCCGTCGCCTTGATCACCTTCTCCACGTGCAGGCCCCAGCTCTTGCCGACCAGGCAGACCGCCGGCGCGAAGGCGCCCGCGAGCACCGCCAGCGCCTCGTCTTCCTGCGCCGCGACCCCGGCGCGCCGGGTCATTCCGAAGGCGGCGATCGTCGCCTGCGCCAGCTCGAGCTCGGCGAGGCGCTCGAAGAACTCGAGTTCCTTCGGGTTCGAGGTCGGGAATCCGGCCTCGATCACGTGCACGCCGAGCCGGTCGAGCGCCTGCGCCAGCTTCAGGCGCTCGTCGACCGAGAGCGAGAGCCCCGGCGTGCCGAGGCCGTCCCGCAGGGTGGTGTCGTAGAGCTTCACCTGTTCCATCCGATGCTGCCTTTCACGAGGAATTCAACCGGGATCGCGCGCAGCGCAGCGCCAGCCGCTAGGCGGCCGGGGTAATTCGCCCGGTCGGGGCCTCGACGAAGTCGAGCCACTCCAGGTACTCCTCGGCGCGGCCGTGCAGGGCGTCCTGGAACCTGGCCTGGATCACCCGCGTTATCTCGCCCGGCTCGCCGAGCGGGTGGTCGTCGACCTCGCGCACCGGCACCAGCTCGGCCGCGGTGCCGGTGAGGAAGACCTCGTCGGCGAGGTAGAGCTCGGCGCGGGCGATGTCGCGCTCCTCGACCGCGTAGCCGAGGTCCTTGGCGATCTGCACCACCGCGTTGCGGGTGATCCCGTCGAGGATCGCCGCGGTGTGCGGCGGCGTGCAGATGATGCCGTCGCGGACGACGAAGACGTTCTCGCCGGAGCCCTCGGAGACGCTGCCGTGCGAGTCGAGCAGGATCGCCTCGTCGTAGCCGGCGGCCGTCGCCTCGGTCTTCGCCAGCACCGAGTTGAGGTACTGGCCGGCGGCCTTGGAGTGCGGGATCAGGCTGTCGCCGGAGATCGCCCGCCAGGAGGAGACCTTGGTGCGGATGCCGTGCCGCATGCCCTCCTCGCCGAGGTAGACGCCCCAGGGGAAGGCGGCGACGATCACGTCGATCGGCGCGTCGGTCGCGTAGAGGCCGAGGTTGCCGTAGCCGCGGTAGGCGAGCGGCCGGATGTAGCAGGAGCCGAGCCCGTTGCGGCGGATCAGCTCGTTGGTCGCCTCGCGCAGCTCCTCCGCGCTGTAGGGGAGCTGGAAGTAGTAGAGCTCGGCCGACTTCTCCAGCCGCGCCAGGTGCTCGCGGTGGCGGAAGACGGCCGGGCCGCGCTCGGTCTCGTAGCAGCGGATCCCCTCGAAGACGCCGGTGCCGTAGTGCAGGCCGTGGCTGAGGACGTGCGTCCTCGCCTCGTCCCAGGGCACGAACTCGCCGTTCTGCCAGATCAGCTCAGCCGTCTCCATCGTGGAGAAGTATGCCCGATGGCTCCGCGAAGGTCGAGCTACAGCGCCGCCAGCACCGCGTCGGTCATCTCCGCGGTGCCGACCTCACGCTCCGGCGTCGGGTCGGCCGGGGTCGGCGCCTGGGCGACGGTGCCGCTCACCAGGTCCGGGGTGCGCAGGCCCTGCCCGAGGACGGCGTCGACGGCGGTCTCGATCCGCTCCGCCTCCGCCGCCCGGCCGAGGCCGTGGCGCAGCAGCATCGCCGCGCTGAGGAAGGTCGCGAGCGGGTTGGCGACCCCCTGGCCGGCGATGTCCGGGGCGGAGCCGTGCACGGGCTCGAACAGCCCCGGCGCGCCGGCCTCGCCGAGGCTGGCCGAGGGCAGCATGCCGAGCGAGCCGGTGAGCATCGCCGACTCGTCGCTGAGGATGTCGCCGAAGAGGTTCTCGGTGACGATCACGTCGAACTCGGCCGGCCGCGAGACGAGCTGCATCGCCGCGTTGTCGACCAGCAGGTGGTCGAGCTCGACCTCCGGGTGCTCCTCGCTCACCCGGCTGACCACCTCGCGCCAGAGCCGCGAGGTCTCGAGCACGTTGGCCTTGTCGACCGAGGTGACGCGGGGGCGGCGGCCGCTGCCGCCGGCGCGGCGCCGGGCGGCGGCGAAACCCGCCCGTGCGATCCGCTCGATCTCGCCGACCGAGTACTCGCAGGTGTCGTGGGCCGAGTCGCCCTCGCGCCCGCTGTCGCCGAAGTAGATGCCGCCGGTCAGCTCGCGGACGACCAGCAGGTCGGTGCCGGCGATCCGCTCCTCGCGCAGCGGGCTCGCCCCGACCAGCGCCGGGCTGGGCCGCACCGGCCGCAGGTTGGCGTAGAGCCCCATGCCCTTGCGCAGGCCGAGCAACCCCTGCTCGGGCCGCGGCGCGTCGGGGTCCGTGGTGTCCCACTTCGGCCCGCCGACCGCGCCGAGCAGCACCGCGTCGGCCGCCCTGCAGGCGTCGAGCACCTCGTCGGTGAGCGCGACCCCGTGCGCGTCGATCGAGCACCCCCCCATCATCTGCTCCTCGAACTCGAACTCCCCGAGCGCCTCCAGCACCCGCCGCGCCGCGGCGACGATCTCCGGCCCGATCCCGTCCCCGGGCAGCAGCACTATGCGCGGCGCGTCGCTCATAGGCGCCGCACTCTACCCCGATCTAGCTGGCATCACGGGTGGCGAAAACGGCGCGCAGGACGAACCACCCGGTCGCGGCGAACAGCGCAGCACGCGCGGCAGCGAGGATGACGAGGAGCGAATCCCAACCGTCCCCCCCCTCGCCCGCGGCAGCGCTTCGGAGCTTCGGCGGTCGAAGGGCTGCTGGCTCGGGCCGGGCCGTAGCTCAGGCGGTCGCCTCGATGTTGAGGCGGACGTAGTCGAGGGTGAAGGGCTCCGGGGACTCCTCGAGGACGGCCTCGGCGAAGCGGCGGTGGAGGTCTTCGGGGAGCTGGGCGAGGATCGGGCCGAGGGTGACGGTGCTGATGAAGGCGAGCGGGTCGGCCGGGGCGACCGGCTTCGGCTGCAGCCAGCAGCGCCGCTGGGAGAAACCGGCGGAACGCAGGCGCCCCCCGGTCTCCTCCGGGCCGGCGAAGTTCCACATCCCGGTCATCCCGGTCAGGTGCGGCGCGAACTCCGGCCGGGCGCCGGCCGCGGCGATCGCCCCCGTGTGTTCGGCGACGTTGCGCCGGCCGCCGCACTGCGCGACGAGACGGCCGCCGGGCCTCAGCGCGGCGTGCAGCCGGCGGAACAGAACCTCGTGGTCGGGAAGCCAGTGGAAGGTCGCGGTCGAGAACACGAGGTCGACCGGCTCGCCGAGCTCGAGCTCGGCCAGGTCGGCGACCAGGTAGCTCGCCCTCTCCCCCAGCCGCTCGCGCGCCTTCTCGATCATCGCCGCGGAGCCGTCGACGGCGAGCAGCTTCCCGGCGGGGATTCGGTCGAGCAGCTCGGCGGTGATCCGGCCGGAGCCGCAGCCGGCGTCGATGACCGACTCGTCTCCGCGCAGCTCCAGTCGCTCCAGCACCTCCATCCCCCATTCGAACTGCGGGTCGGAGACCGCGTCGTAAGCCTCGGCGTCCCACTCGCGCGGGCCGCTGTTCATCGCTCCGCTCACCGGCGCCCCTAGAACCCCGTCGTGGCCGGGCCGGCGGCGGCGCCCTGCGCCGCCTCGAACTCGGCGATCGCCGCGGCGCTCTCCAGCGTGATGCCGATGTCGTCGAGGCCGTTCAGCAGGCGGTGCTTGACGTCGGGCTCGATCTCGAACTCGAAGACGCCATCCGCGCAGGTGACCGTCTGGTCGTCGACGTCGATCCGCGCCTCGCCCGCCGCGGCGACGGCGCGGCAGCGCTCCTCGTCGAGGACGACGGGCAGCAGGCCGATCTTCGTGCAGTTGGCGTAGAAGATGTCGGCGAACGAGGGGGCGACGATCGCCTCGAAGCCGAAGTCCTCGAGCGCCCAGGGGGCGTGCTCGCGCGAGGAGCCGCAGCCGAAGTTGCGGCCGGCGACGAGGATCGGGTTCGGCTGCAGCTCGACCTCGCCCGAGCGCAGCCAGTCGTAGAAGAGGAACTGGCCGAAGCCGGTCCGCTCGACCCGCTTGAGGAACTGCTTGGGGATGATCTGGTCGGTGTCCACATCCGCCCGGTCAAGGACGGATACACCACCCTCGATGACATCGATGGGTCTCAAGGTCCTACCTCCGTTTCAGCTCCACTCGCGAATGTCGACGAAATGCCCCTCGACCGCCGCCGCGGCGGCCATCCTCGGGCTGACCAGATGGGTGCGGCCGCCCTTGCCCTGGCGTCCCTCGAAGTTGCGGTTCGAGGTCGAGGCGCAGCGCTCGCCCTCGATCAGCGTGTCGGGGTTCATCCCCAGGCACATCGAGCAACCCGCCTCGCGCCACTCGAAGCCGGCCGAGCGGAAGACGTCGTGCAGGCCCTCCGCTTCGGCCGTCGCCTTTACCTGCTGCGAGCCGGGCACGACCATCGCCCGCACCGAGTCGGCCACCTTGCGGCCGTCGACCATCGAGGCGGCCTCGCGCAGGTCCTCGACCCGCGAGTTGGTGCAGGAGCCGATGAAGACGCGCTCGGGCCTCACCTCGGTCATCGGCGTCCCCGGCTCGAGGGCCATGTAGGCGAGCGCCCGCTCCGCCGACTCGCGATCGGCGGGCGAGTCGATCGCCGCCGGGTCGGGGACCGCGCCGGTGACCTCGACGACCATGCCCGGGTTGGTCCCCCAGGTGACCATCGGCGAGATGCCGGCGGCGTCGATCTCGACCTCGCGGTCGAACTCGGCGCCGTGGTCGCTCGGCAGGCGCCGCCAGCGCTCGACCGCGGCCTCGAAATCCCGCGGCGCGGCGGCTTTCTCGCGCACCCACTCGAAGGTCGTCTCGTCGGGGGCGATCATCCCGGCGCGGCCGCCGCCCTCGATCGTCATGTTGCAGATCGTCATCCGCCCCGGCATCGAGAGCGCTTCGATCGCCGGCCCGGCGTACTCGACCGCGTGGCCGACCATGCCGCCGGTCCCGAGCCGCCCGATCGTCGCCAGGATCAGGTCCTTCGGCGTCACCCCGGGCCCCAGCTCGCCCGAGTAGAGGATGCGCATCGTCTGCGGCCGCCTCTGCACCAGGCACTGCGTCGCCAGCACGTGCTCGACCTCCGAGGTGCCGATGCCGAAGGCGAGCGAGCCGAAGGCGCCGTGGGTCGAGGTGTGGCTGTCGCCGCAGACGATCGTCATGCCGGGCTGGGTGACCCCGAGCTCGGGGCCGATCACGTGGACGATCCCCTGCCGCTCGGAGCCGAGCGAGTAGACCGGGACGCCGAACTCCTCGCAGTTGCGTTCCAGGGTCTCGACCTGCACGCGCGAGAGCTCGTCGGCGATCATCCGCGCCGCCTTGGTCCCGTCGGTGGGCACGTTGTGGTCGGCCGTCGCAAGCGTGCGGTCGGGGCGGCGCACCGGCCGCCCCGCCATGCGCAGCCCGTCGAACGCCTGCGGCGAGGTCACCTCGTGGACCAGGTGCAGGTCGATGTAGAGCAGGCCCTCGGAGACCTCGTGGGCGCTCCAGATCTTGTCGAACATCGTCTGCGGCATCCTCAGCTCCTCCTCAGTCCGGCGGCTATCACGGCGAGGAAGCGCGTCTGCTCCTCGCCGTCGTTCTCGAAATGGTGCGGCAGGTCGGCGTCGAAGGTGACGCTGTCGCCGGCGCGCAGCTCGTGGCGGGTCCCGTCGACGATCAGCGCGAGGACGCCGGTCAGCACGACCGCGGTCTCGCGGCTGCCCGGCTCGTGGATCGGCGGGTCGTCGGGGCCCCCCGTCGTCGCCCCGGCCCGCAGGGTGTGCAGCGAGACGTCGGCCCGCTGACCGGGCAGCGGCGGGGTCAGCTCCTCGAAGCGGTGCCCGCCGCGCTCGAAGCGCCGCCGCCCGCCGGCGCGGCTGACCGAGACGTGCTCGCCCTCGTCGAGGCGCAGCAGCTGCGAGAGGGTCAGCTCGAGCCCGCCGGCGATCTTCTCCGCGACCGCCACGGTCGGGCTGGTCTCGCCGCGCTCGACCTGGGAGAGCATCGGCGCGCTGACCCCGCTGCGCTCGGCCAGGTCGCGCAGCGAGCAGCCCATCGCCTCGCGCAGCGCGCGGATCCGCGGGCCGATCGTCGGCGCCTTGGAGAGCGGTTCGGCGGCGGTCGTCGCGGGCATCGCTGTACGTTATCACGGACAAACGTAAACGACCGCTTGATATAACAGGGGGAAGTGAGAGAACAACGCCGCGCATGGGCCCCCTGGCCACGTCTACCGACCAGCGGGCGGGCGCGGCTGGGCGCCTGGATGGGCGGCCCGGGCGGCCTGCTGGCCCTGGCGCTCGCGGTCGGGCTCGGCGCCGGGCTCGGCGCGGTCGCCTTCCGCTACCTGATCGAGGGCTTCACCTACGTCTTCACCGGGCACGACACCTACGGCGTCGACGGGCGCGTGGCGAACCCGCTGGTGCCCGGCCTCGGCGTCTGGTTCCTCGCCCTCGTGCCGGTCGTCGGCGGGCTGCTCTACGGCCCGCTGGTCGAGCGCTACGCGAGCGAGGCGCGCGGCCACGGGGTGCCCGAGGTGATGCTCGCCGTGGCCCGCAAAGGCGGCCGCATCCGCCCCGTCGTCGCGGTTGTCAAGTCGCTCGCCTCGGCGCTCTGCATCGGCTCCGGCGGCTCGGTCGGCCGCGAGGGGCCGATCGTCCAGGTCGGCTCGGCGCTGGGCTCGACGATCGGCCAGCTCACCCGGGCGCCCGAGGCGCGGATGCGGCTGCTCGTCGCCTGCGGCGCCGCCGGTGGCATCTCGGCAACCTTCAACGCCCCGATCGCCGGCGTCTTCTTCGCCCTCGAGGTGATCCTGCGCAACTTCGAGACGCGCTCCTTCAGCGCCGTCGTCGTCGCCTCGGTGACCGCCGACGTGATCGGCCGCGCCGCCTTCGGCTCCGAAGCCTTCCTGCAGCTGCCGCAGCTGGGCGTCGGCGCCGTCGCCGGCTACCCGCTCTACCTCGTGCTCGGCCTGCTCGCCGCCGTGGTCGGCGTCTTCTTCATCCGCTTCCTCTATGAGCTGGAGGACCGCGCCGACAGGCTCTGGCGGTTCTCGGAGTCCTGGCGGCCGGCGGCCGGCGGCGTCCTGCTGGGGCTGCTGCTGCTGGCGGTCCCGCAGATGTACGGCGTCGGCTACGAGGTGCTGGAAAGCGCGATCGCCGGCAAGTACGCGCTGCTCTTCCTGCTCGGCCTGCTCGCCGCCAAGGTGCTGGCGACCAGCCTGACGCTCTCGATCGGCGGCTCGGGCGGCGTCTTCGCCCCCTCCCTGTTCATGGGGGCGATGCTCGGCACGGCCTTCGGCCTCGCGATGCACGCCGCGGTCCCCGGGATCGCCGGCCCGGCCGGCGCCTACGGCCTGATCGGGATGGGCGCGGTCTTCGCCGCCGCGGCGCGAGCGCCGATGACGGCGATCCTGATCATCTTCGAGCTGACCGGCGACTACCGGATCATGCTGCCGCTCATGCTCGCGGTCGTCGTCGCCACCGCGCTCGCCGGCCGCATGTCGCCCGACTCGATCTACACGCTGAAGCTGGCCCGCCGCGGCATCGACCTGCTGCGCCGCAGGCCCGCCAGCCCGATGGAAGCGATCACCGTCGCCGAGGCGATGCGGCCGACTCCCGAGCCGGTTCCGGCCGCGGCGCCGCTGGCCGAGGTGCTCGACCGGCTCAGCGCCACCGACGAGCCGGCGCTGCCGGTGGTCGATGAGGCGGGCGCCTTCCTCGGCGTGCTGCTCGACGACGAGCTCGAGCAGGCGCTGGGCGAGGAAGACGAAGAGTCCGATGCCGGCGCGCTGATCCGCCAGCTGCCGACCCTGACGCCGGCCGAATCGCTCGCCGAAGCGACCGCGACGCTGGTCGAAACCGACAGCGCCGGGCTCGCCGTGCTCGACGAAAAGGGCGAGCGGGTGGTCGGCTGGCTCTCCCATCGCGACATCCTGCGCGTCTACGATCAGCGGATGAAGCTGGAGCGAGCGCGACGCGGCGGGGCCAGGCCGCCGAGCCAGACCCCGGCGCCGGCATGAGCGAGCCCGATTCCGCGCGACAGCCGCTGGAGGCGCTGGCGACGGTCGTGCGCGGCAGCGCGGTGCCCTACGGCTACACGCTCACGGTCCTCTCCAGCCACAGCGTCGTCTCCCACAGCCACGGGCCTCCCACCATCTTCGACATCCTGCTCTTCGTGGTCGGCGCGATCGCCGCTTTCGCCGCGCTCGCCCTGCTCTCGCAGCGCTTCGCGCCGCGGGCGCTGCCGACGAGCCGGGGCGACCTGGTCAAGGCGGGGATGATCCACGTCTTCGCGATCGGCGCGGCCTTCGGCGCCACGGTGCTGATCGGCCTCATCCCCGGGGTCGCCGCCTGGCCGCTCGCCGCCTTCGTCGCGACGGCGCTCTACCTCTCGATCGCCAGCCTCGAGATCGACCTCGCGCACCGCTTGGACGACGGCGAGGAAGCGGGCTGAGGCCGGCGGCCTACGGTCCGGGCGTCCGCTCGACCGCGGCTTCGGCGGTCGCCGCCTCGGCCTCGCGGATCGCCGCGCCCTCGAGCGCGTTGGACAGCGCCCGCACGTAGGCGCGCGCCGAGGCCTCGAGGATGTCGGTCGCGACGCCCTGGCCGGTCGCCAGGCGTCCGGCGGCGCGCAGCATCACGCTGACCTCGCCCAGCGCGTCCTCGCCCCCGGTCACCGCCTCGACCGTGTACTGGCGCAGCTCGCACTCGGTGCCGGTCGCCTTCTGGATCGCGCGGAAGATCGCGTCGACCGGGCCGTCGCCGCGGGACTCGCCCACGGCCTCCTCGCCCGAGGGCAGGGCGACGCCGACGCGCGCCAGGGGCGCCTTGCGCGAGCCGGCCTCGACCTCGAACCAGGCCAGCTCGTGGGCGTCCGCGCGGTCGCGCATCTCGTCGGAGACGATCGCCTCCAGGTCGAGCGCCGTGACCTGCTTCTTGCGGTCGGCGACCTCCTTGAAGCGCTTGAAGGCGGCGTTCAGAGCGTTGCCCTCGATCTTGAAGCCGAGCTGCTCCAGGGCGTCGCGCAGCGCGTGCCGGCCGCTGTGCTTGCCCAGCACGATCGAGTTCGACTCCAGACCGACCTCGGTCGCGTCCATGATCTCGTAGGTGCTGCGCTCCTTCAGCACGCCGTCCTGGTGGATGCCCGACTCGTGCGCGAAGGCGTTGCGGCCGACGATCGCCTTGTTCGGCTGGATCGGGTAGCCGGTGAGCCGCGAGACCATGCGGCTGGCGCGCGCCAGCTCGCGCGTTTGCACGCCGGTGGCCAGGCCGTGCGCGTCGCCGCGCGTCCTGACCAGCATCACGACCTCCTCCAGGGCGCAGTTGCCGGCTCGCTCGCCGATCCCGTTGACCGCGCACTCGACCTGGCGGGCGCCGGCCAGCAGGCCGGCGTAGGAGTTGGCGACCGCCATGCCGAGGTCGTCGTGGCAGTGGACCGAGGTCTCGACCTCACGCAGCCCGGGAACCAGCTCGTAGAGCCGGCGGAAGTACTCGGCGTACTCCTCGGGGGTCGTGTAGCCGACGGTGTCGGGGATGTTGACGACGGTCGCGCCCTCCTCGACCGCGATCGCGCAGACCTCGGCGGTGAACTCGATGTCCGCCCGCGTCGCGTCCATCGGCGAGAACTCGACGTCCTCGCAATAGGAGCGAGCGAGGGCGACGGCGGCGCGCGCCTGCCCCTTGACGTCCTCGCGGTCGGTCTGCAGCTGGTGCTCGATGTGGATGTCGGAGGTCGAGATGAAGGTGTGGATGCGCGGCCGGGCCGAGTCCCGCACGGCCCCCCAGGCGGCGTCGATGTCGGCCTTGTGGGTGCGCGCCAGACCGCAGATCGTCGGCCCCTCGACGCTGCGGGCGATCGCCTCGACCGCCTCGAAGTCGCCGGGCGAGGTGATCGGGAAGCCGGCCTCGATCACGTCGACGCCGAGCCGCGCCAGCTGCTGGGCGATTTCCAGCTTCTCCTGCGTGTTGAGCGAGATCCCAGGCGACTGCTCGCCGTCGCGCAGGGTCGTATCGAAGATGTGGACGCGGTTTGCGTCTGCTGTGGGACTCATCGGGACTGCTGCCTCCTTCTCCGTCGCTTCCGAATGACCTCGTCTCTCGCGGCTCTCGCGCCGCCCAGCGCTATTCCCCCCGAAGGGGGAGGAGAAGGAGAAGCGCCAGGCTGTCGGACCGGTGCGTCATTCGTCGCTTCAGCTTAGCGCAGGCTAGCGGGGTCGGCGGACCCGGTCCGCTCCTGGCCCGGCGAGCAGCCTGTTCCGGCCCCCGCCGCCGTTGAGCAGGTCGGCGCCCGGACCGCCGAGCAGGACGTCGTCGCCCGGACCGCCGTAGAGCTGGTCGCGGCCGCGGCCGCCGATCAGCCTGTCGTCCCCCCGCCCGCCGATCAGCCTGTCGGCGGCCGAGCCGCCGACCAGGACGTCGTCCCCGCCGCCGCCGCGCAGCGTCACCCGCGCCTTGACCGAGGAGGCGACGTGGACGCGATCGTCGCCGGCGCCGGCGTTGACTTCGAAGCCGGCGATCGATGGCGCGTCGCAGACCAGCTGGTAGGCGTTTTCGGCCGGGTGTTCGCAGACCCGGTCGCCCACTTCCAGCTGCACCACAGAGTCGATCACGTACTCGCGGCCGTCGTGGCTGAGCCAGATCCTGATCACGTTGGCCGCTTCGCCGCCCGCGAGCAGCACGGTGTAGCGCTTCGGCGCGGCATGGCCGGCCGCGGGCGCGAGCAGCGCCAGCAGTGCGAACGAGATGAGCGCAATCCTCTTCATCGCGGAGCGTCCCCGCCGTCGATCGGGTCGAGGCGTCTAGTTAGAGAACACCGCTCCGCCGCCTACGTTGCGGCGCGCTGCCGCTTCTTCCGCGACCTCAGGCGGGTTTTCTGGACTCGCGCCAGCTTGCGTCGCAACCGCCTGTAGTTGCGCTCCTCCAGCGGCGTCCGCTCGTAGCCCCGGCGGGCCAGGTTGTTGTGCTCCAGCGGGTCGCGCTCGAGGTCGTACATCTCCCACTGCGGCGGCTTCCGCCTCTTCTTGACCCGGCTGGCGTCGTAGTACTTCGCCAGCTTCCAGCGCTCCTCGCGGATGCTGACGATGTGGTTCGGAGGTTTCGGGTAGGGCGGGGTCGGCTGGCCCGACTGGTAGTCGTCGTAGGTGAAGACGACGTAGTTCTGGGTCGAGCGTTCCGGGGTCGGCCGCAGTACCAGCTTGGAGTAGTCGACCCCCTCCCAGTTCGCCCGCGCCGACCTCGGCGCCGCAACCAGGTTGGCCATCGTCGGCAGCAGGTCGACGTGGGAGACGAGCGCGTCGGAGGTATGCGGCTTCGGGTAGAGCTTCGGGTTCGAGTAGACCATCGGGACCCGCAGCGTCTCCTCGTAGAAGTTGAAGTTCTTCTGCCGCATGCCGCCGTGCGCGAGGCCCATCTCACCGTGGTCGGAGGTGCGCACGATCAGCGTGTCGTCCATCAGCCCGTTGGCTTCCAGCGCCCCGAGGACGTCGACCAGGTACTCGTCGGAGGCTTTCATCAGATTGCCGTAGAAGTTGACGTAGGCACGCCGCTTTTTCGGCGTGTCGAGCTTGCCGCCGAAGCGGTCCATCAGGTTCCTGAATTCTTCCTGCGCAGAGGGCTTGGTGGAGAGGTCTTCGTGGGTCGTGGCCGGTGGCCGGATCTCGCCCTTCAGCCATCTTTCCCCTTCTTCTTCCTCTTCTTCGTACCCCGACTTCTCGAAGGCTTCCGGGTAGAAGAGGACATCGTGCGGGTTGACCAGCGAGACGACGAGGAAGAAGGGTTGCTGCTGGGCTGCGGCCGAGTTGAGGTACTGCAACGCGCCTTCCGCCGCCCCTCGGCCCTCCGAGGTCATGAAGCGACCGTCGTTGTCGGCATTGCCGCCGCCGGCCTGGTCGACGTCCTGGTTGGCGCCGGCGTCCGGCGGGTCCCAGCGGTCGAAGCCGTACTTCTCGAGTTCGGCCGGCGTCGCGTCTTCCCCCTGCGCGGGCTTCGAGCAGTGCCACTTGCCCTTGTAGATGACGTTGTAGCCGGCGGCCTTCATCACCGTGGCCAGGTTCGGCATCACCGAGGGCAGCGGCATCTCGACCTGCGGGTTCTTTCTCCGCGTCATGCTCTCCTCGAGCGTGTACTTGACGCCGTGCTGCGCCGGGAAGAAGCCGGTCATCATCGTCGCCCGCGAGGGCGAGCACATGCAGGCGCTGGTGAAGGCGCGTTCGAAGCTGAGCCCGTGGCGCCGCAGACGCCGCATGCCCGGCAGGTTCTTGCGCAGCCAGTGCTCCGGGAAGTGCTGGATCGCCCGCTCCTGGTCGCTGATGAAGAGGACGATGTTCATGCCGCCGACGTTGCGCTTGTCGCGCGGCGCGGCAAGCGCGCGCTCCACGCCGGTCCCCTGTGACAGCAGCGCCGTCGCCGCGGCAGCGGCGCCGGACCCGATCAGCTCCTTGCGCGTGAGGCCCGTCGCCTCCGTGTTCGAGTCGTCCATCCGTCCCTTTCTCCGGCATTGCCGAGCGCGAGGACGATACCCCTCGCGTCGGCTGCCTTGGCCGGATCTACGAGGCCCGGTCTCGCGCCACGCGGAAGCCGAGGTTGCCGGTCGAGGCATCGGCGCCGTTGGAGCTGCGCGCGTCGACTCGGTAGCGATTGCAGTAGGAGGCGTGGCAGAGATAGGAGCCGCCGCGCATGACCAGCGGCCCTTCGCCCTCCTCGCAGAGCGGGTCCTCGCGCGGGCTCTCGGCGTAGTAGTTGCGGTCGAAGCGGTCGGCTGTCCATTCCCAGACGTTGCCCGTCATGTTGTGGAGGCCGTGGCCGTTCGGCGGGAACGCGTCCACGGGGGCGGCGCCCGCGTAGCCGTCCGCGCACTCGTTCTCCTCGGGAAAGCTCCCCTGGAACACGTTCATCCTGTGCTCGCCGCCCGGCTCCAGCTCTTCGCCCCAGGGGAAGCGACAGCCCTCGAGGCCGCCCCTGGCGGCGTACTCCCACTCGGCCTCGCTCGGCAGCCGCGTCCCGCTCCACTCGCAGAAGGCCGTGGCGTCGTTCCAGGAGACGTGGACGACGGGATGGTCGGGTCGCCCGCGCCACTCGCTCTGCCGCCCCTCGGGGTGGGCCCAGTCGGCTCCCTCGACGAGCCGCCACCAGGGAGCGGCGGCCGCCGCGCGGGCCGGCGGCAGGTCGTCGGGCAGGAAGCCGACGAAGACGAAGGAGGCGCCGAAGCGCTCGGCCTCGGTGCGGTGGCCGGTCGCGGCGACGAAGGCGGCGAACCGCTCGTTGGTCACGGCGTGACGTGAGATCGCGAAGGGCGAGAGCGCCACCCGGTGCGCCGGGCCCTCGCCATCGACCGGGTAGCCGTACTCGCCGTCGGTTCCCATCGTGAACTCGCCGCCGTCGAGCTCGACCAGATCGGGCTCGGCCGGCGGGGTCACGCGAAGGGCCTAGAGGTCGACCGAGCGGCCGACCGAGAAGCCGTCGAGCTCGATGATCTTCGCGATCGTCTCCGCGTGAACCGGCGCGTCGGTGGTCAGCGCCATCACCGCCTGCTCGCCGCCGGGCTCGGCGCCGACCGCGGCGGAGATGATGTTCACGCCCTCCTCGCCGAAGCGGGAGCCGACGCGGCCGATCATCCCCGGGCGGTCCGCGTAGCGGAAGACGGCGAGGTGGTCGGCGAAGGGCAGGTAGAAGCTCTCGCCCCAGACCGAGACGAGGTAGGGCTCGTTGCGCGGGCCGACGCCGGTGCCGGCGACCTCGACCGCCGCCGGGCCGGAGCCGACCCGCACGGTGATCAGCTCGGTGAAGTCCTCGGAGCCGCTCTCCTTGGTCTCGACCAGGTCGATCCCGCGCTCCTCGGCCATCTGCGGCGCGTTGACCAGGTTGACCGGCTCCTCGGTGTGGCCGGAGAGGATCCCGACCAGGACGGCGATCCCGAGCAGGCGCGTGTCGTGGGCGGCGACGGCGCCGCGGAACTCGACCGTGACGCCGCCGATCGAGCCGTCGCCGAGGCCCTGGGCGAGCCGGCCGAGCTTTTCGCACAGCGGCACGAAGGGCGCCAGCGCCTCCATCGCCTCGGGGCGCACGGCGGCGATGTTGACCGCGTTGGTGACGACGCCGCCGTTCAGCGCCGCGATCACCTGTTCCGCGGTGACCACGCCGGCGCGGTCCTGCGCCTCGGCGGTCGAGGCGCCGAGGTGCGGCGTGACGACCACGTCGTCGCGGCCGAACAGCGGGTGCTCGGTGAACGGCTCGGATGGGAAGACGTCGAGCGCGGCCCCGCCGAGCTTGCCCGACTCGAGCCCGGCGAGGACCGCGTCGAGGTCGACCAGCTCGCCGCGGGCGCAGTTGACGACGCGGGCCCCGTCCTTCATCGCGGCGATCGCCTCGGCGTCGATCAGGTTCACGGTGTCCGGCGTCTTCGGCACGTGCAGGGTGACGATGTCGGCGCGGCCGAGCAGGTCCTCGAGCCGCTCGGCGCCCTCGACCCCGAGCTCGCGGAAGCGCTCGGCGGAGACGAACTTGTCGAAGGCGATCACCTCCATCTCGAACGCCTGGGCGCGCTTGGCGACGAGCTGCCCGATGCGGCCGAAGCCGACGACGCCGAGCGTCTTGCCGTAGAGCTCCGTGCCCTTGAACTTGGGCCGCTCCCAGGCGCCGCCGGTCAGCGAGCCGTGGGCGCGCGGAACGTTGCGGCAGAGCGCCAGCATCAGCGCCAGCGTGTGCTCGGCGGCGGCGACCGAGTTCGATTCGGGCGCGTTGGCGACGACGATTCCGCGTCGCGTCGCCGCCGGGATGTCGACGTTGTCGACGCCGGTGCCGGCGCGGCCGATCACCTTCAGGTTCTCCGCCCGCTCGATCAGCTCCGGCGTCACCTGAGTCGCCGAGCGGACCAGCAGCGCGTCGTAAGCGCCGATCGCGTCGCTCAGCTCCCCCTCGCTCATCTCCAGGCCGAGGTCGACGTCGAAGCGCTCGCGCAGCAGCTCGACGCCCGCGTCGGCGATCTTCTCGCGCACCAGGACCTTCACCGGGTCACCTCGGGGACGTGCTCGACCGCCCACTCGATGCAGGCGGTCAGCGCCTCGACGTCCGCCGGCTCGACCGCCGGGAACATGCCCACGCGCAGCTGGTTGCGGCCCAGCTTGCGGTAGGGCTCGACGTCGACGATGCCGTTGGCGCGCAGGGTCGCGGCGAGCGCCGCCGCGTCGATCCGCTCGGCGAAGTCGATCGTGCCGACGACCAGCGAGCGCTTCGCCGGGTCGGCGACGAAGGGCGTCGCGAAGTCGGCCGCTTCGGCCCAGCCGTAGAGGTGGCCCGACGACGCGCGGGTGCGCTGCACGCACCAGTCCAGGCCGCCCCCTGCCAGCATCCACTCGAGCTGCTCGGCGAGCAGCAGCAGGGTGGCCAGCGCGGGCGTGTTGTAGGTCTGGTTCTTGCGCGAGTTCTCGACCGCGGTCTGCAGCGAGAGGAAGGCGGGCTGCCAGCGCCCGGCGGCGCCGTCGAGCTCGGCGATCCGCCCGACCGCGGCGGGGCTGAGCGCGGCCAGCCAGAGACCGCCGTCGGCGCCGAAGGCCTTCTGCGGGGCGAAGTAGTAGGCGTCGGCCTGGCTCGCGTCGAGCGGCAGCCCGCCGGCGCCGGAGGTCGCGTCGACCAGCACCAGGGCGTCGCCGGCCCCGTCCGGGCGCCGCACGCCGACCATCACGCCGGTGGAGGTCTCGTTGTGCGCCCAGGCGATCACGTCGGCGCCGGGCTCGGCGGCCGGCTCCGGCGCGTCGCCGGGCTCGGCCTCGAGCAGGACCGGGTCGCCGAGGAAGGGCGCCCCGGCGGTCGCCTTGGCGAACTTCGAGGAGAACTCGCCGTAGGTCAGGTGCAGGGCGCGCTCGCGCACCAGCCAGGCGGCGGCGGCGTCCCAGAAGGCGGTCGTGCCGCCGTTGCCGAGCGCCACCTCGTAGCCGTCGGGCAGGCCGAGCAGCTCGGCCAGGCCCTCGCGCACGCGGCCGACCAGGTCGCGCACCGGCGCCTGGCGATGCGAGGTGCCCATCAGGTCGGCGCGCTCGGCCAGCGCCGCCAGCGCCTGCGGGCGGACCTTCGAGGGGCCGCAGCCGAAGCGCCCGTCGGCGGGCTTCAGCTCCGCCGGGATCTGAACGGAGGTCGTGGTCGTCATCGGCGGCCAAGGTTATTGACCCGAGCGAGCGGACCTCGTCGCGGCGGTCTCACGTACGATGAGCGGATGGCGGACGGGGGCGAGAGCGGCGCGACCCAGGGCGACGGCTACGCGGTCGCCAACCTCTCCGACCTCGGCGAGGGCTACGGCTTCCGCAAGATCCGCAAGGGCCTCGGCGTCACCGCCTTCGGCGTCAACGCGATCGTCATCCCACCCGGCTACGAGACGGGCGGCCACCTGCACGAGGAGCAGGAGGAGCTCTACTTCCTGCACAGCGGCCGCATCGCGATCGAGTTCGGCGACGGCGAAATCTTCGAGCTCGAGCCCGGCGGCGTCGCCCGCGTCGACGCCCCGACGATCCGCAAGATCCGCAACCTCAGCGACAGCGAGGACGCCGTCTACGTAGTCGTCGGCGGCAAGAACGGCTACGTCGGCCGCGACGGCAAGCTGCCCCCGGGCGAGGAATCCCGCTTCGGCAGCGAAGGCCCGCCCGGCGCCTAGCTCAGAACTCCTGGTCGATCCAGGGCATCATGCCGCGGAGGTCTTTGCCGACCTGCTCGACTTCGTGGGCGGCGCCCTCCTCGCGCATGCGGGAGAGGTTCTCGCCGCCGGCGCGGTTCTCGCCGATCCACTCCTTGGCGAACTCGCCGGATTGGATCTCGCCGAGGATCTGTTTCATCGCCGCGCGGGACTCGTCGCCGATCACGCGCTTGCCGCGCGTCATGTCGCCGTACTCGGCCGTGTTGGAGATCGAGTAGCGCATCCCCTGGATCCCCTTCTCGTACATCAGGTCGGCGATCAGCTTCAGCTCGTGCAGGCACTCGAAGTAGGCGAGGCGCGGGTCGTAGCCCGCCTCGACCAGGGTCTCGAAGCCGGCCCGGACGAGCTCGGAGGCGCCGCCGCAGAGCACCGCCTGCTCGCCGAAGAGGTCGGTCTCGCACTCGTCCTTGAAGGTCGTCTCGATGATCGCCGCGCGGCCGCCGCCGATCCCGGCGGCGTAGGCGAGGACGAGGTCGTGGGCGTCGCCCGTGGCGTCCTGGTGGACGGCCATCAGGCAGGGGACGCCGGTGCCTTCCTCGTACTGGCGGCGGACCAGGTGGCCGGGCCCCTTCGGCGCGACCATGCCGACGTCGACGCCGGGCGGCGGCACGATCTGCTCGAAATGGATCGCGAAGCCGTGCGCGAAGAGCAGCAGGTTGCCCGGGGCGATCCCGTCGGCGATCTCCGCCTGCCAGATCTCGGCCTGCTTCTCGTCGGGCAGCAGGATCATCACGACGTCGCCGCGGCTCGCCGCTTCGGCGATGTCGAGCACCTCGAGCCCCGCCGCTTCGGCCTTCGCGCGGCTGGCGGAGTCGGGGCGCAGTCCGACGACGACGTCGACCCCGGAGTCCTTCAGGTTGAGCGCGTGGGCGTGGCCCTGGGAGCCGTAGCCGAGGATGGCGACGGTCTTCCCCTCCAGCTTCGAGAGGTCGGCGTCGGAGTCGTAGAAGATGTCGTCGGTTTTCATGGCCGGTGAGGCTACCTGAGCGCTCTGCGCAGCAGCTTGCCCGAGGGCGTGCGCGGCAGCGCCGCGGCCAGCTCCACGCGCTTCGGCACCTTGAAGCCGGCGAGCGACTCGGCGCAGTGGCGGCGCAGCTCGTCCGGGGTCGCTCGCGACCCGTCCCGCAGCACGACCACGGCGGTCACCGCCTGCTGCCACTCGGGGTCCTCGCGACCGACGACCGCGGCGTCAGCGACCTCGGGGTGGCGCAGCAGCACCTGCTCGACTTCGGCCGGGACGACGTTCTCGCCGCCGCTGACGATCATGTCGTCGATCCGATCCTCGACGTAGAGGAACCCCTCCTCGTCGATCCGCCCGAGGTCGCCCGTGTGCAGCCAGCCGTCGGCGTCGAGCCGGCTGGGCGCGACGGTCGGGCCCTGGACGAGGATCTCGCCATCGCGGATCCGCAGATGGGTGGTCAGCAGGGGCCGGCCGGCCGAGCCGAGCTTGCGCCGCGCGTCGCCCGGCGCCAGCGTCGTCACCTGCGAGCAGGCCTCGGTCAGGCCGTAGGTCTGGACGACGGTCGCGCCGCGCCCGATCGCCTCTTCGAGCGGCGCCTTCGGCACCGGGCCGCCGCCGATCAGGATCGCCCGCGGGCCGGAGAGGTCGGCGCCGGCCTCGAGCAGGCGGGCGAGCTGCGTGGCGACCAGCGAGACGATCGTGATCTCATCCTCACCGAGCGCAGCGGCGACGCGGTCGACGTCGAAGCCGTCGTGCAGCACCGCGGTCGTCCCGTAGATCACCGAGCGCATCGCGATGCTGAGGCCGGAGATGTGGCTGAGCGGCAGGCAGCAGAGCCAGCGGTCGCCCGGCTCGACGCCGATGTTGAAGGCCGAGCCGACGGCGCTCCAGAGGAAGTTGCCGTAGGTCAGCTCGACCGGGTCCGGCGCGCCGGTGCTGCCGCTGGTCAGGACGCGGCAGCAGGGCGCGTCCATGTCGTGCTCGCCGAGCAGCGGCAGGTCGGCCTCGGTCTGGGTCAGCTCGCCGGGGTCGCTGAGGTCGACCGTGGGCTCCTCGGCGGCGATCACCGCGGCGCGCTCGGCGGGCGTCAGCCGCGGGCTCAGCGGCAGCAGCACGGCGCCGACCTTCATCAGCGCGTGCACGAGCACGACCTGCTCGCGCCGCGGCTGCATCGTCAGCGCCGCCAGCGAGCCGCGCCGCACCCCGTGCGCCTCGAGCCGCCGAGCCACCCAGGTCGCCTCCGCCTCGAGCTCGGCGTAGGTCACCCCCGAGCCGTCCGCGATCAGCGCGGTGCGCTCGGGGCAGCTTTGGGATCTCTGGGCGAGCCAGTCGTCGAGCTTCATATCGTCATCGGCCGGATATCGTGCCCATCATGCCCAAACGCCACAAGCAGGCACCGCCCGACGAACTCCTCTACGCGCCGGTCGAGTGGCGGAGCGCCGGCGAGTACGAGGACATCCGCTACGAGCTGGCCGACGGGATCGCGAAGATCTCGATCGACCGCGAGGATGTCCTCAACGCGTTCCGCCCGCAGACGCTGATCGAGATCTCCGCGGCGCTCGAGCTGGCGCGCGAGGACCCCGAGGTCGGCGTCATCGTGCTCACCGGCGCCGGCGAGAGGGCCTTCTGCTCGGGCGGCGACCAGACCGTCCGCGGCGACACCGGCTACGTCGCCGAGGGCGCCTCGATCGGCCGCTTCCACGTCACCGACCTGCAGGTGCAGATGCGGCGGCTGCCGAAGCCGCTGGTCGCGATGGTCGCCGGCTACGCGATCGGCGGCGGCCACATCCTGCACGTCTGCTGCGACATGACGATCGCCGCAGACAACGCGGTCTTCGGCCAGACCGGCCCGCGGGTCGGCTCCTGGGACGGTGGCTTCGGCGCCTCGCTGCTGCGCGACCTGGTCGGGACGAAGAAGGCGAAGGAGTTCTGGCTGCTCTGCCGGCAGTACGACGCCGGGGAGGCGCTGGAGATGGGTCTGGTCAACGCCGTCTTCCCGCTCGCCGAGCTGGAGCGCGAGACCGTCGCCTGGTGCCGCGAGATGCTCGCCCTCTCCCCCTTCGCCCTGCGCCTGGTCAAGGCGAGCTTCAACGCGCACGAGGACGGCTACGCCGGGATCCAGCAGCTCGCCCACGACGCCAACCTGCTCTTCTACGGCAGCGAGGAGGCGGCGGAGGGCCGCGAGGCCTTCAAGCAGAAGCGCGAGCCGGAGTTCGACCGGTTCCCGAGGCGCGCATGAGGCTGTGGGTCATGGCGGCGCGGCCGCGCACGCTGCCGGCGGCGATCGCGCCGGTGCTCGTCGGCGCCGCGGCGGCGGTCGAGTGGGCCGGCGACGTGCCCCGGGCGGGCGCCTTCATCGCCGCGCTGATCGGCTCGATCTTCATCCAGATCGGGACCAACCTGGCGAACGACTACTCGGACGCCAAGCGCGGCGCCGACACCGTCGACCGGCTCGGCCCGGTGCGCGTCACCTCGGCCGGCCTGGTGACTCCGCAGCGGGTGCTGACGGCGACCTGGGTCGCCTTCGGCGTCGCGGTGCTCTGCGGCATCTACCTGACGATCGTCGCCGGCCTGGTGATCCTGCTGATCGGCGCGCTCTCGATCGCCGCCGGCGTGCTCTACACCGGCGGCCCGCGCCCCTACGGCTACGCCGGCTTCGGTGAGGTCTTCGTCTTCCTCTTCTTCGGCCTGGTCGCCGTCAACGGCTCCTACTACGTGCAGGTCGAGCGGCTCGACGCGCTGCCTCTCGGGCTCTCGATCGCCGTCGGCTTCCTCGCCACCGCGATCCTCGTCGTCAACAACGTGCGCGACGTCGAGACCGACCGGCGCGCCGGCAAGAACACGCTGGCGGTGCGGATGGGCCGCCGCAACGCCGTGGCGCTCTACCGCCTGCTGGTGCTCGGCGCCTACCTCGTGCTGCCGATCGCGCTGCTGGCGAGCGAAACCAGCGCATGGCCGCTGATCGCCCTGGCCTCGCTGCCGATGGCGGTCGCCCCGATGCGGACGATGAGCAACCGCGCCGACGGGCCCTCGCTCAACGCCGCGCTGGCCGGCACCGGCGCGCTGCTCGGCGCCTTCAGCCTGCTGGTAACGGTCGGCCTCCTGGTCGCGGCGTAGGCTTCGCTTCATGCGCATCGCCTCGCTCGAGGTCGTCCCCTACGCGCTGCCGTTCAGGGAGCCGTACACGACCGCGCGCGGCAGCATCACCCGGCGGGAGATGGCGCTGCTGCGGCTGCGCGACGAGGATGGCGTCGAGGGGCTCGGCGAAGCGGTGCCGCTCTCGCTGCGCGGCGGCGCGTCGCTGGCGCAGGTGGTCGGGGAGCTCGAAGGGCTGGGCGCGCGCGAGGAGATCGACGAGGCGACGCTGAGCGCGGCGACGACGGGCCTCTCCGCGCCGGCGCGCTGCGCGGCCCTCACCGCGCTGCTCGATCTGCGCGGGCGGCGTGCGGCGGCAGAGCGTTCGTCGCTCGTTTCGCCTACCGGAACAAACAGCGAACGCGCCGAGCCGGTGAGGTGCAACGCGACGCTCGTCGCCGGCGATCCCGCCGCCGTGGTCTCGGACGCCGAACGCTGGGCGGCCGCGGGGTTCTCGAGCTTCAAGCTGAAGCTCGGGACGGGCGACGACGCGGCGCAGGTGCGGGCGGTGCGCGAGGCGCTCGGGCCGCGGGCGCGGATCCGGATCGACGCCAACGGCGCCTGGGACCTGGAGACGGCGAAGCGGGTCTTGGTGGAGATCGAGCCGTACGAGGTCGAGCTCGCCGAGCAGCCGGTGGCGGGCGTCGAGCAGGCGGCCGAGCTGGCGGCGTCGACGCCGATCCCGCTCGCCGCCGACGAGAGCGTCGCCAGCCGGGCCGACGCCGAGCGGCTCGCCGGCAGCGACGCCTTCGCGATGACCGGGATCAAGCTCTCGAAGGTCGGCGGACCCGAGGAGGCGCTGGCGATCGCCGAGGTCCTGCCCGCCTACGTGACCAGCGCCCTCGACGGGCCGGTCGGGATCGCGGCGGCCCTCCAGGTCGCGCAGTCGTTGGGTGACCTCGGCCGCTCGGCAGGCGAGAGCCTCGCCCACGGCCTCGCCACGCAGCGGCTCTTCGCATCGACCGTCGCCTCGGTCGAGTGCGAGCTGCGCGGCGACCTGCTCTTCCCCCCGCCGGGCCCAGGTCTCGGCGTCGAGATCGACGCGGGGGCGCTGCAGGCGCACCGCCTCTAGGTTCTCCGCCATGGACCCGACCAACCGCAACACCGCGCTCGCATCGGCCTTCGTCGAGGAGCTGGCACGCTGCGGGCTGTCGCAAGCGGTGGTCTCGCCCGGCTCGCGCTCGACGCCGCTCGCGCTCGCCCTCTGGCGCCGGCCGGAGATCGAGGTGACGGTGATCGTCGACGAGCGCTCCGCCGCCTTCTTCGCGCTCGGCGCCGCGCAGGCGAGCGGGGCGCCGGTTGCGATCCTCTGCACCTCCGGGACCGCCGCCGCCAACTACCATCCGGCGGTCTGCGAGGCGGACCGCTCGGCGGTCCCGCTGATCGTGCTGACCGCCGACCGGCCGCCGGAGCTGCGCGGCGTCGGCGCCGGGCAGGCGATCGACCAGCTGAAGCTCTACGGTGACTCGGTGCGCTGGTTCTGCGAGGTCGGCGCCCACGAGGCCGACGACGACGGCCTGCTGCACCACCGGGCGACCGCCTGCCGCGCGTTCGCCGCCGCGCGCGGCGATATGCGAGCCGGCCCGGCGCACCTCAACTTCCCTTTCCGCGAGCCGCTGGCGCCGCTGCCTGAGGAGAACGCGGTCACGGCGACCGACCCGCTGGCGCTCGAGGGCCGGGGCGAGGAGCGGCCGCTGACCGCGGTGACGCCGCCGGGCGAGGAGCCCTCGCAGTTCCTGCTCGACGAGGTCGCGGCGCACATCGCCGAGGCGGAGATCGGCGTGATCGTTGCGGGGCGCCAGCTCGACCCGGAGCTGCGCGAGCCGCTCTCCCACTTCGCCCGCGCCACCGGCTACCCGATCCTCGCCGAGCCGACCTCGCAGATCCGCTGCGGCCCCCACGACCGCTCGCATGTCGTCACCGCCTACGACCTGCTGCTGCGCGACGAGCGGTTCCGCGGAACCGCCTCGCCGCAGCTCGTGCTGCGCTTCGGCGAGCTGCCGACGAGCAAGTCGCTGCGCTCCTGGCTGGCGGAGTCCGGCGCCGATCAGATCGTCGTCGATCCCCTTGGAGACTGGTACGAGCCGACCCGGCGGGCCGCTGCGCTGCTGCGCGCCGACCCGACCGAGCTGGCGGCCGGCTGGGCGGCGCGCCTCGGCGCGGACCGGCCGCCGCCGGCGATGTGGATGGCGGCGGAGCGGGCCGCCCGCGGGGCGGTGGAGGCCGAGCTGGCCGAGGCGGACGCGATCACCGAGCCCGGCCTGCAGCTCGCGCTCGGCGCCGCCTACGCCGACGGCGAGCTCGTCTACACCGCCTCGAGCATGCCGATCCGCGACCAGGAGGCGTTCCTGCCCTCAACGGAGGCTGACGCCACCTTCCTCTGCAACCGCGGCGCCAACGGCATCGACGGCCTGATCTCCTCCGGCATCGGCGCCGCGAAGGCGACCGGCAGGCCGACGACGATCGTCACCGGCGACCTCGGCCTGTTGCACGACGTCGGCGGACTCGCCGCCCTGCGCGACGTGTCGACCCCCGTCCGCATCGTCGTCATCGACAACGACGGCGGCGGCATCTTCCACTTCCTCCCCCAGGAGCAGGCGCTCGGCGGCGAAGAGTTCGAAGCCCTCCTCGGCACGCCACGGGGAGTCGACGTCGCCAGGGCCGCAGCCCTCTTCGACCTCCCCCACCGCCGCCTAGAGTCGCTGACCGAGCTCCCCAACGCCCTCGCCGCCGGCGCCGGATTGATCGAGGTCAGGACCGACCGGCGGCCAAACGTCGACCTGCACCGCCGGATCGCCGATCGCGTGGCAAGCGCGGTCGAGCTTTGAACCGCATAGCGGGACAAAGCTCTACCACGCCGGGGTCTACTCGGCGAGCAGCGGCAATATCGCCTGCAGCTTGACCTCGGTCTCCTCGAGCTCCGCGGCGGGGTCGGAGCCGGCCACTACGCCGACGCCGGCGAAGAGGCGGGCCTCGCGGTCGCGGAGCAGGGCGCTGCGCAGGGCGACGCAGAACTCGCCGTCCTCGGTCGCGTCCATCCAGCCGACCGGGGCGGCGTACCAGCCGCGGTCCATGCGCTCCAGCTGCTCGATCGCGGGCGCGGCGCCGGGCCAGGGCTCGCCACCCACGGCCGGGGTCGGGTGCAGCATGCCCGCCAGTTCGACGGCCGAGCGCGGTTCGGCGAGCTGGGCGATCACCGGCGTCGCCAGGTGCTGGATGTTGGCGACCTTGACCACCTCCGGCTCCTCTCCGGTCTGCACCCAGACCGCGTGCGGGCGCAGCTTGCGCACGATCCGCTCGGCGACGATCCGCTGCTCGCGCCGGTTCTTGTCGCTGCGCAGCAGCTGCTCGCCGAGGTGGTCGTCGACGGCCGGGTCGGAGCTGCGGCGGATCGAGCCGGCAAGCGCCACGGTCGAGGCGCCGGCGCCGGAGCGGCGGATCAGCAGCTCCGGGCTGGCGCCGAGGAACGACGCCTCGGGCGTTCCGGCGCAGAAGCAGAAGCAGGACGGGAACTGCTCGCGCAGGGCGCCGAAGACCGCCGCCGCGCTGTGCGCCCTGGCGCCCCCGACCGTGACCTCACGGGCGAGCACGACCTTGCTCATCTCCCCCGCCCCGATCCGCTCTGTCGCCGTTTCGACCGCCGCTTCGAACTCGCCGGGCGGCAGCACGCTGCGGATCTCCGGCCGCTCGGTCAGGTGCGGGTCGAGCAGCGGCAACGGGTCGGCGCGCAGGCCGGCGAGGCGCGCCGCGACGCGGTCGGCCGCAGTGTCAGCGTCCTCCCCGGGCGAGACGACGAGGTTGACGGTGAGATAGGCGTCCCCACCGACCCGGCAGATCGAGAGCTCCGGCAGGATCAGCGACGCCGGCGCGAACGACGACCAGGCCGAGGACCCAGCGCCGTCCGGATCGAACGCGAACCCCCCGGTCCACACCGGCCCGGCCCCTGAGGGCAATCCAGCCGGCTCGTCGAGAATCGCCCCCTCGTTGAGCGCCAGGCACTCCCGCGCGACGTCCGCGAAGCGCCCCTCGCCGCGCGAGGTCGCCTCGTGCGCGGCGCCGATCGCCGCCAGGGCGAATTCCCTATCCGGCTGCTCCCAGCAAAACCAGTGGTCGGATGCGAGGCGCGAAGCAAAGGCGACAGCACACGGATCGCCGAAATCAGCCGGTGCGGTAATGCTGACAAGAGTTCGCTTGCCACCGGAGAGCGCACGGTCCACACCGTCCCGGAGACTCGAAAATGACGAGGTCCAGAGGTCGCCAGTCAAGGACGCAGGATGCCGGCGTCTGGGGCCGTCATTTCAGTCTCCGCCCCGGGCGATCGCGATCTCGCCCGTCCGTACCATCTCGATCAAGCCGTGGGGGCGGATCATCCGCTCGAAGGCCTCGATCTTGTCGGCCGAGCCGGTCACCTCGATCGTCAACGTGCGGCGCGAGACGTCGATGATCTTGGCGCGGAAGATCTCCGCGAACTGGATGATCTCGGCCCGGCTCTCGACCGCGGCGGAGACCTTGAACATCGCCATCTCGCGGGCGACGGTCTCCTCCGGCTCCATGTCGCGGATTTTCAGCACGTTGACCAGCTTGTGCAGCTGCTTGGTCACCTGGTCGATCGGGTGGACGGCGCCGTCGAGCGTCAGCGTGACCCGCGAGACGCTGGGGTCGTCGGTCGGGCCGACGGCGAGCGTGTCGATGTTGAAGCCGCGGCGCGAGAAGAGGCCGGCGATCCGCGCCAGCACGCCCGGTTTGTTCTCGACCAGGATCGAGAGGATGTGCTTGCGCCCGCTCAGCTGCCCGGGTACGTGCAGGTCCTCGAGCTTCACCATCTGCGGCGTTCCGGCCTCCATCACTTCACCGCCTTCGGCGCCTCGACCATGTCCCTCGCCGCCTGACCGGGCGGGATCATCGGATAGCAGTTCTCCTCCTGGGCGACGCGCACGTCGAGCAGCACCGGGCCGTCGGTCGCCAGCGCCCGCTCCATCTGCCCCTCGAGCTGCCCGGCGTCCGCGCAGCGCATGCCGGTCGCGCCGAAGGCCTCGGCCAGCTTCACCCAGTCGGGGCTCTCGCCCATCTGCACCGAGCTGTAGCGGCGGTCCCAGAAGAGCTCCTGCCACTGGCGGACCATGCCCATGTAGCCGTTGTTCATCAGGAAGACCTTGACCGGGATCTCTTCGGCGACGCAGGTCGCCAGCTCCTGGCAGTTCATGATCAGGCTGCCGTCGCCGGCGAGGCAAACCACGTCGTCGTCGGGGCGGGCGACCTTGGCGCCGACCGCCGCCGGCAGGCCGAAGCCCATCGTCCCCAGGCCGCCGGAGTTGATCCAGCGGCGCGGCTGCTCGAAGCCGTAGTACTGCGCGGCCCACATCTGGTGCTGGCCGACGTCGGAGGTGACGACCGCCTCGCCGCCGGTCGCCCGGTGCATCGCCTCGACCATGAACTGCGGCTTGATCTCGCCGCCATCGCCCTGCTCGTAGCGCAGCGGGTGCCGCTGCTGCCACTCGCGCAGCTGCTTCCACCAGGGGTCGAGGCGGCCGGAGTCGGTCTGCAGGGCGCGGTATTCGCGGTTCAGCTCCGGCAGCACCAGCTTCGCGTCGCCGACGATCGGGATGTGGGCGCCGACGTTCTTCGAGATCTCTGCCGGGTCGATGTCGATGTGGATCACTTTCGCCTGCGGCGCGAACTCCGAGAGCTTGCCGGTGATCCGGTCGTCGAAGCGGGCGCCGATCGCGACGATCAGGTCGGCGTTGTCGATCGCCCAGTTGGCGGTCACGGTGCCGTGCATCCCGAGCATCCCGAGCCAGTGCTCGCCCGACGCCGGGTAGGCGCCGAGGCCCATCAGGGTCGAGGTGACGGGGAAGCGGTCAGCGGCCGCCAGCTCGCGCAGCTCCGCCGCGGCGTCTGCGTTGACCACGCCGCCGCCGGTGTAGAAGACCGGGCGCTTCGCGTTGGCGAGCGCTTTGGCCGCGATCCGCACCTGTTTGATGTTGCCCTTGCTGAACGGCTTGTAGCCCGGCAGCTCGACCGGCTCGGAGCGCGGCGTGTACTCGATCTCCGCCCGCGAGAGGTCCTGCGGCACGTCGAGCAGCACCGGGCCCGGTCGCCCGGTCGAGGCGACGTGGAAGGCCTCGTGCACGTACTCGGGGATCTGGCGCGGGTCGGTGACCTGGAAGGAGTGCTTGACGAAGGGCAGCGTCGCGCCGAGGATGTCGGCCTCCTGGAAGCCGTCGGTGCCGATCAGCTCGGTCCGCACCTGGCCGGTGACGAACACCGTCGGCACCGAGTCCATCATCGCGTCGGCGATCGCGGTGACCAGGTTGGTCGCGCCCGGCCCCGAGGTGGCGAAGGCGACGCCGACCCGTCCCGAGGCCTTGGCGTAGCCCTCGGCGGCGTGACCGCCGCCCTGCTCGTGGCGCACCTGGATGTGGCGGAAGCCGGCGTCGACGAGCGCGTCGTAGGTCGGCAGGTTGGCCCCGCCGGGGATGCCGAAGATGTTCCGCACACCCTCGGCCCCGAGGCACTCCATCAACGCGTCCGCGGCTCTCATCGGACTCGCGATGGTACCAGCGGGCCTATGCCTGGCCTGCTGGGGTTTTTGCCTCCCCCGCCGGGTTCCAGCGCGTGCGCGGATCGATCGAGCCCTCGATCACGTGCTCCTTGTAGCGCTCGATCGCGTGCAGCACGGACTCGATCAGCTCCTCCCTGAGCAGCGTCGGCTCGAGGCCGAGGTCGAGCAGCTTGGTGTGGATCGCGTTGTAGTAGTGCTCTTCCTTCTCCACGCGCGGGTTCTCGACGTGCTCGACGCTCACCGCGTAGCCGAGGTGCTCGCCGGCGTGCTTGACCAGCTCGGCGAGCTCGAGCACCGAGAACTGCTCGGTGAACTGGTTGAAGACGCGGAACTCGCCCGGCTCGGCGGGGGTTTGGACCGCCAGCTCGACGCAGTTGAGCGTGTCGCGGATGTTGAGGAAGCCGCGCGTCTGGTGGCCGGAGCCGTAGACGGTCAGCGGGTGGCCGATCACCGCCTGCACGCAGAAGCGGTTGAGCACCGTGCCGAAGATCTCGTCGTAGTCGAAGCGGGTGATCAGCCGCTCGTCCCTCGACGTCTCCTCGGTCTGGATGCCGTAGACGACGCCCTGGTTGAGGTCGGTCGCCCGCAGGCCCCAGGTGCGGCAGGCGAAGTGGATGTTGGTCGAGTCGTGGACCTTCGAGCAGTGATACAGCGAGCCCGGCTGCTTCGGGTAGGGCAGGGTGTCGCGGCGGCCCTTGTGCTCGATCTCGATGTAGCCCTCCTCGATGTCGATGCCCGGCTGGCCGTACTCGCCCATCGTGCCGAGCTTCACCAGGTGAGCGTCCGGGCAGTGGTCGCGCATCGCGAAGAGCAGGTTGAGGTTGCCGATCACGTTCGTGTGCTGGGTCTCCACGGCGCGCTCGCGCGACATCATCGAGTAGGGCGCCGATGGCTGCTGGCCGTAGTGGATGACCGCCTCGGGGCGCACCTCGGCGACGACCTCGTCGAGGAACTCGCCGTCCTCGACCGCGCCGACGTAGCGGCGGATCTGAGAGCCCGAGACCTCGCGCCAGGCCTCGATCCGCTGGTCGAGCTCGGCGATCGGGGTCAGCGAGGCGGTGCCGTGTTCGCGGTGCCAGCGGCGGCGGTTGAAGTTGTCGACGACCGCGACCTCGTGCCCGCGGGCGGAGAAGCGAAGCGCGGTCGGCCAGCCGAGGTAGCCGTCGCCGCCGAGGATCAGGAGGCGGGACATAAGTCGCGGCAGAGTAACGGAAGGAGGCGACATAGCATCCCGGCGGTGAGCGAACTGGCGGCGCGCAACGGCGGGCGGGCGGGAGTGGCGGCGCTCGTCGCGATCCTCTTGCTGGGGCTCGGGCTGCGCGGGCGCGAAGCCTGGGACGGGCGGGCGCCGGTGTACGACGCCGCGGCCTACGCCCGCATCGCCGCCGAACTGGAGCGCGGCAACGGCTTCACCCTCGGCCGTGAGGCGACGCAGCCGGCGAGCAACTACTCGCCCGGGCTGCCGCTGTTCGCCGGTGGCATCTACGCGCTGACGGGCGGCGTCCACGAACGGATGGCGCGGCTCGTGCTGGCGGTCCTCGGCACGCTCGCTGTCTTCCTCACCTATCTGATCGGCAGGCGGCTGTCGGGGCCGCTCGCCGGGCTGGTCGGGGCGGCGGCGGTCGCGATCTACCCGGCGCTGGTCGAGTACCAGGGGATGCTGATGAGCGAGCCGCTGGCGGCGACGCTGCTGTCCGGCGCGGTGCTGGCGATGTTTTGGGCCGATGCCCCTGGCGCGCGGGTCCTGTCGCGGCAGGAGGGGGTGTTAGCGGCCTCAGCGGCTCGAACACCCCCTCCTACCGCGCCACCCGCGCGACGGTGGTTGGCGCCAGGACTCTTGTTCGGAGCGCTGGCGCTGGTCCGGCCGGAGTACCTGGCGATCTCCTTTCCGATCGCTGTTGTGGTCTTTGCGCGTCGGGGGAGGGACGAGTGGCGGGCGGGTCTTGTGCAGGCGCTGATCATGCTCGCCGGACTGGCGATCGTCGTTGTGCCTTGGACCGTGCGCAATGCGGTTGCGATGGATCGGTTCGTGCCGATTTCGACCGGAGGTGGGCAGGTTTTGTTCGCCGGGTCCTACATGCCCTCGGACGGCGATCCCGAACGGGTCGGTGAAGAGGTGCTGAAGCGGCATCCTGAACTGCGCGAAGTGCTTCCAAGAGATGCCCGTCTGGAGCAGATCCTGGCGGCGCTGGCGCGGCAGCGGTATCCGGGTCTGGAGCCGGACGCGGCCCTGGCCCGGATGGGGCGGGAACGGCTCTGGGACGACGTCAGCGAGCGCCCCGTTGAGCACGCGGGGTTCCTGGCGAACAAGCTGTGGCTGATCTGGGGGCACGGGCCGCGGCGGGTGATGCACGCGCCGGGCTGGGCGGCGTTCCACTGGCTGCTGCTCGCCCTTGGGCTGCTCGGCCTGGGCGTGCTCGGTTGCCGGCGGCGCTGGGAGGCGGCGCTGCTGGGGGGCGTGCTGCTCGCGGCGACCGCGATCGGGCTGCTGCTGGTCGCCTCCCCGCGCCGGGCGCTGGTCACGCTGCCGCTGCTCGCGGCGCTCGCGGGTACCGGAATCGGCTGGCTCGGCTGGCGAGTTTCCGGTCTGCTGGACGGGAAACCCGCCAGATAGCCTGATCCGGCCTTGAACGCGATCGGCAACTGGATCCGCGCCCTGCCCGAGCGCCACGGGAAGACCACGCTGATCCTGCTGGCGGCGATCCTCGTCCTCGGCTTCGGCCTGCGCGCCTATCGCGTAGTCGAGCCGCTGCCGACCCCCGGCGACGACGCCCACGCCTACTACGCCCTCTCCAAGTCGCTCTACGAGGAAGGCAGCTACGGCGGCCGCCTGGTCGAGGACGCCAGCGACTGGTCCCCCGGCGCCCCGCTGCTCTACGCCGCCTCCTTCGTCGCTACCGGCGGCGCCCGCGAAGGCACGGCCCGCATGGTCGAGCTCCTGCTCGGCCTGGCGGCCATCGTGGTCGTCTACCTGCTCGGCCGGCGCCTCAACTGCCGCCCCGCCGGCCTGATCGCAGCGCTCGGCGTCGCCGTCTACCCCCCCTTCATCCACTCCACGGGAGCTCTCTACAGCGAGCCGCCGGCGATCTTCACCCTTCCCGCAGCCGTGCTTGCCTTTCTCTGGGCGGCAGAACTAGGCGTGACTCGCGCGGGTGGCGCGGTAGGAGGGGGTGTTCGAGCCGCTGAGGCCGCTAACACCCCCTCCTGCCGCGACAGGACCCGCGCGCTGAAATGGCTGGCCCCTGGGCTCTTGTTCGGCCTTACCGCGCTGATCCGCCCGGACTACCTTCCGGTCGCCGTCGCATTCGTGCTCCTCGCCGGCATCCGCGTGGCCGGCCGGCGCGGCTGGCAGCCAGGCCTCGCAGCGGGCGGGCTGGCTCTCGCCGCGACGCTGCTGCCGATCGTCCCCTGGACGATCCACAACCAGGTCACCCTGCACCGCACGGTGCCGATCTCGACCGGCGGCGGCAAGGCGCTCTACGTCGGCACCTTCCTCCCCGCCGACGGCGAATACCAGCGGGTCAAGGCGCGGCTCGCCGCCCGTTACCGGGGCATCGACCTGCCGCCCCACTCGGCGGCGCTCGCACGCGTGAACCCGACGCCGCTCTTCGACCGCGTCGCCGAGCGCTACCCGGACCTCCCCCGCGACTCGGCGCTGGGCAAGATCGGCAAGCGGAACTTCTCCAAGTTCTTCGGCGAAGACCCGCTTGGCTACCTGGCGATGAGCGCGCGCAAGGTCTGGCGGATGTGGAGCGCCGGGATCGGCGAAGCGATGGAATCGACGCCCGGTCGCATCATCCAGGTGCTGCTCGTGCTGCTCGGGCTCGGGGGGCTCGCCGTGCTCGCGATGCGCCGCCGCCGGTGGGAGCTGGTCGCGATGGCGACGCCGCTCGTGCTCGTGACCGCGGTCGGCGCGGTCTCGCTGGCGGCGCCGCGGCGCAACGAGATCCTGATGACGCTGATCTTTCCGCTGCTCGGCGTGGCGCTCGCACGGCTGGGCGCGGTCGTATTGTCCAGTCGCGAATGGGCCTCTACGCGGGCATCTTCCCCTCCGAGCTGACGGCGCTGCGGGCCGCCGGCCTGCTCGCCGCGGCGGCGATCGTCGCCTACGCGGTGCTGCGCCGGCGCACCCTGCGCAACGTCGACGTGCTGATCCTGCTGCTGGTCGGGCTCGGCCTGGCGGTCGTCGCCGGCACCGAGCTGACCGACGAGCTGCTCTCCGCCTTCTCCTTCCAGAAGGGCAACGGCGGGCGCATCCTCGGCCTCGCGGTCTTCTCGATCTTCATCCTCTTCCTCTTGATCCTGCGGGCGCTCTCGCAGGCGGCGCGCAACTCGCGCCAGCTCTCGGCGGTGCTCGAGGGCCTGGCCTGGGAGGAGTTCCGCCAGGCGGCCCTGCCGCAGCGCTTCCGCGGCAAGATCGCGATCCTCGTCCCCGCCTACAACGAGGCGGAGAACGTCGGCCAGGTGCTCGACCTGATGCCGCGCGCGGTCTGCGGCGTCGAGACCGCGGTGCTGGTCGTCGACGACGGCTCGCGCGACGGCACCGGCGACGTCGCCGCCGAGCACGGCGCGATCGTCGCTCGCCACGTGATCAACCGCGGCGGCGGCGCAGCGCTGCGCACCGGCTACCGGCTGATGGTCGAATCCGGCGCCGAGGTCGTGGTGACGCTCGACGCCGACGGCCAGCACCTGCCCTCGGAGATGGAGCGCCTGGTCAAGCCGGTGCTCGACGGCGAAGTCGACGTCGCGCATGGCTCGCGCGTGCTCGGCGAGGCCGACCGCAACGCCTTCGCGCGTGAGCTCGGCATCGTCTTCTTCAACCGCCTCGTCTCCTTCATCACCCGGACCAGGGTGAGCGACTGCTCCAACGGCTACCGCGCCGTGCGCACCCGCGTGCTGCCGCAGCTCGTGCTGCGCCAGGAGCAGTTCCACACCTCGGAGTTCATGATCGAGGCGATCAAGCGCGGCGTCCCCGCGAGGGAGGTGCCTGTGACCGTCGCCAGCCGCCTGCACGGGCACTCGAAGAAGCCGGCGGTCGCCCGCTACGGGCTCGGCTTCGCCAACGCGATCGTCAGGACCTGGCTCAGGTAGGCAGGTAGAGGTCGGCGCCGCAGCGCGGGCAGACCTGGACGTAGAGCTTCAGCGTCTTGCCGCAGCTCGGGCACTGGCGCTCCGGCTCGTCCTTCTCGCGGCGGTAGAGGACGACGGCGATCAGGCCGAGCGGCGGCAGCACCGTGCCGATCAGCAGCCAGAGCCAGAAGGAGCTGCCCTTGGCTTTGCCGATGATCGCGGTGGCGAGGCCGAACAGCGCCGCTATGAAGAGGTACTCGAATCCCACGGCCCCATTGTCGCGCCCAGGCGATTGATTGCGAATTGACGTGCCCGCGGGGGCGCGACTGGCCAAGCTGGGTGGTGCACGCGACCGAAGCGCGTAGCGGCGCTACGCGCGAGGATCGCGGGTGCCGATCCAGCGCCGCGCCAGACGCGTCATCCGTGGGTGCGGGAATTCGGGATCAATCGCCCAACCGCTGCGGGTGCCCGATCGAGCCGACCTCGGCGAGGTCGCGGCGGAACGGCAGGCCGGCGGTCCAGTCGATCACCGCGCGCGCCTTGCGGGCCACCCCGGGAATCTGGCTCATGTGGTAGGTCCGCGCCATCCACCAGGCCGGGAAGCCGCGGAACTTGCGCCCGCCCACCCGGCCGACCGCCTTGTAGCGGCCGAGGTTGACGAAGGAGGCGTTGCTCCTGTACTCGAAGGGCCGTGCCTCGCCGATCCCGAGCTCGGCGGCGATGTTGCGCGCCGCGACCGGGCCCTGGCGCACCGCATGCTGGGCGGTCGGCGGGCAGAGGCCGCCGCGCGGGTCGGGGGCGGCGGCGCAGTCGCCGATCGCCCAGACCCGCTCGAGCCCCCGCGCCCGCAGGCGCTCGTCGACCGGCACCCGGCCGCGCTCGTCGAGCGGCAGCTCGAGCTCACGCAGGCTCGGGTGCGGCGCCACCCCCGCGGTCCAGACGACCGTGCGGGTCGGCAGCGTCTCGCCGCCGGAGAGCCGGGCCCGGTCGGCGCCCACCTCCTCCAGCGTCGCCTGCAGCCGGATGTCGATGCCGCGCCCGCGCAGCTGCCGCAGCGCGTACTCGGCGAGGCCGCGGTCGATCTCGGGCAGCACCCTGTCGGCCGCCTCGACCAGCACCCAGCGCATCCCGTGCAGGCGGGCGCGCGGGTAGGCCTCCATCGCGTCGGCGGCGAAGTCCTGCAGCTCGGCGAGCGCCTCGAGGCCGGCGTAGCCGCCGCCGACGAAGACGTAGGTGAGCAGCTCGTCGCGCCGCGCCGGGTCGTCGCTGGCGTTCGCCGCCTCCAGCGTCTCGACCACGTGGTTGCGCAGCCAGATCGCGTCGGCGAGGCTCTTGAAGCCGACCGCGTGCTCTTCGAGGCCGGGGATCGGCAGCACCCGCGAGACCGAGCCGAGCGCCAGCAGCAGCTGGTCGTAGGGCAGCTGCTCCGTCGCGCCGTCGCGGGTGCGCAGCGCGACCGTGCGCCGCTCGGGGTCGTGGCCCGACACCGTGCCCAGCCGCAGGTAGGTCCGCCCGAGGATCTCGCGCAGCGGCGTGACCACGTGGCGAGGCTCCAGCGTTCCGGCAGCCGCCTCGGGCAGGAACGGCGTGTAGAGCATGAAGTTGACGTCGTTGACGAGCACCAGCCGCGCCGACTGCCTCGGCATGATCCGCTCCAGCTCCCGAGCCGCCATCGCCCCACCGAATCCCCCTCCGGCGATGACGACGTTCCAGGCCATGGGGCCAAAGTAGCACTTTGTGACAACGTGTTACAAAGTGTCGGAAGGCACGAGGGTCTACTTGACGCAAGGGTGAATTCCGCCGAGCTCTGCCCCTACCGTCCGGCCGCAGTCGAACAAAGCGGTCCGGGCGCTGCAGGAACAGCCCCCGGCCAAGGTGACTTCCCAATCCCATGGCGAACGTCGAGATAGAAGTCGCGGCCATTGGCCGGCAGCCGCATCTCGGCGATTTCATCTTCGGGCGTCCATTCCTCAGACCAGCGGCCGCCTTGCGGAGACAAGGCCCACCGGTTGCGGAGCCGACGAGCGCGCCGATCACGAATTCTCCCGTTGCATCGAGCCAATGATGGCGGCTGAAAACAGCGGTCCCGATTCCAGTACGAACGACAAGCACAACGACCCCGGCAGCGCGCCCACTTGCGTGATTGGCGTCGTTCCATGCGCGGCGGAACGCGCTCTCAACGAGGATCCGGCGAATCCACGGGCCCCAGCCTAGAAAGCAGGCCGGATACTGCGTCAGGGGTAATCCCCGCCGATCGGACGTGGCCCCACCGCCACGCCCGAACCGCTAAAGTTTCGTCATTGGCGGTCCATGTTTGGTCGCCGTCTTGGTGTATCCACATTTGAACGGCCCCGGGCTGCAGCCCGGGGCCGTTTCTTATTGCGGCGGCTCCCGCCGGCTGTCGGCCAGCTTCGACGCGAGCGCGATCAGCGCCCGTGCGACGCCAGCGTTGGCCAGCAGGACCGCCGCTGTCTCGGCGTCCACGCTCCTACAAGGATTTGGCGGAGGAAAATCTCCCCCCTTCCCGCTCTTGTATTAGAGCCCCAGCATCTCCTTGATCAGGCGGTTGACCTCGCCGCCGTCGGCGCGGCCCTTGGTCTGCTTCATCACCGCGCCGACGATCGCGCCGATCGCCTTCTGGTTGCCGGAGCGGACCTGCTCGGCGGCCTCCGGGTTCGAGTCGACCGCTGCGGCGACGATCGACTCGAGCTCGCCGCTGTCGGAGATCTGGGCCAGGCCCTCGCGCTCGACGATCGCCGCGGGATCGCCGCCCTCGGCGACGAGCGCCGCCAGCACCTGCTTGCCGCTGCCGTGCGAGACCCGCTTCTCGCCGACCATCGCGACCAGCGCCGCCAAGGCTTCGGGCGTCACCTCGGACTCGGCGGCAGAGCCGCCGTCGGCCTGGCGCAGCGCTGCCGCCAGCTCGCCCGTGACCCAGTTCGCGATCGTCTGCGCCTCGACGTCGTCGGCGGCAGCGCAGACCGCTTCGAAGTAGGCGGCTTCGTCGGGGTCGCCGGCCAGCTGCGCGGCGTTCTCGGCCGAGAGGCCGAGCTCCCCCTCGTAGCGCCGCATGCGCGCCTCGGGCAGCTCCGGCAGCGACTCGCGCGCCTCGCGCAGCATCGCCTCGGTCGGCGCCAGCGGCACCAGGTCGGGCTCGGGGAAGTAGCGGTAGTCGTGCGCCTCCTCCTTCGAGCGCAGCGGGTGCAGGCTGCTGTCCTCGGGGTGGAAGTGGAGCGTCTCCTGCTCGACCTTCCCCCCCGCCCCGATCAGCTCGCGCTGGCGCGCCAGCTCCGCCTCGATGCCGCGTTCGAGGAAGCGGAAGCTGTTCATGTTCTTCAGCTCGGTCTTCGTCCCCAGCGCCTCGCTGCCCGCCGGCCGCACGGAGACGTTGGCGTCGATCCGCAGGCTGCCCTCCTCCATGTTGACGTCGGAGACGCCGAGCTGGCGCACGGTCGTGCGCAGCAGCCGCGCCCAGGCGCCCGCCTCGGCGGCGCCGCGCAGGTCGGGCTCGGTGACGATCTCGACCAGCGGCGTGCCGCCGCGGTTGAAGTCGACCAGCGAGGCGCCGGAGCCGTGGATGCGGCCGGACTCGCCGAGGTGGATCGTCTTCGCCGCGTCCTCCTCGAGGTGGGCCCGGTGGATGCGGATCCCGCCGAGCCGCCCGTCCACCGCAAGCGGCTGGTCGTACTGGCTGATCTGGTAGGCCTTCGGGTTGTCGGGATAGAAGTAGTTCTTGCGGTGGAAGATCGAGCTCGCCGCGACCTCGCACTCCAGCGCCGCGGCGATCTTCAGCGCGTAGCGGATCGCCTCCTCGTTGGGGACCGGCAGCACCCCCGGGTGGGCGAGGCAGACGGGGCAGGTGTGGACGTTCGGCTCGTCGCCGAAGGAGAGCTCGCAGCCGCAGAACATCTTGGTCCGGGTCGAGAGCTGGACGTGGATCTCCAGGCCGATGACGGCTTCGAGCTCAGGCGCCAAGGGACCGCTCCAGGACGTAGGCGGCGTCGAGCAGCCGCTGCTCGGCGAAGGCGGGCGCCGCGATCTGGAAGCCGACCGGCAGCTGCGGGCCGCCGCCTTCGGGCGCCGCCGCGCCCGCCGGGATCGAGATCGCCGGGATCCCGGCGAGGCTCATCGGCACGGTGAAGAAGTCGTTCATGTACATCGCCAGCGGGTCGTCGGTCTTCTCGCCGAGGCCGAAGGCAACCGAGGGCGAGGTCGGCGTGACGACGAAGTCGAACTCGGCGAAGGCGGCGGCGAAGTCCGCGGCGATCTTCGTCCGCACCCGCTGCGCGCGCCCGTAGTAGGCCTCGTAGTAGCCGGAGGAGAGCGCGTAGGCGCCGAGCATGATCCGCCGCTTGACCTCATCGCCGAAGCCCGCGGCGCGCGTCGCTTCGTACATCTCGATCACGTCGCCCTCGGTTGCGGCGCGGGCGCCGTAGCGCACGCCGTCGTAGCGGGCGAGGTTGGACGAGGCCTCGGCGGGCGCGATCACGTAGTAGGCGGAGATGCCGTGCTCGACGTGCGGCAGCGGCGCCTCGGCCAGCTCGCCGCCGAGCTCCTCGATCCGCCCCAGGGTCGCCTCGAAGACGCCGCGCACGCCGGGCTCGATCGCGTCGTGGGCCAGCTCGGCGGGCACGGCGAAGCGCAGGCCCTTCAGGTCCTCGCCGCGCGGCGGCCGGACGCCCCCCTCGATCCCGACGGAGGTCGAGTCGCAGGGGTCCCGCCCCTGCATCGCCTCGAGCAGCAGCGCCGCGTCGGTCACGTCGCGGGTCAGCGGACCGCACTGGTCGAGCGAGGACGCGAAGGCGATCATCCCGTAGCGCGAGATCGCCCCGTAGGTCGGCTTCAGGCCGACGATCCCGCAGAGCGAAGCGGGCTGGCGGATCGAGCCGCCGGTGTCGGTGCCGATCGCGCAGGGCGCCAGGCCGCCGGCGACGGCGGCCGCCGAGCCGCCGGAGGAGCCGCCGGGCACGCGCTCGCGGTCGTGCGGGTTGCGCGCCGGCCCGTAAGCCGAGTTCTCGTTCGAGGAGCCCATCGCGAACTCGTCCATGTTGGTCTTGCCGAGCAGCCCGGCGCCGGCCTCGGCGAGGCGGCGCACGGCGGTTGCCGTGTAGAGCGGCCGGTGCCCCGCGAGGATCCGCGACCCGGCCGTCGTCTCGATTCCCTCGGTGCAGAAGAGGTCCTTGACCGCGACCGGGACCCCGGCCAGCGCGCCGTCGCCCTGCGCAGAGCTCTCCGCGGCCTTCCACAGGTAGGCGTTCAGCTCGTCGCCGGCGGCCGCGGCACGCCACGCCTCGAAGTACTCGTCCGGAGAGAGCTCACCGGACGCGATCGCCCCCGCCGCCTCGGCGACGCTCAGCTCGAGCGGCTCCCGCGTCATGCCTCGGCCTGCGGCGAGGGAACCCGAAACGCCCCATTGGCGGGGTCGGGCGCCTGCTCCAGCACGGCGTCACGCGGCCAGCTGGGCCGCGGCTCGTCCGGCCGCAGCACGTTCTCCAGCTCGACCACGTGCGAGGTCGGCGCCACGTCGTCCAGCTCCAGCTCCCCGATCCGGTCGACGTGCGCGAGGATCCCCGAGAGCTCCCCGGCCATCTTCTCCACCTCGGCGTCGCTCAGCCGCAGCCGCGCGAGCCTTGCCACGTGGAGTACCTGCTCCCGCTCGATCATCGACCGTGATTCTAGGGCGATGGTTCCTGGCCAGCCAGCCAGTTAGAGTGCCCGCACATGCGGGGAGCCAAAGCCGAGGCATTCGTCGTCCTGAGCCTGCGCGCTCTCGCGCTCAGCTTCGCCGTCGTCGGCGTGCTCTTCATCGCCGTCCCCAGCGGCGTCCTCGACGTGATCTCGGACGTCGGCGAATGGTTCGGCAACGAGACCCGCGCGCCGCACACGCAGGAGGACCTCTGGCTGGCGCTCGCCTTCGCCTACATGGTCGTGATCACCGGCATCTGCCTGGTCGCCCAGGCAGACGTCGTCCGCTACCGGCCGCTGCTGCTGGTGCTCGCCGCCGGCAAGACCGCCTCCTCGCTCGGCTCGCTCGCCTTCTTCCTGGTCGACCAGCACGTCTTCATCTACCTGCTCAACTTCCTCGTCGACGGCTTCCTCGCCCTGCTGGCGCTCTGGCTCTGGTCGCTCGCCGGGCGGGTCGAACGGCCGCCGACCCCCGGCTGACAGCGCGCGCCGGGGCTGTCGACCGCCGAGCAGCGCACCCTGAGCGCGATCTGCGAGGCGATGGCGCCCGCGCTCGACGGCCTGCCCGCGGCCGAGCGCGAGGTCGACGTCGCCGGCCCGGTCGCCGGGTTCCTCAGCGCGCTCTCGCCGCGCATGCTGGTGCGGATCAGGCTCGGCCTGCGCGCCTTCGAGTGGCTGCCCTTCCCCTGGCGCTTCAGCCGCCTGGACGCCGCGGCGCGCGAGGACTTCCTGCGCCGCATGGAGGGCTCGCGCTCGGGCCTCCACCACGAGCTGCTGCTGATGGCGAAGACCTTCACGACGATCGGCTACGCGATCGACCCGCGGGTCGAGGCGCGGCTGGGGCTGGAGACGAGCTGCCGCCTCGCCGACGGCTCGTTGCCGGAGCGAGCCGGGACGCTTGGCGACACCGCGCCCCCCGGACCCGCGGAGGAATGCGACGTCGTCATCGTCGGCTCGGGCGCCGGCGGCGCGGTTGCGGCGGCGACCCTGGCGGAGGCGGGGCTCGACGTGATCGTGCTCGAGGCGGGCCAGGCCTACGAGCGCGACAGCTACCCCGATGACCCGCTGGAGGCGATCGCGGCGCTGTACCGCGACGGCGGCCTGACGATCGCCGAGGGAAAGCCGCCGATCCCGGTGCCGGTCGGCCGCGCGGCCGGGGGCACGACGGTGATCAACTCCGGCACCTGCTTCCGCGCCCCCGAGCCGGTGCTCGACCACTGGCGCGAGCGCTACGGGGTCGAGTGGGCGGGGCGGCTGGGGCCGGACTACGCCGAGGCCGAGGAGTTCCTGCGGGTGACGCCGCTGGACCCGGAGCGGATGGGCCGCAACGGGCAGCTGGCGATGGAGGGGGCGGCGGCGCTCGGCGCCGGCGGCGGGCCGATCTCGCGCAACGCGGGCAGCTGCGTGCAGTGCAGCTCCTGCCCCTACGGCTGCCGGATCGACGCCAAGCGCGGCATGCACGTCAGCTACCTGCCGCGCGCCGTCGCCGCCGGGGCCCGCCTGCGCACGGGGGTCGAGGCGCGGCGCGTGCTGGTCGAGCACGGCCGCTCCGTGGGGGTGCGCTGCGACGGCTACACGGTGCGCGCCCGGCGGGCGACGATCGTCGCCGGCGGCGCGCTCGGCACGCCGGAGCTGCTGCTGCGCTCCGGGCTCGGCGGCAAGCAGGTCGGCCGCAACCTCCGCATCCACCCCGCCTGCTGGATCGGCGGCCGCTACGAGGAGCAGGTGCGGGGCTGGGAAGGCGTGATGCAGAGCTACTACGTCGACGAGTGGGAGCCGCAGAGGATCCTGCTCGAGGCGACCTTCACGCCGCTGCCCTTCGGCGGCGCCTGGCTGCTCGGGTCCGGCCGCGAGCACCAGGAATCGATCCTCGGGTTCGACCGCATCGGCTCGATCGGCGTCCACCTCTCCGACGAGTCGGCCGGCCGGGTGAGCGTCGCCCGCGACGGCTCGCTGCGCGCCGGCTACGCGCTGACGAACGAGGACGCCGGGCGACTCGCCTTCGGCATCGCGCGCGCCGCCGAAGTCCACTTCGCCGCCGGCGCGGCCGAGGTCTACCCGAACATCGCCCGCGTCCCGGTGCTGCGACCGCACGAGCTGGGCGACTTCGAGGCGACGACCTTCAGTCCGTCCGAGCTGCGGCTCGAGGCGTTCCACCCGATGGGCACGGCCCGCATCGCCGCCGACCCGCGCGAGGGCGTCTGCGCGACCGACGGCTCGGTCAACGGCGTCGCGGACCTCTACGTCGCCGACGCCTCGCTCTTCCCGACGTCCGTGGGGGTGAACCCGATGATGACGATCATCGCCTTTGCGAAGCGAGTGTCGGCCGGGCTACTTCGATAGCCGCTCGGCGGCGTCGTCGAAGGTGAGGCCTTCCTCGCGCATCGCGCTCCAACCGCCGTAGGCGATCCCGGCCGCGGCTAGCAGGCCGAGGAAGACGCCGAGCTTCAGCGTCGTGTCGACTGCGACTCCGGCGATGCCGAAGTCGGGCGGGAAGACGATCCGGTAGAGGATCAGCAGGAAGGCGAGCGCCCCGCCGGCGGCGACGAAGGCGTTGAGCGAGAGCGAGAGCTCGAGGTCGGCGTCGGTGAGGCGGACCAGGGCCACGCCCAGCGCCAGCACGATCGCCAGCATCAGGAAGACCGGGATCACGTCGAGCGCGTCCCAGGCCGAGTAGCCCCCGCCCCCGCCTTCGACGTTGCCCGTGAAGCCCGGCACGCCGGCGACCTTGGCGCCGAACCAGTCGAGGAACATCGCGACGAAGAGCAGGATCGCCGAGACGGCGGAGATCCTCTCTCCCATGCTCAGCTTGGGCGTCCCCTCCACGTCCACGACCCTACAGCTGCCGCCGGGCGGCGCGGAGCGTGTTGGCGAGCAGCATCGCCCGGGTCATCGGGCCGACCCCGCCGGGCACCGGGGTGATCGCCCCGGCCCGCTCGGCGACCGAGTCGAACTCGACGTCGCCGGCCAGCTTGCCATCGACCTCGTTGGTGCCGACGTCGATAACGGTCGCGCCCTCACGGACCATCTCGCCGCTCACCAGCCCCGGCCTGCCGGCGGCGGCGATCAGCACGTCGGCCTCGCGGCAGACGGCGCCGAGGTCGCGGGTGCGCGAGTGGCAGTGGGTGACGGTCGCGTTGGCGCGCAGCAGGAGCGTCGCCAGCGGCTTGCCGACGAGGATCGAGCGGCCGATCACGACGGCGCGGGCGCCCTCGAGCTCGGCGCCTGCCTCGCGCAGCAGCTCGATCACGCCGGAGGGCGTGCAGGGGGCGAACGCCTCCGGCCGGTCCTGCGCGAGCAGGCCGGCGCTCAGCGGCGTCAGCCCGTCGACATCCTTGGCCGGGTCGATCGCCGCGATCAGCGGGTCCTGGTCGAGGTGGCCGGGAAGCGGCAGCTGCAGGAGGATCCCGTGTACCCGCCGGTCGGCGTTCAGCGACTCGATCAGCTCCGCGAGCTCCGCCTGTGAGACCTCGCCGCCGGGCTCGTGGTGGAACGACTCGATCCCCGCCCCGGCCGAGTCCTCGCGCTTCATCCGCACGTACATCGCCGAGGCCGGGTCCTCGCCGACGAGGATCGTCGCCAGGCCGGGCGGCGTCTCCATCCCGGCGACCTCGGCCCGCACCCGCTCGCGCACCCGGGCGGCGACCGCCTTGCCGTCGATGACTCGCGCCGCCACGCAGCTACCGCCTGCGGATCGGGGCGTAGTCGGACATCAGCTTGCGCTCCGCGCCGTCGCCGGAGAAGCGCACGACGACGACCCCGCCCGGCTCGACCGCGGTCACCACCCCGTCGCCGAAGCTGGCGTGGACGACGTCGTCGCCGACGAGCAGCCCCAGCGCCCCGCCGGGATCGACGGGGGCGGCGGCCGAGCCCGCCGCGGCGCTCTCCCAGGCGCCGGCGGCGCCGACCGCGCTCGACCCGCGCTCGACCAGCTCCTCGGGCAGCTCGTCGACGAAGCGCGAGGGCAGGTTGTGCTCGGCGCGCCCGAACAGCCGCCGCTCGCGCGCCCAGGTCATGTAGAGGCGCCGGCGGGCGCGGGTGATGCCGACGTAGCAGAGCCTGCGCTCCTCCTCCTCGCCCCCCTCTTCGAGCGCCTTCATGTGCGGGAAGGCGCCGTCCTCGCAGCCGACGACGAAGACCGTCTCGTACTCCAGGCCCTTCGCGTTGTGCAGCGTCATCAGCGTGATCGCCGAGTCGTCGCGCAGCCCGTCCTGCTCGGTGTAGAGGGAGATCTGCTGCAGGAACTCCTCCAGCGGGGTCACCTCGCTCTCCCCCTCGCGGTCGCGCTCGAGGTCGAACTCGCGCGCGACGCCGACCAGCTCTTCGAGGTTCTCCGCCCGACCCTCGGCCTCGATCGTGCGCTCGGCGGCAAGCGCTTCCAGGTAGCCGGTCTCGCGCAGCGTCGCCTCCAGCAGCTCGGCCACCGGCGCGTCCTCGGCGCGCACGCGCAGCCCGTCCAGCAGCTCGAAGAAGCGGTCGACCGCCTTGATCGCGGCGGCGCCGAGCCCCGGCACCTCCTCGGCCCGCCCGGCGACCTCCCAGATCGGCAGCCCCGTGGTGTTCGCGTGCGCGGCGAGCCGACCCTGGCTGGTGTCGCCGATGCCGCGGCGCGGCGAGTTGACGACCCGCTGGAAGGAGACCAGGTCGGACGGGTTGGCGAGCAGGCTGAGGTAGGCGATCGCGTCCTTGATCTCGGCCCGCTCGTAGAACTTGGTCCCGCCGATCACCTGGTAGGGCAGCTCGAAGCGGACCAGGGTGTCCTCGAGCACGCGGCTCATCGCGTTGGTCCGGTAGAAGACCGCGACGTCCTCGCGCTTCACGCCCTCGTCCTCGCCGAGCCGCTCGATCTCCCCCGCCACCCAGCGCGCCTCCTCGTGCTCGTCGGAGAGCTCGCGCAGCTGCAGCGGCTCGCCGCCTTTCTCTTCGGTCCAGAGAGCCTTCGGATTCGTGCGCCGCTGGCGATTCTGCTCTACCAGGGCATTGGCAGCGTCAAGAATTACCGCGGTAGAGCGGTAGTTCTGCTCGAGCTTGATCACTTCAACTTCAGGAAAATCTTTCTCGAAATCAAGGATGTTGTGGATATCCGCATGGCGGAAACCGTAGATCGACTGATCCTCGTCTCCGACCACCATTAGCTGACGGTGTCGAGACGCCAAGAGCTTCAGCAGCTTGTACTGAGCTCGGTTCGTGTCTTGGTACTCATCAACCAGAATGTGACGGAACGTGTTGGACCAGCGCTCGAGAGCATCGTCAAACAGCTCCAATACGTTGACCATCCGCACCAGAAGATCATCGAAGTCGACCGCGTTGGCTTCCAGCATTCGCTTCTCGTAAACGGGGAAAACGTCGGCGGCGACTTCCTCGAATTCTCCATACACCGATTCCGCATACGCGTCGGAGTCGATTAGCTGGTTCTTTGCCCCCGAAATCTTGTTGCGAACAGCCTTTGGTGGAAACCGCTTCGGGTCATAACCAAGTTCTACGAGGCAGCGTTTGAGCATCCGCAGCGAGTCCGACTCGTCGTAGATCGTGAAGCCGCGCGAGTAGCCGAGCCGCTCGGCGTCGGCGCGCAGCATCCGCGCGCAGGCCGAGTGGAAGGTGGTCACCCACATCGCCCGGGTCGCCCGGCCGACCAGGGCCTCGACCCGCTCGCGCATCTCGTTCGCGGCCTTGTTGGTGAAGGTGATCGCGAGGATCTCGCCAGGCCGCGCCTGGCCGGTCGCCAGCAGGTAGGCGATGCGGTGGGTGAGCACGCGCGTCTTGCCCGATCCGGCGCCCGCCAGCACCAGCAGCGGGCCATCGCCGTGGCGCACCGCCTCTCGCTGCGGCTCGTTGAGCTCCGCGAGCAGGCGCTCGGCGCGGTCGGCGCCGGGTTCGGTCGGGACCAGCATCGCCTCCGAGAATAGAGACGGGCGCGGCCGGTGGGAGCGCTCAGCCGCCCGCCGAGGAGCGCCCGGTGCGCGGGCGCAGCTCCTCGCCGTCGCGGTCGGCGCCCTCGCCGCCGTCGAGCTCGGCCAGCCGCTCCTCGAGCCGCGCGATCCGCTCCGCCAGCGTCTTGATCGCGTCGGCGATCGGGTCCGGCAGGTGGATCCAGTCGGCGTCGGGCCCCTCGGGGCGCTTGCCTTCGACCTTGACCGGGTGGCCCGGGTTGCCGACCACGGTCGCCCCCGGCGGAACGTCCTCGACGACGACGGTGTTGGCGCCGATCTTCGCCCCGTCGGCGACGGCGATCGGCCCGAGCAGCTTGGCCCCCGAGCCGACCGTCACGTTGTCGCCCAGGGTCGGATGGCGCTTGCCGCGCTGGAAGCCCGTGCCGCCCAGCGTCACCCCCTGGTAGAGGGTCGCGCAGCAGCCGATCTCCGCCGTCTCGCCGATCACCACGCCGGAGCCGTGGTCGATGAAGAACTCCGCCCCGATCTTCGCCGCCGGGTGGATCTCTACGCCGGTGATCGCGCGGCTCAGGTAGGCGATCGCCCGCGGCGCCAGCGGCACGCCGGCCCCGCGCAGGGCGTGGGCGACGCGGTGGGCGAGCAGCGCCTGCACGCCGGCCCAGCCGGCGAGGATCTCGAAGGCCGAAACGTCCTGCGCCGCCGGATCGCGGTCGCGCGCGGCCTCGATGTCGGCTCGTAGCTCGTTCGCGATTTGTCTAAACACCCGCCACCCCCGGACGCGGAAACCAATGCCCGTCCATATCTGATTCTTCAGGCATTCGTGGGAGCAGAGGAGGTGGCGGAATATGTCTCACGGCGCAAAGAAGGGTAGGGACATGTAGCGCTCGCCCGAGTCGCAGACGATCGTGACGACCCGCTTGCCCTCCATCTCCGGTCGCGCCGCGACCTCCAGCGCCGCCTTGACGTTGGCCCCGGCGGAGATCCCCGCCAGGACGCCCTCGCGTTTGGCCGCGAGCCGCGCCGTCTCCAGCGCCTCCTCGTCGGAGACGGCGATCGTCTCGTCGATCACCGAGCGGTCGAGGATCTCGGGCACGAAGCCGGCGCCGATCCCCTGGATCTTGTGCGGCCCGGGGGCGCCGCCCGAGAGCACCGGCGAGGCGGCCGGCTCGACCGCGACGACCAGGGTCTCGGGGCTGCACTCGCGCAGCAGGTGGCCGACCCCGGTGATCGTGCCGCCGGTGCCGACCCCGGCGACGAAGGCGCCGATCTCGCCGTCGGTGTCGCGCCAGATCTCCTCCGCCGTCGTCTTGCGGTGCGCCGCCGGGTTGGCCGGGTTCGCGAACTGCTGCGGCATGAAGCCGCGGCGCTGCTCGCGGATCTCCTCGGCCAGCTCGACCGCCTCGCTCATCCCGCCGAGCGAGGGCGTCTCGCGCACCTCGGCGCCGTAGGCGCGCAGCAGCTTCGTCCGCTCGCGGCTCATCCCCTCCGGCAGGGTCAGGATCAGCTCGTAGCCGCGCGCCGCGCAGACCATCGCCAGCGCGATCCCGGTGTTGCCGCTGGTCGGCTCGACGATCACCGACTCCCCCGGCTCGATCAGCCCTTCGTGCTCGGCCGCGTCGATCATCGCCACCCCGATCCGGTCCTTCACCGACCCCCCGGGGCTGAAGTACTCCAGCTTCGCGCAGACCTCCCCCGGCAGCCCCTCCCCCAGCCGCCGCAGCGCCACCATCGGCGTCCCGCCGACGACCCCAGATGCCTCAGCCCCGATCCTCATCAGATGAAGTACATCCCGGAGCCGGGGACATGGAGCCGCTTGGCAGAGCGGTTCGCAGCCGCCTCGCGGGGGTCGTGCGCCAGTCGGTGCGCCAGTGGCGCGCGCGGGACGCCTACTCGCCGGGCTTGCGCCGGTCGAGGTAGGCATCGAGCAGGTCGGCGGCTTCCGCCTCCGACCCCGGCATCAGGTGGCCGTAGCGGTCCAGCGTGATCGAGATGTTGGCGTGACCCATGAAGTGCTGGAGGGCCTTCGGGTTGACTCCGGCGGCGATCATCAGCGAGGCGAAGGTGTGACGGCACTCGTGAAGCGTAATGCGCTCAAGCGCGGCAGCCGTCCACGCCCGGTCGGCGCGCTTGCTGAGCTTGCCTGGATCGAATGGGCTGGTGGGCGAGACGAAGCCGAACAGCCGGTCTCCGCCGCTGTAGCCGCACGTCGCGAACCGCTCCGTCAGGAAGCCACGCAGCGCGCCGGAGATCGGCACCTTGCGACGACCCGCGTTGGACTTGAGCGGTATCTGTCCATCGCGGTACTCCCAGCCGAACTCGACGCGGATCACACCGCTGGCCATGTCCACGTCTTCGGCCCGGAGCGCCTGCAACTCCCCCCGCCGTAGGCCCGCGTACATCGCGGTTGCCCAGATCGGTCGGTCGCCTGCCGGGACGGCGGCGATCAGTGCCGCCGCTTCGTCGGGCGTCGCGTATCGCTCCCGCCGCCCTCGGACGGCGGGAAGTTGAAGCCCGTTGCACGGGTTCGCGGCCAGTTCTCCACGTGAGAGCGCCCGCCGAAACATCGCCCGCAACGGCAACAGCGTGACCTGGATCGTGGATGGGTTCAGGCCCGCTGCGAGCAGACCGTCTGCGAACTCCTGAAGGTCGGGCCGATGAAGCTCGGAGAGCCGCACCGAGCCGAACTCTGGAAGCACGCGCAGACGCATCGCCTGCTCGTAGGAGCGCAGCGCCGAGGGCTTGTAGGGATCGCCCGAGCGATTCGTCACAGCGCCAGCACGCGCGCCCTGGTGCCATGCCTCCCAGGCTTGCTCGACGGTGGTCGGCTTCGCCGCGCGCAGACCGCCTCGGGCCAGTGCCGTGAGCGCGTCGGCGCGCCATGCCTTCGCCTCCGCCTCGCGAGCGAAGGTGCGGCGAATCTTCCTGCCATCGCGCTTGGAGAAGACCCACGCCTCGTACCCCGCCTTGCAGTTGCAGCGCCCGCCATCGCGGGCGCTGCAACCTTTCGAGTGCCGCTTGCGGACACCTTCAGCCATCAGGAGCCGCCTCTTGCGTCCTCCTGGCTGGACTCGCCGGGCGAGAACGATCCCGGCTGGAACACGCCGGGGGTCCATTCGAGGCCCGTCAGCAGCGGGCACTCGAACTTGACGCCGAGCGCCGCACCGAGTTTCAGCATCGTGTCCATGCGCGGCAGGCGTTCGCCGCGCTCCAAGATCCCGATCTCGGTGCGGTGCAGGCTGGAGCGGTAGCCCATCTCTTCCTGGCTGAGGTCGGCTTGCTCTCGCAGGCGGCGCAGGTTCTCGCCGAAGCGCTTGGCGACGACCGTCCTGTCATCCATCGCTACTCCGCCAGCCGGGAGTAGTAGAGCGCCGCCCTGCTCGGCAGGACGAAGCCGCCGCAGCAATGCAGCAAGCCCGCTCCGACCAGCTGGCGGATCGCCCGCTCCACGGCGTCCTCGCTGCCGAAGTCGGTCTCCCCCGCGTTCATCGCGCGGGAGACCTCGGGGATCGTGAAGCGGTCGGGGTCTGCGTCGAGCAGGTAGCCGAGAACGGCCCACTCGGTCTTGCGGTCGGCGTCTGCCGGGACGGACGGATCGCGCTCGGCGCAATCCATAGGATCGTCGTAGGACATGGGAGCTGAACCTCCTGTGTCTCAGGCGGCCCGCTCGCGCTAACCCCGCGGCGGGTCGCCGCTTTATGTGGTCAGCCAGAAGCTTACCAGTTCTGTATGTGGCTACATACAACTCGTCAGCGGCCGCTGACGATTTCCCTGATTCGAGTCCAATGCAGACCGACCGCCTCGCCGATTTCGCGCAACGTTGCGCCTGCCTCCTTCGCACGCACGAAACTTCCCCGGCGATTCGCGCCGTCCTCATCGAGTTTGGCCTGGGCCTTCTCGTACTTCGCTTGGGCGCGCTGCGCCTCTCGGAGCGCCCGGCTCTTGGGGTCAGCCATCGCCGAGAGCCTAGATGCACCACGATCATTCCGGCGGTCCAAGGACTCGCTCGGCGTTCTCCGTCGTCCACCGTTCAAGCTCACTGACCGGAACGAGCCGCTTGCGCCCGCGCCGGATCACCCGCAGCTCCGGCGCGACATTGGCGTCGAAGAAGTCGGGCCCGACGCCGAGCGCCGCCGCCGCCTCGGGCGGGGTCAGGGCGATGCGCGGCACCGACGCAGGCATCTTCTTCGCCATGCCCCCCAGTCCGATTCCAAAGCCAGATGCCTCGCTACATCCGTCCACTTCGGTCTCACAGTCCCTTCGATTCCCAGGTCTCCGAACCAAGGTCCCGCTCCCTCGTCCGGCTCCGCTTCGCCTCCCTTCGCCCCCTTCGCATCCCCTACCGCCTCGCCCCTCACGCGCTATCACCTGCGGAGATAGGTGCGGCAAAACGCCCGCGCGCCGGACATGCCGGGCATGCTCTCGATCGGCAAGCTCGGCATCGGCCAGGAGATGTACTACCTGGAGAAGGTCGCCGAAGGGGCGGAGGACTACTACTCCGGCGAGGGGGAGGTCGCCGGGCAGTGGAGCGGCGACGCCGCCCGCGAGCTTGAGCTCTCGGGCGAGGTCGGCTCCGACCAGCTCACCGCGATGCTGACCGGGCGCAGCCCGGCAGACGGCTCGGCGCTGCTCGCCAACAAGGGCGTGCCGGGCAGAGGCTCAGTCCCCGGCTTCGACCTGACCTTCTCCGCGCCGAAGTCGGTCTCGCTCACCTGGGCGCTCGGCGGCGCCGACGCCGGGCAGTCCGTGATCGAGGCCCACCACCGCTCCGTAGAGGCCGCCCTCGCCTACATGCAGCGCCAGGCGTGCTTGACCCGGCGCGGCGCGGGCGGCTCGCAGTTCGTGCGCGGCAACGGCTACCTCGCCGCCGCCTTCGACCATCGCTCCTCCAGGGCGGGCGACCCTCAGCTGCACACCCACGTCCTCGTCGCCAACGCGACCAGGGGGCCGGACGGGCGCTGGACCCGCCTCTACCACCCGGCGATCTACGAGCACGCCAAGACCGCCAGCGCGATCTATGAGGCCAACCTGCGCCACGAGCTGACCCGTAGCCTCGGGGTGCGCTGGCAGGAGGTCCGCCACGGGATCGCCGAGATCGCGGGCTTCGAGGACTCCCACCTGCGCGAGTTCTCCACCCGCCGGGCGGAAATCCTCAAAGCGGCCGGAGGCCCCGAAGCCTCGGCGCGCGCCCGCCAGGTCGCCACCCTCGCCACGCGCGGGTCAAAGGACCACGCGCTGGAGGGCGACATGCACGAGCGCTGGCAAGCCAGGGCGGCGGAGATCGGTCTGGGGCGCGAGGCGATCCGCGAGACCTTCGACCCCGCCCACGCGCAGCGCGCGCAGGCCAAGGAGCCCGGCCGCGCCGAGGCGATGCCGATCGGTCGCGAGGTGACGGCGAACGCTTCGCACTTCGACCGCCGCGACGTGGTGCAGGCCGTGGCCGGGATGCGGCGCGAGGGGATGACGGCGGCGGACGTGGAGCGGGTCGCCGATGAATTCCTCGCCTCCGAGCACGCGCTCCGGATCGCCACCGGCCCCAAGGGCGACCGCTACACGACCAGGCGCGTCTGGGAGATCGAGCAGCGCGCCCTCGACACCGCCCAGCGGATGCGAACCGAGGGGACGCGGCCCGCCGGGGTGATGATCGCCGAGCGGGCGCTCTGCGCCCACGCGACCCTGAAGGGCGACCAGCGCGAGATGGTCCGCCGCCTGCTCGCCGACCGCGAGGGGGTCGTCGTCGTGATCGGCGAGGCGGGAACCGGCAAGAGCTACGCGATCCTCTCCGCGGCGCGCGGTTGGTCAGAAGCGGGGATCGAGCTGCGCGTCTGTGCGCCGACCTGGCGGGCGGCGAACGTGCTGCGCGCCGAGGGGCTGCGGGCGAGCAGCCTCGCCAGCCTGCTGGCCGAGCTTGAGCGCGCCGAGGCGGCGGGCGCGCAGGCACTCACCGCGCGCTCCGTGCTGCTCGTGGACGAGGCCGGGATGGTCGGCTTCGCCGACCTCGCCCGGCTGCTGCACCACGCCGAGGCGGCGGAGGCGAAGCTCGTCCTGGTCGGCGACCCCGAGCAGCTCGGTGAGATCGAGGCGGGCGGCCTGTTCGGGGCGCTGGCCGAGCGCAGCGAGCCGATCCGCCTCGACGAGGTGATCCGGCATGAATCCGAGGTCGAGCGCGAAGGGGCGCGGCTGATCCGCGAGGGCGAAGGGGCGCAGGCGCTTGAGCTTTACCGCTCCCAGGAGCGCGTCGTGGTCGCCACCGACGCCGAGGCCCGCCGCGAGGCGATGGTCGCCGCGTGGCATGAGTCCTTCTCGGCAGGAGAAGACGCGGTGATGGTCGCCAAGCAGAACGCCGAGGTCGAGCGGCTGAACGCGATGGCGCGAGCGCTCCGTAGGGAAGCCGGGGCACTCGGCGAGCAGGAGATCGAGGTCGGCGAAGCGCGCTTCGCCGCCGGCGATCAGGTCATCACCCGCGTCAACGACCGCGCCGCCGACATCTACAACCGCGAGCGCTGGCTGGTCGCCGAGGTAAACCCCGATCAACGCCGCGTCGTCTTGGAGGGCGTCGACCAGGCGCGCAGGGTCGAGATCGACGCCGAGTACCTGGCGAAGGTCAATCCGCACTCAGACGCCCCGGCGCTCCAGCACGCCTACGCCGTGACGACCTACTCCGCGCAGGGCAGCACCGTGGACCGCGCCCTCGTCGCCGCCGATCCTTCGATGGACAAGCAGGAGCTGTATGTGGCGACCTCGCGCTCGCGCGGGGAGACGACGATCTACGCCACGCCGGAGATTCAGGCCGCCCGCGAGGAGATCGCCCCCGACGACCCATACCTGCGCAGGGGCATCCCGCACATCGCCGAAGCCGCGCAGCGCGACCGCGCCCAGACGGCGGCCCACGAGGAGGCGCTGCGCGCCGAGCTGCGCGGGCTGCCGACCGAGGAGCTGCTGTCGAGGCGGGGCGAGCTTGCGGGCGCGGCGAGCAGGGAGAGCACCGAGCAGGAACGGCGTCGCTACACCGAGAGGCGGATCGCTCACGACGAGAAGGTGCTCGACCGAGCGAGCGCAGAGCGCGAGGCGGCAGAAGCCGCGCCGCGCAAGGTGCGCCGGGAGGCGCTGCCCGAGGCTCAGGTCATCGAGGCCGACGCTCGGGAAAATGTCGGGGAGTTGCGCGCGGAGCTGCGCGAGATGCCGACCGTCTCCCACGAGGCCCGCGCCGAGCTGGCGAACGCCGATCTCGTCCTCGCCGAGCGCCGCCAGGCGGCGATCACCGCCGCCAAGCTCTCCCCACCCGACTACGTCACGGCCGAGCTTGGCGAGCGCCCGAGCGATCCCGAGCGGCGCGGCTCGTGGGACAATGGCGTCTCGGAGATCGAGCGCTACCGCCAAGAGCACGGCGTGAAGGACCCCGAACACGCCCTCGGACAGGGGCACGAGCACGACTGGAACCGCCAGCAGGCCCGCGAGCGCCTACAGCAGCACCAGATCGAACTGGGCCGCACCCAGGAGCAGGGCATCGAGCTGGACGCGGATAACTCGATGGAGATCGGCCTCTGACCCCAGCCCACCGCCGATTGTGGCACCGCGAGCGCGGCCGTCAACCCCCTGCGGGGGTCGGGCGCTGCGCGCCCTTGACCGCCGCCCTCGCGGCGCGGTTTGGCGGGTAGGTCGGGGTGGGAACCTTGGTGTTAACGCTCGACTACTGGAGCGGGCCTGAGTGGCTTGTCAGGGTAGAGCCGCATGATGCTTTCAAGATGCCGTTCCATCGCCGTTCTAGACATGTCAGACATTTCCCACTGGTGGCCCTCGTCCTTATCCGCCTGTCTGACCCCCAACGCCTGAACCGCAGCGCCTCCGTGATCCTGAAATGCCCTTTCGACCAGCTGGTTGAACCTCGATGCGTACTTCCAAGGAATGCAGTGGTCGGGGCGATAGTCCCTCAGATACAAGAGCAGGCCACCTATGCGGGTCGGCATGTGTTCGTTCATGGAGCAACAGGGGATATCACAGCTTGAAGACGACTTGAAGGCCAATCGTCCTAGTTCGCCGAGGGACGACAAAAACTCTCGGCGCGCTTCAGACCTGATCCCGTCATCACGGTACAAAGTGAGGGGATAAGATCGCGGGATGCCGCAGGAGATTGGACCCGCGCTTCGTCGGATGCTCACGCCGGTTTCCTCGGCGCTCGGTTTCGAGAACTACGACCTTGAGGTTCTGGAACCAAGCGGCGGAGAGCCGTCTCGAGTCTTTCACCTGGTCCAGTGCGGAGCATGGCTCTTGGCGGACATGCGTAACCCGGAGTGCTTCCCAGGGGTGTCGAGGAAAGCCCGTAGACGCGGCGGAAAGTACGTAGACCGAAACCTCGGCACAGAAGATGGGGCTACGGCGGCGATTTTCTTGTCGCAAGCATTCGCCGCGTACATGGAGGAGGTGATGACGAGGTCAGGACATCCAGACCAGGCCGACTTCCATCGCAACGCCGCGATGCTTGAGCAGAAATACCTGCCACTCCCCGACGATCTATTGGCTGAGATAGATCGGGCGAAGGCCGAGTTTGCCCGCCTCGACACAAGGGAGGCTCCGGAGATGCCCGCCAATGGATTCCACATGGCGTTGCTCGATCCAAAGAACGGCGCGCCTGATGACCCTGAGTTGATCGAGGTTCAACTTACTACTCCGGACACTAAACGTCCGACGCAGCTGGTAGGTTCGGCATGTGAAGTCGAGGGACGCCAGGCGCCTGCCGCAAGCCGCCCAGGAGGAGCTTCGACTCCGAGCGGTGGGGCTGGTCGAGGA
>Ga0210096_1000004_pt1 | contig 197657 bp, 187 predicted proteins | sample China_Galinas_PW_4_FD_184864 | JGI IMG/M metagenome (GOLD analysis project Ga0210096, IMG submission 184864) | Wetland microbial communities from San Francisco Bay, California, USA, that impact long-term carbon sequestration - China_Galinas_PWA_D2... | ecosystem: Environmental > Aquatic >...
CCGAAATCCCTGCCTGCTGTGTTGCCCCGCTTGCCCGTACATCAAGTACTGTGCTGCGCGGTGCGCCTGGCAGGCAGGGATTTCGGTCAGCAACGCGGCTTGCGCGGGATTATGAGATAGGTTCTAGTAAGCCGACATTCAACCGTCCGTCCCCGCCCCCTTTGAAGGGGGCGGGGCAGGGTGGGGGTAGTGTAATTACACTTTTTACTAATGGGAAACAAAGCAAGCGATGTCTGCTTGCTTTGTTTCCCATTAGTAATTGAGCACACCCATCACGGCACCGGTCATGCAGGTGGCCAGCGCACCGGCAAAAATGGACTTCATGCCCAGCGCCACGATCTCCGCGCGCCGTTCGGGCACCATGGTGCCAAGCCCGCCCAGCATGATGCCCAGGCTGCCAAAATTGGCAAAGCCGCACAGCGCATAGGTCATGATCAACCGGCTGCGCGCATCCAGCCGATCCTCCGGCAGTGCCGCCAGGTCCAGGTAGGCCAGCAACTCGTTGAGGATGGTCTTGGTACCCAGCAGCGAACCACCGGTCAGCGCCTGGTCCCAGGGCATGCCCATCAGCCAGGCAACCGGTGCCAGCAACCAACCGAGAATGCGCTGCAGGGTCAACGGCGCCGCATCCACCGCGGGCAGCAGGCCGAGCAGCATGTTGGCCAGGCTGACCAGCGCGACCATGACAACCAGCATGGCCGTGATGTTGATGAGCAGCGCCACTCCCTGCAGTGTGCCTTTGGTAACCGCGTCCATGCTGCTGCTGGCCGCTTCCGGGGGCACCAGCTCGCCGGCCGTGGCACGCGCCTCCGGCGGTACCAGGACCTGCGCGATCACGATGGCCGCCGGTGCGCTGATCAGCGAGGCGATCAGGATATGCCCCATGGCATCGGGCACCGCCTCCCTCAGGATGCTGGCATAGAGCACCATCACGGTACCGGCAACCGTTGCCATGCCGGTGGTCATCAGCGTGAACAGCTCACTGCGGGTCATCTCCTTCAGGTAAGGACGCACGAACAGCGGCGCCTCGACCATGCCCACGAAGATGTTGGTGGCCGCCCCCAGCGCCAGGGCGCCGCCGATGCCCATGGTTCGTTGCAGCAGCCTGGACAGCAGGCGGACCAGCAACGGCAACAGGCGCCAGTAGAACAGCAATGCCGACAGGGCGCTGACAAGCAGGATCAGGGGCAGGGCGCGAAACGCCAGGATGAATGTCGAGCCGGCGCCGGTCTCCTCGTATGGCGGCGTGGCGCCGCCAAGGTAGCCGAAGACGAATTCGGTTCCGGCCCGGGTCGCCTGTTCCAGGGAGAGCAGCAGGTCGTTCAGGCCCAGAAAGGCCTGCCTGAAAAGCGGCAGCCACAACAGGACCGCTGCAAGCACGAACTGCAGCGCGACGCCGACCAGCAGGGTCCGCCAGGGAATGCGCGACCGATCCTCGCTGAACAACCAGACCAGGGCGATAAATACCAGGATTCCAAAGGCACTTTGCAGGGAGAGCGGCATGGCAGTTGCTGTCGTGATTTCGGTGAGATTGACTTACAGCACCTGACCCTGAAATGACACAGGGATCACAGGATACACAAAGCACAAAACACCAGCACCTTGCACTCTGTGTTCCCGTGATCGCTGTAGCGGATTATCCGGATATCACAATGTCCGGGCTTCTGCTTTTCAGGAACCCCAGCGCACCAGCTCGACCGACAGGCAGAGATTCACGGTGTCGCTGACCATGAACCGGTAGTTGCGCATATCGAAGCCATACCGGTTGACCTGGCCGGTCCCGTGCAGGTAGATGCGCTCGGATTTGCCGTCCTTGCCTTCCTCAAGCACATCGATGCCCACATTGAAGACCACCGGCCGGGTCTTGCCATGCAGGGTGAGATCGCCGTAGATATATCCCTTGTCGGGGCCGAGCCACTGGAAGGCACGGCCCACGAACAGGATCTCGGGATACTGCTTGATGTCCATGAATTCCTTACTCTGCACCAATGGGACCAGATCGGCATTGTTTGACTCCATGGTGGTGGCCTTGATCAGGAGCAGCGCCTGTCCATGCCCTTCCGGCTCGGGCGGCAGGGCAAGGCCCCCGGCAATATTGGTGAACTCGCCGCGAAATTCCTGAAACGGGAAATGGCGTACGCAAAACCCCACCCTGGATTTGCCGGGCGAAATGCGGTACAGGCGCCCCTCACTGGCTGCAGCGCGCATCACCTGCAGAGATTTTGCATCGACCCGGCCCCCCTCGAACGGCGCACAGGGCTCGGCCGCACCGACGGCACACGCCGTCAGCACCAGAATCGCGGAAAGGGCCAGTGGCGGCAAGCCGACAAACTTCATCAAAGGGATTTCCAATAGTTATTGAACACCTACTATATATTGAAGCATAGAACCCCGGCGGGCGCTTGATTTTGCCCATGGAAAAATGGTGTGCCTTTATTGAAACTTGGGAAAAACTGTCTGAATTGGGGTAATCTGCCGGATTTACACCGGAAAAAACCATCACCATGAACAGTCCCGACAGCACCCGACCCGTCGTACGCAAGACCAAGATCGTCGCCACCATCGGTCCCGCCTGTGACTCGGAGGAAATGCTCAGCGCCATGATAACGGCGGGCATGAACGTGGCACGGCTGAATCTGTCCCACGGGACACTGGCCGAACACAAGACACGCATCGAGCACCTGCGCAACGCCTCCCGGAGCGTCGGCAGGGAAATCGCCATCATGATCGATACCCGGGGTATCGAGATTCGCACCGGCCTGCTCACTGACGGTCCGGTAGACCTGCAACCCGGCGGCAGCTTTGCCCTGTACATGGATGATCGGCCGGGTAACGCGGAAGGCGTACCGGTGAATTACCGAAAACTGGCCGAGGAAATCAGCATCGGCACACAGATACTGGTGGATGACGGTGCCATCGAGCTCGAGACCACGAAGATCAGCGAAGGCGCCATACACTGCCGTGTCGTTCATGGCGGACGTCTCGGCAACAGCAAGAGCGTCAACCTGCCCGATACCCGGCTTGCACTCAGTGCTGTCAGCCCGGAAAACCGGGAAGACATCGTCCGGGAACTGAATTTCGCGGCCGAAAACGATATCGATTACATTGCCGCCTCATTCATTCAGTCTGCGGATGACATCTACAAGATGCGCGAGATCCTGATCGAGCGGGATGCCGACATTCCCATTATCGCCAAGATAGAGAACAAGGCCGGTGTGAATAACATGGATGAAATCGTGCATGCGGCGAACGGCATCATGGTGGCGCGCGGGGACCTCGGGGTCGAACTGCCGCTTGCCGATGTTCCCAGCACCCAGAAGAACATCATCCGCACCACCGTCTCCCGCGGCAAGCCGGTCATCACCGCAACGCAGATGCTGGCTTCCATGGAACGCAATCCGAAACCGACCCGCGCCGAGGCCAGTGACGTGGCGAACGCCATCCTGGACGGGTCTTCCGCCGTGATGCTCTCCGGTGAGACCGCCGTCGGCAAATACCCGGTGGAGGCAGTCAGGACGATGTCGACGGTGGCGATGCGCGCGGAGGCGTCACTCAGTGAATACGGCTACCTCCAGCGGATTCTGCCGAACCCGTCGGACAAGGTGGCGGAAGCCGTGGGTCAGGCCGCCGTCGGCATGGCGGAAAACCTCAAGGCCGCCGTCATCTTCAGCCTCACCGAAACCGGCTTTACCTCGCGGCTGGTGTCGAAATACCGGCCGGAATGCCCGATTCTCGCCATCACATCCTCAATCAGGGTGGCCCGCAAACTGTCCATGAACTGGGGCGTTATCCCCCTGCTCTACGAAGGGGAGCGCGAGGATGAAGCCAGAATCGAGTACGCCGTCACCCGCGGCCGGGAGCTGGGCTATGTCGAAATGGGCGATATCGTCATCGCCACGGCCGGCCATCAGCAGATGGCTGGCGGGACGGACATGATCCGGATCATCATCATCGATCACTAGTCCGGATTTCTCACCGGGATAGGCATCCCCCGGATACGCCCAGTTTTTTGATGACTCACCATTACTCAGATTCCTTCAATAATACAGGATCTGCCAACGCCGCCCGGTGAGAAATCCGGGCTAGTAGCCTGTTGCTGCCCCCGTAATTGCCTGAACCAAGACAATTTTCTTTAAAATAATAATATATGCTTGACCGTATATACGGTCAAGCATATATTATACGCATGTCCATTGACGGCGAACACCTGTTCCGCATGCTGGCCGACAATACCCGGCTGCGAACCCTGATGCTGCTGCAGCAGGAAGGGGAGCTCTGCGTTTGTGAACTCACCCATGCGCTGGATCTGTCGCAACCGAAGATATCCCGGCATCTGGCGCACCTGCGCGAGGCCGGCATGCTGCTGGCCCGGCGCAACGGCCAGTGGATGTATTACCGCATCAACCCCGCACTCCCCGACTGGGTGCGTGCGATTCTGCAGCACATCCTCACGGGCAACGCCTCCGTCGAGCCGTTTCTGAACGACCGGCACGTCCTCAGGGACATGCCCAACCGGCCCGGCGCGGCGTGCTGCGCCTGAACGTCATTTTCGGAGGTATCCATGACACGTCTACATATCCACATCGCCGTCGCCGACCTGGAACGTAATATCCGCTTCTACTCCACCCTGTTCGGCAGCGAACCCGCGGTCCTCAAGACAGACTATGCGAAATGGGAACTGGTCGAGCCGGCCGTCAACTTCGCTATCTCCAGCCGTGGCGGCAAGACCGGGCTGGACCACCTCGGCATCCAGACCGACACCGATGCGGCACTGGCGGAAATCCGTACGCGACTGGAGCAGGCCGACATCGCCGGTCAGCCGCAGGACGCTGCCGCGTGCTGCTACGCCCGCTCCAACAAGTACTGGACGCAGGATCCGCAGGGTGTCGCGTGGGAAACCTTCCATTCCCTGGAAAGCATTCCAACCTTCAATGAAGACACTTCCGAAAGCAAGTCCAGTGGTTGCTGTGTACCACCGATTCCGGTTTCGGGCTGCTGTTGAGCATGAACATCCTGTTCCTGTGCACCGGCAATTCCTGCCGCTCGCAAATGGCCGAAGGCTGGGCCAGACACCTTGGCAACGGCACCATCGAGGTGCAATCCGCGGGTATCGAGGCGCACGGCAAGAATCCGCGCGCCATCACAGTCATGCGGGAAGCCGGCATCGATATCTCGGGACAGGAATCGACCCGCCTGACACCGCGGATGCTGGCGGCGGCCGACCTGGTGGTCTCCGTCTGCGGCCATGCCGACGAAAACTGTCCGGTGCTGCCGGCCGGTACCCGCAAGGTGCACTGGCCGCTGGAGGATCCGGCAAAGGCCACAGGCAGCGAGGAAGCGATCATGCAGGTATTCCGCGCCAGCCGTGACGACATCCGGGACCGCGTACAGGCGCTGCTCAGCAGCCTCTAGGAACCTGTCCGGGTAATGCTGAACCAGCCGCGATCAGGCCGTCTGTTCATGCCGGACCAAGACCGGTACCGACCCTGGCTTCAGGGCCAGTCAACATAACCAGGTGCATCAGCATATGAATCTGTTTGAACGCTACCTCAGCGTGTGGGTATTTCTCTGCATCATCGCCGGCATTTTGCTGGGACTCGGATTTCCCGCCGTCTTCGAAGCCATCGGCGCCATGGAAGTCGCCCGCGTCAACCTGCCGGTCGCCGTACTGGTCTGGCTAATGATCCTGCCCATGCTCCTGAAGATCGACTTCCACGCCCTGCATGAAGTCCGGGAGCATCTGAAAGGTGTCGGCGTCACCCTGTTCGTCAACTGGGCCGTCAAGCCGTTCTCCATGGCCGTTCTGGGCTGGCTGTTCCTCCGCGTGCTGTTCGCCGACTGGCTGCCGGACGGGCAGATCGACAGCTACATCGCGGGCCTCATCATCCTGGCGGCCGCCCCCTGCACGGCCATGGTGTTCGTCTGGAGTCACCTCACCAATGGCCACCCCGGCTTCACCCTGTCACAGGTCGCGCTCAATGATGTCATCATGGTATTCGCCTTCGCACCCATCGTCGGCCTGCTGCTGGGCATTGCCTCCATCACCGTCCCCTGGGACACGCTGGTGCTGTCGGTCGTTCTGTATATCGTCCTGCCGGTGACCGTCGCCGGCCTGTGGCGGCGCTGGCTGTTGCGCCGGGAACACGGCTTCGCGAAACTCACCAACCTGCTGCATCTCCTGCAGCCCCTGTCGCTGCTGGCACTGCTGACGACCCTGGTCCTGCTGTTCGGCTTCCAGGGCAGGCAGATAACCGGTGAGCCGTTTATCATCCTGCTGCTGGCCATCCCGATCCTGATCCAGGTGTATTTCAATTCGGGGCTGGCCTACCTGCTCAACCGCAGGCTGGGCGTGGCCCACAGCGTCGCCGCGCCCTCCGCCCTGATCGGTGCCAGCAACTTCTTCGAGCTGGCCGTGGCGACGGCGATCAGCCTCTACGGCCTGGAATCCGGGGCCGCGCTGGCAACCGTGGTCGGCGTGCTGGTAGAAGTTCCGGTGATGCTGTCGGTGGTGTACATCGTCAACCGTACACGCCCCTGGTACGAACAGGCGACCAGCCACTGAACATCCGCCGGCCCCGCATTCAAACCACCGCGAGCGCGCCCGATAACAGTCATATACCTTGATTATTATGCAGCTATGGGACTAATCTGTTATCCATGCTACGGCGCCTGCACAAACACCTGCTGATCCTGATCACGCTCGCGTTGGCAGTCGCGCCGTTGCACGGGGTCTGGGCGCTGCCGGATGCGGGCACCCCCGACAGCGCATCCCACTGCACCGGAATGCAGCACGCGATGCAGCCGATGGCTCAGCATGCCGGACACGCCAGTAAAGCCGTCGACAAACCCCACAAGTGCAAATCCGGCTGCAACGGCGCCTGCTGCGAACAGAACTGCAGCGTCTGTCTGCACCACACCATGGCGGCGATACCGACAGGCGTTCAGGTCCTGCGTGATAGACCCGTTCACGCCTACCGCATGTCCGCTGCAGACACCTTTCCCGAGCGTCCCCCGACACCCCCGCTGCGACCCCCGCTCACCTGCCATAGCTGATACGCGGCACGCCCTGACCGTGCGCCGGGTTACGGCCGTCGCGTCGCGTGCTGTCCTTGTTCTGTCCAGCTATGGAGAATCAATATGTTTCATTTCCGGAATTGTATCCGGCCTGCTTGCCAGCCGCCTGTCAGGCGAGGGACGATGCTGGCCCTGCTGCTCGCGGGACTCGCCCCGCTGACGGCAGCACCGCCGGTGCAGTGCAACCCCGCAGCGGGTGCAACCGCTACCACACTCTCACTGGATGACGCCGTTGCGATCGCCATCGGGGACAATCCCGGACTTGCCGAGATGCAGGCACGTGCGGATGCCATGGGGGCCATCCCCAGCCAGGCCGGCACACTGCCGGATCCCATGGTGAGTTTCAGCCCCCTGAACTTTCCGACCGACACCTTCGATCGTGACCAGGAGCCCATGACCCAGCTGCAGTTCGGCATCGAGCAGTCGCTGCCGTTTCCCGGCAAGCTGGCATTGAAGGAGCGCGCCGCCGAATTCGAGGCAGACGCGGCGGCCAGCAATGTCGATGAAACCCGGCTGCACCTGATCCGTAATGTGAAGCAGGCCTGGTGGGAGATTTTCTATCATGATCGGGCGCTCGAGACCGTTTCCCGCAATCAGGACCTGCTGCGCCAGTTCGTGCAGATTGCGCAGACCAAATACAAGGTGGGTGAAGGTCTGCAGCAGGAGGTGCTGCTGGCACAGGTTGAATTGTCCGGATTGTTCGACCGCCGGATCGAACTGCAGGGCATGCGCCGCCGGCAGGCCGCACGCCTCAACGCACTGCTGGACCGGGCCGCCAATACGCCTGTCGTTTTGCCGCAACAGGTGAATGAAGCGCTCGCCGGGATACCACCGGAGGCGCAATTGTACGCACACGCCGAGGCCGTCAGGCCGCTGCTGGAGCAGCGCAGACAGGAGGTCGAGGCGGCGCGGACCTTGCGGGACTTCGCCCTGCGTGATCGCTATCCCGATTTCAGTCTGGGGGCCGCGTACGGATTACGCGACGGTCGCAATACGGACGGCAGTTCACGTGCCGATTTTGCCTCCCTGCGTCTCGCCATGAGCCTGCCGCTCTACGCCGGTCGCAAGCAGGACAAGGCGGTGGACCAGCGCACCAGCGAACTCCTGCAGAAACAGTACGCGCTGCAGGACGAATGGGACAAGGTGCAGGCGGAAATCGCCGTCGCGCTGGCGGACTACCAGCGCGCCAGCGAACAGATGCAGCTGTTCAGGACCGGGATCATTCCGCAGGCCCGGCAGTCGGTGGCCTCCATGCTGTCCGGCTACCAGGTCAACAAGGTGGATTTCCTGAACCTGGTGCGCTCGCAGATCACCCTCTACAACTACGAGACCCAGTACTGGAAGTCCTTCACCGAGGCCAACCAGGCACTGGCAAGCCTGAGCGCCGCCGTGGGCGGGGAGGTGCCCGAATGAACAGGCAGGCTGTTGCAGGCATGCTGATCGCCTTGGTGCTGGGCGGCGGTGGCGGATTCTGGGCGGCAAGCTGGCTGGGGAGCAAGGGTGCAGACCCTGATGTCGATACCGGAATGCGATCCGCCGCGCCCGAGGCGCTTTTCTATCGGAACCCGATGAACCCGGCCATCACCTCGCCGGTGCCCGCACAGGACGAAATGGGCATGGACTACATCCCGGTTTATGCGCAGGACAACACCAGCGGCGCAGGCGAGCCGGCGGGTACGGTCAGGATCGATCCGGTGACCGTCCAGAACATCGGCGTGCGGACGGCGCTGGCCGAGCGCCAGTCGCTCAGCCGGCACATCCGCGCCGTGGGGCGGGTCGCCTTCGACGAGGAGCGCCTGTCCCGCCTGCACCCCAAGACCGAGGGCTGGATCGAGGAGTTGTATATCGACAAGACCGGCGAGCAGATCGGGAAGGATACGATCCTGCTCAATATCTACTCCCCGCAGCTCGTGACCAGCCAGCAGGAATACCTGCTTGCCCTGAACAACCTCGACGTGCTCGGGGAAAGCCCGTACGAGGAGATCCGCCAGGGCGCGGAAGACCTGGTCAGGAGTGCACGCGAGCGGCTCGAGCTGCTCGATGTACCCGAACACCAGATTCGGGAGCTGGAGCAGACACGCAAGATCAAGAAGAACCTGCACATCCATTCGCCCTTCGACGGCGTGGTGATCAATATCGGTGCCCGTGAAGGCCAGTACGTCACGCCGTCCACCGAACTCTACAAGATCGCCGACCTCTCCCGGGTCTGGGTCTTCGCGGATGTCTACGAGAACGAGGTACCCTGGATACAGGCCGGCGATCCCGTGGACATGAAACTCGCGGCCATACCGGGCAAGGTGTTCACGGGACGCGTCGGCTACATCTACCCGTACGCCGAGGCAAAAACCCGCACCATCAGGGTACGCCTGGAATTCGACAACCCGGACCGGCTGCTCAAGCCGGACATGTTCGCCGACGTCACCATCCATGCACAGCGCAAGGTCGATGCCGTCGTCATACCGGCGGAAGCGGTGGTGCGTTCCGGGGAGCGCGAACAGGTGTTCGTGGTGCGGGGCCCGGGCAAGTTCGAACCCCGGGAAGTCAGGCTGGGCGTGACGTCGCAAGGGATGGTGCAGGTGGTCGAGGGCGTTACCGCGGGCGAGCAGGTGGTCACGTCCAGCCAGTTCCTGATCGACTCCGAGTCCAAGTTGCGCGAGGCGACGGCGAAGATGCTGGAGACGATGTCCGGCGAACAGGGAGGCGGCGGTGATCAGGTCAATCATTGATGCCTCGCTGCGCGACAAGTTCCAGGTGATCATCGCCACGCTGATCATCGTGGTGGCGGGCATCTGGGCGCTCAGGAACATACCGCTCGATGCCATTCCGGATCTCTCGGACGTGCAGGTCATCGTCTTCACCGAATACCCCGGCCAGGCCCCGCAGGTCATCGAGGACCAGGTGACCTATCCGCTCACCACGGCCCTGCTCGCCGTCCCCGGCGCCAGGGTCGTGCGCGGTTATTCCTTCTTCGGATTCTCGTTCGTATACATCATCTTCGAGGATGGCACCGACCTGTACTGGGCGCGCTCCCGGGTGCTGGAGTACCTCAACTATGTGCGCAGCCGCCTCCCGGCGGGCATCTCGCCCAGCCTGGGGCCGGATGCGACCGGTGTGGGCTGGGTCTACGAGTACGCCCTGGTCGATCACAGCGGAAAGTATGACCTGGCCAGGCTGCGCTCCATTCAGGACTGGTATCTGCGCTACCCGCTGCAGACCGTTCCGGGCGTCTCGGAGGTGGCCTCGGTGGGCGGCTTCGTCAAGCAGTATCAGGTCGAGGTCGACCCCAATGTCCTGCTGGCCTACGACATCCCGCTCTCCAGGGTGAGGCAGGCCATCCAGCGTTCCAACCAGGATGTCGGTGGCCGGCTGGTGGAAATGGCGGAAACCGAATACATGGTGCGCGGCCTGGGCTATATCCGGGGGATCGAGGACCTCAGGCAGATACCGGTCGGCGTGGATGCCACCGGCACGCCGATACGGCTGGAGGATGTCGCCAATATCCACTTGGGACCGGAGCTGCGGCGCGGGGTGGCGGAACTCGACGGCGATGGGGAGGTGGCCGGCGGCGTGGTGGTGATGCGCTACGGGGAAAATGCCCTGTCCACCATCCGGGGCGTACGCAAAAAGCTCGCCGAACTGAAAAAGGGATTGCCGGCAGGCGTGGAGATCGTGACGGTCTATGACCGCGGCAGCCTCATCGAGCGCGCGGTAGATAACCTCAGGGACAAGCTCATCGAGGAATCCATCGTTGTCATTTTGATCACGATCCTGTTTCTGCTGCATGCCCGCTCCGCCCTGGTGGCGATCGTGTCGCTGCCGATCGGCATCCTCCTGGCGTTTATCATCATGAAGTGGCAGGGCATCAACGCCAACATCATGTCACTGGGGGGCATTGCCATCGCCATCGGTGCCATGATCGACGGCGCCATCGTGATGATCGAAAACGCCCACAAGCACCTGGAGCACGATGCCCGCAGGAAAGGGGAGCCGCTCACGCAGCCCGAACGCTGGGAGACGGTGGCCGAGGCCGCCCGGGAAGTCGGGCCGGCGCTGTTCTTTTCCCTGCTGATCATCACCGTCTCCTTCCTGCCCGTATTCACCCTGCAGGCCCAGGAGGGTCGTCTGTTCACACCCCTGGCGTTTACCAAGACCTACGCCATGGCCGGCGCCGCACTGCTGGCCGTCACGCTGGTGCCGGTATTGATGGGCTGGTTTATTCGCGGCAGGATACCCCAGGAGGCTAGCAACCCCGTGAACCGCTTCCTGCACGCCATCCACGCGCCCGCGCTGCGCTTCGCAATTCGCCGGCGCGGTCTGACGCTGCTGCTCGCCCTGTTGCTGCTGGGCGGCACGCTGTATCCCGTCATGCGGACGGGAAGCGAGTTCATGCCGGCGCTCGACGAGGGCGACATCCTGTACATGCCGACCACCTACCCGGGCCTCTCCATCACCAAGGCCCGGGAACTGCTGCAGCAGACCGACAAGATACTGAAGACCTTTCCCGAGGTCGCTTCAGTGTTCGGCAAGGTCGGGCGCGCCGGGACGGCGACCGATCCGGCGCCCCTTTCCATGCTGGAGACCACGGTGCGGCTGAAACCGCGTGAAGACTGGCAGGATCCAAACAAGTCCACCCGGGAGCTGATGAATGAAATGGACCGGGCGATCCGCTTCCCGGGCCTGGCCAACGCATGGACCATGCCGATCAAGACCCGCATCGACATGCTCTCGACGGGCATCAAGACACCGATCGGCATCAAGGTCAGCGGCCCCGATCTGGCCGTGCTGGAACGCATCGCCGGCGATATCGAGCAGACAGTGAAGCAGCTGCCCGAAACGCTCTCCGCCTTCGGCGACAAGGCGGCGGGAGGATACTACCTGGATTTCGACATCCGTCGCGAGGAGGCGGCACGCTACGGCCTGACCACGGGTGACATTCAGGACGTCATCCAGACTGCGATCGGCGGGATGAACATCACCTGGACCGTGGAAGGGTTGGAGCGCTATCCCGTCAATCTGCGCTATCCGCGCGAGCTGCGTGACAATCTCGAGGAACTCAAGCGGGCGCTGATCTCGACCCCCACGGGTACGCAGATACCGCTGTCGCTGGTGACCGATCTGCGCATGCACCGCGGCCCGCCCTCGATCAAGACGGAGGATTCGCGCCCCAATGCCTGGGTGTATGTCGATATCACCACCTCGGATATCGGCGGCTATGTGACGCAGGCGCAGAAGATCGTCAATGAACAGGTCAGTATCCCGCCTGGCTATACCCTTTCCTGGTCGGGGCAGTTCGAGTACATGCAACGCGCCGCGCAGCGCCTGCGCCTGGTGGTGCCGGTGACCCTGACGCTCATCTTCCTGCTGCTGTACTTCAATTTCCGGAATTTCAGGGCGCCGCTGGTGGTGATGCTGTCCATCCCCTTCGGGCTCATCGGCGGCTTCTGGCTCGTCTACTGGCTGGGTTACAACCTGTCCGTGGCGGTGGGCGTGGGCTTCATCGCGCTCGCCGGCGTGGCCGCCGAGATCGGCGTGCTGGTGCTGACCTTCATCGACCACGAAGTGGCGCGGCTGCGTCATGACATGAGCGGTACGGCGCAGCTGGATGCCGGCGACATCATGCAGGCCGTCCACAGGGGCACCTCGGAACGCGTGCGGCCGATCGCGATGACCGCAACCGCCATCATCGGCGGCCTGCTGCCCATCATGTGGGGCAGCGGGACCGGTTCCGAGGTCATGCAGCGCATCGCCGCACCGATGGTCGGTGGCATGGTGACCGTGACGCTGCTCAGCCTGCTGGTATTGCCGCTGATATACGGATTGGTGCTACAGTGGCGTGAAAAGCACCGGGCATGATTGTCATACCGGTTCAAGGCACGCGTCGGGAGCGGTGCGACAGAACACAAGCGTCGTCAGCGGGAGCTGGAAAAACAGATCTTGTCCGACTTGTTCTGGGAGGTGCGTATGGAATTCCGCAAAGTCACCGCCGTCGTCCGGCCCGGTGTGCTGGAAAAGGTGGAGCAGGCATTACAGGCATTGAGCGTTCCCGGTGTGAGCGTGACCAAGGTCAAGGGCTATGGCGAGTACGCGAATTTCTATACACCGGACTGGATGCTCACGCACGCGCTGGTGGAGGTCTTCATCGGGCAGCACCGGGCGGAAGAGGTGGCCCGGGCGATCATGGAGGCGGCGCACACCGGGATGGAAGGCGACGGCATCGTCGCGGTACTGCCCGTGGAGTCCGTCTATCACATCCGTACCCGGCAAAAATGCGAGTACGACGCCTGTGAATAGTCCACCGGAAACAAGGGGGCGCATCCGGCAGGAACGCCGTATCGCGCTGCGCAGGAATTACCGGACATGAAGGCCGCACGAGACGGCAGGCGTGATCCCGTCTGCGGGATGACGGTATCACCCGATACCGGACTGTGCCACGTGCATGCCGGTACCGAGTACCTGTTCTGCAGCGCCGGCTGCCGGAAAAAGTTCGCCGCGCACCCGGAGCGCTACCTGCACGAACCCGAACAGGCGACCGGGGAACTGCACGACCCCGTGTGCGGTATGAAGGTTACTCCGGAGAGCGAACATCGCCACGCCTACCAGGGAACCGACTACTACTTCTGCTGCAACGGCTGCCGCGAGAAGTTCGCGGCCGAGCCGGAGCGCTACCTGCACCTGCAGGAACAGCCGGAAACCGCCGCCTGTCCGACGGGGGTGTGCGACACCGGCACACAGACCTATGTCTGCCCCATGTGCCCCGAGGTGCGCCAGCAGGAGCCGGGTGCCTGCCCGAGCTGCGGCATGGCGCTGGAACCCGAAGCGGTGCAGGCGCCCGCAAAGCGCACCGAGTACACCTGCCCCATGCACCCGGAGATCGTGCAGGATGCACCGGGCACCTGCCCTAAGTGCGGCATGGCGCTGGAGCCACGCACGGTTGCTGTCGCGGAGGAGAACCCGGAACTCGCCGATATGACGCGGCGCTTCCGGGTCAGCACCGCGCTGGCCCTGCCGGTGTTCCTGCTGGCGATGCTCGCAGACCTGGCCCCCGACCTGCTGCCCGCGGCGCTGTCCCTGCACACCGTGCAGTGGATCGAGTGCGTGCTGGCCACGCCGGTGGTGCTGTGGGGCGGCTGGCCGTTTCTGGTGCGTGGCGTGCGTTCGGTCAGGACCTGGAACCTCAACATGTTCACCCTGATCGGGCTGGGCGTGGCGGTCGCCTGGACCTACAGCCTCGCCGCCCTGCTGTTCCCGGCGGCCTTTCCGCCCGTCATGCGCCACGCCGACGGCACGGTCGCCGTCTACTTCGAGGCCGCCGCCGTCATCACGGCACTGGTGCTGCTCGGCCAGGTGTTGGAGCTGCGCGCCCGCGGCCAGACCAGTGCGGCACTGCGGCTGCTGCTTGGACTCGCCCCGAACACCGCACGCCGCGTGAATGAAGATGGCAGCGAGACCGACGTCGCGCTGGAAGCGGTGGGGGTCGGTGACCTGCTGCGGGTGCGCCCGGGCGAGAAGATCCCGGTGGACGGCACGGTGACCGAGGGGGCCAGCGCGGTGGATGAGTCCATGGTGACGGGCGAGCCGATCCCGGTGGAAAAGGGCGCGGGCGCGGCCCTCATCGGCGCCACCGTGAACGGCACCGGCAGCCTGCTGATGCGCGCCGGGAAGGTCGGCGCCGATACCCTGCTCGCGCGCATCGTGCAGATGGTTGGCGCGGCGCAGCGCTCGCGCGCCCCGATCCAGCGACTCGCCGACGTGGTCGCCGGCTGGTTCGTGCCGGCCGTTGTGGCCGTCGCGGCTGCGGCCTTCGGCGCGTGGTTCCTGTGGGGTCCCGAGCCCCGGCTGGCACATGCCGTCGTCAACGCCGTGGCCGTGCTCATCATCGCCTGCCCCTGCGCACTGGGTCTGGCCACGCCCATGTCCATCATGGTGGGCACCGGCAAGGGTGCCACACTGGGGGTGCTGATCAGGAACGCCGAGGTCCTGGAGGTCATGGAAAAGGTCGACACCCTGGTCGTCGACAAGACCGGCACGCTCACCGAGGGGCGGCCCGAACTGGTCGCCGTGCAGGCGGCGCAGGGCTTCGGGGAAGACGACGTGCTGCGGCTCGCGGCCAGCCTGGAGCGCGCCAGCGAGCACCCGCTGGCGGCGGCGATCGTTCGGGGCGTGCAGGAAAAGGACATCGAACTGCTCCCCGCGAGCGACTTCGCCTCGCACACCGGCAAGGGCGTGACCGGCACGGTCGCCGGCCGCCGCGTCGCGCTCGGCAACCGCGCCCTGCTTGCCGGCCTGGACATCGATGCCGGCACGCTCCCGCAGCAGGCCGATGCCGGCCGTGCCGAGGGACAGACCGTGCTGTTCGTCGCCATCGACGGCACGGCCGCCGGCCTGCTCGGGATCGCGGACCCGGTCAAGGACTCCACCCCCGAGGCCATCCGGGCCCTGCACACGGCCGGCATCCGGGTGGTCATGCTGACCGGTGACAGCCGGGCGACCGCCGTGGCGGTCGCCAGCCGCCTCGGCATCGACCGCATCGAGGCAGAGGTGCTGCCGGAGCGCAAGGCCGAGATCGTCCGGCAGCTGCAGGACGAGGGCCGCATCGTCGCCATGGCCGGCGATGGCATCAACGACGCCCCGGCGCTGGCGCAGGCGCAGGTCGGCATCGCCATGGGCAGCGGCACCGACGTGGCCATGGAGAGCGCCGGCATCACCCTGGTGAAGGGCGACCTGCGCGGCATCGTGCGCGCCCGGCGCCTGAGCCAGGCCGTGATGCGCAACATCCGCCAGAACCTGTTCTTCGCCTTCATCTACAACTCGCTCGGCGTGCCCATCGCCGCCGGCGTGCTCTACCCCTTCTTCGGTCTGCTGCTCTCCCCCATGATCGCGGCCGTGGCCATGAGTTTCAGCTCGGTCTCGGTGATCAGCAATTCACTGCGCCTGCGGCGCAAGGCAATCTGAGTACGCGACGCAAGCCAATTCAGCCTGCTGGCTGCGCCGAGCGCATCAGAAACAGGCAGGCAACTCAATGCTGCGCACGGCGCAGCCTGCGCTTATGGATAGTGTTTGCTATAAACTGCGGTTAAGATCGAAAATCCGGCACCGACCACAGCCGCAGTGAAATATGACGGGCCGGCCCCGCATATCCGGGCGGTGATCGTCAGTGCAAGCGGTCCCTGCCGGACAGGAAGCGTTCCCGCTCCTGTGCCGTCGGGATCTCCTCGGCCAGCAGCTGGTAGAGCTCGTCGAGGCTGCTGCTTCTGCGCAGGGCACGCTTCACCAGGATGCCCGCCATGGGGCCGATGACCAGGGCCAGCTGCTCCTGGACGATGCGCAGAATCCGCTCGTCCAGGTCACCGGCGGCGGGTGCTTCTACACCGGCCAATGCCGCTTCGTCGGCGGCGACACCGGATTGCGCACCGGTCTGGTGTGCCAGGACCTCGTAGACGTCATACTGGCGCACATGCTTGTCGTTGTGCAAGCCGAGGTGGACGAACATTTTCGGATTGTCCTCCGACAGGCAGCTGATGACATCATAGTAGGTGCGCGAGACCAGCAGTTGATTGGGCCGGGCGAAGCTCATGATCCGCTGGGCGGCGTTGATCCCGTCGCCGATGGTGTTGCGCTGGCCGTTGATGTCCTCGAGGATCTTGACCGGTCCCAGGTTGATGCCCATGCGCACGCTGTAGCAGGTCTCGCAGATCGCATTGACATCGGCGAAGGCATCGCGCAGCCCGACAGCGATATAAAGAATATCCTCGGGGGCGCCCAGGTAACACACGGCCAGGCCGTCTCCCGTATCGAGCTTGATGCAGTCCTCGTTGGGAAGGCTGCGCAGCGCATCGCTCACCAGGGTGCTGAAACTCTGCTTGATCATCATCTGCAGGTCCACGGGGTGCGTGGAGTACTCGACGATATCCATGAACAGCACCGAGCATAGCCAGGTGCGATTGTTGCGCTGCATACCCGTTTCCCGCCGCTCTTCAGACATGGCTCATTCCTCCAGCATATTCATCGCCTTTTCCAGGCTGCGACGCATGCGGTTGAAAGACCTGTTCAGGTCCGCGATCTCGTCCTTGCCCTTCACGCTGAATTCAGGCACCTCCATATTGCCGGTACTGATGTCGTCCGCGGCATGCGCCATTGCCCTGACACGCTTCACCACAACCTGGCCGAGCATGACATTGATCACGATGAATATCACCACGAATATCGCGATCAGCGAGGCCATGAAAATCACGAACTCCTCCCGCGCCTTCTCCAGCGGCACCGACAGCGGTACGCTGACGACCTGGGCGCCCACGACCTCGTCCAGCTGCCAGCCGAAGCCGTTCGAGGAGCCGTAGAGTTTGATCATCGTTTCGGGCGCGGCATCGACGGTACTGTGACAGGTCAGGCAGCCCTTGTTGGCAATCTTTATCGGGCGGGCATAATAGAGTGATTTCCCCAGCGGTGTCTCCCGCTCGCCATTGATTTCCCCGGTTTCCGGGTCGTTCCTGAAAATCTGGATGATATCGGCCTCCCAGTCGGTGGCATGGTCGCGGGGATTGGTCGGATTCAGCGCCGCTTCCTTATAGGTATATTCGGGATACATCTCCCTGACGGACTGGAAATTCTGGGTGGCGGCGTAGGAGGGAACCGACTGGGGCAGGAATTCGCGCTTCATCTGCAGCGTCAACAGCGGCCTGATCTCCTTGACCGTGTAACCGCGAATCGCCATGGCCGCCTCCATCATCATGCCGGCATGGGTGAGCACCTCTTCACGGGCATGCTTCTGCAGCACCGTATGGGACACATAGCCGGCGATCGCCAGACCGATCGAAAACACTGTGAACAGAACGAGATTGAACTTGGTTGTCAGTCGCATCGCGCCCTCCCCGGCGGCGAAGTATTGTATTTATGCCGGCGCTTTTCCGCGGCAGGTCCGGTAGTCATTGTACGCCCGGGTAAATCCCATCAGGCTGAAACGGGCATCGTAGCGCTGCGTCGCCGGATAACTCGGCCAGAAGCGCAGGTACACCGTCACCGAACGGCCGCGAATAAACTGCGCGATCACGGCTTCAGCGTCGGAACTGAACAGTACATCCTTTTCGTCGATCACGGCATCCGCCGGAATGAAGTCCTTGCCATCCACCGCCAGCCCCACATCATCGAAGCCGAAGTCAATATTGGATTCCGTCCTTACCAGCAGTCCCTCTCCGGTCACACGGAGCCGCAACCGGGTATCCTGGTAGCCGTCGAAGATGCTGATCTCCTCCGTCTCAAGGACACATCCACCCGTTCCCGAGGCGTCTGCAACCGACCACCCGGCACAGGCGGAAAGCGGCGCGAAACACAGCGCGGCAAACATGAACGCTACGCGCCACGTCATATCCAGCGGAAACACTCCCGACAAAGCCCTGCCTCCCGTCCAGTCGCCCACCGCAACCTTTCTTACGACGAAGTCTAGCACACCGTCCTGCATGGTCACGTCACCCTGCCAGGCCGCGGTACCGCACGGGTGCCGGGTCGCCCTGTCGACGGCCTTCGGGGCACTTTCCTCGTTGTGGAAAGTGCGCAGCATTCCGGAAGCAGCGAAGGGTACCCGCCGGTTCACGATTCCCGTATATTCTGTTGACTGTCGCCTGGCGGCGCTACAGACTGCGTCAGGACATCAGGAGGCTGGTTCACGTTACCTGAATTACTAATGGGAAACAAAGCAAGCGGATATCGCTTGCTTTGTTTCCCATTAGTAAAAAGTGTAATTACACTACCCCCACCCTGTCCCGCCCCTTCAAGGGGGGCGGGGACGGACGGTTGAATGTCGGACTACTAATGTACTCCTTGGTAATCCGTTGATTGGCCAATGGGGTGGACCGCAAATGCATTAGCGGGCACCCGTTGTCTGTAATTAGATGCGTAACAAGCGACAGCTCACGAGGGAGATGACAATGCAAACCGTTCTCTGGAAAAAAGCCGGTGTTTTCATGCTGATGATCAGCTTCATCTTTACCACCTTCCCCGCAGCATCCTACGCGGGCCTGGTCGGTACCGACAGGATACTTTCCGCCGATACGCGCAACCGGCAGCTGACCGAGATCCGGAACGTGCTGGCCCGGGACGAGGTTAAAACGCAGATGCTTGACCTGGGCGTCAACCCCGCGGACGTCGAGGAACGCCTCGATTCCCTGACTGATGCGGAGCTGGCACGGCTGTCCGCCGGGATGAAGGAGCTGCCTGCTGGTGGCAGCGTCATCTGGGTAATTGGTGTTGTATTCATCGTGTTGCTGATCCTGGAACTGCTGGGAGTGACAAATGTTTTCACCAAAATTTGACGGTGGTTTTGTGATTCGGCAACAGCCTCCAGCTTGATTGTGTAACCGGTGGCAGACCCTGTTTTTGATTCCTGCAGACAGGACACAACATCAACTCGTCAATGAACGTGGCCTGCCCTGAATGGTAGTTACTTGAGCGTTCCACGTTTATTTCTCCCTCTCCCCCGCGGGGAGAGGGTTGGGGTGAGGGGAAAAAGCCGGAATTGAAGCGATTTTTTTGTATCTCCCCTTATCCTGACCTTCTCCCCAATGGGGAGAAGGGATTGATTTTGCGTGTTTCAGGTTTGGCAGGAGCCATTCCGGTCGATCCCAGAATTCAGCCTATTTCTATAGCCGGCCGCGCTGTTTAGAATGAACTTACTAGAACCTGCTGCTACCGGATCATCCATGCGAAAACCGGACTACCAAGTCCTGATCGGCCTGGGTGGCGTTGTGCGCGGCGAAAACAGAGTCGCCCGTTACTGGTCACGCAAATTCGACCTGCCCATGATCCTGCTGGCGAAAAAATAACGGCGCCTGCAGCACCGCGGTGCGGAATCAGTGGCGCCGCTGTAATTGCCGGCCGACAAGCAGCAGGCCGAAGATGAATACGCCGATGCCGGTGACAACAATCCAGGGCCTGATGCTCTCGAAATACGGCCCGTGGATCAGCGGGTGGCCGGCAGGCAGCGAACCGATGAGTATGACCGAGATACCGGTCAGCACGATACTGTCGGCCACCGACTGCCCGGCGATCACGATATAGGCCAGGGTCTGCAGCAACAGGGCACCGATAATCGCGATATACGGCTCCGGGTACAGGAAAAAACAGGCAACAGCCAACGCCGATATCGTGTAGGCGTATTTGCGTAAAACCGCTATCATCTGTTACCTCTCACCGGGAGGGGTCCCGGAATCAGCGAATCGAAAACAGCCGCCTGTACCGTCGGTACCCTGGCTGAACGGGGAGATTACAACAACCGGCAGCGGTTGCAACAGGGGACCTGCCAATTGGACCAGCTACGCCTTTTCTTCGGGACTGTCCTGCAAAGTCTACGCGACTTGCTGCCGATTTTCCTTGTCGTGGTGTTCTTTCAGCTGGTCGTCATCCAGCAGCCGGTACCGGATTTCGGCAGGATACTGACCGGGGCCCTGCTGGTCGTACTCGGACTGGCGTTTTTTGTCCGCGGGCTGGAGCAGGGCCTGTTTCCGATCGGCGAGTCCATCGCCTACGCATTCGCGAACAAGGGCAACCTCTTCTGGCTGCTGATGTTTGCGTTCGCGCTCGGATTCGGTACGACCATCGCAGAGCCGGCGCTGACCTCAGTTGCCGGCGAAGCCGCCAAGGTAGCCGCCGCCGACGGCCTCGTGGAACAGAATGCAGCGGCCATGGAGGAATACGCCCTGGGGCTGCGCATCACGGTTGCCCTGTCCGTCGGCATTGCCATCGCCGCCGGCGTCTACCGCATTATCCGTGGCTGGCCGATCCAGTATTTTATCATTGGCGGTTATTTCGGCGTCGTCATCATGACCGCCTTCGCTCCGGCACACATCGTCGGAATCGCCTATGACTCGGGCGGTGTCACGACCTCCACGGTCACCGTACCGCTGGTCACGGCGCTCGGTGTCGGACTGGCGCTGAGTATCAAGGGTCGCAATCCCATGATCGACGGTTTCGGCCTGATCGCCTTTGCCTCACTCACGCCCATGATTTTCGTCATGGCCTACGGGATGCTCGTCTGATGGACCTGCTGCTGCACCTGGCCAGGACCACCCTGTCCACGATTACCGATATCCTGCCAATCGCCGCCGTCATTTTCGGCTTTCAGTGGCTGGTACTGCGGGGCAGCATCCCGAACCTGAAAAGTATCCTGATCGGGTTTTTTTACGTCCTGGTCGGGCTGACCCTCTTCCTGGTCGGCCTGGAGGAAGCACTGTTCCCGCTGGGTAAAATAATGGCACAGCAGCTCACTGATCCCGGTTTTATCAGGAGCATGACACCCGGCGTGGGGGATGCCCTCGGCTGGTACGATTATCTATGGGTCTACCTGTTCGCGCTCGCCATCGGGTTTTCCACCACTATCGCGGAACCTTCATTGATCGCCGTAGCCATCAAGGCGCGGCAGGTATCCGGTGGCGCCATTACCGTCTGGGGTCTGCGAGTCGCCGTTGCGCTCGGCGTGGCCGTCGGTATCGGGCTGGGTGCCTTCCGGATCGTGACCGGCACGCCCCTACACTACTACATTATCGGCGGCTATATCATCGTGCTCATCCAGACTGTGTTCGCACCGCGCATGATCATTGCCCTGGCCTATGATTCAGGGGGTGTGACGACATCGACCGTGACCGTCCCGCTGGTTACCGCGCTCGGGCTCGGGCTGGCCGGCACCATACCGGGCCGCAGCCCGTTGATCGACGGCTTCGGCCTGATTGCTTTTGCCAGCCTGTTTCCGATAATGGCGGTGCTGGGATATGCACAGCTCAGCGCATGGTGGCTGCGCCGGGTAGAGCGCAAACTGCAGGCAGACGAGTAGGAAAACCGGGCTGGATCTCCAGTCATCAGTCAGAGAGGTATACCGACATGCATTTCAAACTAATCGTTACACTCGTCAAGGATGAAAAAACCGAACTCATCCTGAAAACGGCCCGCGAGGCAGGCGCCACCGGCGCCACCGTGCTAGAACAGGCACGGGGTGAGGGTATTCAAAGCAGCAAGACCTTTTTCGGTCTCAACCTGGAAACACAGCGGGACATGCTGATGTTCCTGGTCGAGGAACACATGAGCCGGGAAATCCTGGAAAAGATCGCTGAAATCGGGGAATTCGACAAAACACCGGGCATCGGTATCGCCTTTCAGATCGACGTCGAGGACGCCGTCGGGATTACCGGCCAGATCAGCAGATTATCCGGTATCGTGGAGAACAAAATATGAGTACCAACGCACCGGTACGAGTCAAGCATGTGATGTCAACTGATTTTCACACGGTAGACGGGCTGATTTCGGTAGAGCATGCGCTGTCCATAATGAAGGCCACTAACGCCAGGATGCTGATGGTCGAAAAACGCGATCCCAATGACGAATACGGCATCGTCCTGCTGTCCGACATCGCCCGGGAAGTCCTTGCCGTCGACCGGTCACCGGAGCGCGTCAACATCTACGAAATCATGTCCAAGCCCGTCGTCGCTGTCGACCCGGAGATGGACATCCGCTACTGTGCACGGCTGTTCAACAAGCTGGGTTTTTCCTACGCCCCGGTCATCGACAAGGGCGATCTGCTGGGCATTGTGAGCTATGCCGATATGCTGCTGAAGGGCCTGAGTCATTAGCCGCCATCGGGATCCGTGTTTTGTTGCCGAAGAATCCACATGGCGGGCACTGTTTTTATCGCCACAGCATTCACAGATAACCGGTGGTTTGACCCTCAGTGGTCGCGTGAGCCCTGTGGCAGACAACAGCCTGCCTGTTGCAGGCTACCCGTCCAGCAGGCCGACCACCTGGTTGACGGTCTTCTTCAATGCGGCCTTGCTGAAGTTGGCCTTGCCCAGCACCATCATGCCCGCCAGGGTGGCGGCAATGGTATTGGCCATGCCGCCTGCATCCAGCTTCGCTGGCAATTCACCGGCCTTCCTGGCCCTGTTCAGGCGTGACTGCAGCATGGCTTTCATGTCATGCAGCGTCTTTTCAAGCTCCGCCCTGGCCTTCGCATCAATCTGCTCGCTCTCCAGAACGGACAACACCACCAGGCAGCCGCCCGGGTTGGCTTCATTGAAATGCATCTCGATCGCCCCGTTCAACAGCCGCCTCACGCCCTCCCGGATATCCGGTGCGCCGTCCATGGCGGCAACCAGTTCCGCCATGACGGATTCCTTGTAACAGGCCACGATCTGCTCGAACAGCCTGCGCTTGTTGCCGAAGGCGTTATAGATGCTGGTGCGCTTCAGCCCCATTGCACGCTCCAGGTCCTGGATGGAAGTGCCCTCATAGCCCTTCTCCCAGAATACCAGCATGGCCTTTACAAGCGCCTGCCTTTCATCGAATTCCTTTGTTCTGGCCATCGCTCCAGCCACCGCTTGCCTTCTTTGTGATTTTATACCGGATGGTACAAATACGCTTGACAGCATTAGCATTATCGCATATAGATATTTGTACCATTCGTTACAAATTGATTACAGGAGATTACCATCACCGTAGCAGCCCGAAAACTCGATGCCCGCGGCCTGAACTGCCCGCTGCCCATACTCAGAACCCGCAAGGCCCTCGACCAGCTCGCCAGCGGCGAGGTGCTCGAGGTCATTGCAAGCGATCCGGGATCGGTCAAGGACATGGCATCCTTCTGCGCACAGACCGGAAACATCCTGCTCTCCTGTGGCGCAACGGCAAACGACTACGCATTCCTGATTGAAAAAGTCTGACCACCCGCATGATAGAGGAGCACAGCCATGAATGACCCGAGACCGGCAGCCGCCGGAACCCTGACCGAGCAACCGGGCGTACTCGACGATCCGGACCGCTGGTTCGAGCGCAAGTTCAGCGAATGCATGGAACAGCGCGTGGCCGCCAGAACACCCGCCATGTCGATCATCGCCACCAAGGGTACGCTGGACTGGGCCTACCCGCCCTTCATTCTCGCCTCCACGGCCGCCGCCCTGGGCTGGGAGGTCTCCATTTTCTTCACTTTCTACGGACTGCTGCTGCTGAAGAAGGAGATACCGGCCCAGGTAAGTGCGCTCGGCAATCCGGCCATGCCCATGAAAATGCCGTTTGGCCCCCGGTGGTTTCAGAACGTGAAATGGCCCATACCCAATCTGCTGATGGCCGGTGTTCCAGGCTTCGAGAAGCTGGCCACCGGGCTGATGAAGAAGACGTTCAGGAACAAGGGCGTTGCCACGATCGAGGAATTGCGCAGTCTGTGCATCGAGGCGGACGTCAAGCTGATCGCCTGCCAGATGACGGTGGATGTGTTCGGTTTTGATGCCGGCGAGTTCATCCCTGAAGTCACTGACTTCGTCGGCGCCACCTCCTTTCTGCCGGTTGCGCAAAAGGCCGATGTCAGTCTGTTTATCTAGGAGCCTGGCGGACTACGAAGCCGCCGGTTATGAGGTGCAGCCGGCGGTCAGTTGCCCAGCCGCACCGAATCCGGCAGGAAAATCTGCATCTCGACGGGCAGGTGATCGGAGAGTGAATAATTCAGCGCCCTGACATGCTCCACCTGCAGGGTCGGAGTCACCAGGATGTGATCGATATTGCGCTGCGGCCGCCAGCTCGGAAAGGTGTCGAGACCGTGGAAGGGTTCACGCATGAGGGTACGGTCAATCAGGTATTCCATTTCCGCGCTTTGTGACGGGCAATTCAGGTCTCCCATCAGGATGACGTGGCGGTATTCATTGACGATGTCGCTGATGTAGTCCAGCTGCCGGAAGCGCGCCCGCCGGCCCAGCGCCAGATGCAGAATCAGCACGACCAGTGAATCCTGGCGATGCCCGAAACGGATGAACAGGGCGCCGCGCCCCGGAATCCGGCCCGGCAGGCGGTGCTCGACGATCTCGGTGGGATTGAAGCGACTCAGCAAGCCCATGCTGTGGCTGGCAATGCGCCCGATGCGCCGGTTGGTCTGGTCGTACCAGAAGGGTATTCCCGAGCGATCGCTCAGGTACTGGGCAAGATTGACGTAGCCGCTGCGCAGGCTGCCGGCATCGAGTTCCTGCAGCCCGACGATATCGTAATTGCTGATAAGGTGCGCGATACGGTCCAGGTTGCTGAAACGCGCGGCATGCGGCAATACGTGCTTCCAGCTGCGGGTGACGTAATGCCGGTATCGGCCGGTACTGATACCGGCCTGGATATTGTAGCTCAACAGGCGGATGCGTTGTCCGGACATTGCCCCCGTCTCGAGCGAAGTCCGGTTATCGGCCACGCCGGCTTCCTGTCGCGCTATGGCTAGATCGGACATACCAGGCTTCCCATTTGCTCCGTGAACTTGATGTTCTCCCGGTAATCCACCGGGCAGTCGATAATACTGACCGTATCATTTGCCAATGCTGCTTTCAGTATAGTCGGCAGTTCCTGCGTACTCTCCACCCGATAGCCATTGCAGCCGAACGCCTCCGCGTACTTCACGAAATCGGGATTGGTGAAGTCGACATTTGAACGGCGCTTGAACCGGTTCAGCTGTTTCCATTCTATCAGACCGTAACCGCCGTCGTTCCAGATCAGGATCACGATCGGCAGGCGGCAGCGTACGGCCGTCTCGATTTCCTGGGAATTCATCAAGAACCCGGCATCCCCGGTCACCGCCACGATATTGCGCTCCGGGTGCACCAGTTTCGCCGCGATCGCACCCGGAACGGCGATGCCCATACTGGCAAAGCCGTTGGAAATGATGCAGGTGTTGGGGTGCTCGCAACGGAACATGCGCGCCATCCACATCTTGTGTGCACCCACGTCACATATCACGATGTCTTCAAGATCGAGCGCGGTTCGCAGGTCCCAGATAATCTTCTGGGGTTTCACCGGATACCCGGTATCCTCGTGGTGCTGGTCCATCTCCTCGATCAGGCGGTCCCGCAGCGGGCGCATGTGGTGACCCGGATGCGGGGTCGCAAGCTCACCGATCCTTGTCAGGCTGTGCTTGATGTCCCCCGTGACCCCGACGGCAACCGGGTAGTGCGCATCGACCTCGGCCGGCAGCTGGTCGATATGGATGATGGTGCGGTCCCGGGTCGGATGCCACAGGTAGGGATGATATTCCACCAGGTCGTAACCGATGCTGATAATCACATCCGCCCTGCTGAAGCCGCAGCCGACATAGTCATTGGACTGCAGACCCGCACTGCCGAGTGCGCAGGGATGCCTGAACGGTATCACCCCCTTGGCCATGAAGGTATTGGCCACCGGGATGTTCAGGTGTTCGGCAAACGCCGCCAGCTGTCGCCAGGCCCCGGCACGCACCACGCCGTTGCCGGCGAGAATCAGGGGGTGGGCGGCCCTGCTGATGAGTGCCGCGGCCTTCTCGATCTCGGCGGCCGGCGGTTCCGGGGCCGGCGGGAAGACGACCGGCAGACAGGCTTCCTCGACCTCCATGGCGGCAATATTTTCCGGAAACTCGATGAAAGTCGCGCCGGTCTTCTCGCTCTGCGCCAGCTTGAAGGCCTTGCGCACGACCTCCGGGATGATTTCCGGTTCCAGCAGGCTGGCCGCGTACTTGGTTACCGGGTGAAACACCTTCTCCAGGTCGAGGACCTGATGGGATTCCTTGTGCAGACGGTTGGTCCCCGCCTGGCCGGCGATCGCCACCAGCGGGGCATGATCCAGGTTCGCGTCGGCGACGCCGGTGATCAGGTTCGTCGCTCCTGGACCCAGCGTTGCCAGGCAGACCCCGGCGCGCTCCGTTAGCCGTCCATAGACATCGGCCATGAAGGCCGCGCCCTGCTCGTGGCGGGTAGTGATGAACCGGATCGACGAATCCAGCAGGGCATCCATGACATCCAGGTTTTCCTCGCCCGGAATGCCGAAGATGTACTTCACGCCCTCGTTTTCCAGGCAACGGACAAACAGCTCGGCGGCCTTCATGAAGGCCCCTCGTGGTTGCGTTTGTCGCTCACACCCGCGCCGTCAATCGGCGCCGGCCGCCGTCGCGGGCTGGCTGCGTTCCTTTTCGATCAGGTAATCGACGGTGTCCATGATACCCTCGGTGCTGCCGGCCTGGCGGCCGCCTGTGGCGTACTTGCCATTGACGATCAACGTGGGTACGCCGCTGATGGTGTAGCGCCGCGTCATCAACTTGGCGTTATTTACCCTGACCGCCACTGCAAAGGAGTCGAAGGTGTTTTTGAAGTCCTCCGCCGAGACGCCTTGCTCCACGAAAAAGGCCTCCAGCGCCGCTTCGTCATCGATTTTCATGTGCTTTTCATGGATGGCGTCAAACAGGGCCGCGTGTGTCCGATCCAGCACGCCCAGCAGTTCCGCCGTGTAATAGGCCTTCGCGAGCAGCTCCCAGCCCGGACCGGTGATGGCGGGCATGCGCACGAACTCCACGTCATCGGGTTTGTCCTTCAGCCACGTCTGGATATACGGTTCCAGATGATAACAATGGGGACAGCCGTACCAGAACAACTCCACCACCTCGATCCGGTCGCCGCTGGAGGTCGGCTGCGGATTGGCGAGCGTGATATATCCGTCACCCTCCTGATAATCCTTCGCCACGGCCGTGGTCGCTGTAAACAATGAAATGGTCATGACAACCAGCCAGTGCGTCAAAGTTTTCATCAGACAACTCCTGAAGATTCGGTTAGCTATCTTGGCACATTATCGACATCCGGACATTAACGCGGCCAGCGTCAACAGGATGACAACTTCGATTACAGCCCGCTGCGCAAGTTCCTGGCAGCATTTGATTTGACGGCGCTATCGGCTCGACCACCCCGGCCAACCAACTACCGGATACGCGTTTGCACGCCGCTAACGCCCTGTCACGAGGTGTCCGGATATCTTCGGAACGCGGCGCGGTACTGGCTAGTGCAACCCCTGGATGTAGCTGGCAACGGCGCGGATTTCACGGTTGGTCATGCGGGCGGCCAGAATCTGCATCATCTTCCTGGCATTCTCGTTGTGGCGCTGGCCCTCGGCGAAGCCATGCAGCTGGTTTTCGACATATTTTGCATGCTGGCCACGCAGTGCCGGGTACCCCGCCGCCGGGTTACCGGCGCCGTTCGGACCATGACAGCCCATACAGGGAGCGACGCCGCTCTCGGGATTGCCACTGCGGTAGAGCTTCTGTCCCAGCTCGACCAGGGCCGGGTCGGCGGCGCCGATCTTGACTTTCTGGCTGCTGTAATAGGCTGCCAGATCTTCCATGTCCTGCTCCGAAAGTGTCGCGACCATACCGCTCATGGTCGCATTTTCACGTTCACCATCCTTGAAATAGCCCAATTGCTTGACCAGGTATTTTTCATTCTGCCCGGCCAGCCTGGGCCATTCTGGATTCAGGCTGTTGCCGTCGGCGCCGTGGCACGCTGCGCAGTTGGCCGATTTGGTCTTGCCGGCCTCCGCATCTCCCGCGCCCTGGGCGTTTGCCAGTGCGAATGAACAAAGCAAAGTGCCTGTTATGACTAGCCAATTCTTCATTTCAAACCTGCTCCTGTATCCACCTGCGGTGTTCACGACAGGCCTGGGCCCGTGCCGTTGTCCGCCCCGCACATGGGCGGGCAAAAAAGGGACCTTTTTATACCCGTCGGGGCGTAGCGGGTCAACCACGCCGGCGGTTACCGGCACGCCGGGGTGTCGAAAAAACCGCTTTGCAGAACCTGTCCGGTCACGTCTAATACCTGCGCAAAGGCCATGAAAAATCACTATCAGCAGACCCGGTTCCAGCAAGGTGCCACCGATTCGCGCCGGGGCCCGCCCGACAGGGGAGCGGAAGTGGCCTTCGCCGGACGCTCCAACTCCGGCAAGTCCAGTGCACTGAATGTCATTACCGGCCAGCGTGGGCTCGCCCGAACCAGCAAGGCACCCGGGCGCACCCGGGAAATCAATTTTTTCCAGGTGATGGATGACCTGCGCCTGGTCGACCTGCCCGGTTATGGCTATGCCAGGGTCTCCAGGGACATCCAGGAACGCTGGCAGCGTCATATCGCCCGTTACCTGGAAACCCGCACCTCGTTATGCGGCCTGGTCCTGCTGATGGATGTGCGTCATCCGCTGAAGGCAGCCGACCTGCAGATACTGGGCTGGTGCCATGCGGCGAAGTTGCCGACCCACGTGCTGCTCACCAAGGCCGACAAGCTCAAGCGCGGTCAGGCCAAATCGGCCCTGCTGCAGGTCCGCAGGCAACTGCAGGCGCTGTACCCCGACATCAGCATTCAGCTGTTTTCGGCCCATACCCGGGAAGGCCTTGAGGCGGTCTGGACTGTACTCGATCGCTGGCTGGACCTGGCAGGAAAGGCGTAGGAGCGGATGATATCCGCTAATGAGAAAATCGCGCCTGCAAGGCGCTCCAACAAGTATCTCGATGCAGCCACGCCGTCCCTGCCCACCACGGTCAGGTACAGGTCAGTACGATAACAGCCTTCCCTGCGCTCCAGAATGTACGTCCATGGACGCAAAAAAAACCCGGCAAATGGGGAATTCTGCCGGGTTTTAGAAATACCTGGTTCACGTCAGACCAGGTAGGAGGAATCCCGTTCAGGGAGGGGAACGGGGATGCACCTCCGTGCACATTTAAATGACCTTGAAGCGATGTAAAGGTTCCTTGCAGGAATAAATAAATGCGAAAAAATCGCATCGCGCCCTGGAGGCAGTCTTGCGACCGCCATGGAAAACTTAAAATATATTATTAAACAATCACCTGTAAAATATTGCCCTACCGGGAGCCGGCATTGGTGGCAGACCTGACGGAAGCTACGGTACTCGCGCCGCTGCTGCAGCACCCCCGGCATAACAAGCGCCGGCACGACAACAAGCGGCCCTTAATAATTCTAGTCAATACACTATAATTACGGAAGTATGTACTTAACGAAATAGACAGATAAAAAAGCCCGGTCATGCCGGGCAATAATTCAAGCGGAATGATTGATATTAACCAGCCTTTTTCTCCTGTTGTTCCATTTCTGCCAGGAGCCGTGCTTTTTCCTCTTCCTCTTCTTTGGTTAACAGGCATTCGCGCACAATCTGTTTAATCTCTGCATCTGCAAATCTCTTTAGGATTTGGCGCATTAGAGTCTGATACCCGAGCCCATTGAGATTAGCGATTAATTTAAAATCGTTAATCAGTGATATCGGCAAGCGAAGAGAAATTGATTTTAGGCCCAAGGCTTCATCAACCGCTTCTTTTGCCAAACTACTTTTGGCGACGTATTTTTCATCACGTCCCAATTTTCCATCTTCCCAGGCTTCATCTGTGCCTTGGATTTTCTTTTCTTTACTCATCTGGTCGGGAACTCCTTTACAACTATGTGGAATGGATTAATTTCTAAGCAAATTTGTTGTATATACGCATCTCCTCTGCATTAGGTTCAAAAGCAGTTTTTATTCCAATATCACCATCTTCTCTTATTATAAAAACCACTTTTAATAACCTGCCATAATCAGTTTCACTAATAAACCATTGTGTAGGCGGAATAGTTTGATGTTCTTCACGTGGATCAATGAGAAATGATTTCTCACATGATTGAAAACATTCGCTAATCTCATCTTCAGTAACATTATGTTTTCTCTGTAATTTAGCCTTTACTTTTGCAGATATCTTGAGGGCCATGATCCTTTTAACCTTGTGTATCGACACATGATAGACGAACTGTATATATATTGCATATACAGATAATGCTGTAATCAACGATTGTATATACTGTGAATATGCATAGTATATACAGATATCTGGCTATATCAAGGAGTATTTAATAATATTTTACTTGACAAAAACCTTTACTCAAGTATAATATTAACCATGAGCAAAAAAGTACAAAACCAGTCAACCAAAAACGATCCAGTTATCAAGGAAATACCACTGGCCTGTGCCGATGAAAAGGCTGCCGTTGAGTTTTTAGAGAAACAGCGGTGGGGCGATATCCCGGCCTGTCCGCATTGTGGGGATACCCATGTTTACCAGATGACAGATTCTAAGACCGGAGAGCGCCAGGCTAACTACCGTTGGCGCTGTCATGGCTGCAAGGGCCAATTTACCGTCCGTAAGGGCACTGTATTCGAGGACAGCCGGATTCCGCTGCGTCATTGGTGCTATGGCTTCTGGCGTGCCTCTACAAGCAAGAAGGGCGTTTCCGCCCTTGAGATTCACCGTCATACCGGAGTTTCGTATAAGTCAGCACTTTTCATGCTCCACCGCATACGTTTCGCCATGGCTGATTCTCTCCCTGGGCCACTCTCAGGCGATGTCGAGGTAGATGAGACCTATGTAGGTGGCAAACCCCGTCAGGCCCGCAAACCACGCGAGACGTGGTCTACGAAACAACCCGTCATGGCCATGGTCGAGCGCAAAGGCCGCGTTCGTACCAAGGTTATCGCCAATGTCACAGCCAAAACCCTCAGCAAGGAAATCAGAAAGAATATTGATCCAGCCAAATCACGGCTGCTGTCAGATGAAAATAAGGGTTATCGGATAGTCGGCCGTGAATTTGCCAATGGCCATGAGCGTGTTCATCACGCCCAAAGGGAATATGTTCGGGGAGATATTCACAGCAATACGGTTGAAGGCTTCTTCTCTATCGTGAAACGAGGCCTGAATGGTATTTACCATGCCGTAAGCAAGGAACATCTACATCGCTATCTTTCAGAGTACGAATTCAGATATAACCATAGGGAACTATCTGATGGCGAACGGACTCTCGCAGCTATCCAAGCTTCAGACGGGAAACGCCTGATGTACAAGGAGCCAAAATAGTTAACAACAACAACATCTTATAGATAATTGAATATTAGGGGATAATGGCCGATAATTAGAGCGTCCCCGATATACCGGGCTAGCGAACCTGCCTTCGGGCAGTAGGCTCCAGGCAAGGCGATGACAAGCTGCCTGGAGTCTTGAATCTGAGGCCATACATTCATTTGTATGGCCTCTTGTCTTTTATAAGCTAAGAAAATGCCTTATGCATGCACGAATCGCATCTAAATCGTCGTGCGCTATCCGGGGAATTTCATATCGCCCCCTGGAAATTTTCACCCGGTCTAAGCGATTAGTAGCAACCGTTGCCAGCATATCGCACTTAGCCCATGTTTGTTCTGTCCTGCCAGGTATGGGATTCTCACGGAATTCATGGTGGTATGGCTGTACTATGTTTGGTGGTGTAGTACTGAGAGGAACTATTGTGCAAAGCTCCGCGCGGGCTTGATGTTTAGGCGAAATCACCACCACCGGACGTTGTTTGACCATTTCTGGTGATTTAAAGCCAGAAAAATCACAGATCACGACACTTCCAGCGATAGGTGGGTAGTAAATTGCCATTTTAAGTTATTGAGTTCCATGATATAGTTAGATTGATGCCGCAGGAGGGCGTCGGACCCTCACGGGCCGAAGCCCATCAGCTTCCAAAGCTGACCCGTCTACCAGTTCCGGCACTGCGGCATAACATGCCCATCTGGGTCGGCAGGGATGGAGAGTACCCGTCAAAGTCAATCCATCCCTGCCGCTTGGTTTTGGCCGCCAGATCAGCCTTACGCTCTTCTCATCTTGCGCCCCCCTATGAATTAATCGTGCTTCAATAATGCGAAATTTTAACCTATCAGAGATATATGTCAATCAGTTCTCTTGATATATCTCCTATTCAGGAGATAAAATAGCCTGACTTTAAAATTTAATTGGAGATAAGTCATGGCAAAGCGGCATCGTAGCCCCTCATATCCCAGTTTGACTCTTACTGAGTGTATATCTCGGGCGAAAAAACTTTATGAAAAAGAGGGCAAGCACACCGCACCTATTTCTGCCGTTGTAAGCCATTGGGATTATAGTGAGAAGAGTAGCGGCGGGAAATTGAGTATTGCCGCATTAAAAGCCTTTGGTTTGATAGATGATAAAGGTGTTGGTAGTGATCGCGTAGTTAATCTAACAGAAGCCGGCCTATCTATTGTTCGTGATGAACGGGAGGTCTCTCCAGAGAGGGATGCACTGCTGGCAGCAGCTGCAATCAAGCCTAAGATAATTCGAGAGATGGTCGCTGAATACCCTGATGGAAAAGCATCTGTAGAGAATTTGCGTCACTATCTCGTGAGCCGAGAGTATAATCCAAATGCGGTTTCTGATATTATTAAGGTATATAAAGACGCTTTAACATACATTAATCTTGACAAAGACATCAAACCAGAGGCAGATGAGCCTGAAGTTGATGATAAAGTTGAGGTCGGGGACTTAATACAATGGGAATCTGCTGGTGTATTGCAGTTTCCTATCCCTAAACGCGTTCGCGCCATACAAGAATTTGACGGGGAAGAATGGGTATTTGTTGATGAATCTGAAACGGGTATTCCAATGAGCGAAGCCATTATCGAGACAAAGGGTACTCAAACGACTCCTGGCGAACGTCGAACACCGCCACGATTACCAATAGTGGAAAAAGCAACGCCCGCAGCAGAGGGTGAGTGTGAATGGTTACGTGGCCGGTTAGCTGATACCACCAGCTATAGGCTGTTTATCTCTGGTGATATGGGTCCGAAGGAAATCGGTAAGCTCATTCGGCTTTTAGAGGCGCAAAAACTTGTTTTGTCGGACGTGGATGACGAAGAAAATCAGCACTAATAAAGAGAAGAGCAAAACCGGACCAGCCCCAGACCGCGTCAAGATTGACAAACCCTGGGAAGATGCCATATCGGACGCCCTGAAGAAGGAGCGTCCAAAGGATGGCTGGCCGAAGCCTGAGAAGGAAAAAAAACAGGAAGATTAAATGCCGCTCCCGGTATAGCGGCACTTACAGAAATACTCTCAATAACAATAATAATAACAACAAGTTCGACGGAGGATAAACCTTCTGTTACCAGTGTGTTGCACTGTTCCCGCTGGCGTCGGTGAGTTTGGAGTAGCTTCGAGCGGGAATATTTTTAGATAGCTACCGGCCCATCTAGCAACTTTGTAACAACGAAGCTATTTCAAAATTGCTTTCAAAATAAACTCCTTGCCAACCGCCTGTGGCTGGCAATAGGTAGTATATCATTAACCATATTTCGTAAAGTACATACTTCCGTATAATTATAGTAATATATATTATAATATCTATAATAAACATTATGTTATATATAAACAACATTTATTACTTATCACATTTCGATGAATCTGCAGCTCACTCTGCATGAAATCGGGAACCACAAACCTCGCCTTACCGGTCTTGTCATGGGATCAGCGTTGCATCAATGCGCTTCATCCCAGTTGGCACCGACACCCACATCGACCAGTAATGGCACCTTCAGCTCGGCCGCCCCGCTCATGTGTTCACCGATGGGCACGCGGACGGCGTCGACACTTTCCGCGGCAACCTCGAAGACCAGTTCGTCATGGACCTGCATGATCATGGTGATATCCAGCCCGGGTTGCGTTCCGATCCAGGCATGCAACCGGATCATGGCACGCTTGATGATATCGGCCGCCGTGCCCTGCATGGGGGCATTGATGGCCGTGCGTTCCGCCGCGGTGCGGCGCTGGCCGTTGCCGGCCTTGATGTCGGGCAGATACAGGCGCCGACCGAACACGGTTTCAACATAGCCGTGTTCTCGCGCCTGCTCCCGGGTGGCCGCCATGTAGGCCTGCACGCCCGGATAGCGTGCAAAATACAAGTCGATATATTCCTGCGCGGCGCCGCGCGCGACACCCAGCTGTCGGGCCAGTCCGAAAGCCGACATGCCGTATATGAGGCCGAAGTTGATTGCCTTTGCGGAACGGCGCTGGTCGCTGGTGACCTTCTCCGGCGCCATGCCGAACACCTCGGCCGCCGTGGCACGGTGCACATCCTCGCCCGCGGAAAAGGCCTGCAGCAGACCTTCGTCCCCCGACAGGTGCGCCATGATGCGCAGTTCGATCTGGGAATAGTCCGCCGCCAGCAGCCGGTACCCCGGCTTCGCCACGAACGCCTGGCGGATGCGCCGGCCTACCTCGGTACGTACCGGGATGTTCTGCAGGTTCGGATCGGATGACGACAGCCGCCCGGTGGCGGCCACCGCCTGGTGATAGGAGGTGTGCACCCGGCCGGTATCCGGATTGACCTGCCCCGGCAACTTGTCCGTGTAGGTGGATTTGAGCTTGCTGAATGAGCGCCAGTCGAGGATCAGGCGCGGCAGGGGAAAGTCCAGTGCCAGCTCGGCCAGCACCGACTCGGCCGTGGAGGGCGCCCCCTTGGGGGTCCTGGACAGCACCGGCAGCTGGAGTTTGTCGTAGAGGATTTCCTGGATCTGCTTGGGTGATCCAAGATTGAACGGCTGGCCGGCCTCACGCCGGGCGACCTGTTCGATCTCCGCCATGCGCTCGGCCAGTTCGACGCTCTGCCGCGCCAGCATGGCTGTGTCGATGGACACCCCGGCCCGCTCCATGTCCGAGAGCACGGTGATCAGCGGCAGCTCGATCTCCCGGTAGATCTCCTCCAGTCCGGTCACGGCCTCCAGCTGCGGCCACATGGCCTCGTGCAGCCGCAGGGCAATGTCTGCGTCCTCGGCGGCATAGGGTGCCGCAGTCTCCAGCGGCACCTCGTTGAATGGGAGCTGCCGGGCGCCCTTGCCGGCCACATCCTCGTACTTGATGGTGGTATGGCCGAGATATTTCAGTGCCACCGAATCCATGTCGTGGCGGGTAGCCGTGCTATCCAGCACGTACGATTCCAGCATGCTGTCGTACTCAATGCCTGACAAGGTAATATCATGGTTTTTCAGCACATTTCTATCATATTTAAGGTTATGTCCAATTTTTGATAGCTCACTATTCTCAAGCAGCGGCCGGAGCCGCTCCAGGACGACGCTACGCTCAAGCTGCTGCGGGACACCGGCGTAGTCATGGGCCAGAGGTACATAGGCTGCCTCATGCGCCCGCACCGCAAACGACACGCCGACAATCCGCGCGGCGATGTAGTCGAGACTGGTGGTTTCGGTATCGAAGGCAAACCGACCGGCCTGCTCCAGACGCGCCAGCCACGCCTCCAGCCGCTCCCCGCTCAGCACGGTTTCATAATCCGGCGTTTCTCCGCCGGCCGCCGTGGCCGCCGCGCCGCTATCCGGCAGTTCGCCCAGCCAGCGACTGAACTCGAGCCGCGTGTACCAGTCGCACAGGGCCGCCACATCCGGCGGTTGCAGGGACAGATCCTGCGGTCCGGTCTCGAGCGCCACGTCCGTGCGAATACTCGCCAGCCGGCGGGACAGCGCCAGGGTGTCCAGGTTCGCGCGCAGGCTTTCCCCGACCTTGCCCGTGATGTCATCGGCATGGGCGATGACGTCATCGAGCGAGCCGTATTCGTTCAGCCACTTGACCGCCGTCTTCGGACCGACCCTGGGCACACCGGGGATATTGTCCGAGCTGTCGCCCATCAGGCCAAGCAGGTCGACAATGCGCTCGGGCGGCACCCCGAATTTCTCCCGCACACCATCCACGTCCAGTGTGGTGTGTGACATGGTATTGACGAGGGTGACATGCGCATCCACCAGCTGCGCCATGTCCTTGTCCCCCGTGGATATGACGGTCTCCATACCTGCGGTCGCGGCGCGCGCGGCCAGGGTTCCGATCACGTCATCGGCCTCTACCCCGTTGACCTGCAGCAGCGGCAGCCCCAGCGCCTTGACCAGTGCGAGCAGGGGTTCGACCTGGGCCGCCAGTTCGTCCGGCATGGGCGGGCGATTGGCCTTGTACTCGGCGAACAGTTCATCACGGAAGGTCTTGCCGCGGGCGTCGAACACCACGGCCATGTGCTCCGGCCGATACTCGGCCAGCAGGCTCTTCAGCATGTTGATGACGCCATAGACCGCTCCGGTCGGCTCGCCTCTCGAGGTCGTCAGCGGCGGCAGAGCATGAAAGGCCCGGTACAGATAGGACGAGCCGTCGACCAGCAAGAGGGGTCGGGATCTGGTTGCTGACATGCGTGCCCTGTGACTGTCGAAATTTGAGGAATCCATAACGGCTGCGGGCTGCCGCCCGGCACGGCCCGGAATTCACCCGGGGGGCCGGCGGCAGCGGGTGACATGGTATCATCATTCCTGGCACTGCCCCGCCGGCAGCACCCGAGATCAGGCGGAAAACCTCCATGAAAAAAAACACCCAGGTCAAGCATCACGGCACCCTGCCCAAGGACGACTCCCAACTCACCCGCGAGTCCTGGAAGATCTTCCAGATCATGGCCGAGTTCGTGGAGGGTTTTGAACGCCTGGCACACATCAAACCCTCGGTCAGCGTCTTCGGCTCCGCCCGCACACCGCCGGATCATCCCTATTACAAACTGGCCGAGGAAATCGCCCGGGCACTGTCGGATGCCGGATTCGCGGTTGTCAGTGGTGGCGGACCGGGCATCATGGAGGCGGCAAACAAGGGTGCATTCAGCGGCAGTTCCCCGAGCATCGGCCTGAACATCCAGCTGCCGATGGAGCAGGCCGGCAATCCGTTTCAGGATATCGCGCTCAACTTCCGGCATTTTTTCTCGCGCAAGGTCATGTTCGTGAAATACGCCTCGGCCTATGTCGTCTGTCCCGGCGGCTTCGGAACGCTGGATGAGTTGGCCGAGATACTCACCCTGGTGCAGACCGGCAAGACCCGTCGCATTCCCATCATCCTGGTCGGCACGGAATTCTGGAGCGGCCTGATCGACTGGTTCCGGGATACGCTGGTTGGCGAGTGCACCATCTCGGCCGGGGACCTCGACCTGTTCCAGTTGAAGGACGAACCCGCCGCAGTGGTCAATGCCATATTCGATTATTATGAACACAAGGGCTTCGAGCCCTCGGAGCAGGAACAGCAGAAACTGCTGGAACTTTAGGAGTTTCACCCGGACACCCGCTGTTCCGGCAGCGCGCGGAGTGCGGCAAGTCATGGCATTCGAGGCTAAAACAGTGTGTAATAAAACTGCCTGTTGCGACGAAATATCCTGACTGGGGACTTGTATGAATAAACTGCTGGCAGTTGTTGGTCTTGTTTGCGCCTTCCCGGCGCTAGCGGAAGAACCGCCCGTCCTGGAGCCGCTGCCCGACGTGGCACCACCCCTGCCGAGCGGCATCGAGGACGAACAGCTGGAGCCGGAAGTCCGGATCATCCAGCAGCGGGATGCCACCATCCGTGAATACCGCGTGAACGGCCAACTCTACATGGTAAAAATCGAACCCGCCCGCGGCTACCCCTACTACCTCATCGACATGGATGGCGACGGCATGCTTGAATCGCGCCGCAACCAGATCAGCCCGGGATTGGTCGTCCCCAGCTGGGTGCTCTATCGCTGGTAACCGCCGCCGCTGCCCTGCTTGACAGGGTCGCCCGGCATGAGCAAGGGCTTGAGGGAGAATCGGCTCTTCCGGTAGCAGACGCGACTGATCAGCGCACAACCGCCAGGGGGATCAATTTTGCAGGCAGGAGCACCTTGCTGGCGTGCAAATCGCGGCTACAATCCGCTCCTGCCGCCGGCGCTTTCCTGCCAGCAGCCAGGATAAATCATGTACGCACGCCTGCAGTCGATCGCGGATACCCTTGACCGGTTCGCTGAACTGACCGGCCGGCTCCTTGCCTGGCTGACCCTGGGCATGGTCATCATCACCTGCGCCGTCGTCGTGCTGCGTTACCAGTTCCAGACAGGCTCGATCGCACTGCAGGAATCGGTGTCCTATCTGCATGCCATCGTGTTCATGCTGGGAGCGGCCTACACCCTGAAACACGACGACCATGTGCGTGTGGACATCTTCTACCAGAAGCAGTCGCGCCGCGTCCGTGCCTGGATCGACCTGCTGGGCACCCTGCTGCTGCTGGTCCCGGTGTGTCTGTTCATCCTGCTCGAGAGCCTCGGGTACGTGTCCGACTCCTGGGCGATCCGGGAAGGCTCGCGCGAAGCCGGCGGCCTCGATGCCGTTTTCCTGCTGAAGACCGCCATCCCGGTGATGGCGGTCTTGCTGCTGCTGCAGGGCTGCGCCCAGCTGCTGCACAATTTCCTTGCCATCGCGGGCTACCCGCAGCCGGAAGAAATCCACGACATCCACGATGACCGCTATGGCTGAGCTGGTTCCGCTGCTGCTGTTTCTCGCCGTCTGCCTGCTGCTGATGTGCGGCTATCCGGTCGCCTTCACCCTCGCCGGTACGGCACTGGGCTTTGCCTTCATCGGGGAGCTGGCCGGCGGCTTCGACACCGCCTTCCTCACGGCCCTGCCGAACCGCCTGTACGGCATCATGACCAATATCACCCTGATCGCCGTGCCCCTGTTCGTCTTCATGGGCGTCATGCTGGAGCGCTCCCGGGTCGCCGAAAACCTGCTCGACACCATGGCCGCGCTGTTCGGCCGCCGACGCGGCGGTCTGGGCTACTCCGTCACCCTGGTCGGCATGCTGCTGGCGGCCAGCACCGGCATCGTCGGCGCCACCGTGGTGACCATGGGGCTGTTGTCCCTGCCGACCATGCTGCGCCGCGGCTATGACCCGTGCATCGCCAGCGGCACGATCTGCGCCTCCGGCACCCTGGGACAGATCATTCCACCCTCGATCGTGCTGGTACTGCTCGGTGATGTACTGTCTTCAGCCTACCAGCAGGCGCAGCTCGACATGGGCGTCTTTGCACCAGATACAGTCTCCGTGGGCGACCTGTTCATCGGTGCCCTGCTGCCGGGACTGCTGCTGGTTCTGCTGTATCTGGGCTACCTGGGCTACGTCGCCCGGACCCGGCCGGAGGCCATGCCGGCGGCGGATGAGCACGCACTGGACCCGGCACAGGCGGGTGCGCTGCTGCCACGGGTGCTCAAGGGGCTGCTGCCGCCGCTGTTGCTGATCATCGCCGTGCTGGGCTCGATCATCGCCGGTCTGGCCACCCCGACGGAGGCCGCCTCGGTGGGCGCCGCCGGCGCCATCCTGCTGGCGCTGATACAACGCCGCTGCGGCCTGGCGATCCTGCGCGAGGTCATGCGCAACACTCTGCGCGTCACCTGCATGGTGTTCCTGATCCTGATCGGCGCCTCGGTATTCTCGCTGGTGTTCCGCGGCTTCGGCGGCGACGACGTGGTGGCCGAGCTGCTCACCGGACTGCCCGGCGGCAAACTCGGCGCCATACTGGCCGTCATGCTGCTGATGTTCCTGCTGGGTTTTGTACTCGACTTCATCGAGATCACCTTCGTGGTGGTCCCGATCGTCGGGCCGGTACTGCTGGCCATGGGCTTCGATCCGGTCTGGCTGGGCATCATGATCGCCATCAACCTGCAGACGTCGTTCCTGACGCCGCCCTTCGGGTTCGCCCTGTTCTACCTGCGCGGGGTGGCGCCGGCCGGCGTCACCACACGGCAGATCTACCGGGGCGTGATGCCCTTCATCGGCCTGCAGCTGCTGACGCTCATCATCCTGGCCGTCTGGCCGCAACTGGCCACCTGGCTGCCCCACACTCTCTACGGGACCTGAGTCGCCTGCCCCCGGCGGCTGCGCGCCGTGTTGCGCAGCCGGTGATCCTGACTCGATTATCCAGGCGATGCTTGGCACGGACACCGGGTTCATGAGAGTATCGGATGCTCTGAGCCGCACCTGCTTGAATCAAGGTATCCGTATGAAATCAATACGCTGTTGTCTCATCCCTCTCCTGGTGCTGGCGCAAGCCGCCAGCGGCGCCAATGACAACCGCTGGATTGATTCGATCGCGTTGAGCTACGGGGACGACAATAACTCCGGTGGTGACATCGACGTCTACCGGCTGGGGCTGCAGAACCGATGGGAGCGCAGCTGGTTCAACGGTGGCGCCTGGTTTCTCGGCGGGTACTGGGACGCGGAACTCGCCTGGATGGATGCCGGCAGCGGGAACAACAGCGAGCTGTACGATCTCAGCCTGACACCGGTGTTCCGTTACCAGCGCGACGCGGGCCTCTCCAGCGGCGTGACCCCGTTCGCCGAGGCGGGCATCGGCGCCCACCTGCTCTCGGATACCCGCATCGGTGGTCAGGAACTGTCCACGGCATTCCAGTTCGGCCCCTTGCTGGGTGTCGGTCTGGGTTTCGGCGATCACGGGCAGTATGAGCTTTCCTATCGCCTGCAGCACATCACGAACGGGTCCATCAAGCAGCCGAACGACGGTCTGAACCTGCACCTGCTGCGCCTGGGATATTCGCTGTAGCCTGCACGTCCGACGCGCGCACGCACTACGAAAAACCTCCGCGATTTACCCTGCCGACCTGCCGCGCACGTTCAGGTAGGCGCGCTCGGAGATGTCGTCCCAGGCAACCACCTGTTCGCGGAAATTCAGGTAGGAGCCGTACACCTTGGCTGACAACAGATCCCTGTCGGCGATCTCTGCGACCACCTCCTCGGACAGGGTGCGCAGCCTGTCCAGCACCCCATCGGGGAAGGGCCGGACATCGACATTGTGCACATTGATCAGGGTTTGCAGCGCCTCGTTATTGCGCGCGGTGAATTCCGCCAGCATGTCCCCGTTCACCACACGGCAGGCATTCATGACGATACTCTGCAAATCCTCCGGCAATTCGTCGAACGCCGCCCGGTTGATCAGGCATTCCAGCGTGCTGCCCGGCTCATGCCAGCCGGGGTAATAGTAGTACTTCGCCGCCTTGTACAGACCCATCGCCAGATCGTTCCAGGGCCCCACCCATTCCGTGGCATCGATGGCGCCTGACTGCAGCGAGGTGAATATCTCGCCGCCGGCAACCTGCACGGGGACGCCGCCGGCGCGTTTGAGCACTTCACCGCCCAGGCCCGGGATCCGCATCTTCAGGCCCTGCAGATCATGCACACTGCGGATTTCCTTGTTGAACCAGCCGCCCATCTGCACGCCTGTGTTGCCGGCGGCGGCGGGGATCAGGCCATAGGGTACATAGGCCTCGCGCCACAGCTCCATGCCGCCGCCATAGAACAGCCAGGCATTCATTTCCTGCGCCGTCAGCCCGAAGGGCACGGCGGCAAAAAACTGGGCGGCCTCGACCTTGCCCTTCCAGTAATACGCGGCGCCGTGACCCAGTTCGGCCGTGCCACTGGATACGGCATCGAAGGTCTCGAACGGCGGTACCAGTTCATTGGCGCCGTAGACCTTGACCGTGAGACGGCCGCCGCTCATTGCGCCGATCAGGCGACCCAGGTTGTTGGCACCGGTCCCCAGCCCGGGAAAATTCTTGGGCCAGGTGGTCACCATCTTCCATTTGAAGGTCCGTTGCCTGGCCGGCACCCCCGGCCTGGCGGTAGTCGCCTCCTGCGGGCGGCAGCCGGCCAGCAGGGCACCTGCGCCGACCGTACCGAGAAAATCCCGTCGCTTCATAACCGACCCCTGATAAGCAGTGCAAAGCCGGTCATTGTACGTTGGCATGCCGCCTTTTTCAGTCCGTTTGTGCCGCAACCGGGGTACGCGGATATTTTCGCTCGCTAGCCTTGATATTCCGGATAGTTATGACATAGTATTCAGCGAACGCTTACGGTTTCATATCTAGTACATTAATTAAAAACATAATTACAGCGCTCACAACCCGGCTGACACGACGTAGAAAAACACAGGGAGGAGAGTCTGGGAAGGACATGTTGAGTGAGCTCTACAGTATTCGTACGCGATTCATTGCGCTGATCCTGACCGGTTTGGTGCTGGCGTCCCTGGCCGGCCTGGCCAGCGCCCTGCTGTTCGGTCTGGTGACACCGGCGGAGCTGCGCATCACCCGCACTCTGGGCCTGATGACGGCCTTCCCCGTCATAATGGCTTTCTGGGCCTATTACCATTTTTCCCGTTATTTCGGGCCGTTGCGGCGATCGCAGCCGGGCAGCCGCGCACCCGTCGGCCTGCCGGACCCCCAGCAGCGCCAGCTGGCGCGCTTTACCCGCGACTACTGGGGATTCTTCCTGCTCTATGCCCTGGTGACGCCACCGCTGTTCTTTCTCGCCATCCGGAAATCCATCGACACCGCGCCGGGTCATTTCCTCCAGTTCATGCTGCTGCAGCTCTGCGTGGTCACCCTGGTCGGTCTGCCCACCTACCAGCTGGCGCTGGACCAGATCGGCAAGCTGGCCGGCCACCTGAGCCTGCACCGGATCCAGGTCAGCCTGAAGTCGAAAATCATGCTGATGGGCGGCTTTGTGCCGCTGCTGTCCTATACCGTGCTGATGAATTACCACTGGCAGGAGACCGGCAACCTGACGCCGGGACACATGGCCATCTGGCTGATGCTGGTCTGCCTCACCGGTATCATCACCCTGTTCTCGATGCGCAGCCTGGCCCAGGCGCTGGAGCCCATCCAGGAACTGCTGCGGCGCAGTGGCGCTTCCCTGCACGGGGAGCTGGCGGAGCTACAGCCGCGCTCGACCGACGAAATCGGCTTCATGACCCAGACGCTGGGCAAGCTGTTCCGCCGCCTCGGGGAACGGGAGTCCCACATGCGGGCCGTGGTGGAAACGGCCGCCGAAGGCATTATCGTGGTCAATGAACGGGGGCTGATCGACACCTTCAACCCGGCGGCCGAAAAACTGTTCGGCTACCTGGCGGCGGAGATTCACCAGCGCCCGATCAAGTGGCTGCTGTCGGACCTGCCCGCGAAAGACGGCAGGCTGCAGCCCACGGACACCGAACTGGAAGTCGAGGGACGGCACCGCAACGGCACGCCCCTGCAGTTGTCCGTGCGCATCAGCGCCATGCGAATCGGCACTGAACGCCTGTCCACCTGCCTGGTTGCGGACATTACCCGGCGCAAGACGATCGAGGCGCAGCTGCGGGACGCGGAAGGCCGTTACCGCGACCTGGTTGAAACCGCCCACGACCTGGTCTGGACCATCGACACCGCGGGCAGGCTGACCTATCTGAACCGTGCCTGTGTCACCATCTACGGGTACCCGCCGGATGCCATGCTGCAGCGCCGGTTGCCTGAATTCCGCTCCCCCGATCACCCCCCGCTGGACGCGGAAGCCATCGATGAACTGCTCGCCGGCAAGGATGCCTGCCAGTTCGAGACCGTGCACCTCGACAGCGAGAGCAAGCCCCATTTCCTGAGCTTCAGCGCCAAGTCGCACCGCGACGCGTCGGGCCGTGTCATCCAGGTCAGCGGCATTGCCCGCGACATCACCGAGCAGAAGGCCTTCCAGCACCAGCTGTCCTATCACGCCGAACATGACCCGCTGACCGGCCTGTTCAACCGGCACTATTTCCAGGAGGAGCTGGTGCGCACCGTGGCACGCATGGCCCGCAACGGATCCGCCTGTGCGCTGCTCTACATCGACCTCGACCAGTTCCGTTATATCAACGACACCCTGGGTCACGCGGCCGGTGACCGCCTGCTGGTGGATATCGCTACCCTGCTGTCCGCACATGTCCGCGACGGCGACCTGCTGGCACGTTTCGGGGGTGATGAATTCACGCTGCTGCTCTACAACATCGACCAGCAGGACGTCCTGCGCGCCGCCGAGAACTTCCGCAGTCTGTGCGACGACTACAAGTTCACCGAGGATGAAAAGACCTTCAATATCAGCTGCAGCATCGGTGTCGCCGTGATCGACGGCCAGGCCAGCTCCGCCGAGGAGGTGCTGTCCCACGCCGACCTGGCCTGCAACACGGCCAAGCAGCAGGGGCGCAACCGCGCCACTCTCTACAACCCCGCCAACCTGGACAAGGACGGCATGGCCGCGGACATGAGCTGGGCCGTGCAGGTACGGGAAATGCTCGAGCACGACCGCTTTCAGCTCGTCTACCAGCCCATCGTCGGGGTCGAGAACGGCGACGTGCTGGACTACGAGGTGCTGGTCCGCATGGTGTGCCATGACGGTCAGATCATCCTGCCGGGCGGCTTCATGCCGGCGGCCGAGCGCTTCGGGCTGATCCACAGCGTCGACCGCTGGATCGTCCGGCGCGCCATCCTGCAGCTGGCGAGCCTGCGCGAGCGCAACCACCTGGCCAGTTTTTCCATCAACCTGTCCGGCAAGGCCTTCGAGGACAAAACCCTGCTGCCGCTGATCAGGGATCTGCTCGAGACCACCGCCATCGACCCGACCCGGGTCACTTTCGAAATCACGGAAACCGCGGCCATCGCCAACCTGGCCGCAGCCGAGGAATTCATCAGCGCCCTGAAGGATATCGGCTGCCAGTTCGCGCTGGACGACTTCGGCTCCGGGTTTTCCTCATTCGCCTACCTCAAGCATCTGCCAGTGGACAAGCTGAAGATCGACGGTTCCTTCGTCAAGGGCATGGCGCACAGCTCGGTCGACCAGGCCATGGTGGAGTCCATGAACCAGGTCGCGCACGCACTCGGCAAACAGACCGTGGCGGAATGCGTGGAGAACGAAGCCACGCTGACCATCCTGAAGGATATGGGCGTCGACCGCGCCCAGGGCAACCACATCGGCCGCCCCCACGAAGTCCCGGCCGTCATACTGCATCGGGCCGTCCCCGCCGGCGCGGTCGTGCAGCCGCACTAGCCCGCAGGTGCTCCTGCAACAATAGCAAACCTCTCTCAGGCCCCGACGGCTTCGAGCCTGGCGTAGGCCAGCACCAGCCACTTGGGACCGGCCTTGCTGAAGTTGACCTGCACACGGGCATTGCTGCCCTGGCCCTCGCAGCTGGTGATGACGCCGTCGCCGAACTTCGCATGGCGCACATGCTGGCCGAGATGCAGGCCGCCGGGAGCAGCGTCGGGGACAAGACCGGGGGTGCTGCTGAACGCCGCCCGCGGGCGGCTGATGCCGGGGCGCGGTCGCACCTCGTCGATCAGCTCCCTGGGAATTTCATCGATGAAGCGCGACGGCAGGCAGTAGGTCTCTGAGCCGAACACCCGGCGGCGCTCGGCGCAGGTGAGCACGACCTGGCGGCGGGCGCGGGTGATGCCGACATAACACAGCCGGCGCTCCTCCTCCAGCCGCCCGGGCTCGTCCACCGAGCGCTGATGCGGAAACAGGCCCTCCTCCATGCCGCAGAGAAAGATCAGGGGGAACTCCAGCCCCTTGGCGGAATGCAGGGTCATGAGCTGCACGCAGTCCTCCCAGGCATCGGCCTGGCCTTCGCCAGCCTCCAGCGCGGCGTGCGACAGGAACTCGGACAGCGGGTCCATCTCGCCGTCCGGATCGGTCTCGAATTCGCGCGCGGCGTTGACCAGCTCCTGGAGGTTTTCCAGGCGCGTCTGGCCCTTCTCGCCCTTGTCCTTGCTGAAATGCTCGACCAGCCCGCTGGGATGCATGACGTGCTCGACCTGCTCGCCGAGGGAGAGTGCGCCGATGTCGGCGTCGAGGTCATCGATCAGCTGCAGGAACCCGAGCAGGGCGTTCACGGACCGCGCGGCAACCCGGTTTTCGTTCACTGTGTCGACGGCCGCCTCCCACAGCGAACTGCCGGCCAACCGTGCCTGGTCGCGAACGACATCCAGTGTCCGGCCGCCGATGCCGCGCGGCGGGTGGTTGACCACGCGCTCGAAGGAGGCATCGTCATGACGGTTGCCGGCCAGCCGCAGGTAGGCCAGGGCATCCTTGATCTCGGCGCGCTCGAAAAAACGCAGCCCGCCGTATACCCGGTAGGGAATGCCGCATTGCATCAGGCGTTCCTCGAACACCCGCGACTGGGCGTTCGAGCGATAGAGAATGGCCGCCTCGCGGCGCGGCCTGCCGGCATCGACGTGCTCCTCGATGCAGTCGACCACGTAACGCGCCTCGTCCTGTTCGTTGTAGGCCGTGTAAAGGCGGATCGGATCGCCCTCATGGCCATCGGTCCACAGCTGCTTGCCCAGGCGTTCGGCGTTGTTCTCGATGACCGCATTGGCAGCCTTGAGAATGGTGCCCGTGGAACGGTAGTTCTGCTCCAGCCGGATGACGCGGGTGTTCCCGAAATCCTGCTGGAAGCGCAGGATGTTCTCCACCTTCGCGCCGCGCCAGCCATAGATGGACTGGTCGTCATCGCCCACGACGCTGATGCGCGCACTGTCACCTGCCAGCAGGCGCAGCCAGGCATACTGAATGGCGTTGGTGTCCTGGAACTCGTCGACCAGGATATGGTGGAAGCGCTGCCGGTAATGCGCCAGCAGCGCAGGCTGCTGCAGCCACAGTTCGTGGGCGCGCAGCAGCAGTTCTGCAAAATCCACCAGCCCGGCGCGCCGGCACAGGGTTTCGTAGGCCTGGTAGATGTCCAGCTGACGCTTCAGGTAGGGATCGTTGCGGTGCTCGATATGCGCCGGCCGCCGGCCCTCGTCCTTGCAGCTGTTGATGAACCATTGCAGCTGCTTCGGCGGCCACCTGGCCTCGTCGAGATCCAGGGACTTCAGCACCCGGCGGATGAGGCGGTACTGGTCCTGGGCATCGAGGATCTGGAAGGCCTGCGGCAGCCCGGCCTCCTGCCAGTGGGTGCGCAGCAGCCGGTGCGCCAGGCCATGAAAGGTGCCCACCCACATACCCGCGGCAGGCGCCGCGATCAATTGCTCGATGCGGCTGCGCATTTCACCGGCCGCCTTGTTGGTGAAGGTCACCGCCAGGATCGAGTACGGCGACAGACCCGCGGCATCGATCAGCCAGGCAATGCGGTGCACCAGTACGCGGGTCTTTCCGCTGCCGGCACCGGCCAGCACCAGCAGGGGCTCCTGCGGGGCGCAGACCGCCTCGCGCTGTGCCGTATTCAGCGGGTCGATGATCCGGGAGACATCCATGGACCGGCATTCTAGCAAATGCGCGGCACGGCGTTCCCCGCACATGACGCTCCGCGCCAGAAAACGCAGTGATTGCTTGCACTACCGGGGTGAGTCTGATAATTAACAAAAAACCTGGGGAGCCTCATGCCCGAAATCAACACCCTGCTGATCATCGCGACCGCCTGCGCCGTCGCCCTTACCCTGGCCTGGCCACGGCTCGGAAACCGGCAACACAGGAAGGCACGGCTCCTGCAGCAATTAAGACAGAGTAAACGCTACTGGGGTGTTACCATCCGCAATGGCAAGTGCGCCGCCGCCCGCAAGCTGGCCGGCCGGAAATTTGCTCTGGACGTGGCGCCTTCCCTGCCGCTGGCAGACTGTCGCTCACTGCACTGCACCTGCCACTACACCGGCCTGGTGGAAAGACGCAAACGCAAGCGCCGCACCGGCCAGGACCGCCGGCTGCTGCTGCGCTTCAATGGACAGCAAGCGGACCGGCGTTCACTGCATGAGCGGCGGGCGCGCTTCCACGACAATTGGGAAGATAAAGCGGGTTGATTCCGGCTGTATGAGCGGAATACCCTGACGGACAACCCGGGAACGGCACATCTAGGGGAAAACCATGGTTACCATCGTCACACTGCTGATTATCGCCATTGGCATCGCCATCGTCGTACTTGCCGTACAATCCCGGCGGAATCGATCAAGACCACGTCGCCCGCTCAAGAAGGTCGGCAACAAACGGGCCGCTCCCGCCGCCACCCCAGCCAGGCCCGGTGGCATCGAGAAGCTGAAGTGCAACGCCCTTTTCTGGGGCATACAGATGGACCAGCCGGGTTGCGAGGCCGCACGTGCCATCCTGGACAAGCAATATACCTTTGACGAGGCACCGGAAATGCCACTCGAGGGCTGTGATTCGCCCACGTGTACCTGCCTGTTCAGGGGACTGCTGGACAAGCGCAAAATCCACCGGCGCACCGAGCCGGACCGCCGCACAGAGATCAGGTTTGACGAAAATGGAAAATCCGACCGCCGGTCACGCAAGGACCGGCGGCGCGGCAACGCCTGGACCGACCGCAATTACTAACCCGCAGCGCAGATACCGGCGCGGAAGTTCGTTGCGACCGCTGACATCCCTGCCAACGTTCGCTGATTCCCTAGGCGACTTCGGCCAGCAGCTTGCGGGTTTTCACTGAATTGAGGTTCACCGTCCGGGGCTTGGAACCGTTCAGGTAGGATTCCAGTGTCACGGTCGGAATCTTGTCCATGTCGACCAGGGGGTGCATGGTGCACTTCTCACAGGCAATGAGCTTCGGCGGCGCCCCGGCCGGCGCCTTGCCGACAGGCCGTTCGCGCAGGTTCTTGCACGTGGTCACGCTCAGGTAGGCCTGCTGGGGTATGCAATAAAACATTGAATCCATAGACACTTCTCTACTCCTCTCACCACGCCGTGGCCGGCAGGTGTTCATGCGTGAATAAACTATTAAGTATAACATAATCATCCGGCGAGTTCAAACTGGTGCTTGAATTTCAAAGGGTTATGAAATAACGGGCTGAAATGGGCCGCGGGATCCCGCGCACGCCCGGCCGGACGCGGTTACTCGACTGTCACGGATTTGGCGAGATTGCGGGGCTGGTCAATGTCGGTGCCCTTGAGCACGGCCACGTGATAGGCGAGCAACTGCAGCGGGATGGAGAAGATGATGGGTGCAATGCTGTCTTCCGTCGGCGCCACCGGCAGGACCGTCACCCCGGGCTCGCTGTCCATGCCGACATCCGTGTCGGCGAACACGATCAGCTCGCCGCCCCGGGCGCGCACCTCCTGCAGGTTGGATTTCAGCTTTTCCAGCAATTCGTTGTTGGGCGCCACGACGACCACGGGCATGCTGGCATCCACCAGTGCCAGCGGGCCGTGCTTCAACTCACCGGCCGGATAGGCTTCGGCATGAATATAGGAGATTTCCTTGAGCTTGAGCGCACCCTCCATCGCCACGGGAAATTGCGCGCCGCGGCCCAGGAACAGGGCATTCTGCTTGTCACCGAAATGCGTCTGCGCCAGTGACCTGATCCGGTCGTTCAGCTGCAGGGCATGTTCGACCTTGCCCGGCACACTGCGCAGCTCGTTGACCAGGCGCGCCTCGGCCTCCGCGGAGATGCCGTGACGGCGGCCCAGCACGATCGTCAGCAGCATCATGGCGACCAGCTGGGTGGTAAAGGCCTTGGTCGAGGCGACCCCGATCTCCGGTCCGGCATGGGTCATCAGTACCAGATCGGACTCGCGCACCAGTGAACTCTCCGGCACATTGCAGATCGACAGCGACTGTCCGAAGCCGAGACGCCGCGCCTCGTGCAGCCCGGCCAGGGTGTCGGCCGTCTCGCCGGACTGCGACAGGGTTACGATCAACGAGTTGTTGCGCACCACCGGGTGGCGGTAGCGAAATTCACTGGCCACCTCGACGCTGCAGGGAATGCCGGCCAGCGACTCCAGCCAGTGACGCCCGACCACGCCGGCGTGGTAGCTGGTCCCGCAGGCGATGATATGGACCCCCTGCACCGTATCGAAAATCCCGCCGGCGGCGGTGCCGAAGGCGGCTTCCAGCGCCCGATTGCTGCCGATGCGGCCTTCCAGGGTATCGGCGATGGCGCGCGGCTGCTCGAAGATCTCCTTCAGCATGTAGTGTGCATAGCCGGCCTTGTCGGTGGCATCCGCCCTGACACTGGAGGTCTTCACCGGCCGTTCCACCCTGACGCCGCCGGCGTCATACACCGTCAACCCGCCACCGTTGATGTCCGCCACGTCCCCTTCCTCGAGATAGACGAACCGGCTGGTCCGGGAGACCAGCGCCGCCACGTCGGAGGCGATCAGGGTCTCGTCGTCGGCCAGTCCAATGACCAGCGGGCTGCCGCGGCGTGCGGCAATCAGCCGTCCGGGTTCATCCCGGCAGATCACACCCAGGGCAAACGCCCCCTCGAGGTCCGCCACCGTGGACTGCACGGCGGCCAGCAGATCCTGGCCCTGGTTCAGGTAATAATGTATCTGGTGGACGATGACCTCGGTATCCGTCTGGGAGGTGAACCGGTAGCCGGCCTGCTGCTGTCGGATACGCAGTTCATCGTGATTTTCGATAATCCCGTTGTGCACCAGGGCGACGCGCTCATGGCAGACATGGGGGTGGGCATTCCGCTCGCTTGGTTCACCATGCGTGGCCCAGCGTGTGTGGGCGATGCCGGAGCTGCCGCTGACCGGTGTTTCCTCCAGGACGGCGGCCAGCCGGGCGACCTTGCCGACGGTACGGACTCGCTCCAGCAGCCCCGCTTCACCATGCACCGCAATACCGGCCGAGTCATAGCCACGGTATTCCAGCCGGCGCAGGCCGTCGATCAGCCCGGGAACGACATCCCGTTGGGCGGCTATTCCGACGATTCCGCACATACAACCTCACCTCGAATCGGGAACCGGGGACAACCCCCGGTTCCCGTGCAGTCTTTCGACCGGCGTCATTTTTTCTTGACCGGCCGCTGCCAGCCGGTCCGGGTCTCCTGCGGGGCGCGGCTGAGTGTCAGTTCGCCGGCCGGGGCGTCCCGGGTAATGGTGGAACCCGCACCGATGGTGGCGCCGTCCTGCACCTCGACCGGCGCGATCAGCTGGGTATCCGAGCCGATGAATACATGATCGCCGATAACCGTCAGGTGCTTGTTGGCGCCGTCATAATTGCAGGTGATGGTGCCGGCGCCGACATTCACGTCGCGCCCCATGCGGGTATCGCCGATATAGCTGAGGTGGTTGACCTTGGATCCCGCGCCGACGGTCGATTTCTTGATCTCCACGAAATTGCCGATGTGCGCATTGGCTGCGAGCCGCGTTTCCGGCCGGATACGGGCAAACGGTCCGATACGACAGCCGGCGCCGATATCGGCCTCCTCGATGACGCAGTTGGCGAGAATGGTGACGTCATCGGCGATGCGCGCATTTCTGATCACCACATTGGGACCGATATGGACGCGGTTACCCAGTGTGATATCGCCTTCCAGGACGACATTTACATCGATGATGTCGTCCTGCCCGGCCCGCAACCGCCCGCGCAGGTCAAAGCGCGCCGGATCGATCAGCGTCACCCCGGCGCCCAGGCAGGCCTGCGCCTGGCGCTGCTGGTAGGCGCGTTCCTGCTCGGCCAGCTGCCGGCGGTCGTTGATGCCGAGCACTTCCTCCAGATTCTCCGCCGTGACGCCGCGCACCCCGACACCGTCCGCCACCGCCCGGGCGATCACATCCGTGAGATAGAACTCGCCCTGGGCGTTGTTGTCGTCCAGCGCCGCCACCCAGGCGCACAGACGCGCCGCCGGTGCGGCAAGGAAACCGGTATTGATCTCGACAATGCTGCGCTGTGCCTCGGAGGCATCCTTTTCCTCAACGATGCCGCTGATGCTGCCGTCGGCATGGTGCAGGATCCGACCGTAACCGGCCGGATTCTCCAGCTCGGCGGTCAGCAGGCCCACGAAACCCTGAGCGGCGATCCCGCAGAGCGGCTCCAGTGCAGTCTTGCCGATCAGGGGTACGTCACCGTACATCACCAGCACCGTATTGCCGTCGGGAACCCCGGGCATGACCTGGGCCACGGCATGGCCGGTACCCAGCTGCTGCTCCTGCAGCACCCAGTCGACCCGCGCTTCCGGAAAGACTGTGCGTACCTGCTCCGCACCATGCCCGACCACGACATGGATGTCTGCGGCATCCAGTTCCTGCGCGGTATCGATGACATGCGCCAGCAGGGGCCTGCCGCCCAGCGGGTGGAGAACCTTCGGGAGGTCGGAAAACATGCGGGTTCCCTGACCGGCGGCGAGAATGATGATGCTTAGCGGCATGCCATGTGTTATCGGCTGATATGCATGATTCCTAATTTACCACAGACGCAAGGTACCCCGTGCGCGCAGGGAGATTCCCCGCTCACCATGGTGCACACGGGGGCATACAGCCATCATTCACTGCGGCCTTGCGGCTCTGCGCGAGTCAGTGCAGCACCGGCAAGGGCATGGGATCCACGCCCTGCTCGATCTCTTCCGGGGTGGCGTCGCGAATGGCGGTCACCCTGATCTGAAAGACGATGTGCTTGCCGGCCATGGGATGATTACCGTCCACGGTCAGCTTGCCGTCCTCGATGTGGGTGACGGTGAATTTCCGGGCCTCTCCCCGGTCGTTCATCATTTCCACCTCGGCGCCGAGATGATGGAACTCGGGAGGAACGTTGTCGATGTCATCGGTGTAGGTCAGGTTCGGGTCATGGGGCCCGAAACCTTCCTCCGGCGTCAGTTCAACCTCGACGTTATCACCGACGACACAGCCGTCCAGTTCCTGTTCGACCTTCTCGAACAGGTCATGCTTGCCGCCATGGACGTAACTGAGTGGCAGGTCGGACTGCTCGAGGATGGTACCGGATTCATCGACAATCGAGTAGGTGAAGGAGACCACCTTGTTGCGTTCGACGAACTGCCCGGTCATTTGGACTTTTCGCGCAGCTTGCGGATGGCGGCCAGCTGGGCGATGGACTGGGCCAGTTCGGCCTGCGCCTTGGCGTAGTCGATATCGGCCGACTTCTCTGCCAGCAGCTTCTCGGCGCGCTTTCTGGCCTCCATCGCCTGCGCCTCGTCCAGGTCAGCCGCGCGGATGGCGGTATCGGCAAGCACAGTGACGATGTGCGGCTGGACTTCCAGCATGCCGCCGGATACGAAAAAACACTGCTCCTCGCCGTCCTGCGTCATAACGCGCACTTCACCCGGATTGAGTCGGGTCAGCAGCGGGGCATGCCGGGGCGTGATGCCGACCTCGCCCATCTCGGCGGGAGCGAATACCATCGTCGCCGTTCCCGAAAAGATTTCGGCCTCGGCGCTGACGATGTCAACGTGCAGGGTCATTGCCATAAGCTGGATCCAGACATCCGCCTAGAGGGTCTTGGCCTTTTCGACCGCTTCCTCGATTCCGCCGACCATGTAGAACGCCTGTTCCGGCAAGGCGTCATAGTCGCCATTCACGATCCCCTTGAAACCGGCGATGGTTTCCTTCAGCGAGACGTACTTGCCGGCGCTGCCGGTAAATGTCTCGGCCACGAAGAACGGCTGGGACAGGAAGCGCTGGACCTTGCGAGCCCGGGTGACCACCAGCTTGTCCTCCTCGGACAGCTCGTCCATGCCCAGAATGGCGATGATGTCCTTGAGTTCCTTGTAGCGCTGCAGGGTTCCCTGTACGGCACGGGCCGTGTCGTAGTGATCGGAACCGACCACGTTGGGATCAAGGATACGCGATGTGGAGTCCAGCGGATCCACGGCCGGGTAGATGCCCAGTTCGGCGATCTGCCGTGACAGCACCAGCGTGGCGTCCAGGTGGGCGAACGTCGTTGCCGGTGACGGATCGGTCAGATCGTCCGCCGGGACGTAAACGGCCTGGAAGGAGGTAATGGAGCCGGTCTTGGTGGAGGTAATGCGCTCCTGCAGCACGCCCATTTCCTCGGCCAGGGTCGGCTGGTAGCCTACGGCCGACGGCATGCGGCCCAGCAGGGCGGACACCTCGGTACCGGCCAGGGTGTAACGGTAGATGTTGTCGATGAACATCAGCACGTCACGGCCCTCGTCGCGGAAATGCTCGGCCATGGTCAGTCCGGTCAGCGCGACACGCAGGCGGTTGCCGGGCGGCTCGTTCATCTGGCCGTAGACCAGCGACACCTTGTCGATGACGCCGCCTTCGCGCATTTCGTGATAGAAATCGTTGCCCTCGCGGGTGCGCTCACCCACCCCGGCGAATACGGAGTAGCCGCTGTGCTCCACGGCGATGTTGCGGATCAGCTCCATCAGGGTCACGGTCTTGCCGACGCCGGCGCCGCCGAACAGGCCGACCTTGCCGCCCTTGACGATGGGCATGATCAGGTCGATGACCTTGATGCCGGTCTCGAGGATCTCCTGGGCTGCGGCCTGCTCGGCAAAACTCGGCGCCGGGCGGTGGATGGGCAGGGTGATCTCGGCGCCGATATCGCCGGCCTCGTCTACCGGATTGCCCAGCACATCCATGATGCGGCCCAGGGTTTTTTCACCCACCGGCACCTTGATCGGCTCGCCGGTACCGAGCACCTCGAGTCCGCGCCGCACACCATCGGTGGAGCCCATGGCAATGGTGCGCACCACCCCGTCGCCCAGCTGCTGCTGGACCTCCAGGGTCAGGCCCATGGAGTCGACCTTCAGGGCGTCATAGATCTTCGGCACGCTGTCGCGTGGAAATTCCACGTCGACCACCGCGCCGATGATTTCAACAATGTTGCCAGCACTCATGATATTTTCCTCAAAAAACCGTGAAATGTGAGAAGTGAAAAGTGAAAACGCCGCTTGTGTTACTGCAGCCTGCTATCTCGCGCCTCAACGGCTTCACTGCTCACTTTTCACCTCTCACTGCGGTTACACCGCGGCCGCGCCGCCGACGATCTCCGATATTTCCTGGGTAATGGCCGCCTGGCGCGCCTTGTTGTAGATCAGCTGCAGCTCGTCGATCAGGCTGCCGGCGTTGTCGGTCGCGGACTTCATGGCAACCATGCGGGCGGCCTGTTCGCAGGCCACGTTTTCGACCACACCCTGGTAGACCAGTGATTCGATATAGCGCACCATCAGGGCGTCCATCACCGGTACGGAGTCCGGTTCGTAGATGTAGTCCCAGTGCGTCTTCAGTTCGTCGTCCACTTCACCGGATACCGGGAGCAGCTGCTTGACGACAGGCGTCTGCGTCATGGTGTTCACGAACTCGTTGTGCGCCAGGTGGACACGGTCCACCTCACCGGCCTCGTAGGCATCCAGCATCACCTTGACGGTGCCGATCAGCTCAATGATCGACGGCTCGTCGCCAAGGTGGGTGGCCGAGGCCGTGATGTTGCCGCCCATGCGCTTGAAAAAACCGTTGGCCTTGGTGCCGATCAGCGTCAAGTCAATTTGCAGACCCGCGGCATGCCACGCTTTCATGGCGGTGATAACGGCCTTGAACAGATTGATGTTGAGACCGCCGCACAGTCCCCGGTCGGTGGAAATGACGATCAGTCCGACCCGCCGGGGCTCGCGCTCGACCAGGTAGGGGTGATGGTATTCCGGATGTGCATGCGACAGGTGCGCGATCACATTCTGGATCTTGCCCGCATAGGGACGCGTCGCCAGCATCCTGTCCTGCGCCTTGCGCATCTTGCTCGCCGCCACCATCTCCATGGCCTTGGTGATCTTCTGCGTATTCTTGATGCTCGCGATCTTGGTGCGGATTTCCTTTGCGCCTGCCATATCGTTACCTTGCTGTTTGCGTTACACAATGCGCCGCCGGCCGGCACCGGCTGTGGCCCGGACACGGCGCAGCGTGATCCGGGGACACGGGGACTGTTTCCCGGATTGCGGTCATGCCGCCGCTATCCGGGCTACGGATGTTCGCGCCATCACCAGGTACCGGTCGCCTTGAAATCCTCGACAGCGGCGCGCAGACCGGCCTCGGTTTCGTCGTTGTAGTCCGCGCTCTCGTTGATACCGCCCATCAGCCCGGCGTGGCTGGCGCGCATGTAGGCGTGCAGTGCGTGCTCGAAATCCACGATCTTGTGCAGCTCGACGTCATCGAGGTAGCCCTGGTCCGCGGCGAACAGCGAGACGGCCATCTCGGCAACTGACAGGGGTGAATACTGCTTCTGTTTCATCAGCTCGGTCACGCGCTGGCCGCGCTCCAGCTGCTTGCGGGTGGCTTCATCGAGATCGGAGGCAAACTGCGAGAAGGCCGCGAGTTCACGGTACTGGGCCAGCGCCAGGCGCACGCCGCCGCCAAGCTTCTTGATGATCTTCGTTTGCGCTGCACCACCAACACGGGATACCGACAAACCTGCATTGATGGCCGGCCGGATACCGGCATTGAACAGGTCGGATTCCAGGAAGATCTGCCCGTCGGTAATGGAAATCACATTGGTGGGCACGAAGGCCGACACGTCACCGGCCTGGGTTTCGATAATCGGCAATGCCGTCAATGAGCCGGTCCTGCCCTTGACCTCGCCATTGGTGCGCTTCTCGACCTCGTGGGCGTTGATGCGCGCGGCGCGTTCCAGCAGGCGCGAGTGCAGGTAGAACACATCGCCCGGGTAGGCTTCGCGGCCCGGCGGGCGCCGCAGCAGCAGGGATACCTGGCGATAGGCCCAGGCCTGCTTGGTGAGGTCGTCGTAGATGATCAGGGCATCCTCGCCGCGATCGCGGAAATACTCGCCCATGGTACAGCCCGCATAGGGAGCGATGTACTGCATGGCGGCGGACTCGGCGGCGGCGGCGGCCACGACGATGGTGTGCTCCATGGCGCCATGCTCTTCCAGCTTGCGCACCACGGTGGCGATGGAGGAGTTCTTCTGGCCCACGGCGACATAGATGCACTTGATGCCCGTGCCCTTCTGGTTGATGATGGTGTCGATCGCCACCGCGCTCTTGCCGGTCTGGCGGTCGCCGATGATTAGCTCGCGCTGGCCGCGGCCAATCGGCACCATGGAGTCGATCGATTTCAGGCCGGTCTGGACCGGCTGATCGACCGACTGCCGGGCGATGACGCCCGGTGCAATCTTTTCGATCGGCGATGTCAGCGATGTGCTGATCGGGCTCTTGCCGTCAATCGCAATGCCCAGCGAATCGACTACGCGGCCCAGCAGTTCCTCGCCCACCGGCACCTCGAGGATGCGCCCGGTGCACTTGACGCTGTCGCCTTCCGTGATGGACTTGTAATCTCCCAGGATCACGGCGCCGACGGAATCGCGTTCCAGGTTCAGGGCCATACCGAAAATGTTGCCGGGAAATTCCAGCATCTCGCCCTGCATGACGTCGGCCAGCCCGTGTATGCGAGTGATGCCGTCCGTCAGGCTGACTACGGTGCCTTCGGTGCGCGCCTCGGCAACCGCCTCGAATTGTTCGATGCGGTTCTTGATCAGCTCGCTGATTTCAGTCGGATTGAGTTGCATAGTGTTTCCCTTGGAGAATAAGCGTGTAATCAGTTACCCAGTGTCGTGCCCAGACGCTCCAGCTTGCCGCGCACCGACCCGTCGATGACCAGGTCGCCGGCGCGTACGATGGCCCCGCCCAGCAGTGCGGCATCGGTGGAGCACGACAACTCGACCTCGCGGCCCAGACGCCGGCGCAGGCTTTCCACGATCCGCGCCTGTTGCGCCTCGCTGGCCGGAAAGGCGGAAACCAGTTCGGCCTTGATGGTGCCCTCGGCTTCCTGGCGCCGGATTTCAAACAGTGTGGCGATTTCGGGCAGGATACCCAGGCGCCGGTTTTCCGCCAGCAGCCGGACAAAATTGCCGCACTTGTCATCCAGGTGCTCCGCCCCGATCCCGATGAACAGATCGGCCAGCTGGGATTCCGTCAGGTGTGGGCTGTCGAGCAGCCGGCGCATGGCCGGGTCGTCGGCAATGGCGGCAAGCAGCGACAGCATCCCGGACCAGGCCGGCAGCGCGTATTGCGCATCGGCGTGCCTGAACGCTGCCTGGGCATAGGGACGTGCGATCGTGAGCGCTTCCGCCATGGTCGCTCCTAGATCTCCGCCGCCAGCCTGGTCAGCAATTCTTCGTGAGTGGCGGCATCCACTTCACGTTCCAGCACCTTGCCGGCACCGGCCAGCGCGATCGATACGACCTGGCCGCGCAGTTCCTCCTTCACGCGGTTGACCTCCTGATCGATCTCGGCCTTGGCGGCGGCCTTCAGGCGGCTGCCCTCGTCCCGGGCATCGTCCCGGGCATCGTCCACGATCTCGGCGGCGCGCTTGTCGGCACGGTTGATAATTTCACCTGCCTGCTCCTTGGCCTCGAGCAGGATCTGCCTGGCGCGCTCCTCGGCCAGTTCCTGTTCGTGCCTGCCGCGCTCGGCGGAGGCCAGCCCGTCGGCAATCTTCTTCTTGCGCTCATCCAGCGCATGCATGATCGGCGGCCAGATAAACTTCATGCAGAACCACACGAATACAATGAACGTGATGGTCTGGCCGATCAGTGTGGCATTGAAATTCATGCTTGCACCTCGTGAAACTGACGATTCAGCTGCTCAGGAAACCACCGCGAACATAACATACAGGGCCAGACCGACCGCGATCATCGGCACGGCGTCAACCAGGCCCATCACGATGAAGAACTGGGTACGCAACATCGGGATCAGTTCCGGCTGGCGTGCGGCACCTTCCAGGAAGCGGCCGCCGAGAATACCGATACCGACCGCGGCACCCAGTGCGCCGAATCCCATCATCAGGCCGCCGGCGATATAGAGAAGAGCGTTTTCCATGGTTATCTCCTAGGTAACTAAATGAAAATCAGTGGTGTTCCTGTGACGCCATATCCAGGTACACAATGGTCAGGATCATGAAAATGAATGCCTGCAGGGTAATGATCAGGATGTGGAATATAGCCCAGCCAAGCTGCAGCAGGCCGCCTGCGGTATCCATTACCGCGCCACCGCCGTACATCAGGGCGATCAGGATGAAAATCATCTCGCCGGCGTACATGTTGCCAAACAGACGCAGTGATAGCGAAAGCGGTTTTGAAATCAGCGTGACACCTTCCAGTATCAGGTTGATCGGCGCCAGCCATTTCGGAAACGGCTGGAAGGCCAGCTCGCCGAAAAAGCCGCCGAACCCCTTGATCTTGATGCTGTAATACAACACCAGCGCGAACACCGACAGCGACAGACCGAAGGTGATGTTGGGATCGGTGGACGGCACGATCTTCAGGTGGCCCACACCCAGCAGGCCTGCCAGCCAGGGAATTTGATCCACCGCGATCAGGTCCATCAGGTTCATGAGGAATATCCAGACGAACAGGGTCAGCGCCAGCGGCGCAACCAGCGGGTTCCTGCCGCTGAAGGACCCGCGCACGCTGGAATCGACGAACTCGACGATCCACTCCACAAAATTCTGCCAGCCGCCCGGTACATCCGCTGTCGCCTTCCTGGCGGCCTTGCGGAACAGCCACAGGAACAGCACGCCCAGCCCAACTGAAAAGAGCATGCTGTCGACATTGATCGCCCAGAATCCCATCTCCGCGGCATCCTGCATGTTGTGTGCAAAGCCCCAGTGACCGTCATACGTCTGACCGAAGGTCAGGTGGGTCAGGTGGTGCTTGATGTATTCCGAAGATGTCAGGGTTTCGGATGACATGCTTGTCTAGTTTTTCCTTTCGGTTCTGTCAGTCAGCAGGCCCAGCTGGCCCGTGATAAATCCGGCCAGCAATACCGGCGGATCCAGCCGCAGGATGCCCATTCCCAGCGCAAACAACGCAATGACCAGCACCCAGCGCTCGAAAACGGTCCGGTACAACAGCCGGATGCTCTCCCCGGCGTCCAGTACCCGCCCGCTGTCGGCCCTGTGCCGTCGCCACTCCAGCAGCAGGCCATTGGCCATGGCAATACTACCGCCATAAACGGACGCAGCCGCCTCACTGCTCCCGTAGAGCATGAAAAAAATGGCTGATACGCCGGTGACAAGCAGCAGTTGCACTGCTGCCAGCTTGCGGAGTCCGCCTGCCAATGGCACTGTGTTCAGCCAGAAATCAATAAGTTATGTGTGACTATCCCGCCGGCCTCCGGCCCTACACACAAGCTGTGCAGATCGGCCGCAAGGCAGCCGGGGATTATAAGGAGCCTGCGCTCGGGGGGTCAATCAATTCAGGGGAAATAGGGCGGATCACCGAATGTGCTCAAGGATGCCGTCGAGCTCGTCCAGGCTATTGTAGCTGATCTCGAGCTTGCCCCGACCGCCCCTGCCAGGCCGGATGACCACAGTGGCGCCGAGTTTGTCCGACAGGCTGTTTTCCAGGTGCCGGATGTTCGGGTCCGCGGGAGCGGGTGCCGGCTTGCGCTGCGGTGGCTGCAGCAGCTGCCTGACCAGTGCCTCGGTGGCGCGCACGCTCAGGCCGCGGGCAGTGACCTGGCGGGCGGCCTCGACCTGCCTGTGCCCCGCCAGGGCAAGCAGCGCCCGGGCATGGCCCATTTCCAGTTCACGGCGCTCCACCATGCCCTTGACGTCTTCATCCAGATCCAGCAGGCGCAGCAGATTGGAGACGGCCGCCCGCGACCGACCTACGGCACGTGCCGCCTCTTCATGGGTCACCTCGAATTCGTCCACCAGGCGTTGCAGGGCACGTGCCTCTTCCATGGGATTGAGGTTTTCACGCTGGATATTTTCGATCAGCGCAATGGCGATCGCACCGCGGTCATCGACGCTGCGCACCACCGCCGGTATCTCGTACAGACCGGCCAGCTGCGCCGCGCGCCAGCGCCGCTCGCCGGCGATGATCTCGTAGCGCCCGGCATCGATGCTGCGCACCACGATGGGCTGCACCACGCCCTGCTCGCGGATGGAGTTCGCCAGATCCTGCAGGGATTCCTGGTGCATGTCCACGCGCGGCTGGTACCTGCCGCGCGTGATGACCTCGACCGGCAGCGTGCGCAGGGTACCGTCGCCGACAGGCCCGCTCGCGGACTCGGCCTCGGGCGCTGCCGGAACCGCCCTGAGTTCCGCGTGCGCAGCGGCCTGCGCGGGCGGTTCCCCGGGTGCCGGCCGCCCCGCTGATCCCAGTAATGCATCCAGGCCGCGGCCCAGTCCACGTTTTTTCACTGCCATTGTCGTTACCGTTGCTTGATGGTGATTACATCTGTGTCCGTTGCTGTATTTCCGGTGCCTCCACGGGCGTCGTCTCCGTCACCGGATGACGGCGCAGGTACTCACCCGCCAGTGCCAGGTAGGCGGCGGCACCGCGAGAAGCCTTGTCATAGCGCAAGACCGGCAAACCATGACTGGGTGCCTCGGCCAGGCGCACATTGCGCGGAACGATGGTACGGTAGACGCGGTCGCCGAAGTGTTCCTGCAGTTGCGCCGAGACATCATTGGCGAGATTGTTGCGGGCATCGTACATGGTGCGCAGCAGTCCCTCGATTTCCAGCTCCGGATTCACCGCGACCCGCACCTGCTCGATCGTGTCCAGCAGTGCCGACAAGCCCTCCAGGGCGTAGTATTCGCACTGGATGGGGATGAAGACGCCGTGCGCCGCGGCAAGCGCATTGATGGTCAGCATGTTCAGCGACGGCGGGCAGTCGATGAGGATCAGGTCGTACTCGTTCTGCACATAGGCGAGGGCCGCACGCAGGCGCCGTTCACGGTCGCCCTTGTCCATCAGTTCCACTTCAGCAGCCGTCAGGTCGGCATTGCCGGGCAGCAGGTCATAGCCCGCTACTTCCGCGTGGACGATGGCTTCATGGATATCGGCGTGGCCGAGCAGCACGTCATAACCGGTCTTGAGGACCGCGTGCTTGTCGACGCCGCTGCCCATGGTAGCGTTGCCCTGCGCGTCCAGGTCGATCAGCAATACCCGCCGGCCGGTCTCCGCCAGGGAGGCGGCCAGATTGACGCTGGTGGTGGTTTTGCCCACCCCGCCCTTCTGGTTGGTAACGGCGATGATCTGCCCCATTACCCGGCCTGCTCCCCAACCGGCACGGCATTGCCGGGCCGCAGGCTGACCAGGTGGCGTTCGGCATCCAGACCGGGCACCTTCAGCGCAATGACATCATCGATCACGTCCCGGTCCTCGAGGCATTCGACTTCGGTCATGGGGTAGACGCCCTTCATGGCCAGCAGGTGGCCATCCGTATTACACAGGCGTGCGGCATGCCGGTAAAAATCCGGCAGGTCCGAAAAAGCACGGCAGGTGATCGTGTCAAACAGCGACTCCGGGCGGTAGTCCTCTATGCGCATGTTTTCCAGCAGGACGTTGTCCAGCTCGAGGATGCCCAGCGTCTGCTGCACGAAGCGCAGCTTCTTGCTGCTGCTGTCCAGCAATACGAATTCACGTTCCGGGCAGGCGATGGCCAGCGGGATGCCGGGAAGTCCGGCGCCGGTGCCGACATCCAGTATCCGGTTGCCCTGCAGGTAGGGAAGTATGCTCAGGCTGTCGAGTATGTGGCGGGTGATAATGTCGGTCGGTTTACGTACCGAGGTCAGGTTATAGACCCGGTTCCAGTTCATCAGCTCGGTGACATACTCCATCAGCAGGTCATCACCGGCGAGCTGTTCATCCAGCCCGAGTTCATACAGGCCGTCTTCGAGCAGCTCGCCCGGGTCGACGAACTTGCTGTTACGCCCCTTGCGGTTACGGTTATAGAGTCCGGTGTACATGTGTTTTCTGGTTATCCGTAATCAGGCGCTGCGACGTACCGCGCCCTGTTTCTTCAGGTGGATCAGCAACAACGATACGGCCACCGGCGTAATGCCCGGGATGCGGGACGCCTGGCCAATGGTCTGCGGCCTGTGGTCCTGCAGTTTTTCGCACACTTCGCTGGAAAGCCCCCGCACCGCATTGTAATCCAAATCCGTCGGTAATGTTTGCTCCTGGTATTTGCACTGGCGGCTGATTTCCGCCTGCTGGCGATCCAGATAGCCGGCATACTTCGCCTGCACTTCTACCTGCTCCGCCACGCTGTCATCGGCGACCCCCGGCCCCAGCCCGTCAACTTCCATGAGCGTCCGGTAGCGCACCTCCGGGCGGCGCAACAGCTCGCTGGCAGGCTGTACCCGCGCCAGCGGCTTGTCCAGCAGAGCGCTGACCGCCCTGCCCGCCCCGGATTCAGGCCACACCGGCAGGGAAGCCAGGCGCTGTTGTTCAGCGACAATGGCATCGCGCCGGGTATTGAATGCCCGCCAGCGCGCAGCGCCGACCAGCCCCAGTTCACGCCCGGCCGGCGTCAGCCGCAGGTCCGCATTGTCCTGGCGCAGCAGCAGACGGTATTCGGCGCGGCTGGTGAACATGCGGTAGGGTTCGCTGGTGCCGCACGTTACCAGGTCATCGATGAGAACACCGATATAGGCTTCATCGCGGCGTGGCGTCCAGGGAGCGCGCTCCCGCACCCGGCGCGCCGCATTCAGGCCGGCGATCAGCCCCTGGGCGGCGGCTTCCTCATAACCGGTCGTACCGTTGATCTGGCCGGCGAAAAACAGACCGTCCATGACTTTCGTCTCCAGCGAAGGTTTCAGGTCGCGCGGGTCGAAGAAGTCGTATTCGATGGCATATCCGGGCCGGGTGATATGCGCATTCTCGAAACCGGCGATGGAATGGACCAGCGCGCCCTGTACGTCACAGGCCAGGCTGGTCGATATGCCGTTGGGGTAGACCTCGTATGTGTCCAGCCCTTCCGGCTCCACGAAGATCTGGTGCGCGGTCCTGTCGGCGAAGCGCACCACCTTGTCCTCTATCGAGGGGCAGTATCGCGGTCCCGTGCCTTCAATGGCCCCGGTAAACATGGGCGAATCGCGCAGACCCGCGCGGATGATGTCGTGGGTACGAACATTGGTTTGGGTAATGTGGCAACACACCTGGCGCGGCTGTTCGTCACCCCGTCCCAGAAAGGACATCACCGGTCGCGGCTCGTCACCGGGCTGTTCCTTTAGTTTGCGGTAATCAATACTGCGCCCGTCCAGGCGCGGGGGCGTCCCGGTCTTGAGGCGCGCCACCCGCAGGGGCATTTCACGCAGTCTTGCGGCCAGCCTGTTGGCGGGCGGATCACCGGCGCGGCCGCCGGCGTAATTCTCCCGACCGATGTGGATGCGCCCGCCCAGAAAGGTGCCAACCGTCAGCACCACCACCGGCGCATGCAGGCGCATACCGGCTTCGGTCACAACGCCGGCGATCCGGCCGGCCTCCACAATCAGGTCGGCGACGGCCTGCTGTTGCAACTCCAGGCCTGGCTGGTTTTCCAGCGCCCGGCGCACGCCCCGGCGGTAGAGCGCCCTGTCGGCCTGGGCCCGGGTCGCACGTACCGCCGGCCCCTTGCTGGCATTCAGCACCCGGAAATGGATGCCGGCCCTGTCGGCGGCTTGCGCCATGAGTCCGCCCAGGGCATCGATCTCGCGTACCAGGTGGCTTTTGCCGATGCCGCCAATGGCTGGGTTGCAGCTCATCTGGCCCAGCGTTTCCAGGTTGTGTGTCAGCAGCAGGGTCCGGGCACCCAGCCGCGCGGACGCCAGTGCGGCCTCGGTACCGGCATGGCCGCCACCGACAACGATGACCTCGAACTGTTTCTGTCGTGCTTTCACGCCGGGCTCTTTACCCACTCAATAGGCAGCCGCTGATTCTACGCTGGCCGTGGAAAAACGGGCAATCCGGCTTTTAACAAAAGCCTTGTCATTCGATTGTAAAATAATACTTATATAGTATATATTGTGGTATTATAAGCTCGGCTATACAAGATAGGGTATTTGGCATGAGACTTCTGGAATTCAACCGCGATGAGGGCGGCGCCAACCCGCAGCAGGCGGCGCGTGTACCTGGCAAACGACCCGCCACTGCCGCCCGGACCCGGAAGCCCGCACAACGACAGACCGCAAGGCAGCCAGCCGCGTCATTGCCACCGCCGCTGTTTGCCATCAAGGGCAAGCTGGGCCGTAGCCCGGTAAGGCGTCCACCCATCGATATCGAGTCATTGCAACGGCGCATCGAGCTGCTCGAACGCCGCATGCAGGAGCGTGCAAGTCGGGAAGGGTCCAGCGCCCCGATCAAGGAGCTCGAGCAGCTAAAACAACGCATGCAATTGCTGGAGCGTAACCTGAGCAACGAACTGTGGTCCGCCAGGCAGCGCGAAAGCGCCATGCTGGAAATCCTGGCACGACAACCACTGGAAGCGCGGATAAAACAACGGGCGATTCGGCTGTATACGCACGACCTACCGGCACTGGGCCGCTGGCTGTTTTCCTTCAGCAAGCAATGGTGGGAAGACAACCACCCGGGCTGGTGGCCGACGTTTTTCCAGGCCTGGCAGGAGTCGCTCGACAAGGCGCGCGGTATTAGCCGCCCCTGAGGCAAAACCAGAACCTGTCTCACTATCCCCAGCAGCCGCGACCGTGACGATTTTGGTTCATGGCGCGGCGTACCGGCCTTGACTACCGGAGGCCGTCACGAATCAATCCTTCCGGTTCTGCCAGGCAAGCAATCCTGCCCTCATACTCCGCCTCGGTGCGCGCAGGGCACACAGCGGCTCCATAAGCCACGCCCCTATCTCCGGCTGCATTCAATTCCGGTGCTTTGCTGAGCGCCTTCGAGCGCGGAAATGTGCTTTCACTGCTTCCCGGTCACAACCCGCAGGCCTTCCCAGAGGATCAACAGCTGCTGGCGGTACATGGCGCCAATGGCGGCAACGTTACCGTGCTGCATGGCGAGCGGCACACCATAGAATATCGACACCAGCCCGACCATGGCCGCCGGTACCGCCGTATTCGCCGGTAACTCGCCCCGGTCTATTCCGTCCTGCAGGGCATTGCGGAGTATCCGCTCCAGGCTATCATCCGGCAGCATCTCGATGCCGGGCAGGTCCGGGAATGCCAGCAGGCGTTCCGCCAGGGTGATTTCGGGGCCCGCGTGGTGTTCGCGGGCTCGCGCCTCATGCGCGATCACCTCGCCCATCAGACCCGGTTTTTTCTGAATCTGGATCGCAGTGTAGCGAAACAGGGCCTCGACGACGGAAAGCCCTTGTTGCTGCGCGGCGGCCTGCTGGCCGTACCAGTTCAGTTCCAGGGTCCAGAGGCGATCGAGATAGACGATCAGATCTTCCTTGCGGGGAAAATAATTGAAGAAGGTGGCCTCTGAAATCTGCACCCGCTCACACAGGGACTTGACTGACAGGGTTTCGAACGAGGCCAATTCCAGATGCCGCGTTGCGACATTCGCCAGCGCCAGCCGGGTACGGGCAAATTTGCGCTCACGCAGCGAGGGACGTTTGGTTTCAGGCATATTTAGAGAGAACCCAAATATTGGGTTTACAAATAAAATTATAATTTATTGAAAAACATAAACTTTAATACCAACCCTCCAATACACTCACACTCATCCACTGTTAACCCATTAATTCCATGGAAATCTTGTGGATAAGCGTTATTTGTAGCTTTTTCGGAGTTTGCCTGTTACTTCCCTGCCCTAAAATTTAATAAAAATGATTTTGAAACAAGTTCATGTATGATTATTGTAGATCACACAATTATTTTTGCAACCACCAGAAAATATCTGGCGCCCGTATCAATCCAGCTGCAATACCAGCAGACGGTAGCTTTTGTATTTCTCGAATACCGCCTGGCTGCGGTGACCGGATAAATATTTATACCGCAACCGTTCCAGTTTGCGCCGCAGCGCCCATCGGGACAGCCGGGTCAAGCGCGGATAGCGGCCCTCAAGGTAGCGGTTGATGGAGCCGAGGGCCGGAGACAGCCGGTTTGTGAGCCAGTCGTCGAGCAGGGCAATATTGGGGCTCACCCGGGCGGTCAGGTCCTCGTCCCGTACGGTCCTGAAAGGTGAATCGTCCAGAAGTCCGTAGAAGTTTCCCAGAAGATGACCGCCGCTGAAACTGCGGTCACCGACACCCCCGTCACAGTGGGCGGCCGTCTTGAAAAAATCACAGATCACCATTTGACCGCGGGCCTTCAGCAAGCGGGGCGCCTTGGAGAAAATCACCGGCAGGGGGATGTACTGAAAGCTTTCGCTGAACAACAGCAGGTCATAGTGGTGTGCACACAGATCCACCGGCAGGGACTCAAAGTCACATTCGAACAGGGTGGTGGCGGTGGCATTCAGCCGCTGCAGTCGTTCATGCACCTGGCGGTTCAGATCGGCGGAGGGATTGACGGCATCCACCCGATAACCGCGCGCCAGCAGCAGGGTCAGCATGTGGCCGGTACCGCAACCGATGTCCAGAATGCGTGGCCGGTGAATACTGGCCAGTTGCCGATCAACCCTGTCCAGCAGCATATCGGTGTAGCGCTGTTGCGCACGGGCAATATTGCCCGGCGTCAGCTCCAGGTCCGGATCCCACAGGCCGTAATGCAGGTCCTCGACACCCAGCAGTTGCTGCGCCAGAACCAGACCCAGTTCCCTTGAAGACATATTATCGGAAGTGTCCAACCACCCGATCCCGGCAAGTGTTCACATTTATCTGATAATCAATACAATTTATTATAATAATTATTGTAGTAAACCCTGTAATTATATCATTCTGCATGTAACAGGTTGTTGCATCGCCGTGGCCGGAGCCGGTACACCGCTGTCCGGCAGGTTTGGCCGGCCTTTGACAGTCAAGGTCGGAATGGGGGTCTCAATCGCCACCGGTGTGCCTGAGCCTGTCCGCATACAAGCCGCTGAGGCGGTAGTTGGCCTGTCGCAGCAAGTCGGCATGCTTGATGAAAAACTCCTTCAGCAGGGGATAGCCCAGTTCCGGATAGCGGTCCATGAATTGTGTCAGTGCGTTGCCGTCTATATGAACGAGAACGGTTTGCGACAATGCGACGACCGAGGCTATGCGTGATGTGGTACCGAACAGGTTGAGTTCGCCAAAGGTGTCACCAGCGCTCAGCTCCAGGAGTCCGGACTGCATTTCCTCATCCGGTCCGATCTCAACGGCCTTGTTGATGCGCACGACGCCGCGTTCGATCAGAAATACGTCGCGGCTGGCGTCGCCTTCCTCGATGATGGTGTGCTGGGGACCGAAATCCTCCTTCCACCAGGCCTTGGGTTGGGGAAACCCGGGGTGCTCCAGTATGGCATGGATGGCTGCCGTCATCATCGTCTTCCTGCTGCGGTAATCCTAAAACTATAACCCAACATGCCACGGCATTTGCTACTTGCCGATGCAGAAACTGCTGAAGATGCGAGCCAGCAGGTCGTCGCTGCTCACCGCGCCGGTGATCTCACCCAGAACCTGCTGGGCCAGGCGCAGTTCCTCGGCCAGTAATTCTCCTGCCCGCTGCCGTTCCAGCCGGCGGCTGCCGGCCTCGACATGGTCGCGCGCGCGCCGCAGGGCATCGAGGTGTCGCCGCCGGGCGCTGAAGCCGCCCTCGGCCTGTTCCGAGAAGCCAACACTACCCTTGAGGTGTTCGCGCAATGCCTCCAGCCCCGCGCCCGTCTTCGCCGACAGGGCCAGCGCCGGGTCCGCCTCGCCACCAGCGTGGCCGGGTAGCCTTCCGGTCAGGTCGATTTTGTTATAGATGCGTGTGCAGGGCACGCCGGATGGCAGATCATTCAGTATGGCCGCCTCTGCCGCGGTATATCCCAGCCGGTCATCGATTACCAGCAGGACCCGATCCGCCTGGCGCATGGCCTCGCGGGCCCGCTGCATGCCTTCCCGTTCCACAGGGTCCGCACTGGCGTCGTGCAGACCGGCGGTATCGATGATGTGCAGGGGCATGCCGTCGATCTGGATGTGTTCGTGCAGGACATCGCGCGTGGTGCCCGGAATCTCCGTGACGATGGCGGCCGGACGCCCGGCCAGGCTATTAAGCAGACTGGATTTTCCCGCATTGGGCCGCCCGGCGATCACCAGCGTCATACCGTCGCGCAACAACTGACCCCGATGTGCCTGGATCAGCAGGTCGGCAATGGCTTTGCGCAGCTCGGCCAGCATCCGCTGCAGGGCTTCATCCGCGAGAAAGTCGATTTCCTCTTCGGGAAAATCGATCGCCGCCTCCACGTACGTGCGCAGTCGGGTAAGCCGTTCGACCAGCGCTTGAACACGTTCCGAGAATGCACCCTGCAGGGAGTGCGCGGCAGACCGTGCGGCCTGGACCGTACTGCTTTCAATCAGGTCGGCAACGGCCTCGGCCTGGGCAAGATCCAGCTTGTTGTTGAGAAAGGCACGCTCGGAGAATTCACCGGGACGGGCAGGGCGCGCACCCAGTTCCAGCACCCGCCCGAGCAGCAGTTCCATGACGACCGGGCCGCCGTGGCCATGCAGTTCCAGCACATGTTCGCCTGTGAACGAGGCCGGCGCGGCGAAATACAGCACCAGGCCGGCGTCTATCGGGTCACCGCCAGCATCCCGGAAGGAATGATATTCGGCACGGCGCGGCTGCGGCAGGCCGCCCAGCAGCCGGCGTGCCAGCTCTGGAACCTCCGATCCCGATGCGCGGACGATCCCGACGCCGCCCAGACCGGATGGCGTCGCGATGGCGGCAATGGTGTCGGTGACCGGCTCCATCTACAGCTGTGCGACGCGCCACCGGAAACGTTGCAGGTATACGCCGATGACCCGCCGGTATATTGCACGTGGACGCCAGCGGGCCGCAGGTGACAGGCTGGCTGGCGTCAGGCCGGTTCCGGACAAGAAACTGTGACCGCGCTATTTTCCAGCGCGCTCGATGCGCCGTGTGATGACCCACTGCTGGGTGATCGAGAGCGTGTTATTGACCACCCAGTACAGAACCAGCCCGGACGGAAAGAAGGCGAAGAAAACGGTGAACACCACCGGCAGCACCATCATTACCTTGGCCTGAATGGGATCCATTGGTGCCGGGTTGAGTTTCTGCTGAATCAGCATAGTGATACCCATCAGCAGTGGCAGGACATAGTACGGATCCGGTGTAGACAGGTCCCTGATCCAGAACATGAACGGCGCCTGGCGCAGTTCGACGGATTCCAGCAGCACCCAGTAGAGCGCGATGAATACCGGGATCTGTACCAGTATGGGCAGACAGCCTCCCAGGGGATTGATCTTCTCTTTCTTGTACATCTCCATCATCGCCTGGTTGAGCTTCTGGCGATCGTCGCCGTAGCGCTCCTTGAGCGACTTCAGGCGCGGCGCAAGCTTGCGCATATTGGCCATGGAACGGTAGCTCGCCTCGGACAGCTTGTAGAAGGCCAGCTTGACGAGCATGGTCACCAGCACAATGGCCCAGCCCCAGTTACCGATGAACCTGTGTATGGTTTCGAGCAGCCAGAACAGCGGTTGCGCCAGCACTGTGAGGACGCCATAGTCCACCGTCAGTTCAAGTCCCGGCGCAACCTTCTTCATGACGTCCTGCAGTTTCGGTCCGATATATATCTGGGTGTTGTAGACCGTGGACGAACCGGCCGGTACCGTACGCGCAGGTGAAACCATGCCGATGACGTAGCGCTTGTTGCTCAACACCTTGGTATAGTAGTGATCCGCCTGGCCGCGCTCGGGTATCATGGCGCCGACGAAATAATGCTGGATCATCGCCGCCCAGCCGTCGGTGATGGTGCGGTCGAGGTCCTGCTTCTCCATGGCATCGAACTTGATTTTTTCGTATTTTTCTTCCGGGCTGTAGATAACGCCGCCCGTGTAGGTGTAGATGAAGGTCCGCTTCTTGGGCTTCGCCGCCTCGGTACGCTGCAGCTGGCGGTACTGGCGGCCCTGCCAGTCCTTGCTTCCGTCGTTGCGGATTTCATGGTCCAGATCCACCACGTAACTGCCGCGATGAAAGGTGTAGCGCTTGATGACTTCCACCCCGTCAGGGCTGCGCCAGACGAGCGGAACCCGCAGGGTATTCTCACCCTCAGCCATGCGATACTGACGCTGTTCGCTGCCGTAGCTCGCGTGGTGAGTGGGTTCGGCCCCGCTACCGGCGCGTAGGCCCGACTGCAGGATGAAGAGGTTTTGCGGATCGTCGTTGAGCAGGCGGTAGGGCGGGGAATCGGGTGCCATGGTTGCCGGGTAGGCGAGCAGGTCCGCCTGCCGCAGATCACCACCGAGGGTATCGATCCTGACCTTCAGAAGATCGGTTTCCACTTCGACGACCTGACCGGACTCGAGCAGGTTGGTATCCGGTACCGCAGCCGCCGGCTCACCGGGCGCCGCCACGGGGGCGGGTATATCTTCAGCACCTGGGGCGCCTGCCGGTGGCGCGCCTTCACCCTGCACCGGCGTCGCCGTTTCCTGTGGAACCGGACCGTAGTCTTCCACCCAGGCCTGCCACAACAGCAACACAACGAACGACAGGGCAACAAACAGTATCAGGCGTTGGTTATCCATGCCGGTGGCCGAACTCCTTCTCCGGCACCTCGTCGATACCGCCCGGGCTCCAGGGGTGGCAACGCAGCAGGCGTTGCAGCGCCATGCCGCTGCCACGCAGCGCACCATAGCGCTCGACTGCCGTTATGGCATAACAGGAACAGCTGGGATAAAAACGGCAATGACTGCCCAGCCAGGGGCTGAGCAGGAAGCGATAGCCGCGTATCACTTGGATGATGAACCAGCGCATGTCTCAATCAACTGTATCCAGAGTTTTTCAAGTGCACCATCCAGCGCTCTGCCGGATGGCATGGCAATACCCGCACGACCCAGTACCACGATATCCAGCGCGCCCAGCCGCTCCTGCCAGTGGCGGAAACTTTCGCGGATAACACGCTTGATGCGGTTGCGCTCGATCGCCTTGCGCGCCACCTTGCGCGAGATAGCCATCCCCAGGCGGGGATGACCAAGCGGGTTGGGTGTGGCCAGCACCGTCATCCAGCGATTGCTCAATCTGTGGCGGCAGTGCGTAAAGACCCGCTGGTAATCAACCGGTGTGGTCAGCCGTACCCGTTGCGGGAAGCGCGTTGTACCGGCACGCAAGGGTGCTTCAGACGGACAGTCGCGCCCGGCCCTTGGCGCGGCGTGCGTTGATCACGCGACGGCCGTTCTTGGTGCTCATCCGGGCACGAAACCCGTGATTCCGCTTGCGCTTCAGGTTGCTGGGCTGAAATGTTCTCTTCATGGCGACTGCATTCCCGTCTCTACATGACGCGTGCCTGAGGGACGCGAAAGGGCGCAAAGATTACTGTTTTCAATGTGCCGCTGTCAACCGCATACAGACTCAACAGCTTAGCAAATGGGTGTGGATAACTTGTGACGACAGGTATAGACTCCCCACGGTTGCAAGGCTTGGAACAACAAAAAAGGGAGGGTTACCGGTGGAGGCATCGCTCTGGCAGAAATGTCTGCTGCGTCTCGAGAACGAGCTGCCCGAGCAACAATTCAACACCTGGATTCGCCCGTTGCACGCCATCGAATCCGGAGAAGACCTGCGCCTCCTGGCGCCCAACCAGTTCGTCCTCGACTGGGTCCGCAAACACCACTACGACATGATCTCGCGAACCGTGCATGATATCGGCCCAAATGCCGCCGCACGCGTGCTGCTGGATATCGGCAGCAGCAAGAAAATGCCCGCTGCCATATCCGCAAGCAGTGTCGCCAGGGCGGCTCAGGGCGGCTCCACAAACGAGGTGGTTGCCGTCCCGCATACCAGCAACCTGAATCCCGTTTTCACCTTTAACGCCTTTGTCGGCGGCAAATCCAACCAGCTGGCCCGCGCCGCATCCATCCAGGTCGGCGAGAATCCCGGTGGCGCCTATAACCCGTTGTTCATTTATGGCGGCGTGGGTCTCGGCAAGACCCACCTCATGCACGCAGTGGGCAACCTGATCGTCAAGCGCAATTCCGCAGCCCGGGTCGTGTATCTGCATTCCGAGCGTTTCGTCGCGGACATGGTGAAAGCACTGCAGCACAACGCGATCAATGAATTCAAGCGCTACTATCGTACGGTGGATGCACTGCTCATTGACGATATCCAGTTCTTCGCCGGAAAGGAGCGTTCCCAGGAAGAATTCTTCCATACATTCAATGCCCTGCTTGAAGGACAGCAGCAGGTGATACTGACGTGCGATCGCTATCCCAAGGAAGTGGATGGCCTGGAAGAACGCCTGAAATCACGTTTCGGCTGGGGATTGACGGCTGCCATCGAACCGGCGGAACTGGAAACTCGCGTGGCCATCCTGTTGAGCAAGTCAGAACAAAGCAATATCGAGCTGCCGGCCGACGTTGCCTTCTTTATCGCCAAGCGTATCCAGTCCAATATCCGCGAGCTGGAAGGTGCCCTGCGGCGGGTTATCGCAAGCGCACGCTTTAGCGGTCAGCCCATCACCCTGGATTTCGCCAAGGAGGCGTTGCGTGACCTGATTGCCCTGCAGGACAAGCTGGTCTCAATCAGCAATATTCAAAAGATCGTGGCAGAATATTACAAGATCCGGGTGGCCGACCTGCTGTCACCGCGCCGCAGCCGTACCATTACCCGGCCGCGCCAGATTGCCATGTCCCTTGCCAAGGAATTGACAACCCACAGCCTGCCGGAGATCGGGGATGCCTTTGGCGGGCGTGACCATACCACGGTGCTGCATGCCTGCCGCAAGGTCGTCGAACTGCGGGAGAGCGATTTGCGCATAAATGAAGATTATAACAACCTGTTGAGAACCTTGAGCTCTTGATGTGGATTAACTGTGGATAAATCATACATGTCAGTTTTTACCATTTTTATCCACAAGTTGCCCACCGTTCATAAGGTGGTTTCAATGCCACTTATTATTATTGCAAATACTTGATTATATTTATGTTAATTCGGTTATCCCCAGCAAATTACGGCCTTAATAAATATAGTCATAAAGTCTTTTAATCTTATATATATTATTTATGAAATTCAGTATTCAAAGAGAAGCCTTACTCAAACCGCTTCAGTACATCATTGGTGTCGTGGAACGTCGTCAGACTCTGCCGGTACTCGGTAATGTACTGCTGAACGCTTCCAAAAGATCCATCAAGCTGACGGCCACGGATCTGGAGGTTGAACTGCAGGCCCAGGTGAACGTTCCGGTAACGGAGGCGGGTGATATCACCCTGCCTGCGCGCAAGCTGCTCGATATCTGCCGCACCCTGCCGGAAGAAGCGCAGCTGGATATCGCGATTAAACAGGAACGTGCCATAGTGGTTTCGGCAAAAAGCCGCTTTACCCTGTCTACCCTGCCGGCCAGCGAATTTCCCATCATCGACAAAATCAAGAGCGCCAGCCGGTTTTCACTGCCTGAAAAGGAATTGCATGCCTTGATCGAACGCACGGCGTTTGCAATGGCCCAGCAGGATGTGCGCTATTATCTCAATGGCCTCATGCTGGAACCCACCGCAGGTATATTGCGTGCAGTGGCAACCGACGGTCATCGACTGGCCCTGTGCGAACTGGCTGCCGATGTGGGCGAGGGTGTTGAACAACAGGTGATCGTACCGCGCAAGGGCGTGCAGGAATTGCAGCGCCTGCTGGATGAAAAGGATACGCCGGTCCAGGTGGAAATCGGCACAAATCATATCCGCATCACCACAGACGAATTGCGCTTTACCTCCAAGCTGATTGACGGTCGCTTCCCGGACTATCAGCGTGTCATTCCGAAAAATGCGGACAAGCTGCTGCAGATCGGACGGGAACAGCTGCGCCAGGCTTTGACGCGGACCTCGATACTCTCGAATGAAAAATACCGGGGTATCCGCATGGAGGTATCTGAAAATAATATTAAAATTCAAGCACATAACCCTGAGCAGGAGGAGGCGGTCGAGGAACTCGACGCCCGCTACCAGGATGAATCCATGGTGATCGGGTTCAACGTAACGTATTTACTGGACGTCCTGAATGCGCTGAGTACCTCGGAAGTGGAAATTCATTTAACCGATGCCAACAGCAGCACCCTGTTAAACGCGCCGGGCGTCGAAAACTGCCGTTACGTCGTGATGCCGATGCGTTTGTAGGCATTGCCTGTCCACCGCTTTCTCACCAGATGATGGCAGGATGACATCAGGTATCGGCGTAATCGAAATTGTGCAAGGCCAGTCATGGACAGTGTGTTTGTCGGTACCCGCTTTCTTGGCCCTGGCCGGTACACATACGCCCGCAACTGTCCCCATTACCCGGACAGGTTCCTAGCGCTGTTCTGCGATGGGACTGCAGTCGCTTGAAATTTGCGATTTCCGCAATATTCGCCAATCAGCACTGACTTTTTCCCCGGACCTGAACCTCATCAGCGGTGCCAATGCCGCTGGCAAGACCAGTCTGCTGGAGGCCATCTATTTTCTGGGACGAGCCCGTTCCTTTCGCGCCACAGACTCCCGTCAGTTGATTCGCTACGAGCAAACCGGCTTTCGATTGATTGGACGGGTCTCGGGTCGCGATGCCGGCCAATCCACTGTCATCGGTATTGAACGCACATCCCACAGTCTCAGGGTTCATGCGGCAGGCGAACCGGTAAGCCGTTTGTCTGAACTGGCCGGTCGTTTATCCGTACAAGTGCTGAGCGGAGACACCCAGAATATCGTGAACGGGGGACCACGTTGCCGACGCCAGACACTGGACTGGGCATTGTTTCACGTGGAACAGCGCTACCGGGAAATCTGGCAGCGTTATGCCCGCGCATTACGACAACGAAACGCCGCATTGCGCGGCAAGGCACCAGCCGGACAGGTACGGGCATGGGATCATGAATTGCTTCAGACCGCAAGCCTGGTTGACGGTTTCAGGCGCAGCTATCTCGATGCCCTGCAACCCCATTTATTGATGGAAGTACGACACTTGCTACCCGATGCCTCACCAAGCCTCTGTTATCAGTCAGGCTGGCCTGCGAATACCACGCTGGCGGACATTTTAAATCAGTCGATCGAACGGGATCGTGCAACGGGTTATACCTGTCATGGCGTCCATCGCGCGGACTTCAGTATCCTTCTTGACGGTCGCAATGTCGCAGCGCACTGCTCACGAGGTCAGCAAAAGGCCGTAGTCGTGGCGTTTTTACTGGCGCAGGTCAAACTTCAGCAGGTGCGCACGGCCGGCACGGGGGTGTTTCTACTGGATGACCTTGGCAGTGAACTGGATGTTAGTCACCAGTCACGCATACTCGAGGCATTACATGAACTGGAAACACAGGTATTCGTTACGGCAATTGATCCCGCAGCCCTAGACTTGGCAGCCTGGCCGGCCATGGCGAGGTTTCACGTGGAACATGGCGCTATCCAGACAGACCGCTTTGTGGAGTAATCTGCGACGCCGGGCACCATTTCCGCCATCCATGGTTCGTCGTGCCTGCTTCGCTGCCCAACTCCTTTGCCGTCCCCGTTTCCGGAATCCTTGAGGCTAATAGCGGACCGGCAGGTAACCAGGAAGTGCTATAATGGCTCGGTTTACTACTAGGGTTCTGATATGGCGGAAAAAAATACCTACACCTCTTCGAATATCAAGGTTCTTAAAGGTCTGGATGCCGTGCGCAAACGGCCGGGCATGTACATCGGTGACACCGATGACGGCACAGGCCTGCATCATATGGTATTCGAGGTCGTCGATAATTCCATCGATGAGGCATTGGCCGGGCATTGCAAGGAAATCAGTGTCACGTTGCATAGCGACAATTCAGTGACCGTGAGCGATGACGGGCGCGGGATTCCGGTGGATATGCACACGGACGAAGGGCGTTCCGCTGCCGAAGTAATAATGACGGTACTGCACGCCGGCGGCAAATTCGATGACAATTCCTACAAGGTGTCCGGCGGGCTGCACGGTGTGGGCGTTTCCGTGGTCAATGCCCTGTCGGAGAGCCTGTTGCTGACCATTCACCGCGATGGTCTTGTTCATACCCAGGAATTTCACCTTGGCGAGCCTGCTGCACCGCTGGCGATCACCGGGAATACACAACGCACAGGTACCGAGATCCGCTTCAAACCCAGCGAGTCGATTTTCTCGGACATCGTATTTCATTACGACATCTTGGCCAAGCGATTGAGAGAATTGTCTTTTTTGAATTCAGGCGTGCGCATCAAGTTGGTCGACAAGCGTACCGACAAAGAGGATGTATTTGAATATCAGGGCGGTATACAGGCTTTCGTTGCACATCTGAATCGTAAAAAGACACCGTTACACCCAACGGTGTTCTATTTCAGCAGCCAGAAGGACGATGTCGGTGTCGAGCTGGCGATGCAATGGAACGACTCCTACCAGGAAAATATCTTCTGTTTCACCAATAACATTCCACAGCGTGATGGTGGTACACACCTGGCCGGATTCCGCAGCGCCCTGACGCGCACCCTGAATCAGTACATGGACAAGGAGGGTATGATGCGCAGGGCAAGGGTTGCCGCAACCGGGGATGACGCGCGCGAAGGTCTGACCGCAGTATTGTCCGTCAAGATACCCGATCCCAAGTTTTCCTCCCAGACAAAGGACAAGCTGGTGTCATCGGAGATCAAGGGGATCGTGGAATCCACGGTTGGCGAATATTTCCATAACTATCTGCTGGAAAATCCTCCGGAGGCCAAGGCCATTACCTCCAAGATTCTGGACGCGGCGCGCGCGCGCGAAGCGGCCCGCAAGGCACGTGAAATGACCCGGCGCAAGGGCGCGCTCGACGTGGCCGGACTGCCTGGAAAACTGGCAGACTGCCAGGAACGTGACCCCGCGCATTCGGAATTGTTCCTGGTGGAGGGCGATTCCGCCGGCGGCTCCGCCAAGCAGGGCAGGGACCGTCGTACCCAGGCCATCCTGCCGCTTAAGGGTAAAATTCTGAATGTCGAAAAGGCGCGCTTCGATAAAATGCTGTCATCCGCTGAAGTGGGAACCCTGATCACGGCACTGGGGTGTGGCATCGGGCGCGAGGAATTTGATATCGGCAAACTCCGCTACCATCGCATTATCATCATGACCGATGCCGATGTTGACGGTTCTCATATACGCACCCTGCTACTGACCTTTTTTTACCGGCAAATGCGGGAGTTGATTGAGCGCGGGCATATCTATATCGCCCAGCCTCCGTTGTATAAGGTAAAAAAAGGCAAGCAGGAACAATATGTTAAGGACGATACCGCGCTGAACAGCCTGTTGTTGTCAACGGCCATCGACAAGGCGCAACTGGTAGTGAATCCTGATGCCCCGCCGCTAAGTGGTCCGGCGCTGGAGAATCTCACGAATGATTATATGTCGGTGATGGCCGTGATACGCCGCCTCGGGCGCCGCTATGATCCGGACGTCCTGGAAAAGATGATTTATATGCCACCCCTGGCGGGGGAAGAACTGCAGGACCTGGCCAAAGTGACCGGCTGGTTCGGGGAGCTGGAAGCCCGGATGAATGCAGGTCTCGGCAGCGGCCAGCGTTACGAGGCCAGGGTGAGCCATCAGGCGGATGACAAAGGTTTTACCGTGCAATTCAATAAGTGGACGCACGGAATCATTGCCCTGGAGCAGTCCTATACCCACGAGTTCTTCACCAGCGTCGATTATGGACGCATGGCGCAGCTGGGCCGGCAGCTGGACGGCCTCTTGAGTGATGGCGCCTTCGTACAGCGCGGGGATCGTCGGGAAGCAGTCACCGCATTCAAGCAGGCATTGAACTGGCTCATGGAGGAAGCGAAGCGAGGACAGCATATCCAGCGCTACAAGGGTTTGGGTGAAATGAATCCCGAGCAACTCTGGGACACGACACTGGATCCGGATACTCGCCGCCTGCTGCAGGTACAAATCGAGGATGCCGTGGGCTCCGATGATATCTTCACCACCCTCATGGGTGATCAGGTCGAACCGCGCCGTGATTTTATCGAGCAGAACGCCCTTGCGGTTTCCAATCTCGACATCTAGGAGTCTGTCGGATAGGATTAATCGACTGCGCTGATGGGAGAGCGCCAGTACGGCCCACAGGCACACAAATCCCATCAAATAGCACCGCACACTCTTCTCATCGAATTTTTGCCGCTCAGTAACTCGCCGTGCCACTTTTCGCGACGGCCACCATTACCCGGACAGGTACACCTGGCCTGTTGCGCGCTGTTGTCCATGTGCCTGTTCAGGTTGTGCGCAGGTATGATGCACCTTGCGGGTGAGCAGGTTGAATGCATGGGGTTGGATATGTTTAAGTACAAATAGATATATTTTTTAATATTATGTTTTAATAGACTTTATTATTATAATAAGCCCTATATTTAGGGTATTAACTAAACATTAAATACCATCAAGCACATGCGTCTGTTGACAAAATTCATCATCCGGCCCTTCTGCGGCAGGAATGGTTATTTCAGGGTAGTGATATCCGCCATGCGAGCCTCGATCCAGGTCGAGGCCTCTCCGAGAGTTTGCTGGGCGGATTTCCCGTCGCTGTCAATGGGTGCGCCGATATGGACCTGGATGACGCCCGGACGCTTGATGAAGCTGCGCCGCGGCCAGTATTCCCCGGCATTGTGCGCAACCGGAACGATCGGGTAGCCGGATTGTTCGGCGAGTACGGCGCCACCAATATGGTAGCGTCCCCGCTGTCCCGGTGGGACCCGTGTGCCTTCCGGAAAGATGACGATCCAGATGCCTTCATCCAGCCGTGCCTTGCCCTGTGTGACCAGTTGCTTGATGGCGGCACGGCCGGTGCCGCGTTTGATAAATATGCAATTCATCAGGATGAGCCCCCAGCCGAAGAAAGGAAGCCACATCAGTTCGCGCTTGGCGACCCAAACCTGCAAGGGAAAAATCTGCTGCAGCGCGATGGTCTCCCAGGTTGACTGGTGTTTGGAAAACACGATTCCCGCCGCCGGTGTGATGTGTTCGAGGCCGTGGACTTCATAGCGCAGCTTGCAGGTCGCCGCGAGCCACCACAGGGTAAAATCGACCCAGACCTGGACGAGTGCCCAGCGCGACCTGAGTGAGAAAGGAAAGGTGAACAGCAGTAGAACGGCGAATACGGCAATGGATACGGGGAATACCATCCAGAATGCCAGTGAGCGCAGCCAGAGCAGGAGATACGGTGGATCCTCTTTGGCAGCCCGGCTCATGACTGCCAGCCGGGTTTCAACAACGCGTCAACCGCGCTGTAGAGGTCGTTGTATACGGCAACCTCCTCGTCGAGCGCCTGATCAACGGCGGCTTCCGCGCCCTTGCCGGTTTTCACCAGGACAGGGACGGCCCCGGCTGCCTGCGCGGCCTGTATGTCACGCAGCGAGTCGCCGATAGCAGGCACATTCTCCAGGCTGACGTGCAGGCGGCGCGCAATATCTAGCAGCATACCGGGTTTGGGCTTGCGACAGTTACAGTGATCGGCAGGGCCGTGCGGGCAGAAAAATACGGCATCGATTAAACCGCCGGCCTCCACGACATGATGGTGCATGGTCTCGTGGATGCGCGCCAGGGTATCCAGATCAAACAGTTTGCGTGCAATGCCGGATTGGTTGGTGGCTACCACGATACGCCAGCCTGCGCGATGCAGCCGCGCGATGGCCTCCAGGCTGCCGCGTATCGGCTTCCACTCGGACGGCGACTTGATGTAAGTCTCCGCGTCCTCGTTGATGACACCGTCGCGATCGAGGATAATTAACTGCATTATAAATTTACCGCAGAGGCGCAGAGAACGCGGAGTAAACCATAGCAATCAATTTTGCTGTAGTCCGAATCATTTACTGCTGCTTCCCAATATCGTGTGTGGTCGGGAAAAACGTTTAGTCTTTCTCTGTGTGCTCCGCGTCTCTGTGGTGAATAGCCATAAGCATGGACTTTATTCGCCACGGAATTCAGACACCCGGATGCGGCCGTTTATCATACGCGACTCGCGCGCCTCGAGCTTTTCCATCTTGGTCCAGAATGATTCGAGAAGATCGAAATCCGCCGAGATTGCCGTACCGATGAGCAGGATCAACAGGTCGGCGCACTCCTCGGACAACTTCTCCGGACTTTTGCCCTTGGTAATGCATGCGGATATTTCACCCAGCTCTTCGGTCATCAGCGCAACGCGGTATGCCAGTTCCTCCCCGCCGGTGTTCCTGAAATCATGCTTCTCGTGGAAGGCCTGTACGGCGGCCAGCATGGCCTGGTAGGAGTCAGCGTTTGACATGATATTCAGACCTGAAATAAAAAACTCGCCACAGAGATACAGAGAACGCAAAGGAATGAAGCATTACATATAATTGCCGATCCAGCGGCTTGTAAACGATAACAAGGAAAAACCGAGTATAAATGAAATCATTTGAATGCCCTGCGTCCTCCGTGTCTCTGCGGTGAACAATACTCTCTATCCCTGCAGGTGCGAGATATCGGCGACCTGCAAAAACAGCTGCGCCAGTGCATTCAGCAAGGCGAGACGATTCTCGCGCAGGCCGGTATCATCCACCATGACCATGACCTCATCGAAGAACCGGTCCACCGGTTCCTGCAGGGCGGCGAGCCTGCGCAGCGCCTCGGCGTACTCGCGTGCCGCGAACAGCGGGCTGACCACGGTTTCCAGTTCGGCGATCGACGCAGCCAGTACCTGCTCGGCCGGCTCCTGCAACAGGGCTGTTGTGTATTTGTCCGGTATGGCCGTATCGACCTTGCGCAGGATGTTGCGGGTCCTTTTGTTCGCGGCGGCAAGACTGTCGGCCTCCCGCATTTCACGAAAGGTCCTGACGGCGCGCATGCGCTGATCGAAGTCCAGCGGCCTGGACGGCTGGCGTGCGAGTACGGCTTCGAATATATGGACATCGTAGCCGGCATCAAGGTAATAGGCCCGCAGTCGCTCCATCATGAAGGAGAACAGTTCACCGACAACGGATTCCGCCTTCAGCCCGGTCGGAAATTTGCCGGCCGCCACGCCGAGCAATTGCTGCAGGTCAAGGTCGAGCTGGCGCTCGATAATGATACGCAGGACACCGAGTGCGGCGCGCCGCAAACCGAACGGGTCCTTGTCGCCGCTGGGTAACTGCCCTATGGCGAAGATTCCCGTAAGCGTGTCCAGCCGGTCGGCGATGGCAAGCGCCTGGCCTGTCGCGGTGGCCGGCAAGTCATCGCCTGCGTGACGTGGCTGGTACTGTTCGTCAAGCGCGGCTGCGACCTCGGCGGGTTCAGTGTCGTGGGTGGCGTAGTAGCGCCCCATGGTGCCCTGCAGTTCCGGAAACTCGAATACCATGCTGGTCAGCAGGTCACACTTGCACAGGGAGGCCGCGCGCTGAACCTGCCGCACGTCGAAGCGGGCGGCTTCCGCAATGGCGCTCGCGATGCCGGCGATGCGCTTCTGCTTGTCGCCCAGCGAGCCGAGTTTTGCCTGGAAGGTCACATCGTCCAGACGGACGCTGCGGCTGGCCAGGGATTGCCTGCGATCCTGGTTCCAGAAGAAGGCTGCATCCTCCAGGCGCGGCCGGATGACACGTTCATTACCGGCCTGTACCTGGTCCGGGTCGGAGCTTGCGATATTCGCCACCGTAACGAAGTTCGGCATCAGACTGCCCGCCGCGTCCATCACCGGGAAGAATTTCTGGTGGTCCTGCATGCTCGATATCAAGGCCTCGGGCGGAATCTCCAGAAAGCGCGGCTCGAATCCGCCGGTAATCGCCACCGGCCATTCCACCAGCGCCGTCACCTCGTCCAGCAGGTCTGCATCGATACGCGCGCGGCCATCCAGGGCGGCCGCGGCTTCCGTCACCTGGGTGCGGATCGACTCCCGGCGGCGATCCATGTCCGCCAGTACCCGGCCGGTCCGCTCCAGCAGGTCCGCATAGGCACCCGGCTCGGGAATCACGATGGGTTCATTGTGATGAAAGCGGTGGCCGCGGGTGGTGCGACCGCAGCGGATACCGAGCACTGAAGCCTGCACGGGCTTATCGCCGAACAGCAGGAGGACCCAGTGCACCGGTCGCACGAACTCCACCTCGGAACTTCCCCAGCGCATCCGTTTCGGCACCGGTAATGTCCTCAGGGCCTGTTCGACCAGCCCCGGAATGATCTCCGCCGCCGGCCTGCCGGTTTCCCTCGACCGCCAGGCAAGCCAGCTTCCCTTATCGGTTTCGAGCCGCTCCAGCGCCTCGACGTCTACTCCGCAGGAACGGGCGAAGCCCATGGCCGGTCTGGTGGGGTTGCCGGCGGCATCGAAAGCCGCCTTGAGGGCCGGACCCCGGCGCATGACGTCACGATCCGGCTGGGCCGCGGGGACTTTCCTGACAAACACCGCGAGGCGGCGCGGCGTGGCAAAGGCCTCGCTGCCGCCGTGTTCGAGGTGGTTTTCGTCCAGCAGGCCGACGAACAAGGCGTGGAAGGCGTCGCGCAGCCTGCGCAGTGCCTTCGGCGGCAGTTCTTCCGTACCGATTTCCACCAGCAGGTCGCGGTCGGCCGTCATGCAGGTGCACCGGCGAGCAGGGGAAATCCCAGCGCTTCACGCCGGGCATGGTAGGCTTTGGCGACCAGGCGCGAGAGGGTGCGCACCCGCAGGATATAGCGCTGGCGCTCGGTCACGGAAATGGCACTGCGTGCATCCAGCAGATTGAAGGTATGTGAGGCCTTGAGCACCAGTTCGTAGGCCGGCAGCGGCAGGCCGGCCTCGATCAGGCGCCTGCTTTCACGTTCGCAGATATCAAACCAGCCCAGCAGTGATTCGACATCCGCCTGTTCAAAGTTATAGGCAGACATCTCCACTTCATTCTGGTGAAAGACATCACCGTAGGTCACCGGCCCCTGCGGCCCTTCCGTCCAGACGAGATCGAAGACACTCTCCACCTCCTGCAGGTACATGGCGATGCGCTCCAGTCCGTAGGTGATTTCACCGCTCACCGGCCGGCATTCCAGACCGCCGACCTGCTGGAAATAGGTAAACTGGGTGACTTCCATACCGTTCAGCCAGACCTCCCAGCCCAGACCCCAGGCGCCCAGGGTAGGCGACTCCCAGTTGTCCTCGACAAAGCGGATATCATGGACCAGGGTGTCGATACCGAGTTCGCGCAGTGAGTCAAGATAGAGTTCCTGGATTTCCAGCGGCGACGGTTTCAGGATCACCTGGAACTGGTAGTAGTGCTGTAGCCGGTTCGGGTTATCGCCATAGCGCCCGTCGGTGGGCCGCCGGGAAGGCTGTACATAGGCCGCCCGCCAGGGCTCCGGACCGATCGCCCGGAGGAATGTCGCGGGGTGGAATGTACCGGCGCCCACCTCCATATCATAGGGCTGCAGCATGACGCAGCCCTGCCGGCCCCAGTAATTCTGCAGCGCGAGGATCAGACCCTGGAATGTTCGTGGTGCGTCAGGCACGGTTGTCGGTCATGGCGGTTTGCAAGCCGGGAAGTATAGCCTGAGGTACGGCAAATTTCCTGATACCGGCGGCGCGGGCAGGCAGATTTCATGGCAAGAAGGTGTATTTTTGGCGTCTATATGATAAATCTGGTTATAGTGTTTCAGGCGGTGCGGCATTCAAGCACTTTCCTGGCATGGCCGACATACTACCTGTAACACGGTGGAGGAGTGGCATGGCAAGGCTGATACTCGAACCCACTTCGCAGGCCCAGTGGCTGACACTGCTGCATGAGGCGGAATCAGCATGCGACCGGCATCTGGACGAGACCCTGGAGAGTTACCTGGTATTTCTGCTGATGCGCTTTACCGACAAGCCGCACTGTACGGCACGCATCATGGCCAGCGACTACCTGGAGTCACAACTGCTGAACGGGGAACAGCGTGTCGGGCGGTTGCGCGACGTCGGTGATCACTGCCTGCTGTTTTCAGGCATGTTTCCCCAGCTCGCCGAGCGCCGCATGGTCAGGGTCAGCTACTTCGTCACACTCGGGCGCTCATCCTACAGGCAACTTTCATCTGTGCTCGACCGCGGCTGGGCAACGGTCTATCAACACCTGTCCGAGGCTTTTATCGTGCTGATGGATGTCCTGCACGCCATGCGCGAGCTGGGCGGCGACGCCGTCCTGACGCCGATCCAGGCCATGGACCTATGGGCAGATACGGGCAGCCGCCGCTGCTATCGACAGATGGCAGGTGACGGACGGGCGGTTCCTGTTCCCTTCACCGCTGAAAAACACTGAATCCCTGTGCTTTCTGCCGAACCGTGCGCTGCATGGGGTAGAATTGCGGTTGAATCCGTCTTGATTTCTCACCGCAGAGCCGCAGAGGACGCAAAGTAAACACGCGAAGAATAAATGGGTACAGGGATGCAATGCGTACTCATTGTCAATCCACATGTTCATGGTCTTAAGCCGAGGTAACCGTTAACATCCCGGTGATGCAGTACAAGCCATAGAGGTGGTTTTTGCAAAGCTTATTCCTTCGTACACTGCGGTAAATTGCTTTAAATACACTTTTCAACCATCGCTTACACCATGATTGAACCTCGCAAAGCGGTTGCTCTTATTTCCGGCGGCCTCGATTCATTGCTGGCCGCGCGCGTGGTCATGGAGCAGGGTGTGCACGTGGAAGGCATCAACTTCTATACGGGTTTTTGTGTCGAGGGGCATACGCACGCCATTCGCAGGAAAGACCGGGAGCGACCCAAGCGCAACAATGCCCTGTGGGTCGCCGAACAGCTGGGCATCAAGCTGCATATCGTCGACATTATTGACGAATACAAGGACATCGTTCTCAATCCGAAGTACGGTTACGGTGCCAATCTCAATCCCTGTCTCGACTGCAAGATCTTCATGGTCGAAAAGGCACATGAATGGATGACGTCCCGGGGATTCGATTTTATCGTTACCGGGGAAGTGATCGGCCAGCGGCCCAAGTCCCAGCGCAGGGACACCATGCCGGTGGTGGCGCGCGATTCAGGTGCCGGCGACCGTCTGGTGCGCCCGCTGTGCGCGCGCAACCTGCCGCCGACCCTGCCGGAGCGCGAGGGATGGCTCGACCGCGAGTCCCTGCATGCTTTCAGCGGCCGCTCGCGCAAGCCGCAAATGGCACTGGCGACACACTTCGGGTTTGAGGACTATGCTCAACCAGCCGGGGGATGCTGCTTCCTCACCGACAGGCAATATTCAGTGAAACTGGCGGATTTGTGGAACAGCCGCAACCGACGCGAGTACGATCTGGATGACATTATGCTGTTGAAGGTCGGCCGGCACCTGCGTCCGCGACCGCATTTCAAACTGATCGTGGGACGCGAGGAGGGCGAAAACCGGTTCCTCGAGGGGTATCGCAAGCGTTTTGTCCACATGCTGCCGACCAGTCACAGCGGTCCGCTGGTGCTGCTCGACGGCCGGTTTACGCACGAGGACCTGGAACTGGCGGCGCGACTCACCGCACGCTTCAGCCAGGGGCGGGATGCTGACCGTGTTACCGTAGAGATAGTTGAAAAAGATGTGCGCCAATCCCTGGACGTGGCGCCGCTGCCTGCGGATGAAATTCCCGCTGACTGGTACCTGTGAGCACTCGTATCGATGCGCGTAACCTGCTGTGCCCGCTGCCCGTGATCCGGACCCAGGACGCCATTGCCGAACTGCAGCCGGGCGATCTGCTGCAAGTACTGTGCACCGATCCCGGTGCTGCTCATGATATCCCCGCCTGGTGTCGTGTTCACGGCCATGAGATATGCGCTATTGACGCCGGTGATGATTTGATCACCATTGACATACGTGTGTGCAGGCAGGCGCCCGGCTGATATGAATCACGTCTCTGTGCGCGATACCATGGATGCGCGCTACCGGGAAGTGCGCAAGGTGACGCTCGTGGGCGCCGTGCTGGACCTGGTGCTGGGTGTCGTGAAAATTCAGATCGGTGTCATTGCCGGTTCCCAGGCGTTGATAGCGGATGGCATCCATTCCCTGTCCGACCTGGCTACGGATTTCCTGGTATTGTTCGCCGCCAAGCATTCCCATCGCGAGGCTGATGCCGAACATCCTTACGGCCATGGCCGCATCGAAACGGTCGCCACCGTCGCGCTGGGTGTGGCACTGATCATCGTTGCCCTCGGTATCTGCTACGATGCCATAGTACGCCTGTCTGACCCGATGCTGCTGCACAAGCCGGGGGTTCTGGCGCTGGTGGTCGCACTGGTGTCAGTGGCCTCGAAAGAGGCCATTTACCAGTACACAGCGCGTGCGGCGCGCCGGCTGCGCTCAAATATGCTGCATGCCAATGCCTGGCACAGTCGCAGCGACGCCATTTCCTCCATCGTGGTGGTGCTGGGCGTGGGCGGTGTCCTGGCCGGATTCGACTATCTCGATGTCATCGCCGCCGTGGTGGTGGCGCTGATGATCGCCAAGATCGGCTGGGATCTGCTGTGGAAAAGCACGCAGGAGCTGATCGATACCGCGCTGGATGCGGAAGATGTAGCGACCATACGCCACTCCATTTTGAATGTTCACGGGGTGCGGGCGCTGCACATGCTGCGCACGCGGCGTAGTGGCAGCGACGCACTGGTGGATGTGCATATTCTGGTTGATCCAACCCTGAGCGTGTCCGAAGGGCACCAGATCGGGGAGCGTGTGCGCACCCGTCTCATCGAACAACTGGATGATGTTTCGGATGTGACGGTCCACATCGATCCCGAGGATGACGAACATGCCTCGCCCTGTACCCATCTCCCCCTGCGTGATGAAATTCTGCGGCGTCTTGATGAGCAATGGAAAGACCTCGAACCTCGAACGGACTTTGAAAGGGTCATACTTCACTATCTGCACGGCAAGGTCCATGTGGATGTGTTTTTGCCCACAGGGAGTACTGAGCCGGAAAACCAGGAAACCCTGTCAGCCGCGATACGCCAGGCCGCGCGTCGTGCGGAGTCTATCGGGAACGTTCGGGTCTTTTACCAGTGAATTGGCACTATTATGGTGCATATAATGTATTATTGCACCATAATAGAGCGCAATAGTGATCATTCAGTATAACAGTTGCTTGTAAAACAGGCGGTTGTCTGTAAACACCGACATGGCATAATTCCTGCCTTCTTGAGAAGAAGAATCGGGAACTTTACTCATGCATGTCGCCCTCGCTTGATCGCGACATGTTTATTTTTTGCGCAGTTGAATTCGGAGGTTTTGTAATGTCTGCAACCAAGGTTATGAAGATGTTGAAGGACAACGGCGTCAAATACGTTGACCTGCGTTTTACCGACACCATTGGCAAGGAACAACACGTGTCCATACCCGCCAGTGTGGTCACTGCCGATTTTTTCAAGTCGGGCAAAATGTTCGACGGATCCAGTATCGCCGGCTGGAAAGGCATCAACGAATCCGACATGGTACTGATGCCGGATACAATGACGGCCGTGATGGATCTGTTCAGCGATGAGCCGACGCTGAACCTGCGCTGCGACATCCTGGAGCCGACCACCATGCAGGGCTACGAGCGTGATCCGCGCTCCCTGGCCAAGCGCGCCGAGGTCTACCTGAAATCGACCAAGATCGCCGATACGGCGTACTTTGGTCCGGAACCGGAATTCTTTGTTCTGGACGATGTGCGCTGGGGCGCCGACATGAGCGGTTCCTTCTGCAAGGTGGATTCGGAGGAAGCCTCCTGGAACTCCGAGCGTGTTTTTGAAGACGGTAATATCGGTCACCGCCCGACGATCAAGGGTGGCTATTTTCCGGTGCCGCCCGTGGATTCACTGCATGACCTGCGTGGCGCCATGTGTCTGGCACTGGAGGAGATGGGTGTCCCGGTTGAGGTGCATCACCACGAGGTGGCAACCGCCGGCCAGTGTGAAATCGGTACCCGCTACGCTACGCTGGTAGGTCGTGCCGACATGAACCAGATTCTGAAATATGTGGTGATGAACGTCGCTCACGGCTACGGCAAGACGGCGACCTTCATGCCCAAGCCGCTGGTGGGTGACAACGGCAACGGCATGCACGTGCACCAGTCGCTCGCAAAGGCCGGCAAGAACATCTTTATCGGCAACAAGTACGGCGGCCTGTCACAGCTGGCGCTGTACTACATCGGCGGCATCTTCAAGCATGCGCATGCACTAAATGCCTTCACCAACTCGAGCACCAACAGCTACAAGCGGCTGGTTCCCGGGTTCGAGGCACCGACGATGCTGGCCTACTCCGCCCGCAATCGCTCGGCCTCCATTCGTATCCCGTTTGAGTCCAATCCGAAGGGTCGGCGCATCGAGGTGCGGTTCCCTGATTCCTGCGGCAATCCCTACCTGAGCTTCGCTGCCATGCTGATGGCCGGTCTGGACGGCATCAAGAACAAGATCGACCCGGGGGCAGCCATGGACAAGGATCTCTATGATCTGCCGCCGGAAGAGGAAAAGAAGATACCGACGGTTTGCAGTTCGCTCGATCAGGCACTGAATGCTCTCGACAAGGACCGCAAGTTCCTGACGGCGGGCGGCGTGTTCACCAACGACATGATCGACGGCTACATCGACCTGAAAATGGGTGAGGTTACCCGTCTGCGCATGACCACACACCCGGTCGAATTCGACATGTACTACAGCCTCTGAGCAGGTGTCCATAGTAAACTGACAAAGGCGCCCCCGCTTCGGGGGCGCCTTTGCATAGAGACGTCGGTATAACGCGAGAGGCAGGGCTGCCGGAAGGCGATCCGCTGGTCAGATGCTGCAGGAGATCGCCTCGGTTACACGCTATTGCATCTTCTGCGGCAGATGCTTATGGTGATGCCATGAAACACTGGATACTGGTGCTGGCCCTGTTCGCCGTTGCCGTCCAGGCAGCGGTATACAAGCGTGTTGATGAGAACGGCGAGGTCTTCTATTCGGACAGTCCCGCTCCCGGTGCGCAACGTCTGCAGCTGCCTGATCTGCCAACCTATACCTTGCCGCCTGTGGACTCACTCGGGGCGCCGGCCCGAGTCGCAATAAAGAATGACTTCTACGACAGTTTTGTTTTTGCCGGCCCGGCGAATGACAGCACGATCAAGGATGCACTGGGCGTTGTCCAGACCGAATTGCAGCTAGTCCCCGGCCTGCACGAAAACCACGCGATACAGTATTACCTGGACGACAAGTCCTACGGGCCGCCCATCGACCAGATGACCATAACCATAAGCAATCTGGCGCCCGGCAGGCACCGCCTGTCAGCCAGCGTTGTTGACCAGGTGGGCAATATCCTGATTTCCACCGGTGATATCGCGATAACCGTCGAGAGGGAGTGACATCCGCGGGATGGCCGGAGAAGGTGAGACCGGGAACCGCTTGAGAGGCTGATCCGGGCCCGTACGAGGCAAGCGTTCCGACGCTGCTGACGCGTGCTGTCTGCGAGCACAACCCCATAATACGGGGACTGGCGCCCCGTTTTATCCGCGCGGACAGGATTCCCGTGCACTGGAAAGGTCAACCCTTGTGCACCATATTGGTGCGTGCGCTGTCGTCACGCTATAATCCCTGCACACTCATTGGCCAGATCCCCTGGGTGCCGACGTGGTGTATTTATAACGTATTGATGCTCCGTTAATTATTTATTTCCCCTCAGCGGATTTGTGGGTGTGCGGGTTGGTTTGGTTCTTGCATTAAATCTGTCATGTCTGGAATAACAGCGCGGTCCAGTTCAAGTTCCGAGCGGATCCTGGAGCACCTCAGCACGGCCCTGCTGGTCTTCGACCGGGAGTTGCGGTTGAGTTACATCAACCCCGCCGGGGAAATGATGTTTGCCCACAGTGCCCGCCACCTCGATGGACGTTCGGTGCACGAACTGGTGGCGAATGCCGACGTCATGGCCGAAATGCTGGCCGGTGCGATTGCATCCGGGGAAGCCGTATCCCAGCGCGGCTGCCTGCTTGAATTGCCGAACGCGCAGGAATTGCGGGTGAATTGCACATTCACGCCGATCCTGGAATCCGGCGCCGTGAGCGGGGTGCTTGTGGAACTGCGCCAGATTGACCACCAGATGCGGATTGAGCAGGAAGAACATCTGATCGCCCAGCAACAGGCAACCCAGGCGCTGTTGCGGGGGCTGGCGCATGAAATCAAGAATCCGCTGGGCGGTCTACGCGGAGCAGCCCAGTTGCTGGAAGGTGAAATCGCGGACAATGCCCTGAAGGAATACACCCGGATCATCATCGGCGAGGCGGACCGCCTGCAATCCCTGATCGACCGCATGCTCGGCCCAAACAACCTGCCATCCATACAGGCCGTGAATATCCACGCGGTTCTGGAACACGTACGCGAGCTGGTGCAGGTCGAGTCAGGCTCCACCCTGCGTATCCGCCAGGACTATGACCCCAGCCTGCCGGAACTGCAGGCCGACCCCGACCTGCTGGTGCAGGCGATGCTCAATATCGTGAGGAATGCAGCCCAGGCGCTGGAGAGCCGGGGCCTGATCATACTGCGTACCCGCGTACGGCGTAATTTCAATATCGGTACCCGCAAGCATCGTCTGGTGGCGCGCATCGAAATCATTGATAACGGTCCGGGTATCGATGAAGCACTGCGCGGCCAGATCTTCTATCCGATGATAACCAGCCGCAGTGGCGGTACGGGACTGGGACTGTCCATTGCCCAGTCCCTGATCAGCCGTCACCAGGGACTGATTCAATGCAGCAGCATTCCCGGAAATACCGTGTTCACCATACTGTTACCACTGAGTGAAAGTGATGAGTCATAGCGAAAGGATTTTTATCATTGATGATGACAAGGCAATCTGCTGGGTGCTCGAAAAGGCACTCCAGAAGGCCGGATTGCAGGTAGAGAGTTTTGAAACCGCGGACAGCGCGCTGGAAGCTATCGGTAGGAAGGAACCGGCAGCGGTGATCACCGACATCCGCATGCCGGGCATGGACGGCCTGGCGCTGCTTGATCGTATCAGCCAGCAGTATCCGGAATTACCGGTGATTATCATGACGGCGCATTCCGACCTCGACAGTGCCGTATCGGCCTACAAGGGCGGTGCCTTCGAGTATCTGCCGAAGCCCTTCGATATCGACGAGGCTGTGGCACTGGTGAAACGTGCGCTGGATGTACGCGCCCGGCAGCCGGCGGCGCCTACCCGCGCGGCGCCCCAGGCCGTTCCGGAAATCATCGGCAAGGCACCGGCCATGCAGGAGGTGTTTCGCGCCATCGGGCGCCTGTCACATTCAAACGCCACCGTCCTGATCAACGGTGAATCCGGCACCGGCAAGGAACTGGTCGCACTGGCGCTGCACCGTCACAGCGCGCGGGCTGACCGGCCATTCGTGGCACTCAACATGGCGGCCATACCACGTGACCTGCTGGAGTCGGAACTGTTCGGCCACGAACGGGGAGCATTCACCGGCGCCCAGAGCCGGCGCACAGGCCGCTTCGAGCAGGCCGATGGCGGGACGCTGATGCTGGATGAAATTGGCGATATGCCGGCAGAATTGCAGACCCGTCTGCTGCGCGTGCTCGCGGATGGCGAGTTTTATCCCGTCGGTTCGTATACGCCAAGGCAGGTGGATGTGCGCATAATCGCCGCGACTCACCAGGACCTCGAGCAGCGGGTACGTGATGGCCGGTTCCGTGAAGACCTGTTTCACCGTCTGAATGTCATCCGGATACAGATTCCGCCGCTGCGTGAACGCCGCGAGGATATTCCCTTGCTGTTTAGGCATTTCCTGGAGGAGGCGGCCCGCGAGCTTGAAGTCGAACCGAAGACCATCAGCCCAGAGGTGGAAGCTGCCCTGGTAAAACTGGACTGGCCCGGCAATGTGCGACAGCTGGAGAACCTGTGCCGCTGGTTGATGGTGATGGCGCCTGCACAGGAGATACGCGTCGGGGATTTGCCCGGTGATCTCCAGACAACCTCAGCACGCCCGTTGTCTGCGGCAGGCGACTGGCAGGCGCTGCTGCGCCAGTGGGCAACCCGGCACCTCAGCGCCGGTGATGACCGTCTACTGGATGAGGCACTGCCGGCATTCGAACGCATCCTGATTGAAGCCGCCCTGCAACACACCGGCGGCAGGCGCCAGGACGCGGCAAGGCGGCTGGGCTGGGGGCGCAATACATTGACGCGCAAGCTGAAAGAACTGGGTATGCAGGAGGCCGGTTGACGTGACCGCAGCGTGCCTGTCAGTGTCCGCATACGGGTCGGAGCGATAATCTATGGTGAGTGGAAACCGGGTGTTTCACTGCGGGTGATCAACCGCAACAGGGGCTGTTGTGATCACCGTGCAGCACAAGGCTGCCGGTGAGTTCATTAACACTTTCGAGCTGGTGGCGCTGCAGATAATCCAGGATGCCGCTGTTGATCTTGCCGCAGACCAGCGGGTCATAGAACAGGGCGGTGCCGATACCGATGGCGGTGGCGCCCGCGATCAGAAATTCAAGTGCATCCGCGGCGCTGGTGACGCCGCCCTGGCCGATAATGGGGATGTTATGCGGCCGGCAGACCTGGTATACCTGCTGCACCTTGAGCAGGGCGACGGGTTTTATGGCCGGGCCCGACAGACCGCCCTGGTTGTTGCCGATGACGGGCGTGCGGCTTTCGATTTCAATCGCCATCCCCATCAGGGTATTGATGACCGCGAAGGCGTCGCTGCCTGCATCGATACAGCGCCGGGCATTGGCGGCGATGTCGGTCTGGTTGGGGGAGAGTTTGGTAATCAGCGGCTTGTCAGTGACGGCGCGGCAGGCGGCCACCACCCGCGCCGACATTTCCGGATCGTTGCCAAAGGTGACGCCGCCGGCCTTGACATTCGGACAGGAGATGTTGATTTCGATGGCGTCAATGGGCGAATCATCGAAGCGCCGGGTGACGTCGGCGTATTCCTCCACCGTCGAACCGGAAACATTGGCAATGAAGCGGGTCTCGGAGAAATCAAGCGCCGGCAGGATGGTATCGACCACATGATCCACACCCGGGTTTTGCAGGCCGATGGCATTCAGCATGCCGCCCGGTGTCTCCGCGACCCGGTGGGGGCGGTTGCCAAGACGCGGCTCCCGCGTGGTGCCCTTGAGACACACCGCTCCGGCATCGCGGTTGGAAAAGCCGGCAACGCGCGTATATTCTTCGCCAAAACCGACACAACCGGACAGCAGGACCAATGGGCTGGCAAACGCCAGGCCGCAGAAATCCACGGCCAGCTTGTGACTGTCAGCAGCGGTCATGGCTGTCAAAAATCGATCAATCCAGGGTTCGTCAATGTTTCACGTGGTGCTGTATCAACCCGAAATACCACCCAATACCGGCAACATCATACGCCTTTGCGCCAACACCGGCAGTGCCCTGCATCTGGTGCATCCGCTGGGTTTTGCGCTGGAGGATCGCAAGCTGCGCCGTGCCGGTCTGGACTATCGGGAATGGGCTGCCGTGTCCGAACACGAATCACTGGCGCTGTTCCGCTCCGGGGTAAGGCCGCGCCGGCTGTGGGCGGTGTCCACCCGTGGCGGGCAGACCTATGCACAGGTGCGCTTCCGGCCGGGCGATGCCTTTCTGTTCGGCCCGGAAACACGTGGCTTGCCCGCCGATGTGCTGGGCGATTTTTCAGCGGAAGCGGTGCTGCGACTGCCCATGGTCGAGCACAGTCGCAGCCTGAACCTGGCGAACACGGTTGCCGTGATCGTGTACGAGGCCTGGCGCCAGCAGGGGTTTAGCGGCGCAGCCGGCTTATTCTGACCTGATCTCGCGCGCCAGCAGGTTGTGTACCGCGGCTTCCGGCGGCAGTCCATCGTGCAGGACCCGGTAGACCTGTTCGGAGATAGGCATATCGATCTTGTGCAAGCGCGCCAGCTGCACGACTTCGCGTGCCGTGTTGTAGCCCTCCACGACCTGGCCGATTTCCTCGATGGCCATTTCCAGCGGTGTGCCCCTGCCCAGCGCCAGTCCCAGGCGGCGATTGCGTGACAGGTCGTCGGTACAGGTCAGGATCAGGTCGCCGACACCGGACAGGCCCATCAGGGTTTCGCGCCTGGCTCCCATGGCATCACCCAGACGAATGACCTCCGCCAGACCGCGGGTAATCAGGGCGGCGCGACTGTTGGCACCCAGCCGCAGGCCATCGGTGATCCCGGAGGCGATGGCCAGTACGTTTTTTACCGTACCACCGAGCTGCACGCCGAGCATGTCGTCACTGGTGTAGACGCGCATGTTGCCGGTGTGCAGATGCCCGGCAAGCGCATTCGCAAATGGCGGATTATTCGAGGCGACGGTGAGTGCCGTCGGCAAGCCGGCGGCAACTTCCCTGGCGAAGGTCGGACCGGAAATCACCGCGGCGGGGTATTTCGTCCCCAGCACCTCGTCCAGTATATCGCTCATGAACTTGCCGCTGCCCAGTTCCAGGCCCTTGGTCGCCCAGGCGATGCGGCTGTGCACCTCGAGTGCGGGGGCCGTCCGTTGCAGCACTTCCCGAAAGGCGTGGCTGGGAACCACGATCAACAGGTCACGGCTTTGGCGGATGGCGCGGGACAGGTCCGCCTCCGGATGCAGCTTGTCGGGGAAGGCGAACCCCGGGAGAAACCGGTCGTTCCTGCGCTCCCTGGTCAGGGTCCGTATGGCGTCCGGTTCATGGCCCCAGAGGCAGGTGTGGTTGCCGCTGGCGGCCAGGTGGATGGCCAGGGCGGTGCCCCAGGAGCCGGCACCGAGGACAGTGATGGACTCACGGCTCATGCTTATACCATGTGAATAGTGATGGCGGGTGCCGTGAGCCTGGTTCTTTTGTGTGTTTTATTCAGCTGGGGAATTGATGTTTTCCCGGGAATCCTGCAGATGTATTTTATACAATTTCTCGAAGTTCATGGGCTCAAGTACCAGTTGGGGGAAGCCGCCCTTGCTCACCAGATCCGACACTTCGGCGCAGGCATAAGGATACAGTGCGCGCAGGCAGTAAACATTCTGAACACGCTGAAGCTCGTCAGCAGTAAAACCCTTCAGGGTAAAGATACCCGCCTGGTGCACTTCGGCCAGAAAGGCGGTACTGCCGTCAACGATTACGGTAACTGTAATTCTCAGTACGACCTCGTAGAGATCTTCACTTATGTCACTGACGGAATTGTTTAATTCAACACTCAGTTCCGGCTGCCAGTCCCGGGTAAAAATAGCCGGTGAATTGGGTGTCTCTAGGGAAACATCCTTCAGGTAAATCTTCTGCGGCCGGATGGTTTTCTTTTCAACGTTCTGTTGTTCGGTGTCTTGTTCACCTGCGGCCATGATGTGCTCCTCTCCTGCGTGTTTGTCCCGCCCGGCTCGTGCTATGGCAGCGGATGTGATTTATCTGCTCTTGCTCAGCGGCAGGTCGGCCCGCTGCCAGCCCTGGATACCGTCTTTCAGGTTATAGACAGGCTCAAAACCTTGTTTGCGCAGTCGCCTGCATGCGCCTGTGGACTGGTGGCCGCTGCGACAGTAGACAATCAGCGGTTGTTTACGGTACTTCTCCAGCTGGCCGATGTTCTTGTCCAGATCGGGCGCGTGAACAGCATTGACGATATGGCCTGAACGGTAATCCTTTTCATTGCGCATATCGATCATGATGGCATTGTCATGATTGAGCATGCGGGTGGCGTCTTGTGGACCGATGTCCCTGACACCGCCCAGACGCTGGCGCAGTTCGCCGCCAACCAGCATGGCCAGTATGACAACCAGGGCCAACGCCAGCATGGCATGGTTGGTTATGAATTCGATCAGCTGGTGAATATCCATGGTCATTTGTTATCGCATATCGTTGCGGTGACCGCACGGGATTATGGTACACGCAGGCACTGCCGGATGTTCGTCCTGGCAGTGCTATGGATGGTCGCAAAAGACCTCGCGCATCATGCCGATCAGGCGCAGGGTGCGCGAATCGCCGACCCGGTAGTACACCCGGTTGGCGTCCTTGCGGGATGCCAGAATACCCTTGTCGCGCAAGATTGCCAGGTGTTGCGAGATATTGCTCTGGGAAGTCCCCACGCGCTCCACGATGTCCTGTACGCTGATTTCCTGGTCACCCAGTGTGCAGAGAATTTTCAGTCGCAAGGGGTGTGACATGGCCTTGAGGGAACGGGATGCACGGTTGATGTCTTCATCACGTGTTATTAACGTCTCATTACTCGATATCATCCGACAGGTCCCCGGGATTACTGCATTCATTATTAAAACATTATACAATAATAAGCCGTTTGGGCTAGAAACAAGATGGCGATATCTTGACGGCCCGATTCCTGATCAGGCTGGTAAGTCCGGCAACAGAGCCTGATTCTGGCGCAATGCCACGAGTTAGTTTAGACTTTTTCCAATTCTATGAATGGACAGCAGCAACAGAAACAACCGGTACTCGTCGTCAAGCCGTTGGTGCTGCTGATCCTGGATGGCTGGGGCTACAGCCAGGCGCAGCGGAATAACGCCATAGCCGCGGCACACACGCCGGTATGGGATTCGCTCTGGAACAGCTACCCGCACACCCTCATCCGCACCTCCGGTGCCGCCGTTGGACTGCCGGCAGGCCAGATGGGTAATTCCGAAGTCGGGCATCTCAACCTGGGCGCCGGTCGAGTCGTCTACCAGGAATTCACGCGGGTCAGCCGCGCCGTCAAGACGGGCTCTTTCTTCAGCAACCTAACACTGACCGATGGTGTCGATCTGGCCATTGAGCACGGCAAGGCGCTGCATATCCTCGGACTGCTGTCGCCAGGCGGTGTACACAGCCATGAAGAACATATTCATGCCATGGTCGAGCTTGCTGTCAGGCGTGGCGCGCAGGAAGTTTATCTGCATGCCTTCCTGGATGGGCGTGACACGCCGCCGCGAAGTGCGGCCGTGTCTATCGATGCCATGGAGACACAATTTAAAAAACTGGGAGGCGGCCGGTTCGCCTCCATCATCGGTCGCTACTATGCTATGGACCGTGATCATCGCTGGCCGCGAATCCAGGCCGCCTATGATCTGATAACCCTGGGCAAGGCGGAATTCCAGGCAGAGGAAGCACTCACTGGCCTGAATATGGCATATGGACGCGGCGAGAGTGATGAGTTCGTCAAGGCAACCGCGATCGTGCCGCACGCTACCCGGCCCGTGCAGGTCGCCGACGGTGATGTTGTCATGTTCATGAACTACCGTTCCGATCGCGCGCGCCAGATTACGCGTCCGTTCATCGAGCCGGCATTCGACGGATTTGAACGCCTGGTAACTCCGCATCTCGGCAGTTTCGTCAGTCTTACCGAGTACAATTCGGAATTCGACATACCGGTCGCCTTCCCGGCCGAGCGTCTGAAAAATGTATTCGGTGAATATATCGCCAATCAGGGGCTGCGCCAGTTGCGCCTGGCCGAGACGGAAAAATATGCGCATGTAACCTTCTTTTTCAATGGTGGTGTGGAACAACCTTTCGAGGGGGAGGAACGGATACTGGTGCCGTCACCCATGGTCCCCACCTATGACCTGCAACCGGAAATGAGTGCGCCCGAAGTGACGGACAAGCTGGTGGCGGCGATCGGAAGCGGGACCTGGGATGTGATCATCTGCAATTACGCCAATCCCGATATGGTCGGTCATACCGGCAAGTTCGATGCGGCGGTCAAGGCAATCGAGGCGGTCGACCGGTCGCTGGGACGCATCCTGGAGGCCCTGCAGGCGTGTGGCGGCGAGATGCTGATCACCGCCGATCACGGCAACGCCGAAATGATGCTGAATGACAAGACCCGCGTGGTGCATACCGCCCATACCACCAATCGTGTCCCCCTGATTTATATCGGCCGTCCGGCAAACATGGCCGAACATGGCGCCTTGTCCGATGTGGCGCCGAGCATGCTGCAGCTGATGAACATGGACATACCGCCGGAGATGACGGGTACACCGCTGGTCGACTTGCTGCCTGCCGGAGGAGATGCCACGCAGCCTGTCACCGTCATTGAACGGCACGGCTGACGTGCGCCGGCCAATACACCTGTACCGTCAGCATACCGCGCCCGACCCTGAAACCGGTTCTGTTTCGTCCCGCCCGCTGTTGCGCGGCCTGCTTGCCGGGGTCTTGCTTTTCAGCAGCTGCTGGTGCCAGACGGTTGTCGCTGAAACCGACCAGGCGGAACAACTCGAACAGCTGCGTGAACGCATCGGTCTCCTCAAGGAGGAGCTGACATCCATGCGTGGCGAACGCGATGCGCTGCAGGAATCCCTGCAGCAGGCGGAAACGGAAATCGGTACGGTAGCGGCCGATCTGCACCGGCTGGATGAACAGGCCGTACAGGCAAAGCGGCAGGTCACCGCGCTTGAGGGCGAGCGCCGCGATGAAACCGCGCGTCTGAAAGGTATGCGCGTCATCCTGGCGGATGAACTGCGTTCTGCCTATATCGGCGGCAGGCAGGAACAGATCAAGCTGCTACTCAACCAGGAAGACCCGGCGACGGTGGGGCGTATGCTGGTGTATCACGGCTACTTTACCCGGGCACGTGCCGGCCGTATCGCGGAGGTGCGTGAGACGCTCGAGCGGCTGGATCAGATCGGCGCAGAACTTCTCGAGCGGCAGGCCGCCATCGGACAGTTGCGCCTGCGCCAGCAGGAACAATCCAGGCAACTTGCGCTTGAACAGGACAACCGGCGTCGCGTACTCGCGAGTCTTGAGAGCGGCCTGCAGCACAAGACAGCGGAGCTGGGCTCGCTGGAACAGGACGAGAAGCGCCTGCAAAAGCTGGTGGATTCACTGCAGCAGGCATTGCGGGATATTCCGCCGCCGGCGGGCATGCAGCAGTCGATGGCATCACTCAAGGGCAAGCTACTGTGGCCGGTGGCGGGTCGTATCACCGTACAATACGGCGAACGCAACGCCTCCGGGAATCTCCGCTCCCGGGGCGTGCATATTTCGACGTCCCCCGGTGCTGAGGTGCAGGCCATCGCCAAGGGACGCGTTGCATTCGCTGACTGGCTGCGCGGATTCGGGCTGCTTCTGATTATCGACCACGGTGACGGTTACATGTCCCTGTACGGCCAGAACCGCAGCCTTTACAAGGAGGTCGGCGAATGGGTGACGCGCGGTGAAATCATCGCGGCCGCGGGCAACAGCGGCGGTCAGACACGCGCCGGGCTGTATCTGGAATTGCGCAAGGACGGCCGGCCGTTCAATCCCAGCGACTGGTTTGCCGGGAAACCGGCGGACCGACAGCAGGCCAGCCGTTGAATCTTCACCAGACGGAGCTGTCTGATGAAGGTAACGGCGCGCAGTTAAAAGCTTTTTTACCTGGTGCCGATACCGCTATCAGCAGTGCTGTGATATTGTCATGGTCTCGGTCAATATCACATATCGCACACGCCTGAAACGGGCTTGACAAGTTGACGCCAGACGGATGTAAGTACATGAAATCCAAGCTACGGAATTACCTTCTGCTCTTAACCGGCCTGATGACGGGGCTGCTGCTGTCGGTCGGCCACGGGGTTTTCGCCGAACGCGAGAACACGCAGGCTACCCTGCCGGTAGAGGAATTGCGCACTTTCAGTGATGTTTTTGGGCGCATCAAGCAGGACTATGTCGTCGATGTGGATGACAAGGAGCTGATCGAATACGCCATCCGCGGCATGCTGTCCGGGCTTGACCCGCATTCCGCCTACCTGGATGCCGAGCAGTTCACCGAGTTGCAGGTCGGTACCACCGGGCAGTTTGGCGGGCTGGGCATAGAGGTTGGCATGGAGGACGGGTTCGTCAAGGTGATCGCACCCATCGACGACACACCGGCGGAGCGCGCCGGTGTCAAGGCCGGCGATCTGGTGATCCGCCTGGACGATACGCCGGTCAAGGGCATGACCCTGAGTGAAGCCGTCAAGATCATGCGCGGCAAGCCGGGCACCAAGATCGTGCTGACGATCGTTCGCGATGGACTCGACAAGCCGCTCGAGATCAGTATTACCCGTGACATCATCAAGGTGAAAAGCGTCAAGTCACGCATGCTGGAACCGGGTTATGCCTACGTGCGTATTTCGCAGTTCCAGTCCAAGACAGCGGACAACCTGGTGGATGCCGTCGAGGCATTGAAAAAGGAGAACGATGGCCCGCTTACCGGGTTGGTACTGGACCTGCGGAACAATCCAGGCGGCGTCCTGAACGGTGCGGTAGCAGTGTCCGACGCCTTCCTTACCAAGGGTATGATCGTCTATACCGAGGGTCGCATTGAAGATTCGCGCTTGCGCTTCAACGCGACGCCCGACGATATTATCAATGGCGCGCCCATCGTCGTGCTGGTCAACCAGGGATCGGCATCCGCATCGGAGATCGTTGCCGGTGCGCTGCAGGACCACAAACGCGCCATCATCATGGGCTCGCGGACTTTCGGCAAGGGTTCGGTCCAGACCATCCTGCCACTGAGCAGCGACTCGGCCCTCAAGCTGACCACCGCGCGCTACTACACGCCGTCCGGGCGCTCCATTCAGGCGGAGGGCATCAAGCCGGACATCGAACTTGAGCAGCTGCAGGTGGAGTCCATCGAGAAAAATATCGAGCCGTTGAAAGAAGCCGACCTCTCGAAGCACCTGGAAAACGGCAACGGCAAGAAGCAGGACAGGAACAAGGGCGACGATGACGAGCCGGATGAAAAAAAGTCGCTGGCCGATGATGATTACATGCTGTACGAGGCGCTGAATCTGCTCAAGGGCCTCGCGATCCTGCAGGAACGCTACCAGTAGCCCCGGGTTCCCATGAGACCGGCTCTGGCCGTCAAGCGGCTTGTTCTTGCGATCCTGTCCGCGTGCCTGAGCACGGCGGTTACGGCGGACGATGTCGGCGCGGTGAATCCCGCCGACAACCTGCCCGGCATTGCACTGATCATCGATGACCTGGGAAATCAGGACAGCAACGGGAAGCAGGCGGTACTGTTGCCGGGACCGGTAGCCTGTTCCTTCCTGCCGCACGGACCCTTTACCCGGTCGCTGGCCAGGCTGGCGCATGCGCAAGACAAGGAAGTGATGCTGCATCTGCCCATGGAGGCGGTTCACGGGAATCATCCTGATAATGAACAGGGCGAGCTGACGCTGGACATGACGCATCATCAGTTCCAGGAGGTCCTGGACGCCGATCTGAATTCCGTGCCGTACGTAACGGGCCTTAACAATCACATGGGGAGCCTGCTGACTCGCCATCCCGGTCATATGGGATGGCTGATGGAGTCGATCAGCCAGCACGGCCCACTGTTTTTCGTCGACAGCCGTACCACGCGCAAAACAGTTGCCCGGCGGCTGGCAGTCGAGTACGGCATTCCCTCCGCCGATCGCAATGTTTTCCTGGACAATGAGCCGGACCCGGAGGCAGTCCGGGTGCAATTCCGGAAGCTGCTGGATATGGCACGGCGCAAGGGTACGGCGCTGGGAATCGGCCACCCCCATCCGGGAACGCTCGAGGTTCTGCGTGAGGAGCTGGCCGGCCTGGAGGCGCAGGGAATCAGGCTGTTGTCGGTGGCCAGTCTGATCGATCGGCAGAACATGAGGAACGGATCATGGCACGTGTCCTCATCCCGCTAGCACAGGGTTGCGAAGAGCTGGAAGCCGTTACCGTGGCAGACCTGCTGCGGCGTGCCGGCATCGAGGTGATCACTGCCGGACTGGACGGGCAGCCGGTGCGCGCCTCGCGCGGTATGGTGCTGCTTCCCGATATGACGCTGGATGAGGCACTGCAGCAGGACTATGACATGGTGGTGCTGCCGGGCGGTCTGCCGGGTGCCGATCACCTGAAGGCGGACCCCAGGATCATCGGGCTGGTCAGACGCATGGCCGCCGCCGGCCGCTACACGGCCGCGATCTGCGCGGCGCCCAGGGTGCTGGCGCATGCCGGGCTGCTGGACGGCAGGCGGGCCACCAGTTTTCCCGGCGCCCTCGATGCGGAGACGGTCGCCGGCATGGAGTATCTCGAACAGCCCGTCGTGGTCGATGGCGGCATTATTACCTCGCGCGGCCCGGGGACGGCGATGGATTTCGCACTGCAGCTGATCGAGCTTTTGATGGACCGGGAAACGCGCGATAAAGTCGAGGCCACCCTGCAGCGTCCCGGGAATTGATTTACCGGGAAACCTGAAAAACCGTATTCACGCAAGGCCACCAGGGCGCAAGAAAAACAGCAAACGGGAGGGGTAATGCCTCTGCAACCCGGTCACGCCGCTTGCTTTTGGTGTTCCCCGCATCCATGCAGGACCCGCGCCCTCGCGGGGAATGGAGTATTCCCGGACGGGTGCCCGACCAACTGGCCCATCGCCAGGACAGAATCCGTAGTGTTGTAGGCCGGATTAGCGGCACGGCCGCGTAATCCGACAAGCATCATGTCGGATCACGGCCTCTGGCCTGATCAGACCTGCGCCTGCTACGACCGCTGACTGATGTTCCGGAGTGCACGGCGCAACCTGCGATTATTTTCTCTGTGCTGCTGCGTGAGACTGCAGCTTATCCAGTGCCGCGACGAAGGTATCATCGCCGGCATTGCCCGCCACGATCGGCGTGTGTATAAAACCCAGTTCCCGGGCACATGCCACCTGGCGTTGTCCCGGGACGATCAGCCGTTTCTCCAGCAGCAGGTGCCGGGCTGCCGGTCCTGCCATCGTCACCAGGTTTTCCAGCGTCTCGTTGCTGGCGACGGTGATGACATCCAGCCTTCCGGGCTGCAGCAGGTCCAGCATGGCCTGCGGGTCGGCCTCGGGACAGCGGCGCCGGTAAACTTCCGCATATTCGACGCTGGCACCACGTTCGGTGAGGGAGTCGTACAGCTTCGAGCGGCCGCCATTGCCGCGAAAGATGATGACCCGCCTGCCCCGCATATCCTGCAGGGAGTCCAGCGCCAGCAGTCCTTCACTGCTGTACTCGTGCGCCGGCACATAAGTCAGTGTCAGGCCATATTGCGTCACGGCCTCCCCGGAGGTCGGGCCCACGGCAGCGATCTGCAGACCCGGCGGCCAGGTGTGGTGTGCGAGAATCAACGGCAAGCCGTGATGCACGGCGTTGGCGCTGACAAATATCGCCAGCTGAAAATCCTCCAGCCGGTCCAGCAGCGCATCTAGCCGGCCGGTATCTTCCGGCGGCAGTATTTCGATCGCGGGCAGCCGTTCCACGGCGGCACCGGTCGCCGCAAGCAGCGTGCACAGACGGTCGGCCTGACCCGCCGGCCGTGTGACCAGCACCCGCATTTTTCTAGTCAAGTTCCAGCAACTCGTCGAGGATGGTACGTGCGCCGCGTGCCAGGAGATCTTCTGCCAGCCGCCGGCCCAGCGACAGGGCCTCATCGGCCGGGCCGCTGATCTCGCCGCGAATGATGTCGCTGCCGTCGGGAAGGCCGACCAGACCGCGCAACAACAGGGTGCCGTCCTCAATGACCGAATACCCGGCCACCGGCGCCTGGCAACCGCCGGCCAGGGCGGCGTTCAGCGAACGCTCGGCCAGGGTGCGTACCCGGGTCTCCGCGTCATCCAGCGGTGCAATCAACGCATCGACCTGTGTATCGTCGCGCCGGCATTCGATACCGATAACGCCCTGTGCCATCGCCGGCAGCATTTGTTCGGGTGCCAGCGCACAGGTAATCCGTTGCGCGAGCCCGAGGCGCTTCAGACCGGCGCAGGCCAGGATGATGGCGTCATGCTCCCCGGCATCCAGTTTTGCCAGGCGCGTACCCACGTTGCCGCGCAGGTCGCGGATCCGCAGGTCGGGCCGCAAGGCCCGCAACTGGCATTGCCGCCGGAGACTGGACGTGCCGACGCGCCCCGCCGGCGGCAACGCCTCGATCGATGTAAAACGATTCGAGACAAAGGCATCCTGCGGGTCTTCGCGCGCCAGGATGGTGCCGATTGTCAGGCCCTCCGGCAGTTCGGCGGGCACGTCCTTCATGGAATGCACGGCGATATCGGCGCGCCCCTCCAGCAGGCCCTGTTCCAGCTCCTTGACGAACAGTCCCTTGCCGCCGATCTTCGCCAGCGGGCTGTCCAGCACCCGGTCACCCCGGGTGCTCATGGTCACCAGCTCGATTCGCAGTTCCGGATGTGCCGCCAGCAGCCGGTCACGGACATGCTCCGCCTGCCAGAGCGCCAGCGGACTTTTGCGCGTTGCAATCTTCAACGTCCCGTTTGACATGGCGTGTTGCCGGATACTTGATGGAAATGATGATGCCATTATACAAGTCCACCGCTATCGGATGTGCGTTATTGACGGCGGGTATCTGCCGTGCCGGGGACATCGGCGCGCTGGCGGCGGCGCAACGCATCATCTGAATCAACGGTCCGGAGTTGTATGCTGGCTGCCCGGTCGAGGTCATCGACACCGTGATGAGGCCGTCGGGGCAACGGGCTGCCATGGCGCCGCGTGGCTGCCTTGCACAGCGCAAATCAGCTGCGCATCGATTTGACCAGCCTGCGGATATCGGCAAGATGTCGCCGGCTGATCTCCAGCGTCTGGTCAATCCCCTGCAACCTTGCGCGTGTCTGCCCGTTGTCATCCTTTTCAAGGCCTTCTAGGTAGCGTCTTGCAATCAGTGCATTGCGATGAATACGCACAAACCGCTCCGTGAATTCGTCTTCCAGCGACTTCAGCGTTTCTTCTATCAGCACCTGGCACTGTGCGGTAGCTACGGTGACATATTTCTGGTCTGCCTGAAAGTAACGTATATCCTCAACCGGGATGAGTTGCAGACTGCCGCGCATCCGCGCGCAAATCCGCTGGCGCGCCGTCGGGTTTTCATTGCCCGCACGCAGGTGGCTTGCCTGGGCATGCGTCAGGCGGCGCGCATGGTGCAGCGCCTCAACCAGCCGTTCCTGGCGTACCGGCTTCAGCAGGTAGTCAACGGCATGGATTTCAAACGCCCGCAGGGCGTAATCATCATAGGCCGTGGTGAATATGACAGCCGGCGGGTGCTCCAGCAGTTGCAGATGCTGCGCGGCTTCCAGTCCGTCCATTCCCGGCATGCGGATGTCCATGAGAATCACGTCGGGCTGATTTCGCTGCGCCGCAGTGAGCGCCTCGTGACCGTTGCCTGCTTCACCGCAGACACTGTAGCCGTCCAGTTCCTGCAGCATACGGCCCAGGCGCGTGCGCGCGGGCGCTTCATCATCGACGACCAGCACTTTCATGAAACACCCGTTTCAGGGAACCGCAGCGTTACCCGGTAGTAGTCGGCAGCTTCATCGAGCGCGAGCCCGGCCCGGTTGCCGAAGGCAATCTGCAATCGCTGGCGGATATTTTCCTGCGCCATGTGATTGCCCGTCTTGTGGCGGCCTGTACCCGGTCCGGGTACCGGATTGCCGATGGCGATCTCCAGCAGACCGCCCTCAATCCTGCCGTCCACCGTTATGGTGCCACCCTCGGCCAGCGGTTCAATGCCATGATAGATAGCGTTCTCGAGCAGCGGCTGCAGTATCAGTGGTGGCAGGCTCGCGCCCATCGGCAAATCTTCCATGTTCCACTTGACCGACAGCCGTTCCCCGAGGCGTAATTTCTCGATGTGCAGGTAACGGCGTGCCAGGGTCAGTTCGTCTTCCAGCGTGGCCTGTTCATGTGAACTGTTCAGGGCGGCGCGGAACAAATCCGACAGGTCTTCGATGGCGGCTTCGGCCGTGGCCGGTTCGGACCGGGTGAGCGCGGCAATGGTATTCATGCTGTTGAACAGAAAATGGGGGCGTATACGCGCCTGCAGTGCCTGGATCCGGGTGCGTGACTCCGCCTGCAGCTGCTGCCGCCACTGGAACTGGACATACAGATAGCGCAGAACCACGGCCGCCACGACGCTGCTGATGGTCAGGCTGCGCAGCTGGAATACCGCATGATCGGTGCCGGATAATTCGGGAAAGGCAGTGCTTCCGGCCATCAACCGGTAGGCCATTTCGCTCACCATGCCGGTAACCAGCAGCACCAGCAGGTAACTGACGATGGCGGCCGTGGTATTGCTCAGGCGCGAGAGCAGCGGCCTGGACAGACACAATACCGCCGCACTGGTCAGCGCGATCCACTGCATGTACAACGAAATCAGACCCAGGTCGCTCCAGGGATCGTCCAGCACCCCGGGGCTGACCAGCGTCAGTATGAAGGCGAACAGTTCGGCGATGACCACCACGGCGAATACCAGGCGGACATCGCAGAAGCTCGGCAGGAATAGATGGGCGGCTGTTTCGGCGCCGCCCGGTTCCTTTGACTGCGCTGTCATCATGCCGGCAGTTTCAGCCCTTGCTCCCCGGCTTGCAAGTCCCTTGACCAAACGCAATCCGGACCCGGATTGGTTATACTGCAGCCGGTCAGGAACAGCGGTGCAACCATGACAGACGACAATTCCCCGGCAAAGCCCTGGGGCGGGCGGTTTACCGAATCAACGGATGCCTTCGTCGAGGCATTCACGGCCTCGATCGGCTTCGATCACCGGCTCTACCGCCATGATATCGCCGGCTCGATTGCACATGCCCGCATGCTGGCGCACACCGGCATCATTTCAGCTGCCGAGAGCGAACAGATTTGCGGCGGGCTGGAGGCGATCAAGGTGGATATCGAGCGGGGCGCACTGACCTGGTCGGTGGAACTCGAGGATATTCACATGAATATCGAGGCGCGCCTCATCGAGCGGATCGGCGAAACCGGCAAGAAACTGCATACCGGCCGGTCGCGCAACGATCAGGTTGCCACGGACCTGCGCCTGTATCTGCGGGATGAAATCGATAAGTTGTGCGGCAGTCTTGGCGGGCTGCAAGGCGCCTTGATCGATCTTGCCGAACGCGAGGCCGACACCATCATGCCGGGATTTACCCACCTGCAGGTCGCCATGCCGGTCAGTTTCGGGCACCACATGCTGGCCTGGGAGGCGATGCTGGAGCGCGACCGGCAGCGGCTGCAGGATTGCCGGCGGCGGGTCAACATCATGCCGCTGGGGGCGGCTGCCCTGGCCGGGACCGGTTTTCCGATTGACCGCGAATACACCGCCCGGCTGCTGGGTTTTGACAGTCCGGCCGGCAACTCGCTGGATGCCGTCAGCGACCGGGATTTCGCCATCGAATTCTGTGCCGGTGCTGCACTTGTCATGATGCACCTGTCGCGCTTCTCCGAGGAGTTGATACTCTGGTCATCGGCACAGTTCGACTTCATCGCACTGCCGGACCGTTTCTGTACCGGCTCCAGCATCATGCCGCAGAAGAAAAACCCGGATGTTCCGGAGCTGGTGCGCGGCAAGTGCGGGCGCGTCACCGGCCATCTGGTCAGCCTGCTGGTGCTCATGAAAGGCCAGCCGCTGGCCTATAACAAGGACAATCAGGAAGACAAGGAGCCCCTGTTCGATACCGTCGATACCCTCAAGGATTCATTGCGGGTGTTTGCGGACATGATGCCGGCCATCGGTATTAATCACGCCGCCATGGCGGCGGCGGCCCGGCAGGGTTTCGCGACCGCCACGGATCTGGCCGATTACCTGGTTCGCAAGGGTGTTGCCTTCCGGGATGCCCATGAAATCGTCGGCCGCGCCGTGAGATACGGTGTGGAGAGCAACAAGGATCTGGCAGACATGCCCCTCACCGAGCTGCGGGAGTTTTCGCGCCTCATCGATGAGGATGTTTTTGCGGTATTGAGCCTGAGCGGCTCCCTGGCGGCCCGCAACCACGCAGGTGGTACGGCTCCCCGGCAGGTGCGTGCAGCCGCCGCCGCCGCCAGGCAGCGTCTCGCTTCCTCAACCCGCCCGACGGCAGGCCGCTAATGCATGAGAACATGAAAAACCTGACCCTGAAACAGGCACAGACATTGCTGGATGACTGTCCCACACCCATGCTGCTGGTGGGGGCGGACGCAACCGTACATGGCTACAACCGGGCATTCGAGTCGCTGCTTGGCGAGGCCGTCGTCATATTGAACGAGCCGGCGCACCAGCACAGTCTGCTGATACCCCTGCTGGGCGAGAATGTCATGGTGAACTGGATCATGCCGGGTGGCGAGGAACGCTGGCTGGCGGTGGACGTCGTGGCTGTCGAGGATACACCGGGCGCCAGTGTGCGGTTTTTTCTGGATATTACCGAGAGGGTCCGTCTCAGAAACGAACGTGATGCCATGGCCGATGAACTGCGTAAACAGGCGCTCAGGGATGCATTCCTCACCAGTCTGCTCAGCCGTCACGGCATCCTGGTTTCGCTGGAGCCGCTGGTGGCCCGCTGCCGGCGCTATAACAGCCCCCTGTCCGTTGTTACCATGAACATTACGACCGGTCAGGATCGCAACCTGGCGCTGACCAAAATCGCCCACCTGCTCAGGGACCAGACCCGCTGGGCGGACCTGGTGGGCTGTACGCATGCGCATGACTTTATCCTGATCCTGCAGGAAACCAGCCGGGATGCCGCGCTGCGGCTGATCGAGAAGCTGGACCGCCACCTGGCCCGGATGAACGAAAACAGCGAACAACCGCTGCTCGCCTGCTACGGGGTCACCGACTGCCAGAAAAATGATAACGCCGAAGTCCTGCTGAAACGTGCCGAAGCGGCGCTGGTCGAGGCTCGCGGGAGTCGTAGCGGCACGGCGATTGCTATTTAACCCATTAGTAAAGTAATACGGTGCCGGTTCATGCTGGCGGTGCCAGCGGTCGCCATGACAAATTGTTAACTTCTGGCGCGCTTTTGCGTTACCTGAATTATCCATTGTCATTGGGGAGTACCGTTATGCAGTTCAAACCACGCTACATGGCATGCGCGGCCGTCATCGCAGTCGGCGTGACGGCTTGCACCAACGAACAGGGCGGCCAGGTCATCGGTGGTATTATGGGCGGTGCGGCCGGATCCCAGATCGGCGGCGGAACCGGCACGACCGTCGCGACGGTCGTCGGTACCCTGATAGGCGCCATGATCGGCGGGGCGGTCGGCCGCAGCATGGACGAGACCGACCGACTCATGGCCGCGCAATCGCTGGAATACAATCGCTCCAACCAGCCCTCCAGCTGGCATAACCCCGATACCGGCGTTAACTACACCGTCACGCCGACCAGTACATATCAAAATGCGAGCGGGCAATACTGCCGTGAATACCAGACGGATGTCATCGTCGGCGGCAAGCGGGAACAGGCCTACGGAACGGCCTGCCGGGAGCCGGATGGGTCCTGGAAAGTGGTTTCCTGAGTATTGTTGCCAGGGCTCAGTTTCCTGATAAATTCGACTCGCGCAAAGACGCCAGGACGTGAAGGAAATCATTGCCGATACAGACAGGTTTATGCGCAAATCCGGCGTGTCAGGATTTATCGTAAAATATCTCCGCGCGCGCCCCACTGACCTTATCCCGTTGGCAAAGCGATGTCTTGCCTGGCGCCCTTGCGCGAGGTTTATTATTTACCGCCCAGCGTCTGAACAAGCCACTCGCGGATATCCGCAACCTCGTCCGGGCATACGGCATGCGGCATCGGATAGCTGTGCCACGCCACGTTATAACCCTGCTGCTCCAGCCGCCGCCGCGACTGTTGTGCAAGTGAAGGCGGGACCACCGGGTCCTGGTCACCATGTGCCATCATGATGGGGATGGTGCGGTTGGCCGCTGCGGCTTCCGCCGCCAGCGTGTCGGCCAGGGGCAAATAGGTCGACAGCGCCATGATGCCCGCCAGCGACTGCGGATGGCGCAGACCGGTGTGCAGCGCGATGGCGCCTCCCTGGGAAAACCCCGCCAGCAGGATCCGCTCCACCGGAATACCGCCGGCGGTTTCCCGCTCGATCAGCGCCGACAGCCGCCGGGCCGAGTCCCGGATGCCCGCGCCGTCCTGATACCAGCGCAAGTCCGGGGCGGCGATGTCATACCAGGCGCGCATGACCATGCCGCCATTGATGGTCACCGGCCTTCGCGGCGCGTGCGGCAGCACAACACGCACGTCCAGCGTCTCCACGATTCCCAGCCGTGGTATCAGCGGTTCGAAATCGTGGCCGTCGGCACCGAGTCCATGCAGCCAGATAATGCAGGACGCGGGTGGTCCGGCCGGATTGAGTTCCACGGCATCGAGGAGGTCCGGATTCATGAGGTCCGCCTTTGGGTTTAAGGTGTGCACGCCGTATACTGACACGATTTCAGGGATACGCACATGAAACACCGTTTGATAGTCCGATTGCTTTTCTTGATCGCCGTCCTGGCAGCCGGCGGCAGCCAGCTTGCCGGCTGCGGGCAGAGGGGCCCGCTGTACATGCCTGATGAACCGCAGGATGCGGAAGCAAACCAGGGATGAGCTGATTAGTGATTCACCGCAAAGACGCGAAGGACGCCAAGAAAAGCAACGGATTTTCTCCTGAAGAACCTTTGCGTACCTTGCGCCTTTGCGGTGAATAACAGCGATTTGTGTATTATTCGAGGGCTCCCTGATTCATGGATCATTTCAGCTACCGCGACGGCCGTCTGCATGCCGAGGCGGTTGATCTTGCCGCGCTCGCCGCCGCGGTCGGCACACCCTGTTACGTCTATTCGCGCGCCACGCTGGAACGGCACTGGCGCGTGTTCGATGCCGCACTTGGCGGCCACCCGCACCTGATCTGCTATGCCGTCAAGGCAAATTCCGGTCTTGCCGTATTACAGGTGCTGGCCCAACTGGGCTCCGGTTTCGACATCGTTTCGGTCGGCGAACTGGAGCGCGTCCTGCAGGCCGGCGGCGACCCGGCGCGCATCGTTTTTTCCGGTGTCGGCAAACGTACGGATGAGATGCGCCGCGCGCTGGCGGCGGGAATCCGCTGCTTTAACGTCGAATCGGAGTCGGAACTGCAGCGCCTGAACGAGGTGGCTGCGGCGCTGGGCCGTGCCGCACCGGTATCGCTGCGCGTCAACCCCGATGTCGATGCCGGTACCCATCCCTATATTTCCACCGGGCTGCGAGAGAACAAGTTCGGTATCGATGTGGCGACTGCCCTGACGATCTACCGGCAGGCGGCCGCACTGCCGCATCTGCACGTGATCGGCATCGACTGCCATATCGGCTCCCAGCTGACGGACATTTCGCCGTTCGTGGATGCAATCGACCGCGTACTGGAAATAGTGGATCGGTTGCGGGAGGACGGAATCGAGCTGGCGCACCTCGATGTCGGCGGCGGTCTTGGCATCCCCTATCGCGATACCCAGACGCCGCCAACACCGGATGCCTATGCGCACGCCCTGCTGGAGCACATGCAGGAGCGCGGCCTGGAACTGCTGCTGGAGCCGGGTCGCGCCATCGCCGGCAATGCCGGTGTCCTGCTGACCCGCGTGGAATACCTGAAACATACACCACACCGGAACTTCGCCATCGTGGATGCGGCCATGAATGACCTGCAGCGCCCGGCATTGTATGACGCCTGGCACGACATCGTGCCGGTTGCGCCGCGCGCCGGCGCAGCAATCAGTTATGATGTCGTCGGGCCGGTATGCGAAACCGGGGACTTCCTCGGCAGGCAGCGCCGGGTGGCACTGGCCGAGGGTGACCTGCTGGCCGTGCGCTCGGCAGGCGCCTACGGTTTTACCATGAGTTCCAACTACAATTCACGCCCGCGCGCCGCGGAGGTCATGGTGGACGGCGATGCCTGGCATCTCATCCGCGACCGGGAGACCGTTGAAGATCTCTGGCGCGGTGAGCACCTGCTGCCGATTCAGGCATGAAAGCAAAACACCTCACCGCAAAGGCGCAAGGAACGCAAAGGACCTTATTGACTGCATTCGTTTATTCTTGGCGTCCTTTGCGACTTTGCGGTGAACCGATGCGAGCCTGAAACATGCCGCTGGAATTCACGAAAATGCACGGCCTTGGCAACGACTTCGTTGTCATCGATGCCATCAACCAGTCGGTCGCGCTGACAACGGCACAGGTGCGCCGGCTGGCGGACAGGCATTTCGGCATTGGTTGTGACCAGCTGCTGCTGGTGGAGGCGGCCACCGAAGCCGGGTATGACTTTCGTTACCGGATCTTCAACGCCGATGGCGGGGAAGTCAGCCAGTGCGGCAACGGCGCCCGGTGTTTCATGCGATTCGTCCATGAGCATGGCCTCAGCGACAAACCGGCGCTGCGGATCGAGACGACGGGCGGACCGCTACGGCTCAGACTCGAAGACGACGGTCAGGTCACGGTCGATATGGGTATGCCGCGGCTGGAACCCGCGGAAATCCCCTTCGATGCGCCTGCCCGGGAAGAGTCCTACCGGCTGGAGGTTGACGGCACCCGGCTTGAAATTGCGGCACTCTCCCTGGGCAATCCCCATGCCGTCGTATTGGTCGACGATATCGATACAGCACCGGTAGCCGAACTGGGCCCGGCGATCGAACGCCATCCGCGCTTTCCACGATGCGTCAATGCCGGCTTCATGCAGATCGTCGATCCGGAGACCATCCGGGTAAGGGTCTACGAACGCGGCGCCGGCGAAACCCTGGCCTGTGGCAGCGGCGCCTGTGCCGCCATGGTTGCGGGCCGGTTGTGGGACCGGTTGACGACGCGCGTGAAAGTGATCCTTGCCGGCGGCGAACTTGTGGTAAGCTGGGTTGGTGAGGGCGGCCCGGTGCTGATGACCGGACCTGCCACCAGCGTCTTCGAGGGGCAGATAATACCATGACGACATCCCAGCAGACCCGCAGCGGGGCACTGCCGCTCGATGAAAAAACCGTCGCCGATTACCTGCGCGAGAATACCGACTTCTTCCATAACAACCCCAGCCTGCTGGCCGACCTGGATATTCCCCATGTCTGCGGCCCGGCGGTTTCCCTGGTCGAGCATCAGGTCAAGGTCCTGCGTGACCAGAACCGGCAGCTGAAACGCAAGCTGATGGACCTGGTTCACGTCGCGCGTGACAACAACCGCCTGAATGAGCGCATGCACCAGCTGACCCTGGGCCTGATCAATTCACATACCCTCGAAGCCCTGCTGGATACCCTGCGCGAGAATCTGCAGGGCGAATTCAAGGCCGACACCGTCATCCTGCGACTGGCCCGCCTGCCGGAATCCCGTGCCCGCGAGTGCGGCGTGGACAGCTTCGACCGGGATGCGCCGGAGCTGGTCCACTTCGAAGCCTTCCTCAAGGCAGGCCGGCCCCAGTGCGGCCGCTTCAAGAGAGAGCAGCTGCAGTACCTGTTCGGCGACCAGGCCGAGGCCATCGAATCCGTTGCCCTGATACCGCTGGGAAACAAGAGCGCCTGCGGGCTGCTGGCCATCGGCAGCCAGGAGGGCAGCCGCTTTCACCCGGGCATGGGCACCCTGTTCCTGACCCATCTCGGCGAGCTGATGGGTCTGTTGCTGAATGAGCACCTGGATACGCCGTATTGACCGCGGGCTGGAACAGGCGCGGGCCGTAGACCGGCCGGTGTCGACGAACCCGGGTCAGCTCGAGACATCGCGCATCTGATCCCGCCGGTAATGCCCTGTTGGCAATGGTTAACGAACCCCGGGACTGGATCGATCGTTTCCTGCACCACCTGCAGACAGAGCGCCGCCTGTCGGCCAATACCTGCCGGCATTACCGGCGTGACCTGACAGAATTGCTGGGCTGGTGCCGGGATGCCGGTATCGAGCGTTGGGACCGGCTCGTTCCCCACCAGGTCAGGCAGTACGCCGCACGCTGCCACCGGCGCGGCCTGGGCGGGCGCAGTATCCAGCGTCGCCTTTCCACCTTGCGCACGTTTTACAACTACCTGCTGCGCGAAGGGGCCGCCGCCTGTAACCCGGGGCTGGACGTGCGGGCGCCGAAGTCGGGGCGCCACCTGCCGGATACCCTGAACGTCGATGACATGACCCGGCTGTTGACGGCCGATGCCGGGGACGCCCTGGCACTGCGCGATCTCGCCATGCTGGAACTGCTGTACTCATCCGGTTTGCGGCTGGCGGAACTGGTCGCACTCGACATCGGCGACCTGGATTTTGACGAGCGCACGGTGCGGGTCACCGGCAAGGGGGCGAAGACCCGCGTCGTTCCCGTGGGCGGCAAGGCATTGACGGCCCTGCGCGCCTGGCTGCGGGTCCGTCCGCACCAGCCCGCCAGCGGCGAGAACGCGGTGTTTACCGCACGTGGCGGCCGGCGACTGGGTGCCCGTGCCGTACAACAACGGGTCAGGAAATGGGCCCGGCTCCAGGGCATGCCAGGAAACGTGCATCCGCATACACTGCGCCATTCATTTGCCAGCCACCTGCTGGAATCCAGCGGCGACCTGCGGGCGGTACAGGAGTTGCTCGGACATGCAGATATCAGTACCACCCAGATTTATACCCACCTCGATTTCCAGCATCTCGCACAGGTCTACGACAAGGCTCACCCGCGGGCCCGGAAAGTGAAATAGACATTCCGACAGGTTCCTAGCGGGATCATTGGGGACGTCAAGGAAAACCCGTTCTCGTGCCAGGGCGCCGGGGCGCAGAGAGAATCAATTAATCCCTTTTGACCCAGACTGATCGACCGTCGGGCGATGGTGTACAATCTAACGCCCTTTGACACGGGAGAGCACAGTGGAGCAGTTTCGCGGTACAACCATCCTTTCCGTCCGGCGCCATGGCAGCGTTGTCATCGGGGGCGATGGCCAGGTGTCATTCGGGGATACCGTCATGAAGGGGAATGCCCGCAAGGTAAGGCGACTCTACAAAGACACGGTGCTGGCAGGGTTTGCCGGCGGGACGGCCGATGCTTTCACCCTGTTCGAACTGTTCGAGGGTAAACTGGAGGCGCACTCCGGCCAGATCACCCGGGCGGCCGTGGAGCTGGCCAAAGACTGGCGCACCAACAAGATGCTGCGCAACCTGGAAGCCCTGCTGGCCGTGGCGGACCGGCACACCTCGCTGATCATCAGCGGCAACGGTGATGTCATCGAACCCGAGCATGCCTTGATGGCCATCGGCTCGGGTGGTGCCTATGCCAAGGCCGCGGCCCGTGCCCTGCTGGAAAATACGGATCTGGATGCCCGCTCGATTACCGAGGCGGGCTTGAAAATCGCCGCTGATATCTGCATTTATACCAACCGGCATCTGACGCTCGAGGAATTGACGATTGAATGACCGGCATGAAATGCTGTCAATTCCCGGGAAATCGGGGCAAAACGAGCGAAATGTCGTTAATTATCACAAAATGCCACTAAAATGTCGGAAATGACCCCCAGAGAAATCGTTCAGGAACTGGACAAGCATATCATCGGCCAGGATGCCGCCAAGCGTGCCGTGGCGATCGCGCTCCGCAACCGCTGGCGGCGCACGCAGGTCGAGGAGCCGCTGCGTTCCGAGATTACACCCAAGAACATTCTCATGATCGGGCCCACCGGCGTTGGCAAGACCGAGATCGCCCGTCGCCTGGCAAATCTGGCCAAGGCACCCTTCATCAAGGTTGAGGCAACCAAGTTCACCGAGGTCGGTTATGTCGGCCGTGATGTGGAATCCATTGTCCGGGACATTGTGGATGTGGCCATCAAGATGGAGCGCGAGACCGCCATGGCCCGGGTGCGCGCCCGGGCCGAGGATGCTGCCGAGGAACGCATCCTCGATGCCCTCCTGCCCGCGCCCCGCAGCATGGCGCCCGACGAGGACGGTACCGGCAACGCAACAGAGACCCGCCAGAAGTTCCGCAAGCGCCTGCGCGAAGGCCAGCTGGATGACCGGGAAATCGAGATCGATGTATCGCTGGCGCCGGTCGGCGTGGAGATCATGGCGCCACCCGGCATGGAGGAGATGACCAGCCAGCTGCAGGGCATGTTCCAGAGCATGGCCGGCAGCCGTACCAAGACGCGCAAGTTGCGCATCCGCGATGCCCATAAATTGCTGTGCGATGAAGAGGCCGCCAAGATGATCAATGACGAGGATCTCAAAATCAGCGCACTGGAAAATGCAGAACAAAACGGTATCGTGTTCATCGATGAAATCGACAAGGTCACCCGGCGCGGTGAAACCAGCGGTCCCGATATCTCCCGCGAGGGTGTACAACGCGACCTGCTGCCGCTGGTGGAGGGCAGTACCGTGTCCACCAAGCACGGCATGGTGAAGACTGACCATATCCTGTTTATCGCCTCTGGCGCATTCCACCTGTCCAAGCCATCGGACCTGATACCGGAACTGCAGGGTCGCCTGCCGATCCGCGTGGAGCTCGATGCCCTTGGCGCAGAGGAATTCATGCGCATTCTCACCGAGCCGGACGCCTCGCTCACGGAACAATACAGCGCGCTCATGGCGACCGAATCGGTCAGCCTGGAGTTTGCCGCTGACAGCATCCGGCGCATTGCCGAAATTGCCAGCCAGATCAATGAACGCACCGAGAATATCGGCGCCCGCCGCTTGCATACGGTAATGGAACGCCTGCTGGAGACGGTGTCGTTCGAGGCTACCGACAGGTCCGGCAGCCATGTCGTGATTGATGCCGCCTACGTGGGCGAGCACCTGGATGCGCTGGTGAAGGATGAGGACCTGAGCCGGTATATACTGTAATTCCGAACTTCAAGCCCGGGTTTTTTTAACCGCAAAGACGCAAAGATCGCAATGCATTACAGATAAAAACGGCTCGCCAACGCCTGGAACAATATATTTACCACTGCCGTCAGAGAGCAATTACACATACCCGTATTCATGATTTTGCGTTCCATGCGCCTTTGCGCTGAACCTCACGATTCAGGATTTATTACAGGGCACTGAAATATAATGACCAACACACCCAGGCCAACCGAGATCAACCTGCACCAGAAATCGCATATTCTGGAAATCGTCTTTGCGGACGGCAACCGCTTTGAGTTTAGCTATGAATTCCTGCGCGTGCATTCGCCCTCCGCGGAAGTCCAGGGCCATGGTCCGGGCCAGGGCGTACTGCAGGTGGGCAAGGAGGGCGTGGTCATAAACAGGATCGAACCGGTTGGCACCTACGCCATCCAGCCATACTTCGACGACGGGCACGATACCGGAATCTTCTCCTGGGAGACGCTCTACGATCTGGGAAAAAACAGGGATAAATACTGGCAGGAATATTTGCGCCGACTGGAGGCCGCGGGACAACCCCGCAAGGAAAAGACCTGAGCGCGTGGCATCGGCACCGCGGGACACGCCTGATAATGTCTGATAAAACCACTCATTTCGGTTTTCGTGATGTGCCGGTCGAGGAAAAGGCGCGCCATGTCCGCGAGGTGTTCGACTCCGTCGCGGACCGCTATGACCTGATGAACGATCTCATGTCGTTCGGCATTCACCGGTTGTGGAAGCGCTATGCCATCAACATGGCCGGTCTGCAGCCGGGACAGCGGGTGCTGGATCTCGCGGGTGGTACCGGAGATCTGACACGCCTGGTGGCGCACCGCGTCGGCCCGCAAGGACATGTGGTGCTGTCCGATATCAATGCGGCCATGCTGGCAAACGGAAGGGCGCGGCTGCTCGACGACGGGATAACCGGCAATGTCACCTTTGCCCGGGTCGATGCAGAGCAGTTGCCGTTTCGGGACAGCACTTTCGACCTGATCACCATCGCCTTCGGTCTGCGTAACGTGACCGACAAGCAGCGCGCGCTGGATGCGATGTACCGGGCGCTCAAGCCCGGCGGACGCCTGCTGGTCCTCGAGTTTTCGCGACCGGCCGGTGCATTGAAACCGGCCTATGATTTCTATTCCTTCACGGTACTGCCCGTGCTGGGGCGGCTGGTTGCGAAAGATGCCGCCAGCTACCGGTACCTGGCGGAGTCCATCCGCAAACACCCCGACCAGGAAACCCTCAGGGGCATGCTGCAACAGGCCGGATTCGAGGACTGTGACTACCACAATCTGAGCGGCGGAATCGTGGCCATTCATCGCGGTTACCGGTTTTGAGCGTGGCTGACACGGGTTGTACCGGCTTCCGGGCGCGGCTGACGGAAGCGGCCGGGCTGACGCCATGAAACTTCCCCCCGGCGCTCTTACCGGCCTGGAAGACGTGATCAACGCCTGGCTGCGCCTGGACCCCGGCACCTGTGAACGCCTGGCCGGGCTGGAGGGCCGCAGCATCGGGCTGGATTTGCAGGGTTTCGACCTGCGACTGTTCATCCTGCCGGGGGAGAGCGGCATCCGGCTGCGGGACGGGTTCGAGGGGGAGCCGGACACGGTCCTGCATGGTACGCCGCTGGGGATGGCACGACTCGGTCTGGGTGCGAGTGCCGAGAAGACACTGTTTTCGGGTTCCGTCACCATCAGCGGCGATGTCGAAACCGGCCAGACCTTCAAGCAGGCGCTCGATGCCATGGACATCGACTGGGAGGAGCAGCTGTCTCGCCTCACCGGGGACGTAGTCGCGCACCAGATCGGCAATGCGGTCCGCCGGCTGCGCAGTGCCGCCCGGCACACCCGAACGGCACTGGTGCAGGATAGCGGCGAGTACCTCACGGAAGAGCTGCGCGTCCTGCCCTCCCGTATCGAAGTCGAAAACTTCAGCCGGGATGTCGACATCCTGCGTATGGCCGCTGACCGGCTGGCGGCGCGCATACTGCGCCTGCATTCTGCAGCCCGCAACCCGGAAGACCGGTGACATGATCCGGCCGGCACAACTCGTCCGCCTGGCGAACATCAACTTCGTACTGGCACGCCACGGCCTGGATGAGATTATCCTGGCGACCCACCTGTTCAGGCCGTTCCGCTTTCTCTACTATCTGGCCCCCTGGAACTGGATGCCGCGCAGGCGCGGTCCGCGTGCCGTGCGTATCCGCAAGGCGCTGGAGGACCTGGGTCCCATTTACGTCAAGTTCGGACAGATTCTTTCCACGCGCCGTGACCTGCTGCCCGACGATATCGCGCAGGAGCTCGCCCGCCTGCAGGACCGGGTTCCGCCGTTTCCCGGCAGTCAGGCCCGGGCGCTGATCGAGTCCGGGCTCGGAAAGCCGGTCGACGAACTGTTCCGGCATTTCGATGAAACCCCGCTGGCATCCGCCTCAATCGCGCAGGTTCACACGGCGCAACTCGGCGACGGCACCGAGATCGTCATCAAGGTCCTGCGCCCCCATGTCCGCCAGTACATCACGCGTGACCTCAAGCTGCTGTATACGGTCGCCCGCCTGGCGGAACGCTACTGGAAGCCGGGCCGCCGGCTGCGGCCGTGCGCGGTCGTCGCCGAATTCGAGAAAACCCTGTACGACGAACTGGACCTGCTGCGCGAGGCGGGCAACGCCTCGCAGCTGCGCCGCAACTTCAGCGCTACCAACCTGCTCTACGTCCCGGAGGTCTACTGGGATTATTGTCGTCAGGACATCATGGTCATGGAGCGCATAACCGGTATCCAGGTCAGCGATATCGACGCCCTGCGCGCCAACGGCATCGATCTCAAGCTGCTTTCCGAACGCGGCGTCGAAATCTTTTTCACCCAGGTATTCATCCACAATTTCTTTCATGCCGACATGCATCCCGGCAACATCTTTGTCGGCAAGGACGGCCGCTACAAGGCCGTGGATTTCGGCATCATGGGCACCCTGAATCCCGTGGATCAGCGCTACCTGGCGGAAATCCTGCTGGCCTTTTTCCGGCGCGACTACCGGCGCGTGGCGGAACTGCATGTGGAATCGGAATGGGTGCCGTACGGCACACGCGTGGATGAATTCGAGTCCGCCATCCGGACCGTCTGTGAACCGGTTTTCGAAAAGCCGCTGAAGGAAATTTCATTCGGAAACGTCCTGTTGCGGCTGTTCCAGACGGCCCGCCGTTTTGATATGGAGGTGCAGCCGCAGCTGGTGCTGTTGCAGAAGACCCTGCTCAATATCGAGGGTCTGGGCAGGCAGTTGTATCCCGACCTCGATCTGTGGCAGACGGCGAAGCCGTTTCTTGAGCGTACGATGAGCGAACAGCTGGGGGCACGCTCGCTGCTGCGCAATCTTCGCGACAGCGTGCCGGTCCTGAACGACACCCTGCCCGAGCTGCCCGAACTGGTCCACCGGTTTCTGAAGCAATCCACTACCGGCAATCTGCAGCTGGAGTGGAAGTCCCGCGAAATCCGCCGCTTGCGCCAGGACATGCACCGTGCGAACCGACGCACCATCGGCGCCGTTGTTGGTACCGGCCTGCTGCTGGTCGCAGCGCTCATCCTTGGCCTGGAAGGCTATGCGCCGTCGCCGGTCCTGGGTGCGCCTCTGCTCAGCTGGATCACGGGCGGGTTGGGGATTGTCATGCTGCTGGCAAGCTGGCCGGGCGACGGCGGCCGGGACTAGGAGCACTGCCCCAGGCGTCAGTCGCTCCCGGCATGGCCCAGACCAGCCTCTCGAGCGGTTCCCGGTCTCACCTTCTCCTGCCTCCCGCGACGCTGGACAGGATGTCCGAGTGTCGTGGAGCACAGGGGTGTGCTGGAGCGACCACTTGTACTTCCCTGTACATCGGTCGCTCCCGGCATCCTGCCTCACGCGACACTTGTACTTCCCTGTACATCGTCTTGGTGTCACTGCCGCAGACCCTTGATACTTTCGGTCACCGCCGCGTATTCGAAGGCGTCCGAAAAGAACCGGGACTCATCGAGTCCGTGCTTTTGGAACAGCCTGTGCCCGGCCTCGACCATGACCGGCGGGCCACTCATATAGACGTCGTGGCCCGAGAGGTCGGGATGCTGCCGGATGACGGCGTCCGTGACGAAGCCGGTCTCGCCCTGCCAGTTATCGCCGGTCAGCGGCTCCGAGAGTACCGGTGTATAGCTGAAATGCGCGTGCGTCTGCAGCCAGCGGGCTGGCAGGTCGTCCAGGTACAGATCGCGGCGAGCGCGGACGCCCCGAAAGAGGTGCAGCGGCCGGGTAATCCCGACCTCGAAGGCGTGTTCGAGAATACCCTTGAGGGGCGCGAAACCCGTACCCCCGCCGATCAGGATGATAGGACGTTCCGAGTCCTCGCGCAGGAAGAACGTCCCCAGCGGACCCTTGATGCGCAGCAGGGTCTTCTCACGCATGTGGTGAAAAACCTGTTCGGTGAACAGGCCGCCCTCGACATAGCGGATATGCAGTTCCACGAACGCGTCATCGTGCGGTGCGTTGGCGATGGAAAACGCCCGCGGTTCGTGGTCCCTGATCAGCACATCGATGTACTGGCCGGCCAGAAACTGCAGGCGCTCAGTCGCCGGCAGTTTCAGGCAGATACGAATGACGTCATGGGCCAGGTGATCGAGCTTCTCCACGCGGCACGGCAGGGTTTTGATCTCGATGTCCCGCGCGGCATCGACTTCGCGCACGTCGATGTTCAGGTGCCCGCTGGTGCGGGCCTGGCAGAACAGGGCCTTGCCGGCGGCGGCATCCGCCGCGCTCAGTGCAGGCGGCGGATCGCCCTCATAGTGCACCTCGCCGGAGAGCACCGCGCCCAGGCACGAGCCGCAGGCGCCGTTACGGCAGCCGTAGGGCATGACGACGCCCTGGCGCAGGGCCGCGTCGAGCACCGATTCACCCGCATTGACGTTGAACGTGTGACCGCTGGACCGGATGGTGACGGTATGTGGCATGTGGGTCCGCTGTAGACGAATATTGTCCCGATGCTAGCGCATGCCGCTGAATTCGGCGATGACCGGGGTATGGTCTGAGGGCCGCTCGAGTTTACGGGGCTCCGTATCAATATAACAGGCCGTGCAGGTCGCGCTTAAAGCCCGACTCGCCAGGATCAGGTCGATGCGCAGGCCCATGTTGCGGCGAAAGGCCGCCGCCCGGTAGTCCCACCAGCTGAAGCTTTTCTCTTCCTGCTCGAACAGCCGGAAGATGTCCGCGAGGCCGAGATCGAGTATTTTACGCAGGGCTTCGCGCTCCGGGGTGCTGCACAGAATGCGCTCGCGCCAGGCCTCGGGATCGTGCACGTCGCGGTCCTCGGGCGCGATGTTGAAATCGCCGAGGACCACGAGGCGTGTGTGCCGTTGCAGTTGCGCCTGCAGATACTCGCTCACCCTGTCCAGCCAGCGAAGCTTGTGTGCGTATTTTTCACTGCCGACCTCCTGGCCGTTGACCACGTACAGGTTCAGCACGCGCACCCCGTCGATGGTGGTCCCCAGGATGCGCCGCTGCGGGTCATCGAGTCCGGGAATATCCGTAATGACGTCCGTCGCCGGTTGTGCGCTGATCGTGGCTACGCCGTTGTAAGTCTTTTGTCCCGAGAACACGACGCTGTAGCCGGCGGCCTCGATTTCCCCGGCCGGAAAATATTCATCGGCCAGCTTGGTCTCCTGCAGGCAGAGTACATCGGGACGTGCCGTCGCCAGCCAGTCAAGCACCTGCGGCAGGCGCACCTTGAGTGAATTGACGTTCCAGGTAGCGATTTTCATGTTCTATTCACCGCAAAGGCGCCAGGAACGCAAAGGAAAACCAGTTTCATTGTGCAATCAAATGAAGCAGAAATCCGCATTTTTGCAGATGATTTTGCTTGTGTATTTACTATTTAACTCTGCGTACTTTGCGTCTTTGCGGTAAGATTTATGCAGCCAGTCCGCTATGTCGTAACAGGGCGTCGATGGTCGGTTCGCGGCCGCGGAATTCGATGAACAGTTCCATGGGTTCGCGGGAACCGCCCTTCTCCAGAATGCTGTTGAGGAAGCGCCGGCCGGTGTCGCTGTTGAAGATGTCGGTTTCCTCGAAGGCCGCGAAGGCGTCCGCGGACAGCACCTCAGCCCATTTGTAGCTGTAATAGCCGGCCGCATAGCCGCCGCCGAAGATATGGGTAAAGCCGTTCTCGAAGCGGTTGAATGGTGGCGGCTGCAGGACGGCCACCTGTTTGCGGACATCCTCGAGCGTTTCGTGGATGCGGGCGCCGACCGCCGGGTCGTATTCGAGATGCAGGCGGAAATCGAAAATGGCGAACTCCAGCTGCCGAACCATCTGCATCGCGGACTGGTAATTCTTCGCGCGGCGCATGCGCCGGTACAGTTCATCCGGCAGTTTTTCCCCGCTTTGGTAGTGGATGGCGAACAGGTCCAGCGCTTCGCGCTCCCAGCACCAGTTTTCCATGAACTGGCTGGGCAGCTCCACCGCATCCCAGGCGACGCCGTTGATGCCGGCGACCCCGGCGTAATCGATCTGCGTGAGCATGTGCTGCAACCCGTGGCCGAATTCGTGAAACAGGGTAGTGACCTCATCATGGGTGAACAGGGCAGGCGCGTCGCCCAGTGGGGGCGAAAAATTGCAGTTCAGGTAGGCAACCGGCGTCTGCAGGCCGGATGCCGTCCGTCGACGGGTGATACATTCGTCCATCCAGGCGCCGCCGCGTTTTTGCGGCCGGGCGTAGAGGTCGAGGTAAAATTCCCCGCGGATCTCGCTGCCGGCATCCCGGATGCGGTAGAAGCGGACATCCTTGTGCCATGTGTCGACGCCGTCCACGGCCTCGATGCGCAGGCCATACAGACGTGCCACGATCGCGAACAGGCCGTCGACCACCTGCGGTTCGGGAAAGTACGGTTTCAGTTCCTCCTGCGAGATGGCGTATTTGTGCTGGCGCAGTTTTTCCGAGTAATAGGGAATGTCCCAGGCCTGCAGGTCTTCCACGGCACGGGATTCACGGGCAAAGATGCGCACCTCCTCCAGTTCCCGTTCCGCCACGGGCCTCGAACGCCGCGCCAGGTCTTCCAGGAATCCCATGACGTGATCGGGCGTCTCGGCCATCTTGGTGGCCAGCGAGCGCTCGGCGTAGTTGTTGAAGCCCAGCAGCCGGGCCGCTTCATGGCGCAGGGCCAGGATCCGGTCCATCAGCGGTGCATTGTCCCATTCGCCGGCCGCAGGTCCCTGGTCCGAGGCGCGCGTCACGTAGGCCGTGTAGAATTCCGCGCGCAGATCCCGGTTGTCCGCGTAGGTCATGACCGGAAAGTAGGACGGGAATTCCAGTGTGAACACCCAGCCGTCCAGTCCGTGCTGCTGCGCCGTCTGCCGCGCCAGGGCGCGCGCGCTCTCCGGCAGGCCCGTCAGCAACGACGCATCCGTAATGTGCCTGCTCCAGGCATTGGTGGCGTCCAGCACGTTGTCGCTGTAGGTCGAGGTCAGCTGCGACAACTCCTGCATGATCGCCTTGAAGCGGTCGCGCGTCGTCTGGTCGAGTTCGATGCCGGAGAGGCGGAAGTCGCGTAGCGTGTTGTCGATGATCTTTTTCTGTGCGGTATCCAGTCGCCGGTATTCATCGCCCTCCGCAATCTGCCTGTAGGCGCGGTACAGGCCTTCGTGCTGGCCCATTTCGGTGCCGTACTCGCTCAGCTTCGGCAGGCAGGCATTGTAGGCCGCACGCAAGGTCTCGGAATTGACCACGGCATTCATGTGGCTGACCGGCGACCAGGCGCGGCTGAGCCGGTCGTCCATGCACTCTAGGGGTTCGACCAGGTTGGCCCAGGTGTAGGCGGTGTTGCGCGTCAGCAGTTCGCTGACCTGGCGACGGCATTCGTCGAGCAGCTGATCGATCGCCGGCACGACGTGTTCGGGCAGGATTTTTGAAAACGGCGGCAGGCCCGTGATTTCCAGCAGCGGGTTGGACATTCCTGGATAACCTCTTGCAGCAGTTTATTGGCAATGCGTAACTCTAGCATGGCTGTCTTGCAACCGCCTCTGGAATCCCTGAAACTGCGCGCATGACCATCAGGGCATTCGAGAAAGCCAGTCCGCGGATCGCCGCTAGCGCCTACGTCGATGAAACCGCACTCGTCATAGGGGATGTGACACTCGCCGCCGACGTCTCGCTGTGGCCGAAGGTCGTGGCACGCGGCGATGTCAATTCCATCGAGGTCGGGGTGCGCACCAATATCCAGGACGGGACCATTCTGCATGTCAGTCACGACAGCGAATTCGCGCCGGGCGGCTATCCGCTGGTGATCGGCGCCGATGTCACGGTGGGTCATCAGGCAATACTGCACGGTTGCACCGTCGAGGACCGCTGCCTGATCGGTATGGCAGCCACTGTGATGGACGGCGCGATCGTGCGCGCCGGCGCGATCCTGGGGGCGGGCAGCCTGGTACCGCCGGGCCGCGAGCTGGAGGGCGGTTATCTCTGGGTGGGTTCGCCGGCCCGCCGGGCCAGGCCGCTGCATGATACCGAAGCGGCTTTCCTGGAATACTCGGCCAGCCATTACGTCGAGCTCAAGAACCGCCATGCCCGCTCCGCGTGACGCCTGCTGCGGTCCCCGGGTTCCGGCCGTTAGGCCGGATGCCGCAGTGCGCGGATGACCGGTGCGGTATCCGGCCGGACGCCGCGCCACAGGTAAAACGATTCCGCCGCCTGCTCGACCAGCATGCCCAGCCCGTCCAGCGCGTGCGCCGCGCCGTGCTGCAGCGACCAGCTGACGAAGGCGGTCGGTGCATCACCGTACATCATGTCGTAGCACCAGCTCTCGCCGCCGACCACACTCTCCGGCAGCGCCGGCACGGTACCGGCGAGCCCGGCCGCTGTGGCATTGATGACCAGGTCGAAGGGCTGGCCCTCGAGGTCGTCCAGACCGCAGCCCTCGATGCACCCCAGCGACCGGAACCGGCGCGCCAGCTCGACCGCCCTGCCGGGCGTGCGATTGGCGACAAGGAGCATTGCCGGCCGTTCCTGCAGCAGGGGCTCGACAACCCCTCTGGCCGCACCGCCGGCCCCGACCAGCAGTACACGCCGGCCGCCAATGATGGCACCGTGATTGGCGGTCAGATCATGTACCAGGCCGGCGCCGTCCGTATTGTCGCCGAAATGCCGGCCGCCGGCGTCGAGCACCAGCGTATTGACGGCACCGGCCCGTTCGGCGCGGTCGCTGCGGGTGGCAGCCAGCATCCAGGCGTCTTCCTTGAACGGTATGGTGATGTTCAACCCCCGGCCGCCGCGGTCGAGAAATCCGGCGATGGCGGCTGTCAGGCCGCCCGGTTCGACGAGGATGGCCTCGTAGGCGAGGTCCTGTCTGGTCTGTTCGGCAAACAGGGTATGGATGCGCGGCGACTTGCTGTGGGCAATCGGATTGCCCATGACGGCGTATTTGTCAGTCATGGGCCAGTATCAGATTTATCGAGCCGGTATTTTGCATCGTAACTGATCACAGCAGAGGCGCAGAGAACACAATATAAAACCCACCGCAAAGGCGCAAAGTTCACATAGAAAAGTATTATTAAAAAAACAGGTTGTCTGATTTATAACGACGTATTCGAGTGTAGTGGCACATGGATGATCGATTACAATACCATTATCGAATCAGGCAGTGGCAGTCATGAACTGGATATCCGGCGCCTCGCCTGCACAGGAATCATAGATATTCAGAATTAACTTTTTTACTTGGCGTTCTTTGCGCCTTTGCGGTTGCTTGTATATTTCTCCGCACCCTCCGCGCCTCTCGGTAACTGCTCCATACGTTACTCTACCTCCTGCATCCATGCAGTCGTGCGGTGAAACCGGCCTTTATTCCGACAGCCAGTGGGCGGCATCCCGGGCGAAGTAGGTCAGGATGGCATCCGCACCGGCACGTTTGATCGACAGCAGGGCCTCCATGACGACGGCCCGCTCTTCCAGCCAGCCCTGTTGCGCCGCGGCCTTGAGCATGGCGTACTCGCCGCTGACCTGGTAGGCGAAGGTGGGTACGCCGAACTCATCCTTTATCCGCCGGATGATATCCAGGTACGGCATGCCCGGTTTGACCATGACCATGTCCGCCCCCTCTTCCAGATCGAGTGCCACTTCCCGCAGGGACTCGTCGGTATTGGCCGGATCCATCTGGTAGCTGTACTTGTCACCGCCGCCCAGGCTGGCTGCCGAACCCACGGCATCACGGAACGGGCCGTAAAAGCTTGAGGCATACTTGGCGGCATAGGCGAGTATCCGCGTGTTGCGATGGCCGGCCGCCTCTAGCGCCTCCCGGATGGCGCCCACCCGACCGTCCATCATGTCGGATGGGGCGACGATCTCGGCGCCGGCCTCGGCATGCGAGAGTGCCTGCCGGACCAGCACGTCAACGGTTTCGTCATTGAGTACGTAGCCTTCGGCGTCGATCAGGCCGTCCTGGCCGTGGGTTGTAAAGGGGTCCAGCGCCACATCGGTGATAACGCCGAGCGCCGGCAGTTCCCGCTTGAGTGCCCGCACGGCACGCTGCGCCAGTCCCTCCGGGTTCCATGCCTCGCGCGCATCTTCGGTTTTCTTTTCCACCGGGGTGACCGGGAACAGGGCAATCGCGGGGATGCCGAGAGCCTGAATCTCCTCAGCCTCGGCCAGCAGCAGGTCGATGCTGAGTCTTTCAATGCCGGGCATGGAGGCCACCGGTTCATGCTGCGCCTCGCCCTCCAGCACGAATACCGGATAAATCAGGTCGTCTGTCACAAGCCGCGTTTCCCGCATCAGGCGCCGGGAAAAGCCGTCGCGTCGCATGCGCCGCATGCGGGTACCGTGATAGCGGCCGTAGCCTGTTTTCATATCAGCCATAACGGGTGCTCCGGGGATTCCAGGGTGTGCAGTTTACCCTGCCGGGGAGTCCGGGTCAGTTTCCGTCCGGGATCCAGTGTCAAATGTACCATTGGGCGACGGCGGCGGTTAAGCTTGGCGCATGAGAACGTCGATGATGAAACAGACCGTCAGGGATGAGCAAGGCGGGCACGCCGCCGGCCTTCTGGCGGGACGGCCGGCGCCATCACTGGCCGGCTGGTACGCCAATATCATCGCCCCGCAGCGGGCGGTGGTTCTGCAGGCGGTGGCGCAGCGTCAATGGCAGGTCCGGCTGTGCGCGGGCCTTTCCGGCTTCCGGCCACGATTGCAAATACTGGCCTGCCATTTCTGGCTTGGTGCCGGGGTTGATCTGGAGTATGCATCGCTGGCGGCAGCCGCCCGCGATGATTACGAGCGGGCGCTGCTGGAACTGGTTTACGGCCAGTTGCTCATCAGCGGCCGGTTGCGCCGCGCCCTGCCGCATCTGCAGACGGGTTTTACCCTGGCCGCGGCGTATCTGGCTGCGGCGGATTACTTTCGCCTGGTGCGGCGTCATGAACTGCTGCGCTGCATCGCGCTCCGTGATACACCGGCGCCGGCCCGGAATCTGGAGGCGCTGCTGGCCGAAGCCGCCGTGATCGAGCAGCTGCGCGCCGGCGAGTGCAGACGCGATGGGCACACACATCATGACACCGTCGGCTAGCCAGGCCGACTCCGGATAATTGATGCGCGCAAAGTCGCCAGGGCGCGATGATACAAACATCCCCGTGATCAATGTCGGTCGCTTTATACGGACTGCCGGACGGCGAATGCGGGGAAAACCCGCATGCCTGATTTGAAATATTTTCTTCGTACCCCGGCGCCCTGGCGCACGATATGTTATTCCAGATGAATTTCATCCTGACAATGTGCCGGTTCCTCGTCGGCAGTCTGGCACCGCTGACCCTGCTGGGTGCGGTGGCCGGTTATTTGTACCCGCCGCTGTTCCTGGTGTTCAAGGCAAGCTTTCTGTGGTTTTTCGCCGCCACCATGTTTGCGCTGGGGGTTGTGCTGAAGGCGGATGAACTGAAGGAGACGGCGCGGCATCCGGGTCGCATCGGCCTGGGGGTGCTGACGCAGTTCACGGTCATGCCGATGCTGGGATTTGCAGCCGCCATGCTGAGTCCGCTGCCGCCCGAGGTTGCACTGGGATTCATCATCGTGGGCTGTGCACCCGGCGCCATGGCCAGCAATGTCATTGTTTATCTGGCCGGCGGTGCCGTCGCCTTCTCGATTGCCATGACCACGGTCGCGACCTTTCTGTCACCGGTCTTGACACCGGCACTGGTCAAGCTGCTGGGCGGCGTGCTGCTGGAGATCCCGTTCTGGCCCATGATGCAGACCATCCTGCTGACCGTGGTGCTGCCGCTGGCGGCCGGCATGCTGCTTGGGCGCCGGCTGGGCCGGCACCTCGTACTGGCGCGCAGCATTGCGCCGGCCGTGGCCGCCGTGTCCATAATCGTCATTTGCAGTTACGCCGTGGCGGCCAACCAGGAGCGCATCGCGACCGTGGGTGGCTGGGTGATCGTCATGGTGGTGCTGGTGAATGGGCTGGGTTATCTTGCCGGCTGGTGGCTGGGACGATGCTATGGTTTCGATGCAGGTCACCGGTTGACCCTGGCCATCGAGATCGGCATGCAGAATGCCGGGCTGGGTGTGGTGCTGGCACTCCGGCACTTTGCCCCGGAGACCGCCCTGCCGGGTGCCCTGTTCGCCTTCTGGTGCGTTCTCACGGCGGCAGGCGCCAGCGCCTGGCTGCGGCGGCGGGACGTTGTCCCGGCCCCTGTTTAAAAAATACTTATAATACATAATGATATGAAATAATTGACCTGTCTGCACAGGGCCTGAAAAATCCCTAAAGCTTCCGGCCGGTCGGCCGATAGCCTGTTCGAGAGCGCGTTTTTCAGTGCTTTCCGGAATGGGCACGGTATTCAGGCGTTTCTGTCCATTCCTGAAACAGGCATTGCACGTGCACTACAGACTCCTCCGACGCTGAAAAGCGTTTTGCCCCGCCCACAAGGCGGGGTTTTTTTATGTGAAAAATCCGCAACACCATTAAGGAAAGGAAAAATAATTTTTACCGCAGAGGGCGCAGATATGCCATCGTGATGACCAGCGGGCTGCTCATTGCCGGCGGTCAGGCCCACCCGGCAGCAGCAGCTCGCCACGGCTGTCGAAGCTCATCCCGCCAAGACCGGTGCCGCCGAGATGCCCGCTCAGACGGTAGGTCACTTTGTTATCCGGCCTGCTGCTCGCAAGCCCGAATACCTGGCGGACGATCGCCAGAAAGGGCACGGTCACCGGCACAGTGATCAACTCCTCACCATAACGAGGCACGCTGCCACGCTGGTCACTCACACCGCTGCCAAAATCGAAGCCCGCCAGTTCCAGCTCTACGGCGACACCATCGAAGTCGAGGGCTGTCTCATTGGGATTCTGCACACGTAACTTGACCGCAAAGCGGGCCTCCAGGCCCTCGCTGGGCAAAGGCTCCAGCCCCGCCACGGTGACTCTGACCGGTTCGCGCAGTCCCAGGCTGGCACAGGCGGTGAGCAGGAGCAAGACCACAAATAATGACAAACAGCGACCAGGCACGCACATAGAGGAAGCTCCCAGGCGATCCATTATCAGGAACATATACTCATCCATTGGTAAAGAGAAGCCACACCGCCATGTCTGCCCTGTGCTGCTAAATGATCCAATAGCAACTCCAGGCCTGGCCGCAGCCTGCACGGCAGGATTCTGCTTTCGATCACGACTGCGCTTGCCGTACCCGGGGCAATGATGGCGATAACCGCAGCCACCGTACTCAGGAAGCCGATTCGAGGCTGGCGTGTCGAGGCATTCTCCTCGTGTTCATCAGGAAGCACATCCGATTCTCCGTCCGGGCGTGGTAAAAAGAAAATATTTCCTGGCGGCCTTGCGCGAGTTGATGTTGGTGCGCCTGGCGCACCCTGCCCCGATTACGCCAGCCAGTCCCCGGGCTTGAGAAAAACCTCGTAGAGTTCGGCCTCCGGCGTGCCCGTCTCCGGGTGCCAGTCGTAGCGCCATTTCACGATCGGCGGCAGTGACATCAGGATGGCCTCGGTACGTCCGCCGGACTGCAGCCCGAACAGGGTGCCGCGGTCATACACCAGGTTGAATTCGACGTAGCGGCCGCGCCGGTAGGCCTGGAAATCCCGTTCCCGCTCGCCGTAGGCCATGTTACTGCGGCGCTCGACGATCGGCAGGTAGGCCGGCAGATAGTGGTTACCGACGCTGCTGAGAAACGCGAAGCAGTGCTCAAAGTCACCGTCATTGAGGTCGTCGAAAAACAGACCGCCGACGCCGCGTGGTTCACTGCGGTGTTTGAGGAAGAAATACTCGTCGCACCACTGCTTGTAACGCGGATAGACGTCCTCGCCGAACGGTGTGCAGGCTTCCCTGGCGATGCGGTGCCAGTGTATGGCGTCCTCCCTGAAGCCGTAGTACGGGGTCAAATCGAAGCCGCCGCCAAACCACCATACCGCTGCCGCATCTTCCTTCTCGGCGATGAAAAAACGCACATTGGCATGCGAGGTGGGGATGTAGGGATTGCGCGGATGGATGACCAGCGAGACACCCATGGCCTGAAAGGAGCGGCCGGCCAGTTCCGGGCGGGCCGCCGTGGCCGAGTGCGGCAGCCGGTTGCCGAAGACGTGGGAGAAATTGACGCCCGCCTTTTCGAATACCCCGCCCTCCTCCATGACGCGGGAACGGCCGCCGCCGCCTTCTTCGCGCGACCAGTTGTCTTCCCGAAAGCATTCCTTGCCATCGGCCTCTTCAAGTGCAGCGCAGATGGTGTCCTGCAGCTGCAGCAGATAATCACGAACCTGTCCGGTCTGCTGCTCTCCAACCTTGTGTTTGGACATTTATAATCACCGCGCAGATATTGAAAAAATCATTCACCGCAGAGGCGCGGAGAACGCAAAGAAAGGCCAAATATTTCTTTGGCCGAATTAACGAATAATTAATAAAAAATCTCACCACAAAGACGCAAAGAACGCCAAGAGAACTAAAACAAAAACAATAGAAACCTTGTCTCGAATGCCATAGGAATTGTTTGTATGGAAATGTGGTTGTTACATTAGATTTCTTTGCGTCCTTTGCGTCCTTTGCGCCTTTGCGGTAATTTTCAGTTGTTTTTTCTCTGTGTCCTCCGCGTCTCCGCGGTAAACAGGGTTTCTTGCAATCACCCCTGTCCTCCAGCGTTACGCAGGATTCTACCGGAGATCGCATCGCGTATCTCGCTGGGCCGGCCGCTTCCACATGGCCCGTGCAGGATGTAGTCGAGGCGCTTGTCGAAGGCCTTGCGAACCGCCAGCGGGCTGTTTGCCGGATGCCTGCCGTGGATGTTGGCGCTGCTGGAGACCAGCGGTCCACCCCACTGACGGCAGAGTTCTGCCGCGATCGGATGGCTGGTAATGCGTACCGCAAGGCTCTGATGCACGCCATGCAGCCATGCCGGGGTTGCGGGAGCGCAGGGCAGGATCCAGGTTACCGGTCGTGGCCGGGGTGTGGCGACACGGCGCCGGATAGCGGCTGTGACCGGAAGCAGCAGGGATTCCAGTTGGGCGTATTCGCAGGCTATGAGGATGACGCCCTGCTCCAGGCGGCGCTGCTTGAGGGCCAGCAGGCGCAGCACGGCCGCACCGTCCCGGGGATCGCAGCCCAGGCCGTAGACGGTCTCGGTCGGACAGGCGACAATGCCGCCGCCGGCCAGCTGCCGGACCGCTTCGCGGATGTGCCAGTTGCTCATGAATTAATCAATTTACCGCAGAGACGCGGAGAACGCAGAGAAACCCATTCATTTCAAAACCATATCAGCTTTTTATAACCACACAAACGGATTTCGATTACTTGCAGGATGCGCCAGACAAGGCATCTCGCGTTGTTAGTTAATTCATTACATTTCGATAAGCTGGCTTGCGAGACGTGGATTTGCCGGTAGATTTCCGACATGACGTACGCTGGCAATTCAGAGTCCAGCATGAATAGCCATGAAGTCGAGTTTCTCTGCGTTCTCCGCGTCTCTCGGTAACTGCTCCATGCGTTACTCTCGGCTCTGGCATCCTGCTTTGCTCTACCGAGTCCATCCCTGGACTCGTACCTCCTACATCCATGTAGTCGTGCGGTGAGATAGTGTTGTCAGGATTCTTCGACCGTGGTTTCCGCCCCGGTTACCGGTTCATCCCAGGGTTCGATGAACTTGCAATCCTGCTGTGGACACACCCGCTGGGCGCCGGAACGTTTGGTTACCTTGATCGAAGTGATCGGCCAGTGACACTGCGGGCATGGCCGGGCCAGTGGCTGGTTCCAGATGGCGTAGTCACAGTCCGGATAGCGCTCGCAGGAAAAGAAGATCTTGCCGCGGCGTGATTTTCGCTTCAGGAGATTACCCTGCCTGCACTGCGGACACCGGACACCCGTGTCCTCCGGTTTCTCCAGCGGTTCGATGTATTTGCAGTCCGGGTAGCTGCTGCAGCCGATAAACTTGCCATAGCGTCCGGTGCGGATAATCAGTGGTGCGTCGCACTGCGGGCAGCTGCGTCCCTCCACGATTTCCGGCTCGACGCTGCGCTGGTCATCTCCCACGTTGCGGGTGTACTTGCAGTCCGGATAGCCGGAGCAGCCAATGAAAAAACCGCCCCGGCCGAGGTTTTTCTGCAGGGGTTTGCCGCACTCGGGGCACTCCTCGTCGATGGTTTTGGGGTAGGGACGCGAGTAGTCTTTTCCCACCAGTTCGTGGAACGGTTTCCAGAACTCGTTCATCACGGGCACCCAGTCCTTTTCACCGCGTGAAACCGCATCCAGTTCGTCTTCCAGGCTGGCGGTGAAGTCGTAATCCACGTAACGGGTGAAATTTTCGGTGAGAAACTCGTTGACGACCCGCCCGACATCGGTCGGGTAGAAGCGTTTCTTCTCCAGGATCACGTATTCACGTGTCTGCAGTGTCGAGATGATGGTGGCATAGGTGGAGGGACGGCCGATACCGTGTTCCTCCAGGGTCTTGACCAGACTCGCTTCCGAGTAGCGCGGTGGCGGCTCGGTGAAGTGCTGGTCGGCGCGGATGTCCTGCAGCGCGCAGACATCGCCTTGTACCAGTGGCGGCAGCAGGCGCTCGACCGCATCGCTCTTGCTGTCGTCCACGCCTTCCTCGTACACGGCCATGAAGCCGGGATCGACAACCGTGGAGCCCGTGGCACGGAAGCGATTGCCCTCCCCGCAACCGAAATCGACGCTAACGGTGTTGATGGTGGCGTGTATCATCTGGCAGGCGATAGTCCGCTTCCAGATGAGGGTATACAACTTGAGCTGCTCGGCGCTGAGAAATTTCTTTATTTCCTCGGGGCTGTGCCGCACCGAGGTGGGCCGAATCGCTTCATGCGCCTCCTGGGCGTTCTTGGCCTTGGTCTTGTAGGTGCGCGGATTGTCAGGCAGGGTATGATCACCAAAGCGCTCCGCAATGAAGACGCGCATCTCGTCGAGCGCCTCCTGTGCCAGATTCACCGAGTCGGTACGCATGTAGGTGATCAGGCCGACGGTCTCACCGCCGATATCCATGCCCTCATAGAGCTGCTGGGCGATGCGCATGGTACGGCTGGCCGTGAATCCCAGCTTGCGCGAGGCTTCCTGCTGCAGCGTCGAGGTGGTAAACGGCGCGGCCGGGTTGCGCCGGCGCTGCTTCTTCTCGACGGTTTCGGCCACCAGTCTGCCGCCCGCGGCCTGCAGTAATGCTTCCCGCGCAGCGGCGGCGCCGGTCTCCTCGGTTATCGAGAACTGTTTCAGTTTTTCGCCGGAGAGGTGCGTCAGGCGGGCGACGAATGCCTGCTTGTCCTTCTCGAGGTCGCTCTCCAGGGTCCAGTACTCGCGCGCCCGAAAGCTCTCGATTTCCGTTTCACGCTCTACGATCAGGCGCAGCGCCGGGCTTTGCACCCGTCCGGCGGACAGGCCGCGGCGGATTTTCTTCCACAACAGGGGTGAAAGGTTGAAACCCACCAGGTAGTCGAGCGCCCGGCGCGCCTGCTGGGCGTTGACCAGCTCGGTGGACAGCCCGCGGGAGTGTTCGATGGCTTCATTGATGGCGCGGTTGGTGATTTCATGGAACACGACGCGGTATACCGGTTTGTCCCCCAGGGCCTTGCGCTGCCTGAGCAATTCCACCAGATGCCAGGAAATGGCCTCGCCCTCACGGTCCGGGTCAGTGGCAAGGTACAGGTCATCGGCCTTTTTCATGGCCTTGACGATGGCATCGACGTGCCGGGAGTTGCGCTCGATGAGCTGATACTTCATCGCGAAATCATGCCCTGGGTCCACGGCGCCCTCCTTGGGCACCAGGTCACGGACATGGCCATAGGAGGCCATCACCTCGAAGTCCCTGCCCAGGTACTTCTTGATGGTCTTTGATTTGGCGGGAGACTCGACGATTACCAGGTGCTTGCTCATGGGCGATACGGCCGGGCGTACCGGCCTGGAGGGTTAATGCAGGGCGTTGGGCATATTCTCGAATACCAGGTCTTCCACCCACGCGAAAGCGGCTTCCTCGCCCGGCTGGTTGAACAGAACCATCAAAATGACCCACTTCAGCTGTTCGATATCGAAGTCCTCATTCTCCAGGGCCATCGCACGATCAATGGCCAGCTCCCGGCTGGCCGGCGTCAGCACGCCCATCTGTTCCAGGAACAGAATGAAGCCGCGGCATTCGGTATCGAGTCGGCTGACTTCGTGGTCGGAAAACAGGCGCAGAGAACGTTCAGCCTGCGTGACTGGCGGCGGGGTTTCACCCGCCAGGCCTTCCATCCATTGAAAGGCACGGTCGATTTCCAGGGAGTGAAAACCGGCCCGGGTCAATTCCTTCAGGACGCTGTCACGATCGGGTGCGACCGGATTGTCGTCATCCATATAATAGTTTTCAAACAGGTACATGAGCACGTCGAAGACGTTTTCCTTCATTATTAACCCTTCTATTTCAGACGGTTATAAAATCCACCGGGACCGGCGGCGATATAACCGGTCATTTCCAGCTGCAGGAGCATGGAGGAAACTTCGGCCGGCGTCAATCCGCTGTCCAGCACCAGCCGGTCGACAGAGGTGGGGTCGAAGCCGATGGCATCCAGCAGACGCCGGTACTCGGAATCCGCCAGCAGGTCGGCCGCAGGCTTCCCCTCAGACCCGCCCGCGACGGGCGTCACCGTCCGGCAGGCGCCGGCCAGGGCGCCCAGTTCATCAATCACGTCCTGTGCCGTTTCCACGAGTTTAGCCCCCTGTCTGATCAGGTGATGACAGCCGCGGGACAGCGGATTGTGGATGGAGCCGGGTATGGCGAATACTTCCCGGCCCTGTTCGCTGGCATAGCGGGCCGTGATCAACGAACCCGAGCGTTTGGCGGCTTCCACGATCAGGGCACCCAGGCTCAGGCCGCTGATAATGCGGTTGCGCTGCGGGAAATTCTCCGGCCTGGGAGGCGTTCCGATCGGGAACTCGGATACCAGCGTCCCCTGTCCGGCAATGCGCCGGGCCAGATCGCGGTGGCTTGCCGGGTACACCCGGTCCAGGCCGGTGCCCATGACGGCAATGGTCGGCATGCCGGCATCCAGCGCACCCCGGTGGCTGGCCGCATCGATCCCCAGAGCCAGCCCGCTGGTGATGACCAGCCCGGTAGCAGCAAGGTGGCGTGCAAATTCCGTGGCGGTGCGCCGGCCGGAGGCCGTCGGGTTGCGGCTGCCGACCATGGCCAGCTGCGGTTCGCTCAGGATGCCGATGTCGCCGTGTACATACAGCAGGGCGGGCGGGTCTGGCAGTTGCTGTAACAGCGACGGGTAGTTCGGGTCGTGAATAGTCAGGAGGTGGTTGCCAGGCTGTTCAAGCCATTCCAGGTCGCGCTCAATCCGGTCCGGGGCCGGTTTGTGCAGGGCCTCGATTACCGCCGGCGCCAGGCCCAGCTGCTGCAACTGGCCGCTGCCGGCCTGCAGGATTGCCGCCGGACCGGGGAACATGTCCAGCAATCGCTGCAGGGTGCCGGAACCCACACCCATCGCGTGGTAAAGAGCAAGCCAGTCGGTGCGGTTGTCCGCTATTTCCCTGGATACGGGCGGGGCCGCCATGAGGATCAGCCCCGGCCCGCGGCATGTGTCGCGAACCCTGTCATGCATTCACCTTCCTTGGTGAGCCTGGTTTGTGTCCTGTGTCAGGGTGTTCTCACCAAATCGTTGACGTGAGCGGCGCGGGTTGCGCGCATGACCAGCGCAAGACTGACTTTTTCAAAGGTGCGGAACACCATCACCAGTCCGGCTTCCTCGTCCGGCAGTTTCACCAGATCACCGCGTTTTCCGCTGACAGTGTCACGAACGACCTCGCCCTGCTGGTCGATCCTCAAAACATTGCCGACTTCCATGCCTTCACGGGTGCCGAGATCCAGGGCGACGACATTGAACTGGCCTATCTGGGTGACGCCGTCAATGACGGATATAATATGTCCCTCGACATCCTCTGCCGGTGCATGCGGCATGAAGCTGGTAAACGGCTCGGCCTGCTCGGCGGGGCGCAGGCGGTCGCCGACGCGCACTTCACGTGTCGTCTCGGTCAGCAGCAGGGTCGCCGGGTCACCAAAACGCTGTACCGGCCCGCGACCCACATACAGCGCCTCGTACCCGAGTATTTCACCGGTATCCGGGTCGATGTAGGGATCGCCCGGCTCGAAAAAGTCAAACAGGGTTTCATCCTGGCTATCAATGCCGCGCACGTATACCCTGTCTCCGGAGCCTGTGATGACATGTTCATCCGCCCCCTGTACGACATAGGGTGCGGTGTCGAGTTCATCAGCATCGACCACGATACTGCGTGTCAGGAACGGTCTGATGGCATCAAGCGGGATTGTCGGAATCGCATGGTCAAGGCTTTCGATGCGTGCATGTGGTTCGTACTTGACGGTCGGGTGACCGCGGGTCATGCGCAGCTGCGGTTTGCCGTCGATATAAACGAGGTTCAGGATATCCCCGGGATAGATAAGGTGGGGGTTGGCAATCTGGGGATTGACATACCAGATTTCAGGCCACAACCAGGGTTTACGCAGGAACATTGACGATATGTCCCAGAGGGTATCACCCTTGACCACCACATAGGTGTCCGGGTGCTCGGGATTGAGTTCAACTTCTGCCGCAACCAGTGAACCGGCAAGCAGTACGGCGAAGGCCATTCCGAACAATTTCTTGATTGACATTAGGTATCCCTTTACGTCGAGTTTACTATGATGCCCGTTCAGTTGTGGTCGGCGCGACTCTTGATGCAGGTGTCGTTCGGCCAACAGCGAGTTTAGCGGAAAATCCACACGGAACAAAACCTTTTGTCGATTCCGGCAGGCCGGGAGTCCCCTTTATGATAAAGTATAACCATTACCCTGTATTCAGAATCGTGACGGTAATCACATGGCTATTCTCGATATCCTGCATTTTCCCGACCCGCGGCTACGGACGGTAGCCCGTCCCGTGACGCAGGTCGATGATGCGGTGCGCCAGCTGGTCGATGACATGCTGGAAACCATGTACGCTGCACCGGGCATCGGTCTTGCGGCTACCCAGGTCAACGACCAAAGGCGTGTCGTAGTTATTGATGTATCGGAAGAAAAGGACCAGCCTTTATGCCTGATCAACCCGGAAATCGTGGAGCTTGCCGGGATGGAGGAGATGGAGGAAGGCTGTTTGTCGGTACCCGGTGTCTATGAAACGGTGCAACGGGCCGACCAGGTGCACGTCCGGGCGCTGGACCGGGACGGCCAGACCCTGGAGTTGAGCGCCGAAGGCCTGCTGGCCGTCTGCATCCAGCATGAAATCGATCACCTGGATGGCAAGTTGTTCGTGGACTATCTCTCGCAGCTGAAACGGACACGCATTCGGAAAAAGCTGGAAAAGGAGCAGCGCCAGACTTCCCCGGAGGCAGGCGCGCGGGCCGACAAACGGGTCATCTAGGAGCCTGGCCGGGTGATAAACACACCGCGCATGCGGCGGTGTTCTATCGGCCCGGATTGTTCGATCCTTCTTTTTATTGCGCAGCTGCCGTGTTCCTCAGGGGATCGCTCATCCGATTACGAATCTCGATGCGTCTCGCTGCCCGTATGTCACCCTCACAGGTTCCCTTCCGGCGGGCGACGTCATGAGAATCGTCTTCGCCGGGACGCCTGATTTCGCCCTGCCCGCGTTGCAGTTGCTGCTGGAAGGCCGTCACGACCTTGCTGCCGTCTACACCCAGCCGGACCGGCCCGCCGGCCGCGGCCGGCGACCGGCCGCCAGCCCGGTCAAGCAGCTGGCAATGCGTTGCCATATCCCTGTCCGGCAGCCGGTATCATTGAAAGCGGTCTCTGAACAGGCCCTGTTCGGGCAATGGCAGGCGGATATCATGATCGTGGTCGCCTACGGTTTGCTGCTGCCGCCAGCGGTACTCACGCTGCCGCGGCTGGGTTGTGTCAACGTGCATGCCTCGCTGCTGCCGCGCTGGCGGGGCGCGGCGCCGATACAGCGGGCCATTCTGGCGGGTGACACCGAAACCGGTGTCAGCCTGATGCAAATGGAGGCCGGTCTCGACACCGGTCCGGTACTCGCCAGCGTGCGTTGCCCGATTACCGCGGATGATACGGGCAGCAGCCTGCATGACAAGCTGGCACGCCTGGGTGCCCGTTTGCTGGCTGACAATCTCACGGCCCTGGAACACGGCAGCATGACGGCCGCTCCGCAGGATAAGCGATATGCGACCTATGCCCCCAGGATCGAGAAGTCCGCGGCCGGCATTGACTGGGCGACGGCGGCAACCGACATCGCGCGCCAGGTCCGGGCATTCAATTCGTGGCCCGTGGCCGAGACCCGCTTCCGGGGCCGCCAGTTGCGCATCTGGGAGGCGGTTCCGCTTCCCGGGGAGACGGCGGCGGCGCCCGGCACGGTGCTTGCCGCCGGCAGTCAGGGTATTGATGTGGCCTGCGGCAGCGGTCGGCTGCGGATTCTCACATTACAGTTGCCGGGCGCACGGCCCGTGACGGCGGGGGATTTCGTCAACGCGCACGCCCTGGAGGGTGTCGCACTTGGCGACGCCTGACCGGACCGCCCCGCTGCCGGTATGATTATGTCCGTTCGTGCCCGTGCCGCCCGGGTACTATCCGGGGTCACTGAAGGCCGTTCGCTGGCCGATATTCTGCCGCCTGTGCTGGATGCCATGGCGGAGGCACGCCAGCGCGCCCTGTTGCAGGAACTGGTATACGGCACCCTGCGCTGGTACTACCGACTCGATGCCCTGCTCGGGCAGTTGCTCCGCAAATCGCTCAAACAGAAGGACGATGACCTGCGCTGCCTGCTGCTGACGGGTCTGTACCAGCTCGACCAGCTGGCCATGCCCCAGCGGGTGGCGGTGAACGAGACCGTCGAGGCTGTCCGCGATCTGGGCAAATCCTGGGCGGGCGGACTGGTCAACGCGGTATTACGCAACTTCCAGCGCCATTCCCCGGCGCTGCTGGCGAACCTGGCCGATAATCCGCAGGCCTACTACGCCCACCCGGCCTGGATGATCCGGCGACTGCAGGAACACTGGCCGCATGACTGGGCCGGCATCCTGGCGGCCAACAATGCCCGCCCACCCTTCTGCCTGCGTGTCAACCGGCAGCAAATGACGCGTGCCGAGTACCTGGAACTGCTGGACGAACAGTCGCTGGCGGCCACAGCGCTGCCGCACACCACCCAGGGGATACTGCTGGAATATCCCGTACCGGTCGCGCTGCTGCCCGGATTTGCCGCGGGCAGCGTATCGGTGCAGGACGGGGGCGCACAGCTGGCGGCCGTGTTGTTACAGCTGGCGCCGGGTCAGCGGGTCCTCGATGCCTGTGCGGCGCCCGGTGGAAAAACGGCGCACATCCTCGAGTCCGAACCCCGGCTTCGCGGGTTGACGGCGATCGATATCGATGCGCAGCGCCTGCAGCGTGTTGCCGGGAACCTGTCCCGGGCGGGACTGCGGACGGAACTGGTGCGTGGTGATGCGGCCGAGCCGTCATCCTGGTGGGACGGGGAACACTATGATCGCATCCTGCTGGACGCACCGTGCTCGGCTACGGGCGTGATCCGGCGCCATCCCGATATCAAATTGTTGCGCAAGGCGGATGATATTGACGGCCTTGCGCTGCAGCAGGGAAGGTTGCTGCAGGCACTGTGGCCCTTGCTGGCGCCAGGCGGTATGCTGTTGTATTGCACGTGTTCAGTACTGGCAGAAGAAAATACCCGTCAGATCGAGCACTTTCTGGCTGCCATGCCGGATGCCCGGGAAGTGACGGTGGCGGCGGCCTGGGGACGTGTCTGCCGACACGGGAGGCAGCTGCTGCCGGGTGATGACAATATGGATGGTTTTTACTTTGCATGTTTGCGCAAGCTAGATTAAACGGTTTCCAGTACCTGCTTCCCGTAACTGCGCATCTGCGGTATCTGGCCCTGTTGCTGGTTGCCGGTGCCGGTTTCTGTAACACCTTACCGGGGTATGCCGCTGAATCCGGTGCGCTCACGGTAAACGACACGGAAATCAGGCTGGACGGTGATGTTTACCTGCTGGATGCACAGTTTCTCATCGCTCTGAGCAGCGGTGCCCGTGAGGCGCTGGAGAATAGTGTCCCGCTGGTATTTGACCTGCAGGTGCAGCTGGTAAGGAAACATCGCTGGTGGTGGGACGCCATCACCACCGAAACCAGGCAGAACCGTCAGCTTGATTATCACGCGCTCAGCCGCAGCTTCATCGTCACTGACATGAACACCGGAATCCGGTCCAGCTATCGCCGGCTGGAAGATGCACTCCAGGCAACCGGCAGTATCCGGGATCTGGCGCTGATCAAGCGGCAGAAACTGCAGGACGACGGGATCTACGAGGTACGCCTGCGCGGCATTCTGGATATCGAGTCGCTGCCCACGCCGGTGCGACTGCCGGCCTACGTGTCGTCTGCATGGGACATGGACAGCAAGTGGTATACATGGCCATTGGTCCCCTGAAGCGCACGGCATTCGGCATGGCGCCTATGCTGGCGCTGTTTGCTCTCCTGCTGGTGTTGCTCTCGTACCTGAGCGACGCAACCCACAATTCAGAACGCTTTGGCCAGATGTATTCATGGCTGCTCGTGACCAATGCCGCCGGACTGGTTATTCTCGGCGCGCTTGTGGTCGCCAATATCGTCTGGCTGCTGGGACAGCATCGCAAACAGGTGCCCGGCGCCAGGATGACCACCCGTCTGGTCGTGATGTTTGTCATCCTTGCGGTGGTGCCGGTCTCGGTGGTTTACTATTTTTCATTGCAGTTTCTGCAGCGCGGTATCGACAGCTGGTTTGATGTACGCATTGAACAGGGGCTTGAGGATGCCATGGACCTCAGCAGGGCGGCGCTCGATGTGCGTCTGCGGGATATTCTGCAGCTCACGGCACGTATGGGCGACGAACTGGAGGATACGCCCGCGGCCACACTCTCACTGGCCCTCTATGACCAAAGACTCAGTAGTGGCGCAAGCGAGCTGACCCTGTTCGGCAGCGACGGCCGCATCATCGCTTCCAGCAGTGTTGATATAACAGCCATCGTGCCGACCCAGCCGAGTAACGAAATGCTGACTATCCTGCGCAAGGGAAAACACTACATCGGCCTCGATCCGGCCACTGACGCCGGACTGAATGCGCGTGTCCTGGTTCCGGTGCAGTCATCCCGGGTGGATAACGAGGTGTATACGCTGCAGGCACTGTATCCGGTTTCGGAACGTTTCAGTGTGCTGACCGACAATGTCCAGACCGCCTATACCCGCTACAAGGAACTGGCCTACCTGCGCAGGCCACTCAAGTTCAGTTATACCCTGACACTGTCCATTGTGCTGGTGTTGAGCCTGCTGGCGGCGATATGGGCAGCATTCCTGTCCGCGCGTCGGCTGGTCGCTCCGGTGCGGGATCTCGCCGAGGCGACCCACGCTGTGGCGGAAGGGGATTACAGCAAGCGCCTGCCGGTGGCCAGCGATGATGAGCTGGGATTTCTGGTGCGCTCATTCAATGATATGACACGGCGGCTGACCCGGGCGCGCGACCAGGCGCACGAGGGGCAGCAGCAGATCGAACGACAGCGCGCCTACCTTGAGGCGGTACTGGATAATCTGTCATCGGGTGTCATCAGTCTGGAGATCGACCTGTCCATCCGTGCGGTCAACCATACCGCCGGAAAGATACTGGGGGTGGATATGAATGCATACCTTGGCAAGTCATTGCCGGAGGCCGTTAGTGCGCATGCATTCCTGAAACCCTTTGTCGATGTCATCATCCGCCGGCGCGGCAACGCGGGGGGGAGCTGGCATGAGGAAGTATCACTGTTCGGCATCAGCGGTCGCCAGGTACTGATGTGCCGCGGCAGGGCGTTGCAGGCGGCGGGAAATACCAGCGGCGGCATGGTGGTCGTGTTCGATGATGTCACGGCGCTGATCCAGGCGCAGCGTAATGCGGCCTGGGGTGAGGTCGCCCGTCGACTGGCACACGAAATCAAGAATCCGCTGACGCCTATACAGTTATCCGCGGAAAGGTTGCGGCACCGTTATCTCGGGCGCATGGACGAGGAAGAGTACGAAATCCTGGACCGGGCCACGCATACCATCGTCAACCAGGTCGAGGCGATGAAAAAGATGGTCAATGCATTCAGTGAATATGCCCGGGCACCGCAAATCAGCCTGGAGCCGATGGACCTGAATCAGATCGTGCACGAGGTCATGGATCTCTATCGCAGCGGTGACCTAAACGCACGGATGGTGGAATACCTTGAAGACGGCCAGGCCTGTATCGAGGGGGATGCCGGGCGCTTGCGGCAACTGCTGCACAACCTGCTGAAGAACGCGCTTGAGGCGGTCAGGAATGTGCCGGATGCCTGCGTGAGTGTTGTCACGCATGTGCTGGAGGCGGACGGGAGGCATTATATCGAGCTGTGGGTGGAAGACAATGGCCCCGGTTTTGAACCCGGCGTACTGGAAAACGTATTCGAACCTTACGTGTCCACCAAGCCGAAAGGCAGTGGCCTCGGTCTGGCGATCGTGAAGAAGATTGTCGAGGAACACGGTGGAATGATCAGTGCGGAAACCATGGAAACGGGGGGTGCGCGCTTGCGGATCCGGCTGCAACTGTCCAGCAAGCCGGTTGTCACTGCCGCGGCAAGTACGGCGGGTCCGGGCAAAAGGGCACCAACGGGCGAGGCTGGGCTATAATACCCGTTCGCCGGAGGTGGTACCGGGTTGTGCCCTGATACAGGAGCTGCTGCAGTGCCTTTGGGAAATCTGACATGACGGGTCGCCATATTCTTGTAGTTGACGATGAACCGGAAATCCGGAGGCTTGTCAGTGAAATCCTCGAAGACGAAGGTTATACCGTGTCCACAGCTGAAGGCGGCGAGGCGGCACGCAACGCCCGCCGCACACGGCGTCCGGACCTTATATTGCTGGATATCTGGATGGAAGACGTGGACGGCATCACACTGTTGCGCGAGTGGTCGGAAAACGGCGACCTGCCCTGTCCCGTTGTGATGATGTCGGGCCATGGCACCGTGGAAACGGCGGTGGAGGCGACACGCCTGGGTGCCTATGATTTCATCGAAAAACCGATTTCACTCGCCAAGCTGCTGCTGACCGTTGAGCGTGCATTCGAAAGTGACCGCCTGCAACGGGAAAACGTGGATCTGCGCGGGCAGGCACAACCCCTGATCGAACCGATCGGCAAGTCGGAGATCATGCAGCGGCTGCGGGAACAGGCACGCAAAATCGCCCAGCACAACAGCTGTGTGCTGATCACGGGTGAGTCCGGTGCAGGCAAGGAGACCTTCGCCCGCTATATCCATAACCAGAGCCAGCGCCGTGAAGGGCCCTTTGTAGAGATCGCGGTCGGTTCGATCTCGGAGGAAAACTCTGACGCTGAACTGTTTGGCCAGGAAGACGGAGAAAATATCCGTTATGGGCGGCTGGAACAGGCTAATGGCGGCACCCTGTGCATCGGCGATATTGCGGACATGGACCAGCAGACGCAGGCGCGCCTGCTGAGCGTATTCCAGAAAAATTCGTTTACCCGGCTGGGCAGCAGGCTGGATGTGGAGGTTGACCTGAGAGTGATCGCGACCACCCAGCGCAACCTCGAAGAGGAAGTCGCGGCCGGGCGCCTGAGGGATGACCTGTTCTACCACCTTAACGTCGTGCCCCTGAAGATTCCATCGCTGCGTGAGCATCCGGATGACGTGCTCGACCTGCTGGTTTTTTACATCGACCATCTGGTGGCGCACGAACGGCTCTCCTATCGTCATTTCAGCGTTGCGGCGCAAAACCGGTTGCGCAATTATGAATGGCCTGGAAATATTCGTGAGCTGAGGAATCTGGTACAGCGCCTGCTGATTCTGGGAACGGGCGAGGAGATCGAGCTGGAGGAAGTGGAGCAGGCCATCAGCAGTCAGCCGGGCGGGCTGCCGGCCGTCGGTGCTCCGTCATTGCCATATGATCTGCCGTTGCGCGAGGCGCGTGAACAGTTTGAATACAATTATCTCATACATCAGCTGCGCGAAGTGGGCGGCAGTGTGGGCAAGCTGGCCAAGCTGGTCGGGATGGAACGCACGCACCTTTATCGCAAGCTGCGAGCGCTTGGTATCGATCACAAGAAAGGTGTCGATTAGGCACGTATCTGTCAACCTCAAGTCGGAACCGCTCAGTCAATGAAGATAATTATCCTGGGTGCCGGTCAGGTCGGCTCATCGGTAGCCAACAACCTGGCCAGCGAAGCGAACGACATTACGGTTGTTGACAATAACTCCGCCGTTCTGCAGGAACTGCAGGATCGTCTGGATATACGCACGGTGGTCGGGCAAGCTTCCCATCCTGAAATCCTGACCATGGCGGGTGCCGACGATGCCGATATGGTCATTGCGGTAACCAACAGCGACGAGACCAATATGATCGCCTGCCAGGTCGCCTACACCCTGTTCCATACCCCGACAAAAATCGCCCGCGTGCGTTCTGTGGAGTACCTGAATCACCCGCAGTTGTTTGCGCAGGAATCACTGCCGATTGACGTCCTGATCAGCCCGGAACAGCTGGTTACCGATTATATAGAGCGGCTGATCGAGCATCCGGGCGCCCTGCAGGTGCTGGATTTCGCGGACGGCCGGGTCCAGCTGGTGGCAGTGCATGCCTACTACGGCGGGCCACTGGTCGGGCATGAGCTGTGCGACCTGAGAAAGCACATGCCGGGAATCGATGCGCGGGTGGCCGCCATATTTCGCAAGGGCAAGCCGATCAGCCCTGAAGGCGACACCATCATTGAGGCCGATGATGAGGTCTTTTTTGTGGCGGCGCGCAAGCACATCCGTGACGTCATGAGCGAATTGCGCAAGATGGACAAGCCGGTCAAGCGAGTGCTGATCGCAGGCGGCGGCAATATCGGGTTGCGGCTGGCGTCCACCATAGAAAAGCGCTACCAGGTCAAGATCATCGAACGCGATGAAGAGCGCGCAAGACTCTTATCTGAAACGCTCGGCAGGGCGATCGTTCTCCTGGGCGATGCCGCGGACAGGGAGTTGCTGCTGGATGAGAATATCGGGAGCGCCGACGTCTTTTGCGCCCTGACCAATGACGAGGAGGCGAACATCCTCTCCGCCATGCTCGCCAAGCGCCTGGGTGCGCGCAAGGTCATGTCGCTGATCAACCGCGCGTCCTATGTCGACCTGGTGGAAAGTGAAACCATTGATGTCGCGATTTCACCGCAGCAGGCGACCATCGGCAGCCTGTTGACCCATGTCCGGCGCGGTGATGTGGTGAAGGTACATTCCTTGCGCCGCGGTGCTGCCGAGGCTATCGAGGCGGTTGCACACGGTACTCGTGACAGCTCGAAAGTGGTCGGTCGCATGATCGACGAAATCAGGCTGCCGTCCGGAACGACGATAGGCGCTATCGTGCGCGGCGATGAGGTAGTCATTGCGCACCATGATGCGGTGATCGAGACTGATGATCACGTCATTCTGTTTCTGTCAGACAAACGTTGTATCAAGGAGGTAGAGACCCTGTTCCAGGTCGGGGTTACTTTCTTTTAATGCGCCGTCGCAGGGGCGCGCCACGTTCTGACTGATACGGTCTGTCATGCATTTTCTTTCCATACAGCGCTTGCTCGGCCTGTTGCTGATGATCTTCAGCTGTTCACTGCTGCCACCGACCGTGATTTCCTGGATCTATCATGACGGACAGGATCGTGTGTTTCTGGTGGCCGCCCTGGTGGTCATCTCGCTGGGATTGTTGATGTGGCTTCCCTCAAGGCATTTCAGGAGTGAGATGCGCGTCCGAGATGGTTTTTTGATCGTGGTGATGTTCTGGGTGGTGCTCGGATTCGCCGGCGCCATACCATTGGCGATCTCGGAAAATCCCCACTTATCGGTAACCGACGCGGTTTTCGAGTCCTTTTCAGGCCTTACCACTACCGGCGCCACGGTGATTACCGGACTGGATCAGCTGCCGCAATCTGTACTCTATTACCGACAGCAGCTGCAGTGGCTGGGCGGCATGGGCATCATTGTGCTGGCGGTTGCCATCATGCCCATGCTGGGTGTTGGCGGTATGCAGCTGTATCGGGCCGAGACGCCCGGCCCGTTGAAGGATTCCAAGATGACGCCGCGTATCACGGAGACGGCCAAGGCGCTCTGGTATATCTACCTGGGTCTGACCATTGTCTGTGCGGTGTGCTACTGGCTGGCGGGCATGAGCGGTTTTGATGCCGTTGCGCACAGTTTCTCGACCGTCGCCATCGGCGGGTTTTCCACTCACGACCACAGTATCGGTTTCTTCCGGAGTTCCACCATTGAGCTGGTTGCCGTCATATTCATGCTGATGTCCGGCATGAATTTCGCGCTGCATTTCATGGCGTGGCGCTCGTTAAGCCTGCGTCCCTACCTGCAGGAGTCCGAGGTGCGTGCCTATCTGGGTGTGCTGGCGCTGGTCAGCGTCATCACGGCGGGCTACCTGTATTACACGGATACCTTCATTTACTTCGGTGACGCCCTGTACGCCGGCCTGTTTCAGGCCGTTTCAATCGGGACAACCACCGGATTCACGACAGAGCAGTATTTCGACTGGCCCAGTTTCCTTCCGGTCATGCTCCTGTTCGTGAGTTTTATCGGCGGCTGTGCCGGATCGACCGGCGGGGGCATGAAAGTGATCCGCTTCCTGTTGTTGCTTAAACAGGGGCATCGGGAAACCATGCGTCTCATCCATCCCAATGCCCAGGTGCCGGTCAAAATCAATGCCAAGCCCATGCCGGATCGGGTCGTTAATGCCGTATGGGGTTTTTTTGCAGCCTATGTGGCCAGCTTTGTCATCATCATGCTGTTCGTGATGGCCACGGGTCTGGATCAAGTGACAGCCTTTTCGGCGGTTGCGGCCTGTATGAACAACCTGGGTCCCGGTCTGGGGAGTGTGGGCGCCAATTATGTTGGCATCAACGATCCGGCCAAGTGGGCGCTTTCATTCGCCATGATGCTGGGACGCCTGGAGGTCTTCACCTTGCTGATCCTGTTTACCCGGGCTTTCTGGCGGCCCTGACGGCGGCTGCGGTTTCAGCTCCCGGGCTGTAGCCGCACCGGAATCAAGACAAATATTCACATGCGGTCTTTGCGTTGCCGGCGGTTTGTCCCGATGAAGCCCCGCTGCCGGTGCCCGGAACATGGCCGCTTACCCGGGTCTTTTGGTATAGAGAAAAGGCTCGCCCTCAGGACGGGTGCGGAAGCGCCGGTAGCTCCACTGGTATTGTTCGGGGCATTCCCTGATGCAATCCTCAACGGTTTGATTGGTCGCGGCAACGGCCGCCTCGAGACTGGTTGAATGCACGGCCGCGTGCGCCAGGCTGAAATTGAGGTGGTAGCCGCGTCCCCATGACAGGCGTTCACACCACACAAATATAACAGGCGCAGCGGTTTTTGAGGCCAGCCGACCCAGCAGCACCATGCTGTAGGCTGGAACACCGAAGAAGGGCGCGAACATACCGGTACCGGCCTGCGGTTCCTGGTCTGGCAGCATGGCGACGGTGTCGCCGCGGGCCAGGGTCTTGTAGAGTATGCGGATTCCCTGCGCAGTCGCCGGCACGTAACTGCCGCCCATCCGGGTGCGGGCGGTTTGTATCAGTTCTTCCAGTTCGGGCATTTTGAGCGGCCGATAGAGGCAGGTGATGTTGTAGCGTGCGGCGCAATACAGCCCCGCCACCTCCCAGGCACCCAGATGCGGGGTGACCAGGATAAGCCCCCTCCCCTGTTCAACGGCCCCTTCAACCAGCGACTCGCCTTCGATCCGCCTGATCAGGCCCAGTGTCCGTTCACCGCGCCGCAACCACAGGGCACCGGTCTCCATAATGGTTTTGCCGGTTTCCCGCAGACTGGCACGCAGCAGTCCGCGTTGTCCGGCGATGGTGAGCTCCGGCCAGCACAGGGCTATGTTCACTGCGGTCGTATCTCTGGAGCGATTGGGTGCCAGGATCAGACCCCAGCCAACCAGCCAGCCCAAGCCGTGCAGGAGCGGCAGTGGCAGCCAGGCACATAGATAGAGCATATATTTGATCAGGAGAGGCCGCATTCTGGTAATATTTTTATAATAATTCCCACATAATAAACAATATAAATGGAAATATATATTATATTTACACTTTTTACTTATTGTTTATCTTAGTACCATATTATAAACAATAATAAGTTAATTAATATAATATGTGGGTAATTATGACATATTTATGTCGATAATATTAATAATGTGGTTAATTAATGATCTTCCGTTGATACAATGGGCGGCCACTTTATCGACTGATAAAGGCAGGCGCCACGTATTTTATGCAATCTGATGCATCCCGGAACAGACATTTGTTGCCACGCCTGAACATTAAGCTGAGAATGATCGTTGTTGGCATGCCAGAAATCAGGAGTGCGAGCAAATGACACGTGAGGTAAAGGCGCTGTCTCCCCGGCAGGCGTGGGAGATGTTGGAGGAAAATCCACGCGTTGTATTAATTGACGTTCGCTCCAGCATGGAATATCTGTTTGTCGGGCATCCTGTGGGAAGTGTTCACGTGCCCTGGATTGATGCGCCCGAATGGACGGTGAATCCACATTTCGTGACTGAGGTGCGCAAGGTTTTGCTGGGTGGTGTCGGAATGGGGGAACACAGCAACGATGCACCGGTCGTCCTGATCTGTCGCAGTGGAAAGCGCTCCCTGGAAGCAGGTAATCTATTGATTGAAAAAGAATTTAAGGAGGTGTTCAACGTTGACGAGGGTTTTGAAGGTGAGCTCGATGAACACCACCAACGCAGCACAACCGGCGGCTGGCGCTATCACGGCCTGCCGTGGGAGCAGTGTTAGCCAGGGCATGGCAGGTTTTGTGTAAATTGACCCTTATATAACGGGATAATATAATAAAGTGCTCATATTTTGCTTGGCATGATTCGGCGCATTCATATCGAGGCGGAATCCGGCAATTTGTCAAAGGGCTAAAGGCTATAATTTCTTTTATCAGAAACACATAACATCATCATGACATCCAGGCTGCAGGCGGATGTCTTACGAGGAGAACAAATATGTCAACGACAGCCGAAAATGTTCAGGATAATGCGCAGCTGGATGCTTGGCTGGATAAAAAGCTCGATGAGCTTTTACCAAAGAAACTGGAAGAGATTGATGCCTCAAGGACACCGTCCATGTCCCTTATCGCGACCAAGGGAACGCTGGACTGGGCCTACCCGCCTTTTATCCTCGCATCGACCGCCGCCGCATTGGGCTGGGACACCAGCATCTTTTTTACCTTCTACGGTCTGTTGCTGCTGAAGAAGGATATTTCGGCCCAGGTCAGCCCGCTGGGCAATCCCGCAATGCCCATGAAGATGCCGTTTGGCCCGAAGTGGTTTCAGGATTTTGAATGGCCGATGCCGAACCTGATCATGGCGGGTATTCCGGGTTTTGAGAAGGTAGCCACCGGTCTGATGAAGAAGACATTCAAGAACAAGGGCGTAGCGACGGTCGAGGAACTGCGCAGTCTGTGTCTCGAAGCCGATGTGAAAATGGTGGCCTGCCAGATGACGGTGGACGTGTTCGGGTTTGACTCCAGTGACTTCATTCCCGAGGTTACGGACTACGTCGGCGCGACCTCATTCCTGCCGGTTGCCCAGAAATCGGATGTCTGTCTGTTTGTCTGACTGATACGACTCCCTGGTTGGCCATACTGCATGGCCACTTGATTATCAGGGCGTGCCAACGGCACGCCTTTTTTGCCTACAGGGATGGCCGCCTTCGCACTTCCCTGTGCTCAACGGAACCCGGACATCCTGTCCAGCGCATGTGTGGGACAGCGTAAAAAGATACCTGTAAGCTTGCAGGATGCGTGATCTGTATCCACCTTTAACTCCGTATCGGACACATGCGCTCGCCGTCCCGGGCGGACAGCAGCTGTATGTGGAAGAGTGCGGTCATCCGGAGGGGCTGCCGGTAGTGTTTCTTCATGGCGGACCGGGAGCCGGGTGCGAAGACTGGCACCGGCAGTTTTTCGATCCTGAGCGCTACCGGATCGTGCTGTTTGACCAGCGCGGGTGTGGACGTTCAGTCCCGCACGCAACCCTGGAGAATAATACCACTCAAACTCTCGTGTCTGATCTGGAGGGCGTCCGGAAACATCTGGGTATCGACAAATGGGTGGTATTCGGCGGGTCCTGGGGTTCCACCCTGGGGCTGGTGTATGCACAAGCCCACCCGGGATGCGTGCTTGGACTGATATTGCGCGGGATTTTTCTGTGCCGTGCGCGGGATATACACTGGTTCTACCAGGAAGGCGCGTCATATCTGCTGCCGGATTACTGGGAAGATTTTCTCCAGCCCATTGCCGAAGATGAGCGGGATGACCTCGTCAGCGCCTATTACCGGCGCCTGACCGGCGAGGACGAGGTTGCCCGGATGGCGGCAGCCAGGGCCTGGTCGTTATGGGAGGGCCGCGCCTCAACCCTGTTGCCAAGGAAATCGGTGGTGGACCATTTCACAAGACCGCATACGGCATTGAGCCTGGCACGGATAGAATGCCACTACTTCATGAACGACAGTTTTCTGGAATCCGGTCAGATACTGAACAATGCCGGCCGACTCGGTGATATACCGGGTGTCATCGTACACGGCCGCTACGACGTGGTCTGCCCGGTGGAACAGGCGTGGGTGCTGCACGCCGCCTGGCCGCAGTCACAACTGCGGATTATCCCGGATGCCGGGCATTCAGCCTTCGAACCCGGAATCGTTGATGCGCTGGTAACGACTACGGACCAGTTTGCGGTACGTTATCGATGATTGCACTCCTGCAGCGTGTCCGGTGCGCCCACGTCGAGGTTGCCGGGGAGCGTATTGCAGGTATCGAAGGGGGTTTGCTTGTCTTTGCGGGCATGCAACGGGGTGATACCGAGCAGGAAGGAGACCGGTTGCTGAAGCGCATTCTGGGTTACCGGGTATTCACGGACAACGCGGGCAGAATGAATCTCAATGTGCAGGAGGCCGGGGGCGGTGTGTTGCTGGTACCGCAGTTCACGCTGGCAGCCGATACCCGCAAGGGGCTGCGGCCGAGTTTTACACCGGCAGCGGCTCCGGACACCGGTGAACGTCTGTTCGAGTATCTGGCCGGGCAGGCGCTTGGCAGGCACGCGCCGGTGGCTTGCGGGCGCTTCGGCGCAGACATGCAGGTGTCGCTGGTCAATGATGGCCCGGTTACCTTCTGGCTGGAGGTCAACCCGATTGTCCAGGCGCAACAGGCAGGTTAATCCGTCGCCATAAGCTGTTAGTATTGGATTTCAGGTTCAACACCTTATGGTAGCTTTCATGTCTGAGCGGCACACCACGGTTAACCGGGACACACTGGAGACGCAAATCAGCGTAACCGTCGATCTGGATGGCACGGGCGCTGGCAGCTTTGCCACCGGCCTGCCGTTCCTGGAGCACATGCTGGATCAGGTGGCCCGGCACGGTATGCTGGATCTTGATATCAGTGCACAGGGTGACCTGCATATCGATGCCCATCACACCGTGGAGGATATCGGCATAACGCTGGGGCAGGCGGTGGCCGGCGCACTTGCCGATAAACGCGGCATCCGCCGCTACGGGCACGCCTACGTACCCCTGGACGAGGCCCTGACACGCGTGGTCATCGATTTCTCCGGACGTCCCGGTCTGGAGTACCATGCGGATTTCCCGCGTGCCAGGATCGGAGACTTTGATGTGGACCTGTTTCATGAGTTCTTTCAAGGCTTCACCAACCACGCCCTGGTGACACTGCACATTGACTGCCTGCGTGGCGATAATGCACACCATGTCGCTGAAACCATTTTCAAGGCATTTGGCCGTGCCATGCGCATGGCGCTGGAGCCAGATGCCGCAATGGGCGACCGGCTTCCGTCAACCAAGGGGAGTCTCTGAGACCATTCAGAAACCGGTCTGCCTTCCGGTTGTTTGTTACACGCTGTTTCCGTTATGACTTCAATCGCGATTATCGATTACGGCATGGGCAACCTGCATTCCATCGCCAAGGCGCTGGAGCATGTAGCGGGCAGGGTGCGCGTCATTGTCAGCAGCCGCCAGGAGCGGATTATGGAGGCCGATCGCGTGGTATTTCCGGGTGTGGGCGCAATACGCGACTGCATGGGGATGCTGCGGCAGTCAGGTCTGGACGAGGTGGTCGTTCAAGCTGCCGCTACGCGGCCGTTGCTGGGCGTGTGCCTGGGCATGCAGGCGCTGCTGGAATCCAGCGAGGAGAACGAGGGAACGGCCTGTCTGGGGATAGTCCCCGGCAAGGTGGTTCATTTCCCGAAAGCTATGCCGGTGGCGGAAGCCGGGGAGCGGCTCAAGATTCCCCATATGGGCTGGAACCAGGTATTTTGGAAGCAGGAACATCCCATGCGGAAGGATATCCCGACGGGCAGCCGCTTCTATTTCGTGCACAGCTACTACACCGAGCCGGCGCGTCCGGATGACGTGGCGGCAACCACGCCTTATGGCATCGACTTCGCATCGGTGATTGCACATGACAATGTCATTGCCGTGCAGTTTCACCCGGAGAAAAGCCAGCATGCCGGTCTGCGGCTACTGGCCAATTTTGTTGGCTGGAATGGAGAGTCATGACACATGTTGCTAATTCCCGCAATTGATATCAAGGACGGCAAGTGCGTTCGTCTGCGCCAGGGTGACATGGAGCAGGAAACCGTTTTTGGCGATGACCCGGTCGCAATGGCGCGGCGCTGGGTGGATGCCGGCGCACGCCGTCTGCATATGGTGGACCTGAATGGTGCATTCAAGGGCAGGCCGGTCAATGCCGCGGCAATCAGGGCGGTGGCCGAAGCGTTTCCCGGTTTGCCGATTCAGGTCGGCGGGGGTATCCGCGACGAGGATACCGTGCAGGCCTACCTGGATGCCGGTGTCCAGTATGTCATCATCGGAACCAAGGCGGTGAGTGCCCCGCACTTCGTCAACGATCTGTGTCTCGAATTTCCGGGACACATTATTGTGGGCCTGGATGCCAGGGACGGCAAGGTCGCCATCGATGGTTGGTCGAAGTTGTCAGGCCATCCGGTCATCGATATGGCACGGCGTTTCGAACAGGACGGCGTGGAAGCCATCGTCTTTACCGATATCGGACGCGACGGCATGATGAGCGGGATCAACCTGGAGGCGACGGTGGAACTGGCGCGGGCCATAAATATACCGGTGATCGCCTCGGGCGGTATTACCGGTATTGAAGACATCCGTGCCCTGTGCGCGGTGTATGATGAAGGTATCATGGGTGCGATAACCGGCCGCGCCCTCTATGAAGGTATGCTCGACCTGACAGAGGCGCAGCGGCTTGCTGATGAAGTGTGCGGGAGCGGGGCAGGCTGAGGCCGGCGCATGGGACTTGCGAAGCGCATCATTCCCTGTCTGGATGTCGATGCCGGCCGGGTTGTCAAGGGCGTGCGGTTCGTCGATATCCGTGATGCCGGCGATCCGGTTGAGGTTGCACGCCGCTACGATGAAGAAGGTGCCGACGAGATTACCTTTCTCGACATCACGGCGAGTTCGGACCAGCGCGAAACCATGGTGCATGTGGTGGAACAGGTTGCCGGCGAGGTGTTCATCCCACTGACCGTGGGGGGCGGGATAAGAGAGGTTGCTGACATCCGGCGCATGCTGAATGCCGGGGCGGACAAGGTCGGTATCAATACCGCGGCGGTTTTCAACCCGGAATTTGTCAGGGAAGCCGCCGCGCGTTTCGGTTCCCAGTGCATCGTCGTGGCAATCGACGCCAAGCAGGTGAGCGCGGCAGGCGAAGCGGCGCGCTGGGAAATCTTCACCCATGGCGGCCGCAAGCCAACCGGGATCGACGCCGTCGAATGGGCACAGCGCATGGTGGCGTATGGTGCCGGCGAAATCCTGCTCACCAGTATGGATCGGGACGGTACGCGGGACGGGTTCGATATTGCGCTGACGCGCGCCATCGCCACGGCTGTGGAGGTGCCGGTAATCGCCTCGGGCGGTGTCGGAACGCTGGAACACCTGGCTGCGGGCGTCCTCGAGGGGAGGGCGGACGCGGTGCTGGCGGCCAGCATTTTTCACTTCGGGGAATACACGGTTGGCGAGGCCAAGCAGTACATGGCCTCGCGGGGTATCGAGGTGCGCTTGTAGAAAACCGGTATTTCACCGCAAGGATGCAAAGGTAGCAAGGATGATTTTTACAGGCTGTTCGTATCGTTCCCGCATGCGGGGACTTGCGCGATTGTTCTGTTTTCACGAAGCCAGGACAATTTGGCGGCATTGCGTCTTTGCGGCTGGATCACAGGTTAGCGATATGCACAACGAAGGCTGGCTGGATGCAATCAAGTGGACGGACGACGGCCTGGTGCCCGCCATCGCGCAGGACGCCGGCGATGGCAGAATCCTGATGGTTGCCTGGATGAACCGGGAGGCGCTGGCGCTGACGGCCCGTGAGGGCAGGTCGGTATACTGGTCGCGTTCCCGGCAAAAGCTGTGGCGCAAGGGCGAGGAATCCGGTCACGGGCAGCTGGTGAAAGAGATCCGGCTGGACTGTGACAATGACGTCATTGTATTGCAGGTGGAACAGGAGGGAGGCATCGCCTGTCATACAGGAAGGCGCAGCTGTTTTTTCCAGCGCCTTGAAAATGGCCGCTGGATTGCAGTGGAACCGGTACTGAAAGACCCCGGGACGATATACGGAAAACCATGAGTTCAATACTGAAATCTCTGGCTCAGGTCATCGAGGCGCGCAAATCGGCAACCGCCGACAGCTCCTATGTGGCAAGCCTGTTCGAGCAGGGTATGGATGCCATTCTCAAGAAGGTCGGGGAAGAGGCAACCGAGACCATACTCGCGGCCAAGGGTACGGATGACGGCGAACTGGTCCATGAGACCGCAGATCTGTGGTTTCACACCCTTGTCATGCTGGCGGCCCGTGGTCTGGGACCGGAGTCGGTGCTGGCGGAACTGGAGCGGCGCTTAGGTACTTCCGGCGTTGTTGAGAAGGCCGCGCGCGACAAATAGCGTATCATTGGCATAGTGCGGGCAGGTCTGGAGAGAGAGTGATGGGTATAAGTATCTGGCAACTGTTGATTATCCTGGCCATTGTGCTGGTGTTGTTCGGCGCAAAACGCTTGCGCAACCTGGGGTCGGACCTCGGTGGGGCCATCAAGGGTTTCCGTCATGCCATGCGCGAGGGGGAAGACGAGTCCGGAAGTGACAAGACCCTGGAAGACAGGGACAGCGGTAATGTGATCGATGGCGAATCCACCCGCCATGACAAGGACAAGGTCTGACCGGTTTATCGGAGGCGGTTACCGGCCGGATTTTCCATGTTTGACATCGGTTTCTGGGAAATCATTTTTATAATGGTAGTCGCCCTGCTGGTGGTGGGGCCGGAACGCCTGCCCCGCATTGCCCGCACTGCAGGGCTGTGGCTTGGGAAAATGCGCGGCTTCGTGGCGTCTGTGAAGGCGGACATCGATCACGAGCTTGCCGCGGAAGAGCTCAGGAAGACACTGGCAAGGCAGACGGCTGTTCCGGAGCTCGAAGAGCTGGTTGATGAAGTAACCGGGAAGCCGCTGAAGGCAGGCGAACGTGCTGCGCGTGAAGCCCCTGACAGTAATCAGGCAGCAGGTAATGCAACCAGCCCTGTTTCCGGCATTGCAGCGGATGACTCAACAAAATAACCAGACAGCCGTCCCGCCCGACGACACCGAACAGCCGCTGATTTATCACCTGATTGAACTGCGCGACCGGCTGTTGCGGGTCGTGCTGGTGGTTGCAGTGGTGTTTCTGGTGCTGATGCCGTTTTCCAATACCCTGTTTTCCTTGTTGTCCGGTCCGCTGATGGCCCATATGCCGGAGAATTCCAGCATGATCGCCATCGAGGTCGCTTCGCCTTTCCTGATCCCGTTCAAGCTGACCCTTGTGCTGGCATTGTTTATTGCCATGCCATTCGTGCTGTACCAGATGTGGGCCTTTATCGCTCCCGGACTTTACCGGCATGAACGGCGTCTGGTGCTGCCGTTGCTCGTATCCAGCACTCTCCTGTTCTATGCCGGCGCCGCGTTTGCCTACTTTGTGGTGTTTCCGCTGGTATTTGCGTTCTTTACCAGTACCGCGCCCGAAGGTGTGTCGGTGATGACCGATATCAGTCGATATCTGGATTTCGTGCTGACCCTGTTTTTTGCCTTCGGTGCCGCTTTCGAGGTCCCGGTCATTACCGTATTGCTGGTGTGGACCGGTATGGTGAATCAGGAGGGTCTGCGCCAGAAGCGGCCCTACATAATCGTGGCGGCATTCGTCATCGGTATGCTGCTGACGCCGCCCGATGTTATATCCCAGACACTGCTGGCGGTGCCTGTGTGGCTGCTGTTCGAGGCCGGTGTCTTCTTTTCCGGCTGGTTCGAGCGCCAGTCCGAACGGGATACCGATAAGGATCAGGAGACGCCGGATGCGGGCTATCGGCCGATGAGCGATGACGAAATGGATGCGGAGCTGGACAGGATCGAGGCTGAGGAGAAGGATCGGGGGGGCTCCCGATAGATCACGGAACGGTTTCCTGCCATACGGGTGCCTGGAAAGCGTTGGCCATCATGGTAAACACCGGCCACTTCACGGCGGCCTGCGTTTTCCTGGCGCAGCGCCTGTAATCAGGGGAGTTTGTTCCCCGCAACGGTCTTGAGTTGCACGGGTTTTTTCTCTCCCAGCATAATGCTGGTGTCGATGGGATCGCTGTATAGCCCGATTTCGATGGGAACCGGCTTTGCAATGGCAAAACCCTGCGCATAGTCAATGCCGACCTCACGGACCGCCGCAAGCGTGTCCGTGTCCTCGACAAATTCCGCGATGGTCTTTATCCGCATGGTGTGGCCGATCTGGTTGATCGCTTCCACCATAGCCCGGTCGATATTGTCATTAACCATGTTCTTGATAAAGCAGCCGTCCAGCTTGAGGTAATCGACCAGCAGGTTTTTCAGGTAGCCGAATGAACTCAGGCCGACGCCGAAGTCATCCAGCGCAAAACGGCAGCCCATTTCCCGCAGTGTCGTGATCAGGGTGGAGGCATTGCAGAGATTTGCGATTACCGCGGTCTCGGTAATTTCAAAGCACAGAATTTCCGGCGGCACCCTGCTGTTTATGATTTCGCTCACCAGAAAATCCATAAACCGCTCGTCCGACAGGGACTGGCCGGACAGGTTGATGCAGCAGCTGCTGATGCGCTGCATGACCCGGTCGAGATCGAGGGTGAGTGCCCTGAAAGTGTTGTTGATAACCCAGCGGTCAATGGCCGGCATCAGGCAGAAACGCTCGGCGGACGGAATGAAAGACCCCGGACCGACGATTTCACTGTTTTCATCCAGCATTCGCAGGAGGACTTCCCCGTGGGTTGTGTTTTTCTCATCCGCTATGTCGTCAAGTCGTGCTATTGGCTGAAAATAAAGCCGGAAACGGTTTTGCTCCAGTACGTCCTGTATGCGTTGAACCCACTGCATCTGGCCGTGGCGTTCCGCCATGACTTCATCATCGGGCTCATATACATGGATGCAGTTTCTGCCCCGGTCCTTCGCCACGTAACAGGCGGAATCAGCTGCACTCAGTATATCCGTCATGGTGCCGCTTTCAGAGGTAATCGGTACCAGCCCGATGCTGGCACCGATGCGGAAGGATTTGTTGTCCCACACAAAGCGGAAATCCTCAACGACCTTGCGTATGGTTTCCGCGGGCTCCCCGGCATTTTCGACGGAGCAGCCTTCCAGCAGAACCCCGAACTCATCGCCGCCGAGTCGCGCCAGGGTGTCCGCCTCGCGCAGTTCCAGACGTAACTTGATGGTCAACTGCTTGAGCAGTTCATCACCTGCAGTATGGCCGCAGGTATCATTGACGATCTTGAAGTTGTCCAGATCCATGTAGCAGAGCGCATGGCGGGTACCCGAGTTGCGTGTGCTCTCTATTGCATGGTTGAGACGATTCTCGAATTCACGCCGGTTTATAAGGCCTGTGAGGGAATCATGGGATGCCTGGTAGGACATCTTCTGTGCCAGACCGCGGAGTTCCGTCACATCGTGGAACACGATAACCACGCCGGTGATGTCTGCGTTGGAATCCCTGATCGGCGAGGCATTCAGCTCGATAGACAGGCGCTGGTTGCGGTGGCGGTGAATCAGCAGCAGGTACCCCGCAACCATGGAGCTCTTGCCCTGGTGCAGGCAGATTTCCACCGGATCGGGTGGTGTTTCCAGCGTCTTTTCATCGACAATCTTGAAGACCTTCATCATCGGTCTGCCGCGGGCGTCTTCGAGTTTCCAGCCAGTCGCCTGCTCGGCCACTTTATTCATGAATTCGATGTCACCGTTCATGTCGGTGGTGATCACACCGTCGCCGATGGAGCCAAGGGTGACCTGCGCACGCTCCTTTTCCTGGTGCAGTGCCTCCTTGGTGTGCTTCAGCGTGGTAATGTCGCGGATGGTGCCCTCGATACCAATTACCTCGCCGTGCTCACCATGCCGGTAGTGCGAGTTTTCCGAGATCCATATTTGAGTACCGTTCTTGTGCAGCAGTCGGGTTTCAAAATGCTGCATGCTCCCGTAATTGGTATCGAGTGCGTGCTTGAGGTCTTCGTATTCACTTGTACACACATAAAAATCGGAAATTTTCCTGTTCAATACCTCCTTGATCTCATAGCCGAGTAATTGTTCAATTGAAGGTGTTGTCCATAATATATTGCCATCCCTGTCGGTTTGGTAAATAGTGTCCTGCATGCTGTCGAAGATTGCGGTCATGCGTTGCTCGGAGGCGCGGATCTGATCCTCTGCACGCTGGCGCACCTTTATTTCATCCTGCAGGTCAAGGTTGGCTTTTTCGGCATAACGCTTGGCATTTTCCGCTGATTCCCTTGTGGTTACGAGTTTCTTGATGAGCTCGGTATTGTGTGAGCCCAGGCTGAAGGATTTTGCCAGAACCTTGCGCATGCTCCTTGAAGAGAACAGCATGACCGATGCAAATATGATGGTGATTATCGCCAGCGCCAGTTGAATGACGCCGCCCTCGTAGAGAAACCACACTGTCACGGGCAGCAGGGCAGGTGTGATGAATACGATGATGGTTTTTGGGGAGGATTGCATTGACGCGTAGGTTGTCAGCGAAATGCCCGCCAGCACGAGCAGTACAAACATCCGCTGCGCCAGCTCGCCATACATGATGGCAATAATTCCAAGCCCTCCCCAGAAGATGCCGGAAATCATGACTCCGCCTATATAGCGATTGCCCCATCCGCTGATTTCGTCGGAATGTTCGTCAGCGCGGGTCCCGGCGATAAACAGCGAGCGGATACCGGCCGCAATGATAGTGCAGATGGCCCAGCCAAGCAGCAGGCCGTGTGGAACAGGTCTCCAGAATACCGCGCAAACAATGGCAGCCATCAGCATGCTGATGATGAGTTCGGTCTGCAGCTGTTGATAGAGTAGCTGGATCTGGTCGGCACGGAACTGCCAACGGTTTATGGTCCTGCGTTCAATCTCGCCCCCGGGTCGTGGCTGGACGGACAGCTCGTGCCGTGTTTCGGTGACGAGCGAATCACCGTTGTCCTCGTAGTCTTCGTACATAAGGTGATGTATGCCTTGGTTGCTGTTACGCCGGGACCGCGGTATAGCGGGCAGCCACGGGCACCCCGCTGGTGGAGTAAGCGGTCTCAATGACAAAATCGGGCAAAAGCAGGTAAACTTTAGTTAATCAGGTATGTTTTTTTGTTTTTATTCAGTGGATTGGCATCCCTGCCGGCAAAGATCCGGTTAGATCCAGTTTATTCAGACGGTTACATGAGCCAGACGCCATGACCGAGGTTTTCCGGGATTTCCTCGCCAAATTCCGCGGCGAAAATCCACTCATCGCCATGTGTGCGGCTGATGGCTTATCAGCGAGATCGATAATGGTCGTAAATTATGGGTGGATTGAGAATAATGGGTGACCGGGAAAGAATGTTATTAATGTGGTAGAGACAATCAGGGAAATAAAACCATACCGTCTGGTGCCACAGCCGTTCCCTCTTTAAAGGTAGCGTAATGCGAAAAATTCTATTGGTGGTTTCGTCATTGATACTGGTGCTCGCAGCAACACGCGCAGCGGCTGCTAATACCGTTGTGCGCATACAAACCGATCTGGGTTCACTGGATATAGAACTGTTTGATGCAATCACGCCGATTACCGTCACAAACTTCCTGAACTATGTAAACGACGGTGACTATGAGGGGACTTTCTTTCATCGTGTCCTCGATGACTTTGTCGTACAGGGCGGGGGTTTTGTATATGACGGGCCGGAAAACAGTTTTTTCGCGGGAGGCACGTCGGAAATTCCCACGGATGATCCGATAGTGAATGAATTCAACCTGTCGAATACCCGCGGTACCATCGCCATGGCAAAGTTGCCGGATGATCCCGACAGCGCCACCAGCCAGTGGTTTTTCAACCTTACCGATAACTCAGAAAATCTGGACAATCAGAATGGGGGTTTTACGGTTTTTGCGAAGGTTCTGGGAGATGGTATGGATGTCATTGATGCGATTGCAGGTTTGCCTGTTTGTTCCGAGGTTTTCCTCCCGTTCGCCTGCGGGCAGTTTGTCGATACGCCAACGGTGGATCCGAACGCGATCTTCAGAACCAATGATGCACTGGTTAACGTGAATTACATTGGAATCGATGCCGACGGAGACGGGGTGATCGATTTTCTTGAGGATGCCGCACCGAGCGGCGGTGACGGCAACAATGACACCATTGCGGACAGCACCCAGCAGTATGTCGCTTCCTTCCCGGGGGCTGCGGGTGACTATATAACCCTGTCCGTACCTGCAACCGCCGCGATCAGTGATCTCGACATACTGGGTCGCAGCTATCTATTGTTCAGTACTCCCCGCGCACGTTGTGAAATCAACGGACTGGAGTTCAGGCATGGCCATGCCGGCTTCAGGGTGGCCGGTATCGCTGCAGGCAGCACCCTGGCAATTGACATATTATTACCGCCGGGGCAGACGCCGGATGCCTATTATCGATTCGGTGTCGTACCCGGTGAGACTGCCGCAAAGTGGCAGGAATTTCCGTTTGATGCGGTCTCGGTGACCGGCGCGCAAATCAGCGCGAATACCGTAACGCTGTATGTTGTCGACGGGGGGCGCGGTGATGCCGATCTGGTGCAGAACGGTGCCGTGGAAGTAGCGCCGGGAGGGCCTGCATTCACGGTGCCGCCTGTAGACCTCGACGATGATGATTGTGACGGACTGCTCGACTCTGTTGAGGACGGTGCGCCAAATGGTGGTGACGGGAACGGCGATGGCGTACCCGACAGTGCGCAGGTAAATATTGCCTCCCTGACCGATATCAGGGATAACTATGTAACGGTAGCGGCTCCGCCCGGTATTTTTCTCGACACGCTGAGAATCACCCAGGGGTCGAATTTCCTTCAGCAGGCGGATCCCGCCAGTCAGCTGAATGGCCTCAACTTTGCACACGGGTTCCTCGAATTCGGGGTCTCGAATACGGTTCAGGGCGGCAGTGCCGATATCAGGATTATTCTGCCGGAAGGTGAAGCACCGGTAACCTACTACAAGTACGGGCCGACGCCCGACAATCCCGTGAATCATCTGTACGAGTTCCTGTACGACGGTCAAACGGGTGCCGAGATCAACGGTAATATAGTGACCTTGCACTTTGTAGACGGGGAAAGGGGCGATTCCGACCTTGTGGCCAATGGTGTCATCGCCGACCCGGGGGCGCCTGCCCTGGCGGCCGAGATCGCCGGAGCCGCCGGCGGTAGCGGTGGTGGGTGTACTGTCGCCAACGAAGATCACAGGCCGGAACAGGCAGTTACCTGGTGGCTACTGCTGGGGTTGTTGTGCCTACTCGGTATCCGGCGGCAGGGCGCGTGGAGTATGCCCGGTCGGTAGAAATGGTGGGCCCGCCAGGACTCGAACCTGGGACCAAGGGATTCACTGTAACCTGATATTTCTACCAGGAGTGGACTATCTCACCACCCTTTTACTGTCAGGGTGCGGGACGCTCTTGCCTGTTATTAAGGACACTGAAGTCCCCAGGTAGTCTCTGCACCTTCCGGAGGTGCACCTCCGGCTTGGCTCAGGGTTGCCATCAGCCGTACTGTGAAGGGTTCCCTGAATTCATCCCGTTCATTTCATGCCTTCCGGCACGAACGCACCATTATTGATGAGTCCCCTGCTCTAACCAACTGAGCTACAGGCCCGAAGCGTTGCATTCTAGCAAGTTTTCACAATGGTTAAAGATTAATTAAAAATTATGATTATATTCATAATCTGCATATAATCTCTGGTATGGATAAATGTGTTCAATGCGGTGCACGGCTTGCAGGCCGACAGAAAAAGTACTGCTCAAGAAACTGCAAAAATACTTACGGTAACCTTAACTATCAAAGTTATCAGGCGCAGCAGTTACGCGGCAGACTTCGCAAGCTGAGACTGCTTAAACTTAAAGGGATGAAATGTAGTAGCTGTGGCTATCAAAAGAATCATGCTGCACTCGAGTTTCATCATCCCTCGCCGGAATCAAAGACTTTCCAGCTCGATTTGCGGTCACTATCAAATAGAAAATGGGAAGTGGTATTTAATGAGGCGGAAAAGTGTATTCTTCTATGCTCGAATTGCCATGCAGAGTTGCACAATCCGGATTGTGAACTCTAAGCAACCAATCTGCAGCTCGTGCAGAAACTGCCTGGAGTATAGCGCGCGGTGCTGCCGGTATCGACCGCCACCGCGTGCCGTGTTCGCATGAACCTCTGTTAATCGACTTCCAGAAAACTGCGCAAGGGTTCCGAACGGGTCGGATGGCGCAGTTTGCGCAGGGCCTTGGCCTCGATCTGGCGGATACGTTCCCGGGTGACGTCGAATTGCTTGCCGACCTCTTCCAGCGTGTGATCCGTATTCATGTCGATGCCGAAGCGCATGCGCAATACCTTTGCCTCGCGCGGTGTCAGGCCCGACAGCACACCCTGGGTGGCCTCCTTGAGGCCCTCCATGGAGGCGGAATCAATCGGTGAGTCGATGTTAACGTCCTCGATAAAATCACCCAGATGCGAATCCTCATCGTCACCAATGGGCGTTTCCATGGAAATCGGCTCCTTGGCGATCTTGAGTACCTTGCGGACCTTGTCTTCCGGCATGTCCATGCGTTCGGCCAGTTCCTCAGGTGTCGGTTCGCGGCCGATCTCCTGCAGCATCTGGCGGGAAATACGGTTGAGCTTGTTGATGGTCTCGATCATGTGCACCGGGATGCGGATGGTACGTGCCTGATCCGCTATCGAGCGGGTGATTGCCTGGCGAATCCACCAGGTGGCATAGGTCGAGAATTTGTAGCCGCGCCGGTATTCGAACTTGTCCACGGCCTTCATCAGGCCGATGTTGCCTTCCTGTATCAGGTCCAGGAACTGCAGGCCGCGATTGGTGTACTTTTTCGCAATCGAGATAACCAGGCGCAGGTTGGCCTCGACCATTTCCTTCTTCGCACGCCGTGCCTTGGCCTCGCCAATGGACATACGCCGGTTGATATCCTTGATCTCCGGGATGCTCAGGTGCGTCTTTGCCTGCAACACGAGCAGCTTGTTCTGGGCACGCAGAATCTCGTTCCGGTACTGTGCCAGTTGCGCCGAATACTTGTGTCCTCCCCTGACCTGGTTGTCAATCCAGTTCGGGTCCGTCTCGTTATTCGGGAAGGAAGTGATGAAGTCCTTGCGCGGCATTCCCGCCTGGGTGACGCAGGTATTCATAACACTGCGCTCGTAGGTGCGTATGCGGGTGATGGCATGGCGCAGGTTGGTGGTCAGGATATCCACGATGCGTGGCACCAGCTTGAGTATCAGGAACTGCTCACTGAGTTTGCCGCGCAGCTTTTCCACGCGACTCTTGTTTTTGCCGCCCTTTTCAAACGCGGCTACGAACTGCTGGTAGATCTTTTCCAGTTCGGCAAAGTGCAGACGCGTTTCCTCGGGGTCCGGGCCGGTGTCGACCGGTGATGCGTCCGTATCCTCGTCATCGTCATCACCGGAATCCGTATCTGCATCTGAATCCACGCTGTTGATATCCGCTTGCCCTGCCTGCTGCGCTGACGGTATTTCTTCCGCATCCGCAGCCGGGTCGACAAAGCCGCTGATCAGGTCGTTGAGGCGCATTTCTCCAGCCACAACCCGTTCATAACCGCGCAGCAGTGTGGCGACCGACTCCGGATAATCCGCCAGGGCATGCAGTACCTGGTTCAACCCGTCCTCAATGCGCTTGGCGATGACGATTTCGCCTTCGCGCGTGAGCAGTTCAACTGTGCCCATTTCCCGCATGTACATGCGTACCGGGTCCGTCGTCCGGCCGAACTCGCTATCGACGGTCACCAGGTTGGCAGCCGCTTCCTCCGCGGCGTCATCGTCCGCTGTATTTTTGGTGCTGGACAAGATCAGGGAATCGGTATCCGGTGCCACTTCGTGCACCATGATGCCCATGTCGTTGATCATGCCGATGATGTCTTCAATCTGCTGGGGATCGACAATTTCTTCCGGCAGATGATCATTGACTTCGGCATAGGTCAGGAAGCCCTGTTCCTTGCCTTTTTCAATCAACAGTTTCAGTCTTGATTGCTGTTCTTTGTCCATAGTCATCCGCGGGCATGCCGCATGCCCAGAGTCAGTTACTGGTTAAGGGTCCAAAAAAGAATCACGCAGTATAAAACAATATATGGTAGCTAACCAACAGGATTGCAAGTCGATTGCAGCAGTGCGGGTGTCGGCTAGCGTTGTTTGATCTCCTGGAGTTGTGACTGCAAATCCCATAATTCCTGCTTCTCCCGCTTGTCCAGGGGGCGTTCCTGTTGCGCCAGATTAAGACTTTCTATCTTTTTTTCAATGTGTTGTCTGTATATCAGTGTCAAATATCCCTTGAGATCCGGCAGCAGGTCCAGGTCTGCTTGTAACGGTTCCCAGCGGGCCAGCTGAAGGAGGTGGCGGGAATCTTCGCGATTGCGCCAGTGCTCCAGGATGGCAGCAGTATTCAGATCCGGGTGTTTCTGTAAAAGTTCCAGTAATTCAGTAAGTAAAGGTACGCCTGGAATATCCCTGACCTCATCCGGGAGCGTCTCGGTGAGGTTTCGGGCCAGCGTCGGCTGGTACAGGAGCAGGGCGATGGCCTTTCTTACCGGGCTGCCGCTGCCGGTCTGGTGCACGGCTGCCGGCCGCGGCCTGTCCGGCTGCTGTCGGGGTGCCATCAGCCGGCCGGCGAGACGATCGGCGTCGGTTCGTGCCAGAGCGGCCAGCCGTTCCACCATGAGCTGGCGGAACACGCCGTCGGGCTGCTGCATGAGCAGGGGTCTGGCAAGGTCCACCAGGCGTGCCCGCCCGTCGATGCTGTCGAGATCCAGGCCACTGGAGAGGCGCTCAAAAAACACATCCGACAAGTGGGCGGCGTTGGTGATGTGCTCCTCGAATGCCGCTTTGCCGATCCTGCGTACCAGGGTATCCGGGTCCTCGTCTTCCGGCAGAAACAGGAAGCGCGCCGCACGACCGTCACGCAGTACCGGCAGGGTGTTTTCCAGCGCCCGCCAGGCCGCCTCCCGGCCCGCCCGGTCACCATCGAAACAGAACACGACCTCGGGCACGGTACGGAACAGCCGTTCCAGATGTTCGGGCGTGGTCGCAGTGCCGAGTGTGGCAACGGCATAGTTGATATCAAACTGTGCCAGGGCCACGACGTCCATATAGCCTTCCACCACCAGGATCCTGTCAAGATCCCGTACCGCCTTGCGCGCCTCATACAGGCCGTATAACTCCTGTCCCTTGTGAAACACCGGAGACTCGGGGCTGTTGAGGTACTTGGGCTGGCCGTCATCGAGTACCCGTCCGCCGAATCCGATCGTGCGGCCGCGCCGGTCGCGGATGGGAAACTGGATACGGTCGCGGAAGCGGTCATAGGCTCCGCTGCCGTCCTCCCGCTCGATCAGCAGCCCGAGTTCCAGCAGGGAGCGGCGTGTCCGGGCATCCGTACCGACTGCTGCGGCCAGATTCTCCCAGCCGGGCGGTGCAAAGCCGATGTGGAAGCGAGCGGCGATCTCGCCCGTGAGGCCGCGGTTTTTCAGATAATTGACGGCACGCCCTGCCTGAGGATGTGCGCGCAGCTGTTGCCGGTAGTAGTCGGATACCAGCTCCAGCACGGCGTAGTGCGGCTGGGTCGAGTGTACAGGACCCGTGTCGCTGCCGGATTCCCGGGGCACTTCGAGGCCAGCGCGCTGTGCCAGTTCTTCAACCGCTTCGACGAAATCCATGTGTTCGTAATCCATCAAGAAACTGATGGCGCTTCCGTGTGCTCCGCAGCCGAAGCAGTGATAGAACTGCTTGACCGGGCTGACGGTAAACGAGGGTGTTTTTTCGTTGTGAAACGGGCAGCAGGCCTTGTATTCGCGTCCGGCCTTTCTGAGTTGCACCCGGGAATCGATGACTTCGACAATATCCGCGCGGGTCAACAGCTCGTCAATAAAGGATTGCGGTATGCGGCCGGCCATGCGGTTAGATTAAAGCGAAACAGATGGAATAACAGAATCCAGGATATTCACCGCAGAGACGCAGAGGACGCAAAGTATGACCGGATTATGGACCTAATCAGGATACCAGGGAATCATTAGCACCCGACTCACATTAGCGATTGGGCCAGGATCACCAACCTGCTGATTCAAATGGGAGTGTTTATTGGCAATAGTAAGAAAGGTATTACGCAGAAAAATTTGTTTTTCTCTGCGTTCTTTGCCCCTCTGCGGTGAATTCTCTTCAGCCCAGCCTGGACTTGATCATGGCGCTGACGGCGCCCATGTCGGCACGGCCCTGCAGCCGGGGCTTCAGCAGGCCCATGACCTTGCCCATGTCCTTGATCGTTGACGCCCCGATTTGTTCCAGTGCCTCGTCGATGAGTGATTGCAACTCGTCCTCTGTGAGCTGCTCCGGCAGGTAGCCGCGGATAATGTCCAGTTCCGCATTTTCCGTGGCGATCAGGTCGTCGCGCCCGGCCTTTTCGAACTGGGCGATGGACTCGCGACGCTGCTTTGCCATCCTGTCGAGCACGGCCGTGACCTGCACATCATCGAGCTCGATGCGCTCGTCCACCTCGCGTTGCTTGATGGCTGCGGTGATCAGGCGGATGGCCGCCAGGCGATCCTTGTCCCTGGCGCGCATGGCATCCTTCACATCCTCCTGAATGCGCTCCTTGAGGGATGGCATGGAAAAGTGTCGGGAAGGATCAGTAGAGACGCACGCGGCGGGCGAGTTCGCGGGATACCTTTTTCTGGGTACGTTTTACAGCGGCAGCCATTTTGCGCTTGCGTTCCTGCGTGGGTTTTTCGTAGAACTCGCGGCGGCGGACTTCGGAAAGAATCCCGGCCTTTTCCACGGTACGTTTGAAACGCCGCAGCGCGATCTCGAAGGGCTCGTTTTCTTTTACACGGACATTCGGCATATAAATACCAGTCAATACAGCTCGTTAGAATAAGGGTTGCGGATTCTATACACCTCGGGACAAAAAGGCAAAATTTCCTTGTGTCGGGAGTGGCTGCGATTACCATACGGGCATGCTCGTCCTCGGCATCGAAACCTCCTGCGATGAGACCGGCGTGGCCCTGTACGCGGGCGGTCAGGGTCTGCTGGGCCATGCCCTGTACAGCCAGATCGGGCTGCATGCCCGCTACGGCGGTGTCGTCCCGGAACTGGCGTCCCGCGACCATGTCCGCAAAGTGCTGCCACTGATACGGCAGGTTATTGAAGATTCAGATGTTTCAGAGAAAGACATCGACGGGGTTGCCTATACGGCTGGGCCGGGACTGATCGGTGCCCTGCTGGTCGGCGCTGCCACCGGGCGCAGCCTCGCCTGGGCCTGGCGGGTGCCCGCCATCGGCATTCACCACATGGAGGGTCATCTGCTGGCGCCCATGCTGGAACCGGATCCGCCGGCGTTTCCGTTTCTGGCCCTGCTGGTGTCGGGCGGTCATACCCTGATCGTGGAGGTCAGCGGCATCGGCGGCTACCGGGTGCTGGGCGATTCCGTCGATGACGCGGTGGGGGAGGCCTTCGACAAGACGGCCTCCGTGCTGGGGCTGCCCTATCCGGGCGGGCCGGCGCTGGCTATGCTGGCCCTGTCGGGTGACCCGCAGCGTTACCGGTTCCCGCGCCCGATGACGGACCGGCCGGGCCTCGATTTCAGCTTCAGCGGTCTGAAGACCTTTGCCCTCAATACCTGGCGCGAATCCGCGCAGACCGATCGGGATCGGGCGGATATCGCGCGCGCCTTCGAGGAGGCCGTTGTGGATACCCTGGCGATCAAGTGCAAGAGGGCGGTCGAGCAGACCGGCCTGGAAACCCTGGTCATTGCCGGCGGCGTGGGCGCCAACCAGCGCCTGCGCGAGCGCCTGGGCGGGTTCATGGCGGCGCAGGGCGGGCGCATCTGCTGTCCGCGGCCGGAATTCTGTACCGACAACGGCGCCATGATTGCCTATGCCGGCTACCGGCGCCTGCAGGCGGGGCAGAGTGAAAGCCTCGGTATCCGGGCGATGCCGCGTTGGTCACTGGAAGATCTGGAAGCCATTTGCTGAAAATGTCGTAATTTCTTTCACTGGACGAAATTGCGCCAATGAACCGCCAACTCATTGATATATAAAGACAGATAGCATCCGGATCATGAGATTGCTCCCAATGGTCTGTCGATAAATCTGACAGTCATTGGGTGTCCTACAGAAGACACCACCAGATAAGCTGTTGAATGCATGATAAAGAATTAAATCTGGCCTTTAAATTGCAGAAAAATTCACTGGCTCGATTATAAAAATTGCCAAAGAGCAACAATAATCGCCAGAAAAACAAAGGGATTTACGGAGACGAGCATGCTGAGAAACTTTCTAGCAGGGGTTGTCCTGTTGGGCACAAGCCAAGTGGCGCTTGCCGTACCCACCTACTATTTTGACGGTCAAATCACCTATGATTCAGGGTCCGGGGCGCTGGATATCACCGGCGCTCTGACAGGGTATGACGATTTGAGCGTGGTGCCGGTCACGGTCGGGAGCAGCGTGGTGTTTCACGCGACCTTTGACAGTTCCTCGTACAGTAACCCCATTACCGAGGGTACGTTTTTGGGCACCGGCGGTACCGATTTTTCGATTACCGACGGGAGTCCTGCGCTCATGCTGGAAGGTGGCATCAACAGCCTCGTCATCACGGGTGCGGACGGGTCTGATTTAGGCGTACTGCAGGGCGAGGTGAGCCCGGACGCGGGGGCTACGCTGGGTGATTTCAGCGATCCGTCGAGCGTCTTCAGCCTGTTGCTCAATCTGGATACGGTCTTTTCCTCGACCATGTTCGCTTCGGATTTCAGCGGGCAGGTCGACGGCAGCCTGCGTCCGATACCGAACAACCCCCAGGAGGTGCCGCTGCCCGCCGCAATCTGGCTCTTTGGCTCCGGTCTGCTGGGGCTGTTTGGTGTGGCGAGAAGGCGGGATCAGTGATCAGTGTAGCGGTTACCGCTGACCTCCGGATAATTACTAAAGACGGGGATTACATAATGAGAATGAAAGTGCGAAATTTCCTGGGCATTGCCCTGATCGCCGTGGTTGGCCTGCTTGCGGGACAAGCAAGCCGGGCGTCGGTACTTTATCCGCAGCTGGATATTGTCACGCAGGGTGCCGATGCGGGGGTAGTGCGTAGTGGTGACCATTTGTCGATCGATGCGACGGCCATCGCTATCATCTTGAGCAACACGGTCGGTGACATCCTCGACATCCCGGATACCGACTTCACCCTGAACACCGCAGTTTCAACCGGCGACGGCTTGTTGACCGTCGGCAGTCTGCTGACGGCGACGTTCGCTAACTTTGCATTTACCGACCTGGGTTCCGGGAACGCCGCTTTTGCCGCTGACCTGTCCTATACCGGCGGCAGCCTGGCAGGCAGCCTGACGGTTGGTCGTCTGGAAGGCGCCTTCCTGGCTGATACAACAGACCTGACCGGTGACTTCAATGCCAGTATCGTTCAGGCCAAGCTCGGAGCGGTCGTTCCCGTTCCCGCCGCCGTCTGGCTGTTCGGTTCTGGTCTGCTTGGGTTGGTAGGTATTGCACGCCGGAAAACGGTGAGTTGATCGCTTTCAACTTCCCCTGCTCCGTAACAACTAAAATACTGTTGAAAAGGGCGCCGAAAGGCGCCCTTTTTTATTCCGCGTCTTTGTCGCCGAACTGGATTTTATCCTCCCTGCCGCTGAGCAGGTCGGCGATATTCGTGCGGTGGCGCCAGTAGAGCAGCACCGTCAGGACGACCATGGCCGCGACGATGGGCGGTTCCGGCATGAGCCACAGGAAAAATACCGGGGTCAGCAGGATAGCAATCAGTCCCGCCAGCGATGAAATGCGAAACACCAGTGCCATCAACAACCACACGCCGCCGGTCAGCAGGCCGACCGGCCAGTACAGACCGAAAATAACACCCAGCGCCGTCGCGACACCCTTGCCGCCCCGGAAGCCGAAAAACACCGGATAGAGGTGGCCGAGAAAGGCGGCGAGTGCCGTGGCCGCCAGGATGACCGGAGCGGCCTGCAGGAGATGGCCGATCAGCACCGGTATCAGCCCCTTGAGCATATCACCCGCCAGCGTCAGTGCCGCCGCCCGCTTGCCGCCGAGACGCGCGACATTGGTGGCCCCCGGGTTGCGCGAGCCCTCCGTGCGCGGATCCGGCAGCCCCATGAGCCGGCACACGAGTATCGCGGTGGAGATCGAACCGAACAGGTAGCCGCCCGGGATCAGCAGGTAGTCGAGGGTCATGGCGGCCATTGGAATCCTTAACCGCACAGAGGTCAAGTGATCGGGTTTTCCGGTCGCGCACTGGCCAATCCGCGGGTCAGGCTCTATATTGGCCGACAGTCAATCAAAACGGCGGACTCATGGATACCGTTTTTATCAACGACCTGCGTATTGAAACCATCATCGGCATCTACGCCTGGGAGCGCCGGATCAGGCAGACCATCAGTCTCGACCTCGAGATGGGCGCGGATATTTCCGCGGCGGCGGAGACGGATGCGATTGAGGAGGCCCTGAACTACAAGGCCGTCGCCAAGCGGCTGATCGGTATTGTCGAGGCGAGCGAATACCGGCTGGTGGAAACGCTGGCTGCCAGGATCGCGGACATCGTCGTGGCTGAATTCGGCGTACCCTGGCTGAAGCTGACCCTCAGAAAACCGGGTGCGGTGCGCGGCTCACGGGATGTGGGCGTCATTATCGAGCGTGGACAGCGGTGAGCCATGTGCGCGCAGGTCTATGTGAGTATCGGCAGCAACATCGAGCGTGAAAGGAATATTGCTTATTCGTTGCAGGCCCTGACGGAGGCGTTCGGACCACTGCAGCTGTCTTCCGTGTATGAGAGCAGGGCGGTCGGATTCGACAGCGCTCCCTTCTACAACCTGGTGGCCGGCTTCCGGACCAGTGAATCCCCGCAGGCGGTGCAGCAGAAGCTGCATGCCATAGAGGCCGACGCCGGGCGGGTGCGAACCACCAGGATGACGGCACGCACACTGGATCTTGACCTGCTGCTCTACGACGACCGGGTCATCCGGGAAGACAATCTGCTGCTGCCGCGCAATGACATCACACGCTATGCCTTTGTCCTGCGCCCGCTGGCCGAGCTTGCCGGTAACGCGCGACATCCGGTGACGGGCGAACGCTATGCCGACATGTGGGCAGCCTTCGATCGGGACAGTCAGCCGCTGGCAGCAGTCGCCTGGCCACCGTAGCCCGGCATGAAAATACTTTGCAAAATAAGTCGCCGGGAACCTTATAAGACTACAAGATCGGGATTTTGGCCTCTGCGTGCTCTGGTTAGTGTTTTTACGGCTGATCCATTCGGCAAATGACCAGCTTGATGAATAATACCCATGAATTTCCCGAACCGCCGCCGCAGGCGCTGGCGGTGAGCAGGCGGCTGGCGGCATTGATCCGGACTGAAATCAGCGCCGCCGGCGGATCGATACCGTTCTCCCGCTACATGGAGTTGTGTCTCTATGCGCCGGGTCTGGGCTACTACAGCGGGGGGCTTGTGAAATTCGGTCCCCGCGGTGATTTTGTCACCGCCCCGGAGATTTCCCCGCTCTTCGGCCGCTGTCTGGCGCGCTGCTGCAGCGCCGTTTTCGAGGCACTGGGCGAGGGTGACATCCTCGAGTTCGGTGCCGGCAGCGGCCGACTGGCAGCGGACCTGCTGGGTGAACTGGGAGCGCAGTGCAGCCTGCCGGCCAGATATATTATTCTCGAGCGCAGTGCCGTGCTGAAACAGCGCCAGCAGGACCTGCTGCGGCAGCGATGCCCGCACCTGTTTTCACGGGTGGTCTGGCTGGAGAACCTGCCGGAGACCGGATTTCGCGGTGTCATGCTGGGCAACGAGGTACTGGATGCCCTGGCGGTGGAGCGGTTTCGCTGGAACGGGGAAACCATGGAGCTGCTGCACGTGGGTTGCCAAGGTGAGGCATTCGAACTCCGCTGGCATGTCGTTCAGGATGACGCCTTGCAGGCTGCGCTGCAAAAGTTGCTGGACCCGGCTGCGGTGGCTGCCGGCTATGTTTCTGAATTCAGCCCGACACTCGCGCCCTGGCTGCGAACGGTTGCCGATCTGCTGGAACAGGGTCTGCTGCTGCTCATCGACTATGGCTGTCCGCGGCATGAGTACTATCATCCGCAGCGCGCAAACGGGACCCTGACGTGCCATTACCGGCATCGCTGGCATGAAGATGTCCTGCTATGGCCGGGGCTGCAGGATATCACGGCGGATGTGGACTTTACGGCGGTTGCCGAGGCGGCTGCGGCCGCGCGCCTGGACGTTTCAGGATATACGACACAGGCATATTTCCTCCTCGATTGCGGGCTGGATCAATTCCTGCAGGCGGCCGGTCCGGCCACCATGACGTCAGGCCTGAAACAGGTACAGCAGGCAAAGACCCTGATTTTACCCGGCGAGATGGGCGAGCGTTTCAAGTGCATCGGATTGGCGCGCGGTGTCGAACAGCCGCTTCCGGGTTTCCGGGGGCAGGATTTCCGCTACCGGCTTTGATGTCGGGGCGTTTTGAATCAAGCCTCCTCACCAACGACCCGCCCGGCAAGGACCCAGCCGTCGCCTGCAGGGATACAGGCGAGGAGCGGGGGCAGGATGCGGAAGCCTTGCCTGTCACCGACATCCTGTCGGTGTCCCCGTGGCGGAGGCAGCCGGGGCGTCGCCAGCCAACGAATTCTCCTGAAGCATCATGGAGTTAATAAAACCTTAATAATTCCATTGCATAATGGCTGTCAGGGTAAGGCCGACTGACCCTGGCGGGGGTTGCTGTCAAGTCGCCAAAGAAAAAAAATATATGCCGTGCATGGAGATACATCACGGATGTTTCCGATAAACTGCCGTTACCGGCTTCGCTTCACATGCGCCAATGCGGTGGAATGATCATGCCGGGAACAACAATACAACAAAAAAGGAACCCTGCCTTCCATGGATAAGCTGCATGCCGTCTGGCTGGCCCTGTTGCAGGGGCTGACCGAATTTCTGCCCATATCGAGTTCCGCGCACCTGATCCTGGTACCGAAGCTGCTGGGCTGGGCGGACCAGGGGCTGGCCTTCGATGTGGCCGTGCATGTCGGGACGCTGTTGGCGGTGGTGGTCTACTTTCGAGCCGATGTCATGCGATTGCTGCATGCCTGGTGGCGATCGGTCATGCGGCGCGAGCACACGGTGGATGCCAGGCTCGCCTGGTACTTGTTGCTGGGTACGGTGCCGGTTGCGGTTGCCGGACTGCTGCTGCATGACATCGTCGAGGCACAGCTGCGTTCGCCGCACGTCATTGCGCTGGCCACCATCGGGTTCGGGATACTGCTCTGGATCGCCGATGTGCGCGGCAGGCAGACACGTACCGAACAGGAAATGGGTGTCGTGGATGTACTCTGGATCGGATTCGCGCAGGCGCTGGCACTTGTCCCCGGCACGTCACGATCGGGTATCACCATCACCGCCGGACTGGCGCTGGGTCTGACGCGCACGGCGGCGGCACGCTTCTCCTTCCTGCTTTCAATTCCCGTGATTCTGATGGCAGGGGACTATGAAGCGCTCAAACTGGCGCACCAGGCCGGGGCGGTACCCTGGGGCGCCATAATGCTGGGGACCGTCGTGGCCGCGATCAGCGCCTGGCTGTCAATCATGTTATTCCTGCGGTTGATCGAACGCATCGGCATGCTGCCGTTCGTCATTTACCGGCTGCTGCTCGGGTGCCTCCTGCTGTGGCTGTATGTCTGATGCGAGCGTCGATGCGCGCGTCGACAGACCGCACTGTCACAGGACCTGCCATGTCCCCCCGACTGGATTTCGGGCACTCCCCCAACCTGCCTGTTGCCTGCAGCCTGCTGCCGTCTCCGTGCAACAGGCGGGTTAGCGCGCCATGACCTGCTGTATCGCGGCGATACGCCGCTGCCGCAGCAATGCACCGATTTCCCTGCCGGATTTTCCGCTGCAGGTATCCGCCGGCACCGCCCGTGCGGCGTCACGCGCTCGCCGGAGTATGGCTGCCGGTGCGTAGTGTTCCGGGCCGGGGTTGCCGGCGCGCGCATCGGCTTCGCATACCCGCAGCAGATCAAGCAGGCGACGGCCGCGCCGGAAGGCATCGACGGCGGTCAGAAGCTCCAGCAGTTCTGTAGCGGACAACGCGGCTGCCGCATGGATGGCAGCGCGGTAGCGAAGGATCAGCGTGGCCAGATCGCGACAGGCGTTTGGAACCCGGAGACGCTTGCAAAGCCGGGCGAGCGCCTCCGTATCCAGACCACCCGGCGTTGCGTTGTCGATATCACAGACCAGCGCTGCGAAGCGGATGGCTATGCTGGCGTCGAGCGCCACGGCGTTCTCCAGCACCGGCAGGTTGATGGTGCGGGACGGATGACCGCCATCCCCGCGCGTCCCGGCAGGCGATGCCATTTCAGGAAACAGTTTCGCCAGCGCCCCGCAGCCGTGCAGGACTTCAAAGAACCGAACCGGCGTTTTTTCACCCAGGGCCCTTTCCACTTCCGCCCATACCCGCTCCGGCACCAGGTGGTCGACTTCCCCCTGTTGCACCATCTGCCGCATCAGGGCATTGGTGCCGTGCGCCACATGGAAACCCATATGCGCAAAACGCGCGGCAAAACGCGCGATCCGCAGTATCCTGACCGGATCCTCCGCAAATGCCGGTGAGACATGCCGCAACAGGCCATTGTCCAGATCTTCCCTGCCGTTACAGGGATCAATCAATTCGCCGTCCATGGTTTCCGCCATGGCGTTGATGGTCAGGTCACGGCGCCGCAGGTCCTCGTCCAGGGTGATATCGGGATCCGTACGGGTTTCGAAACCGGTGTAGCCGGGGCCGGTCTTTTTTTCCGTGCGCGCGAGGGCATACTCCTCTTTCGTTCGCGGGTGCAGGAATACCGGAAAGTCCCTGCCCACGGGCTGGAAACCCTGTTGCAGCATCTCCTCCGGTGTGGCACCGACCACGACCCAGTCACGCTCGCCGACGGGCAGGCCCAGCAGCCTGTCACGTACCGCGCCGCCGACAAGGTAGGTCTTCATGTGCTGACAAACGGCAATTCACTGATGCCGCGAGTGCCGGCGGAATTCACGATAGCGGCCGCGCGCATGCCGTCCGCCCAGGTAGCCCGGCACGACGGCGGCGACCGGTGTGGGTGTGATGCCCAGTGACGGCAATGCATTGCGGGTGCAGACACTCTCACGCTGCAGGGAATAGTAGTTGTCCATGGAAAACGGCTTGCCCGGCAGCATGCCCGCCACCGCGGCCTGCAGACGCGACAGGGTGTCGCCCAGCCCGATGATGCAGCGCCTCGATCCAAGCTGGTCCCGGGTATACTCCACCAGCTGCCGCAGCGTGAAAACCTCAGGGCCGCAGAGTTCGAGGCGTTCGCCGCCGGTGGCATCATCCAGGGCCCGGCAAAAGGCTTCGGCCACGTCACCGATGTAGACGGGCGCAAAGCGGCTGTTCGGGCAGGCCAGGGGAAACACCACCGGTGAGAGCTTCAGCAGGGTGGCGAAGCGGTTGAAGAAGCTGTCACCGGGTCCGAAGATGACCGAGGGCCGGAAACTGGTGACCACCATACCCTGTCCGGCGGCGGCATGGACCAGGTCTTCGCCCCTGCCCTTGGTTTTCAGATATCGGCTGCGGGGTTCAGCGGCATCGGCATTGAGTGCGCTCATGTGCAGCAGGCGCCGGACGCCGCTGCCCATGGCGGCAGCCACTATCTTGCCAGGCAGTTCCACGTGCGCGCGGTTGAATCCGCTGCCCGGTTTACCGGTTTCATTCAGGATGCCGACCAGGTTGATGACGGCATCCATGTCCGCGATGTTCCGATGCAGGGTATCGGGGTCGTGTATGTCGGCCTCGATGAGCGTGATTTGCGGATTGACGAGCAGCTCACGATGGCGTTCTCGCCGGCGCGTCAGTATGCGTACCTTGCAGCCATTCCGGGTAAGCCGGTTTGCCAGGTGACGGCCGACGAAGCCGGTGCCGCCGAGGATACAGATGGATTCATAGCTCATGGGTGATCGCCGTTCCTTCAGGGTGCCGGACAGGCCCTATTGCCTGAACTTATCATAATATCCCTCCGTGAAGATGTCGGGCATGCGCTTCTTTAGTGGTATAACCGGCCGATCCAGCCGCCAGTCGTAAATGGCGGCATAGGCGAGTATGCGCTGCACGTACTTGCGGGTTTCGTTAAACGGAATCCGCGCGATCCAGTTCGCCGCCGCCATCACGCCTTTTTTCGGCAGCCAGCGGACTACCCGGTGCGGGCCAGCGTTGTAGGCCGCCGATGCCAGCACGAGATTCTGGTCGTACTGTTCCATCATCTGGCGCAGGTAGGCGCTGCCGATCTGGATGTTCTTTTCCGGCAGATACAGTTCGCGGCTGCTTGAAAGTCCGATCCGGTTCTTGCGGGCCGTGATCTGACCTGTCTTCGGCATCAGCTGCATCAGGCCCATGGCGCCGGCGGGTGAGCGGGCGTCCTTGTTGAAGGCGCTCTCCTGGCGCATGACCGCATAGATATGCCCGGGGTCAAGCCGGTTGCGCCTGGCGATACGGTTGACGCTGTCCACGTAATCCACCGGGAAACGCAGCTGCAGGTCATCGAAGTCCCCGGTCATCGCGACGGTCAGGATGGCGCGAGCATGCCAGTCCCAGCGCCGGGCAAGCTCGGCGGCCGCCTTCAGTTCCGGAATCGTCAGGCCCTCGATCGCCGCGGCCCATTCACGCCGTGCATCGGTAAACAGCCTCGCCAGCAGGAGTTCCCGGGCACGGATAAAGCCGGGCGTATTCTGCAGCGCCTGCAGTGTTTCCGGGTCGAACTCGAGCCGCCGGTTGTTCATTTCATAAGGCCAGTGCAGGAAGTCCGCGGCGAGGAAACCATGGTAGTCACGCTCCCGCGCCAGGCGGGAGAATATATCCATCGCCTTGATCCGCTCGCCGGTCTTCTCCAGGGCCAGGGCCTGCCAGTAGCGCCATTCTTCCCTGTCCGCCTCCGCGACCGGCATGGCGCTGACGTGATCGATGATCGCGGGCCAGTTGCTTTGGGCGATGGCCGTGCGGGTGCGCCACTCGCGCACGCTTTCATCCACGGCGGATGCCGGTACGGCAACCAGCAAGGCATGTGCCTCGGGTGTCCGCTGCCATGCGGCGGACAGGGCGATGTCGCGCTCCAGTCGGTCGGTTTCCTGCGGTGAAAATTCGTAGCGCGATTTCAGATTCTCCCACTTTCTGTGCGCCTGGGGTGCGTCCCAGCGGGCGATGCGGCGCACGGCATGCAGGACGATTTCCCGGTTGATCGGCGTATCGGCGGCAAGTGCCGGCACCGGCAGGGTGTCCGCAGGATTGTGATGCGCATCCCTATAGAGCTTGACCAGGGCCGCGTCGCGTTCCGGGAGACGTTTTGCCAGGTAGCCCGCCAGGCTGGTCTGGCCGTTCGCGATGGCCAGACGGATGCGCTGCCAGAGCAGATCCTGCGTGATATGGCCCTTGTCGTAGAGATAGTCGAACACCGGGTCGCAGGGCTTTTCCTGTGATCTGCCGACCAGCCACAGCTTGATGGCATCAGCGGCGAGATCCCGGGTATGTCCCGTTCGCAGCCGTGCCTGCAGGGCGTAGCACTGCAGCTTTACCGGTTGCGGCTCACGGTAGTATTTGAGAAACAACGCCCATTTCTGGTAGCGCGCCAGGCTGTACAGCCACATCTGGCGCATCCTGCCGCTGACGGGCTGGTCCGCGTAGCGTTCGATGAAGCCAGCGACCTCCCGTTCGTCGGCCCGGCTGAGTCGGGTGCGCAGTTCCTCGAACTCCAGATAGGGATAGAGGGGATAGTCCTGCAATTTGCCGGCGAGGCGGCTGTATTCCTCCAGGCGGTTTTCCTGCAAGGCGGTGCGGGCCTGCAGGAACTGTTCCCGCGCCGCTTCCAGCGGATCCCGTGCCGTTACGGCGGCCACGGCCACCGTCATGAACAGGCATACCGGCACTGCCGGGATCAATTTTCCCCTGAGTATTTGCAGCATATTCGCTATAGTTGCTGAACGCCCGTGACAACGAAGAGGAGGTCCGTGGTGGCATTTGAATCCATTAACCCGGCGGATGGTAAACCATTCAAGGTCGTCGATGCATTCAGTTCGGCGGAACTGGAAGCGGTCCTGCAGGAAGCGGCGCGGGCGGCCCCCGGATGGCGCGAACGCGGGTTTCCGGAGCGTTGCGCCTTGCTGCGTCAGGCCGCGGTCGTGCTGCGTGACCATGCCGAGGATTTTGCCCGCATGATGACGCTGGAGATGGGCAAGCCCATCGGGGAGGCACGGGCGGAAATCGAAAAATGCGCCTGGGTATGTGAATACTATGCCGCTGAGGGGCCGGCCTTTCTCGCCGACGAGGTGATTGCCTCCGACGCCGGCCGCAGCCTGGTGACCTGCCAGCCGCTGGGCACTGTGCTGGCCATCATGCCCTGGAACTTCCCCTTCTGGCAGGTGTTCCGCTTCGCCGCGCCGGCGCTGGCGGCCGGCAATACCGCTCTGCTGAAGCATGCCTCCAACGTGCCGCGCTGCGCGCTGGAGATCGAGGCCGTATTCACGGAGGCCGGATTCCCGGCGGGCGTGTTTCGCACCCTGATGATCCAGTCTTCCCGGGTGGCCGCCGTGATCGAGGATCCGCGGGTGCAGGCCGTCACGCTGACCGGCAGCGAGTCGGCCGGGCGTCAGGTGGCCGCGACGGCGGGCGCCATGGTCAAGAAAACCGTGCTGGAACTGGGCGGCTCGGATCCTTTCGTCGTGCTGGAGGACGCCGACCTTGATCTGGCGGTGGAACAGGCCGTGGCCTCGCGTTTTTTGAATACGGGCCAGAGCTGCATTGCCGCCAAGCGATTCATCGTGGTGGATCCCGTTGCCGGGGACTTTGTCGCGCGTTTCAGGACCGCGGTCGAGGCGCTGACGCTGGGCGACCCGCTGGACGAGGCCAACCGGCTGGGCCCCATGGCAAGGTTTGACCTGCGCGACGAACTGCACCGGCAGGTGGTGGACAGCATTGCCCGGGGGGCTGTCGCGGTCACCGGCTGCAACCCGGAATCAGGCCCCGGGGCCTACTACCAGCCATCCATCCTGGATCACGTCAAGCCGGGCACCCGCGCCTACCATGAGGAGCTGTTCGGCCCGGTCGCGAGTGTCATCCGCGCGGTCGATGAAGCCGATGCCGTGCGTATCGCCAACGATACCGACTTCGGACTTGGCGGCAGTGTCTGGACGCGGGACAGTGCACGGGGCGAGCACATCGCGCGCCAGCTCGAATGCGGCTGCGCCTTCGTGAACGGGCAGGTCAAGAGCGACCCGCGCCTGCCATTCGGTGGCGTCAAGCATTCCGGCTACGGCCGCGAGCTGTCGCGGCTCGGCATCCGCGAATTCGTCAACGCCAAGACCATCTGGATCCGGTAGTTCACAGATCTATCTCACCGCAGAGGCGCAGAGATCGCTGAGAAATCAAATAAACCGCAAGGGAAATAACAGCTTAATGAGTTTCGCTCTGTCATTTACCTTGGCAGGACCGCAACCATCCGGGGATTATTACCACAATCACTTTGCATTGAGAAACCAGCAAATCATCAATATTGCTGCGTCACTTTGCTCTGCACAATGAGGGCTCGCAGCATTTCTTTGATTTTTCTCAGCGATCTCTGCGCCTCTGCGGTGATATCGGGATTTGAAAGAGCGTGGAACTGTTGGCTTACTTACTGACCGGTGCCATCGCCGGGTTGATGGCCGGGCTGCTCGGGATCGGTGGCGGTCTGGTGATCGTGCCAGCGCTGGCCTGGTTGTTTGCCGACCGGGGGTTTGCGGAGGCGGCGTTGATGCACTATGCCGTCGGCACGTCGTTGGCCACCATTGTCGCGACCTCGATCTCCTCCCTGCTGGCCCACAACCGGCGTGGCAGTGTGCACTGGGCAGCGGTCCGTGCCCTGACACCGGGTATCCTGGTCGGGGCGCTGGGCGGCGCCTGGCTGGCCCGACACATCAGCAGTCCGGTGCTGAGCGGCGTTTTCGGGGTTTTCGAGCTGCTGGTTGCCCTGCAGCTGCTGGCGGGTGCGAGACCCGGACCGCACCGGATCCTGCCGGGTAGCGGTGTGCTGGCCGTGGCCGGTGCGGTGATCGGAGGCGTCTCCGCGTTGCTCGGTATCGGTGGGGGCACGCTCACGGTGCCGTTCCTGCTCTGGAACCGCATCGATATCCGCACTGCCGTGGGTTCGGCGGCGGCCTGTGGCCTGCCGATCGCCCTGGCCGGTGCCGCCGGGTTTGCCATCGGCGGTCTGCATGCCGGCGCGCCGCCCGGTGCGAATACCGGTTTCATCTACTGGCCGGCCGTGGCGGGCATCGTGCTGGCCAGCATCCCGCTGGCGCCGCTGGGGGCACGCCTGGCGCATCGCCTGCCGCGCCGGTTGTTGCGGCGGGTATTTGCCCTGCTGCTGGCGCTGATCGGGCTGAAAATGATTATTGCGGCCAGTGGTTGGCAAACGGTCTGAATAACCCCTTTCAGGATGGGGGTAGCGATTAATTACATTAATATATTCAGATGTTATTTAAATCAGAAAATCATTAATTAACAAATAGTTGAAATATAAATCGGGCGCTAGGCCGAAGATAAACTGGGTTTATCAGCGGCAAGATATTATTGGTTTGAAATTCAGGGACAGAGGGGTATTGTATTCACCCCCTGCCACCGGCGTAACCACCCGTGGTCAAAGGCGTTGATCCGGTACACCGGCGCCATCACAACATCAATCTGCAGTACGAAGGAGCCCACATGTCCACTTTAGTCAAACCCCATGGCGGTGGGGAACTGAAACCGCTGTTGCTCGAAGGCGACGCGCTGGCGACCGAAAAGGCGCGCGCGGAAGGTCTCCATAAAATCAATGTATCGTCCCGTGAGGCGGGCGACATCATCATGATGGGAATCGGTGGCTTTACCCCGCTGGACGGTTTCATGACGCATGCGGACTGGGAAGGCGTGTGCGACGGCATGAAGATGGTCAGCGGCCTGTTTTGGCCCATCCCGATTACCCTGTCGATCGACGCCGCCGCCACCGGGGATGTCGACGAGGGTGACGAGGTCGCGCTGGCCGATTCCGGAAGCGGTGAAATCCTGGCCACCATGCGGATCACCGAGAAGTACGCCATCGACAAGAAGCACGAGTGCATGATGGTCTACAAGACCACCGAGATGGAGCACCCCGGCGTCAAGATGGTCATGGAGCAGGGCGAATTCAACCTCGCCGGTCCGATCAAGGTACTGTCCCTGGGCGGGTTCCCTGAAACCTATGGCGATCAGTTCATGACCCCTGCACAGACGCGCGCCGAGTTCGAGAAACGCGGCTGGAACACCATCGCCTGTTTCCAGACCCGCAATCCCATGCACCGCTCCCACGAGTATCTGGCCAAGATCGCCATCGAGACCCTGGACGGCGTGCTGATCCATTCCCTGCTGGGCAAGCTGAAACCCGGCGATATTCCCGCCGAGGTGCGTAGCAAGGCCATCGGGACCCTGATTGAGAAATACTTCTCTGACAACACCGTGATTCAGGCCGGTTATCCGCTGGACATGCGCTATGCCGGTCCGCGCGAGGCCCTGCTGCATGCCGTGTTCCGCCAGAACTACGGCTGCTCCCACCAGATCGTGGGTCGCGACCATGCCGGTGTCGGCGACTACTACGGCCCGTTCGATGCGCACCACATTTTCGACGAAATACCTGCCGGCGCGCTGGAAACCCTGCCGCTCAGGATCGACTGGACCTTCTGGTGCAACAAGTGCGACGGCATGGCGTCCATGAAGACCTGCCCGCATGAAGGTAGCGACCGGATCCTGTTGTCAGGCACCAAGTTGCGCAAGGCACTTTCCGAAGGGGAGGAGGTATCCGAGAAGTTTTCCCGTCCGGAGGTGCTGGCCATACTGCGCGAGTACTACGGTAGTATCAAGGAAGAGGACAAGGTCGAGATCAAGATGAGCGGCCATTCCGCCAAGTAACGAGTCTGGAGAGCGCTGCTGCCGTACGGGGGCAGCGGGGTATCAACTGCAGTAACCCATTTTCAGCTGGATGGAGAAACAAAATGCCAACTTTTGTACGTACAGACAGGTGTGACGGCTGCAAGGGCCAGGACAAGACCGCTTGTATGTACATCTGCCCGCATGACCTGATGATGCTGGACAAGGACGGTTCCGCGACCGGCCATGCCATGCGCGCCTACAACCAGGAGCCCGAGCAGTGCTGGGAATGCTATTCCTGCGTGAAGATCTGTCCGCAGCAGGCCATCGAGGCCCGCCACTATGCGGACATCGTGCCGCTGGGCGGTTCCGTGCAGCCGCTGCGCGGTACCGACTCCATCCTTTGGACCATCAAGTTCCGCAACGGCAACCTGAAGCGCTTCAAGTTCCCGATTCGCACCACCCCGGAAGGTTCCATCGACCCCTATGGCGGCAAGCCGGAGGCGGACATGTCCAGAATCGAGGAACCGGGCTTTTTCGTACAGACCAACGGTTTCCGTTCCGGCGACCGCAGCGAGCTGATCAGGCTCTGAGTCATAACGCTGCAGACGGACTGGAAAGAGGAACCGACCATGGCGGGTGAATTCGGTAATCCCGAAGTCGTCGAGGAAGATGTCGATATTCTTCTGATCGGCGGTGGTATGGCGTGTTGTGGTGCCGGGTTTGAAATCATGCGCTGGGCCGAAGGCACGGGTCTCAGGATCAGACTGGTGGACAAGGCCGCTATGGATCGTTCCGGCGCCGTGGCCCAGGGTCTCTCCGCCATCAACACCTACATCGGTACCGAGCAGGATCCGGCCGACTACGCCCGCATGGTTTCCAACGACCTGATGGGCATCACCCGTGACGACCTGGCCTATGACCTGGGCCGCCACGTCGACGAGTCCGTGCACCTGTTCGAGGAATGGGGCCTGCCGATCTGGAAGACCAACGAGAACGGCGAACGCTTCGACGGCGCCAAGGGCATGACCCCGCTGAAGGACGGCGGCAAGCCGGTGCGTTCCGGCAGGTGGCAGATCATGATCAACGGCGAGTCCTACAAGTGGATCGTAGCCGAGGCCGCCAAGAAGGCGCTGGGCACCGACAACATCCAGGAACATGTCTTCATCGTCAAGCTGGTCAATGACAGGAACGACAAGAACCGCATTGCCGGTGCCGTCGGTTTCTCTGTTCGCGAGAACAAGGTTTTCGTATACAAGGCGAAAGCGATCCTGCTGGCGGCCGGTGGATGTGTGAACGTCTTCCGCCCGCGCTCCGTGGGCGAGGGCATCGGCCGCGCCTGGTACCCGGTCTGGAACGCCGGCTCCACCTACGCCATGGCGGCCGAGGCCGGCGCGGAAATGACCATGATGGAGAACCGCTTCGTGCCGACCCGCTTCAAGGACGGCTACGGCCCGGTGGGCGCCTGGTTCCTGCTGTTCAAGGCCAAGGCCACCAATGCCGACGGCGAAATCTACCTGGACCGCAACAAGGCGATGCTGAACGACTATCCGCCCTATGGCCAGGCCTCCGTCCCGGCTTCCTGCCTGCGCAACCACCTCATGCTGAAGGAGATGAAGGAAGGCCGCGGCCCGATCTACATGGACACCGTGACCGCTCTGGCCAACCTGCGCGAGACCCTGACCACGCGCGAAGTGAAGCACCTCGAGGCCGAGGCCTGGGAAGACTTTCTCGACATGTGCGTCGGCCAGTGCGGCATCTGGGTCGGCGAGAACATTGAGCCGGAGAAGAAGAACTCCGAGCTGATGCCGACCGAGCCTTACCTGCTGGGTTCCCACTCCGGCTGCTGCGGCATCTGGGTGTCCGGTCCGACCGACGTCGGGGCGCCGACGGACGAGGCGCAAACCGGCGTGCCGGAGCACCTGCCGCAGGGCTGGAACTGGGGCTACCGTTCCATGACCACCGTCAAGGGCCTGTTCACCGCCGGTGACGGCGTGGGCGCCTCCGGCCACAAATTCTCTTCCGGCTCCCATGCCGAGGGCCGCATGGCTGCCAAGGCCATGGTGAAGTACTGCCTGGACAACCCGGACCTGAAGCCGGAACTGGAAGATTCCGTCGAGGAGCTGGTGGCCGAGATCTACCAGCCGGTCAAGACCTATCTTGAGCACAAGGACTATTCGACGGCCATCGACATCAACCCGAACTACATCACGCCCAGGATGCTGCAGTTCCGCCTGCAGAAGATCATGGACGAGTACGTGGCCGGTGTCGCGACCTACTACATGACCAACGACAAGATGCTGGCCGTCGCCGGTGAAAAGCTCGACATGCTGAAGGAAGACGCCCGAAAGCTGCGCGCCAAGGACCTGCACGAGCTGCTGCGGGCCTGGGAGAACTACCACCGCATCCTGACGGCCGAAGCCCACATGAAGCACATCGAGTTTCGCGAAGAATCCCGCTATCCTGGCTTCTATTACCGCGCCGACAAGAATTTCGTCGACGAGGAAAACTGGAAGTGTTTCGTCAACTCGGTCTACGACAGGGAGAGCAAGAAGTGGACCTGCTTCAAGCGTGCCCATGTTGATCTGGTCGATAAGTCCAAGCTGTTCAAGTAACACCCGAACAGCCGTTTGACCCTGAAGTCCGGGTGCCCTGCGGCGCCCGGACTTTTTTCATTTTCTGATGGAAGAAATTCACCGCAGAGACGCAGAGGGCACAGAGGAAAAAATCTGTAACCCATGCCCCTGTATCGACCGGTGCCGGCATGACAGCCGTTCCGGTGGCCGGGTTTGTGCGTGAATCGATAATCGATGCTATTTATTTATTACCTGATGTATTCAGGCAACCGGTTAGTTTTTAACAGGAAAGATTTCTCCGCGCCCTCTGCGCCTCTGTGGTGAGTTTATGTATTTTTTAGGTGAACCATGATGTCAGATGATCACAAGCTGATCGACGAATCCCCGATACCGGACAGTCCGGTGGTGCCGAACCAGCTCGACGGGAATACGGTCATCCAGTTCCGCTGCCACAAGGGTATCGACTGTTTCAATGCCTGCTGCATGAACATCGATATCATCCTGACGCCGTATGACATCATTCGCCTGAAGCAGCGGCTTGGCATCACATCGACGGAATTTCTCAGGCAGTATACCGAACCCTTCGAGTTCGCCAGAAACAGTGTGGCGGGTGTCAAGCTCAATCCCGTCGAGGGCGGGACGGCCTGTCAGTTTGTCACGGACGCGGGTTGCAGTGTGTATGCGGACCGCCCCACGGCCTGCCGCTACTATCCCGTCGGTCTGCTGTCGACCCGCCGACAGGACGAGAACTTCGACCGCGCCTCCTATGCACTGGTCAGGGAAGACCACTGCCACGGTCATTTCGAGGACCGCAGGCTGACCATCGCCGAGTACCGCAAGGAGCAGGGACTGGAGGAGTATGACGAGTGGGGCCGTGCCTGGCGCCAGCAGATTCTGAAGGTGAAATCGGCCGGTCCGTATATCGGGCAGATGTCAAAGGCCAGCCTGCAGTTTTTCTTCATGGCGAGCTACGATATCGACCGGTTTCGCGAATTCATCAAGAGCGAAGGTTTCAGCGCCACCTACGACGTGGATCCGGAAACCATGGCTGAATTGCTCGAGGATGATATCGCCCTGATGGCGTTCGGTGACCGGATGGTCCGCCAGATCATGTACGCCGAGAAAACCATCCCGATGAAACAGGACGCACTGCAGACCCATCTGGCAAGGCGCAGAATAAACAGGGCAGTGGACGCGGACGACAGCGACATGGAGCGCCCCGGCATGGCGGCCTACGACCTGCCGCTTGAGGGGGATGAGGAAAAAACGAAAATAAACAATAGGTTATATAATAAATAAATACTTATCATTATTATCATAATTATTTAATTTTATTTATATATTAAACCATTACAATTTCATCAACGACTCACCATTGCCGGCGACGGCCATTGAACGCTCAGTGAGTCCGACACAGAGACACAAACGAACCGGAGGATCTGCACCATGGCAGTAAAAACCTACAGCGCGGGCGTGAAAGAGTACCGCGAAACCTACTGGATGCCGGAATATACCCCGCTCGATACGGACATTCTGGCCTGCTTCAAGATTACCCCGCAGCCGGGCGTGCCGCGCGAAGAGGCCGCCGCCGCGGTTGCCGCAGAAAGTTCCACCGGTACCTGGACCACGGTGTGGACCGACTTGTTGACCGACCTGGATTACTACAAGGGTCGTGCCTATGCGATCGAGGATGTGCCGGGCGACGATACCTGCTTCTATGCCTTCATCGCCTACCCGATCGACCTGTTCGAGGAAGGCTCGGTGGTCAACGTGTTCACCTCGCTGGTGGGTAACGTATTCGGCTTCAAGGCCATTCGCGCCCTGCGCCTCGAGGACGTACGCTTCCCGATCGCCTATGTGAAGACCTGTAACGGCCCACCCAACGGCATCCAGGTCGAGCGCGACAAAATGAACAAGTATGGGCGCCCGCTGCTGGGTTGCACCATCAAGCCGAAGCTGGGGCTGTCCGCCAAGAACTACGGCCGTGCCTGCTATGAGGGTCTGCGCGGTGGCCTGGACTTCACCAAGGATGACGAGAATGTCAACAGCCAGCCGTTCATGCGCTGGAATCATCGCTTCGACTTTGTCATGGAAGCCATCCACAAGGCCGAGGCCGAGACCGGTGAGCGCAAGGGCCACTATCTGAACGTCACCGCGCCTACGCCCGACGAGATGTTCAAGCGTGCAGAGTATGCCAAGGAACTGGGCGCACCGATCATCATGCATGACTACATCACCGGCGGCTTCTGCGCCAACACCGGCCTGGCCCAGTGGTGCCGCGACAACGGCCTGCTGCTGCACATCCACCGTGCCATGCACGCCGTGCTCGACCGCGACCCGCACCACGGCATCCACTTCCGGGTGCTCACCAAGATCCTGCGCCTGTCCGGTGGTGACCACCTGCATACCGGTACTGTGGTCGGCAAACTGGAAGGCGACCGCGATGCCACGCTCGGCTGGATTGACCTGCTGCGCGAATCCTACGTCAAGGAAGACCGCTCGCGCGGTATCTTCTTCGACCAGGACTGGGGTTCGATGCCCGGCGCCTTCGCCGTGGCCTCGGGCGGTATCCACGTCTGGCACATGCCGGCGCTGGTGACCATCTTCGGGGATGACGCCGTGCTGCAGTTCGGTGGCGGTACGATCGGACATCCGTGGGGTAATGCGGCCGGTGCCGCGGCCAACCGCGTTGCGGTCGAGGCCTGTGTGGAAGACCGCAACAAGAACGGTGTCGAGGGCCTCGAAAAGCGGGGCGGCGATGTGCTGCGCACAGCCGCGAAGTCCAGTCCCGAGCTGGCGGCCGCCATGGATACCTGGAAAGAGATCAAGTTCGAGTTCGACACCGTGGACAAGCTCGACGTTTCCCATAAATAAGCGTCCCCTCACCCTGACCCTCTCTCCGCAGGGGAGAGGGAATCAATAGTGAGGGCACTCGCTCCCCTCTCCCTCCGGGAGAGGGCCGGGGCGAGGGACAGCGAATTCGAATCTTAATTTGAGGATCAAACAATGAGTGAAATGCAGGACTACAAGTCAAACCTGAAGGACCCGACCAGTCGCAAGTTCGAGACGTTCTCCTACCTGCCGGCGATGGACAAGGAAAGCATTCGCAAGCAGGTCGAGTACATCGTCTCCAAAGGCTGGAACCCGGCCATCGAACACACCGAGCCGGAAAATGCCTTTGACCACTACTGGTACATGTGGAAACTGCCGATGTTCGGTGAAACCGACGTCGATACCATCCTGGCGGAAGCGGATGCCTGTCATGAAGCGCACCCGAACAACCATGTCCGCCTGGTGGGTTTCGATAACTACGCGCAGTCGCAGGGCGCATCCATGGTGATCTACCGCGGCCCGATCAAGACCTGATACCGGCAGATCGCGAGACTGACAGCCCCTGTTCCGTCCTGCGGGGCAGGGGCTTTTTTTCGGAATTAAATCGCGCCAAGGCGATAGTGGAGATGAACAGTGAGTGAAATCGATGCCGACCAGTATCTGATCAAAGAGGAACCCTATTACCGCCCGGTCCACAACGAGGTGGAGATGTACCAGGCCGCCTATACTGTGCGCATGCCGGTGATGCTGAAAGGCCCGACCGGCTGCGGCAAATCCCGGTTTGTCGAATATATGGCATGGAAGCTGAAGAAACCGCTGATTACCGTGGCCTGCAACGAGGACATGACGGCTTCCGACCTGGTCGGCCGGTTCCTGCTGGACATCAACGGCACGAAATGGCAAGACGGCCCGCTGACGGTGGCGGCCCGTGTCGGCGCCATCTGTTACCTGGACGAAGTGGTCGAGGCGCGCCAGGACACCACGGTGGTGATACATCCGCTCACTGACCATCGCCGCGAACTGCCGCTGGAAAAAAAGGGTGAACTGGTCCATGCACACTCCGATTTCCAGATCGTCATCTCCTACAACCCGGGCTACCAGTCGCTGATGAAGGACCTGAAACAGTCCACCAAACAGCGCTTCGGTGCGATGGATTTCGATTATCCCGATGTGGACATCGAGACCGAGATCGTTGTCCATGAAGGCGGCGTCGATGCTGATGTTGCCGGCAAACTGGTGCAGGTCGCCCAACGCTCCCGCAACCTGAAAGGGCACGGTCTCGACGAGGGCATGTCCACCCGCCTGCTGGTGTATGCCGCACAACTCATGTCCAAAGGTGTCAGTGCGGAGCATGCCTGCCAGATGGCGCTGGTCCGGCCGCTGACCGACGACCCGGATATGCGCGATACCCTGGATGCCGCCGTCAATACCTTCTTCTGATACTCACCGCAGAGGCGTTGAGGACGCAGTGAAACCGTATTTTTCAGAAAAACGTGACAGCCTGCAATCTGCATTCACAACATGAATGGTTTTCATGTTCCAAAGTGTGAATACCTCTGCGCCTGTCGGTAACTGCTCCATGCGTTACTCCCGGCTCTGGCATCCTGCTTCGCCCTACCGAGTCCATCCCTGGACTCGTACCTCCTGCATTCATGTATTCGTGCGATAAATTTCCGGCTGTGAGCGAAAATCAATGAGCGTCGATTTCTCGGAATACGTCTCCTGTCTCGGCGAGGATGCCGGGGAACATCGCGAGGCGCTGGAGTCCTCCTATCACGAGGCGGGGCGCGTCATGTCGCCCCGCGGTCTGCAGAATTACCTCGAAGGCATGCGCGCCATGTGCGTTCTGAACCGCGGTCACGATCTGGTCATGACTTATGTGGCGGAGATGCCGGCCGTGGCCAGGGAGGTCGGAGAGGACATCATCCCGGATATCGTCACCGGTCTGATGAAGCTGTCATCGCACACATCGGGGACGGTCCTTGCACTGACCATGGCCAACATGCCGCTGGCGGCACGTCGCCTTGGCGACATTGACGTAATGCGCGGTTACCTGAATCTCATCCACCAGCTTTCAGGCAAGGCACCGCGCGGTCTGCGCCCCATGATGGAAAACCTCGACGAGCTGCTCTCCCTGCTCACCCTGGGCGGGCTGCGCCGCTGGGCCCTGTGGGGCGCCCAGGCGCACCAGCGCGACCTCGATGGCCAGATGGCCTACTTCGGCCTGAAAACCGAATCCTCGCGTGCGGTTCTGCAAAAGGAACGGCGCGGAACGCTGTTCGTGGATAACCAGCGCAAACTGAACTTTTATTTGCGGGCGCTCTGGGGCCGGGCCTTCTTCATGCGCCCGACCTCCGGCGACTACGAAAGCCGTACAGGCCTGCGACCCTATATCGAGGATTTTCAGGTACATCTGCCGGATGCGTTTGATGCGTATCACGGTATCCGGGGGATCGAAATCTACCGCGCGGCCGCGGCGCATTGCGCCGCCCACATGGTCTATACCCGTGACCGGCTGTCGGCCGAGGAGCTCAGTCCGGCGCAAATGAAAATGATCGGGCTGTTCGAGGATGCCCGGATCGAGCACCTGGCGATCCGGGAATTGCCCGGCCTGAAAAAGCTCTGGCTGCAGTTTTTTACGCGGGAACAGGGGTCGGAGTCGGGTTTTCACTCCGGAACACGGGGTAAAAACCTGTCGTCAGGTAAAAGCGACTCCGACCCCTTTTCCCGCACGGATCTCCATCCGGCGATGGACCGCATGATGCGCATGGCGCATGCGCTGCTGGACGAAAACTATCAGGACAGCGAGACCTTTATCAATCAACTGGCGAGCGACTACCACCTGGAACTCGCCGGAAACGCCATGAACAACGGCATCGCCTGGACCTTCGGGGTTCGTTTTTACAACCTGCTGTCGGAACGTGCGGCGCTTCCCTCCGTGCGCATCCTGGAAGACTGGCCATTGCCGTACCGGGATGACAATCGCTACGTCTGGGCCTTTGCCGAGAACCTGTTTGTCGCCAGGGGGATGGACTATATCCCGGAAAGCCAGAAACAGGTTCGCCGCAAGGTCAGCATTATCGAGATGGCCAATGAGGTCGACGTGGAGGGTGCCGGTGATGACGCCCAGGAGATCTGGACCTGCGAGACCGAGGTTTTCCCCTACGAGGATATGGGTATCAGCTATAACCAGATGGAAGGCAAGGAACCGGTATCCGATCCTTTTCATTACCAGGAATGGGACTACCACGTGCAGCTCAACCGTCCGGACTGGACGACCGTGATCGAGCGGCGCCAGGGCCGCGGCGATCCGGAAGTCATGGAGGAGATCCTTACCAAGTACAAGCCGATCGCCTCGCGCATCCGGCGTCTGATTGACGCGTTGCAGCCGCAGGGAATCGTGCGCAAGCGCGGTTTCGAGGAAGGCGAGGAGATCGACCTGAACGCCGCGGTCCGCGCCTTTATCGACATCCGCCGGGGTGTCATGCCTGACCCGCGCATCAACATCCGCATTACCCGTCACGTCCGCGACCTCGCCATCGTGTTGCTGCTGGACCTGTCGGAGTCCACCAATGAGAAAATCGGCGATATCAGCGAGGGCGAGGCAGGCTACGAGGAGGCGGCGAGCATCCTGTCGCTCACGCGGGAATCGGCCGGACTCCTGAGCTGGGCCATCGACTCCATCGGTGACACCTTTGCCGTGCACGGCTTCGCCTCCGACGGGCGTCATGATGTGCAGTACTACCGTTTCAAGGATTTCGACCAGCGCTACGAGGATGACGCAAAGTCACGCCTGGCGGGCATGAAGGGCGGGCTTTCGACGCGCATGGGCGCCGCCCTGCGCCACGCCGGTACACATCTGCTGAACCAGAACGCCACCAAGCGACTGGTACTGCTGGTGACCGACGGCGAACCGGCCGATATCGATGAACGCGATCCGCAGTACCTGCGCCATGATGCCAAAAAGGCCGTGGAAGATCTCGCCATGCGCGGCATCTACACCTATTGTCTGACACTGGACCCGGATGCCGACCGCTACGTGGCACGCATCTTCGGCGAGAACAACTATTCAATTCTCGATCATGTGGAAAAGTTGCCGGAGCGGCTGCCTGCCGTGTTCGCGGCGATCACCGCCTGACCCTAGTTGTTGAAGGGCAGAACGGTTGCAGTTCTGCCCTGCTGGTACATTCCCTTTAACCGGTTTTCGCAGACTTCCAGTGCCCGCGGGAACTCGCTCATCAGGCGGCGATGAATGTCGTGGCCCTCGCTGCTGTAGTACACGATCTCGATGGGCACGGGCTCATTCAGGGAACTGCGCCTGCCGTGCATGCCAAGGTCCCAGGCAAGCATGATCAGCCGGCCGCCATGTCCGTCGCTGACGGCGTAGCCGTGGTTGTCCACGAAAATGATCTCTCCGCAGTCAATGACAGCCTGGTACTGCATGCTGCGGATCGGGATGAATGCATTTTTCGTGGTGGAACGATGCAACAGCAGCAGGCAGCGGTTGAAGATGGCTGCGGGCAGTTTGACCCGTTCGCGGGCGATTTCGGTGGGGCGGAAAAAGGTTTCTGTGGTTACTTTCATGAGACCGGCGTAGCGGTTCAATGGTCGGGATATCCTGTTATTTTACCAGCGATGGTCGGGGTTTTCCGCTGCGGCTGTGCCGTGCCCGCGCTTTGACCGGCTAATCAGTCCGCGCCACCGGTTCGCCTTTAGCTGCGGAGACGGTGTATGCAACCGGGCGTGCCGGCGGGCCCGCCCCGGCGTGCGACTTCAGTCCAATAGACATCCTGGCGGCGATTGTCAAAGATATTATCGTCAAGCGATTTCTATCATCTTGAATTAAATTGAAATTAGCAAAAAGGCCCGGGCAGCGGCCTATGGTACATTAACAGCGGATCCGGATTTTTTCCGCCGGATGGGATGAATGCCATGGAAGGCAATGCAGATCATTCAGTTATGAAGCCGCTTGCCATTCCCGCGCCGCCGGGCCGGGCGGATGCACCCGCCCGGGATGAACCGGGTCCGCTCATGCCAGGCAGATGCAACTTCCAGGGAGACCGGCCCAGCCGTATACACCAATGACCGCGACATTCAGACCGTGAAGCGATTGCTGCGCCGCTACAGCCACATCAACTGGGCACTCGCCGATCAGGCCATGGTGAGCGGGGCCAGTTTTCTCACCGGTATTCTCCTCGCCCGATACCTCGGGGTGGATGGATTCGGTGTCTATACCCTTGGCTGGCTGATCCTGCTTTTTATGGGCATGATTCATGCGCCGCTCATCATTGGCGCCATGATGAGCATCGGGCCCGGCTATCCGGATGCGGAAGCACCGGACTACTATGGTGCGGTCATTATCCAGAACCTGATGATTGCGGTTGCGGGTACCGTGCTCGTGATACTCGGTATCTACGCCAGCGGCCGGCTGTTTCCCGAGTGGGGCATCGGGCAGTTGCTTTGGCCGGTGGCAGCCGCAACCTTCGCGGCCCTGTGGCAGGATTTCTTCCGGCGCTATTTCTTTACGCGTGACAGGCCTGCGCTGGCCTTCACGATCGATGCTGTCCGCTATCTCGGCCAGGTTGGCGTGCTGTTTGCCCTGTTCCGGTTATACCCGGATGACCTGAACAGCAGCCTTGCCATGTGGGTGACCGCCGCCACCGCCGCTATCTCGGCGACTGTCTGTCCGTTCGTCATGGGCACGGTGAGGTGGTCGTGGCGTGTTACGCGGGCCGTTGCTGTCCGTCATTATCAGTCCTCCAAATGGGTGACGGCCTCGGCCCCCCTGGAATGGGTCAGTGAAAATGCCTTTATATTCGCAGCCGGCAGTGTCGTCGGACCGGCCGGCGTCGGGGCCGTGCGCGCGGCCCAGAACATCGTGGGGATCGCCCACATACTGTTCAATGGCCTGGTCAATGTCGTGCAGGTAAGGGCGGCGAAGTATTACAGCCAGGGTGGCGTGGCGGCGCTGTCCGGGTATTTGCGTCAGGTTGCCTGGTCATCGGGTCTGGCAACCGCGGCAGTGTGCCTGGCTTTTGCGATCGCTCCCGCCTTCTGGCTGCAGCTGTTCTATGGCGAGGAATTCGTGGCCTACGGTGAGCTGGTGCGCTGGTGGGCCCTGGTATACAGCGTCAACATTTTCATCCTCCCGCTGCGGGCAGGGCTGCGGGCACTCGAAGCCACCCGGCCGATCTTCACGTCCCGGGTATGGGCGGCCCTGTTTGCCCTTGTGTTCGCGGGCAGCATTATCAACTGGCTCGACCTGAGAGGCGTCGTTATCGGCATACTCCTTGCGAAGACCATTCTCGTGCTGTCCCTTTGGTGGCTGGGACACGTGTGCTTCAGCGCTCATCCCCGTAGCGCCCGCAGCGGGGAGATCCGGGATTGCTAGAACCTGTCTCTCAATCCCACATGAACCATATTGCCGGGAACCAGCGGTATTTGTAGGACTTCCGTTCAATAGACAGAAGGGGGCGGTATTCCGAGAATGATCAATGAGTGGTGGACACAAAACAGGCAAATCCGCCAGATAACAACAGGTAGCATATGAAGACTGACAACACGCTTGCACCGGCTGTAATCCTCAGCGGCAATCTCGGCGAAGATGCCAGCAAGAAATCGATGAACGAGAATGCACTCGCCCTGACAAGGAGTCTGGGGCGACGGGGCGTTCCGGTCTACCGGTTCCACCCCGACCGTTCCCTGACGGATCTCGTCTCCCGCTATTGCACCCATGTGCCCTGTCCCAACCTGTACACCGATCCCGCGGACCTGGTGGACGCCCTGGTCGCGTTCGCCGCATCGAGCGGCCGGCGACCGGTGCTGTTCCCCTCCTCGGACGGCTCCGCCCAGTTCATTGCCGACCATGAACAGGAACTGGGCCCGCATTTTGTCTTTACCTCCCCGCCGGCGGCCGTTATCGACAAAACCCAGAACAAGCGTCGCCTGCTGGAACTGGCGGGGCCCGCCGGCATACCCGTTCCGGAAACCTATTTTCCCACCGCTGCCGGGCAGCTGCCGGACATTGCCCGGCGGATCTCCTACCCGGCCGTTGTCAAACCGGTATATTCGCCGGACTGGAAGCGCCCGGAAATCACACGCGCCTTCGGGCGTGTGAAGGCGCTGCGGATCACCGGGCCGGAGGAACTGATCGAATCCTGCCGGCGACTGTTGTCACTGGCGAGCGAGTTCATGGTCCAGGAAATCGTCCCGGGGCCGACCGAGAATCTGTTTACGTTTATCGGCTATATGGATCACGACGGGAATGTACTGACGGGCTGCCTGCGCAAGAAGATCCGGCAATTTCCGCCCGGTTTCGGCTATTGCGCCTCGACGGAATCGGTCGACGACAGGGAGGTTTTCAACCTGGCGATCGCGCTGTTCAAGGCGCTGAATTACAGCGGGATCGGCTGCGCGGAGTTCAAGCGCGACCCGCGCGACGGTAAAACCAAATTGATCGAAATCAACACCCGTGCGGTAAGGACAAGCGCACTGGCGATTGCCGCGGGCGCCGACTTCCCGTGGGCCGCCTATCGGGACGCCGATGCGCCCGGCAGCGTGCAACAGGAGCTTGGATACCGGGTGCCGGTACTCTGGATTCATCTGCGCGACGAGATCAGGTCCGCCGGCCTGATGATGCTGAAAGGCGAATTGTCGCCGCTGAAGTGGGTAAAGGGATTCTTCGGCAAACCCCTGGTCGTGGCCGAATTCAGCTGGGACGATCCGCTCCCGGGGCTGCTGCTCTGGGCGCAAATACCGGTAAGGCTGATACAGAATCTGTTCGGCCGCCTGCGCTGGTCTTCGAAGCCGAACGCCGTGAGCACCCAGGGCACGAAAAAATGAAGCCTGCCGGACGGCTGCGCCGGACAGCGCTAATCGTGCGGATTTTAATGCCATATGCCGCGGGGATGGCGAAGCTTTGTGTTCCGGTCGAACAGCGGCGATATGCGGGACCGGCAGGACAAAAAACCTGCAACCATCGACAACGGGTGACGGGAGGATGACAGCGCAAATCGCGATACCGTGCATGCTGATGCGCGGAGGCACGTCGAAAGGCCCGTATTTTCTCGGCTCGGACCTGCCTGCCGACAGGGAGTCGCGTGACCGGGTCCTGCTGGCGGCGATGGGCTCTCCCGATG